>Ga0207710_10000037_pt1 | contig 243545 bp, 202 predicted proteins | sample KBSS24metaG_FD_184400 | JGI IMG/M metagenome (GOLD analysis project Ga0207710, IMG submission 184400) | Switchgrass rhizosphere microbial communities from Kellogg Biological Station, Michigan, USA - KBS S2-4 metaG (SPAdes) (version 2) | ecosystem: Host-associated > Plants > Roots >...
GCAGGTCCTGGGCGTAGGACGCCTCGACGTACTGGCTGAGCACCAGCACCGGCGCGCCGGGCTGGCGGGCCCGGACGGTCAGGGCCGCGCGCAGGCCCTCGTCGGTGTGCGTCGGCGGCATCCGCACATCGACGATCGAGACGTCCGGGCGGTGGCGCGCGACCGCCTCGACCAGGGCGGGCGCGTCGCCGACCGCGGCTACGATCTTGTGGCCCTCCTCGGCCAGCAGGCGCAGCAGGCCCTCGCGCAGCAGGACGGCGTCGTCGGCCACGACGATCCGCAGCCCGCCGCCGCCGGGCCCGGTTTCGGGCTGGGCGACGGAAGTGGTCAGGGGCATGGCAGCTCCGCCGTGACCGTCGTCGGGCCGCCGGCGGGGCTGGCGACGCGCAGCTCGCCGCCGAGCGCGCGCACCCGGTCGTCCAGCCCGCGCAGCCCGTGCCCCTTGCCGAGCGCCGCCCCGCCGACCCCGTCGTCGCTCACCCGGACCCGGAGCGTCCCGTCGCCGTGGCGCAGCCCGACCGCGGCCCGGCCGGCTTGGCTGTGCTTGGCCACGTTGGTCAACGCTTCGGCGACGACGAAGTACGCGGCGGTCTCGACCGCCGCCGACGGTCGCTCGGACGGGTCGTCGACGTCGAGATCGACGGGTACGGTCGCGCGCGCGGCCAGGTCGGCGAGGGCCTCGCGCAGGCCGCGATCGGCCAGGACGGGCGGGGCGATGCCGCGGGAAAGCGCCCGCAGCTCCTCCATTGCCTCCTCGGTCTGGGCGATCGCGTCGGCCAGTGCCTCCCGGACGGCCTCCGGCCGGCGGTCGAGGTGCCGCTGGGCCCGGCCTAGCTCCATGGCCAGGCGGACCAGCCGCTGCTGGGGCCCGTCGTGAATGTCCCGTTCGAGCCGGCGCAGCGCGGCCGCCTCCGCCGACACGGCGGCCGCGGTCCGCTCCCGCGCGGTGTCCCGTTCCTGTTCTAGTCCGCGGATGCGGCGGTGAAGCGCCGACGAGTCCGACAGCAGTGCCTGCCCCAGCCCGGCCTGGACGCCGACGCACAGCCGGGTCACCGTCGGCAGCAGCGCCAGCAGGACCAGCCCGAGCACCGTCCCGAAGGCCATCCGATCGGCCGGCGCGGTCAGCCCCAGGCTGATGTCGATGTGGGACTGGGACCCGCCCGCGCTCAGGGTCATCGGCGCCATCGGCCCGGTCTCGGCGCCCCAGTTGCGGATGGCCGTCGTGGCGGTCGCGGCGCCGAAGAACCACCACATCGCGGTCACCCCGGCGGTGACCAGCGCGACCGGGAGCACGATGACGGTGTGGGCCAGGCCGAGCCACAGCCCCGGGTCGGACGCGGCGGCGGCCCCGGCGGCCCCGGTGGGCCGCGACCGGCGGGCCGTCCCGTCCCCGCCGCCGACCGGCGGGCGCACCTGGCCGATGCGCCACCGTTCGAGGTCGGCGAACCACCGCACCGGCGCGGCGACGCCGGCCGTCGCCGGCGTCCGGTTCGGGACGAGCGCCGCCAGCGCGCCCACGCCGAGCCCACCGAGCACCGCGAGCAGGGCCGCGGTCGCGGTCAGCGGCGCGGTGAGCAGGTACAGCGACTCCGCGCACACGCGGCGCGCGACCCGGACGACGAGCCTGCCCGCCGCCCAGCGTCGGCCCCGGGTCGGGGCAGACAACGACCCGGCCATGGCCGCCACTCTAGATGTCGCTCAACAGAGACGCTCCGTCAGATTTCTGACTCGGCCGCCGCGCTGGGCGAGAATCGCACCCATTCCGCATTCAGATAATAGCTTGAAGTGACGGGCGCTTCCGACCTCACGACGACCTTGCTGACGGCGGCCACCGACTTCGCGGGGTGGCCCGGCCGTACCCGGTCGACCACCTGGACCTGTGGTCCATTGTGGAACTCGACGCGAATCACGCCGATAATCACAACGACGGTGACCGGCCGGGATCCGCCCGGCACCGGCCGCCAGACCTGGGTCTGGCCGGGGCGGATGGTGACGGCGGCCCGCAGCGCCTCCGGCGACAGCGGCGCGGCGGCATCCGGCCCGGTTTCGGTGGGTTCTTCGGTGCGTTCCACCGGTGTCCTCCTTGATAGTCGACACCAGGATCGATGGTCGACCCCGGATGGGAATTCTGCCCGCGTGACCAGGACTGAGAAAATGGGTACGAGTTTCGCAGTGAACGCGACCCGAGAAAAGGCAACGAGGCGAAATCACCCTCGTACCGATAGCCATGGCCCGTAGAACGCCGGGCGACCCTGCCCGACGTGAGCGAAACCATTGTTGCATCACATCCGCGGGCTCGACAAGGAGTTCTGACGCGGGATGGAATCAGTGTCCGGTAGACGCGGATCGAAGAGAGCTGGTGAACGCCGTCGCCCACCGTCGGAGAATCCAAAACTGTCAGCATGCCGACGCCGACGCGCTCGTCGCCGGGCTCCCTCCTGTTCGTGAGCCGGACTGTTCGGGAGCCGGACGGCCGCCGCCCGGTCAGCGGTAGCCGCTGGCCCGCGGTTCGAACAGTTCGGCCTAGCGGCCGCCGGGAAGATGATCGTGTCGGCGGCCCGGACGGTCGAGTGCCCGTCAGCCCCAGGTGCTCAGGTTGCGGGAGAGGCCGTCGATCGGCGCGGCGACGACCTCGTAGCTGATTCGCCGGGGGTCACCGATCACGAAGGCGGTCGGTGGGACGCGACCGAACTCGTCCGCCTGGGCGTCCGGGTCACCGCGGTCGTCGATGTCCCCGTCGGGCGGGTCCGGCTCGGCGGGCAAGGTGAGCGGCAAGGGGGCGCCCACCGGCATCGCCCGGTCGCCGCGCACGACGACGACGGCCCTCAGGACGTCCTCCAACGTCGCCGCGCCACCGCCAGCGGAGGGCGGCGCCGGCCGGGCGCCGGGCTCGGGTTCGGTGCCCGCCGCCGACGGATGAACGTTCGCGAGGAGGATCTCCGCGAGGAGGAGCCAGCGCGGGCCGTCGACTCCGATCAGCCGGCCCCGGCACGGTGGGCCGGACGGGGCGGCTGGGCCGGACGGGGCGGACGGGGCGGCTGGGCCGGCCGGGGCCAGGGGGACGGCGGTCCAGATCTCAGGGCCGAACGGTCCCTCCCGGGTCACGGGGGCCACCGGAGCCAGGGGTTGGGCCGCGGCGGGGCGCGCCGAGCGGAGCAGCTCGGCCCGGGTCTGTTCCCAGAGCCCGGTGCCGCGCGGCGCGGCGCGCACCGTGAGCCGCATCGACGAGCCGTCCGCCGTCGCCACCGCGACGGCGGCGACGACGGTCCCGGCGGCCTCGCCGCCGGCGCCCGGGTTCTCGCCGTCCGGGTCACTGACCTCGAACCGGTACTCGACGCCGGGCAGCACGGGGACGATCAGCGAGCCCAGGTCGAGCCGGGGAACGGCGCGGCGCGGCGGGTTCGATATGTCGTACGGCCCGTCGTCACGGTCCGCCGGGGCGGCCGGCTCGGGCCCGGCGCTCGGGGACTCGTCCGACCGGTCCGGGCCGGATCCACGTCGCCAGTGGAACATCCCACCACCTCCCAGACCCGGGATGACCCTGACCGGCACGCTACCCGCGCGCGGTCACCCGGGGATGGTCGCGCCACGCCGGCAGGGTCGCCATGTAGTCGAGGGTCTGGCGCTCGAGGTCGGCGCGGGACGCGTCCGGGTTGCGGCGCTCCTGCCAGGCCACCATCCGGCTGAACCGTTCGTCGAAAGCCTGGAGTTCGCCGTTCTCGTCGGTGCAGTGCGCGCAGTACCGGCCGCTTTCCAGTGGCATTCCGCAGCTTTCGCAGGTCGTGGCGGTCATCGAGTCTCTCCTTCGGGGTGGTCCGGTCCTCCGGCGTGGCCGGGTAATTCGGGGTGGTCCGGGCCGGCCGGATCGGGGTCCGCCAAATCGAGGGCGGTGGCCGGCGCGGCGGCCCGGTCGACGAGGGCCCACAGACCGGCGGTGACCGCGTCGGCCTGTCCCGCCGGCAGCGCGGCCAGCGCGTCGGCGAGCAGGGTGAGGCTGAGTACCTCGCGGTCGCGGCGCAGCGCGTCCTGACCGACCGGCGTCAGCCAGACCAGGGTCCGACGGCGGTCGACCGGGTCGCTCTCGCGCTCCAGCAGGCCCTGGCGTTCGAGATGGGTCACGATGTCGCTCACCACCGACTGCGCCCGGTCCAGATGCCCGGCCGCCTCGCCGACGGTGAGCGGCCCGGCCACGGCGAGGTGTTCCAGCACCGCCCTCGACGCGCCGGGCAGCTGGCCGCGCCGCCCGTCCCGGCGGTGGAACGCGAGGTAGACGGCGCGGAACGACTCCGCGAACCGCCGCGCCGCGAGCTCGGCCTCGGCAGCCGGCGTTCGTCCCGTCGTCACCCGGCCAGCGTCGCGACCCGCGAATTCATCGTCAATCCCGATAGATCCGCGGGCGGGACGAGGCAGCCGGGCCCGCGCGGGCCGGCGTCAGCGCCGGGGAACGAGACGGACCGACAGCGCCCGCGGCCCGCGGATGACGCTCTGGTCGCGGTAGGCCGGCTCCTCGGTCAGCTCGATGTCGCTGGTCCGGTCCAGCAGCAGCCGGAAGATGATGGTGGCTTCCATCCGGGCCAGCGGGGCGCCCAGGCAGTAGTGAATGCCCATTCCGAAGGAGAAATGGCGCGCGGCGGGCGTGGCACCCGCGTAGCGGGTCACGAGGAAGCGGTCCGGCTCGTCGAACACGTCCGGGTCCCGGTTGGCTGAACCGACGAGGACGAGGGCGCCTTCGCCCCGGCGGAACTCGTAGCCGCCGACCTCGATGTCACGCAGCGCCGTGCGCGGAATGAACTGCACCGGAGAGTCGTGGCGCAGCATCTCCTCGACGGCGGCCGGCACCAGGCCCGGCTCGGCCCGGGCGAGCGCCGCCGCCTTGGGGTGGCGGGCCAGCGCGAGGATCCCGCCGGCCAGGAGGTTGACCGTCGTCTCGTGGCCGGCGACGAGCAGGACGGCGCACAGCGCGAGGACCTCGCTGCCGGTGAGCGCGCCCGCCTCCAGATGGGTGGCGACGAGCTGGCTGAGCAGGTCGTCGCCGGGGTCGGCCCGGACCCGGGCGATCAGGTCGCGGAAGTAGTCGTCCAGCTCGCGCGCGGCCCAGCGGCGCTGCGCGATGTCGTCCGGCGTCAGCAGGAAGTCGGGGTCGATGCAGCGGATGAGGATCGCCGCCCACTCGCCGAAGGCCGTCTCGTCGGACGCCGGGACGCCGAGCAGACGGCAGATCATCCGCATCGGCACCGGCGCGGCCAGCGCCGTGACGGCGTCGATCTCGCCGGCCGCCAGCGCCGCGTCGAGCAGGGTTGAGGCGTAGGCGGTGATCTCTGGGGCGAGCGCGGTCAGCGCGGTCGGCGTGAACGTCCCGCTGACCAGCCGGCGCAGCCGGGTGTGGTCCGGCGGGTCGGTGCGCAGAAGCGACTCCAGCCCGTCGTCGGGATCGCCGGCGGGACGGAACGGGCTGATGTTCTCCCTGTACCCGTGGCCGAACGCCGGGCTCTGGAGCACGACGGCGGCGTCGCTGTGCCGGGTGACCAGGGTGATCCGGCGGCCGGCGACCTCGGCCCCGGGCAGCGGGTCGGACTCCCGGATGGCGTGGTAAGCGGGGTACGGGTCGAGGCGACGCGCGGCCTGGAACGCGGCCAGCAGCGGCGGGGTGCGCTCGGCGGCACGGTTCAGGCTCGGGACGGTCGTCATCGACTGCTCCTCGGGCGGTTGCGGCGCGGCGGTCGGTGCGGCGGAGCCCGCCGACGGTATCCCCGCGTGGAGCGGGACGGACGGTGATCCGCCACCTGCTTGTCCGCCGATAGGCCCTTCCAATCACGCGCGGCGGACGGGCGGCCGCGAGCCGCGACCGTCGCCCCGCGGCCGACCGAAGATCACGGACAGGTGCGGCGGTAGGGGACGTTGCGCGCGTAGACGGCCCAGTCCTGGCGGCTCAGGCCGGCGCCGACCACCTGGCAGGCCCGCTCGAGCACCCCAGCGCGCTGGGTGCTCAGCCGCCCGGGATCCCACAGGATGACGGTCGTGTCAGCACTTCCCGTGGCCAGGATCCGGGAGTCGGGGGAGAACGCGACAGCGCGCACCGGCCCGGTGTGAGCGGGCAGCGGCCGGCCCAGCGGGCTCGCGGCGGCGCGGTCGGCGACGTCCCACAGCATGACCGTGCCGTCGTCACCACCGGTGGCCAGCGTCGGGCCGGTCGGGGAGAACGCGACGGCGAGCAGCGGGTACTCGTGGTCGATGAGTGGCCAGCCCAGCCGACGCCAGGACCCACCGTCGGCCCCGCTGGTGGTGTCCCACAGGATGGCCGTGCCGTCCGCGCTCGCCGTGGCCAGGGTCCGGCCGTCGCGGGAGAACGCCAGCGCGCGGACCGAGCCCTGGTGGCCGGTCAGCGGCGCGCCGATCCGGCGGGGCGCGGCCCGGTCGGCCACGTCCCACACGCGGACCGTGTTGTCGTAGCTGGCGGTGGCCAACGTCCGGCCGTCCGGCGAGAACGCGAGCGCGAGAACAGAGCCCTCGTGGCCGGTCAGGATCCGGCTGATCCGGCGGGGCGCCGCCGGGCGGCTGACATCCCAGAGGATGACGGTCTTGTCATTGCCGCCGGTGGCCAGCGTCGGGCCCGCCGGCGAGAACGCGGCCGCGTACACCGGACCGGTGTGGCCGCCCAGGTAGCGGCCGACCGGGCGCGGCACTCCCCCGCCGGCGGCGTCCCAGAGGACCACGCGGCCGGTGTAGCTGGTGGAGGCGAGCAGCCGGCCCTGAGGCGAGAACGCGACGGCTCGGACCGGGCCCAGCGCACCGGCCGCGGCGCCGAGCGGGCGCGGCGTGCCGGCGACGATGTCCCAGGCCACCAGCCGGCCGTCGTCCCCGCCGCTCACGAGCAGGTGACCGCCCGGCGCGAAGGCGAGCGCCCGGACCTGGCTGTTCTGTCCGGTGAGGGCCGGGCTGATCCGCCGCGGCGCGGCGCCGCCGCCGACGTCCCACAGGATGGCGGTCCGGTCGTCACTCCCGCTGGCGAGCGTCCGGCCGCCCGGCGCGAACGCCAGCGCACGCACTGCGTCGAGGTGACCGACCAGCGGACTGCCCAGGCGGCGGGGCGCGCCCGGGTCGGAGACGTTCCACAGCAGCACCGTGCGGTCGCCGCTCCCGGTGGCCAGGAACCGGCCGTCCGGCGCGAACGCCAGCGCGTAGACCACGTCCTTCTGGCCGGTCAGCGGCGGCCCGAACGGGCGGGGCGCCGCCCGTTCGCCGACGTTCCAGAGGATCACGGTCCCGTCGTCCGAGCCGGTGGCCAGGACCCGGCCACCCGGGGCGAACGCGAGGGTGTTCACGACCTCCCGGTGGCCGGCCAGCGGAGGACCCAGCGGACGGGGAGCGGCCCGGTCGGCCAGGTCCCAGAGGATCACGTCGTGGTCGGCGCCCGTCGCGAGGGTTTGCCCGTCGGGGGAGAACGCGACTGTCCGGACCGGGCCGCGGTAGCCGGTCGGGCCGGGCCGGAGGCTCCGGGGAACCCCCCGGTCCGCGATGTCCCACAGGAGCACCGAACCGCCGTCAGTTCCCGCGGCGAGGGTGCGGCCATCCGGCGAGACGGCCACCGAGTACACGCTGCCGACCGGGTGGCCGGGCAGGCCGGGTCCGGCCAGCGGGCGGCCCAGCCGGCGCGGGGCCTGAGGGCGGGCCACGTCCCACAGGCTGGCCGTCCCGTCGGAGCCGGCCGTGGCCAGCGTGCGGCCGTCGGGGGTGAAGGCCAGGGAGGTCACCCCTCGGCCGCCGGCCGTGAGCGTCCCAAGCCGCCGGGGGCCGGCCGGCCCACTGGCATCCCACAGCGCGACCGTCCCGTCGTAGCTGGCTTCGGCGAGCAGCCGGCCGCCCGGCGCGAACGTGACCGCGCGGACCGGTCCGCGCGCGCCGGTCAGGGTCGCGGTGATCGCGGTCGAGTTCAGGGTGCTCACGATGCTGGCCCGGGCGACGGAGTCGGGAGCGATGCGGTAGGCGGCGATGGCGCGTTGCAGCGCGCCCCGGGGATCGATGTCCCGCCGGGCGGCGGCCTGGCTGAGCAGGCCGCGGTTCACCGCCTCCCGATTGTGGTTCAGGGCGACGTGCCGCAGGTTCCACGTGACGCCGGCCAGCGCCACGGCCACGGCCAAGAGGGCGACCAGGGCGGCGACCGCGCCTCGGCGCAGGCGCACCGCCCGCCGGCGGGCCGCCACGGAGGCGGACATGAAGGCGACGGCCACCGGGTCAGAGAGTTGACGGCCGGCCAGCCGCTGGCGGGCACCCGCCAGCCGGCCGCCGCGGTAGAGCAGTTCCCGGCTCGAGCCACCCGACCGACGTGGCGGCCAGACCAGCCGGTGGGCCGGCGCCTGCCCCGGCGCCTGCCCCGGCGCGTGACCGGCCGGACGAGCGGGCCAGGCGCGGCGGGACGGCTCGGCGTCGCGTGCCTCGGCCCAGCGTCTGGCGTCGGCCTCGATCTCCTCGCTGATCAGGCTCAGGTCGCGGTCGGCGTCGATCCAGTCGCGCAGCCGCGGCCAGGCCCGCGGGAGCGCCTCGTGGACGATCTCCACGGTGTCGCCGCTCACGCCCGCCGGAGGGCCGGGCGCGCTACCGGCGGTCCCGGTGCCGGGCACCGTCGCGGGGCCCGCCGAATCCGGGCCGCCCATGGCCGCGGCGCCGGCAGGATCATGGCCGAGGGTGACCAGCCGCGCAGCGGTGAACTGGTCGAGGGCGGCGGCGGCCGCGGCCGGGTCCGCTGCCCCGGCCAGCAGGACCGCCTTGCCGACCCGGCGCCGGGTGTAGTCGTCGGCGTGGACCAGGCGCACCAGGATGGCCCGGGCCTCCCGGCGCCCGTTGTCGTCGAGGTCGCTGTACACCGCCTCGGCCCGGCGGCTGATGGCCGCCTCGATGCCCCCGGTCGCACGGTAGCCCTCGATCGTCAGCGCCCGGCCGTCCCGGCGCAGCCAGGTCTCCAACAGTGCGTGGGCCAGCATCGGCAGCTTTCCCACGTCCCGGGCGCCGGCCCCGACCGCGCCGACGTCGGCCAGCAGGATCTCGACCAGGCCCGGTTGGAGAACCAGGCCGGTGTCGCGGGCGGGGCCTTCGATCGCCTCCCGCAGTTCCTCCCGGCTCATCGGCCCGACCACCACCGGACCCCGCTGCAGCGAGTCGGCCAGCGCCGGATGGGTGGCACAGGCGGGCAGGAAGTCCGATCTCGGCAGGAGGACGACCACCGCCGGCGGCTCGCTTCTGGTCCGGTCGCCCGAGGCGGCCCGGTTGGTCGAGGCGGCCGCCAGCGCCCGAGCGAACAGGTCCCGGTCATCGGCGTCGGCACAGAGGGTGAACAACTCCTCGAACTGGTCGACGACGAGGACCACCCGCCGCGCCTCCTCGGCGGGCCCGGGCTCCCGCGCGCCCGGCGAGCCTGGGCCGAGCGGCGTGGGGTCGCCGGTCAGGACGGCACACAGCGAGTCGGCGAGCCCTTCCGGGTCGGCCCGCCAGCATTCGGTCAGCTCCGCCGGCTCGGTGGCGAGCGGACCGGCCAGCCGCTCGGCCAGGGTTCCCAGTGGGTCCGGGCCTGGAGAGATGGTGATCTGGGGCCAGTGCGCGGACGCGCCGCCACCGGCGTCGCCGCGGGCGAGCGCGGGCAGCAGGCCCGCCCGGACCAGGGATGACTTTCCCGAACCCGACGGCCCGACGACGAGCAGCGGGCCGGCGCCGAACCGGGTCACGGTCAGCTTGACCAGCCGGGCCACGAGATCGTCGCGGCCGTGGAAGAGGTTGGCGTCGGCGCGGCCGAACGCGGTCAGGCCGGGATAGGGGCAGACCAGATCACGATCGTCGGCGCGCGGCGCCGCGCCGGCCCCCTCGACGCCCCGGCGGCCGGCGCCGGCGCCGGCCGCCGGCTCACCGAAGAGGTCCGGCGGCTGGTAGGCGGGGTTGCCGGCGACGATCAGGCCGCCCGCGTCGTGCGAGCTCCACCAGCGGGGTCCGGGAAAACCGCGCTCGGGCAGGGAACGGGCCAGCGCGCGGGCGATGTGGTCGAGGGTGAGATCGGGCCCGCCGTGCACGTCACCGTCGCGCAGCAACGTCAGCAGCGCGCCGGTGAAGGCCGTGTGCCGGCTCCCGGGCGGGGCGATCGCGTGCTCGTCGCGGGCCGCGGACGTGAGCAGGAACCGACGCCCGGCGCCACCGCCGTCGTCGAGGTTCACGCCGGCCCCGCCCGAGCCCAGGCCGCGGTCGCCGGCCCGGCCCGCGTAGCAGGCGTCGATGACGAGCACGACGGTACGGGCCGGGCAGTGTTCACGCAGCAGCTCGTGGATCTGGCTGAAAGGCAGCGCCTGGTAGGCCGCGAGGCCCCGGCTGACGTCGACGGTGGCCCGGGTCGCCAGGTACAGGTTGCCCTCGCCGTCCACCTGGCCGTGGCCGGCGTACCAGAGGAGGAAGACGTCACCGGCCTGGCTGGCGCACTCCCGCAGCGCGTTGGCGAAGACGATCGGGTTCTCGGGGTCGGTGACCTGGGTGATCTGTGCCGGTCCGAGCCCGCAGCGTTCGGTCAGCGCGCGGGCCAGGTCCTCCCCCGTCGTGCGGACCGCGGGCAGGTCGGGCAGGACGGACCCGGCCGCCTGGCTGGCCGTGGCGACGAGCATCACCCGGGTGCCGGCCCCCGCGAGGTCTCCCATGGGGGCGCCCCGGGCTCAGCCGGTGACGGGCGATGGCTGGCCCGCGGGCCCAGGCGACGGCGGCGTGAGCTGGGCGGTCAGGTTGTCCACCATCCGCCGCACCTCGTCGGCGGGCAGCCCCTTGACCTCGGCGGCGCGGAGTGTGACCTGCGTGCCGTCCGACCGGCGCATGGTGATGTCGACCGGGTTGGTCCGTGCTTTCAGCCAGGTGATGACCACGCTGCCGAGGGTGCGGACCGAAGCCGACGCGAGCGCGAGCCCGCTGCCGCTGGCCGCCAGCCCGACCACCATGGACGCCGTCTCGACCCCCATTTCCCCGGCATGGGGCGAACTCTCGCACAGCGTCACCCGACCGCGGAACTCCGGCTCGTCGATCAGCCAGCTCCGCAGGTTGCGCAGGTCGTCGCACGATGCCCCGGCGCCCGTCATGATCTCGACGTCCATGAGGCCCCCCGTTCCCTGTCCCGGCCGCGGCGGGAAGACTCCCGTTCCGCGTGCTGGGTGTACCCAGCCGGAGCCGTCGAACCGCTCTCCGTGGTCGAACCTCCTCGTGGTCGGGCCGGTGTTCCGTCCGGCTCGGACGGGCAGTGAGTGCGATCCGTCGCCATCGCGCCGGGTCAGTCCTGTTGTCAGTTCATTCCTCTGTGGTTGGTCTGCCACTGCCTGAAGGGATTTAGACTCAAATCGGTAGGTGCGGTTGCCACACGTGGCGCTTCGAGCCGCGAATCGTCCCGGCTCCGATCTTCGGAACCTCGCCGGTTTACCCGGCTGAGCTGGCATGAAGGAGAGATGTGACCGAGCAGCACAGCGACACCGACGGCCCGGCGGCGAACCCGAAGATCGACGCGACGACCCCGCACTCGGCCCGGATCTGGAACTACTGGATGGGCGGGAAGGACAACTACCCGGTGGACCGCGAGGCCGGCGACGCCTACATCAAGGCGTTCCCCGGAATCGTCGACCTGGCCAAGGAATCCCGCCGCTTCCTCATCCGGGCTGTCACCCACCTGGCCGGGGAGGCGGGCGTTCACCAGTTCCTCGACATCGGCACCGGGCTGCCGACCATGGAGAACACCCACGAGGTCGTCCAGCGCGTCGCCCCCGAGTCCCGCGTCGTGTATGTGGACAATGATCCGCTGGTACTCGCGCATGCCCGCGCGCTCCTGGTCACCGCCACGCCCGAGGGCGAGACCACCTACCTCGACGCCGATCTGCGCGAACCGGACCGGATCATCACCGACGCCGGGAAGGTCCTGGACTTCACCCAGCCGATCGCCGTCATGTTCATGGGGGTGCTGGGGCATATCGCCGACTTCGACGAGGCCCGCTCGATCGTGGCGCGGGTGGTGGCCGCCGTCCCGTCCGGCAGCTACCTGGTGCTGTGGGACAGCACCAACACGAGCGAGGGCTTCGACGAGGCCCAGCAGGGTTACGACGACACCGGCGCGGTGCCGTACATCCTGCGTAGCCCGGATCAGGTGACCCGTTTCTTCGAGGGCCTGGAACTCCTGGAACCTGGTCTGGTGTCGATCTCGCGGTGGCGGCCGGACGGGGCCGACGGCGGCGCGACGGTAGACGGCTACGGCGCCGTCGGCAGGAAGCCCTGACGCAAGCGCGCAGGTCCCGGCGAAACCGCCCGAGACCCGCTCGGCACCCAGCGCGGGCCTTCTGTGACAATTGGCGGCTCACGGGATGAGAAGCCGGACGCGGTGCTCTTCATGCCGATCATCGTTCAACCCTGCCGCCAGCGGCAAGGTCAAGCAGTAGCCCGCGCGCAGCCGGCCCGCGACCTCGTCAGGATCGCGTTCCTCCGCGAACGCCGCTGAGGCGGCGTTCGCGGCATCTGCGACGAAGTGGCGGGGAACGGCCGCAAGGGTTTCGTCTTGTCCCGCTGAGCGTGCCGCGGGTCCGGTGAGCCCGCCGGGCCCGCGGCGTCGCCGGTCGCCCGGTCAGCCGATGAAGGGCAAGTCGTCGCCGTCCGGGCGTAGCAGCGAGGTCACCGCGTCGAGCGCGTCCTGGTGGACGGAGTCGCGGCGGCGCCAGGCCAGGCCGATCTCGAAGCGGATCTCGCCGTCCGCGACCGGGTAGGTCCGCAGGCAGTCCAGGTCTAGTAACCGGGCGGTGGGCAGGTCGTCGCCGAGGGTGGCGAACATCAGCTCGCCCGTGCGCGCCATCCGGCCTTCGAGCCCGATGACGTCGCGCAGGTCGACCTCCGCCACGGAGGCGACTCCGGCGGAGGTCAGGGCGTCGAGCATGGCCTTCATGGGGGCCGGCTGCATCATCAGCGGGAAGGAGAGCAGGTTGCGCCCGCGCAGGTCCGCGAGCCGGAGCGGCCGGCCTTCGGGCAGCTCGGGATCGCCCGTCGCGACGACCGAATAGCGGTAGCGGGCCAAGCCCACCGTGGCGATACCGGGTACCGAGACGGGCAGGTGCACCAGCGCCAGGTCCAGCTCGCCGTGGCGCAAGGCTTCGATGAGTGCCGCCGAGATGTCCGAGCTGAACTCCGGTGTGGTGGTCGAGTGCGCGGTCGCGGCCTCCGTGAGCTGCCGGGTCAGCGCCTTCGACGTCCACGGCGTCGCGCCGATGCGCAAGGGGGCTTCCGCGCCGGCCGCGAACCGCGGCGCCTGGTCGGACTGGGCGACGATTTCGACCGCCAGCGGCAGGAATTCGTCGCCGAACGGGGTGCGCTCGAAGCGATGGTACCCGCGGTCGAAGAGGTCCCGGCCGAGGTGGCGTTCCAGCTCGCGGATTGTACGGCTCAACGGTGAAGACGTGACGTTGAGTTGCTCGGCGGCCGCGGCGATGGTGCCGGTGCGCGAGACCGTGACGAAAGCCCTCAGCTGTGACAGCTTCACAGCGCCACTTTAGGTGCTCCGCTACTCTCACGCCCGGTCCGAACGCGACCGGGACACCTTGCGCGAATTGGCCGATGCTCCGGTCCCGGCGCGAGCTCACCGGCCGCCCATCTTTGCGCTGTGCCGCGCGGATGCAGGTGACCACAGTGCAAAGGAGAGCGCCTCGGCGGCACACGAAGGAGTGAACCATGTTCCAGGACGGCGACGTCTTGCCCGACCGGCCGCTGAGCGGGATCCGCGTCGTCGACGCGGTCGACGGGCCGCTGCAGACCGTCGGGCGCGTGCTGGCCGACCTCGGGGCCGAGGTGCTGCGGATCGAAGCTCCCGGCGGATCGCCCGCGCGCCGGTCCGGGGTGATCCACTCCGGACGCAGCCTGACCTTCCTGGTGCGCAACGCCGGGAAGAAGAGCGTCGTCGTGGATCTCACGACCCAGGCGGGGCAGGCGGAGTTCATTGCGCTGGCGGCCTCGGCGGACGTCGTCCTCCGGGACGAACCGGGCCCGCTCGCCGCGGCCGTCCTCCGCGGCCGCAACTCGCGTCTGGTCGTCGTCGAGATGCGCGACTTCGGAATGACCGGACCGCGGTCGGAGTGGGCCGCGACGCCGGATGTGCACGCCGCGCTGAGCACCGTGCTGTCGCGGTCAGGACTGCCGAACGTCACCGAGCCGCTGCTGCCGCCGGAGTTCCTGCTGTACGAGTCCGCGGCGGTGCAGGCGGTGTGGATCGTGTTGCTCGAACTGGCGCACGTGCGGGCCACCGGCCAAGGCGACGTCGCCGACTTCTCGGTGCAGGAAGCCCTGATCCAGATCCTGGACCCTGTGTTCGGCGTCGGCGGCAGCGCTCGAGCCGGCGTGCCGCTGAGCGACCTGCCCCGCGGCCGTCCGGACGCGCGGCACCTGTACCCGATCTTCCCGGCCCGGGACGGGATGGTGCGCATCTGCGTGCTGTCCAAGCGCCAGTGGCAGGGCATGTTCATGTGGCTCGGCGAGCCCGCGGAGTTCGCCGATCCGCGGTACGACAACACGATGACGAGGTTCGCGGCCGCCGACCGCCTGTACCCGCTGATCGGCGAGATGTTCTCGCGCCTCAGCGTCACCGAGGCGGTGGAAGAGGGACAGCGGCACGGCGTCCCGACCGCGGCGCTCGCGAGCGCGGACGGGGTGATCGTCCAGCCCGCCTTCCGGGAGAACGGCTCGTTCGTCGAGACCACCGTGGACGGAGCAGCAGCGGTCGCGCACTCAGGCTGGTTCGAACTCGACGACGTCCGGCTCGGCGCCCGGGCCGGCGCGCCGGCGGTGGGCGAGAGCGACGTCTCGCCCACGCACACCCCGGTGGCCCCGCTGCCGGACGCGCGGCCCGGCCGCCTGCCTTTCGAGGGACTGAGAGTGCTCGACCTCGGGGTCATCGTCGTGGGCGCGGAGCTGGGACGCCTGTTCGCCGACTACGGCGCCGACGTTGTCAAGGTCGAGTCCTCGGCCTTCCCCGATGGCGCCCGCCAAGCTCCCGGCGGCGAGGCGATCTCCGAAAGCGCGAGCTGGGGGATGCGCAACAAGCGCAGCCTCGGGCTCAACCTGCGCAGTGAAGACGGCAAGCGGGTGTTCGCCGACCTGGTCCGTCACAGCGACGTCGTGCTGACCAACTTCAAGCCCGGCACCCTGGCGTCGCTCGGCTTCGGCATGGACACCCTGCGGTCGCTCAACCCCGGGGTCATCCTCTCCGAATCCAGCGCCTTCGGGAACCACGGCTCGTGGAGCCGTCGACTGGGGTACGGACCGCTGGTGCGGGCGAGCGCCGGGCTGTCGGCGCTGTGGTCCTACCCGGACAAGCCCGACGGCTACAGCGACGCCATCACGATCTTCCCCGACCACGTCGTCGCCCGGCTCAACGCGGCGGCCATCGTGGCGCTCCTGCTGCGCCGCGACCGCACCGGCATCGGTGGCCGCGTCAGCACCGCCCAGGTCGACGCGATCTTCGGGGCGATGGCCGATCTGCTGCTCGCCGAGTCCCTTGCCCCCGGAACCGGTCCGCGGCCCGAAGGCAACGGCCGCGGCGTCTTCCCGGGCGCCGGCGACGACGAGTGGCTCGTCGTCGACGTCCGGGGCTACTCCGCCGTCGTCGCGAAGGCCATCGGCCACGCCTGCGCCGGCCCGGCTGAGTTGCGCGGCCTGCTCGCCGAGTGGAGCGCGAGCCGCGACCCGCGGGCCGCGGCGGCCGAACTGCAGGCCGCGGGCGTGCCCGCCGGCGCTCTGCTGCGCGCCGACGATCTGCGGGCCGACGAGCACTTGCGTGCCCGCCGGGTGTTCGGCGAGCTGGTCCAGCCGCAGCTGCCGAGCCCGCTGATCGCCAACCTCGGCGAGGCCCGGACCCGGGCGCTGCCGCCGCCCAGGCTCGGCCCCGCCCCGCTGGCCGCCGAGCACACCCGGCAGGTGCTGCGCGACGTCCTCGGGCTGGCCGACGACGAGATCGAGCGCCTCCTCGACGCGGGCGCCCTCGAAGAGCACCCCGCCGCGCTCGCCGGCCGGGCGGGAGCGGCTCGATGACCCGGATCGCGCTCGAGCAGGCCACTTCCCGTTCCCGCACCAGGAACGCCCGCGGGAGTTCAACCGGCTGCTGCTCGACTGGCTCGGCCGCCTTTGAGAAAAGGGACTTCGCTCCATGACTCCACGCAGCTTCGACCGCGAACCCCAGCGGATCACCGTAGCCGGCGACGGCGCCGTGCTCGCCGAGAAACGGGGACACGTGCTCCTGGTGACCCTCAACCGGCCCGAGGCGCGCAACGCCGTCAACCAGGCCGTGACGATCGGCGTCGGCGAGGCGCTGGACTACGCCGAGGACACCGCCGACGTCTGGTGCGTGATCATCACCGGTGCCGGCGACCGCGCGTTCTGCGCCGGTGCGGACTTGAAGGCCGCCGCGGCCGGCGAGCTCGGCGGCGAGGACGAACGCCTGCGCCGCTGGGGCTTCGCCGGCTACGTGACCCACCACATCGCCAAGCCGACGATCGCCGCCGTCAACGGTTTCGCCCTCGGCGGCGGCACGGAGATCACCATCGCCAGCGACCTCGCCGTCGCGGCCGACACTGCCACCTTCGGGTTGCCGGAGGTCAAGCGCGGCATCTTCGCCGGTGCGGGCGGAGCGTTCCGGCTGCCGCGGCAGATCCCGGACAAGATCGCGATGGAGGTCATGCTCACCGGGGAGCCGCTGTCCGCCCAGCGCGCCCTGGAAGTCGGCCTGGTCAACCGCGTGGTGCCGTTCGACAACCTGCTGCCGGCCGCGTTCGCGCTGGCCGACCGGATCCTCGCCAACGCCCCGGTCGCGGTCCAGGTGACCAAGCGGATCGCCAAGGGCATCACCGACGGCACGGTCGCCGCGGAGGACGCCGACTGGGCGCGCAGCGCTGCCGAAGGCGCGTTCCTGATGGCCACCCAGGACGCGCGCGAAGGCATGCGCGCGTTCGCCGAGAAGCGCGAACCGCGCTGGGAAGGGAAGTGACCATGACCGTGCGCACCGCCATCGCCGGCCTCGGGATGAGTGAGATCGGCAAGGTATACGGCCACACGGCGAACGAGTTCGCCTCGATCGCCGTGCGCAACGCCGTCACCGACGCCGGGCTGGAATTGAGCGACCTCGACGGGCTGATCATGTCCAGCGGTCTCGGCAGCGGCGTCGGCCTGGGGCTGCAGGGCACGCTCGGGCTCACCGACCTGAACCTGCTCACGTCGATGCAGGGCTACGGCTCCACCGCCGCTCAGATGGTCCAGTACGCCGCGATGGCCATCCGGTCCGGCATGGCGAGCACCATTGCCGTCGCCTGGGCCGACGACCCGCTCAAGGAGAACGTCGGCGCCGGCGCGGCGTACCAGTCGGCGGCGTCGCTGCCCACCGGGTGGCGCGGGCTGCTGGCCGCGGGCGGCCTCTACAGCGCCAACATCTACTACGCGCTGGCCGCCCGCCGGCACATGCGGAAGTACGGCACCACCAACGACCACTTCGGCGCGATCGCCGTCGCCCAGCGGCAGTGGGCCACGATGAACCCGCTCGCCCAGCTGCGCACACCGATCACCCTCGAGGACTACCACGCGTCGCGCTGGATCTCCGAGCCGTTCCACCTGCTCGACTGCTGCCTGGTCTCCAACGGCGGCATCGCCCTGGTGATCACTTCGCTCGACCGCGCCCGCGCCTTGCCGCAGCCGCCGATCGAGATTCTCGGCTGGGCGCAGGCCCATCCCGGCCGCACCGGCGTCCGCAACGACGACTTCGGGCTCGTCAGCGGCGCCGCACGCTCGGGTCCCGCCGCGCTGCGGATGGCGGACACCAGACTGGACGAAATCGACGTCGTCGAGGTCTACGACTGCTACACCTTCACCGCGCTGATCACGTTGGAGGACTACGGGTTCTGCGAGAAGGGCGAGGGCGGCGCGTTCCTCGCCGAGCCCGGGACGCTGGGCCCGGCCGGGAGGCTCAAGGTGAACACCGGCGGCGGTGAGCTGTCGTCGTACTACCTGTGGGGCATGACCCCGTTGTCCGAGGCGGTCATCCAGGCCCGCGGGCAGGCGGGGGAGCGGCAGGTCGAGCGACACGACCGGGTACTCGTCTCCGGCAACGGGGGCACGCTCGACCACCACGCAACCCTCGTGCTGGGAACTGTCTAGAAAGGACCGCCCAGGATGGCACTGTTTCCCGTCCGCCGCGACGCGGACACGTCGGCGTTCTTCGACGGCACCGCACGGGGCGAGTTCCTGCTGGTGCGCGATACCGTGACCGGCGAGCTGCTCGACCCGCGCACTGACACCTCCTACGACCGGGCCCGGTTCGAGCACGTCCCGGCCTCGGGGGAAGGGACCGTCGTGACGTGGTCGGTGCCCCACGGCCGCCTGCCCGGCGGCGGGACCCACCGAAGCGTCGTGGGCATCGTCGAGCTCGCGGAAGGTCCGTGGTGGTGGACCGAACTGCGCGGGTTCGACCCCGATGAGGACCTTGCCGGGGTCCGCGTCGAGGTGCGGTTCGACAACTTCGACGGCGGCGAGGCCGTCCCGTACTTCGCCAAGCCGCGGTAGCCGGAGTAGCCGGCGAGCGGCCGCCAAGATGATGGAATCCATCCACGGTCAGGAGATGGGCGAGGCGGATGGAGCGATGCGACGACGAGCCGGACCTCCCCGCACTCGTCGGCTTCTTCGACGACCTGCTGGCGGCGCTGCCGAGCCCGCGGACGGCGGTCGAACGAACCGGCTTGCCGCTCAAGCCGCCCGCCTCCGGGGCCCTGGAGGTGCCTGCCGAGGAGCGGCAGGCGACCCTCCGGGACCGCTGGGAGGAGGGCGGCCCGGCGTTCCTCTCGGCCTTCACCGACGTCATGACCGACGAGAAGGCCAACGAGGTCGTCGCGGAGTTCGTCCGTGAGCGGATCCGCGAAATCGTCCACGATCCGAAGGTGGCGGCGCTGCTGGAGCCCAGAGACTACCCGATCGGGGCCAAGCGGCTCTGTATCGACATCGACTACTTCACCACGTACAACCGTGACAACGTCACCCTGGTCAGCATCAAGGACAACCCGATCGAGCGGATCACCGCCGCCGGCGTGCAGGTCGCGGGCGTCGAATACGAGGTCGATGCGATCGTCTTCGCCACCGGCTTCGACGCCATAACCGGGCCGCTCAACCGCATCGACATCACCGGGACCGGCGGTGTGCTGCCGCGGGACAAGTGGCGGGAGGGACCGCGCACCTATCTCGGACTGGCGAGCGCGGGCTTCCCGAACCTGACGGATCCCGGGCGGCTGGTAGCGCCATGAGCCGCCGTCCGGCGGAGACGGCCGGAGCGGGACGGGCACGAACGCGCAAAGGCGCACGGGGTGTGCCCGGCCCCGTCGGCAGCGCGGCACCGGGTCGAGGGAAGCGTGCCCAGTGGGGTGCGCCCGCACTGACCCGGCGCCGTGCGGGTCAGGAGTGCGAACGGCCCCGCTCTACCACCGGCTGATCCTGCTCCGGTCACCGGCCGGCCAGGAAACCCTGACCCCGCCCCGAGCGACTCGCGCGAGCCGGTCGGACCGCCGTCGGTCGTCCCGGGGGATGTCCGACCCGAGGCGCAGAATGTCGGCATGCGAACCGGTTCCTTTGCGCGATATCTGGCCGGCCTGGACCGGGCCGCGCTGACCGGGATCCTGCGGGTCCGGCCGGACGCGCGCACCCGGCCGGCGCCGAGCGGATTCGACGAGCTGGCCACCCGGCTGAGCGAGGCGGACTCGCTGCGGGCGGCGCTGCCGGCGGTGAGCCGCGACGCGCTCGCCGTCGCCCAGGCCACCGCGGTGCTGGGGAAGGCGGCCGAGCTGGCCGCGGTGGCCCGGCTGGTCGGCGGCCCGGCGGCGGCCTGGCCGGCGGCGCTGGACGAACTGCTCGGGCACGGCCTGGCCTGGGTCGAGAACGGGCGGGTATACCTGCCGGAGCCGCTGGCCGGGCGCCTGGCGGGCTCGGTCGGCGGCGGGCGGCGGGCCGCGGTGATCGCGCGGCAGATGCGGGTCGACGACCTTCTGCTGACGGCTCGGGCCCTCGGCGCCCAGCCCCGCGCGGGCGCCGGCAAACCGGAGCTGGTCCAGGCGATCCTCGACGGCCTGGCCGACCTGGTCGCGCTGGCCGAGGTCGTCCGCGCGCTGCCCGAACCCGCCCGCGATCACCTGGACACCCTGTGGAACGGAGTGGGCCGCTTCTACCTCATCTACCCGAGCCGGCCCGATCCCGGGCAGCAAGGGCTGGCCGAGGCCGGACTTCTGCTGAAGGTCAACGAGCGGTGGGAGCTGCCGCGCGAGGCCGCGATCGCGGCCTGGCTGGCTGAGCGGGACACGCTCGTGACCGGGCGGCCCGAGTTCCCGTTGGCGGCCGCCGAGCCCGGTGTCGGGGCTACGGCCGGCGTCGGGGCGGCCGAGGATCTCTCGCGCGCCGTCGCGGCCCTGCTGGACGAGGCCGCGGCGAACGCGATCAACGCACTGAAGATGGGCGGCGTCGGACCCCGGGAACGGTCCCGCCTGGCCGCGCGCCTCGCGTTGCCGGCCGATGTCGTCGCGCTCGGGATCGACCTAGCGTTCGCGGCCGGGCTGCTCGGCCGGGCCGGGGCCGGCTACGCGCCGACCCCCGCCTACCAGGAGTGGCGGGCCAGGCCGCCGGCCCGGCAGTGGGCCGCGCTGGCCACCGCCTGGTTCGCCCTGGAGCACGCGCCGACCAGCCGGGGCGAGAACCCGGACGAGAAGGAGACCCCGCCGCCGTTCCGGGTGAACTCCCGCGCCGGGCTCCTGCGCCGGGCCGTCCTGCGCGCCGCGCGCGGCGGCTACTCGGTGCGCGCGGCCGGCGGGCACGCCGGCTGGTACGCGCCGCTGCACCACTACGACGACGAGGCACGGGCGACGAAGGTCGCCGCCAACCTCCACGAGGCCGAGCTGCTCGGCGTCGTCGCGGCCGACGCGGTCACCGAGTGCGGGGCCCGGCTGATCGCGGCGCTCGACGAGGCCGCCGGCCGGCCCGGCCCGCTCGACGTCGTCGACGAGGTGGCCGGGCAGGTCGGCGACCTGCTGGTCCAGACGCCCGGCGCCGTGATCCTCCAGTCCGACCTGACCGCGACGGTGTCGGGCCAGCCGAGCGCGGCCGTCGCCCGGCTGCTGTCGGCGGCGGCGGTCAACGAGTCCCGGAGCACGGCCGCCGTCTGGCGGTTCAGCCCGGACAGCGTCCGGACCGCGCTCGACGCCGGCTGGGACGCGAAGACCCTGCTGGCCGAACTGACCGCGCTGGCGACGGCGTCGGGCCGGGAACTGCCGTCGTCACTCGAGCACCTCGTCACCGACGCCGACCGGCGCCACGGGCGCGTCCGGGTCCGCGAGACGCGCTGCTGCGTGGTGGCCGACGAGGCCACCGCCACCGAGATCCTGCACACCCGCTCGCTGGCGAAGCTGGAGCTGGCCCGGCTGGCGCCGACGGTGCTGTCCAGCCCGGCCGAGCCCGACGAGGTGCTCGCCCGGCTGCGCAAGGCCGGCTTCTCCCCGGTCGAGGAGGACGAGACGGGAGCAGTGATCGTCGAGGAGCGGGCGGAGCACTCCTCGGACGCGCCCCGCCCAGCCGCCGCCTCGAGGATGCCAGCGCGGGTGGGCGCGGCCGAGCTGGCGGCCGCGCTGCTCGCCCCCGGCGAACAGCTGGACCTGCCGCTGGGCGGCCCGCGACCGTCGGCGCAAGAATCACGGCCAAGCATTGTCTGACGAATTCCGGACGGCATCCTCGAAGCGCCTCGCCCGGTTCGCCGTCAGGCGAGGCGCTCAACTTCCCAACCTTCACGCCGCCAGAATGCCGGGCAGCGACTACCGCGGTATGTCGTCTTGCTGTGGGCCGTCGACCGCGGCTGGCCGACGAACGGGATCAGGACCGGGCGCGGACGACCGCCGGGTGCGGGCGAGCCGGAGCAGGCCGAGCGCGGCGACCGCCGCCGCAAGCGCCATGGCCGCCGTGGCCCACCAGCCGTGCCGGAAGGCGTCGAGGCGAGCCGCCGGTGACGCGGGGTTACCGAGCACCGCGACGAAGATCGCTACGCCGATCGCGAACCCGATCTGGCGGACCATGTTCACCAGGGCGGAGCCGGTGGCGAACCGGGCCGGCGGCAGGGCGGCCGCCGCCGTCGAGAACAGTGTCGGCAGCGTCAGACCGACCCCGACGCCGGTCAGGATCGCCCCGCCCAGCAGCTCACCGGCATAGTGCGGGTGGAGGCCGACGCCCAGCGCCCACCAGGCGACCCCGCCACCGAAGATCACCGCGCCGGTCGCCAGGACCGGCCCCGGCCCGAACCGGCGGATCAGCCCACCGGCCGCGATCGCCAGCGGCGGGACCATCAACGGCCCGGGCGCCAGCCCCAGACCGGCGCGCAGCGCGCTCCAGCCCCAGCCCTCCTGCATCCACAGGGTGACCGAGAGCAGCATCGCGCCGAACGCGCCGGAGAACAGCAGCGTCGAGAACAGCGTGAGCGCCATGACCGGGTCGCGGACCAGGTCGAGCTCGATGATCGGGCTGGCGTGGCGGGCCGACCGGGCGTGCATGCCGGCGAGCAGGACGGCCGCCGCCACCAGCAGGCCGATGACCAGGCCGGACGTCCAGCCGTGCTCGCCGCTGGTGACCAGGCCGCCGACGAGGGCGGCGACGCCGGCCGTCAGGGCCAGGCCGGACAGCACGTCCGGGCGCGGGCCGGACTCCGGCGGCGAGTCGGGCAGCAGCCGGGCCCCGGCGACCAGCGCGGCCAGCCCGATCGGGACGTTCACCAGGAAGACCCAGCGCCAGTCGGCCGTCACCAGCAGCCCGCCGACGACCGGGCCGAGCGCGGCGGCCAGCCCGCCCATCGCCGTCCAGATGCGTACCGCGCCGCCGCGCCGCTCGGCCGGGAAGGCGCCGAGCACGAGCCCGAGCGACGTCGGGGTGAGCGCGGCCGCGCCGACCGCCTGCAGGATCCGGAACGCGACCAGCGTGCCGACGTTCGGGGCGGTCGCGCACAGGCCGGAGGCCAGTGTGAACAGCCCGACCCCGAACAGGAAGCCCCGCCGGCGGCTGGAGCGGTCGGCCAGCCGCCCGGCCGGGACGAGCAGGGCCGCATAGACGACCGAGTAGCCGTTGAGCACCCAGGACAGGCCGGCCAGGCCACCGGAGCCGGAGCCGAAGTCCCGGGCGATGCTCGGCAGCGCCACGTTGACGATGAACATGTCGAGGCTGGCCAGCACGACCCCGGCGCAGACGATCGCCAGGACCAGCTCGGGCGAGGTGCCGGCGCCGCGGGCCCGGGCCGCCGCGGCGCGCTCGGTCGTGACCGTCATCGCCGTCCTCCGCGCGAGAGTGCCGCTCCGCCAATAAGTTTCATCATGCAACGGAGGCTAGACCGAGCAGTTTCGTGAAGCAACTGACTACCATGGTGGTGTGAAACGAGTCAGTTTCGCCGAGATGGCCTGCTCGGTCGCGCAGAGTCTGGAAGTCGTCGGCGAGTGGTGGAGTCTGATGATCGTCCGGGACGCGCTGTTCGGGGTGAGCCGGTTCGAGGACTTCCAGCGCCGGCTGGGCATCGCTCGCAACGTCCTGGCCCAGCGGCTCGACCACCTGGTCGATCACGGAGTCCTCGAGCGGGTGCCCTACCAGGACAATCCCGTCCGCTACGACTACCGGCTCACCCCGGCCGGCCGCGATCTGTGGCCGGTGCTCGACGCGCTGCGCCAGTGGGGTGACCGGTGGCACGCGCCGGACGGACCCCCGGTCGAGATGGTGCACCGGCCGTGCGGGCACCGGGTCGCGCTCGTGCCGACCTGCCCGGAGTGCGGGCAGCGCGCGCACCGCCGCGACCTGAGGATGGTGCCGGGCCCCGGGATGCGTGACCCCGCGCTCCTGCCGGACCGCCCGGACTGGCCGGCCACGGCGCCGAAAGAGCCGGACGGCCCCGCTCCTGGCTGATCCACTCTCAGGGGCGGGCCGGGTAGAGCAACAGGTCGGCCAGCTCCGGGAAAGGCGCTCCGCTGGCCGGGGCCGCCGAGGTCAGGCCGCCCGGCAGCGCCTTCTCGGCCAGATCCTGGGCGAGCGTGACGAGGCGGTCGCCGTCCGCCGCGAGCAGGTCGGGGCTGAGCACGGCGGTCCGCCGTAGCCGCGCCAGCGCCTGCTCGACCAGGTCATGGCGCTCCCGGCGCACTGCTTCCCGCAGCTCCGACCAGGCCTCGGCGAGCTCCGGAACGGCCGGGAAGTCGTCGCGCCGGTCGGAGCTGACGAGGTCGAACACCAGATGCGGCTCGGTGACCGGATCATCGGAGGCCCAGAACACACCGTCCGCGCGCAGCCGCGCCTCGGCGACGCCCCGGCCTCGGGCGCGGGCCACCAGGTAGGTCCCGGTGACCGGGCGTTCCAAGGCGATCGCCGCCCCGGCTTCCAACTCGAGCCCGCCGGCTCGCTGGAGCAGCGCGAGGCCCTCGTCGAGGAGCGGCAGGAAGGTGCTCGCGGCCGGGACGAAGGGAACGGCGGCCACATCCGCGAGCTTGCCCAGGAAGTGGAGGAACGGCTCGGCCAGATCCTTGTCGGTGCGCGAGAACAGGCCGACCTCGAGCGCGAGCGGGCCGCCGCGGTAGGGCGTCGGGCCGAACAAAGAGGTGCCGACGCTGACCACCCGGCCGCGGTGCGCGGGATCGAGGGCCGCCAGCGTCCCCTCGAGGGCCAGCCCGCCCAGCCGCGCCGAGCCGCCGGGCCAGGTCGAGTCCAGCCGGGCTGAAGCGCTCGTCACCGCGCTCAGCCGGTGGGTGCCGCGGCGCCCGAACTCGATGTGCGCGACCCGGAGGTTCGCCGCCACGTAGCAGGCGCCGACAGCCAGCTCACCCCGGGCCGCTCCGCCGGCGGCCTCATCGATCGGGCCGAACAGCACCGGCTCACCCGCCGCGCGCAAAAGTTCCTTCAGCCAGGACATGCGGCCCGCTCCTTCGGCTCGGACTCGTGACGTTCGCGAAACGCTCGGTCAGGTCAGGGTGGTGTGCTCGCTGCGGAGGCCCAGAGCGTCGAAGACCTGCGCGGCCCAGACCCAGACGGCGCACGACAGCTCGGCGCGCAGGGGCGAGTGGCCGTACGCGAACCCGACGACGTAGTCCTCACTGTCGACGAGCGCCGCCCCCGAATCTCCGGGCCCGATGGCGTTCTCCGTGTAGACCCAGTGCATGCGGTCGGGCAGATCGGCGAGAATCCCCGGGTCGGCCCCGGTCACCTGGATCTCCATGGGGCCCGAGGTCGCCCCGGCGAACCGGTGCCGGCTGTACAGCGCCGGGTAGGTCGGCCGCGGCCCCCGCCGGCCGTGCCGCGGCCGCTCCCACTCGATGTCAGGTACCGGGAGGGCCGCGCTGTCGGTGGTCCTGTCGTACACCAGGGGGGCGGTGGCGAACCCGTCCACCAGGCAGCCGGCCGGCTCCGCCGCCACGACGTGGTATGCCACCGTAGCGACGGTCTGCCCCGCCCCGGACTCCGCGATCACCCCGACCGTGCCGAGCGGGCGGCCGGCCAGGTCGTCGACGCCAACGGCGCCCCGCGGCGCGCCGGTCAGGACGATCTCGGGCTCATGGGCGAGTACGACAGCGACGTCAACCGAGAGCATCTCGTTGACCGCGGCCTGCAGCAGCGCCGTATCGATCGGGTGGCCGGCCGCGGCCAGCGCCCGCGCGGTCGCGGACACCACGCGTGACCCGTACACGGGGGTGCCCGAATTGCCGCCCCTGGAGAAGTACCTCGACGGGGCCGCCCGGCCCAGGCGGTCGAGGATCCGCCCGATCGTCGTCCGCCACACCGCGGGCTCGCCCGCGTGGCGGGAGTCGAGGATCAGCAGGTCGTAGCGCTCGGGGTACCCGTCGGCCGACGCGCCGTGGGCGACGACCAGCTGGCGCGCCCGCCGGCTGGGCAGCGGCAGATCGTTCTGCAGCGCCGGCAGAAGCGTTTCCACCGTCGGCGAGCAGAAGGCCCACGCCGCGGTGAACACGATCGACGCGGCCTGGAGCCGGTCACCGAGAAGACTCTCGACCCGCCGGTAGTACGGCCCCAGCCACCACAGGCGCCGGCCCGAGCCACCCCCGGCGGCGCCACCGCCGACGACCCGGTCGAGTAACTCGACCAGGCCCTCGCCCTCGCCCGGCTGTTTCGCCATGGTCAGCCGCCCTCTCCCACCGGCCGGGGCTCCGGACCAGTCGTGTCGTCGTCCTGGTCGCCGCCGCCTGGCAGCAGGGTGAGGCTGGGGGTGACGCCGAGGCCATCCGCCTCCGGAGCCTCGACTGCGGTTCGGTAGCGCTCCGGCAGACCCTCGGCCGCCGCGACCAGCGTCACGTCGTCTGCCTCGTCCCGTCGCGGCCCTGTCTCGTTCGTCGGAATCGTCACGTCGGCGTCCGGCGTCGCCGCGCCCGACGACTCCGACTCCGACTCGGGCCGGGTCGGGCCGCCCGGCAGCGCTGGCCGGCCCGACGGGGCCCCGTCGGCCGGCGGGTCCTCGCGACGCCCGAGGGAGTCGAGCGCGGCGACCCGGAGGTGCCCGGCCGGAACTCCCCGCAGGCGCGCGTACGCGTCGGCCAGTTCGTCCCGGGCGTCCTCCAGAACGCGGTCGGCCCGCAGGCCCGCGATCCGCTCGCCTCGGTCGGTGCTCAGCCGCCGGTCGACGAGCTCGGCCAGCCAGGCCAGCCCCTCCGGCAACCGGGGTAGGCAGCCCGCCACGGGGAACCGCTCGATGTCCGGCCGGAAGCAGAACCGGCGGACCTCGTAGTCGACCGAGCGGTCTATGCCTTCCCGCCCAGCCTCCAGCCACAGCGGCGGGACGCCGACCAGGCACCAGTACAGCAGCGCGTACAGGCTGTAGACCTCGGTCGTCTCGTCGCCGGTGTCGCCGTCGAACAGTCGCTCCGGCGCCGAGAAGTACAGCGTGCCGGCCGGGGCGAAGCTGGCCTTGAGCGCGCTGTCACGAGCCTTGCGTGGACGCCGGGTCAGACCGAAGTCGAACACGATGGCCCGTGAGCCGTCGATGGCCACGTTGCGGGGATGCACGTCGTTGTGCACCGACGGGCAGAGCGCTGCGAGGCCCTCGGCGACCTGGGCGGTGAAGCGCACGACCGCCGCGATCTTCACGCTCGCTTTGTTCTCCTGGTCCCAGTCGGCCAGCGTGTTCTGGTACCAGGGCACGATCGAGAAAACGGCGCCGTCCTCGAGCTGACCGCTCGCAAGCAGCGGAGCGAGGCCGGGATGAGCGCGGCGCGGCGCGATCTCGCGCTTGTACGCCACCCGGTAGGCCTCGGTACTGGCCCGCCGCGGATCGACGACCTTGATCGCGACGAGGATGCCCTCCCCGCCGATCTCCTTCCCCACATAGACGGTCCCATAGCTGCCCTGCTGCTCGTCCGCGAGCATCGTCTCGGCCTGGAAGCTCCGTCCCCGGGCGGTGAAGACCCGGCCGGCGTAGGGGCCGACGTCGCGCAGGTCGGCCAGAGGCGTCGCGATGCGGGTGACCGGGTCGACGCGGCGCGTCCGCGCGGCCAGCGGCGCGACGGCGCCGAGCGATGCCCGCGCACCCCGAGTCCGCAGGTCGGGAGGCGGCAGAGCGGGCGTCCCCCGGCTCTTCGTGTCACCCGGGCCGCTCCCCCCGTTCTCACCGCCGCCGGCGACCCGCCGCGAACCGCGTCCAGGCAGTTCCTCGTCCAGTTCCTCGAGGAGCCGCGCGCGCCGGCGCCGGTCCCGCTCCTCGGCCACCTCGCGGGCCGTCTCGGCCTCCAGCCGGCGGGCCGTGTCGGCCTTCTCCGCCGCGGCGATCTCGTCGAGGACCGCGGTGCGCCGGGCCCGGCGTCGACGGACGTCGTACACCGACCCGGCCAGGCCACCCTTGATGATCAGGGGCACCAGGTCGAGGAGCACACCGGCCAGCAGCAGCGCCAGCCGGGTCGGAACCCGGGTCCAGGGCCGGACCTCCAGGTAGTCGATGCTCGCATCGAGCCGCGGGCCGAAACCGTCGTCGTTGTCGATGCTGTTCTGCTCGCTCTCGAGCAGGCTGGCCGAGTTGCCCTCTACCGCCCGCGCCTGCTGGGTGAAGTCAGCCAGCTCCTTCTGGTTCGCGCTGTCCCAGTCGGCCAGAGCCCGCTTGGCGGCGGTGTATTCCGCCATCCGGGCGGTCGCGACACCCTGGTAGCCCGGATGGCCGGTACCGGGGTTGGCCGTGCAGTCGACCGTCGTCGCCGGGTCCTTCGTGATCGTGCTGACGTTGCCGCTCAGCTCGCAGGCGTACCGCTGGCGCGCGACCTCGACCTGGTCGGCCAGGGGCTTGCGCTGGTCCAGAAGGGCCTTGTAGGCGCCGGCCGGCTGGCCGTCCGGCCCGAGCAGCCCGGTCGCCGCCGCACCCGAGTCGGTGGTCCGTGCCCGGGCCAGCGCCTGGGCGTTCGCGCGGGCGTGGCTCTGCGCGACCAGCGTGGTGAAGCTCGACGCGAACAGCAACTGCACGATCATCTCGGAGATGACCACGCCGAACGCCACGGCCAGCGCGACCCGGCCCCACCGTCCGCGCAGCCGCCCGCGCCCGGCCAGCGCCATCCGGGCCTCCCGGGACGGGTCGGACCCGGTGATCTGACTGGTGATCGACAGCTCGAGGGCGTAGACGAGCAGTGCCCAGACAGCCGCGGCCGGCGAGTAGCCGAGGTTGCGCATGAGCGCGGCCGCGCCGGACCCGGAGGTCGACGCGGCACTGATCGCCCGCAGCGCCCGCCCGTCCAGTACGAGGGTCAGGAAGATGCGCGCGCTGACGAACTGCACGGCACCCACCACGAGCATGCTCAGGCCGAGCGCGGCATAGCCCGCCTGCTCACCGAAGCTCTCGACCTCGGCCGGGCGGGTGCCGGACAGTCGGATGAGCAGCCTGACCGGCGGCGCCGCTGCCGTCGAGCGCGGACGCCGGGGCGCGGCGTCGGCCATGGTCGTCTCCTCTTCGCGCGCGGCCCGTCGGGCCGGATGTCGCCAGCCTCCTCGCGCACATGAGGTCCACATACGCCACAGATGGCCACGGGATCGAAGAAGCGTCGATCGCCGTGACGCCGGGCGGGGACGGGGTGAGACACGGTGGAGGCGGTCTGGGCGGCGAGTGCTCAGTCCGGCGTGGACGGGCGCGCGGCCCCTCGGCCGTCAATGATCACGGCGCCGGTCGAGTCGAGCAGGTAGAGGCCGGCCAGGTCGTCGCGGGCGGCCCGCGCCGCGGCGGCGACGTCGTCGAACCGGACGGCCGAGCGGGCGAGCAGCTCCTCGAGGACCTCGATACGGATGACGTCCTCGGTGCCGGTCCGCCCGCTGTCCGGCGAGACCAGCGGCCGGCCGTCGGTGTCGACCATCTTGGGGTGGCGCCAGCCGATGTCGTCCAGTTTCCGGATCACCTGCCGGACGGCGCCCCGAGCAGAGTCATAGCGTCCGCCGAGGTCCCTCCGGCCGTAGACCCTCGGGTTGCGCGGCCCTGGGAACGACAGGTGTTCGGGGAACAGCGATATCAGTCCGGTCAACTGGCCCCGCGGAAGGGGGGCGAGCATCGGCTCGCTCGGCTCGGCGGGAGTGTCCACCTTCAGTTGGCCGGCCTCCCGCATCGCGGGAGTGGCCCGCGCGTGGCGCCGGGCAGCGCCACGCGGGACGACCAGCAGCCGGCGTCGGGCGCCGCCGTCCGGGAGCCAGAGCGTGGTCCGGCCAGCGAGCACCGTGCCATCCGGGTCCGAACTGACCTCCATCGATTCGTCGAAACGATGCCCCCACCTCTGGTAGTGAACGGGGTTGAGGCCCAGATTGCGGACTCGCCAGTCGCCTTCCGGATCCTCCTTCCACAGGTGAAGCTGGGCCGCGGACAGGTGCCGGCGGACGATCAGCTGGCCGTCTGACCGAACGGGCGGGGGCACGGTGAGGGGCTCGCAGACGCCTGGGCGCGAGCACGCCGTCGAGCCGGACACCGGTGCGCCGCCGACGGTGACGTGGTCGCCGACAGCCAGGCGCCGCACCAGCGGGACGCCACGGACCCGCACCACCGCGCCGTCGCCCGCGCCACGCTCGAAGGCCTGCTGCGTTCCACGTTCCCGTCCCGGGCGGTACGCGGTCCAGACGTCGACAACCTCGTCAACCACCACGACATCACAACCGCCGAGCGGCGGCCGCCCTGAGCCGGAACTGCCGCGCGGACGGCCGTTCACCCCAGTGAATTGTCTCCGGTCCGCGCCGTGTGGGCTGTTTGCCACATCACCCTCCCCCGTCGCGGAAATCATTGCACTTCCCACGCTTCGTATACGCAACGGCTGCACATCACCCAAGGCATCCATACCAGTGCGCCTCGCACACACAACAAACAGAGGTCACATGGGAGTGGAACTGCCGTACGGAACGTGATCCAGCGGGCGGCCGTTGGGTCAGCTCGCACTCCGGCCCGGACGGCCGAGGCAGGGCGTCGGACCGGTCGGGCGCCCGATCACGAACCGCAGCGAGACACACCGCCCGAGACCGAGCACGTCTCCATGGGTGAGCGGAACCGGCGATATCAGCCGTTCACCGTTGACGAACGTGCCGTTCACGCTGCCGAGATCCTCGACCTGCCACGCGCCGCCGGACAGTGGCATGATCAGGCAGTGGCGCCGGGAGACCGTCTCGTACGGGATGACCAGCGGGACGAGGTCACCCCACCCGGACGGCGCTCGCCCCAGCGCAGCGCCGCGCGGCGATACGACGAGGGCCGTGCCCGGCCCCGGCCGCCGGGGCTCCAGCCGGGCCACAACCGGCGCCTGCCCGGGGCCGAGGCGCACCGGGCCGGCGGACCGGTTCCGGCGAAAATGGCCCGCCGGGTCATTGTGCGCGCCTGGCCCGTAGTCGCCGGGCCCGAACTCGGCGGTCTGACGTGACCATCGTCCCCGCGGCCGCCGCCGGGCCCCGGGCCCGTCCTCGTCCTCCCGCCGGCTTGAGAGCTCGCCGGCGGGAGCGGGCGCATCCGTGCCCGCCCCCGCCGGGCAGAGGAGCCACAGCGCCCTCGTCATCACGCCGGCCACCAACACCAGGATGATCGAAAGATGCGGTACCACGACGGCCTCCTCATCGGTTCGCGGCTTCCCCCGATGAGCCGCGACTACCAGAAGGAAAAGCGATCCGCGACCGCCCGCATACGCCACAGATGGCGAAATCTACCCTTGGATGCCGACTGTGGACGGGATTCGCCACGTCAACCTCACGAAGCGTTACGTAATATCACGACGAGTTGGTGAGGCTGACGCGCCCGTCAGCTGAGGAAGGTGAACGCCCGCCCGCTGCTCGCCGGCCTGCAGGCGGCCGAAGCGCAGGCCGGGGAAGTGCGCGCCGACGATGGGAACGTGCTGGCCGGCGAGTTCTGGCGGTAGGACCGGAGTCGTTTTTTCCCACCACTCCCCGGCACGTGGGACGGGGACGTTCGCGCGGATTCAGGTCGGCAGGGGCGTCGATCCCAGCGGGACGGCAGGCTTGCTCAGCAGGGCCGGCAGCGCGGCCGCGCAGGTGGGCGCACACAGGTAGAACCCCTGGCCCACGGCTACCCCCAGGTCCCGGACGGTGTGCAGCTCCTCGGCGGTCTCGATGCCCTCGGCCACGACGAGCGCCCCGATCTCCCGGCCGACGGAGACCAGGGCGTTGGCGATCGCCCGCCGGGCCGGGTCCCGGTCGACGTGGTGGGTGAGGAAGCAGTCCATCTTCACGACGTCCGGCCGAGTGTTGACGATCTGCTTCAGTCCCGAGTAGCCCGCGCCGACGTCGTCGACGGCGATCCGGGCCCCGCGCTCGCGCAGCATGTTGAGGTTGCGCATCACCGCCGGGCTGCCCGCGTCCCGGTCGCGTTCGGTGACCTCGATGAGGATCCTCGACAGGTCCGTGTCGGCCAGCGCATCCACCAGGCTCTCCACGATCGTGCGCGGAGACGCGTTCACGGTCAGGAAGGCCCGGCGCGGCAGCAGGTCGAGGAACTCCAGACCACTACGGATCGCGACGAGCTCGAGCTCGACCTCCAGCCCCACCAACGCGGCGGCGGCGAACCAGTCCTCAGGACCGCGGCGGGCGTCCGGGAAGCGGGAGAGGGCCTCGATGCCGACGACCTCGCCGCTGGCCAGGTCGAACATCGGCTGGAACACGAGCTTCGGGCCGCCGGCGTCGATGATCTCGCTGGTCTCGCGCCAGATCCGGCTGCGCTGGCGCCACAGCCGGCGCAGGTCGGTCACGGACTCGCGCAGGACCTCGGCGGCCAGTCGCAGGAACGCGCTGTCACGGGTCCGCAGGGGGCAGGGCTGGTGGGCGAGGCAGCCAAGCAGGCCGTAGGGGGTGCCGTCGCTGTCCGGGATCGCCACCGCCGCGTAGCTGCCGATGTTCAGTTCCTTCACGCTGGCCATCTCGGCCGCGACCGGGTCGGCGCGGACGTCCGGGATGAGGTGCGGCAGTTCACCCGACAGGACGTGCGAGTAGATCGAGACGCCGCGGCGGACCGTCGCCCCGGGACGCAGGCCGAACGAGTCGCCGTCACCCGCCAGCGCCTGCAGCACCAGCAGATCACCGTCGATCTTGGCCAGCCAGGCCAGGTCCATCCGCAGCTGGCGCCGCACGATCTCCACCAGCTCGGCGACCGACGGGTCGGGCCGGGGGACCTCGACCGTCTGGCCCAGCGCCGAGGGCACCGAACGGGACCGCACCGACACGCGCGCCACCTCCCCGCCGCTCCCGGTCCCGTTCACGGTCCCCCTGTTCACCGGCGCCCGCCACCTGGCCGCTCACCCACCGCGCCGGGTGGCCGGGACCCGCCTCGGGGTAGGCCGTGACCTCGGGGAGCCCGACTGCGCGGGACGAGCAGCGGGCCCTCGCCGCTGTGGGAGAATGTGCGCCGACGGGGCGGCATGCGGCGCAATCGCATCGAAACGGATGGTGAGCAATGTTCGACGGCCTGAAGAACATCAACCTCAACGAGCTTCGCGACAAGGCGGAGGACATCGCCGAGAAGCACGGAGACAAAATCGTCGACGGTCTGGAGAAAGCCGGTGACCTCATCGACGACAAGACCAACAACAAGTACAGCGAGAAAATCGACACCGGTGTCGACAAAGCCCAGGACTACGTCCGGAAGCTCGGCGACACCGACGACTGAGCGCCGTGTCCCGGCGCTCAGGCCGCGGGTTCAGACGGCCACCCGCCCGAAGCGACCGGGAGAATGGGCGGAGCCCCCGGTCGCGGAGGGCGGCAGGTTGGCGTTGGCCGACACCGGGCACTGGTTCTGGGCCGAGCCGTCGGGCCCGGCCGGGCTCGGCGACCGCCGCGAACCCGAGCGGATCCAGAGCGGGAAACGGAGCAGCCGGGCCGGCCCCTGCCGGTGCTTGTGGGCGGCCGGCGCCTCGGCGGCAAACCGTTCTCGCCGCGCCCAGCGGATGAGATCATCCTGGCGCTCGCGGCCGAGTTCGCGGTTGAACATCGACGGAGCCATTGCCGTCACCTTTCACGTCAGGTCAAACCGGCCGGGCTGGCCGTCACTCATTCAGTATGCCGGCCCGCGCAACCTGTTTTTAACCCTCGTCATACAGCGGACATCACCGCGCCGACACCGCGACCGCGCCGCGGCCGGGTAACCTACGCACTCGGACGCCCGAGTAGTTCGGGAGTGGATCGGGAGGGGATCGCCGTGACCGCCGACCGCCCGGACTGGGACGAGTACTTCATCGAACTCGTGGCGGCGATCGGTCGGCGGGCCACCTGCGACCGCGGCCGCAGCGGCTGCGTGATCGCCCAGGACAAGCGCATCCTGTGCACCGGCTACGTCGGCTCGCCGCCCGGTTTCCCGCACTGTGACGACGTCGGCCACCTGCTGGGCCGGGTGATCGAGGACGACGGCACGGAGCGGCTGCACTGCGTGCGCACCATGCACGCCGAGCAGAACGCGCTGATCCAGGCGTCGAAGTACGGGATCCCGCTGTCGGGAGCGACCCTCTACTGCACGATGGAACCGTGCCGGACCTGCGCGATGATGATCGTCAGCGCCGGGATCAGCCGGGTCGTGTGCGCCGGGCGCTACCACGCCGGGGGTGACACCCGCTCGATCTTCGCCACCGCCGGCATCCCGCTGGACGTGCTCTCGGACGAGGTCGTCACCTACGACCGGCAGGGGTCGGCCGGCACGGGGTCGGCCGGCTCCGGGACCGCGAGCACCGGGACCGCGAGCAACGGGGCGACGGCGCCCAGGGCCTGACGATGACCGACGAGCTGATCGAGGTCCGGCCCGGTTTCGCCATCCCGGCGGCCGAGCTCGGCTGGCGTTTCTCCCGCTCGTCGGGGCCCGGCGGCCAGCATGTGAACACCTCCGACTCCCGGGTCGAGGTCTCCTTCGACGTCGCCCGCTCCCCGTCGGTGCCCGAGCAGCTGCGACGCCGCCTGTTGGAGCGGCTGGCCCGCCGCCTCACGGGCGGGGTGCTGACTGTCGCCTCAAGCGAGCACCGTTCGCAGCTGCGCAACCGGGAGGCGGCGACGGCGCGGCTGGTCAGCGTGCTGCGCGGAGCGAGCGCCCCACCGCCGCCGGCCCGGCGGGCGACCCGGCCGACCCGGGGTTCGGTCGAGCGCCGGCTCGACGGGAAGCGCCGCCGCGCGCAGACCAAGCGCCTGCGCCGCCGCGACGACGAGGCTGGCTGAGCCCGGATCAGCCAGCGCTGCCCGCGGGCGGGCGTCACAGCCGCTTGGCCCGGTACTCGACGACGAAGAGGATCTCAGCAAGCTCGGGGTCGGACGTCTCGAACTCGCGGGCGGCGTAGACGCCCATGGTCAGCCGGTCGAGGGCGGCCGCGGTCGGCCGCTCGCCCGTCTCCACCAGCCGTCGGACGTAGCGCAGCTGCGCCCGCAGCGACCGGTACACGGCGCCGCCGGTCGCGGCCAGCCGCGTATCCACCAGCGCCAGGCCGCGCCCGACCAGGCTCTCCAGCGGCTCGTCTCCCGACCCGCCCGGTACGGTCCGCGCCGGGGGGACCGGGGCCGCCGGCGGGCTGGGCTCGGCGAGCGGAACGGGAGCGGTCAGCGGAACGGGAGCGGGCAGCGGTACGGGAGCGGGCAGCGGTACGGTCACGCCGGCCGGGGCGCTCGGCCCCCGGCGCCGGCGGTCAGGCACGGCCGATGAACGCGGCCGCGACCCGCGGTAGCAGCACCGCGTTCCAGCCCGACATGTCGATCCGCAGCTTCGCCGCCTTACCGGCGGCCAGCTCGGCCGCGGTGAACAGCTGGACCTGACCTTCGAGCAGCCGGACGTCGGCCACCGCTGACCACGGCGTGATCCGGGCGAACGGCCGGCGCGGACGCACCCCGGCGGTGTCGGCGTCGATCCGGTTGGCCGGCGGCGCGCCGAAGGTGACCGTCTCGCCGCGACTGATCGAGGCTAGGGCGGCGCGGGCCAGGCGTGGGCAGGCGGTCGCCTCCAGCAACGACACCAGCCGGTTCCACGCGTCGCGGACATCGGTGAATTCGGTACCCCGCCGATAGGCGTCCACCATGAAGACGTTTTTCTCGTCGCCGGCGGCGACACCGATCGTGTAACTCGCCTGATTGATCCGGATCGCGGCCTTGTAGATCACCCGGTCAATCCGGTTCAGGTCGTACACGGCGTCCCCGATGGTCAGCGTCGTGCCGGTGGCGACGAGTTCCCGCCGGCCCGAGCGGACGCGTATCTCGTCCGTCCCGGGCTGGACTCCCTCGTACGTCATCGCCGCTCCTCGTCCCCACTCGCCACTCGCCACTCGCCAGATCATCCGAATGGGTGCCGTCGGATCGATCGTAGGTCGGCCGCGGGCGAGCGGTGATGTCGGAAACGCGACCGAGAGATGGTGAGCGAAATGCGCCGGGGAAACGTGTCAGCGGCCGCCGGCCGGCGCGCTCAATGCGGTAGGAAGGCCGCGTAGTCGGCGGCCGCGCGCGCGTCCCGGGAGCCCGACGGCGACCGGATCGGACGCGGCGGATCGGGCGCGGAAACCGGGGCGCGGCTCTCCCCGGCCGTCTGGGCCGGTGCCGGCGACGGCGGGCCGGGGATGATCGGCGGCATCGCCGCGGTCATCGACGGAACCGGCCCGGACCCGCGCAGCGACCGCTTGAGCGAAGCGATGCCCAGCGCCGGCTGGGCGGCGACGACCTGCGCCAGCTCGACCGCCTCGTCCAGCAGCCGCTCGGGCGCCACTACCCGGCTCAGCAGTCCGACGATCATCGCCTCGCGCGCGTCCACCCGGCGGCCGGTCAGCAGCAGGTCAGCCGCGATCCCCCGGCCGACCACGCCCTGCAGCAGCCAGGCGGCTCCGGCGTCGGCCCCCGGCACGCCGAGGCGGGCGTAGCCGGGTTCGAACACCGCGTCGTAGGCGCCGACGCGGATGTCGGCCGCGAGCGCCAGGCTCAGGCCGGCCTCGCGGACCTGCCCGCCCATGGCCGCGATCACCGGCATCGGCAGAGCCAGCCAGGCCCGGACCGCCCGGCCCGCGATGTCGACCAGCGCGGCCCACTCCGGGCCGGCCGCCGGAGCGGGACCGGCGCCGGCCGCCGTACCCAGGCCCGCCGGCTCATAGCCGGCACAGAAGTCCTCCCCCGCCCCGGTGACGACCACGGCCCGGGCGGACGCGTCCACCCGCAGCCCCTCGGCCACCGCGCGCAGCTCGTTGATCATCCTCGGGTTCATGGCGTTGTGCCGCTCGGGCCGGCTCAGGGTGGCGACCACGACCCCCCGCTCGGTCCGCCGCACCTCGACGGTCGGCGTCGCCTCCATCCGCTTCCCCTCGGTCGTCCGGCTCGGCCAGTCACAGCGCGGCCCAGTACACGGCGCTGGTTACACCGTGGCTGGCCACGCTTGCTGGTGACGCAGCGGGTCGAGACGCCCCCCAGCGGCCGACACCGATAGCACGGTAGTGCGCAAGGGGGACAGGTGACGACCACCGGATGGACGAACTGTCCCCCCCGGATGGAGGACATGGACCCGCCAGGTAGCCCGCTCGGCCTGTGAACGCGGCCATTCGGCCCGGGTGGCCCCGGCGGCCCGGCGGGCCCACGCGGCCGCGCCACGGCCGGGAGCCCGGCCCGCGTCAGGGGCGGAACGCCCGCTCGCCGGCCAGGCCGTGGACGAGGCCGACCGCCTGGGTCCGGTTCGCCACGCCGAGTTTGCGCAGGACCCGCTGGACGTGCGACTTCACGGTGGCCTCGCCGATGCCCAGGCGTTCGGCGATGGCGGCGTTCGACCCGCCGGCGGCCATCAGCGCCAGCACGTCGCCCTCACGCTCGGTCAGGCCGCTCAGTCCGGGCAGCGCTCCCGGCCGGACCGGCCGGGACAGCATGCTCAGGCCGGTCAGGCTCGGCTCACGCCCGGTGACGGCTGGGGCCGAGTCGGCTTCGGCCGCGGCCCGGGAGCCGAACGACGTCCGGCCGGCGAGCCGGTCGTCCATCGCCCGCGCGCCGGCGGCCTGCGCGTCGCGCAGGCGCGCGCGCTGGTTCCGGACCCGCCCGAGCAGGACCGCGCGCTCGTAGACGTGCCCGAAGCCCTCCGTGAACGCCCAGAGCACGTCCCGGTCGACCAGGTCGACACGGCGGCGCTGCCAGTGGTCTGCGTGGACGAACCCGACCACCTCCGCGCCGCGCATGATCGGCGAGACGACGTAGGAGTCCGACTGGGCCGAGTCGATGACGATCTCCTTGCTCACCGTCACCGCCGCGGTGTCGACCACGGCCTGGGGCCGCGGATCGATGATCAGCTGACGTTCCGGCGTCGGCTCCTCCAGGGTGACGCTCTGGTCCACCCAGGCGTCGAACCAGGCCTCGTACTGGGTCGGTTCGGTGAAGTAGCCCATCCACGGCTTCCACACGCCGTCCTCGACCCGGGACAGCACGACCCGGTTGAAGCCGCAGCGAACGGCGATCTCGGCGCAGACCGCGTCGATCAGGTCGGCCGGGTCGGTCACCTCGCGCATCAGGGCCAGGCCGGTCGCGCAGTCGGACATGTGCCGGGTGCGCCGCTCGACGTCGCGCTGGTGCAGGTCGAAGGCCAACTCCCGCAGTTCCGTGAGCAGCGCCACCAACTGGGCGATGCGCCAGCCCGTCTCGGGCGTGGGTGGGGAGAGCTCCAGCCGGCGCAGCGCGCCGACGCAGCGCCAGGTCACCGCCTCGACCGCGACGGACGGCGTCTCCGACGGGCTGGCCAGGACCATCGGGTCGACGTCGAGCGCTCGCCCGACGTCGCGCAGCGCCTGGTCGAAGCGGGCCGCCAGCTCCCGGCCCCGGCGGCGCCAGCCGGCCGGGTCGGGCACGCTGGGATAGGTGCCGATCGTCTCGGCGGTCATGGGGCGGCTCCGAAACGAACATCAGTAGGGAGGAACGACTGAGGAGCGCGGCGGCGGCGGCCGCGGTGATCAGTCACGGGGCGGGCTCCTGTTCCTGGGCCAGCCGCGCATAGCGGGCGATCGCCTCGGCGCGGTTGGCCGCGCCCAGCTTGCGCAGGATGCCGCGCACGTGGGTCTTCACCGTCGACTCCGAGAGGGTGAGCCGGGCCGCGATCCGCGCGTTGGTCGCCCCGCTGGCCAGGGCCTCGAGCACCTCGCGCTCCCGGGCGGTGAGCCGGGCCAGCGGCTCGTCGGGGATGGCCGGCGCGGGCGACGGCGCGGGCCGGGGAAGGGGGTAGGCCGCCGCCGGGTCGTCGGCCCCGGTCAGCAGGGCCCGCGCACTGGCGTAGGCCTCGCTCATCCGCGCGTGCTCCCGGTCGAGCTCCGCCAGCAGGACGGCTCGCTCGTAGAGGAAGCTGAAGCCGGAGGCGAAGAGCTGGATACTCTCGCGGTCGACGGGCCCCAGCTCCCGTCCGGACGGGCCGGTGTCGGCGTGCAGGAGGCCGGCGGCACGCCCGCCGGCCAGCACCGGAGCGACCACGTAGGCCCGGGCGCCGGACATCTCCACCAGCGGCCGGAACACGTCGCCGCGACGGGTCGCGTCACGCACCAAGGCCGGCACGCCCCGGCGGACGACCTCCGCCTCGACCGAGCCGGGGGTGAGCCGCACCTGTAACTCGACGACCCGCCGGGCCAGCTCGCGGTCGGCCGCGCTCGGGCCGTCCCCGCCCGCGAACTCGGCCGGCCGTTCCCCCCCGGCGGTGACGAGGTGGACCGTCTCCGGCAGCCACACCCCGCCACTCACCCCGGAGATCATCGCCCGGGCGAACGCGGCCGAGCGGCACAGCTCCGCCGGCGCGGCCCGAGCGAGCGCCTGGGCGTCGGTGATGCGCCGCAGCCGGGCCAGCGCGAGCCGGATCTGGCCCAGCGTCTCGAACGAGCCGGCGAGCTCGGCTCCCCAGGCGGCGGACTGGGCAGTGGTGAGCGCGGCGAAGCGATCAGCCAGACCCGCCGGCGCGGCTCCCGGACCAGCCGGCGCCGCCGGACCCACCGTGCCCGCCGGACCCACCGCGCCCGCCGGAGCGGTCGCGACCGCCGCGTTTACCACGGCCGGCAGCCATGCGCCATCCGGTGGGGTCACCTGAGGAGCCTTCCTGTCGTTGCCCGGGCCAGACGGGCACGCTAAGGGTCGAATCCGTACAGACAACTCACATAAAACATGTTACTCAGTCGAACGGCTCTGTCACCCAGATAGGGTGAAGATCCACGTAGGCCTACGCCGCCGCCACATACAGCGACAGAATGCACCAAGCGCGGGCCGAATGGCCCAGGTCAGACGTCCGCCCAGGTCAGGCCGGGTGTCAGAACCGGATTCAGCCGTCAGCCAGCACTGTGATCTCGGCCCGATCGGGGTAGAAGGCGGCCCGTCCGGCGATGCCCGCCACCGCCGGGTAGGGCTCCGGGTAGGTCCAGATGGCATCTTCGACGGCCGTCTGGCCGGCCGGCGCGACGCTGAGGTAGCTCGCCTCACCCTTGAACGGGCAATAGCTCGTCGTCGCGCTCGGGCGCAGGACGCTCTCGTCGACGTCGGCCATCGGTATGTACTGGACGGGTGGGTAGCTGGCCTCCCGCAGCGTCAGCGCGTCCCGGGTATCGGCCACGACCTGTCCGCCGACCCGGACCACCACCCGCGCTCCGGTCGGCGTCACGGTGATCGGATGGGAGGGACTCGGCTCCAGCCTGGTTCGGCTCATGTCTGCTGCCTCGCGATCGAGTGGACGCTCGCGCGCCGAGCCGGCGCCCGCCGGCCCGACTGGGCAAACGCGGCCCGCCGGCCCAGCCTTCCGGCATCGGCCGCCACCCTGACCGACATCGACGGTCCGCCGCCCGGTGGCGGGGCGTCAACTGGCCGCGGCGGGCGCTGGAATGGGCGAGGATGTGGGTATCGAAAGGGGATGAATCCGATCACCGAGGCGCCGACGATGACCGAAACGAACCCCGACCTGTCCCACCCGGGATCCTCGCCCGGCCGATCGAACGGCTGGCGGGGCGTCGCCGTCGACGGTCCCGGCCAGACCGACTACGTGACGCACACCGCCACCCTGCGCGGGAACGTGCGCCACCGGCTGATCACCCGAGCCCTGCACCGTCACCTCCCGCCGCCGCCGGCCCGGGTGCTCGACGTCGGCGGCGGCAACGGGGTGCAGGCCCGGTCGCTGGCCCGGCTTGGCTACGACGTGACGGTCGTCGAGCCGGACCCGGTGATGCTGCGCGCGGCCGAGGACGGCCTGGCCCGCGAACCGGGCCTCGTCCGGGACCGGATCCGGCTCGTGGCCGGCGACGGGTTCGCCGTCGCCGAACTCGTCGGCCGCGGCTGGGACGTCACCCTGTGCCACGGCGTGATCATGTTCGTCCCGGAACCCGAGCGTCTGCTGGCGGTGCTGGCCGGCGTGACCCGGCCCGGCGGGATCATCTCGGTGGTGGGCAAGACGGCGGCGGCGTGGGCGCTGCGGGCGGGGCTGCAACGGCGTTGGCAGGACGTCACCGCGCTGCTTCGCGCCGACGCGGCGCCCGAGTCTGGCCCGGCGCCCGGCGCCACGAGCGCCGCGCAGCGTGCCGCGAGTGCCGCGCAGCGCGCCGCGAGTGCCGCGGCCGTCAGCGCCGAGCTGTGCCGGGCCGGGACCGAGCAGCTGGCCTGGTACGGCATCCGCGTGTTCACCGACCATCTCGGCGACGAGCCGCCCGGCCCGGATCTGGAGGCGATCATCGACGCCGAGTGGGAGGCTGGGCTGCGCGATCCCTACCGCCGCCTCGCCCGGCTGTTCCACGTCGTCCACCGGCGGGCGGCCGCGACCACGCCCGCCTGACTGAGCCGGCCGCCGGGTCTTTGCCCGCGCCGCCTTTGCCGTTTGGCGGGTGTTTGCCACCGCGGCGGCGACAATGCGCCGAGCAAGGCCGATCGGATCATCAGAACGAGGTTGATTATTGCCTGTTGTGTTCGACCGGACGCCGGGTGGGACGGCCCGTTCGCCCGTGCGGGGCCTACGGTGGAAAGCATGTGTCGCAACATCACCGAACTGCGCGGTCTGGAACCGCCGGCGAGCCCGGCGGAGATCGAGGCGGCGGCCCGCCAGTTCATCCGGAAGGTCAGTGGTCTGCGTCAGCCGCCGGGGCCGGTCGAGGCCGAGTTCGAACAGGCGGTGGCCGAGGTCGGCGCCAGCGTCGAGCGGCTGCTGGCCGCGCTGCCGGCCCGGCGTCAGCCGCCGGCCACCGTGCCCCCGCTGCGACGGCCGGAGGTCCGGGCCCGGCTCGGTCTCGGCGACGGGTGACCGGCCTCGAGCGTCCGATCCCCGGCCCGGCCCCCGGCCCGGCCCGTAACCCGGCCGGCAGCCTGATCGGGTGGCGGCCCGGCCGCCCTCCGGCTCGGCCGCCGAGCCGGGCGGCGGCCCAGTCCATCGCATTCCCGGCGGGCAACTGAGCGTATTCACCAAGGCCGTCCGGGTTGCTCTGGCGTTGGTTTTTCCAGTATTTCGGCGAGCCCCCTTCACCGGCCAGGAACACTCCGGGGAAAATGGCCGCATGCTACGCGCGGTCCCTCAACGTCGCGGCCAGCAGCCGCTCTCCCCCTCCCCTCGACCCACCACCAGACACCGCGTTCTGTTGATCGCCCTCGGCATCGCGATCGCCTTCCTGGTGTCGTCACCGTCCGCGCTCGCCAGTCAGCGGCACGGCGAGGCGGTGGCCCTCCAGCGGACAGCCACCGCCTCGCCGCCGGCCCCGGCACCGGCCGGCACCGGCGCCGGCGCCCAACCGCGTCCGAGCCTGTTCTCCTGGGCGGTCACCCCGACGATCGCCCCGTCCCCCGCCGACGAGGACGCGATCGTCGCGGCGATCCATTCCAGCCCGTTCCTGAGCCAGGTGTCGCCGGCCGACTACACCGTCGCCGGCGTGGCGCTCGCCCGCTCCGATCCGAACTGGGGCCGAGCCGGCATCCGGCCCGTGACCGGCGGGCTCGACCCGGCCGACGCGGTGGTGCACCGCACCGCCACCGGCTGGACCCTGGCCGAGCTGGGCACGTACGAGGTCGGCTGCGACCTCGCCACCGCCCAGGTCCGGACCGAGCTGGGCTTCCAGTGCCCACCACCCGGCGCGGCCGGCTGAGCTCACCCCGGACCGGCCTGGCGGCGCCGACCGCTCTGACCCGTTCGCGCCTGACCAGTTCCGGCCTGACCTGTCCGGGCCTGGCCAGGACGAGCCTGGCCCCGACGGGTCAGCGGGCGACCCGGCCGAGCAGCGGCAGGTAGCTGGGCAGCGGCGGGACGGCGAAGCAGGGATCCTTCCCCTCGTCGTCCCACCGCCGCAGCTCGACGGCGGCCAGCGCGTGCGGCCCGGCGCGGAACGCCGCGGCCTCGTCCGGACCCAGCGGCCCGCCCTGCAACTCCAGCGTGCGCCGGGACGCGGGCGACAGCGCCCGTTCGTAGCCGGCGTCGATGGCGCACAGGTAGCGCTTGGCCTGGACGTGCAGGCGGACCGGCTCGGTGACCGCCGGGGGGAACATCGACTCCAGCCAGCGGGCGCCGACCGTCTCGTGGCCGGCGTCGACCCCAGCCGCGAAGGCCGTCGCCGCGTCCAGACCGCCGTCGACGTGCCCGACGTCGTGCAGAAGCCCGGCCGCGATCAACGGCGCGGGCGCGTCGGCCAGTCGAGCGCGCCAGGCAGTCCGCAGCATGTGCTCGGCGACGGTTACCGCCTCGCCGAGGTAGGCCGAGCCGGCGGCGGAGGCGAAGACGGCGGTGACAGCCTCGTCGAGGGCGCTCATCACGCAGCGCATGCTGCGCGCTTCCGGCGGCCCGGCGGCAAATGTCGGTCAACTCCGAGCCGAACAGCCCGTGGCCCGGCGGCGGGCATTCCCGCCGCCGGTTACAGACCGTGGCGCTTCAGGAACGCAAGCGCCGCCTCGGCCACCTCCCGCCAGCCATGGTCGATCACCAGCGAGTGGCCGCGGTCGGGGAACTCGACCAGCTCGGTGACCGCTGGCGAGGACCGGTAGCGGTTGCGCGCCCCGTGCACCATCGCGGGCGGAACAGTACGGTCACGACCCCCGCTGACCAGCAACAAAGGTCCCCGGTCGGGATTGGCGGTGGCGACGGCCGTCGCACTGGACGGCGAGAGGTTGGCCGTCGCCGCCTCGAACAGCGGCCGGCCCGGGGTCGGGATGGTCCAGGCCTCGAACAAAGCCGCCGACTCCTCCTCCGGCAACGCATTTCCAAAGCCGTATCGAAACTCTTCCTGACTTATTCCGACCAGGCGGGAAAAGTTCAAAGGATTGCGCAGCGCAATAGACGCCACCTTGAGCGCCGACGGCGGCAGGGCCAGGACCCTCTTCATCGGAGCCGGGTCGATCGCCACCGCGGCCGCGCCGTGCCCGGCGCCGAGCAGCTTCTGGACAATCAGGCCGCCGAACGAGTGGCCGATCAGGATCGGCGGAACCGGGAGATCAGCGATAATCCGGGCAAAATGCTCCGTGACGGCGGTCACTCCGGCCTTGCCCGACCCGGCCGCGCCGGTGCGGGCTTCGCGAATGAACGGTGGGATACCCGGCCACTCCGGGGCAAGAGGTGCATAGCCCGCCTCGGCGAACAGGTCGATCCAGACTTTCCAGCTCGTCGAATGCAACCAGAGACCGTGCACGAACACGACGGGTCTGGATCCGCTGTCCATGACCGGCAATGATTCCACAGCATGGCCGCGCCCTCCTCGTTTGCCCCGACGATGCCTCGCGGTGTGACGCTGGACGCTCCGCACGTCTGCCCCGAGACCCCGATGTCCGTCACCGCGCGCCCCGCTTGTTTGGCGCGCGGCGCCGCGGGCAGGTCCCGGCCGCCGACGGTTCGCGGGCACGACTCAGTCAGCGGGCCCGACTCGGTTGGCCGGCACGACTCGGTTGGCCGGCACGACTGGATTTGGCCGGCACGACGCTGGGATGGGTGGATGGTGTGAGGGACTCTGTTGTCGCGGCCCGGTTGGCCCGGTCGGCCCGGCTCGCCAGCCGGCGAGAGAACGCGGGTCGGGCCGGATCGCGCCCGCCGCGGGTCGTGGTGGTAGGTGGCGGCTTTGCCGGGCTCGGCCTGCTGCGTCACCTGGAGGCGCGGCTGCCCCCCGAGGCGGCCGAGCTGACCCTGCTCTCGCCAGTTGATCACCAGCTGTACACGTCGCTGCTGCCCCGGGTGTGCGCGGGCGACGTCGAGCCCCGCCACCTGGCCGTCGCGACCCGCGCGGTGCTCCGGCGGACCGTCCTGCGCCTGGGCCACGCGGTCAGCGTGGATCTCGGCGGACGGACAGTGACGCTGCGTACTCGCGACGGCGGCCACGAGACGGTCGAGTGGGACCGGCTGGTCCTGGCGCCCGGCGCGGTGACCCGCACCTTCGACATCCCGGGCCTGGCCGAGCACGCGCTCGGCCTGAAGAACCTGGCCGAGGCGGTCTACCTGCGCGACCACGTGCTGCGCCAGCTCGAGTACGCCGACGCCGCCCCGGACGAGACCGCCCGGCGGCAGCGGTGCACGTTCGTCGTGGTCGGCGCCGGCTACACCGGCACGGAGCTCGCCGCCCAGCTGGCCCGCTTCACCGCCGACGCGGTCAAGCACTATCCCCGGCTACGGGCCGAGGACCTCCGCTGGCTGCTGCTCGACCTGGCGCCCCGGGTGCTGCCCGAGCTGAACCCGGCCCTGGGCCGGCGGGCGGCGGCGGTACTGGCCGAGCGGGGTGTGGACGTCCGGCTGGGCACGTCGGTCAGCGAGGCCCACGCCGACCGGATCGTCCTCACCGATGGAACCGCCGTCCCCACCCACACCCTGGTCTGGTGCGCCGGCGTCGCGCCGAGCCCGCTGATGGCCACCCTGGGCCTGGAGACGGTGAAGGGCCGGCTGCGCACGGACGAGTTCTTCGCCGTCCCCGGCACCGAGGACGTGTTCGCGCTGGGGGACGCGGCCGCCGTGCCCGACCTGACGAAACCGGACGCTCCGCCGGCTGGCCAGACCGCCCAGCACGCGATGCGCGAGGGCGCGGCGGCCGCCCGCAACGTCGCCGCCTCCCTCGGCTATGGGCGCCGCCGCCGCTACTCCCACCGCGACCTCGGCTTCGTGGTCGATCTGGGCGGCACCGACGCGGTCGGCAACCCGCTGGGCCTGACGCTGTCCGGGCTGCCCGCCGCCGTGGTTACCCAGGGTTATCACCTCTATGCCCTGCCGGCCTGGTCGAACCGCCTCCGGCTGGCCAGCGACATGGCGCTGGCGGTGTTCGCGCCGCCGCAGATCGTCCAGCTCGGCTTCCAGGCCCCGGCCCACCCGTCGATCAGCGCCGCCGAGAACACCGATCTCTACGGCGGGAGCTGACGGCCGCCCCGGGCTGGGCCGATGGCCGCTATGGGCCAGTAAGGCGCCCGCAATGGCGCCATTGCCCGGATCCGCACCGCCGCTACCACGCCCTGCGGCAACCCAATACACCCGCACAGGCGACCCAGGATGAATACTCTCGGTCATGATTGGGGACTCTCGGTTCATCGCGAATCGGTGCTCCTGGGCTCCGCCCGCGCCCGTCGCCGTCCTGCTCGCCGCGGCGCTCGGCCTCGCCGGCCTCGCCAGCTGCGCCGGTGGCTCGGCCGGCCCGGCCAGCACGGTGCGCGCCGCGGCGACCGCCCACGCCGTCCGCCCGGTAGCCACCCAGCTGGCTCCGGGCGGGCTGGCGGCGAGGCCGCCGCGCGTCGCCGGGCCGAGCGCCCTCACCCCGGCCTCGACCGTCCCGGCCCCGCTCGCCGCCCGCTGTGCGACCGATGAACTGCGCCTGACGGTCGGCCCCGGCCAGGCGCTGGGACGGTCGACCTACCGCCTGCCACTGGTACTGACGAACGCCGGCCCCGACCCCTGCACGGTCTACGGCTTTCCCGGAGTGAGTCTCGTCGCGGCCGACGGCAGCACGTTCGACCTGCCGCGCGCCCGGGCGGACGAACCGGCTCGGGTCGAGCTCGACCCGGGCCGGCGCGCGCTCTCAACGCTGACCTACCAGGCGGCGACCGGCGGCGAGAACGTGTTCATGCCGGCGACGATCAGCGTCACGCCGCCCGACGAGCGGAACGCGCTGCGGACCCGCTGGATCCGGGGCTGGGTCCACGACGACCGGAGCGAGGACGACCCGACCACCGTGATCACCGCGTTCGTGCCCGCGACGCCGGCCGCCGCGCCCGACCCCGCCCGTCGCTGAGCCGGACCGTCCCTGAGCCGGACCGGTCGCTGAGCCGACACCCCCCGAGAAATGATCTCGGCTCGGGCCGGGAACAGACTGATCGGGCGAGGGCGGGTCGGCCCACTGGCGCAGCGGTTGGAGTTGTCATGCGACTGATACTGAACGTGATCTGGCTGGTGCTGTGCGGGCTGTGGATGGCCATCGCCTACGCCATCGCCGGCATCATCTGCTTCCTCCTGATCATCACGATCCCGTTCGGGATCGCCTCGATGCGGATGGCGAACTTCGCGCTCTGGCCGTTCGGCCGGCGTCTGGTCGACCGGCGCGACGCCGGCGTCGCGTCCCTCATCGGGAACGTCATCTGGCTGGTCGTGGCCGGGTGGTGGCTGGCCCTCGGCCACCTTGTGACCGGATTCATGCTCTGCCTGACGATCATCGGGATCCCGCTCGGGCTGGCCTGCTTCAAGCTGATCCCGGTCTCGCTGCTGCCGCTGGGCCGTGAGATCGTCTCGGTGGACGACCCGTACCGCCAGCCCGTCGGAGCGTTTCGCTGATCGAAACGCAATGATGCCGGCATGGACGACGACACGGACGTGCCCGGCGAACCCTACCGGTTCCGGGCGGCGGTGGCGGCCGACGTGGCCGCCGTCGTCGACCTGGTCGAGTCGGCGTACCGGGGCGAGTCGAGCCGGGCCGGTTGGACGACCGAGGCCGACCTGCTCGACGGCCAGCGCACCGATCCCGAGTCCGTCGCCGCCATGGTCGCGGACGGCGCCGGCACGCTGATCCTCGCGCTCGACCCGGCGGGCGCCGTCGTGGGCTGCTGCCGGCTCGACCCCGAACCCGAGCGGTTCGGGCGAGTGGCCGGCGCGCACCTGGGCATGGTCGCGGTCACCCCGACCGGGCAGGGAGCCGGGCTCGGCGCCGCGCTGCTGGCCGAGGCCGAGCGGCGGGCCCGGGAACGCTGGTCGGCCGCCGCCGTCGAGCTGGAGGTGATCGGCCAGCGGGCGGAGCTCATCGCCTGGTACGGCCGGCGCGGCTACCAGCCCACCGGCGAGCGCCGCCCGTTCCCCTACGGCGACGAACGCTTCGGCCGGCCCCGCCGGGACGACCTGTACTTCGTGGTCCTGCGCAAGCCGCTGGTCCCCGGCCCGGTGGCGGTGCCGGCTCCGACGGCGGGCGAGTCAGCCCAGCCCGAGCAGGTCCGGTAGCTGGGCGACGCTGGCCAGCAGGTGGGTGTGGCGCTCCCGGCCCAGCACCGTGTGGTCGAGCTTGCCGGTGAGCACCCCGACGACCGCGCCCGCGCCCGCGTTCGTCCCGGCCCGCAGGTCGAGGACGGTGTCGCCCGCCGCCAGCACGCGGGAGACGTCGAGCACCCCGGTCAGCTCCATCGCCCGGAAGATCATGTACGGTGCCGGGCGGCCGGCGCCGACCTCGCTCGCGCAGACGACCGCGTCCAGTGGGCCCTCCGGTCCGGCGGACCAGCCGATCGAGGCGAGCAGCGGGTCGGCTACCGACCGGTCGAACCCGGTGGTCAGCGCGACCCGGATGCCCGCGGCCCGCAGGGCGGCCAGCGCGTCGGTGACGCCGGGAAGCGGTGTCGGCGGCCGATCGGCGTAGGCGGCGGCCAGCCGCCGCCGGAAGTCCGCGTAGACGGCGTCAGCCGTCGCCTCGTCCGGGGCCGTCGCCTCGTCCGGGGCCGTCGCTGGGCCGGCCTGGCCGAGCAGGCCGCGCACCGCCGCCCGCTTGTCCGCCCCCATCCAGAACGTGATGTCGGCCGGAGTGGCACCGGCGCCGGCGGCGTTGACGGCGGCCAGCAACGCGTCGTAGACCGCGCCATGCTCCTGGACGGTCGTGCCGGCGATGTCCAGCGCGACGAGTTCGATGCGCATCGGTCAGCCTTTCGCCGCGGTGGCGCTGGGTGACAGGAGGGGCGCGGGTGACGGGAAGGGCCCGGCCGGCGTCCGGGCCAGCCCGGGCGCCGGTGACTGGGAGTTCTCGATCGTGAACGTGACCAGGTCGGGCCGGTAGCGGTCGTCGGAGTACTCGACGGGCGCGGCGTCGGCCGGCCCGGCCAGCCGCCGTTCGCGCAGCAGCGGCGCGCCCGGCGCGACGCCGAGCAGGTCGGCGTCGCCCGGCTCAGCGGCCACGGCGTCGATGGTGTGGCGGCCCCGGCTCAGGTCGACGCCCCGCTCGGTCAGGTAGGCATAGATGGAGCCGGCGTCCGGATCGGCGTCGAACAGCAGCCGCCCGACCGGCTCGACGAACGTGGCCCGCTCGAGCATCGCCGGAACGCCGTCCAGCAGGCGCAGGCGCAGCACCTCGACGACGGGCACGCCCGCGTCCAGTCCCAGCGCGTCGGCCGCCTCGCCGCGCACCGGTCGCCGGGCGACCTCGAGAGTGCGCTGCCCGGGGCGCAGGCCGGCCGCCTCGGCCCAGCGGGAGAACGACAGGAAGGTCTCCAGCGGCTGCGCGGCGGCGCGGGCCCGCACCACCGGCGGCCGGCCCTGGCCACCGCCGATCAGCCCCTCGGCCCGCAGCGCGGCCAGCGCCTGGCGCACCGGGCCGCGCGAGGTGCCCCAGGCCCGGCACAGGGCGGCTTCCGACGGCAGCGCCTCCCCCACGCCAAGTTCACCGCCGACGATGCGCCGGCGCAGATCCTCGGCGATCGCGGCGTGCGCCGCCGTCACGGCCGCCTCCCTTGCCTGCCCGGTCCCTCCACAACTTGATTATACAAGTTGGCTCTTCCAGTATCAAGATTCCCCTCAGCAGGGGCTAGCTGCCACTGAAGCTGAGTAAACATGACGCGAACATATATAGACAGATGGCGCGTGGCGGTTGGTGGCGCGGGATGCTCGCCCGCATGAGCGCGACCGAGGGCACGACAAAACCGCGTGCCGCCGCCGCCGCTGCCGCTGCCGCCGCCGTCCGGCCCGGCCCGATCGAGCGCGCCGACCTCGTCGTCGTCGGCGCCGGGATCGTCGGGCTGGCCCACGCCGTCCACGCCGTCGAGCGCGGCCTGTCGGTCGTGGTCGTCGAACGCGACGACGCGGCCGTCGGCGCGTCCATCCGCAACTTCGGCCACGGCTGCGTCACCGCGCAGACCGGCCCGGCGCTGCGCTGCGCCCGGCGGGCCCGGGCAGACTGGCTGCGCCTGGCCGGCGAGGCCGGCTACTGGGCGGCCGAAAGCGGGACGGTCGTGGCCGCCCGGGCCGAGGACGAGCTGGCCGTCCTGCGCGAGTTCGCCGAGCGGGCGCCGCTGCCGGTACGGCTGCTCGACGCCGGCGGCGTCCGGGCTCTCGTCCCGCTGGACGCGCCCGAACTCCTCGGCGGGGCCTACCTGGCCGGCGACGTGCGGGTCAACCCGCGCGAGGCCGTCCCCGCGATCGCCGCCCACCTGGCCCGCTCGGGTGTCCGCTTCCTGTGGCGCACCTCCGCGCTGGGCTGGGCCGACGGGCGGCTCCTGACCAGCCGGGGAACCGTCGAGGCGCCCCGGATCGTGGCCGCGGTCGGTCACGACGTCGACCGGCTGCTCCCGGAGCTGGCCGAGGACGTCGGTGTCCGCCGCTGCGCGCTCCAGATGCTGCGGGTCGACTCGCCCGGCGGGCGGCGCTTCGCCCCGGCCGTCCTGACCGGCCTGTCGCTGCTGCGCTACTCCGGCTTCGCCGCCTGCCCGTCGATCCCGGCGCTGCGCGCCCGCTTCGCCGCGACCGCCCCCCACCTGCTTGAGGCCGACCTGAACCTGATGTTCACCCAGTGGCCGGACGGCTTGCTGACCATCGGCGACACCCACGCCCGCGCCGTCACCCACCCGCCGTTCCACGACGAGGCGCTCGACTCACTCCTGCTGGCCGAGATCGCGCGCCTGCTCGGGGTGCCGAGCCTGGCCGTGCGCGAGCGCTGGCGCGGTGTCTACGCGACCGGCCCGGAGGAGTTCCTCGTCCACCGCCCCGAGCCCGGCGTCGCCGTGGTCGCCGTCACCACCGGCATCGGCATGACGACCGCCTTCGGCCTGGCCCACGAGATCGTCGAGACCCTGACCTGACCCCTCAGCCTCAGCCGGCCGCCGGGACGAAGCGGGCCGGGCTGAAGGCGACCGCGTCGGCCGGCAGCTCCGGGGAGTCCTCCGTCAGCAGCGCGCAGACCAGCTCGGCGGTAGCCGGGGCCAGGGTGAGCCCGAGCCCGAAGTGGCCAGTCGCGGCGATGATCCGCCCGTCGTGCGGCATCGGGCCGATGATCGGCAGGCCGTCCTTGGTCGCCGGCCGCACCCCGCACCAGCGGCCGGTCTCCCGCCAGGCCCGCGACGTCGCGGGCAGAAGCGCCCGTACCCCGTCGAGGATCGCCTTGTGGGCGGTCTCGGACGGAGCCAGGTCGTCGAGCCCGTCCTCGTAGGTGACGCCGGCGACGACGCGGCCGTCGTGCCGCGGTACCAGGAACGCCGAATGGTACCGGTCGGTCTCGCCGCCATCCGGGTCGTCGACGGGTTGCCCCGACGGCTGCGACCTTTCGACCTTCGCGTAGAGCTGCGCATCAAAGGGGTAGCCGACGGCTCCCGGCACTTCGAACTCGACGAGCTGGCCCTTCACCGGCAGCATCGAATCGCCCTCCAGCTCCGGCAGAAGCTTCCCGCTGGCCAGGCCCGCGGCAACCACGACCCGGTCGCCCACCATCCCATCGCCGGTCCCCAGCCCGATCGCGACGCCGTCGGGGCGGCTGGTCAGGCCGCTGACGTGAACGTCCGCACGCAGCTCGACCCCCTCGTCGGCGGCCAGGACGGCTTCGAGCGCGGCCAGCAGCCGGCGCGGATCCAGGCACGCCTCCTGGGGCAGGTGGTATCCCCGCACCACCGCCGCCGAGAGCCCAGGCACGAGCTTGCGCATCTCCCGCCGCGTGCGCTGAACGTGTTCCATGTCGTGCTTGCGCCAGCCCGCGACGGCCTCGCTTTCCATCTGCTCCATCTCGTCGGGCCCGAGCGCGACCCGCAGCAGCCCGCCGGTGTGGAAGGGGACCGCGACGCCCGACTCAGCCTCCAGTGCCGGGATCCAGTCGTCGTACAGCTCCCGGCCCCGCACAGCCATCGCGGCAAGATGATCATTCCCGGAGACGTCGTCGCTGTGCGGCGCGATGCCCCCGGCGGCCGCCCAGGTGGCGCCGGAGCCGGGCCGGTCGCCGGCGTCGACGAGCGCGATGCGCGGGAAGCGCCTGCGGTCGAGCCCCGGGACGGTGGCAACAGACTGGTCACCGACCATCCGACGGGCCCACTCGGCAATCGCGCAACCGATGACACCTCCGCCGATGACAATGAGATCGAACCGCTCGCTCATCCGAACCCTCCCCGTCGCGACGAGCTGTCGTCGCGCCGGATCGCGACAGGTCCCGCACGCACCGACACGTGACCGTTCAGAGCCTAGTCCCGGCGACGGCCCAGGCGACGTTGGGCCGCTCCATAGCGCTGGCGATTGGCCGATGCCATCGCCGGGTCCGGCCCGTCGCCGAACGCATGCCAGGCCAGCATGTGTCGGGCCACCGACATCAGGCCGGGCCGTCCCGGCGCCGCGATCCGCCGGCGCGTCCCTCTGACCTCGGAAAACGCGGTATCCATCGGGCCGATGCCCCGTTCCGCCCAACCGGGCCCGGCCGATCCAGCGACCCGAAATGGCCTTTCCGCGAGCTGAGCTCACGAACTGAGCGGATTGAAGTAGGCCCGTGAGGCATCATGCGTTCATGGGGTGCTTTCACGCCGCGCCCCGCGCACGGCTGTCGCCCGCGTTCGTGGGCGCGCACCGTGAGCGGGCGCGTTGCCGCTACGCCAGCCGAGATGTCCGGCTTGCACCGGACCACGGGTGTTCCACGATTCACAGGGTTCCGGGGAACCACCCGGAAATAGTGTCCACGACCAAGCGTGAATCTCACTCGTCGAGCGAAACGGCCGCCACGGAATCAGGTTGTGAACCGGCGCGGGGCGCGCCGGCCCTCGCCCGCGGGAGGGCAGCGTGAGGATCCAGCCCCGACAGCAGATCATCGAGCTCTGGCGGGATCTCGTCCGGTACTCCTACGCCGACGGCGCCTGGCGGTTCGGCGGGCTGGCGGGCGCGAACTCGACCGCGGACGCCGAGCAGCTGCTCTGTCTCCTCTACCCCGCCCACCAGATCGACTCGTTCAGCCTGGCGAACCCGGACCGCATGCCACCCGACGTGCTCGACGCCATCACCGCGATGAGCGACACGGTGGAGATTCCCCGGGCCGTGGTCCGGGCGGTGACCGCGTTCATGGACCGGTACTGCCAGGCGGACGGCTCGCCGGCGTTCAGCGGCGGAAGCTACTTCCGCGCCGAAAACGCGGGCGAGGAGCTGGAAAAAGACCAGCTCGGTCTCGACGTGGTCGACTCCATGTCGATGTCGGTCACCCTGTGCCTGGCGGCGCTGGGTCTCGTCCGGTCCCTGCGCGGGGTAGCCCGGAGCAGACGTTTCCTCGACGAGATCGCCGAGCTCGAGGAAAAGGCGAATCTCCGCCTCACCGGCGCGATGGTCGGCCTGCTACGCAGCTTCACCGTCTTCACCTTCCCGGCCAACCACACCGCGGCCCAGGTGCTGGCGCGCACGGTCAACCAGGACGGCCGTTCCACCGACCAGGTGATCGGCGCGCTGCGCCGTTCCCTGTCCGGTTCCCGGGTCCTGATGTCCGAGCTCACCTACGGTGTCACCGGCATCGAGGGCATCGAGAACGAGCAGCTGCTGTTTGAGTGCGGCTGGTCGTGGGGCGTGACCGAGGGATCCGAGAAGATCACGACCGAGGCGGTGTTCGAGCAGCCGGAGGGCCTCGCCGAAGCCAAGCCGTCGCTCTACTTCACGGTGGTCGCGCTGGACGGCATCGCGGACCTCTTCTCCACCCGCACCCGGCTGCTCGGCCTGCTGAACCCCGAACAGCAGGAACTGGCCCGCGCCCTCCAGCTGCGGTGGGACCTGGCCCAGAACTACTGGGCCCTGCTGGCCGGCGCCGGTCCCGGGCGCTGGGCCCTGGAGGACATTCCCTGGCGCCTGACCAACCGGGACGACATCGTCGGGCAGGAGACCGACTACTTCAGCATGCTCGTCTCGGCCATCGCGGTGGAGGAGTTCGCCCGCCGCGGCGCGCCGGACGCGGATCTCGGCCGGGTTGGCGAGGTCCTGCGCGAGCTTGCCATCCGCGGTCGGGTGATCCGGCGGGCCGGCGAGCCGGGCGACCCGGCTGTCGCGCTGCACATGCCCGGGGTCGAGCTGCGCCTGCGCGGGGCGGGGAAAATCGGCCCGGAGATGGTGTGGCCGGTGGCGGACTTCGCGACCGGCCTGCTGAAACGGATGATTCGGCTCGGCGCGACCGCGCGCGGCACCGAGCTGCGCCAGCGCATGCAGGCGCTGCGGGACGAGGTCTGGGACCACGTGGAGCGCCGGCAGGTCCTGGCCGGACCGGCCCGGGGCATGTGGGACAACCCAGCCGCGACGTTCCCGCACCTGCCGCCGCCGGCGGACGAGCCGTCCTGGTTCTTCACCGAACGCGTCGTCGAGTGCCTGGTCGCCGCCTCCCAGGCCATCGCGGACCCGCCACTGCGCAGCGATCGCCTGATGAGCTTCGCGCGCGATCTTCTGACGGAGGCGGAGCATCTGTTCAACCGGGAGCTCGAAGCCGGTTCACCCGGCGCGGGGGCCGCGATGCGAACGAAGATCGAGAGCTTGGACGCCAGCCTCGAGCAGGCCCGGTCCGTCCTCGAGACGCTGCCGGGCAGCGCCATCGCGGTGCTGACCGGCGTGCTGGCGGAACTGAACCAGCTCTCGCTCGCTCGCGGCGACGTCGTCGAGATCTGAAATGATCGTTTTTGCGACGTCCGACAAGGGCGGCACCGGCCGGTCGGTGACGTCGATCAACATCGCGTACCGGGCGGCAGTCCAGGGCAACGACGTCTGCTATCTGGATTTCGATTTCGGATCGCCCACCGCCGGTTCGATCTTCGGCATCGAGGCGTCGGACCGGGGCACGACCGGCGGGCGCGGCCTGCACTCCTACTTCGCCGGGCGGTGCGCCGAGGCCGAGCAGATCGAGCTGTGGGCCGAGCCGGGCTGGAAGGGGCGGCGGCCGAAACCGATCGGCGCGGGACGGCTGGCGCTGCTGCCGGGCGACCAGAGCGGCGGCGAGTTCCCGGTCGACAAGGCGATGGTGAGCCGCTGCCGCGACCTGCTGCTCATGCTGGACGAGGAGTTCGACCTCATCCTGGTCGACCTCAGCGCCGGGCGGTCCTACGCGGCCCAGATGGTGCTGGCGGCCACCGGGCTGCCCGAGATGCGCGGCGCGGACGTCCGCTGGCTCGTCTTCCACCGCTGGACCCGCCAGCACATCATCGCCGCGCACGGGCTGGTCTTCGGCGAGAAGGGAATCATCGACACCGGCAGCCGGCACGGCCACGACCGGGAAACGCTGGGCGACACCATCAGGTTCGTCCGGACGGCGGTCGTCGAACCGGACTCGGCCTACCTCCTCGGCCTTCGCCCCGCGCAGCTGGCCTGGCTGCAGAACTGCAACGAGTACCTGCAGGACCTGGCGGCCGGGCGCGGGCTGGGCCGCAGCGCCGTGCTCGGGTCGGTGCCGCTCGACCCCGTGCTCCAGTGGCGGGAGCAGATCGTGATGGACAGCGACATCCAACACACCAAGATCGCGAATCCGGAGACCGGGGATGCCTTCGACAACCTGGCCAGGAGGCTCACCGACGGCCGGCCCTGGGAAGGGCGGTGAGGCGGTGGACATCGAGTTCCGGGAGACCAGCGCGCTCGACCGGCCGGACGAGGTCCCCCTCAGCCACCTCTCGGTGGAGGTCGGCCACTTCTACGCCGCGGACGCCGAAGGCGGTGTGCCCGCTCTGACCAGGCATTTCGCCGCCGTGGAGCCGTGGGTGGACCCGGCGCACCTGGCCCGGATCGCCCGGGTTCCGCGCGAGCGGCTGCGGGCCAGCACCTGCCTGCTGATCGACGACTACTACGAGCGGATGCCCCCGCCGAACGAGGTGATCCCGGCGGCGCTGAAGGCGGCCGAGGCCGTGGGCGTGCGCATCGACTACATCGCCCGGGAGGCGGCCTGCGCCCGGACCGACGACGTCGCCCTCGCCGCGCTGGTCGAAGGCCTGATCATCTCCGATCCGAGCCTCGGCGACAACGGCGCGCGGCCGCCCCTGAACGAGAGCGGCTGGCTGTGCAACGGCGCCCGCTCGCCGAACAGCAACCTCGGGCCCGCGATGGAGGCGCCCGCGCTCTGGCAGGCGCCGGTCGAGAACGGCGCCCGGACACACTCAATCTTCCTCGACGTCCAGCTGTGGAGCGAGGACGGGACGCGCCGGACCTGGGCCTGCGCGTTCCTGGCCGCCGTGTGGCAGTTGCTGCGGCTCGGCCTGATCCGGGTCGCCGGCAAGGCGCCGTCGGAGCCGGCCCCGGTCCGGCTGGACGAGCTCCCCGACCGCTGGGCCGACCTGCCGGCCGTCGCCACGGTCAGCGAGCGACCGCCCCCGTTCCGCGCCTACCGCACCTACAGCGTCCTGCCGTCGAAGTTCCTGTCGGTCGAGCACGCGGTCCGGGTGATCCTCGGTCAGGTCGCGGTGAACCCGACGGTGCTCGAGCAGGCCATCGTACGGGCGGGTCGCGAGGACCTGACGTTGGCCCGGGAGCCGTCCGACCGGATCTCCTACGTCCTGTTGGGGGGTTGACCATGTCGCTCGCCGACCTACCGGCCATCCCGGCGGCTCGGCCGGGGGCGTTGTCCGGGCCCCAGAACGGACCGCTGGTCCTGGTCGGCGAGGTGCGGACCGGGCTGCTGCGGAACTCGACCCGGATCGGCGGCGACGCCGCGACCGACCTGCTGGCCCTGCTGCCCGGGGCCGCCGTGCGCAGGGCCACCCGGCCGCTGCACTATGCCCGGTCGGCGGACTTCGGCCTCGGTGTGCACTGCCCGCTGGCCACTCCGTCCCGCCGCAACGCCGAGGGTATCGGGACCGTGCTGGCGCGGGTGTCGCTGTTCGGCGGCCGGGTGGTCCAGGCCTCCGCCCGGACCCTGCTGGCCGTCGGCGGGGGCCCGGGCCGCCTGCCCTGGTCGCACTACGTCTCGCGGCTGGGCACCATCGAGGTGTCCGGCCGGGCCAGCGCGCGGGAACTGGCGGACGGCTTCCTGGCCCACGGCCTGTCCACGACGCTCGACCCGGGCGCGGTCTGCAACCGCTACCTCGACCGTATCCAGCGCTCGTCCCTGCTCGACCGGACGGCGCCGTTCCGCAGCCGCCGGACCCGGCTGCGCTTCGCCGCCGTCGTCCACGGGCCCGACGAGGCTCCCGACGGCGCCCGGGGCCAGCGGACCGGCGCCTTCGTAATCGAGGACGACACCCTCCGGACGCTGCGCCTGAGCTTCGCCTCGGCGAGCGTTCCCGACGTTCTCGCGCTGTGCGAGGACATCGCGCTGCACGACTGGCTGCTGACGACGCTGACGCGCTTCCTCGAGGCCGGCGGGGCGGCCGAGCGGTCCGACCCGGTCCGCCGGCTCGGGCCGGTCGTCGCGCACCTGCTGCCCCTGTGGATGCCGGGCGCGCTGGTCGCGGACGACCTGCGGCCGCTGGTGGACGCGCTGGAGCGGCGGGCCGGCTTCTCCCGGCAGTGGGACAGCCTGGTCGCCCACATCCGCGACCAGATCTCGCTGGCCGTCGTCGCCCGTCTCACCGACGACGACGCCGGCTGACCGGACGGCCACCACAACTCCCTCCGCCGCGGTTCACGCGCGCGGGCCCCGGACCCCACCTACAGGCGAGGCCGCGCCCACGCGGCTCGGACGGGGAGGCGGGGTATGGATCCGATCATCGTCATGGCTGCCGTTCCGGTAGCCGAGGAGTGCCTGGCCGAGCTGACCCGGTACGTGATCGACCGGGTGGCGGCGAGCGGCCGTTCCCCGTGGCGGCGGCTACCGCTGATCGGCCGGCTGATCGGCCGGCTCGCCGGCGGGGGCCCGAACCCCGCGCCCGCCGGCGACGGGCAGGGGTAGGGCCGTGGAGAGCCGCTCCGAGCCGGAGCCGGCGCCAGCCCAGCCCGGCGAACCCGGCCCGGCGCCCGAGGGCGGAGACACCGAGCGGACGTTGCTGGAGTTCAACAGCTTCTACCGGGACTTCGTCCCGACCCTGGTGGGGTTCCTGCTCTGGCAGGGCATGCGACTGCCGGACGCCGCCGAGGTCGCCCAGGACACGATGACCGACCTGTACCGTCGATGGGGCAAGGTCGACAACCCGCGGGCGTGGGCCCGCACCGTGGCGAGCCGCAAGTACGCGCGCCGGCTCGCCACGGTGGAGGACAAGCCCGTCGCGAACGTCCCGGAGGAACGCTCGGCGCTGCTGCGCCGCGAGGCCGATCCCGAGGAGCTCGTCGCCCGCCACGAGGTGCTGAGGCTGCTCGACCTCCTGCCGCCCCGGCAGCGGCAGGTGATGGCGTGGACCGTCGACGGCTACACCCCGACCGAGATCGCCGCGGAGTTGGGGATCAGCGCGGAGGGAGTCCGGGCCTCCCTGCTGAAGGCGCGGCGCAAGCTGGCCGAGCATCTCGAGGCGGCCCGGGAGGTGAACGAACGGTGAGCGACCAGACCGGATTCGGTGGCATGGACGGATTCGACGGCTGGTGGGCCGAGGTCTGGCTGGCCGAGCAGCGCACCGCGCTGCTGGAGAGCCTGCGCACGGCACTGGACACCGACGCCGGCCTCCAGGAGGCGCTGCTGCCAGCCCGCCACGACGATCTGGTCGAGGATCTCCGGGCGATGCTCGACCTCGACGCCGGCCTGCGGGCCATCGTCCCGGACCCGGATCCCGACCCGGCTGCCGGTCCCGACCGGGCCGGCGCCCAGGGGCCGCCGGCCACGAGCGCGACGGCGGCCTTCCTGGACTCGCTGGACGCCGGTACCCGCCTCGCCGCGCGGGGCGCCCCCGCCGTGCTCTGCCTGGCCGTCTTCTTCCGGATCGACCTGGCCATTGCCGCGGCCCGGTCGCTGCAGGGCGACCTGGCCCTGGCCCGCGCGCTGCTGCCCGCCCGGGACCGGGCCGGCGACCTGGCCCGGGCCAACGTCGCGGCCCGAGCCCGACCCCGGGCCCTGTCCCGGGATCTGGCCCTCGGCATCGCGGCGGAGCTCGAGCACGCCATGGAACGCCCGCTGGCCGGTGACCTGGCGCGCGACCTCAGGCTGGCGCGCGAGCTCGCTCTCGGCGTGGCCGACACGCTCGCCCCCGAGCGGGCCAGCCAGGCCGACGCGGCGGCCGAGTTCGGCGCCGTCCACGTGGACGACCCCGAGCGGGCCGAGGCGCTCAGTCAGCAGCTGCGCGCCGCCCTCGACCAGGATCTGCGTGCGACGACGGCCGGTGGCCATCCCGACCCCGCCCTGGACGCGGACCCGGAACGGGCCCGGGGCCGGGACCACGGCTGGGACCACGGCGAGGCCCGGGACCACGGCCGGGGCGCGGAGGGCCCGCTGGACCGGGCGGTCCGCCGGGCCCGCGAACTCGAGGCGGCCCGCAGCGACTTCACCCGCGGCGACCTGCGGACCGCCGACCTGGGCCGGGTGTCGCTCCCTGGCGTTCGCTGGTCGCGGCGGACCCGGTGGCCCGAGGAGTGGACCCGTCGGATCGAGCGGCGCTCGGTGCCGATCGGGTCCGGCGTCTTCGAGATCCGGGACGGCAAGGCCGAGCGGGACGTGATCGCGGCGTCGGGCTGAGGCGTCCCGGCGCCGACACGGCCGCGACGACAGCTACCGACTGTTGCGCCGGTCGCGACGCCCGGCGGGCCGCCCGGACGGACCGGCGGACGCGGACGGGCCGAGCCCGCGCGACCAGCCGGCGTCCGGCGGAAACGTCCAGGTCGTCCCGGGCCCGGCGTAACGCCTCGTTACCGGGAAAGGCTCGCTGGTAGGGCCAACCCGGTCGAAGTCGGCCAGGTCACCCACCCAGTGCCTGGCCACACGCGACCGGCGGCTGCGCGGCGACGAAGCGCCCGGCCGTCGCCCTGACCAGGAAGTAGCACGGGTCGATCGACGGGGTGGGCGAGGCGAGATCGACGGGCCGCGACAGCAGACCGTCCGCGTCGTAGGCGCTGATTCCGCGCAGCGCGGTCAGGAATGACGACCGGGTCGGACACGTTCCCGCCCGCCGCAGACCCTGGACGAACATGTCGGCGGAGATCCACCCTGCCACCCCGACCGTCTGCTCCGCATCCTGGAGATACGGCGCGTAGGCGGCGGCCGCCGACCGGTACTCGTCCAACGCCGGGTTGGGCTCCTCGAAGGGACGCGTCTCCGAGAAGAAATACGCACCGTCAAGTTGCGGGCCGAATGCCTGAAGAGCACCCTTGGAGTAACCGACGAGTGCAAGGACGAGGGGGCGCGGGCTGCCGGCGGCGACCAACGCGGACACGATGGCCGCTAGATGATCGGGGTTGAGAGTGGACACCAGCGTATCCGCGTTGTCCGCGTGCAGCTTCCGGGCGATCTGCCCGTAGTCCGGCGCGCTCGGGGAAACCCTGATCTGATCCACCACCGGGATGTTCATCCCCTGAATACCGGCGACCAGAGTGTCCGAATAGAGCTTACTCGAGGCTTCGAAAGCACCGGAGAGAACAGCGACCCGATGCCCACCCTGAGACTTGATCACGTTGCCGAACGTGGTGACGGGCAAGCCCACGACCGGATTCGAGAAGGCGACCATGTTCGGGTGCTGCCGCCAAGTGCCGTCGTTGGCGAACCCGGCGACGGGCACCCCCTGGCTCGCGAGATAGGCGGACGAATCAGCCGTGTTCGCCGAGCCGCCAATTATGCCGAACACATGGTCGGCCTCCACCAGCCGCTTGACGCTGGCCGCGCCACCGGTACCGGTCGAGTCGTCGTTCTCCCACTTGTAGTTCAGAGTCCTTCCGTTGACCCCGCCCTTGGAGTTCTCCAGGCCGAACCGGGCGTCGACGCCAGCCCGAACGGGTAGCAACGCCTGAGCCTGTGGACCCTCCGTCGCCGTCAGCAAGCCTAACGTCACGCTTTCAGCATCCACACCCGGCACAGCCGTGGTATTGCACTTACTGCTCGCCGAGTCATGCGACCCGCCGCATGCGCTCAGGCCGAAGACCAGGGCGGCGAGCAGGCCAGCGGCCATCGGCCTCGTCAACGGGCCGCGAGCGGAACCTATGGCCACCAAGAACCTCCAGATACCTGTACCTGATGCGCGATCCTAGACGAGTAGTTCCTAGGACGAAAATCCACTCGCGTGTGCGCATGCCAGGTCAGTCCCAGGGGTTGTTGGCCGCTGGGGCTGGGCGGGTGGCGCTCAGGCAGCCGGCCGGTCAGATGGCTGGCGCCTCGGGTGGGTGAGGTGACCTGGAAGCCGAGGCGTTCGAGGCGCTTGACGTGGCCGGCGACTTGCGGCACCGCCCGGCGAACTACTCCGCATAACGCCTCGTTACCGGGAAAGGCTCGCTGGTAGGGCCAACCCGGTCGAAGTCGGCCAGGTCACCCACCCAGTGCCTGGCCACACGCGACCGGCGGCTGCGCGGCGACGAAGCGCCCGGCCGTCGCCCTGACCAGGAAGTAGCACGGGTCGATCGACGGGGTGGGCGAGGCGAGATCGACGGGCCGCGACAGCAGACCGTCCGCGTCGTAGGCGCTGATTCCGCGCAGCGCGGTCAGGAATGACGACCGGGTCGGACACGTTCCCGCCCGCCGCAGACCCTGGACGAACATGTCGGCGGAGATCCACCCTGCCACCCCGACCGTCTGCTCCGCATCCTGGAGATACGGCGCGTAGGCGGCGGCCGCCGACCGGTACTCGTCCAACGCCGGGTTGGGCTCCTCGAAGGGACGCGTCTCCGAGAAGAAATACGCACCGTCAAGTTGCGGGCCGAATGCCTGAAGAGCACCCTTGGAGTAACCGACGAGTGCAAGGACGAGGGGGCGCGGGCTGCCGGCGGCGACCAACGCGGACACGATGGCCGCTAGATGATCGGGGTTGAGAGTGGACACCAGCGTATCCGCGTTGTCCGCGTGCAGCTTCCGGGCGATCTGCCCGTAGTCCGGCGCGCTCGGGGAAACCCTGATCTGATCCACCACCGGGATGTTCATCCCCTGAATACCGGCGACCAGAGTGTCCGAATAGAGCTTACTCGCGGCTTCGAAAGCACCGGAGAGAACAGCGGTCCGATGCCCACCCTGAGACTTGATCACGTTGCCGAACGTGGTGACGGGCAAGCCCACATTCGGATTCGAGAAGGCGACCATGTTCGGGTGCTGCCGCCAAGTGCCGTCGGTGGCGATCCCGGCGACGGGCACCCCCTGGCTCGCGAGATAGGGGGACGAATCAGCCGTGTTCGCCGAGCCGCCGATGATGCCGAACACGTGGTCGGCCTCCACCAGCCGCTTGACGCTGGCCGCGCCACCGGTACCGGTCGAGTCGTCGTTTTCCCATTTGTAGTTCAGAGTCCTCCCGTTGACCCCGCCCTTGGAGTTCTCCAGGCCCAAGCGGGCGTCGACGCCAGCCCGAAAGGGTAGCAACGCCTGAGCCTGTGGGCCATCGGTCGCCGTCAGCAAGCCTAACGTCACGCTTTGAGCATCGACACCCGGCACAGCCGTGCTATTACACGTACTGGCCGCCGAGTCATGCGACCCGCCGCACGCGCTCAGGCCGAAGACCAGGGCGGCGAGCAGACCAGCGGACAACGGCCTCATCAACGGGCCGCGAGCGGAACCAATGGCCACCAAGAACCTCCACATACCTGTATCTGATGCGCGATCCTAGACGAGTAGTTCCTAGGACGAACGTCCACCTGAGTGTGCGCATGCCAGGTCAGCCCCAGGGGTTGTTGGCCGCTGGGGCTGGGCGGGTGGTGCCGCGGCAGCCAGCCGGTCAGATGGCTGGCGCCTCGGGTGGGGTGAGGGTGACCAGGATTAGCCCGCCGGCCCGGCTTACCGGCCGTCCCTCCGCTTTCGGCGGCCGCCGGTACGGGCGGATCCCGCGGCACCGGGGCCGGACGGGCCGGCGGAGGCGGACGGGCCGAGCCCACGCGACCAGCCGGCGTCCGGCGCTGGCTCGCCCCGCCGGTGCACCCAGCCGCGGTGGTCGGCCGCGACGAGCAGCGGCGGCAGGACGATCAGGGCCGACAGCAGCGCCACGGCGACGTTGAGCGCGACCACGAGCCCGAAGTCCCGCAGCAGCGGCATCGAGCTGAACGCGAGCACCAGGATGCCGATCACCGCCGCCGCCGCCGAGACCACGAACGCCCGCCCGGTTCGGGAGGCGCTCATCTCCATGGCCTCCTCCGGGCCGTGGCCGCGCCGGCGCTCCTCCAGGTAGCGCATGACGATGAGCGTCGTGAACTCCGTGCATAGCGCGATTACCAGCGGCCCGCTGACGACGGTGAGCGGGCTGAGGTCGACGTGGATCGCCCACGAGATCAGCGCGGCCAGGCCGACCGCGATGAGGACGGGGACGATCGACAGCAGCGCCCGGACCACGTTGAGGTAGCACAGCGCCAGGAACACGAACACCGCGGCCAGCGCGTAGTACGTCAGCGCGACCCGGTTGCTCTCGATGTTGTTCAGCAGCCCGACGCCGACGACGGCCAGCCCGGACGGGGTGGCGGACACGCCCGCCGGCGCCGCGGTGGTCGCCCGGACGTCGTTCACGACCCCCTTGAGCTGCTCCAGCGAGATCGGCGAGACCCGGAAGATCAGGTTGAAGGCGTGGCCGCCGGAGTTGACGGTGCTCTGCTTCAGGTCGGGCGGTTCGACGGCGTAGGCGGCGGCCACCTCGGCGCCGGTCGGCGCCACGTGCGTCGCCCCGGGCACGTCCGCCAGATAGCTGACCACCGTCACCAGGCTGGCCGCGCCGACGAGTTCCCTCGGGTGGGCGGCGAGCTGGCGGGCGGCGAAGTCGTCGACGAAGCGGGCGGTCGTGTCGCTGAACAGGTCGGTCGAGGTGATGAAGATGCCGAGCTCGCTCGACGCGCCCACCCGGTCCTGGACCTGGGTGATGTTCTTGACCGTCTGGCTGTCCTGGCTGACCCAGCGCTGCGGGTCGGTCTGCACCTTCAGGTGGTTCTCGGCGAACGCCCCGCCGACGAAGACCGCCACCGACAGGACGACCAAGGCGGCCGCCGTGGCGCGGGGCAGCGAGCCCAGCCCGACGACGGCCCGGCCCAGCGGCCCGTGGGTGTAGTCCCGGGGCTGGGTCGGCGAGCGGCGTTCCCGCCAGGCGAGCGACGTGCTGGTGATGGCCACGGTCGCCACGACGATCACCGGCAGGCCGAGCGCGAGCAGCGTCCCGAAGTCCCGCAGCATCGGCACCGCGGAGAACTCCAGGGCCAGGAAGGACAGGACGGCGGCGACGGTGGCGATGGCCAGCGCCGGCATCAGCCGGACCAGCGTCTCGGTCACCGGATGTTCGGCCCGGTCGAGGCCGGCCTCCTCCTCGATCCGGCTGTGCAACTGGACGGCGAAGTCGGTGCCGACGCCGAGCAGGACGGGCAGGCCGGCGATCGTCACGACGGTCAGCGGGATGTTCAGGTAGCCGGCCAGGCCGAAGGCCCAGACCAGGCCGACGGCGACCACGCCGAGCGGCAGCAGGCGCCAGCGGACCGCGAACAGCGCGAGCAGGAGCCCGGCCATCAACGCCAGCGCGATCCCACCCAGCGACAGGAACCCACCACGCAGGTAGTTGTTGATGTCGCGCAGTAGCGCCGGCGCACCGGTGGTGACGACGTTCGCGTTGTCCCAGCGGGTGGCGCCGGCCGCGTTCTCGACCAGCTTGGCGCCCTGGCCCTCCTGGTCGAGGGTGGCGTTGCCGGCCAGGCGCACCACCGTCTGGGCGTTGGCCTTGTTCGGGAAGAACGGCTCCAGGGACTTGCGGACCGCCCCGGTGTTGTCGTAGAGCAGGACGTTGATCCAGGCCGGATTGGTGAAGACCCGCTGCGCGACCGGGACGGCCTGGATGCGGGTGAGGGTTTTGATCGCGTCGTCGCCCCGGGCCTTCTTGCCGGCCGGGCTCGGGTCACGGCTCTGGGCGCCGAGCAGGATCTTGGCGGCCGGGCTGCTGAGCGGGTTCCCGCCGGCCCCGGTGACCAGGTTGTTCGTCCACTCCAGCGCGGTCAGCGGCGTGATCGTCGAGGCGATGCGCGGGTCGGCGTCCAGCTTTTTCTGGAGGTTCTGGAACTCGGTGATGTTGTGCGGCGTGAACAGGTCGGTGAGCGGCTTGCCGCCGTTCATCGTGTAGACGCTCAACATCGCCTCGCCGCCGAAGAGCGACTGGTAGGTGACGTTGTCCTTGTAGACCTGGGAGCTGGTGTTGAGGTAACTGTCCTGACCGGTACGGAACTCCAGCCGGGTGATGCCCAGGCCGAGCACGACCGTCACCACCACGAGCACCACCGAGACGATGCCGACCCGTCCGGTCAGCACCCCGGCCACGGTTGACCAGTACCCCCGGCCCCCGCCCGGGCCAACCGGGCCGCCGGGGCCGCCAGGGCCAGGTGGGCGGTCGGTCCCGCCGGGCGCTTCGGGCGCATCGGGCATGGCGGCCTCCGTTCGGCGGGCGCCGCGGTCGGGAGGCGGCACGCCGCCGAACCCGCCGTCGCCACGCCTCGACATCAGTGGTGACCCACAGGTGTATAGCGCTGATCACAGATTTCCGCCCGCGCGACGGCGCGGAACCTATCGAGTAGGACGACCCCGCGCTCCGTTCGCGCAATCGCCGCCCAACCTCCAGCGCGGCTCGCGCGTCTCACCTGCCGTGAGCTCGCCGTGGCCCGGGCGGCCCTCGGTGCTGGTCGGAGGCGAACGCCGACGTCAGGACGGCCGCGGGACTATAGAGGCGCCACCCGGACCGGCCAGGGAAGATGGCCCTTTCGAGGGATGCCGAGACCACAAGGCGGTCACGGGGGGCAGGGTGGCACTTGGGGGATCTTCTATCTGCGAGGAGTGGCGTGAAACGTCGGGGACACCGGACCGCGCGCGGCGGCCGAGCACCCGAATGGTGGCAGCGGTTCCGGCGGCGGGCCTGGTTGGAGGCCGTCGCCGGCGGTGCCGGGCTGCTCATCGTCGTCAGCGCCGCCTACCTGATCTGGCTGCGGCCGGCAAGCTCGAACGCGAGCGCGCTGCGGGCTAGCCCCCCGCCGCCAGCCGTGATCGCGACGACCGAGGCACCGCTCGCGCCCGACCCCATGGCGACGATGACCGAGGACACCGCGCTGGCCCCGGCGATCAACACCACCAGCCCGACCGCCCCCGCGACCACCGCCGCCACCACCACCCGGCCCCCGCGCACGGCCACCTCCTCGGCGCCGGCGTCGACCGTTCGCCCGCCCTCCGTGGTGCCCACGCCACCGCCGACGTCCTTGCCACCGACCACCACCCCGACCCGGACCGGGCCGCCTCCGCCGACGAGCCGCCCGCCCGGGCGGCCGACGGCGACGCCGACCAGGCCGGCCACCTCACCCAGCAGCAGCCCGCCGGGCGGTGTGACGGTTCCGCTGCCGTAGGGCCCCGACGGAGGGCGTGCCGCGGCGCCGCAACGCGGGGCGGCGGGCGGCGGGCGGCGGGCGGCGGGCGGCGGGCGGCGGGCGGCGGGCGGCGGGAAGGTATCAAACCGGTTAGGACTTGTCGTCGTCGTGGCGCCGGCTCGCGGCCACGACCCACCGACGAGAGGTGACCGCCATGCGCACCGTGGCGCTGGGAAGCCAGGGGCTTACCGTGTCCCGCCAGGGACTGGGCTGTATGGGGATGTCGGACTTCTACGGCCCGACCGACGACGCCGAGTCGACCGCCACGATCCACCGGGCGCTCGACCTCGGAGTGACCTTTCTCGACACGTCCGACATGTACGGCCCGCACACGAACGAGCGGCTGGTCGGGGCGGCCATCGCCGGCCGCCGCGACGAGGTCCAGCTGGCGACGAAGTTCGGCATCGTCCGAGACCCGGCCGATGTGACCTTCCGCGGCACGAACGGCAGCCCGGCCTACGTGGCCAGCTCCTGCGACGGTTCGCTGAAGCGCCTCGGCGTCGACGTGATCGACCTGTACTACCTGCACCGGGTCGACCCGAAGGTGCCGATCGAGGAGACCGTCGGGGCGATGGGCGAGCTGGTCACGGCGGGGAAGGTGCGCTATCTCGGCCTGTCCGAGGCGGCACCGGAGACGGTCCGCCGCGCCCACGCCACCCACCCGATCAGCGCACTGCAGACCGAGTACTCGCTCTGGGCCCGCCAGCCCGAGGCGGAGATCATCCCGACCCTCCGGGAGCTCGGCATCGGCTTCGTCCCCTACAGCCCGCTCGGGCGGGGCTTCCTGACCGGGACGATCCGCACGCTGGCCGACCTGGAGAACCTCGACGGCGGGGACTTCCGCCGCTACCAGCCCCGGCTGGCCGGCGACAACCTGGCCGCGAACATCGCCATCGTCGAGAAGATCGACGAGGTGGCGGCGGCCCGCGGCGTCAGCGCGGCCGAGATCGCGCTGGCCTGGGTACACGCCCAGGGCGACGACATTGTCCCGATCCCGGGCACCAAGCGCCGCGGCTACCTGGAGGCGAACGCGGCGGCCGAGGGCGTGGCCCTGACCAGCGAGGAGCTGGCCACGCTCGAGGCGGCCGGTACGGCCGTCGGCGAGCGCTACGCCGACATGTCCGCCGTCAACCTCTGACCGTCAACCTCTGACCGTCAGCCTCTGACCGTCAACCTCTGACGGCTCGGAGGCCCCCCGGTTTCTGTTGGGACCTACCGGGTCCGGCCCTGCGGCCTGGGGACGGCGCGCGTCAGGTGGGCCGGCGTCCCCAGGCCGCGCACAGCGGGATGTCCAGGCGCGGCCGGCCGGGCGCGGCGTCGAACTCCGTCAGCTCCGCGTCGTAGCGGCGGACGTCGGCGGCGGTCACGAACCCCGCCGCCAGCATCGCGGGCACGGCCGACCAGGCCGGCGGGCGCACGCCCGCCGGGACGTGGACCACCGAGTCCCACCGGCGCCCCCGCACGTCGGCCAGGCCGGCCTCGCGCAGCAGCGCCTCCAGCCGCAGCCCGACCAGCAGGTCATTGCCGAGCGAGGCGTGAAAGGCCTGGTAGCGGGCCTCCAGCTCGGTCACCGCCGGGTAGTGGGCCAGCGGGCGGATGCCGGCGATGTCGAGCAGGTAGACCCAGCCGCCGGGCCGGACCAGGCTGGCGAGATGCCGGGTGATCGCCGCCTCGCCGCCCCCGTTGTGAGCCAGGACGTGACGGAGGATCACAGCGTCATAGCTGTTCGGAGGCAGGCCGGTGTCATCGGCCGCGCCCAGGCGGGACCGGACGTTGGTCACCCCGCTCTCGGCGATGAAGGCCTCGGCGGCGGCGATCGCGGTCGGCTCGCGGTCGACCCCGTCGACGCTGCCGGCGGGACCGACCACCTCGGCCACGGTGACCGCGACCGCCCCCGGACCACAGCCGACGTCGGCGACCCTGGCTCCCGGGACGATGCCGGCGGCGGCCCAGTCGTCCGCCTCCTCGTCCCGGGCCCGCGACGCCATGTACCGATAACGAGTGAGCTCGGCCGGCGTCAGCGTGAGCGCGTATGAGGATGCGCCTGCTGCCATCACCCGAGCGTAGGTGATCAGAGGTCACCCGAAGAGGGCGTTCGGGCGTCGGTTCGCCGACGTCCGGTCGCGGAACTCAGAGCTGAGACGCACCCGGGCGCCCGCTCCCGGCCACGCCGCGGCGTCCGAGCTGGTCACGCCGCGGCGTCCGAGCTGGTCACGGAGCGGTGTCCAGAGCTGGTCACGGGGCGGCGTCAGAGCTGGTCACGGGGCGGCGTCGGGGGCCGGCCGGCCGAGGCCGTCGAGCCGCTCGGCGCCGGGCCGGGCCAGCAGGAGCGCCGGCGGCAGCCACAGCTTGGAACCGCGGATCCCGCTGCCCACGACGACTCGTCCGCTCGGCACCCCGTCCGCGGGGCCGGCCCCCGCGCCGGCGTCGAGGACGGCGCCGTCGACGAACACCGGCCAGTCGGCCGGCAGGCCGATCGGCGTGATGCCGCCGAACTCCATGCCGGTGGCGGCCACGGCGGTCTCGCGCGTCGCGAACGACACCTTCCGTGCGCCGAGGTGCCGGCGCAGCAGGCCGTTGACGTCGGCCCGGGTGGTGGCGAGCACCACGCAGGCCACTAGCCGGGTCTCCCCGCCCCGGCGCGCGGCGACGATGACGCAGTTGGCCGACTCGGCCAGGGCGACGCCGTAGCGCTCGCAGAAGGCGGCCGTGTCGGCCAGCTCCGGGTCGATCGCGGCGGTCTGGACGGTCGCGGCGGCGGCCGCGTCCAGCTGCTCCAGCGCGACGGCGACCGGCGGGGCCAGCAGCCCCGGGTGCTCACGGGCCGGCACGAGCGTCAGGACGGTCGTCATAACCCGATTCTCCCCCGCCTCCCAGCCACCGCCCGGCGCCGGGCTGTCGCGGTCCGGCGGGCCGGCCGTCACCGCGCGACCGGCTGACCGTCACCGCGTGACCGGCTGACCGTCACCGCGTGACCGGCTGACCGTCACCGCGTGACCGGCTGACCGTCACCGCGTGACCGGCTGACCGTCACCGCGTGACCGGCTGACCGTCACTGCCCGGCCCGCCGCCGTCCGGCCCGCCGCCGTCCGTCCCGGCGCCGTCCGTCCCGGCGCCGGCCATCGCCAGCAGGGCACGGACCTCGTCGTCGCTGGTCTGGCGAAAGTCGGCGTAGGAGTCGCCGACCGCGGTGAACGTCTCCGGCTCCCAGGCGCACACCACGGCGTCGGCGATCTCGGCCATCTCCTCGACGGTGTCGGGCGGAGCGCTCGGTACGGCCACCGTCAGCCAGGCCGGCCCCTGCTCCCGGACCGCGTAGACGGCCGCTCGCATCGTCGCACCGGTGGCCAGCCCGTCGTCGACCAGCAGGACGACCCGGCCGGCCACCGGGATCAGCGGCCGGTCGGCCCGGTAGGCCCGCTCCCGGCGGCGCAGCTCGACCCGCTCCGCCTCAGCCACCCGGCGCACGAGCTCCTCACCGATGCCGAGCCCGACGACGACCCGTTCGTTGAGCGTCACCGTCCCCCCGCTGGCCAGTGCGCCCATCGCGAGCTCGCGGTGGCCGGGGACGCCGAGCTTGCGCACCACGAACACGTCCAGCGGCGCGCGCAGCGCCCGGGCGACCTCGAACCCGACCGGGACGCCGCCGCGGGGCAGCGCGAGGACGACCACATCGTCCCGCCCGGCGTAGTTGGCCAGGTGGCCAGCGAGAATCCGGCCGGCGGCCCGGCGGTCGGCAAACCGGTCCACGTGCCTCGCCTCCTCGCGGGCTCCACCGGGCAGCGGCCGGGCTGGGCGGCCTCCGGCGTCCGCCACCCCACGAGCCCCCACCAACGATGCCTGCCTGGGGATATGTCCGCCACTCGGGGCACCCATGAGAATCTCAACCGAGGCCACCCGTTTGGGTCAACACTGTCCATCGTATTAGCCATTGGTACGAAATAACTGTTGCATCCCGTGGGCGACAGGGGTACCAGTTACCGAAGCCGAACGGTTCGGGAGTAGACAGGCGCAGGTACAGGCGGGCGCGGCCTGGCTCTCGGAGGAGGCATGGACACGCGCCGGCTCGACCCCGTCGGCGTGATCGCCGAGGGCACGACATGGAGGCCGGGTTGCCCCCGAACGGACCGTACGACCCTCGGCGCTCGGCGCCCGGGCCGGACCGGTCGCCCGGGCCGGGCGACTACCACCCCGCCGACTACGGTCGCCCCGACCGCTACGGCCAGTCCAACCGCTACAGCCAGTCCGACCGCTACGGCCACAGCCCCGGCCAACCGGACGGCTATGACCAACCGACCACCTTTGGTCAAGCCGACAGCTACGGCGAGCCACGCGGCGCGGGCAGGTACGAGGACGGCGACTGGACGCCGGCCACCGGCTACGCCGGCGCCAGCGCCGGCGCCGAATGGCCCACCGGCCAGGACGGCGCCGCGGCCCCGGGCGGCGGGCGCGGCGACTGGGATCCCGACCCGACGATGGCCCGGCCTCGGCCGAACGGCTCGGGCGGCTACGACGACCAGGCCATGACCCGGGTGGCCGACCCCCGCGACCACGACGACCGCGCCGCGGCCCGCCGGCCCCACCCGGACGACGACTACCCGGCGCGGCCCTACCGCGACCGCCCCGGCCAGGGCGACGCCGCCTACGGCGACCCCGCCTTCGCGGCCACGCGCTACGAGGACGACCCCTACGGCGACGCATTTTACGACGAGACCCGCTACGCGGGCGCTCCGCGTGAGGACGCCTCCTACGACGAGACCCGTTACAGCGGCTCCCGGGACGACTGGCACGACGAACACGCCGGCGCGCTGGCCCCGATCGACGAGCCGGCCCCGGCGGGCCGGTCCGCTCGCCGGGCAAGCGATCCGGCCCACCGAGGCGGCTCGGCGGCGTCGGCGGGCGGCCCGATGGCCTCGGTCAACGCGCTGATCGAACGGGTCCCGGGCCAGCGGACCACCGTCCTGGTCGCCGCCGGCGCACTGGTCGTGCTGGTACTCGCGATCGCGGCCCTGGCCGGTGGCGGTGGCGGTGGCGGGGCCGCCGCGGTCGAGGCGAGCCAGCCGACCACCTCGGTCACCCCGACCGACGACCCGCTCGCGGACGTGCCGGCCGCCACGCTCGCCTCCCCCGTCCCGAGCACGACGCCGAGCGCCGCCGCCGCGACCCCGTCCGCCGCGACGACCCATCACAGCTCGACGGCGGGCACCACCACGCACAGGCAGTCGAGCGCGGCGGCCACGTCGGCCAGCTCGGCGACCGGCAGGCCGACGACGAGGCCGACGACAGCCCTCCCCTCGACCCGGTCGACCGTCCCGACCTGCACCGGAGGCATCCTCGGCGGGGGTGGCGGCATCCTCGGCAACGACACGCCCTCCTGCTCCGGCGGCTGACCCCGCCGGCCCCACCCTCTCCGCGCTCGCGTTGAAGGCCCGTCCTCGGACGGGCCTTCAACGCGTTCGGGCTCGGGGCTTGACACTGGCTAACAACGTTAGCCATAGTGTTGCTAACAGCGTTAGCCAATCCCAGGAGGACCCGATGAGCACCGACCCCACGGGCACGCCGGCCCAGCACTACCGCGAGCCCGGCTGGTTCACCCGCAACATCTTCAACCGCGCCGTCGCGCGCCTGACCCGCCTGGGCATCAGCGTCTGGGGCAGCCGCGTCCTGGAGGTGAAGGGCCGCTCCAGCGGCCTGCCCCGGCGGACGCCGGTCAACCTGCTGCGCGTGGACGCGCGCGAGTACCTGGTCTCGCCGCGCGGCAACGGCCAGTGGGTGCGCAACGTCCGGGCGGCCGGCGGCGACCTGGACCTGCTCGTCGGCCGGCGCCGGGAGGCGAAGACCGCCGTGGAGCTGTCCGACGAGGACAAGCCGCGGATCCTGCGGGCCTACCTGAAGCGGTGGAAGGCCGAGGTCGGGGTCTTCTTCGACGGCGTCGGCCCCGACTCGACCGACGACGAGCTGCGCGCGATCGCGCCCCGTCACCCGGTGTTCGTCCTGAGCCCGCGAGGCTGACGTGCTGGCCCCGATAACGCCGGAACCGGCCCCGCCGGCCCGCTCCGCGCGGATGGCCGAGATCGTCGACGTCGGGCTGACCCTGCTCGAGAGCGAGGGCCCGGACGCCCTCACCATGCGCCGGATCGCCGACGCCATGGGCATCCGGGCCGCTTCCCTCTACAAGCACCTGCCGAACAAGGGCGCGCTCGAGACGGCCCTGGCCGAGATCGCGCTGCGGGAGGTCGGCGCGGCCATGCACGGCGCGCTGGCCGCCCTCGGCCCGGACGCCACCGGGTGGGCGGCGGTGACGGCACTGCTGGGCGCCTACCGGACGGCCAGCGCCGCCCACCCGAACCTCTACCGCCTGGCGACCAGCGGCCCGATCGACCGCGCCGCGCTGACGCCGACGCTGGAGGACTGGGCCGGCGAGCCGTTCCTGCTCGCCACCGGGGACCCCTACCGAGGCCAGGCGCTGTGGTCCGCCGCGCATGGGCTGGTCATCCTGGCGCTGGACGGGCGCTTCCCCGCCGGCACCGACCTGGACCGGACCTGGCGGGCGCTGGCCGAAAGCTTCGGCGCGACCGCGCGGTGACGGGTGACGGGTGGCGGGGCGGCGCACGGAGGGTGACGGTGGCCTCACGACCCCGGCCCAGGCGCCGCCGATCGGGCCGCCGGGATGAGCAGGAGCGATCCCGACCCTGAGCGGAGACTTTGCCACGGAGCCGGCCGCACGGTGACTAATGGTGCGGACCTGTGCCACAGAAACAGACTAGGTTGCCCCTGTGCATCTATTTGGATGCGGCACGTTGACATGTCCACAACGGTGTCACGGCGGCGTTGACACCTACAGGGGGAGGCGCCATGAGACCACGCGCCCGGCGGGTGCTGGCGGCGGACGGCCTGGACGTGGTCAGGCTGACAACAGTCGGACTGGCGGGGGTCAGCCTGGCGGGGGTGATGGTCGCAACGATCATCGGCCGCGGGGAGGCCACCATGGAACGAGGCCCAGCGCTCCAGAGTGAGCCGCGCCCCGGCGCGGCGGGGGCGGTCGTCCAGCTCAACACCCGGGCACCCGCGGCCCCGGCCCCGATCGTTCCCACCCAGATCGTTCCGGCTCAGATCGTTCCGGCACCGGTCGCTCCGATCCCGGCCGTTCCGGCACCTGTCGTTCCAATTCCGGCCGTTCCCGAGCCCATCGCTCCGATCCCTGTCGCCGCTGGTCCGATCGCTCCTGGCCTGATCTCTCCTCGTCTGATAGTTCATGGTCCGATCGCCCCGGAGGCGCTCGCTGTGAATCTCGCGCGGTAATCCTCCGGATCGGTCCGCGCATGTCCCCGGACGGCGCCCACCAGGTTCCCGGCAGGGGGCACGCGTGCGACGGGCAGAGCCGTCTGCTCGGACTATCGGTCGGCGGCCGCGTCCGGGCGTCCTTCGGCCTCGGCGCCGACACCTCCAACTCCCCTGACACCTCCACCGCCCGCGATGCCTCCCGTTTCGTCGACCTGCTCCGGGCGCGGTTCCGGGACGTCCAGACCACCTCGGCGTGCTTCGACGCCCGGCTCCGTCGCGGACGTGGACTTGGCGGCGGCGCTCCGGGCCATCCTGGCCGCCGCCTGCACATCGGCCGGACGGACGCCGAGCATGGCGGCCGCGCCCAGGATCGGGTTCGCACTTCCCAGGCCCGGGTCGGCCGGACCGCGTTCCGTCCCGGCCGGGCCGGTGGCGGTGACGGTGGTGCCGACACTCGCGGCTAAGCCCGGGCCGGTCGCCGTGACGGCGGGCTGGGCCGCCGACCGCGGCGGGCGGCGTCCGCCGAACGCCTCGAACTGTCCGGTGACCAGGACGGCCGCCAGGACCAGTGCCGCGCCGACGACACCGTCCAGCCAGTAGTGGTTGGCCGTCACGACCACCACGGTCGTGGTCAGGACCGGCTGGGCGATCGCGAGCCACCGCCACCGCCCGCGGGTGATGGAGATGACCGCCCAGGCCTCGAGGATGGCCCAGCCGATGTGCAGGCTGGGCATCGCCGCGTACTGGTTGGCCACCCCTCCGGTGTGGGTGTACGGCGACGGCCCGAACACCGCGCCGGTGTCGACCAGGCCGACGCCCGACCCAGCCAGGAAGCGCGGCGGGGCGAGCGGGTAGGCGACCTCGATGGCCAGCCCGACCGCCGTGACGATGATCAGTACGTTGCGCACCCGGGGCCAGGCGGCCCGATGGCACAGGAACACCCACCCGACGAACAGGATCATCGCCGGGAAGTGCACGCCGATGTAGTAGATGTTGGCCAGCTTGATCAGGTCGACCGAGTGGAGCGCCGCCCGCTGGATCGCGACCTCGCTGGGCAGCCGCAGGACCTCCTGCAGGTGCCAGACCGCGCGGGCGTGGGTCAGCGCCACCGTCTCGCGGCCGCCAACCAGGTGCCGGCCCAGGCTGTAGCCGAAGTAGAGCAGACCCATCAGCGCGAGCTGACCCACCGTGTACAGCGCCGAGCGCGTCCTCGAACCGAGTGGGGGCCGGTGACCGCCGCGCGGCCCGGCCGGGCGCCACGCCGCCGGAGCCGGGCTCCCGCCATGGCCGCCATGGCTGCCGGGGTCCTCCTGGGCCGGCACCGCCGAGACGTCCGCCCGCTGGGCGAAGCCCACCCGCCACGGAACCAGGCCGAGCACCGCGAGCCGCGAGGCCGTACGCCGGGACGACAGGGACTCCCACGACAGGACCGCCATCGGCAGTTCCTCCTTCACGCGCCGCACGTCTGGTCGGGGCCGCCCGCGCCGGTTCGCCGATCGCGGGCGCCGGCCGCCGCCGGTCCGCGTCGCGCGCCCACCGTCCGGGGCCCGACCGCCACTGTCGCACCGGGGTCCGACAACTCACCCAGGTCCGATCTGCCGGGATCGGCCGAGGTAAGGCCCTCCCGTGTCGTCGCGGCACTGGTGCCAGCCCCCGAACCCAACGGTGGGCCGGCACCACTACCGCGCCACGAGTTCTGAACACACCCGTCGCCCGTCGGCTTCCCGACCGGGCCGCCGGGTCGGATGTGAGTCACCTAACGTGAGGGGTAGGCGGGCCCGGTGAATCCCGGACACCCGCCCGAGGCCGATCACCGACAGTAACTGTGCGGCCCGGTGGCCCGCGACGCTGACGGCCGTGCGGAGCCACCCTGCGAGACTGGCGTGCGTGTACCCGATGATCGGCTGGGCGGTGTTCCTCACCGCCTGCGGAATCCTGCTGGGTGTGGCGAGCATGTTCAGCTCCGGGCTGGCATCGGTGCTGACCGTGATCACCGGTGTGATGTTCCTCGGCTTCGCGGGCGCCATCATCGCCGTCGCCGCGCGGGGGAAGAACGCCGATCCCGCGTCCGCGCCCACCGACCGCCCGGGTCCCGTCGGGCCGCTTGGCCCGGCCGACCAGGACGGCCTCGTCAGCCTGGCGGCAGGTGCGGACGGCACGGCAACAGACAGCCCAGCGGTGGACCCGCCCGCGGCGGGCAAACCCGCGGCGGGCAAACCCGGGGCAGGCAAACCCGGGGCAGGCAAGCCGGCGTCGGTGGACACGGGCAGCGCCGACGCGGAAGCCGCGCCACCGGCGGAACCGGACTCCCCGGCCACACCAGCCGGCGCCGCGCGACCGCCGTCGTCCTGCGCCGGTCCCGGCAGGCGGGGTGAGCCCGGCAGTCCAGCCAAGCCGGGTGGGCCGGGCGGCCGGGCCGGCAAGCCGGCCGAACGGGACGAACCGGCCAGGCCGGACGAGCCGGAGCCGGAGTCAGAGTCGGAATCGGAATCGGAATCGGACAAGCCAGGCGAACCCGTCCAGCGAGACGAGCGGGACGAGCCGGCGGCGGCTTCGGCGCCGCTGGCGGCGGGCGCCGAGCCCCGCCCGGGCGCCGTGGGTTAGCTGGCCGGCGACTCCCCCGACGCCGCGCCGGTGGCGACCGCCTCGATGACCTCTTCGATGAAGAGCGTGACTCCAGCCCACATCAGCCGGCGGGCCTGGCTGGCCAGCACGTTGTGACCGCCCCGCACCTCCAGCAGCCGGGTCCGGGTCGCGGTGCGGGAGAGCATCCGGACCATCGAGACCGGGCTGACCCGGTCGTCCGCGCCGTGGACAGCAAGAATCGGCAGGTCCGGCAGGGACCGGGGCGGCTCGACGGTCAGCGACTCCCCCGCCACCGGGCGGCGCAGCAGCGGCAGCCCCAGCAGGACGATCGCCTCGGGCCGGGTTTCGGCGGTCGCTGACGTCGCGAGCGCCGACAGCGCGCCGGTGTCGGAACCCATCGTTACGAAAACCGCGCCCGACTCCCGCGCCTCGGTTACGTCCGCCGCGACCTCGGAGTCGGTACGCGGATTGGTGACGTCGTAGCCGCGCTCACGCAACATGTCGGCAAACTGACCGCGAAAATGGTCGCCGTCACCGCGGCCGGGAAAGTAGGCGATCCGGGCCCGCGCCGCGCCGTCGCGGGGGCCGCCCTGGGCGGGCGAAGCAGCGTCCGGATCGCGGCTCGGCGCGGGAATCATCGGACGCTGGACAGATATTCGGGTGTTCATCTCGTCTCCTGCGAAGTCTCGGCTGGGCGAGTGGCTCGGCGGGTGGACGCGGTCGCCCCGCGACCCGGTGCGTACGCCCGGCCGGGGCCGGCCGGCCCCGGGCGACCGGGGATGGTCGAAGGCGAGCCAGGCGGACAAGTCGCTGGCGGAGGCCGCGCGAGCTGGGATTGGCTACCAGAGGAAACGAGCGGGGGGCCGCGGGCCGGCCAGACCCGGCCGCGCCGCCGCGCCCGAGGCCCCCGACGGCGTCGGGCGCCGGGCGGAGAAAACGGAAAAACTTGAGAGACCGCCCTGATGGGGCGAAAGCGACGATTGTGTGCGGTCGACATATCAGAAGGTCGTCCGGTGCGCCGATTCGCCCGGGGATGGCTTCCTAATGCCGGCTCCGAGGAGCGCGCCGGGCCGGCCGTCCGAAGGTGCCGGAATGTGCACACCTAATCCTGGCCGCCGGAAACCAAAACTGTCAACCCCGCCCCCGTGGGCCGCAATCGCCGACCCGCGTTTCACCAGCGCGGCGGCTAAATGTCGGGCGTGATTCCCCACGACCCCCCGAACGACTCCCCCGGCTCGAGCACCCGCAGCCCGGTCCCGCTGTTGAACGCGTCGGCCGGACAGGTCAGCGGCTCGATCGCGACGCTGCGCCGGCGCTCGGACTCGCTGAGCGTGTCCCCTGTGAACACCTGGAGGTAGGGCCAGGTCTCGTCGAACCAGACGGTGACCCCCGCCCCGCCCGGCGCCGCCAGGACGGCCTCGGCCCGGCCAGCCGCGTCCCGGTCGATGTCGGTGTAACAGGTGTCCACCACGGTCGGCCCGATCGCCCGGCCCGTTCGGAAGTCGAACGCGGCGCCCCCGGTCTCCGGATCGTCGACCGGCACGTCCGCGACCGGGATGAGCGCGGCGTCCGCCACGAGCCGCCGGTGCCCGGCCAGGCGCAGAGTCATCTCGTCGGCCCGCGCCGGGCGCCCGCCCGGCCCGTCCGGCCCGGGCAGCCGGAAGTAGGGATGCGCGCCCATGCCGACCGGTGCCGGCCGGTCCGAGCAGTTGGTCGCGGTCATGGTCACCGTGAGGCCGTCGTCGTCCAAGCGGTAGTCGACGGCGAAGGCGACGGTGAACGGGTAGCCCGACTGGGCCGGCAGGAGGCAGGTCGCGCTGCCCGCCGAGTCCGAACTGGCCCGGAGGTCCCAGCGGCACCATCGGGTGAGGCCGTGGCTGGCGTTGCCCAGCGCGGGCTCGTTGATCGGGAGCTGGTAGGTCGTGCCGGCGAACGTGTAGCGGCCGCCGCGGACGCGGTTCGGCCAGGGAAGGAGGAGCTGGCCGCGGCCGCGGCTGGCCATCTCGGTCAGCTCGTAGCCGTCGAGCAGGTCGAACTGGCCCACCCGCAGGCGGCGCAGCCCGCCGCCGATCTCGGTGATCGTCGCGGCCAGCGCGCCGTGCCGCAGCTCCAGCTGCCGCCCCGAGGGCGCAACCGGTCCGGCGGAACCACTACCGGCCGGGCCACTCGCCGCCAGGCCCGGCCCCGCCGGACCGCCGGCCAGCGCGCCGCCGGCCACCGGACCGGCTCCAGCTCCGTCCCGTCCCGTCGCGTCCACCACGCCGCCTCCCCGTTCCGCCCGCCCCCCGGAACGCCGTCCGGGCGGACGGCGCCGTCCCGAATTCTGCTCGGCCGGCCCGCCGGCCGGCGCGCCGCCCCAGCGCGCACCCTCGGTCACGAGGCGCTACGCGGCCCGCCGGCCCCGGCCGGACGCGCGCGTGGCGTCGGCCACTCATAGCGAGGCACACCGTAGCGGTCGGAGAACCGACAGTACTGGCCGCGGAATTGTGCCCGCTGGGGGCTGTGTTCGGGCCACTGGTGTCCGATAGCGTCCCGGGGTGATGTCGGGGTCAGTGAGATGGCCGAGGTCACTGTGGTAAGGGCGCACGGCGTACGAGCTCACAGCGTAAGAGCGCAAGGCGTAAAGGTGCGGGACGGAAAGGCGCGTGGTGTAAGGGCGCGCGCTCGGAGCGGGAGGCCCGGGTAGACCGATCAGCCGGTGACGATCATCGGTCGGGGTGGAGACGGCATGGTGGAGATCAGCGATCCGGTCGACGAGGCACTCGCCCTCCTCGGCCGAGTCGACGCGTCCGCGGCTGACGCGGCGAAGGCGGCCTATGACGCCTTGACCTGGGGCGAGGGGCTGGCATCGATCAGCCAGCGCGACGTCCAGGAGTTCCTCTGGTACCAGCTGCCCACCAAGTGGATGTGCGGCCTGCACGAGAAGGTCCGTATCGCCTCGTCCCTGGGCCGGCTGTTCGACCTGGTCGGGATGCAGCGCTACGCCGCGGTCTGCGCGTCCGCGGTGACCACCGGCATCCTCACCGGCTACGACCGGGACGGCTACAGCGCCGGCCTGGCCGCGCACCGCCGGGCCATGCGGGCCAGCGGGGTCGAGCCGCCCGACGTCCCCGGCATCCTGGTCTGGGGCTCGATGCAGGGCGTCGAGGAGTCGAACGCGTTCACCGAGGTCTCCCACCGCCTTGAGCTCGCGCTGGCCGCCGGCGACTTCCGTCCGGGTGGGCGGGGCTGGCGCGGCCGGGCCGAGACCGTCGCCGCCGAGTTCCTCCTGGGCGAACGGCCCGAACTGTCCGGCGAGAGCTGGTTGGAGCGGGTGCGGACCGAGCGCCTGTCCCGCTGGACCGACTGCCGGGGCCCGTCCCGCCGGGAGCTGACCGCCGAGGTCGTCGGCCAGCTGGCGGCCGACGCTCCCGTCCCGGCCGACGCCGGGCTACGGCTGGCCCCGGTGCGCTGGCTGCTGGCGGCGACCGCCGCCGACAAGGGCGCGCTGCTCACCCAGAACGGCCGGCTGGGCCGGGCGCTGGTCGCCGAGGGCTGTGACCGCTTCGGCTGGCTGACGCTCACCCCGACGCCGCGCTCGGAAGCCGACATCGTCGAGGCCTGGACACTGCGCTCGATGGTGGCCGACCTGCGCGCCACCCGCCGACGCGGCCGGGCCCTGCTGGCCACCCAGCGCGGCCGGCGGCTGGCGGCGGCGGACGACGCGACGCTGTGGTCCGCCGTCGTGCCCGCGCTCATCCCGCCCGACCCGGCCGAGGCCGCCGCGGCGGAGATCATGCTGTTACTGCTGCTCACCGACGACTCGCCCAGCTACCAGGGGATGACCGAGACCATCGCCCGGACCCTGGCCGAGGAGGGGTGGGCCGACGCCGACGGCCAGCCGCCCGGCTCCGGCCACGCCGGGAGCATGGCCGGCGAGCTGCACCGCCGGCTCTCCCTGCTCGGCCTGCTTGCCGACAAGGACGGTTTCAGCGCCGACCGGCTCTCGCCGGCTGGGCGGGCGGCCGCCCGCTCGGCGCTGCGCGCGCACGCCCTGCGTCCCCGGGACTGACGGGCGCCGGCGCTGGTGCCGGCACCAGCGCCGGCGCCGACGGTCGAAGACCGGCCCGCGCGCAACCGGGCACGACGCGGACCCGGCACGCGCGAAACCGGCGTGCCGCGAAACCGGCGTGCCGCGAGACCGGCAGCGCCGACGGAAGCCGCCCCGCCGCCCGACGCCGGCGGCGGGGCGTGTCCCTGTTCGAGGCGCGAACGCGACGCGTCCGCGGGAGGGCCAATCGGCTGACAGGTGGTGGCGGGCCGTCCCAGCGGCTAATATGTGGATGGCCAACTATTGGAGCTTGGACTAGTCCGCCTCACCAGGGGGCCATCGTGGGCACAGGACAACTCGAGCGGGTCGCGGTGGGCGCGGTGGGCGTGGGGGGCGTGGGCTCGGCGGAGCCGGGCCGGCACATTCCCCGCTTTCCGGTGCGGGTCGTCACGGCGGCCAGCCTCTTCGACGGCCATGACGCGTCGATCAACATCATGCGCCGACTACTGGTGGCCCAGGGTGCCGAGGTCACTCACCTCGGTCACGACCGCTCGGTCGACGCGGTGGTCACGGCGGCCGTCCAGGAGGACGCCCATGCCGTCGCGATCAGCTCCTACCAGGGCGGTCACGTCGAGTACTTCAGCTACCTGGTGTCCGAGCTGCGGGCCCGCGGCGCCGGGCACATCCGGGTCTACGGCGGTGGTGGCGGAGTGATCGTCCCGGCCGAGATCGAGCTGCTGCACTCCCGCGGGGTGGCTCGGATCTTCTCGCCGGCCGACGGGCAGCGCCTCGGCCTGGCCGGCATGATCAACCTGATCATCTCCGAGTGCGACACCGACCTGGCCGGCGCGCCGCCCGCGCTGGCCGACGTCCTGGCCGGCGACCCGGCCGCCGTGGCCCGGGCCCTGACCGTGGTCGAGTCCGGCCGGGCCGACGAGGAGTTCCTGGCCGGGATCCGGGCCGCAGCCGGGGCGCGGAGCGTCCCGGTGCTCGGCATCACCGGCACCGGCGGGTCGGGCAAGTCGTCGCTGACCGACGAGCTGCTGCGACGGCTGCGCACCGATCAGGGCGACCGGGTCAGCGTGGGCGTCCTGGCCATCGACCCGTCCCGGCGGCGCGGCGGCGGCGCCCTGCTGGGCGACCGCATCCGGATGAACGCGCTCGAGGCGACGCCGGACGGCGGCGTCGCCCCGGCGAACGGCGACGGTGGGGACCGCCCGGACGGCGCGAGCGCCGTCGGCGCGGGCCCCGGCGGCGGGGTGTTCTTCCGCGGGCTGGCCACCCGCGGGTCGGGTTCGGAGGTCCCGCCAGCGCTGCCCGACCTGGTCGCCGTGCTGGCCGCCGCCGGCCGCGACCTGGTGATCGTCGAGACGCCCGGCATCGGGCAGGGCGACGCCGGCATCGTCGAGATCGCCGACGTCGCGCTGTACGTGATGACGCCCGAGTACGGCGCGGCCAGCCAGCTCGAGAAGATCGACATGCTGGACTTCGCCGACGTCGTGGCGATCAATAAGTTCGAGCGGCGGGGCGCCGAGGACGCCCGTCGCGACGTCGCCCGCCAACTGGTCCGCAACCGGGACGCGTACGGTACGCCGTGGGAGCGGATGCCGGTGTTCGGCACCAGCGCCGCCCGTTTCGCCGACGACGGCGTGACCGCGCTCTACGCCGAGCTGCTCGACCGGCTGGCCAAGGCCGGGCTGGCCGTCGGCCCTGGGCGGCTGCGCCGGCCGGACACGATGGTCTCGACCGCGCTTGCCGGCGTGCTGCCGCCCGGGCGGACCCGCTACCTGGGCGAGATCACCGAGGCGGTCCGCGGCTACCACGCCCGCACAGCCGAGCAGGCCGAGCTGGCCGTCCGCCGCCAGCGGCTGGCCTATGCCGCCGAGGCACTGCGCGCCGGCGCCGCCGAGGAGCCAGCCGGCCCCGGCGCGCCGGGCGGGGCCGGGGTGGGGGCCGGGGCCGGGGTGGGGGCCGCCGTCGTCGCGGCCGCCGCGGCCGAGGCCGCCGCCACCCGGGCCGGCGACGCGCTCGACCCGGCGCTGGCCGACGAGCTCGCGGCCTGGCCGGACCGGGTCGCCGCCTACTCGGGCTCCGAGCTGACCTACCGGGTGCGCGGCCGGGAGATCCGGGTCCCGCTGACGCGGCGGACGCTGTCCGGCACGGACGTGCCCCGGGTCGCCCTGCCCCGCACCCGAGACGACGGCGAGCTGGTCCGCTTCCTGCGCTCGGAGAACCTGCCGGGCTCGTTCCCCTTCACGGCCGGGGTGTTCCCGTTCCGGCGGGACGGTGAGGCCCCGGCCCGGATGTTCGCCGGCGAGGGCGACCCGGCCCGGACCAACCGGCGCTTCCACTACCTGTCGAAGGGGGCGACGGCCACCCGGCTGTCGACCGCGTTCGACTCGGTCACCCTCTACGGCCGCGACCCAAGCCCGCGCCCGGACGTCTACGGCAAGGTCGGGACGTCCGGGGTGTCGATCGCGACGCTGGACGACATGCGTGACCTCTTCGCCGGCTTCGACCTATGCGCGCCGACGACCTCGGTCAGCATGACGATCAACGGGCCGGCGCCGGCCATCCTGGCCATGTACCTCAATGCGGCCGCCGACGCCCGGCTGGAGGCGTTCCGGGCGGCCGAGGGCCGTGAGCCGAGCGAGGCCGAGGCGGCCGGCATCCGTGCCGAGGCCTACTCGACGGTGCGCGGGACGGTGCAGGCCGACATCCTCAAGGAGGACCAGGGCCAGAACACCTGCATCTTCTCCACCGAGTTCGCGCTGCGCTGCATGGGCGACATCCAGGAGTGGTTCATCCAGAACGGGGTGCGCAACTTCTACTCGGTGTCCATCAGCGGCTACCACATCGCCGAGGCCGGGGCCAACCCGATCAGCCAGCTCGCGTTCACGCTGGCCAACGCTTTCACGTACGTCGAGGCATACCTGGCCCGGGGCATGAAGATCGACGACTTCGCGCCCAACCTGTCGTTCTTCTTCTCCAACGGGCTGGACGCCGAGTACACGGTGCTGGGCCGGGTGGCCCGCCGCATCTGGGCCATCGCGATGCGGGAGCGCTACGGCGCCGGCGAGCGGTCGCAGAAGCTCAAGTACCACGTCCAGACGTCGGGCCGGTCGCTGCACGCCCAGGAGATGAACTTCAACGACATCCGCACGACGTTGCAGGCCCTGTGCGCGCTGTACGACAACTGCAACAGCCTGCACACCAACGCTTACGACGAGGCGGTGACCACGCCGACCGAGGCGTCGGTCCGCCGGGCCCTGGCCATCCAGATGATCATTGATCAGGAGTGGGGGCTGTCGGCGAACGAGAACCCGCTCCAGGGTTCCTACATCGTCGAGGAGCTGACCGACCTGCTCGAGGAGGCGGTGCTGGCCGAGTTCGACCGGATCGACTCCCGCGGCGGCGTGCTGGCCGCGATGGAGACCGGCTACCAGCGGGGGCGCATCCAGGACGAGTCGATGCTCTACGAGCAGCGCAAGCACGACGGCTCGCTGCCGATCATCGGGGTCAACACGTTCCTGGGGCCGGACGGCGGCGACGGCGGGTCCGACGGCGGCCCGCTGGAACTGGCCCGGGCGACCGAGGCCGAGAAGTCCTCCCAGCTGGCCCGGCTGGCCGACTTCCAGCGCCGGCACGCCGACGAGGCGCCGGCCGCGCTGGCCCGGCTGCGCGAGGTCGCGGCCGGCGGCGGCAACACGTTCGACGCGCTGATGGACGCGGTCCGGGTGTGCAGCCTTGGGCAGATCACGAACGCGTTCTTCGAGGTCGGTGGCCAGTACCGTCGCAACGTCTGAGGTACGCGCCGGCCGACCGGCGACCGGCCGACCGGCGACCGGCCGACCGGCGACCGGCCGACTGGCGACCGGCCGACTGGCGACCGGCCGACTGGCGACCGGCCGACCGGCAGGTGGTCAGAAGTCGCCGGCGCCCCGGCGCAGGTCGGTGAGGATGGTCAGCAGGCCCTGCACGCCTTCGGCGCTGAGGCCGGGGGCGGCGAACACGCGGGCGTTGAGGGCTTCGGTCGCCTCAAGCGCGACCCGCTCACCCTTGTCGGTGATCTCGGCCAGTGTGGTGCGCCGATCCCCCGGATGCGGGATGCGCCGGACCAGCGACTCGGCCTCAAGCCGGTCGACCGCGTTCGTCACGCTGGTCGGGTGGACCTGGAGCCGGTTGCCGATCTTGCCGAGCGGCAGCGAGCGGCGACTGGAGAACAGCAGCAGCATCAGCAGTTCGTAGCGGGCGAAGGTGAGGTCGCGAGGGCGTAAGACCTCGTCGACTCGGGCCAGCATGATCTGCTGGGCGCGCATCAGGGACGTGACGGCGGCCATCCCGTCGGCGGCGTCGGCCCAGCCGTGCTCGACCCAGTGCCGCCGGGCCTCGATGATGGGGTCGAGCGGGAGCGGCTTAGGAGCGGTCAACCGAAAGCTCCTTGACGTGGATCGCCGCGTCACCCATACCGGCTAGTCAAACACGGAGGCCAGCCAAACTCGCGCATTGAGCCAGGTGCCGGTCGTTCCCACGACCTGGTCGTGCCAGCCGCCCTGTCTCTTGCCTGCCCTGTCTCGCGCTGACCGTGTTGCGCCGACTGGTCGGGGTCGAGACGACGGGGGGACGCCGCGCCCCCGACCAGCGACTAGCCGATGGTACCCGACCGAATCGGATAGGAGCCAGCAACGCGGGGTACGTCGGCGAGCCGGTCGGGCACACCCCAGGTCAGGCACGTGTGCCCGCTCAAGGGAGGAGCACACCGAACATTCTTCCACCATCCCGACCAAGTGTATCGACAATGGTCGCGGCGCGGTGTTACGGTCCGGCCCATGTACCTGCCGGCGCGGACATCCAACGACTGTTGGGGCTACGCGACCCGCCTCTGCCACGACGAGGCCTGTCGCCCGGCCTGACCGGCGCCAGGCCCGCCGCCCGCGGCGCACCCGTCTCACCGCACCCGTTCATCGCGCCGGGCCGAGCCCAGCCGAGCCCGGTCGAGCCCAGCCGAGCCCGGCCGAGCCCAGCCGAGCCCGGCCGAGCCCAGCCGAGCCCGGTCGAGCCCAGCCGAGCCCGGTCGAGCCCAGCCGAGCCCGGTCGAGCCCAGCCGGGCCCGGCCCGCGCAACCGCGCCCGGCCATCCAGCCGAGATCCACCCAGGGGGACCCATCCATGTCCGCTGACAGCTGGTCGTTCGAGACCCGTCAGATCCACGCCGGCGCGCAGCCCGACCCGGTCACCGGCGCCCGCGCGACGCCGATCTACCAGACGACGAGCTACGCCTTCCGCGACACCGACCACGCGGCGGCGCTGTTCGCGCTGGGCGAGCCGGGCAACATCTACACCCGGATCATGAACCCGACCCAGGATGTCTTCGAGCAGCGGATCAGCGCGCTCGAGGGCGGCGTGGGCGCGCTGGCCACCGCCTCCGGCCAGGCGGCCGAGACCCTCGCGCTGCTCAACCTGGCCGAGGCTGGCGACCACATCGTCAGCTCGTCCAGCCTGTACGGCGGCACGTACAACCTGTTCCACTACACGCTGCCGAAGCTCGGCATCGAGGTCAGCTTCGTGGCCGACCCGGACGACCTCGAAGCCTGGCGGGCCGAGATCCGGCCGAACACGAAGGCGTTCTTCGGCGAGACGATCGGCAACCCGCGCGGCGACATCTTCGACACCGAGGGCGTGGCCGCCGTCGCCCACCAAGCCGGGATCCCGCTGATCATCGACAACACGCTGGCCACGCCGTACCTGTACCGGCCGTTCGAGCACGGCGCGGACATCGTCGTCCACAGCGCGACCAAGTTCATCGGCGGCCACGGCACGTCGATCGGCGGCGTGATCGTCGACGGCGGGAAGTTCGACTTCGGGGCCAGCGGCCGGTTCACGAACTTCACCACGCCCGACCCGAGCTACCACGGCCTGGTCTACTGGGACGCGCTCGGCCACGGCAGCTTCATCGCCAAGGCCCGCGTCCAGCTCCTGCGCGACCTCGGACCGGCCGTCGCGCCGCTGAACGCCTTCCTGTTCCTCCAGGGCCTGGAGACGCTGTCGCTGCGGATCGAGCGGCACGTGGCCAACGCCCAGCGGGTGGCGGAGTGGCTGGAGTCCCGGGACGAGGTCAGCTGGGTCGCCTACCCGGGCCTGCCGTCGTCACGCTGGTACGAGCGGGCCCAGAAGGTGCTGCCGCGCGGCGCCGGGTCGATCCTGTCGTTCGGCATCGTCGGCGGGGCCGAGGCCGGGCGGCGGTTCGTCGAGGGCCTGGAGCTGCACAGCCACCTGGCCAACGTCGGCGACGTCCGCTCCCTGGTCATCCACCCGGCGACGACCACGCACTCGCAGCTGACCGAGGCCGAGCAGGCCGCGACCGGGGTGACGCCGGACCTGGTCCGGCTGTCGGTCGGCATCGAGGGGATCGACGACATCCTGGCCGACCTCGACGCCGGGTTCCGTGCCGCCAAGGTCTGAGCCCCTGGGTTCCGAGTCAACCGCCCCGCTGCCGGCCAGCGGGGCGTGGCGGCTAGGCGACCCGGACGGCGACCGCCGGTTCCACCGGGCCGGCCCACTGCGCCTCGAGCGCGGCGGGCTGCTGCCCGAGGTGACGATCGCCTACGAGACGTGGGGACGCCTGGCCCCGGACGGCGCCAACGCCGTCCTCGTCCTGCACGCACTGACCGGCGACGCGCACGTGACCGGGCCGTCCGGGCCCGGTCAGCCGACACCGGGCTGGTGGGACGGCCTGGTAGGACCGGGTCGGGCGCTGGACCCGGCACGGCACTTCATCGTCTGCCCGAACGCGCTCGGCGGCTGCCAGGGCAGCACCGGACCGGCCTCGGCCGGGCCGGGCGGCCGGCCCTGGGGCGGACGGTGGCCCGAGATCACCCTGGGCGACCAGGTCCGGGTCGAGACCGGGCTGGCCGACGCGCTCGGCGTGCGGCGGTGGGCGGCGGTGATCGGCGGCTCGATGGGCGGGATGCGGGCGCTGGAGTGGGCGCTCGCCGAGCCCGCCCGGGTCGCCTCCGCCGTCGTCATCGCCTGCGGGGCGGCGGCGACGGCCGAGCAGATCGCGCTCTACGCGACCCAGATCGCCGCCATCCAGGCCGACCCGGGCTGGCGCGGCGGTGACTACCACGACGCCCCGCCCGGCTTCGGGCCCACCGTCGGGATGGGGGTGGCCCGGGCGATGGCCCAGGTCAGCTACCGGACCGAGCTGGAGCTGGCCGACCGGTTCGCCAACCGGGTCCAGGACGACGGCCGCTACGCAGCCGCGTCCTACGTCTCCCACCACGGCGACACCCTGGCCCGCCGCTTCGACGCCGGGACCTACGTGTCGCTGACGAGGGCGATGATGAGCCAGGACGTCGGGCGCGGCCGGGGCGGTGTCGCGGCCGCGCTGCGCGGGGCGACCGTCCCGATCACCGTGGCCGGCATCGACAGCGACCGGCTCTACCCACCCCGCCTCCAGCACGAGCTGGCCCGCCTCCTCGGCACGGAGGCAATCATGATCTCGTCCCGCCGGGGCCACGACGGCTTCCTGCTCGAGACCGACGCCGTCGCCGCCGTCGTCCGGGACGCCCTCCCCCGGCCCGTGCCCGCCGCGAAGGCCTGAGGGCGGGGCGACCAACCCCCTGGTTCGACCGGTACGCGATTTCGTCGGCTACGCGACATCTCCTGGTCCGTGCAATGACCGCCCATGGGTGGCCCACTGTTGATGGGCACTATCCGTAAGACATTGGGAGCACGTGGTGACCATTACCCGTACCATCCGCCGCGCCGCCGCGGCCGGGCTCGCGCTCACCGGAGCCCTCGCGGTCAGCTTCGGCGCCGCGGCCTGTACGCCGACGGCCGGTCTGCCCACCGTCGCGGGCGCCCTGCACGGCCAGGACAGCGCGGCCGCCAGCCAGGACGCGGCCGTCAGCCAGGACCCCCAGCCGGCGCGCGAGACGCCGGAGGGCGGCGGCCAGCCGGACGAAGCCACCATCTCGGCCGAGGACGCGGAGGCCGGGCACCCCGCCGTGGCGCACTACCTGCCCGACTGCCCGGCCGGCACCTACCTGCTGGCCGGCGGTGGCCATCACATCGGGGGCGCGGGCATCCCCCTGAGCTACATCCTGTGCTGGCTGACCAAGCCCGACGGGGATCGGATCATCGTCGGGCCCTGACCTCGCCGGCCGGACTGGTCAGGATCGCGCTCGCGATGACGTCGAAGAGATGGTCGGCGCGGGCCCGAGCGTCGGTTGCTCGCCGAGCCACGCGAGCGCCCCGGCCAGCGCGAACAGGCCTGTCGGCTCCGGCGCCGCGATCGGCCGGGGCGCGTGAGCTTCCGCGCGCGCCGGCTGATGCGCGGTCGCCGCTCCAGGACCCCGACCATCAGGGTCAGCCCGCCCGCCACCATGACTCGTCTATGTCGAACGCGCCACCTTCCCTCAAGCGCTCAGCCAACGCGGTGAAGTAGCGGCGAGCGAGCGCCACCTGATCGTGATCGTCGGGCTTTATCGCTCGGCGCTGGCGGGCACACCAGATCGCGCCGGCGCGTAGCGCCTCGAGGCCTCCGTCGCCCAGCCCCGCCCGCTCCGCCGCCGCGATACGCGCGCTGAACGCTCCGACCGCCGTGTTGACGGCCTCGATGGCAACCTCGTAGTTGACAGCCTCCTGAGAGTCCCAGGAATCACTGCTCCGCATTGCTTTCAAAATCGAAAAATCTTGATCTTCCGGCATTCGAATACCCTCCCGTTCAACGCCTGAAATCGGGCGAGATGAATGGTCGCGCCAGGTTTTCAATCTCGCTGATCCTGGGCCGCCACTCCGCGCCCATTTCGGCCGTCAGGCGATCCTGTATGGCCCGGAAGTCGCGGCTCTCGGCAGTTGTCCACGGTCGCGTCCTCTCCACCTCGATCGCGGTGCGCAATCCGGGAGGAGAAACCCATTCTCCATCGGAGCCGAGCTTATTGATATAGGTAGGTTCGGAGCTACCCCTACGGTATACGGCAACGGTATCCGCAAGTCGGCCGGAGTCGATCAGATCAGCACTCACAAGAATCCCGGTGTAGGACAGGCGCGCCTTCTCTGGCACAGTAAGCCGACCCGCACCTCCATCCTTCGACTGCTCATGGTAGCGATTGATTATGCCTTGTTGACTCATGGCCTCAGGCACCCCCATGACCGGGACAGAGACTTTGTACCCCGCCCGCCGGAAGTCGCCGATGTTTTGGGCCAGGAACTCTGGATTCTGCGCGGTGGTCTGCACAAGCGAATTTAGCCGTTTTCTCGAGAGTACTCCTGAGCCATCTTCATCCAGCTCTGCCCAGACGGTCCGAGGTGCGCGGCCATCATCCTGTCGCCCCTGGCCATGATCCGATCATAGTCGGGATGATGAGCCTCGTAGATATCACTGTCCAGGTCGACAAAACCTCCCTCCCGCTCCAGAGCCGCCGCAATCCTATCCGCGACTCTCGTCTTCCCAGCGCCCTGCTGACCTATGAGAAATACCACGGCTGGGTTCCGTCGGGATTCTGCGCCCGAGAGTTCAGCGGGCACAATTTTGTCTACAAAAAAATCTCACGCATCCGACTCTCGGATAGCAAGTATGGCCCGACAAAATCCCGCGCCAGGGCCGCGCTCTGCCCTTGACTCCGGCAAACTCTGTCTCGGCTCGCCAGACTCGGCGCGTCCGACATGGGCACCAGCAGCGTCTGGCACGCGAGACCGCACTATATCGCCGTAATTCTGACGGGCCGACCCGCCACCGCCCGCTTCTCCTGACCGCGAATCCGAGCTGGGTGACTCCGAGGCGTCATCTGTAGCGAACTCGGTCCCCTAGGCCCGAATACCGCTCTCGGACGATGCATACCGAGTAGAATCGGTCCGGCGCGGGCTTTCTGAGACTTGAGTTCTGGATGCAGGATCAGCCTCACTCCCGAAAACCTGCTCTGACGCCGCCGCCCGCGCAGGCGAGTCGAGCCTCGTCATTTTGTCCCACATATCGGTCGACGCATCGGATACGAACTGCTTTCCGCGCTCCCGCGGCTCCTTGTCAAGAGCTTCCGCTTTATTCCACAGTCTCGATCGTATCGCCGCTTCAGAGTCGCTTGCTTTGAAGTCACGAGCATCCCCACCGCCAGCCTTGTCCCCCGTCTCGGGGACCGCCGCGTCGTCGGGAGACGGGCGATCTATCGGCATACAGCGATCGTCCCACAGATGAGATCGTAGGTGCACCCAAAGAACGCCTCACAATGCGGAGCAGGACGACGGCTATTGACACGGCCGTGTCATGTGGTCCACCCCCTTGGCTCTCCTGTCGCCAGACCAGGCCCCCGTCTGTGTGTCATCCGGTAGGAGGGGGCGGCAGCGCTCCGCGTGAAACTTGAGGTCGAAGATGTCCCCTAAAGGTCGCGGCGGGCTCAGACGCTCTCCGCGGCGCGACGTTCCGCCTCAGTACCAAGGCCTGGCGGACTGGTCAGGATCGCGCTCGCGATGACGTCGAAGAGGTGGTCGGCGCGGGGCCCGAGCGTCGGTTGCTCGCCGAGCCACGCGAGCGCCCCGGCCAGCGCGAACAGGTCGGGTCCGTCGAGGTCGGCCCGGGCCAGGCCCTCGGCCTGGGCGCGCTCGAGCAGCCGCGTGCCCGCGGCGCGCATGGTTAGGCAGGACGTGTGGAGCGCGGATTCCGCGTCCCCGACGGCGGCCATCACCAACGTGACCACGTTGTGGTAGTTCCGCGGGTAGGCCATGAAGTCGCGCAGCCACACCACGACCGCGTCGCCGGGTGAGCGTGACGGCTCGAGTTCGGCGGCCCACGAACGCGCCGCCCGCGGCCACATCCAGGCCAAAATCATCCTCACGGCGGAGTGAAGCAACTGGAGGTCTTTCCGGTGACAGACAACCGGTCGCGGGACGAGACCACGCTGCGGATCATCACTCTCCTCGGGGCGATCGTCGCCCGCGCGGCGGTGTTCCTGGTCGCCCTGTGGCTGGTGTCGCTCACGGGGCTGCTTCACCACATCGATCACAGGTGGGTGCTGGCGCTGACCTGGATCGTCGTGGCGGCCATCGTGATCCGGCAGGGTTACCGCGAGCACCAGCGCGGACGCGGTGACGCTCCGGAGGGCTGAACGACCGGCGCCCCCCGGCCAGGCGTGGTCCTGGGTTGGACGGGTTGCGTCTGGACGTGTTCTTGACGGGATGATGTCGACCAGTAGTCGGTACGTTGCGGCTATGTCGAGCCCGTCCGGACCTCATGACGCGGTGTTCCGGCGGATCTTCGGAACGCCGTCGCACGCGGCATCACAGCTGCGCGCGGTCTTGCCGACCGCCCTGGTGGCCCGGCTCGATCTGGACCAGCTGGCGCCGGTGCCGGGGAGCCTGGTCGACGGGGATCTGCGGTGGCGGCATGCTGATCTGCTGTTCAGTGTGCCGTTGGACGGTCGGCCGGCCTTCGTGTACGTGCTGGTCGAGCATCAGAGCAGTACCGATCCGTTGATGGCGTTCCGGATGTTGCGGTACGTGACGCGGATCTGGGACCTGCACCTGACCGAATGTCCGACGGCAACCCGGCTGCCGGCGGTGATCCCGTTGGTCGTGCACCAGAACAAGCAGGCCTGGAGCGCGCCGGTCGACGTGGCTGACCTGGTCGATCTGGACCCGGACCTGGTCGAGGCCTGGTGGGAGTACCTGCCCCGCTTCCGGTTCTACCTCGACGATCTGGCGACGATGGACCTGGAGGCGTTGCGGGCACGGCCGTTGACGCCGGCGGCACGGTTGGTGCAGGTCCTGCTGAAGATCGCTCCAGGGAACCCGCGGCTGGCGGAGGACCTGAGGCCGTGGGTGGACCAGATGCGGGCCGTCCTGGCCGGTCCCGGCGGGCAGGATGAGTTCGTCGCTCTCCTGCGTTACATTCAGCTGGTTGCCGATACAGATGCCGGTGGCCAGCTGCACTCTCTGATCATTGATCTCGGTCCCGCAGCGGAGGAGGCCTACATGACCATCGCCGAGCAGCTCCAGGCCGAGGCCCGAGTCGAGGCGCGGGTTGAGATACTCACGCGCCAGATGACGATCAAATTCGGCCCGCTGCCCGACGCGGCGCTCACCACCCTGCGCAACGCGACCGCCGACCAGCTCCAGACCTGGACCGCCCGGATCCTCACCGCGGACAGCCTTGACCAGCTCTTCCGCTGACCGGACCGCACGATCTCGCTCCCGCTCGGCCCACGAACGAGCCGCCCGCGACCACCTCAGGGGCAAAATCGTCCTCACGACCGAGTAACAGACCGGCTGGGCACGGGTGAGATCCTGGCCATGTGATCGACGGGGAGCGGGCACGAGTTCGCTGGGACTTCTTCATCTCGTACACGAGGGTGAACCAAGCCTGGGCGGAATGGATCTCCTTCGTGTTGGAGGAGGCGGGCTACAAGGTCCTCGTCCAGGCGTGGGATTCCACGCCAGGCCGAAACTGGCCACGCTTCATCCGCGACGGTATTAGGGACGCGGCCGCGATCCTGGTGGTGCTCACCCCTGAATATCTGGCTTCAGAAGGCGGCTCGGCTGAGTGGGAAGCGGTGTGGGCTTCGGATCTACGGGGTGACGACCGGCGTCTCGTTCCGGTACTGATTGAGCCTTCTGACGATCGGGATCAGGCGCTCCTGGCCACGCGGACCTGGATCGATCTGAGCGACCTCGCGGTCGGGAGCGACGAGGCCGAGGCCGGTCGCCGGCTGATCAAGGGTGTGGTGGAGGCCCGGGCGGGGCGAGCCAAACCGACCGTGCCTCCGGGTTTCCCGCGCCGGCCGGCGCCCGGGCCCGCCGGCGCGGCGCGGGCCCTGCCGTCGCCGGAGCGGCTACCAGGCCTGCCAGCGCGGTTCGTGGACCGCGACGGAGAACTGTCCGAGTTGCGCCGGCTGCTGACCGACCCGATGAGCGGCGCGGTGGTCGGTCTCGTCGGGATTGGCGGAGCCGGCAAATCGACCCTGGCCCGCGCAGCGGTCCGCGACGATGCCATCCGGGCAGCCTACCCGGACGGCATCGTCTGGGTAGAGGTCAACCCGGAGCCGGACCTGGTCACGCTTTTCTCGACAGTACTGTCCGCGTTCGGCTCGACCAGCCCGGTCACCGACGTGGCCGAGGGATCGGCCCGCCTACGTACGCTGCTGGCAGGCGCGGCCGCACTGATCGTGCTGGACAACGTCTGGGACGTGGAGGTCCTGCGCGCGCTGCCCGTCAGCTTACCGAGCCGCCTACTGGTGACCAGCCGCGGCCGCGAGGCGCTGTTCACCGACAGCGCGGTCCAACCGGTGCGGCAGCTTGACGGGGACGGGGCCCGGCGGCTGCTGGCCCGCTACGCGGGGTGCGAGCCTGAGGAACTCCCGCCAGACTCTGACTTGGTGATCGAGCGTTGTGGCGGCCTGCCTCTGGCCCTCGCCCTGGCTGGCGGAATGGTCAGCGAAGGCCGCCGCTGGGCCGCGGTGGCCGATTGCCTGCGCCGGGCCGACCTCGACCGGCTGGCCGGCGAGTTCCCCGACTACCCGTATCCGAACCTGCTGGCCGCGCTCGAAGTGTCGGTCACGACCCTCGGGGAGCCAGACGCGACCCGCTTCCGCGAGCTTGTCGTCTTCGAGGGTCACGGGCAGGTACCCGTGACGGCCGCCTACCTACTGTGGTGGGCGACCTCCGAGGTGAGCGAACTCGACGCCGACGATCTCCTCATCAGGCTTGGACGGCGGAGCCTGGTCGAGCTCGCGCCCGGTGGCGACATGTTCACCCTCCACGACCTACTGTTCGACTACGCCCGCCACAGCGTGCCCGCGGCGCTGGTGACCCACCTGCATTGCCAGCTCGCCCAGTCCTTTCTCGACCGCTGGGGTGGACTACTCCCGGGCATGCCAGCACTTAAGGACTTCACCCAGCTCGGCGGCGCCGATCTCTACGGCGTCGACCATGTGATCTACCATCTGCTCGCCTCCTACGAGCCCGAGCTGGTCGATGCGGTGATCACCGCCGAGTGGCCGCGCCCCGAGGGCGGAGCGGACAACGTCTGGTACACCGTCCACGAAAGCCTTGGCCGCACTGACAACTATCTTGCCGACATCCGCGCAGCCTGGCGCAACAACCGTACCGATCCGACCACTGCCAGTGGTTTCCATCGCCAGGCGCCCTACGCTCTGATCATCGGTTCGGTGACCAGCATCGCGGCAAACATTCCCAGCGCTCTCCTGGTTCGCCTCGTTGAGGAATCTATTTGGCAGCCCCGACGCGCCCTCGCCTACGCCCAGGCTACCCCAGCGGCGGACAGAAGGGCTCTGGCATTGAGCGGCTTGGCGCCGCACCTCCCCGCCGACCAGCGGACCGAAATCCTGACGCATGCGCTCACCGACGCGGTCGCAATCAACGACGGGCGTCGAAAAGCAGTGGCCCTCAGCTGCCTCGCGCCACACTTAAGCCACGGTCAACTCCTCCAGGCACTGGCCACCGCAACCGCCATCGACGACCCCTGGTCCCAGGCCAACGCGCTCGGCGGACTGGCGCCGCACCTCACCCCGGACCAACTCACTCAGGCCCTTAACACCGCAATCGCGATCAAAGATCCTCACCACCTGGCGAATACCCTCGGAAAACTCGCGCCGAGTCTGCCCGGAGATCAGCGAGCGGAAGCATTCACTCAAGTTCTCACCACCATAGCCGCGATCAAAGAAATTTACGAACAGAGCAGGGCCCTCACCATCCTTTCCCCGCACCTCACCTCAGACCAAGTCAGCCATGCCCTCGATTTGGCATATAGAATGGAGGCCCCATACTATCAAACAAAGGTCCTCAGTAGCCTCGCGCCGCATCTCACCGCCGACCAAATCGATCAAGTCCGAAACGCAGCAACCGCCCTCGACCCCGCAACGCGATCTGATGTCGTTAGCAGCATCGCGCCATACCTACTGGAAGAACAACGGACCGAGGCGCTCAGGCAGACCTTCGCTAGCGCAATGGAAATTGATGAATTAGGTGACAAGATAGAGGCGCTTTACAGCCTCGCTCCCCACCTCACCGCAGACCAACTCAACGAGGCCCTCAGCGTCGTAAACGAGATCAGCAGCCCTGGATACTGGACTGACACTCTCGGTAAATTCGCGCTACACCTCACACCCGACCAACTCAACGAGGCCCTCGGCAGGGCCGCCACCGTCGCGGACCCAGCGTTGCGGGCGCAGGCCTTCATCAGCGTCGCCGTGCGTCTCACCCCCAACCAAGTCGGCCAGGCTCTTAGCTTCACAGCCGCCATCAAACGCCCGTACGTCCGTGAGCGGGCCCTCGGCCGCCTCGCGCCACACCTCACACCCGACCAACTAAACCAAGCGCTTACCATCGCAACCGCCATCGACGACTCGGACACCCGGGCAGACGCCGTCAGCCGCCTCGCGCCACACCTCACCCCCGACCAGCTGAACCAGGCACTGGCCACCACGACCGCCATCAACGACCCAAGAATCCAGGCAGAGGCCCTCAGCCGCCTCGCGCCACACCTCACCCCCGACCAGCTGAACCAGGCACTGGCCACCACGACCGCCATCAACGATCCATTGACCCGCGCAGAGGCCGTCAGCGGACTCGCGACCTACCTGTCCGAAGACGGGCGAGTCCGAGCGGTCGGGGAGATTTTGAACAGCTCGATCGCCGTCAGCGATTTGCTTACCCGAGCGCGGGTTATCACGAGCATAGCGCCACATCTCACCCCTGATCAGCTCAGCCAGGCAGTGACGATTGCAACCCGTATCCGGGAGTTGGGCGCACGGACGGAGGCACTCAGCGCACTCGCGCCATACCTGCCCTGCAACCAGCGAACCCGAGCAGTCAGACAGGCGCTAAAAGGGGCTTCCTCCGTCACCTACCCGTATTCGCAGGCAAGAATAATCGGCAGCCTTGCACCGCACCTCGACCCGAAACAACTCGACCAAGCGCTGACCATTGCACACCGCATTGGCGGCTACATGGCCAGGCCGTACGCCCTCAGCGACCTCTTCCCTCATCTGCCCGTCGACGAGCGAGCGAAGGTATTCCTCGTTCTACTGAACGTAGACGAACCGATCGCCCGGACGCCACTTCTTCGCTATATTGCCTCCCACCTCTCCGCGGACCAGCGAGCTGAGGCACTAACTCATGCGCTGACGGACGCCGACGGCGATCCCGCGCTTCGGGTGTTGGCCTTCGGCGACCTCGCGCCGCATCTCGCCGCCGACGAACGGGCCAAGATTCTTTCTGAAGCTCTCCTCGAAAGCTCGTCGATAAGCAGAACATCTGTCGTCCAAGTGATCGCCGGCGCCTTGACGGCCGGCCGCGAGAACGGTCAGCGATCGGCTGAGGCTTTGATCCAGTGCATGCGGTGGTGGCCGTAGATTAAGAGACTCCCAGGCACGCATCAGCGACGGCTCAGGCGGATCCGGCACGGTGGGACCATGCGCCCGATCCCCAGCCTCCCGGAGAGCAGCCGATGAGCATCGCGCCCCCCACCCAGACCGACGGAGGGCCAGGCCCGTCCCGGGAAGCACCCGACGGGATCAACCCGGCCGGTCCAGCCGCTGGCCACCCCAGCGGAGGCGCGGCGGGCGGCGCCGGTAGCGGGACCGGCGGCGGGGCACGGGGGCGACTGGCCGCGTTCGCCCGCGGCCGCCAGGACGACCCGGCCTGGGTGCGCCCGGCGCTGCTCGGCCTGCTGGCGGCTACCGCGCTCCTCTACCTGGTCGGGCTGAGCTCGTCCGGCTGGGCGAACGCCTTCTACTCGGCGGCGGTGCAGGCCGGCTCGCACAGCTGGAAGGCGTTCCTGTTCGGCTCGTCCGACGCCTCGAACTTCATCACCGTCGACAAGCCGCCGGCGTCGCTGTGGGTCATGGACATCTTCGCCCGGATCTTCGGAGTGAACTCCTGGAGCATCCTGGTCCCGCAGGCGCTGGAAGGCGTGGCCGCCGTCGGCCTGCTCTACCTGACGATCCGGCGGGCGGCCGGCGCCGGGGCGGCGCTGCTCGGGGCGGGCGTGATGGCGCTGACCCCGATCGCGGTCCTGATCTTCCGGTTCAACAACCCGGACGCACTGCTCGTCCTGCTGCTGGTGGCGGCGGCGTACGCGGTCAGCCGGGCCATCGAGGACGGCCGGACCCGCTGGCTCGTCCTGGCCTCGACCTTCGTCGGCTTCGCCTTCCTGACCAAGACTTTGCAGGCCTTCATCGTCGTTCCGGTGTTCGCGCTGGTCTACCTGGCCGTGGGGCCGCCGCCGGCGCGCCGACGGCTGCTCCAGCTCGGCGCGGCCACGGTCGCGCTGGCCGTGTCGTCGCTGTGGTGGGTGCTGCTGGTCCAGCTGTGGCCGGCCGGCAGCCGGCCTTACGTCGGCGGCTCGCGGAACAACAGCGAGTGGAATCTGATCTTCGGCTACAACGGCTTCGGGCGGCTGTCGGGCAACGAGGCCGGCAGCGTCGGCGGGGGCCGGTTCGGCGGGGCGGGCGGCGGCAACGGCGGCGGACGCTGGGGCGCGACCGGCCTGTTCCGGCTGTTCAACAGCGAGTTCGGCGGCCAGGCGAGCTGGCTCATCCCGGGGGCGCTGGCGCTGCTCGTCATCGGGCTGTGGTTCACGGCGTGGGCGCCGCGCACCGACCGGACGCGGGCCGGGCTGCTGATCTGGGGCGGCTGGCTCGTGCTGACCGGGCTGGTGTTCAGCGAGGCCAAGGGGATCATCCACCCGTACTACACGGTCGCGCTGGCCCCGGCGATCGGCGGCCTGGTCGGCGTCGGCACGGGCGTGCTGTGGGCACGGCGACGCGAGCTGCTCGGGGCGTCGCTGCTGGCCGGCGTGGTCGTCGGCTCGGCGATCTGGTCCTACGTCCTGCTCGACCGGGACTCGGGCTGGCACTCGTGGCTGCGCGGCCTGATCATCGTCCTGGCCCTGATCGCGGCGGCCGGGTTCCTGGCCCTGCCGTTCGCCCGGCCGGCGTCGGTGGGCGCGTCCGCGCCGCTGGGCGGGGGCGCGCCGCTGGGCGGGGGCGCGCCGCTGGGCGGGGGCGCGCCGAGGGGCGGTGGGGCTGGCCAGCGGCTGGGCTGGGAGCCCGGCGCGGCCGCGATCGGGCTGGTCGCGGTGCTGGCCGGGCCGGCCGCCTACGCCTTCGACACGGCGTCTACGGCGCACACCGGCGCCATCCCGAGCGCGGGCCCAGCGGGTGGCTTCGGGTTCGGTGGCGGCGGCCGGATGCGAATCTTCACCGGCGGGACGCCGGGCGGTCCGGGCGGCCAGGGCGCTACCGGCCAAGGCCAGGGCGGATTCGGGCAGGGCCAAGGCGGGTTCGGGCAGGGCCAAGGCGGGTTCGGGCAGGGCCAGGGCGGCGGGTTCGGCGGCTTCGGCCAGCGGCAGGGCGGCCTCGGCCAGGGTCAGCCTCAGGGCCAGGGTGGCTTCGGGGGCTTCGGCCAGGGCCAGGGGCAGGGCGCTACCCGGGGTGGCGGCGGGCGCGTGCTCGGCGGCGGAGGAGGCGCCGGCAACCTGCTGAACGCCGGAACGCCCAGCGCCGACCTGGTCGCGGCGCTGAAGAAGAACGCCAGCAGCTTCACCTGGGTCGCGGCCGCTACCGGGTCCAACTCGGCCGCGGGCATCCAGCTGGCGACCGGTCGTCCGGTGATGGCGATCGGCGGCTTCAACGGCACCGATCCCGCTCCGACGCTGGCCCAGTTCGAGGCATACGTTCGCGCCGGGAAGATCCACTATTACATCGGCGGCGCGGGCCGCGGGCTCGGCGGCGGCTTCGGCCGGGCGCTCGGCGGCGCCACGTCCGGCGGGACGTCCGACCCGGCCAGCCAGATCGCCAGCTGGGTCGAGAAGAACTTCACCGCCACGACCCTCGGCGGGACGACCGTCTACGACCTGACCACCCCGACGAACACCCAGAGCGCCTGACCGTCCCAGTTCAGGCGGCATGAGGGGCCTCTGACGATCCTTCAGGCGCCGGGGTAGCGGCCGTGCCAGGACGGCATCGGTGCGGGCTCGGCGTCGGGGCGCGGGTCGCGGTCGAACTCGCGGACCAGGTCGTCGGCCAGGCGCCCAATGAGGTCACGGCCCTCCAGCGCCTCGCGCCACTTGGCCGGCAGCGCCTGCTCGCCGTGGGCCGCGCCGAGCAGGTTCCCGCAGATCGCGCCGGTCGAGTCGCTGTCGCCGGAGTGGTTGACCGCCGCCAGCAGCGCCTCGGCCGGGTCGGGGCAGGCCAGCGCGCAGTAGACGGCCAGGGCCAGCGCCTCCTCGGCGATCCAGCCGGCGCCGATGCGCTCGACCCGTTCCGGCGTGACCGGGACGCGGGCGGCCCGGGCCGCCGTCGCCGCGGTGATAGCCAGGCGCAGCGCCCGGGCCACCTCGCCGCCGCGGCGCTGGCGGCGGGCCCGCAGCCGCGCCCCCTCGACCGCCGCGAGCAGGTAGTCGCCGTCGAGCAGCCGCCGGATGATCCAGGCAAAGGCGCCGGCGGCCAGGTAGCCGGTCGGGTGGCCGTGGGTGAACACGGCGCACTCGACGGCCAGCCGCCAGGCCTCCCGGGGCGGGCCGGGGACCAGGCCGAACGGGGCGGAGCGCATCACGGCGCCGCAGCCTTTGCTGGTCGGGTTGGCCGGCGCGTCCAGGGTGCCCATCGTCACCGCCCGCAGTCCCGACAGGCAGGCGGCGCCGGGCGCGCGCTGGCTGTAGAGGATCGGCTGGGCGGCCAGCCAGCCGCTGGGGTCGTCCGGTGGCCGCGACATCGTCTGGGTCACCAGCCAGCGCTGGTAGGCCCGGTAGATGACGGTCGGGACGTGGCAGCCGCTGCGGTCGCGGGCACGGACGCTGGCCCGCAGCAGGCCCTCGGCGGTGAACAGCGTCATCTGCGTGTCGTCGGTCAGCGGCGCCAGGACGCCGTAGGCGGTCGTCATCTCCCGGACGCCGGCAGGCCCGAAGATCTCCCGGATCTCGGCGAGGGTCAGGAACTCCACCCCGGCGCCGAGGGCGTCCCCGAGCGCGCCGCCGATCAGGCAGCCGCGGACCCTCTCGGCGTAGGACGGGCCCGGGCCCCCTTCCGGGTCGCCGGTCAGGCCGTGGCTTGAGCCCGACTCGTCCCGCATCAAGGACCGTAACGGAGCTTTCATGACAGGTCCCCCGAACTGCCGTGGTCCTCCAGAGCCCGCGCGACGGCGTCGGCGAGCGGGTAGATGCCGGGTTCGGTCGCGACGGCGTCGGCCGGGAACCCGGCGTCGTCGCAGGCCCGGGCGGTGCGGGCGCCGACGGCGGCGACCCGGGTCACGCTCGGCGGCGCCCCGTACAGGGCGGCGAACGCGCGCACGGCCGTCGAGGAGGCGAAGGCGACGGCGTCGATCTCGCCGGCGGCGAGCGCGGCGGCGACCGCCGGGTCCGGCTCGGCCAGGATGTCGCGCAGTAGCTGGATCCGGCGCATGACCGGGACCTGCCCGCCGGGCGAGGCGGCGCCGGGCAGGTCCCGGTCGCCGGCCGGGGCGGAGCCGGTGGTCTCGATCGCGGGCGGCGGGAGGGCGTCGGTCAGCGCCGAGGCGGACGCGGCGACCAGGACGGACCAGCCCGTTCCCGCGCCGGCGCCGACCGCGGGCGCCCGGGCCGTCGTGCGCCGGGCCGCGAGCCCGCGGCGGGCCAAGGCCGCCTCGGCCTCGGCGTCGGCGGCCAGCAGCTGGATGCCGGCCAGGGCGCGCACGTCCCGGCCGGCCAGCAGAAGCAGGCTGACCAGGGCGTCCACCTCGTCCGCCCCGGCCAGGACCAACGCGTCCGCGCCAGCCAGCGCGACCAGCGGCGGCGCCGGGTCCTCGACCGGGCCGAGCCGGGAGACGACGACCTCGAGCGGCTCGGCGCCGAGCGCGCGCAGGCGCGCGGCCAGCAGCCCGGTCCGGTCCCGAGTGCGGGGGATGAGGACGCGGACGCGGGCGCGGGCGCCGGGCGGCCCGGCCGGGGCGTCGTCGAACGCGGACGCCAGGGTGTTGTCGAACGCGGGGGCAGCGACCTCGTCGAACGTGGGCGCAGCGACCTCGTCGAACGCGAGAGCTGGGTCGCCGGCGGCGAACGCATGGCCGGGGGCGGGCTCGGGCTCGGTCGAGCCGGGCAGCGGGGGCACACCGTCCGCGCGGGCGGCGAACGCATGGCCGCGGGCGGGCTCGGGCTCGGTCGAGCCGGGCAGCGGGGGCACACCGTCCGCGCGGGCGGCGACCGCGCCGATGACCGTGACGGCCGGTGAGCGGACGCCGGCGGCGAGCGCGTCAACGGCTATCGTCATCAGTCGGCCGCGGACCACCCGCTGGGCCGGGGTGGTGGCCCGCTCGATCACGGCGGCCGGAGTGTCGGGGTCGCGCCCGCCGGCGACCAGCGCGGCGGCGATGTCGGCCAGCCGGGCGATGCCCATGAGGACGACGACAGTCATCCGAGACGCGCCGAGCGCGGCCCAGTCCACCGTCGAGTCGGGATGGCCGGGCGCCAGATGGCCGGAGACGATGGCGACATCCTGGGCCAGTTCGCGGTCGGTCACCGGGATGCCGGCGTAGGCCGGCGCGGCCAGCGCCGAGGTCACGCCGGGCACGACCGTGGCGCCGACGCCGGCGGCCGCGCAGGCGCGGGCCTCCTCGCCGCCCCGGCCGAGCACGTAGGGGTCGCCGCCCTTGAGCCGGACCACCAGCGCGCCGGCGCGGGCCCGCTCGATGAGCAGCGCGTTGATCTCCTCCTGCCCGACGGTCGGCCGGCCCGGCCGTTTGCCGACGTCGATGACCTCGACACCGGGCGGGATGCGGGCGCGCAGCGCCGCCGACACCAGCCGGTCGGTGACGACAACGTCCGCGACGGAAAGCAGGTCGCGGCCGCGCACAGTGATCAGATCGGGGTCGCCCGGACCCGCTCCCACCAGCCAGACATGGCCCACTGCCACGCAATGCACGCTATCGTGCCGCTCTTCCCGTCGCGAGAGCCACCGTCCGGACTCCCGCCGCGGATCGCCCTGGCCTGCGCCGTCGGGACGCGGGTCAGTGGATGCCGCATTCGGTCTTGGACAGTCCGGCCCACCGTCCCTCGCGACCGCTGCCGCGCTGAGTGCACGGCCAGCAGCCGACCGAGTCGTAACCGTCCGACAACAGCGGGTTGACCAGGACGTCGTGCTCCTTGACGTAGGCGTTGACGTCCTCGTCGGTCCACGCGGCCAGCGGGTGGATCTTCACCTTGCCGCGCCGCTCGTCCCAGCCGACGACCGGGAGCTCGCGCCGGGTGTCGGTCTCGGACCGCCGGGAGCCGGCCGCCCAGGCCCGGTAGGGGGTGAGGGCCCGGTCCAGCGGGCGTATCTTGCGCATCCGGCAGCAGGCGTTCGGGTCGCTCTCGTAGAGGCGCTCGCCATAGACGGCGTCCTGGCCGGCCACCGTGAGCTGCGGGGTCACGCTGATCAGCGGCAGTTTGTACACCTGGTCGACGGCGTCGCGGGTCCCCAGCGTCTCGGCGAAGTGGTAGCCGGTGTCGATGAACACGACGGGGATGTCGGAGCGCATGCGGGAGACCATGTCCACCAGCACGGCTTCAGCCATCGACGCCGCGATGACCAGGTCTGATCCGAATCTGTCGACGGCCCAGGCGAGGATCTCCTCGGCCGGGGCGCCGTCCAGGTCGCGACCGGCGCGCAGCGCGGCGGCCTTCAACGCGATGTCCATCCGGATGTCTCCTCTAGCTGCTGTCGATATTCGGTTGTCCGGTCTTCTGTTGTGGTGCGCTTGCCTGTTGTGGCTCGCCGCCGCGGCCTGGGGGCAGGAGCCGCGGCGGGCGGAACGTCAGGGGCTGGCGGCGATGCTGGTGCCGGCCGCGGCGCCGGTGCCGGCGCGGCGTTCGGCCGGGGTGAGCAGGTGGAGCTGGAAGGCCCGGGTGCAGGCCCGGCAGACCCATCGCCCGTGGCCGGCGCCGCCGCTGCCCGCGCTCGCCTCGACGTCCGGCGACGCGGGGACGATGTCCTCCTCGCCGCAGTACGGGCAGTAGAACGGCGCCGAGTGCCCGCTCAAGACGCTCCCCCGATCACGGCGGCGGCCCCGGGCCTGTCCCCGGCCGGCGCGACCAGCTCGGACTCGTCGGCCCGGGCCACCCAGTCGGCGAAGCTCTCGCCGTCGGCGCGGGCGGCGGTATAGGCACGCAGCAGGTTCTCGACGTAGTCGACGACCCCGTCGGCGGTCACCTTCAGCCCGCGCGACTTGCGTCCCAGCCGGGACTCCGTCCCCAGGTGCCCGCCCAGGTGGAGCTGGAAGCCCTCGACCATCTCGCCATTGCCGTCGGGCACCAGCGAACCCTTGAGGCCGATGTCGGCGACCTGGAAGCGGGCGCAGGCGTTGGGGCAGCCGTTGACGTTGATGCCGATCGGGGTGTCGAAGTCCGGCAGGCGGCGCTCGAGCTCCTCGACCAGGGCGTTCGCCCGCGCCTTCGTCTCGACGATGGCGAGCTTGCAGTACTCGATGCCGGTGCAGGCCATCGTGCCGCGGCGGAACACGCTCGGGCGGACCCGCAGGTCCAGCGCGTCCAGCTCGCCTTCCAGCGCTGGGACGTCGGCCTCGGCCACGCCCAGGATGACCAGCTTCTGCATGGTCGTCGCGCGGACCTCACCGGATCCGTACCGGTCGGCGAGCTCGGCGACCGCCGTCAGCGTGGTGCCGGACAGCCGGCCCGAGCGGGGGGCGAAGCCGACCGCGTAGGCGCCGTCACCCTGGCGGTGGACGCCGACGTGGTCGCGGCCCTCGACGCGCGGCGGAACCGGCGGCGGGCCGTCGGGCAGCGGCCCGCTGAGGTACTCCTTCTCCAGCGTCGCCCTGATCCAGTCCTCGCCCATGTCCGCGACCAGGAACTTCAGCCGGGCGCGGGTACGCAGCCGGCGGTAGCCGTAGTCACGGAACAGGCACACGACGCCATGCCAGACCTCGCTGACCCGCTCCGGCGGGACGAACGCGCCCAGCCGGGTGCCCAGGCGCGGGTTCGTCGACAGGCCGCCGCCGACCCACAGGTCGTAGCCGGGGCCGAGGTCGGGGTGGACGACGCCGACGAACGCCACGTCGTTGATCTCGTGCAGCGTGCAGTGGTCGGGGCAGCCGGAGATCGCGGTCTTGAACTTGCGCGGCAGGTTCGACAGGGACAGGTCGCCGACGTACTTCTCGACCGTCTCCCTGATCTGTGGGGTCGCGTCGATGACCTCGTCGCCGTCGACGCCGGCCAGCGGGCAGCCGAGGATCACGCGGGGGGTGTCACCGCAGGCCTCGGCCGTGGTCAGGCCGACGTTCTCCAGGGCCGACCAGATGGCCGGCACGTCCTCGATGCGGATCCAGTGCAGCTGGATGTTCTGGCGGTCGGTGACGTCGGCGACGTCCCGCCCGTACCGGGTGGAGATGTCGGCGATGACCCGCAGCTGCTCGGAGGTCATCCGGCCGCCGTCAGTCCGGACCCGCTGCATGAAGTACGAGTCCTCGATCTCCTCGGGCTCGAGGACGGCCGTCTTGCCGCCGTCGATGCCCGGCTTGCGCTGGGTGTAGAGGCCCCACCAGCGGAAACGGCCGCGCAGGTCCTGCGGGTCGATGCTGTCGAAGCCGGTGCGCGGGTAGAGGTTGAGGATGCGGTCGCGGACCAGGAGGCCGTTCTGGTCCTTCTTGATCCGCTCGTTGGCGTTGAGCGGCTCCGTGTGGTTCTTGGCCCACTGGCCGGCGCCCTTCGGGCGGGCCGGCCGGGCCGGGCGCGCCGGACGAGCCGACGCACTCGTCGGCTTCGCGGCGGCCGGCCGGGCCAGCCCGGCCGGCTGGGCCGGACGGGCCCGCGCGTCGTCGGCCGCCGGCTCGGCGGGCATACGGGCAGAGTCGTGCTCAGACGTCATCGCTTGGTTTCTCGCAGCCAGTCTGGGCCGCGCGGGTAGGCTCAACAGCCTCCGGCGGCGCGCGGGAGGATCAGCGGACGCGGCTACAGACGGCGCTCGCGACCCGCAGCAGGTCGACGTGCAGGCGGGCTACCAGCCCGAGATCGACAACACGCGCGTCCCCATGGACGGCCTCGGCGCGCGTATGCATGTCTCCCATGTTTCCACACCGACCGGCAATCTGTCGCCGGCTTGACGCACGACACATTCTCGTCGGTATTCCCGACTATTTGTGTGAAGAATGCCGAAGCCGCTGGCGGCTGGATGAACGGGCCGGGATGGCCCCCGCCGGGATGCTCCGGATGGTTCGACCGGATGGGACAGAGTGGTCCGTACCGGGCCCGGCAGGGCCCCGCCGGGCCCGGGCGCGACGTGGAACGATCCGAGCAGACCGGCGGGCCCAGGATGATCAACGAGATGATCGGCGGCGCCGCCTGGTCGGAACGATCAGGCACCCTGACCAGGCACCCTGACCAGGCGCCCGGCGATCAGCCCACCCGACCAGCCACACCCACCCGGTCCGGCGATCAGTCCACCCAACCAGCCATGCCGATCCGTCTGGCGGGATCAGCCCGTCGCGGCCGCCGCCGCGGCCACGGATTCGGCCCGGCAGACCGACCGTAACCGCGGAACGATCGTGTCGACGGACCCATTCTTTTCGATCAGACCGTCGGCGCCGAGCGCTCGGGCCTTCTCACTGGCAGCTTCGCCGGAACCGGTAAAAAAGACCACCTTCGCGCGCGGGGCCGCCGCGCGGACACCGGAAAAGGCCGTGAAACCGTCCATCACGGGCATGGCCACATCCAGGACGACCAGGTCTGGTCCCGTGTCGGCCACTACGTTGACCGCCTCGGCCCCGTCCCGGGCCCGGCCGACGACGGTGAAGTCGGATTCCATATCCAGCAGGAGGCAGATCAGCTCCCGCGGGCCGTCGGCGTCGTCCGCCACGACCACCCGTACGACGGGCGGCGCGGCGCTCGGCGAATCAGCGCACAGGTGCATGCATGCTTTGTACGGCCTGGCGGGGGAGCCGCCCATCGTCATTACGGATGGTTTCCGGGGATAGCCCGTCAGCCGCGAACGGGCGATACGAAGCAACCCGCCCCGCCGGTCGAGTGACACAGTAACGCCATAACGCGCGGTCTTGATGTCATTCTGGGTCTGCATTGTGAATTCATTGTTTTCACTAGAGGGGCCGGCCCGGGCCACCCGGTGACCCCCGACGGGCATCCCGGCGGCCGGATGCGGCCAGGGCGCCCCCGTCGGCTACGCTCCGCACCGGTCGAACGGTCGAACGACGCGTGCAGATTCCCATGCAGATGCCCGTGCCAAAGCAAATTCGCCGATCGCTCGGCCGGAATCGCCGGAAGGCCCAGCCATCATTCGACACAGACAGTGACAACCGACCTGCCCCAACCGGGCCGGACGGCGAGCTCAACCGATCACTCGGCCGCGCGTAAACGGACCGACGCATTGCTACGGCGAGTAGCAGAATAACTAGTTCATGTCCGAATTAGGTGGCTTATTCCGACCTGCCGGGTTACGCGAAGTCACAAATCAGGGGTCACTTCCCGGGACGTTCGACCTCTAGGCCAAACAGGTGCAGCATGCAGTATTCTGCTCACAAGCCGTAACAGGGCCCGGGTAGTCACGGTCAGGCCCACAACATCGACGATCCACCGACACCACGAGCAGTCGACAAACCACCGTGCAGCGGAAGCTCCGAAAGGAAACTGGCGCAGATGCGGCAAGGGAGCCGAGATCGCGAGGCAACCGCCGAGGGTCTCCTGGCACATGAGTTCCGCCACTGGCGCGAGAAGCGCGGCCTGTCTCGCGACGATCTCGCGCGGCGGGTCGGCTACAGCCGGCACTCCATCAGCCAGCTTGAGCAGCCAAGTCGCCCGCTGCCCCACCGACCGCTGGTGGCGAAGGTGGACGCGGCTCTGGACGCTGGCGGCGCCCTGATCGAACTGCGGGAGGCGGCGTTCGCCGCGCGTCGGGAACGCCTGCGCCGGGTCCCGGACCCCGAGCGGGAGTCGAGCCGGCGGGTCGACACCCTGCTCGGCCAGCGCGGGCTGGACCGCCAGCTGGACAATCTGGACCGGGCCGTGACGCACATTCTGCTCACGGCGCCCGACATGGCGAAGGCCGACGTCGTCACCGCGATCATGGCCCAGCAGCGCTACGTAGAGTCCCTCATGGAATGCCGGATGCTGCCCCGCCAGGCGCGGCGCCTCTACATGCTGGCCGGTCATCTCGCGGCCATGCTCGCCGTCGCCCTGCTCGACCTGGACGACGTGCGCGGAGCCACCGCGAGCTGCATCGAAGCGGTGTTCATCACGGAGGCCGCCGGCGACGAGGGGCTGCGAGCGCTCACGCTCAAGGTGCACCAGCTGGTCGAGGCGGCGGCTCGGGCGGCGGACGAGAACTGCCAGACCGGCGGCCCTGCCCAGGCGGGCACCCAACCCGACGCCGGGGCGGGCCGGACCGCGTCAGCGCAACGGCGCGGCCCGGCGCTGACCCGTCCCGCCGCCGGACGGCCGGACACCGACCCGACGGAGCTGGCCGGGACCGAGTCGGGTGGAACCCCACCGGGCGGAGCCGCCGAACCGAGTGGAACCGAACTGAGTGGAACCGAGCTGAGCGGGACCGAGCTGAGCGGGGACCGCGAAAGCTGTCTGGTCGCGGAGCCGGGGGCCGCGCCCGCGGTGAGCGGCGGGGCGCCGGCCGGCGCGAGCCTGGACACCGATCTGCTCGCCGAGGCGGCCGCGACCGGCGTGGCGGACCGGGAGGCGTCGGTGAACATCGCTGGCGGCGGCCCGGCCGCCGCCCGGCTGAGCGCGATGATCCAGGAGCGGGCGGGCCGGTACACGACGTTCAGCGTCTCGCGGGCTCGGCCACCGGCCGGTCTTTCCTCGGCATTCCGGCCGCCGATCTGACCTCCGGTCGCGGACTCCGGCCGGAGTTCAGACGTCGGCGAACACCAGTGGTGACAGCGCCGGCACAGCGCCTTCCCGAGCGGCGCGGCGGGCGAACTCCCGTACGCCGGCGATCTGCCGCTCGCGCAGCCGGAAGTCGAGCGTGGTGAAGTACCGGACCAGGGTCGGCGAGTCGAAGACCTCCCACCGGGCCGCGTAGTCGGCGACGTCCTCGATCTGGCGCAGCGCCAGGTCGAGGCTGTGCCGGAACGCCTCGTGCACGTCCTTGACCGCTCCCGGGTGCGCTTCGGCGAACGAGCGGCGAGCCGCCCACACGGCGAAGACCATCGGCAGTCCGCTCCAGTCCCGCCAGGCCGCGGCCAGGTCGACCACGGCCAGGTCGCCAGGGCGGGCTGGGAGGGCCGCGGCCTGTGCGCGGGCGGCGCCGACCCCGGGCGGGAGCCAGGCTTCGGGCACGTTGGCATCGGCGGCTGTTCGCGCCGGGACGTCCACGTTCCCGTCGTCGCTTCGGGCGCCGCCGTCACCGTCCCCGGACCGCCGCGCGGCCGCCGCCTGCTCGGCGTCATAGGTGGCACGCAGCGCGACGTCACCGATGAGGACCGCGGCGTCGGCCTCCCGCAGCATCATCGGGAGGTCCGGCGGCATCGTCACGTACGTCGGGCGGACCCCGACCCGTCGCTCCAGCAGCATCCGGGCCAGCAGCACGCTGGTGCGGGACGTCGACCCGAGCGCGACCGACGTGATCCGGTCCAGCGGGACGCTCGTCACCAGGACCACCGAGAGCACCGCGCCGTCCGAGCCGACCGCCAGATCGGGCAGCAGGACCAGCTCGTCGGCGTGGCGCAGGTACTCGACCAGGCTGATCGGTCCCACGTCGAGATCGCCCCGGACCAGCGCGTCGTTGAGCCGGTCCGGCGTGTCCTTGACCAGCTCGACGTCGAGCAGCGCCCCCGACCGGACCAGCCCCCAGTACAGCGGCAGGCAGTTAAGGAACTGGATGTGACCGACCCGTGGCCGCGTCTCGGTCACCGGAGCCAGCCCCGGCGCTGCTCCATCGCCGCGATCACGGCCCGGCGTTGCCGAACCGCCAGCGGATAGCTGACGAGGCCGCTGATCACGAGCGACAGGAAGAAGCCGAGTAGCGGGCCGGTGATGTGCGGAACGAGGAAGACCGCCAACACCGCGAAGAAGATCAGCAGGCGGAGCGCGAAGTAGCGGGCGTTGATCGCGAGCAGGCCGCCCTCCGCCGGCTTCGCCGGGGTGGGCGGTAGTCCGCCGGATGGCGTGGGCCGCGCGGACGACTGCCCGGCCGCGGGTCCCCGCGGCGGCGAGCCAGGCTTCCGGGACCCGGAACCCGTCCGCTTCGTCATGGCCGGCGGCTCCGCGGCAGACGGATCCGCGGCAGACGGATCCGCGGCAGACGGATCCGCGGCAGACGGATCCGCGGCGGACGGTGCTGAGGCCGGCGTCCCCGCGTCCGGCGGCCGGGTACCGGGTGACTGGGTCCCGGCTGCCGTGGTTCTGGCCGGCTGGGCCGCCGATGGCTGGGCCGACCCGTCCGAAGCGCCCGGGTCGTTCGCCCGTTTGCCGCTCATACCGCCTCCCGCGGTCGATCGGTGGCCGGCGGTGAGCCAGCCAGACCCGCGGCCGCCGCCAATCGCCGCGCAGATGTCGCGGAACTCGCTCGCCGCATGGTCGCTACCGCCGTTTCCGTCGCGGCGGCACCCACTTGAGCCGCCGCAGCACGGTCGGGTAAAGCCCGAGGCAGACGAAGCACATCAGCAGGCCGAGCAGGCCGGCCGGTCCGATGGCCAGGCCGGCCAGCCGGAGCAGGATGTACACGAGCACGCCGGGCACAAGGATAACGATGTACGCAAGAACGAAGATCGACCCCAGTCCCGGCGCGCCCTTGCGCCGCCCCGCTCCCGCCGGCCGGGCCGGACCTACTGGCCCCGCTGTCCCGGCCGGCCCCGCCGTCCCCGGTGGCACCGCTGTCGCCGCCGGGCCCGCCGGCACCGCTGTCGCCGCCGGGCTTCCCGACCCTGCCGGCTTGGCCGTCCCTGCCGGCTTGACCGTCCCTGCCGGCTGGGCCGGATCCACCGGCGCGTCAGCCGGCCCGGCGCTCGGCGCGACCACCGGGCGGAGGACAGCCGCGATGGCCGATGGGTCGCCGTCCGTTGCGGCGGTCACCCCGGTCGGAGCTTGCGCACTCGGCGAGGGCGGGTGGTCGGCCATCCTTCTCGACTTCCGATCGGTCGCGGTGGGCGGGGCAGGGCGGCTGGTCGCGGGCTGGAGCCGTCGTGGTCAGGACGCGATCGGCTGCGGTGTGTCGCGGCGGTGCGGATCGGGGCCTTCGTACTCCCGGACGACCTGGTAGCGGGTGTCCCGTTCGATCGGGCGGAAGCCGGCATCCCGAATCAGGTCGAGCAGGTCCTCCCGGCTCATCGTGTTCGGGGTCCCGAACCCGTCAGCGTCATGAGTGATCTTGTATTCGACAACGGAACCGTCGAGGTCGTCAGCGCCGAAGTTCAGGGACAGCGCCGCGGTGGTGAGACCGTGCATGACCCAGAAGCACTTGATGTGGTCGACATTGTCGAACAGCAGCCGGGAGACCGCGAAGGTCTTCAGCGCCTCGGCGCCGGTGGCCATCGGCTGGCCCATGAGTCGGTTACGCGGATCGCCCACCGAGTCGTGCTGGAAGCGCAGCGGGATGAACACGGTGAACCCGCCGGTCTCGTCCTGCAGCTCACGCAGCCGCAGCACGTGGTCGACCCGGTGACGAGGCTCCTCGACGTGGCCGTAGAGCATCGTGCTCGGCGTGCGCAGGCCCTTGGCGTGCGCAATCCGGTGGATACGCGACCAGTCCTCCCAGTGTGTCTCGTGTCCGACGATCTTCTGGCGGACCTCCCAGTCGAAGATCTCCGCGCCGCCGCCGGTCAGCGACTCCAGCCCAGCGTCGATCAACTCATCCAGGATCTCCTCGGCCGACAGGCCGCTGATCTTCTCGAACCAGTGGATCTCCGTGGCGGTGAACGCCTTCAGCTTCACCCCGGGCAGCGCCTTGCCCAGCTCCCGCAGTGAGCGCGGGTAGTACCGCCAGGGCAGCGTGGGATGCAGACCGTTGACGATGTGCAGCTCGGTGATCCCGGCCGGCTCCATCTCCTTCGCCAGCCGCACCGCCTCCTCGATCCGCATCGTGTAGGCGTCGGACTCCCCCGGCTTGCGCTGGAAGGAGCAGTAGGCGCACGACGCCGAGCACACGTTGGTCAGGTTTAGGTGCCGGTTGACGTTGAAGAAGACCCGGTCGCCGTTCTTGCGAGTGCGGACCAGGTGGGCCAGCTCTCCCAGCCACGCGAGGTCATCGCTCGTGTAGAGCGCCTCGCCGTCGGCTCGGCTCAGCCGTTCCCCGGCGCGTACCTTTGCATCGATCTCACGAGCAAGCCCAGCGTCCATGACCCGATGCTAAGTGCTCCGAGGCGCGGGACGTCGGCGGCTGGCGCGTGAGAACGCTCCTCCCGTCCGGACGCCGCCGTCGCGCGCGGCGTTACCGTCACTCCAACGTCACCCACTCCAACGTCACCGTCACTCCCGCGCCAGCGTCGCTTCCGGTACGCTCTTACTCCCAGCGGAGTAAGGCCGGGATGGGAGCCTGATTGGCCCGGTGGGCGGCGAATGCGCCGAGCGCCCCGCAACCCAGCGCCGCGGCGGCCGTCAGCAGGACGACTATCCCGATGCCTGGGCCGACCGTAACGCCGGGGCCGATCCCGATCCCGCCGTTGAGCGCGTTGGCCAGCGTCGTGTAGATGAACCAGCCGGCTGGCACACCCACGATCGTCGCCGCGAGCCCGAGGACGGCCGAACCCACGAATCCCTGGCCAATCAGATCACGCCCCGTGAAGCCCAGTGCTCGTTCGACTCCGGTTGTCCGCGCGTTCTCAGCATTGCTGGTCAACAGCGAGGCCAGCAGGTTCGCGCCCGCGACGATGCCGAGTAGTACGGCGATCGACACGGTCGAGGCCTGCATCGCGCCCGCTCCGCCAATGTCGACTGTCCGCGCGGCGGCGTCGGCTCCCATGGGAAGAGACCGGGAGAGCCGGTCGGCCAGCGCCGGGCCCGACGTTCCCGGGCGACCCGTCACGAGATACTTGTCGGGTCGCGCCGCGGGTTCCAGAGTTCGTAGGTCAGCCAGCCGCATGGCCATGATGCGGCCGGTGTCCTCGGTTGTCCGATACCAGCCGACGACCCGTACCGAGATCGTCCGCGTGCCGATCCGGACCGGGGTGGCTTGGCCGACGTGGAGCCCAAGGCGGCCCATCAGTCCGTAGCCGACCGCCACCTCTCCGGGAGCGCGTGGCAGGCGCCCGGCCCCGAGCATGTACGCCGGCTCGCCGCCGAGGGCTCGGACCCGGAACGTGAAACCGTCGGCCGCCCCGGTCCGATCAGTCTGCGTGTACCAGCCGGCGACGTCCGGCGTCGCGCGCAGGACGGACTCGACCGCGGCCGGCGACACCGACTGCTCGGAAGCCACGGCGACGTCCCACGGTTCACCGGTGCGCGCCGGCGAGCGGATGTCGCCGTCGATCCCGCTCAGGAAGCCGGCCGCCGTGATGCCGCCGATCACCGCGATCAGGACGGCGAGAGCGCGCAGCCCGGCCCGACCTGGACGGGCGCCGGCGGCGTTCAGCCCGAGCAGGCTCAGCCGGGCCGGAACCCGTGTGACCAGCCGGCGCGTCAGCCCCCGGGGCTCGGGCGGCGCGTCCCACACCAGTTCGACGAACGGCCGCCGGGCGGTCCGACAGATCCCGAAACCGGTCGCCGCCAGCAGCACTACCAGCAGCAGCCCGACCACGACGAGCAGGACCGGCACCGGAAAGGAGACACCCGGGCTGGCCAGCACCGCCGGCGACGGGCGTACCAGCGGCGCGACCAGATCGGCCCCGAGCCAGCCGGCCCCGGCGGCGACCAGGCCGATCACGCCTTCCTCGATCAGCAGGGCCGACACGACCTGGCGAGGGGTGAACCCGACCGCGCCGAGCAACGCCACCTCCCGCCGGCGCTCCAGCAGCCGGGTGGTGACGGAGCTGGCCACGACCACCGCCGACGCCGCCAGGAGAAACACCCCGAAGGCCGACACGAAGCGCCCGAAGATGCGGTCGACGATGCGGAGGTCTCCTCTGGTGTCCGGCCAGGTGTCGGCACTGATGGACGTGCCGTACCTGGCCAGCAGCGCGGTGACGACCGTGGCGGGAGGGGCCGAGGTCTTCAGCCAGTAGGTGGCGCCCGGCGTCGGAGTGACGCGGGCGAGGCCGCCAGACGTGGTGAACATCCGGGCATACCCGCACTGTGGGTACCCGCAGTCGGTCAGGTCGACCGTCCGTCCGACCACCCGGAACCGGTGGACGCCGCCGGCGCCACGGAGGTCGATCGTCGAGCCGACCGGGAGCTTCTCGTGCACGGCGTAGCTGCGCTCCAGGACGATCTCGTCGTCGGAGCGGACCCACCGGCCCGCGTCGAGGAGCGGCCGGTTAACCGGGACGGCCGGATCGTCCAGCGCGGTCACCGTGGCCGAGATCGTCGCCGGGGCTTTCGGCGATCCGGCCGAGCTGGCCAGTACCCGCGTCGACGCGGTGGGCAGCGGGCCGGCGACCGCGCGTACGCCGGGTACGGCCGCTATGCCGGGGAGTTCCGTCCCGCCCGGCGAGCGAGAGCCGGCGGGCTCGCCCTGCCCCGCGTGCACAACGACGTCCGCCACGTCGAGCCGGGCCGCGACCCGGTCCAGCCGGCCGATGTCCCGGCTGGAGACCATGAGCCCGGCGCACACCCCGAAGGACCCGAGCGCCAGGACCAGCACGGTCACGGCCAGGCCGAGCCGCCGCCGGGCGAGCAGGCTGGCCAGCGCGAGCCGCAGGACGGTGCTCATCACCAGCCCCCCAGCCCGAGCAGCCCGCCGACCACGCTCCGACCGCCGTCCGCCGCCAGTGGCGGCGGCACGGCCGGATCCTCCAGTGGCGCGGCATCCCCACCGGCCGCGACCGCCTCGTCGCCCTCCGGTCCGCCCGGCCGGCGTTCGTCGACGACGACCCCGTCGCGCAGGAAGATCACCCGGTCGGCCTCGGCGGCCACGCTGTAGTCGTGGGTCACCATCACGATCGTCTGCCCCCGTTCGTGTTCCGCCCGCAGGAGACCGACCAGAGCCGCGGCCGAGTCGGAGTCGAGGGCGCCGGTCGGCTCGTCCGCCAGCAGGACTTCGGGTCGCGCGGCCAACGCCCGCGCGACGGCGACCCGCTGCTGCTGCCCGCCGGACAACGTCGCCGGCCGGGCCGAGGCGAGGTCGTCCAGCCCGAGCGCGGTCAACAGTTCCCGGGCCCGCTCGCGGGCCGGGCGCCGCCGTTCGCCGGCGACCCGACAGGCCAGCTCGACGTTGCCGACGACATCGAGATACGGGATGAGGTTGTAGGCCTGGAAGACGAAGCCGACCCGGCCACGCCGGGCCAGAGCTCGACGGCTCGCGCTCATCCGGGTGAGGTCGTCCGTCCCCAGCAGCACCGTGCCCGAGTCGGGCTTGTCGAGGCCCCCGAGCACGTGCAGCAGGGTCGACTTCCCGCAGCCGCTGGGCCCGACCACGGCGGCCCATTCGCCTTCCGCGACGGCGACGGTCGCGCCGCGCAAGGCGGCCCGACGGGAGCGGCCCTGACCGTAGGTCTTGAACAGGTCGCTTCCTTGGATGATCATTCTGTGGCTAACCTCGCTCGGACGGACGGTCGGCTCAGGCGCCGCCAAGTCGGTCATGGACAAAGTCGAGCCATCGCAGCTCGGCCTGAAGGTGCTGGACGCTGGCGTCAATGAGGAGCTCACTGACGTCGACGCCGGTGATGGACGGCGGCCGAGGCCCGTCGGCGGGCTCGCTCAGCCCGAGCCCGGCCGGGCGGATGCCAGTGACCCGCGCGGCCGCTAGCCGGCGCAGGGCCTCCAGGCAGCGAGCCCGGTGCTCGACGACGGCCGGAGCGATCTCGCCGTCGCGGATCAGCCCGGCGACGAGCTTGAGGACCACGTCGCTTTTGCCGACTGGAAGGTCGGAGGCCTCGGACAGCCAGGTGCGTAACGCCTTGTGCCCGAGCTCGGTCAGCTCGTAGACCTTGCGGTCCTTCTCCCCCGGGCCGGCCTCGTCGCCGCCCACCCGCGCGACCAGCCCGTCCCGCTCGAGCCGCCCGAGCGTGACGTAGATCTGCCCGACGTTCACGGGCGCGGCGATCTCACCGAACAGCTCGTCGTGCTGCCGCTTGATCTCGTAACCGTGGGCGGCCGAGCGCGCCAGGATCGCCAGCATCAGGTACCTCACGTCCGTCGTCTCGCTTGCATAACGGTTATGTACACCCGCTATCCATGAAAGGTCAAGCCCGCCTCGACTGGCCCGCCGGCAGGCCCGGGTTACAGGCCGCGCGAAGGTGGCGATGATGTGACATGGCCGCGCGTCCCGGACCGCACGGTTCGTCGAGCCGGGTTCGCGGTCCGTGGTCGGGCCGAGGCCGGCGCCGGCTCGGCCCGAACCCACCAGCCGCGGCCCCGAGAGGAGCCTTGTGACGGAAGCGAGCCTGACGATCGAGCGCGTCTCGAAGCGCTACGGGGACGTCGTCGCGCTGCGGGACATGACCTTCGAGGTGCGTCCAGGCGAGCTGTTCGGATTCGTGGGCGGCAACGGCGCCGGCAAGACCACGACGATGCGGATCGTGCTCGGCGTCCTGCGCGCGGACACCGGCGAGGTCCGTTGGCGCGGCCGCGGCCTGACTCTCGCCAGCCGCCGGCGCATCGGCTACATGCCGGAGGAGCGCGGGCTGTACCCGAAGATGAAGGTCGGCGAGCAGCTGCGGTACTTCGCCCGCCTGCACGGCCTGTCGTCCGCCGCCGCCCGGCGCTCCGTGGACTCGTGGTTGGAGCGCCTCGGGGTGGCGGCCCGGCGCGACGACGAGCTCGAGCGCCTCAGCCTGGGCAACCAGCAGCGAGTCCAACTCGCGTCGTCACTGGTTCACGACCCGGAGCTGCTCGTCCTCGACGAGCCGTTCTCCGGGCTCGACCCGGTTGCGGTCGACGTGATGAGCGAGGTGCTGCGGGAGGCGGCCGGCCGGGGCGTGCCCGTCCTGTTCTCCAGCCACCAGCTCGACCTGGTGGAGCGGCTGTGTGACCGGGTCGGGATCGTGCGCTCCGGCGGCATGGTCGCGCTCGGGACGGTCGAGGAGCTGCGCGGCCGGGACGCTACCAGCCTGGTCGTCGACGCGCCGGACGCGCCGGGGGGCTGGGCCGACGGGCTGCCCGGCGTCACCGGGACCCGCCGCGAGGGCCGCCGGACCGTCGTCGCCCTGGCGCCCGGGGCCGACGACCAGGCCATTCTCGCGGCGGCACTGGCCACCGGCCCGGTCCACGAGTTCGCGTGGCGCCGCCCCGCGCTGGCCGACGTCTTCCGCGCGGTCGTGACCGACCGACCCGGCCCGGTCGGACCTGACGCCGACGGAACCAGCACCGACAGGGTCAACGCCGACACCGCCGACAACAGCACCGACAACAACACCGACAACAACAACACCGACGACACGAGCGCCGACGACAACGTCGCGGACGCCGAGGAGCGGGTGACGGCACCGCCGGCACCCAGGACGGAGAGCCATCCGTGAGCGCTCCGGGACAGGTCGAGGCAGCGCCCGGCGAGGCCGGACCCGGTAAGACGGCGTCTGGCGAGGCAGCGCCTGGCGAGGCGGCCGGCGAAGCGATGCTCCCGGCCCGGGCCGCGGTCCGGCTCGTCGCCGGACGGGAGATCATCGCTCGCGGCCGAACGAAGATCTTCGCCGTGAACACGCTCGTGATGGTGGTCGGCGTGGTTGCCCTGGTGGTCATCCTGCACTTCACCGGAGGCTCGTCGGGTTCGTCGGCCACGGTCGGGGTGACCCCGGCGGCCGCCGGCCTGAGCCGGTCGCTGGTCGGCACGGGACAGGCACTCGGCACGAAGATCACAATCCGTCCCGTCGCCGACACCGCCAGCGGCGAGCGGGCCGTCCGGGACGGTGACCTCGACGCTCTGATCATCGGTTCCGCCGGCGACGGCCGGCGCATCGACGTCGTCGTCCATCGGGATCTTGGCGACGACCTGCTCCCGGCGCTGACGGCGCTCGCCCGCCAGACCGCGCTCGACACCGAGATCGGCCGGCTGGGCGCCGATCCGGTGACTGTCGACGATGCGGTGGCCCGGGCCGGCGTGTCCGTCACCAGCCTGGACGGGGCGCGGTCGGACCGCACACCGCGCATCGTGCTCGGGATCGTGTCCGGTGTCCTGGTCTACTTCTCGCTGGTGATCTACGGCCAGGTCGTCGCGACGTCGGTGGTCGAGGAGAAGGCGTCCCGCATCGTCGAGCTGCTGCTGAGCACCATCCGTCCCTGGCAGCTGATGGCTGGGAAGATCATCGGTGTCGGGACCGTGGCAATCGGACAGCTGGCCGTGGTCGGGGCGATCGGGCTGGCGACGGCCCTGGGTACCGGCGAGCTCGACCTGCCGGCGTCCCTCGCGCTGGGCGCGGTGGCTTGGGCCCTGCTGTGGTTCGTGCTCGGCTTCTTCACCTTCGCGCTGCTGTTCGCGGCGGCGGGCGCGCTGGTGTCGCGCCAGGAGGACATCGGCTCGGTCTCGGCGCCGCTCATGACGGCGATCATCATTCCGTACGTGATCGGCGTCTCGACGTTACCCGGCAACCCGGACGGGTTGCTGGCGAAGGTCCTCTCGATGGTTCCGCTGTGCTCGGTCACACTGATGCCGATGCGGGCCACGCTGGGAGTGCCCGGCTGGCAGGTCGCGATCGCCCTGGCCGGAACGCTGGTGACTCTCGGCCTCCTCATCGCCGCGACCGGACGGGTGTACGGCAATGCCGTCCTGCGCACCGGCACCCGGATCCGGGTCGGCGACGCGCTGCGCGCGGCCTGACCCGGCCTGAGATGTCGCCAGGTCTCCGGCGCGGGACTTCGCCATGATCGCGCACCCTTCGGCCACCAGGGCAAGGAGGCCACAGCGGCCTTCAGGCGGCGCCAGGGCAAGGAGTCTCAATGCTCGACGAACGGCGCGGGCCCGGCGCCACCCGCGCCGTCGGGGATGACCGTGCCGCCGCAGGACGCGCCCCGGATCGCGGCGAGGACGATCGCGAACACCGCCGGGTCGGTCGGGTAGACGAGATGACTGGCCCACGGATCGACAACGTCGCAGGACCCACGCAGACGAGCCGAGGTTCCGCGACCGTCGCGAATCGTCGTGTAGGCGACGGTTCCCGGCGTTTCGTCGCCGCTGTTCAACGCCTCGAGGAAGACGTTGCGGCGAGGGGTCTCATTCGGACCGGAGGTGTAGTTGTCGCGGCACATCTGGCCGCCCTCAGCCCAGCCCAGATAATTGCACACGCCATACTCGAGAGCGGCGCTCCCCGGCGTGGCGGAAGGCGGATCGGTGCCATGTTCGGGTACCGCGAGACCGACGTACTTGTCGACCGCGTCGATGCCGTCCAGATTGTGCAGGAAATAGCGCGCGGACAGCCCGCCCATGCTGTAGCCGACGAGCGCCACCTTCTTGTGCAACGGGTCGGCGGCCCGCGCGACGGCGACGGCGGAACGGATCGTCGCCGCGTTCACATAGTTGTCCTCGCTCTCGACCGCCCGGAAGACACCGCGGACAGGCAGGCCGGTGGCCGGCTTCACGACTGGCAACGGCACCGAGTACGCCTGGTAGCCGGCGCACCGCAGCGCCTGCGCCATGGTGTCCATCTGGCTCGCGGTCGCGTTCCAGCCGTGAACGAGAAGCACGGTTTCCCGGGCCGGGCTGGGAGCCACGCAGGTGGCCGCGACGGCGGCGCGCGGCGGCGCCGCCGTCGCGGCCAGCGCGGGAAGCATGACCGCGCAGAGAATCAGTACTCGCGCCCGCGAGCCGTTCCGCCAGACCAACGCCAGCCTCCCAAGCATCCGCGAACTCGTCGCGGCTGGGGGCGGGCCCCCCACCCGTGGCCGGCAGGTTACCGGCCAGGCGGGGGAAGTCAGGTACTGGCGGATGCGAGCGTGTTATACCGGGATGACTACATCACCGGAATACACGGACGGAGCCAGTTCGGCATTGCTATTTCCCGCCGGTGTCGGCCAACATCGTCATCGCATAGGCCGAACGAAAATAATTGTTACGGCCCAGATCGGCGACCGTCCTGATGTTGAATGCCTCGCGCAGCCGGTCGCCGTCCGCATCCGTGACTCCGGCCAACGCGCTCACCGGCGCCTCGAGAATCTCAGTAAGGCTCTTCGACTCCCACTCCTTGTCAAGCTGGGTGTCCAGGTTCGCCCTGACGGCCATCGGCGTCCCCGGTTCGCGGCCGACATGACTCCGCACCGATACCCGCACCCGAACAACTACACACTGTCGTCAATTCGTTACCCGCACCGTGACCGGTCGTCCTGACCGGGTCAGTCCAGGGCCACCGCCGGCTCGCGGGCGGCGCCGGTCGACTCGCGGTGCCAGGCCAGGGCGAGCTGAGTACGGTTCGCGCAGCCGGTGACGACCAGCGCGTGCGTGAGGTGGTGCTTGACCGTCTCGATGCTGATCGACAGGGCTGCCGCGACCTGGCGGTTGGTCATCCCCTCGGCCACCAGACCGACGACCTCGCGCTCACGCGGGGTGAGCTTTGCCGTCACGGCCGGCCCGGTGCTGGTGTTCAGGTAGAACCGGATGAGGCTGCCGAGGTGACGGCCGATCATCGCGCCGACCGCCCGGTCGCGCGGCCCGAAGCCCGTCGGCTGCTGCGTGAACAGCGAGATGATCGCGGCCCGGCTGGACGGCCCCGAGAGCAGGATCATCATCGTCGAGTGGAAGCCGTGGCCACGCAGGAAGCGCATGAGCGACCGGGTGGTCTCCGGGGAGTCCGGCGTGCCGATCTCCTCCATGCAGGCGATGCCCCGCTCGGAGAGCACGCGCAGGCTGGTCGGGTCGTTCAGCGCCCGCAGCGACCGGTAGCGCTCCGCGAACGGCTCCGTGCTGTCCCGCGGCAGGCCAAAGCCGATCGCGTGCTGGTCACGCACCGCGTTCTCCACCGCCGTACCGATGAAGAAGATCGAGTGGTGGAAGCCGAGGTATCGGGCCAGCCCCTCGAGCACGATCCGCCGGAAATCGCCGGAGTCGGTGGCCTGCTCGGCGTCATCGAGCAACCGCAGCACTCCACGCAGATCGGCTGGGCCAAGAGCCAGATCGTGTTGCGTCACACCACCGCGACGGGCTGCCGGAGCCACCGTCAGGCGCCGCGTTCCTAGGCGAATGGGCGTCTGGTCCCCTCGCACCCCAACGCCACGCATCTGCACGTCCACGCCGACCTCCACACTCCAGGCGACTGCGCCGACACCGAACGTCGGCCTCATTTCGGACTAATCACACCAGAGCACGCACTCGGGGTCGAGGAAAACGCTGAGTCCAGCTTTTGCGATCAAGGGCCCAGGTCTGCCGGAAAGGTGTCATGGGTCACACGCTAACCTAAGCGCACGGTACACTTTCGATAAGTCGGGGTAAAGGAGTCGGGAGGACGTCGCGGACCGCCCCCCGCCCCTCGCCCCCACCCCTCGGCGGCACGGCGCGGGCCGGCGGCGAACATCGCGACTCAGAGAACGCAGCCGCCGGTCGCCGCGACCGGTGCCTGCGTGTAGAGCGGAGTCGGCGAGGCCGGGGCCGCCGAAGCCGGGGCCGGGGCCGGGGCCGCCGAGGTCATCGAAGCCGCGGCGCGCGCGAGCCTCGAGGCGATGTCAGTGCCGATGATGAACTGGTAGTTACCTGCCGCGAGAGTCCGGTCCGCCTCCGTGACCGCCCCGTCGACCCGAGCCGCCAACGCGGCGGCTGCCGCCGCCGCGTGCGGCGCGTCCGCCGGGTAGCGAACCTCGGTCTGCTCGGCCCGGCCGCGCGGCAGGTTGCCGACCGTCCCCAACGTGTACCCGACCGTGGTGAGCCTGCTGGCCAGGCGGTTTGCCACGCCGCCGACCCGGGAGCCGTTGAGGACGCTGACCGTCATCGATCGAGGCGAGATGGCGGAGGCCGCCGAGCCGGCCGACGGCGCCGGCCGGGTCGACGGACCGGGCGGCGCGGAGGCCGCCGGCATCGCCGCGGCACCGGCCGCGGCAGCGGGGTCCGGGGCGTCGAGATCCTGGAAGAAGCGGTGCACCCGAGCCCGGTCGTAGGTGAAGAAGAAGACCGGCGAGTCGATCTGCCCGGCCAACGGGACGGTGGTGAAGCGGACGTGACCGCCGCCCATCCCCTTCAGGCTGGTCGCCAGTTCCCGCAGGTCGTCGAGGTTCGTGCCGTCGTCCACTGTGATCGACGCGGTGACCGCCCGCAGGAACGCGGTCAGCCTGGTCGGGCTGAGCAGCGTGCCGCCGCCGACCACGGCCCGGAACACCGCGCCCATGAACGCCTGCTGCCGCCGGATCCGGGCCAGGTCGCCGTCGACGAAGCCGTGCCGCTGGCGCACGAAGGCCAGCGCTTGGGGGCCGGCCAAGTGGTTTATTCCGTCGTGTCCGGAAAAGCCGGAGTTCGGATCGGAGACGTTCGTGGCCCGGGCCGGCCGCCCATTGTCCAATCGGAACGTCTCAACATAGCTGGAATGGGCTATACAGACATCCACCCCGCCGATCGCCGCGCTCATGGCGGTGAACCCGCCGAAGTCGATTTCGGCGAAGTGGTCTATGCGCAGCCCGCTCAGGTCCTCCAACGTCGTCACGAGCAGCGCGGGGCCACCGGCGTTGAACGCGGCGTTCACCTTGTCCCGGTGGGCCGGGTGGGTGTGGCCGTCGGGGTCGATCCAGGCCGGGATCTGGACCCGCAGATCACGCGGGATGGAGACGGCCGTCGTGGCGCCGTCGGCCGCCATATGGGCGATCATCATGGTGTCCGAACGCGCACCCTGAACCTTTGCCGCGTCCGAGCCGGTCCGGACGTCCGAGCCGACCAGGAGCCAGTTCGAGGTTCCGGTCGCGCCGGGAGGTGGCCGGTTCGCGTCGCCGGCGGCGCCGATCCCGGTACGGTGGATCCGGCCGTTGTAGTAGCTCGTGATCCCCCAGCCCGACACGGTGATCAGGAGGATCGCGAGCGACAGGACCGCGGCGATCCCGGGGAGCAGTCCCCGCGGCTCGGGCCGGCCGCGGCGGGGGTTGAGCCGGGACGGAAGTCCGTCCAGGTCACATCCCGCCACCGTGCCTCCCGCTTCCGCCGGCGGGACGCTCTCGCGCGCCCCGTGTGACCGGCCGCATGACCGTCATGCGTCGTGGCGACCAGAGTCCCACAGTCGGGGGAATTTGCCCGCCACCCGCGGCCCGGCGCGCATTCGGTGCGTCAGCGGGCCGCCACGTGAGCGACCAGAGACGGTTCAATTGATCTCGAAAAATAGCATCTAAGGGGGATTCGCGGCCGGCCGAGTTGCGGCATTCTCCAAGAGCACGATTGTCTGAGTACGCCATTCTCTGAGTACGCCATGGCTACCGGGGAGCGGGACGGCTGCGGGAACGGGTGTCGAGGGGACGGCCGCGGGGGCGGCGGGTTCTGGCGTGGCTGCGGCCGGGGGCGCGGTTCGGTTCGGGGGCGACCACCCAGCTGCCGCACGGCGGGCTCGGGACCAGAACGAGGGACCAGGGAGTGTCACCTTAGGGCTAAATTTCCCTTAACCTTGGCGCCCGGCCCGGCCGGTCAGTTCGTTGCAGGATCATGACATCGATGTTGCGTCGACGCCGCGCGAAATCCGTCGTGACCATCCCCTCGGCGGGGGATCTGAGCATCCAGATGGCCCTTTTGGGTGAGTGAGGATGCAGACATCAGGACAGCTCCGGCCGCCGAAGTGCGCATGATCAGCTTCCGCTGGCCATACGTTTCGTGACGATCTCGTCACGAATCTCGCCTACCAGCTCCTCGAGGACATCCTCCAGCGCGATCAGACCGATAACCGATCCGTCGGCGTCGGTGACCCGGGCCAGGTGGGCTCCGGACTGCTGCATGGTCGCCAGGGCGGCTCGGAGGCTCTCGCCTGCCCCGACCCGGACGAGCGGACGCACCCACTTCGCCGCGACCGGCGCCGAGCGCTTGTCCACCCGGGTCTCCAGCACGTCCTTCAGGTGGAGGTAGCCGACCAGGGCGCCGTCGTCGTCGCGGACCGGGAAACGGGTGAAACCCGTCCGGGCCGCGAGCGCCTCGACCTCACGCGGGGTAACGGTGGGCGGGACGGTGACCAGGTTCTCCGGGGCCAGCAGGACGCTGGCGGCGCGCCGGGCGTCGAAGGCGAGCGCGTCGGTGAGGCGCTCGTGCTCGTCCGGGTCGAGCAGGCCCTCCCGGTGGGACTCCTCGACCAGCCCGGCCACCTCGTCCCGGGTGAACGCGCTGGTCACCTCGTCCTTCGGCTCGACCCGGACCGCGCGCAGGCACACCGTCGCGATGAAGTTCAGCACCGCGATGGCCGGCGCGAACGCCCGGGAGAACAGCACCAGCGGCGGGGCCAGCAACAGCGCCGCCCGTTCCGGGCCGGCCAGCGAGATGTTCTTCGGCACGACCTCGCCCAGCACGACGTGCAGGAACGCGACGATCGCCAGCGAGAGCGCGAAGGACACCGGATGCAGCGCGTGCTCGGGCAGGCCGGCCGCGTCGAACGGCGCCTCGATCAGGTGGGAGACGGCCGGCTCGGCGACCGCGCCCAGCCCGAGCGAGGCGATGGTGACGCCGAGTTGGGCCCCGGCGAGCATCTGCGACACCCGCTCCATCGCGCCCAGCGTCATCACCGCCGCCCGCGACCCCTCGGCCGCGCGCGGCTCGATGAGGCTGCGCCGCGCGGAGATCAGCGCGAACTCGGCTCCGACGAAGTACCCGTTGGCGAGCAGCAGGAGGAGCGCGATCAGGATCTCGGCCAGCCCGTTCACGATCGCACCTGGGCCGTCGGCTTCGGGCGGGCCCGTGGGGGCGCGGGCGCGGCGGCCGGGCCGGACGAGCCCGCCGGGCCAGACGAACCCGGCGGGCCAGACGAACCCGGCGGGCCAGACGGGCCAGCCGGCGACTCGGCGCGCCCGGCGTCGGGATCGGAGCGCTCGGGATCGGACAGCCGCACCCGGTCTACCCGCCGGCCGTCCATCCGTTCCACCTGGTAGCGCACCCGGTCGAGCACGACGCTGTCGCCCTCGACCGGGATACGGCCCAGGCGCGCCGCCATGAGCCCGCCCAGGGTCTGGTAGGCGTCCCCGGCCGGCACCGGGATCGCGGTCAGATCCTCCGCCTCCTCCGGGCGCAGCAGGCCGGACAGCAGCCAGGAGCCGTCCCGCCCGCGCGAGGCGCGCGGCGAGAGCCGGTCGTGCTCGTCAACGACGTCCCCGACGATCTCCTCGATCAGATCCTCCGCCGTGACCAGCCCGTCCGTCCCGCCGAACTCGTCGACGACGATGGCCATCTGGAGCCCACCCGCGCGCAGCGTCTCCAGCAGCGGGTCGAGCGGCATCGACGACGGCACTCGGACCGGCGCAACCATCACGTCCCGGACCGGGGTGCGCTCACGCTCAGTCTCCGCTACGGCGACGGCGTGCTTGAGGTGGATGAACCCGACGACGTCGTCGCTGCCCTCGCCGAGCACCGGGAACCGCGAGTGTCCGGTACGGCGGGTCAGCGCGATGACGTCGCTGATCTTCTCGTCGGCGTCGACCGTCCGCATCCGGACGCGGGGGGTCATGACGTCCTCGGCGGTGCGGTCGCCGAACTCGAGCGACCGGCGCACCAGCGTCGCCGTCTCCTGGGCCAGTGTGCCGTGCTCGGCCGACCGGCCGACCAGCCAGACGAGCTCTCCGGCCGAGCGGGCCGAAGCCAACTCCTCACGGGGAGTGATCCCCAAGCGGCGTAAGACGGCGTTGGCCGACGCGTTGAGCAGCCGGATCACCGGCCGGCTCAGGGCACTGAAGCGACGCTGGAAACCCTGGACGGCCCGCGCCGTGGCCAGCGGCAGCGCGATCGCCAGGTTCTTCGGGACCAGCTCGCCGAAGATCATCGTCACGCCGGTGGCCAGCACCATCGCGAGGGCGACGGCCAGGCCGCTGGTCAGCCCGTCGGACGTTCCGGCCGAGCGCAGCGCCGGTCGCAGGAGGTCGGCCAGGGCCGGCTCGGCCAGAAAGCCGATAGCCAGATTGGTCAGCGTGATGCCGAGCTGGGCCCCGGAGAGCTGGGTGGAGAGACTACGGAGCGCAACCAGGAGGCCGCGGGCGCGCCGGTCGCCGGACTCGGCCGCCCGTTCGACGCTGGCCCGGTCGGCGGTGAGGAAGGAGATCTCCGCGGCGACGAAGATGCCGGCGATCACGACCAGGACCGCGCTGGCCACCACCAGCAGGATCTGGATCATCGGGTCACCCGGCCGATCGGCGCCGCGCCCGAAGCGACCGGGAGAACGGCGACCGCGAGAATGGAGGGAGCCCCCGGTCGCGGGGGCGGCCGGCCGGCGTCAGAGCGCGGCCCCCGCCTCGGAGGAGCGGAACGGGGTGATCAGCTATCTTTTGAAGCGGATCATCGGTCTGATGATGCGGATCGTCGGAGTCGTCCATGACCCTTCCATGCGGCGGCTGGCCGGTGGCCGGCGAGGTGGCCCCGTGGATTGAGTCTCCCACCCGCGCGCCGGAATATTCGGGCGTCCGGACGTGCGTTCCCCGGCTATCTCACGCTTTCGCGGGCATGCGGCGGCCGGGCGGGCCGACTTCGCGGCTCGGCGGCCGAGAGCCCGGCGGCCGGAAGCCCGGCCGCCGGGATGATCCCGTCCAGCCAGGCCAGGACCTCCTCGACGGTGGCCGCGCGCACCGCTCCCGGCGGGGCGGGCGGCCGATCGATCATGACCACGTCGAGGCCGAGGCGACGGGCCGCCGTCAGCTTGGCCACGGTCAGCTCGCCGCCGCTGTCCTTGCTGACAAGGACGTCAACGCGGTGCTGGCGCAGGAGTTCCAGCTCCCCGTCCACGCTGAACGGACCCCGCCCGATGATCACTTCCAGGCGCGGCGGCAGCGGCGGCTCGGGCGGGCGGATGCAGCGCAGGAGGTAGTAGGCGCGGGCATCGGCCGCGAACGGTGCGCCGCCGCGCCGGCCCGTGGTCAGGAAGATCCGTTCCCCCAGCGTCGGGGCGAGATCCGCCGCGGCCGCCGGCGAGTCGACCCGGTGCCAGCGGTCGCCGGGAACCGGTTCCCAGCCGGGGCGGCGCAGATGGATGAGGGGGATGCCGGTAGCGAGCGCCGCCGCGTGCGCGGATGCGCTGATCGTCGCCGCGAACGGGTGGGTGGCGTCGACGAGGGCGTGCGCGCCGACGTCGAGCAGCCAGGCGGCCAGGCCGTCCGGACCGCCGAAGCCGCCGACCCGGTCCGGAACCGGCCCGCCCGCCGCGCGCGCCCCCACGGTCGCCCCGACGGTCGGCCCAGCGGTCGCCCCCGCGGTCGCCCCGACGGTGGCCCCGGCCCACGAGGTGACGATCCGTAGCCCCGGCCGCACGGCAAGCTCGGCGGCCAGCCGGCTGGCCTCGTCCGTACCGCCCAGCAGGGCGATCACCCACCGGCCGCCCGCCGGGCTCGTTGCTCGGGGCATGCTTGCATCGTGACGAACCGCCCGGCGACCGGCCAGCCCCCCAGCGGCGGCCGGCGCGGCTGGACGACGGGGGCCTGCGCGACCGCCGCGACGACGGCCGCCCTGACCGCGCTGCTCACGGGCGAGTTCCCCGACCCGGTGGAGATCGTCCTGCCCCGGGGCCAGCGGCCGGCGTTCGCCCTGGCCGGCGAGCTTCTCGACCCCGGCACCGGCACCGCGATGGCCGCGGTGGTCAAGGACGCCGGCGACGATCCCGACGTCACCCACGGCGCCACGGTGCGCGCCACGGTCCGGGGCGGGCCGGCTGGCTCGGGGGTGCGTTTCGCCGCCGGACCAGGGGTCGGGACGGTGACCAAACCCGGCCTACCGCTGCCCGTCGGCGAACCGGCGATCAACCCGGTCCCCCGCGAGATGATCCGCGCCCACGTCGCGGCCGTCACCGAACGTCACGGCGCGCCGGCGGACGTCGAGGTGACGATCTCCGTCGACGCCGGTGAGGAGCTGGCCCGCCATACCTGGAACCCGCGGCTGGGCATCGTCGGTGGCCTATCCATCCTCGGCACGACCGGCATCGTGGTCCCCTACTCCTGCTCGGCCTGGATCGACAGCATCCGCCGGGGCGTCGACGTCGCCCGGGCCGTCGGCCACCGCCACCTGGCCGCCTGCACCGGGCGGACGAGTGAGCAGGTGGCGACGGAACGCTTCGGCCTGCCGCCCGACGCGCTGCTCGACATGGGCGACTTCGCCGGGGCCGTGCTGAAGTACGTGGCCCGCCACCCCGTTGAGCGGCTGACCGTCGTCGGTGGCTTCGGCAAGCTGGCCAAACTGGCCGCCGGGTCGCTCGACCTCCACTCGGGCCGCTCGACGGTGGACCTCGAGCTGCTGGCCGGGCTGGCCGCCGAGGCGGGGGCGGACAATGGCGTCCTCGATGGGATCCGGGGCGCGAACACCGCGCTGGCCGCGCTGGATGTGGCCCGCGCCGTCGGCGTCCCCCTGGGCGACCTCGTCGCCGCCCGCGCCGCCGCCACCGGAAGGGACGTGCTGCGCGGCGCCCCGGTCGCGCTCGACGTCGTGGTCATCGACCGCGCCGGCACCGTCGTCGGCACCGCCACCTGAGGGCGACCGGCGGCGAGCCGACACCCACCCCAGCAAATGTAACTTGGTTATATTCAAAAAATGATCTTGTGACATGAGGAGCCGAAAGTCGCTATTGGCAAGGGCTCAAGCCCGAATCGCTGTGGTTACATTTGAACATGGCGATCGACGTGGACGGCCTGATCAGGAGGATCCGCGAAGCTGGCGGCGATACGACGGAGATCGAGGTCAAATCGGCCGCTGGAGGCCTGCCGGCCTCGCTCACGGCCACCCTGTCCGCTCTGGCCAACCAGCCCGGCGGCGGAATGGTCATCCTCGGACTGGACGAGCGGGCCGGGTTCCGCCCGGTCGGGTTGGGCGATCCTCAGGCCCTCAAGCAAGGACTTGCGGCCAAGGCCCGGACCTTCACGCCGCCGGTCCAGCTGACCATCTCCGACGCGCTCGTCGACGGACGGCCGATCATCGTCGCCCATGTGCACGAATGCGACCGCTCGGCCAAGCCCTGCCGCGTCTCAGCCACCGGGGCCGCCTTCATCCGTGGCTTCGACTGCGACTATGCGTTGTCGGATGTTGAGGAACAGGGCTTCCTCGCCGCCAGGCAGGCACCACACTTCGACCGACGCCCCGTCGAGGACGCGGGACTCGACGATCTCGACGGTGACCTGGTCGCCGTTTTTCTGGCAACCGTCCGTGACCGGGACCCGTCCGGGCTGGGCCGCTTCGACGACGACGGCGAGCTTTTGCGCCGGGCCGGGGTGATGCTGCCCAGCGGGCACCCGACGGTGGCCGGCCTGCTGGCTCTCGGTGTTCACCCGCAGCAGTGGTTCCCGCGGTATGTCATCCAGGTCGCCGCCGAGCCTCGGGTCGGCGATCCGGGCCGGGCCCGCGCCCGCAACCAGATCGTCCTCACCGGCGCGATCCCACGCATGTTGGACGGCGCCGTCCTGTGGGCTCGTCGCACATTCGACACGTTCATCGTCGACGAACCCGATGGGACGGTCCGTGACCGGCCCGCTTACCCGATCGTCGCGTTCCGTGAACTGATCGCCAACGCGCTGGTCCACCGCGACCTCGACCACTGGTCCGAGGGCCGGGCGGTCGAGGTACGGCTGCGGAGGGACCGTCTCGTGGTGACCAACCCGGGCGGCCTGCACGGGATCACGGTCGACCGGCTCGGGCGCGACCACGTGACCTCCGCCCGCAACAGCCGTCTGGTCGCGATCTGCCAGCACGCCCGCTCGTCCCCCACCGGCGGCCGGGTGATCGAGGCCCTGTCCACCGGCATCGCCGTCGTCAACGAAGCGTTGCGCGGCTACGGTCTGCCACCGGCACATTTCGTTGACAGCGGTATCCAGTTCACTGCCGTGCTTCACCGGCAGGCCGCGCCGCCGCCCGGGCTCACCGCTACCGAGGCTCGCGTCTACGGCGCTCTCGGCGGCGATCGTTCCCGGACGGCGATCGAGCTGGCCGACGAGCTGGCGCTGTCACCGGCCAACGTCCGGAAGAACCTGCGGGCCCTGGCCGGGCGCGGCCTGCTGACCCAGTTCGGCGGGCGCGGCCGGCCGACCGTCTACCGCCGGTCCGGCGCCTGAAAATCGCGCGCGGACCCGGCGATCCGCGCCCTATGGTCGCGGGCGTGGATGGCTATGTGACAAGAAGCCCGACCGAGGCGGACCATCTCCGGGTTGTGGCCGCGGCGGACAGCTGGTGGGACGGGCTCAAGGGGCCGACGGGCGCGCGGGAGCGACAGCTTCTGCTCCCCCGGCTGTACTTCCAGCACTTCACCCGCGGCAGCCGGATCGTCGAGACGCCCGACGGATTGCTGGCCGCGTTCCTGATCGGTTTCCTGTCGGAGTCGGACCCGTCCGCCGCCTACATACACTTCGTCGGCGTCGCGCCAGAGCACCGCCGCGGGGGTCTGGCCCGCTCCCTCTACGAGGGCTTCTTCGGATACGCGCGGGCGAACGGCCGCCGCTGGGTGCACGCCATCACCAGCCCGGAGAACGCCCGCTCGATCGCCTACCACACCAGCGTCGGCTTCACGATCAAGCCGAGCGCGACGCTGGTCGACGGCGTCCCCGCCCAGCCCGGCTACGACGGCGCCGGCACGCCGCGCGTCGCCTTCGTCATCGACCTCGACGCCACCCCAGCCGGGACGGACCGCCGGTCGTCGACCCAGGCGTGATCCGGGGCCCGGTCAGTGCGGGTGGGGGCCGCGGCGGTGGACGGGGCCGTGGGTGTCCTCGCCCGGCCGGGACGCGGCGTGGGCCGCCTGCCGGCTGGTGATCTGCAACAGCTCGGGAGGCTCGTCCTCGCCGAGGTGATCGACCTGCAGCGTGGCGTGGGTGATGTCGTACTCCCGGTCGAGCACCCGCTGCAGGGCCCGGCGGACCTGGTGGCAGTCGCCGCCCGGGACGACGAGGACATGGGCGGACAGCGCGGGCTGCCCGGAGGTGATCTCCCAGAGATGGAGGTCGTGGACCTCGACGACCTTGTCTATCGCGACCAGGCGGTCCCCGACGGCGTCCGGATCGATGCCCAGCGGCGCGGCCTCCAGGAAGATCCGCGCCGAGCTCCGGACCAGGCCGACGGCGGCCCGGAGCATGAGCGCGACCACGACCAGGGAGGCGATGGCGTCCGCGCGGGCGAAGCCGGTGGTGACCATCACCGCGCCGGCGATGACGGTCGCGATGAACGCGAACAGGTCGGTGAGGATGTGCTGGAAGGCGCCCTCGACGTTCAGCGCGGCCCGGTTGGCCTTCGACAGCGACCAGGTCGCCGCCAGGTTGACCGCCACTCCGACCAGCGCGGTCACCAGCACAAGTCCGCCGGCGACGTCGGGTGGGCTGATCAGCCGGCGGACCGCCTCATAGGTCAGCCAGATCGACAGCACCAGCAGCGTCGTGCCGTTCGCCATCGCCGAGAGGATCTCGGCGCGCTTGAGGCCGTAGGTGTAGCCGCCGCGGGCCGGGCGGGCCGCCAGCCGCATGGCGACCAGGGCAAGCACGATCGAGGCGGCGTCGGTCAGCATGTGCGCCGCGTCGGAGATCAGCGCCAGCGAGCCGGCCACGATGCCGACGGCGACCTCGGCGACCATGAACCCGGCGATCAGCCCCAGGGCCGTCAGCAGCCAGCGCCGGTCCGCGTCCGCCGCCACCCCGTGCGCGTGCCCCGCATGGTCGGCATGCTTCGGATGATCGGCGTGCCCTGTGTGCTCCGCGCGCTCGGCCGGCCCGGCCACGTGGCCGTGGCCCGGCTCGTCGTGGCCCGGCTCGTCGTGGCCGTGCTGGTGAACTGTCACGCGCTGCTTCCTCGGCTGGACGCCCGGACGCTGGTCAGGACCAGAGTAACCACAACCCACCGCCCTTGATCAAATTCGGGAGCGATGAGGCGTCTTCATCGCGGTGAGCATCCCGGGAAGAGCGGAGCGGCGTCAGCGGGTGAGGGTGGAGGCGGTGAGCTCGACGGAGTCGATGGCCCGCAGGATGCGCTCGACCGAGACCGGATGGGCGGTGCCCAGCGACTGGGCGAACAGGCTGACCCGCAGCTCCTCGATCATCCAGCGGATCCGGACGATCTCGGGATCTCCGGCCCGGCGCGGCCCGACGGCGGTCAGCAGCTCGTCGTAGGCGGCGGTGACCTCGGCCACGTCCCGCATCCGGGTCGCGTCCCGGCCGGGGTCGCGGGGCAGCGCCTCGCAGCGGCGCTCGCAGGCCCGCAGGTAGCGGACGAGGTCGGGTAGCCGGGGCAGCCCCGTCGCTGTGACGAAACCGGGATAGACCAGGCCGGTCCGGACCCGTTCGACGTCGGCCACGGCGGCGGCCAGAGCGGGGGCGCGCAGGCCGGAGACCGCTCGTTCGGCGTCGCGGGACGCGGCCAGCACCTTCTCGACCCGGTTGACCACGTCGAGGGTGAGGTCGGGCAGCTTCTCCCGGGCGGCGGCGGCCAGCGCGGCGAAACCGTCCGCGGTCCAGGACGGGCCGCCGCCGTCGGCCAGGACCGCGTCCAGCGCGCAGGTGGCGCAGTCGTCCAGCAGGGCGGCGATCCCGCCGTGCGGGTTGTTGGTCAGGGTGAGCTTCGCGCTCCGGCCCAGGTAGCGGCGCACGTACGGGGCCGGCGACGCGGTCACGACGCCCAGCAGCGCCCGCGTCCCCCGCCACATGGCGGCCCGCGCCGCGTCCTCGGTGTCGAACAGCCGGATCGCGACCCCACCGTCCACCGGCGCCGTGCCGGGCGGCAGCGCCGGGTCGGCCGGGTCGACGAGTGCCGGGTAGGCCCGGGTCAGCACCCCGCGCACCCGCCGCTCGACCATCCGGGGCAGGTCGCCCGCCGGCCCGAAGCGATCCGGAGAATCAGCGGAGCCCCCAGTTGGCGGCACATTGCCCACTGGCCCGAAGCGACCGGGAGAATGGGCGGAGCCCCCGGTCGCGGAGGGCACCAGGTCGCCGAAGTCCCAGGCCGTGACCCCGCCCCGCTCCAGGCTGGGCGCGGCGGCGGCGACCGCCTCCCGCAGCCGGGGCCGCAGCCGTTCCTTCAGCTCCGCCAGGTCCTTGCCCTCGCCGACCCGCCTGCCCTTGCCGTCGGTGACGCGGAAGGTGACCCGCAGGTGGTCGGGCACCTTCTCCGGCCGCCAGTCCGACACCGACAGCCCCGCGCCGCCCATCCGGCGCAGCTCGGCGGTCAACGCGTCCAGCAGCGGCCCGTCGGCCGGCGAGACCCGCTCGGCCAGCGCGCCGGCGAAGTTCGGGGCCGGGACGAACGAGCGGCGCACCTCCTTGCGCATGGAGCGGATCAGCGCGGTGAACAGCTCCAGGCGCAGGCCGGGCACCTGCCAGTCGAAGACGGCCCCGTCCAGCCGGTTGAGCGCTGTGAGCGGGACGTGGACAGTCACCCCGTCGGCCGCCTCCCCCGGCGTGAACTGGTAGGTCAGGCGCAGCCGCTGGCCCTCGACCTCCCAGACGTCCGGGTAGTCGGCCAGCGACGCGCCGCCGGCGGCCGGGTCGAAGACCAGGTCACGGGGGTAGTCGAACAGATCCGGGGTCTCGCGGCGGGCGGTCTTCCACCAGGACTCGAAGTGCCGGGCCGAGGTGATGCCCGCCGGCAGCCGGCCGTCGAAGAAGCCGACCAGCGCCTCGTCGTCGACCACGACGCCGCGGCGGCGCACCCGTTTCTCGACCTCGGCCGCCTCGGCCAGCAGGGCCTTGTTCGCGGCGATGAAGGCGTGCGAGCCGTCCCACTCGCCGGCGACCAGCGCGTGGCGGATGAACAGGTCGCGGGAGGTCACCGGGTCGATCCGGCCGTAGTTGACCACCCGTCCGGTCACGATCGGAAGCCCGTAGACGGTGACCCGCTCGGTGGCCAGCGTCGCGCCGGACCGCCGGTCCCAGCGCGGCTCGCTGTACGTGCGGACCGCCAGGTGGCCGGCCAGCGGCTCGATCCAGTCCGGTTCGATGCGGGCCGCGATCCGTCCCCACAGCCGCGACGTCTCGACCAGCTCGGCCACCATCGTCCAGCGCGGCGGCTTCCTGAACAGCGACGAGCCGGGGAAGATCGCGAACCGGGTGTTGCGGGCACCGGAGAAGTCGCGTTTGTCGGCGTCCCGCAGGCCGATGTGGGAGAGCAGGCCGGCCAGCAGCGCCTGGTGGACTTCCTTCGGGTCGGCCGGGGTCGAGTTCGGGGTCATGCCGAGGCCGGCGGCGGCGTCGCGCAACTGGCCGCGCAGGTCCTGCCACTCGCGTACGCGCAGGTAGTTGAGGTACTCGGCCCGGCACATCCGGCGGAAAGCGCTGGCCGAGCGTTCCTTCTGCTGCTCGGCCAGGTAGTTCCACAGGTTGAGCAGGGCGAGGAAGTCGGAGTTCTCCTCGGTGAAACGGGCATGGGAGGCGGCCGCCGCCTCCTCGGCGTCGACCGGGCGCTCGCGGACGTCCTGGATGGACAGCGCGGCCGCGATGACCAGCACCTCCCGCAGGCAGCCGAGGCGCTCGGCCTCCAGAATCATCCGGCCCAGGCGCGGGTCGACGGGGAGCTGGGCCAGCCGCCGCCCGAGCGGGGTCAGCCGGGGCGGGGCGTCGCGCTCCTCGGTCGTGACCAGCGCGCCGAGCTCGCGCAGCAGCAGGATGCCGTCGGTGATCGCCCGGCGGTCGGGCGGGTCGACGAAGGGGAACTCGGCGATGTCGCCCAGGCCGAGCGCGGCCATCTGGAGGATGACCGAGGCCAGGTTCGTCCGCAGGATCTCCGGGTCGGTGAACGCGGGGCGGCCCTCGAAGTCCTCCTCGCTGTAGAGGCGGACGCAGATGCCGGCCTCGAGCCGGCCGCAGCGGCCCTTGCGCTGGTCGGCCGACGCCCGGGAGACCGGCTCGATCGGCAGCCGCTGGACCTTCGTCCGGTGGCTGTAGCGGGAGATGCGGGCCCGGCCGGTGTCGATCACGTAGCGGATGCCGGGCACGGTCAGCGACGTCTCGGCGACGTTGGTAGCGAGCACGATCCGCCGGCCGATGTGCGGGGCGAACACCCGTTGCTGCTCGGCGGCCGACAGGCGGGCGTAGAGCGGGACGATCTCGGTGCCCGGACGGTCCCGGGCGGTCAGGGCGTCGGCGGTGTCGCGGATCTCCCGCTCGCCGGATAGGAACACCAGGATGTCGCCGGGACCAGCCGCGCTCAGCTCGTCGACAGCGGTCAGGATGCCCTGGATCTGGTCGGCGCCGGCCGGGCCGGACGCACCGCCCGCCCCGCGACCGGGACGGCGGCCCTGGCCGCCCCCGGAACCCGCGGAACCCCCGGAGCCCCCAGGCTGGCGCCGGCCGCGGGCGGCCCGCGGCGCGGGCTCCTCATCCCCGTCGGGCTCGTCGGCGTCCGGATCGCCCTCCAGCGGCCGGTAGCGCACCTCGACCGGGTACGTCCGGCCGGAGACCTCGATGATCGGCGCGTCGCCGAAGTGCTTCGACAGGCGCTCGGGGTCGATCGTGGCCGAGGTGACGACGACCTTCAGGTCCGGGCGGCGGGGCAGGATGTTGCGCAGGTAGCCCAGGATGAAGTCGATGTTGAGGCTGCGTTCGTGGGCCTCGTCGACGATGATCGTGTCGTAGCGGGTCAGGAGCCGGTCCTGGGCCAGCTCGGCCAGCAGGATGCCGTCGGTCATGAGCTTGACCAGCGTGTTCGGGCCGGTGTGGTCGCCAAAGCGGATCTGGTAGCCGACGACGCCGTCGTGGCCGAGCGGGGTGCGCAGCTCCTCGGCGATGCGGGTGGCGACCGAGCGGGCCGCGATCCGGCGGGGCTGGGTGTGACCGATCACGCCCCGCACGCCCCGGCCGAGCTCCAGGCAGATCTTCGGCAGCTGGGTCGTCTTGCCCGACCCGGTCTCCCCGGCGACGATCACGACCTGGTGGTCGCGGATCGCGGCCAGCAGGTCGTCCCGGCGCTGGCTGACCGGCAGCTCGGCCGGGTAGTTCAGGGCGGGGACGGACGCCCGGCGCCGCTCAAGACGGCCCCGGGCCGTCTCGATCTCACCCTGGACGGCGGCCAGCGCGGCCGCCCGTTCGCCCTCGTCACGACGTCGGTGCGCCGTCTCCAGCCGGCGGCGCAGCCGCCGCTCGTCGCGCAGCGTGAGCTCGGGCAGGCTGATTTCGGGCAGGCTGATACCCGGCAACTCGCGGCCCGCGTCGACGGACGACGCGGTCACACTCGACGGCCCTGGCATCCACCCCAGGATAACGACGGCCCGCGACGATCACCGCCCAATATTCGTCGGGCACGAGCAGCGAGCCCGACACCCCCGGCGATCTGGCCGCGGTCAGGCGCCTGTCCCCCACTGGTCCTCCGAGAAGATCGCCCCCGCCCGCGGCCACCAGCGATAGACCGTCACATGATCGACGATGACCGCGTCGACAGGCGGGTGTCGGTGCCGTCCGAGCCGCTCGCCTTCAGTGACCTCTTGACCAGGGCGGTATAGGGGTGGCTTCGTCGCATTGCTACAGTTCGGTCGACGAATCCGTCACCACGGGGGCGGGATTCTTGCGTGTCCTCACCGCGAACGGCTTGGGAGTCCTTGTGACGCAGATCGGTGACCTCGGAGCTACCACGGCGGACCTTCTCGCGGAGTACTTTCGGCGCCTTGGTTCGGGGCTGATGAGTCGCGCCGAGAACTCGGCCCAGGAGGCTCTCTACCAGCTGGTGACGTCCCGCCTTGGCGCGACGGCTACAGGGCGATGGGTTATTGACAGCCTCGCCCAACGACCCTCTGACCAGGCAGTAAGCGCTGACTTAGCCCGTCTCGTGAACGGGGAGGCGAACGCCGACGCGAATTTCGCCGAACGAATGCGAAGCATCGTTGAGAGCCTGAATGACACCAGCACCCGTTTCGGACCCAGCGTCGCCAGCGGCCCCGCTATAAGCATCGGCGGCCGCGGCACACTGAACGCGCAAAGGGGCGTGATCGCGGGCGGCAGCGTCGACCAGTCACGTCGTTTCCATTTCAATGTTGGCGGCCTAGTCGCGTTGGTCCTCGTCGCGGCTCTCGTTGGTGCCGGGACAGGAGCCATGGTCGGATACCGACTGGCACCGAGTTCGGTGGCCACCCCGCGCGGAGCAACCGGAGAGCAGACCGGTACGCCAGCACCCGCCCCGTCGGGCCAAGGGGACGCCTCAGGAAGCTGCGGGTCGCGTCCCCGGTGCGCGGCCTACAGGGGCTACACCTTCTACCTCAGCGACTACGCGATCATCCCACCGTCGGCCACCGAGTCCAACAATGGCCAGACCCTGCGCTTCTCACTGCACATCCTAAATTCCACCTCGAACAATGTCCGCTTTGACGAATCAGTGTCCGCCTTAGATAGGACGGGGGCCGTAATTAACCTCGCCGGCCCGAATCAGAGCGCCGATGGCTGCGGCGCACAGGTGGAATTCCAAGTGCCGCCAGGAGGTAGATACGACACCCCGACGCTATGCTACGACATGGCGTCCGGCAGTGCCGAGCCGAAGACTATTGCGATCCAGGACGACAGCCTGGCTCCCACCGTCGGTGTGGATATAGCAGTGTGACGCCGAAGGGCGAACCCCCGACATCGCGCGTCGACGACCGGCTCGCGCCATGGCGCGAGCCCGATGACGGGGTTAGGGGCCGACGTGGTCCGCGGCCGGTGCGAGGTGGGGATGCGGCTCGAAACTAAGAACGCATCTGAATACTCGGTCACCAGTCGCCGGTGCGTGCGAGGCGCCGAGACCCACCGGGAGCCCGCCTACTTACGATCAAGGCCCGCCCACCCACCACACAGTTCTCAGATGGCTCTTAGACGTGGACGAGAAGGCCGCGGCCGATCAGTGAGGTGGACCGGTCCAGGCGATGGCTCGCCCGCGCAACCTCCTCGGGCAGGTGCCGGACAGCCCAGATGCGGCGGGCGAGCTTCCAGGCCCGGTCCCTCGTCATGACGACGGTGCGATCCTCTAGCCAGTCGTCCCACTGGCCGCCCAGGTCGTCGAGACGGGCCCAGAAGGTGTTCTCCAGATAGTCCTTCAGCGTCGGGATACGCACGTGGAAGATCTGGTTCACGTACTGGTAGTCGGCCCGGCAGTCCTCGTCGAAGTCGATACCAAGAGCGGTGAACGTGTTGACGACGGAGAACGCCAGGTCGAAGTTGATGTGGGCGTTCACTCCGGCCACCGCGAACTGCATGGCGGAGATATCCGGCCGGTAGCCGCGCTCGAGCAGCACCCCCCACGCCCGCGGCGCGGCGAGGGGCCGGTTGCCCCAAGCGGACAGGGCGGAGAAGTACCGCTTCGCGAACTCCACGTCCAGCACCGACAGGAACTCGGGCTGGTTGAACGAGCCGTCGCCCAGCGCGCTGAGGACCGTCTCGGTGATGACCTTGTAGAGGTAGTTGAAATAGGCCAGCCCGGTCACCGGGTAGGCCGGCGCGGCCGCCTCGAGCAGGCGCTGGAGCTCGGCCTGCTGGGCAATGACCTCGGGAACGGTGGCCGGGACGCGGTCGACGACCGCCTGGAACTTCTCAGCCGAGACACCGGGCATATCCATGGGACGCTCCCCGTATTTTGAGCAGACGGCGACAGAAGGGTGACGGGCTACCGGTAGCGGAAGTAGATGGTGCTGGCTTGTACGCGGCTGCGGGCACCAAGTTTGGCAAGGATGTGGGACACGTGGGCACTGACTGTCTTCTCCGCGATAAAAAGAGTCCGCGCGATCTGACGATTGGTCAGGCCGTTCGCGAGTTCGACCAGGACGGTGAGCTCGCGGGGCGTGAGCGCCTCGAGCGGGTTCGGCTCGCCGGACGGCCGCGGGGCCGTCGGCCCCGCGGGCCCGCCAGGCGTTCCGGGGCCACCAGGCGTTCCGGGGCCACCAGACGCGCCCGCCCCAGCGGGCGCGACCAGCGCGGCGGGCGCGCCGGAACCGTCGCCCGACCGGCCGGGCCAGACCGAATGGTCGTCCCAGCCCGGCCCATGGCCGCCTTCCAGCTCGACGGGCCCGCCGGTCCTTAAGCCGAACTCGGGCCAGCCCAGCCCGCCCTCGCCACCCAGCCCGCTCCCACCGCCCAGACCCGTCCTCGAGCCGGTCGAGCCCGTCGGGATCGGCCGCGGCGCCTCGGGCCCCGCCCCGGGCCCCGGCCCGGCCGGCAGCGCGATGCGCGCCCGCTCGGCCAGCGCCCGGACGTGGGTGAGGAACGGCTCGGCCCCCAGCGCGCTGGCCATCTGGAAGGCGTCGATCAGATGCCCGCGGGCGACCGCGTTGCGGGTCCGGCCGGCGAACAGCGCCTCGGCGTGGTGCATCCGCGCGTAGGCCGCCGGATAGGGATGACGCAGCGCCGTCCAGGCGTCGGCGACCCGGGCCCACCGAGCCGGATCCGACTGGGTGAACCGGCTCGCCTCGGCCTCACACAGCGCCAGATAGGCCGCGACCGTGTCGTGGACGGTCGGCACCGCGCTCGGCAGCGCCGCCCGCAGCCGTTCCATCCACTGCTCGAGCCGGTCGAGCAACGACCCGTCGGCCTCCCCCAGCCGCGGGCGCTCGCCGGCCACGTGCTGCTCGGCCTCAACCCGCATCCCGTGCCAGACCAGCGGGGCCAGCACCCAGATGTCCTCCGCCCCGGCCTCGGCCAGGTCCAGCCCGCGCCGGATCGCCTCCCGCGCCTCGTCGAAGCGCCGCTCCCACATCGCCAGCCCCGCCCGCAGCGTCAGCAGCGGCATTCGGTAGCGGGTCCCGGGTGTCTCGGCCGTCAGCACCTCGAGTGCGTCCAGGTCGGCCCGGGCCTGCTCCAGCAGCCCCTGCCCGACCAGCAGCCGGCAGCGGGCCAGCAGGATCTCCACCGCCTGCGCCCCACCCGGCCGGGCCGCCCACGCGTCGTTGATCAACCTCGACGCCTCCGACCAGGCCCCTATCCGGAACAGCCCGTTGGCCGCGACCGCCCGCAGGCTCACCCCGTAGGTCCGCCCGACCCCGAGCACGTCGGCCCGCTCCGCGCCCTGCCGCGCGACCCGGATCCCCTCGTCCAGCATGTTCAACGGCCCCGACAGCAGCTCGGTCAGGTGCAGGAACACCCGGCCCACGTCGTCGGGCTGGGCCGTGGCGACGTCGGCGAGGCGCAGCGCCTCCCGCAGGTCGCCGACCCCGGCCTCCGGATCGTGCAGGAACGCCTTGGAGAACCCCAGCGCGGCCAGCGCCTGCACCCGACCCGACGAGGGCCGGGCCGGGCTCGCCTCCCGCGCCAACGCCAACGCCCGCTCGGCCGAGTTCCGCGACTCGTCGTAACGGCCGAGCAGCACCAGGACCTCGGCGTAGCCGGCCAGCGCGTCCGCGTGCTCCAGCGCCTGCCCGGCCGAGGCCAGCAGCAGCGACGCCTGCTGGTAGACCTCGACCGCCTCCCGTAGCCGTCCCGCCGCCACCAGGTAGCGGGCCTGCCGGTGCCGCAGCGCCCCGCCGGTCGCCGCGTCCCCGGCCAGCGTCACCCGGGTCGCCATCAGCCCGACCGCCGCGTCGTGCTCCCCGCACAGGTACGCCGCCCGCGCCGCGTAGTCCAGCAACGTCGCCTGGTTCAGCCCACCCTCGACGTCCCCCACCCGGGCGTGCAGGTCCAGCGCCTCCCGCCAGAACCGGTAGGCGTCGGCGAACAGCCGCAGCCCCTCCGCCTCCCGGGCCGCCTCCACCGTCGCCGTGAACGCCCGCCCCCACTCCCGCGCCCGCGTCCAGTGGAACGCCAGCCGCCCCCAGGCCCCGGCCCCCGGCAGCGCGGACGCGGCCAGCGCCTCGGCGTGGCGCCGGTGCAGCTCCTGCCGCTCGCCCGGTACCAGGGCGTCGTACACGACATGCCGGATCAGCACGTGCCGGAACTGGTAGCCCACCCCCAGCGGATCGGCCTCCAGGATCCACTCCCGCACCGCCGTGCGCTCGCCCTCGAGCACCTCATCCGCCGGCGCGTCGATCATCGCCACCAGCTCCCGATGGTCGATCGGCTCCTCCCCGACCGACGCCGCGTCCACCACCCGCCGCCCCGGCACCGACAACCGGTCCACCCGCCCGGCCAGCAGTTCACGCAGGCTCGAGGGCAGCGGCTCGGGCCCCGCCACCGAACCCGGCGACGGGGCGGGCAGCGACGCCGGGTTCGGTGGCTGGGCCCACCAGGCCCGGACCAGCTCCTCCACGAACAGCGGATGCCCCTGGCTCAGCCGCCACACCCGATCGACGAACCCGGCGTCGGGCACCGCGCCGGCCGTCGCCTCGACCAGCTCGGCCACGTGCTCCCGCGAAAGCGCCGTCAGCTCGAACCGCTGGACCCGGCCCCCGCGCCACAGCTCGGTCAGCACCGGCCGCAACGGCGAGTCCGCCGCCAGCATCTCCGTCCGGTACGACGCGCAGATCAGGACCGGCGCGTCACTGAAACTCGCCAGCAGGTAGGTGATCAGCTCCCTGGTCGACCGGTCGGCCCAGTGCAGATCCTCGATCACCAGCACCAGCGGCCGCCGCCGCGCCAGCTCCACCAGGATCCCGAACAGCAGCTCCAACGGTGGCCGGTGAGCCAACCCCGTGAACGGATCCGACGTCCACCAGTCCCGCGACGACCCCACCGGAGGCCCGCCCGAGCCCGGCTGGCCGCCCGAGCCCGGCTGTCCGCCCGAACCCGGACGTCCGCCCGGCCCTGGCAGACCGACCAACCGCGGCCCGGGCACGGGCACCGGCTCCGAACCCGCCGTCTCGGCGCCCGCCGCCTCAGCGTCCGCCGCCTCAGCGTCCGCCGCCTCGGTGCCCGCCGCCTCGGTGCCCGCCGGCCCCGGCGCCGGTTCCGGGGGCGCGCCGACCGCGCTCAGTGCCGGCCGCCCGCCCGAGTGGGGACGGAGCGGATCCGGCCGCCCGGGCCGGGCAGCGGCCTCGACCGTGATGTCCATCGCGGGGAACGTCTCGGCCAGCGGCACCAGCCACGAACCCAGCACCTGCCGGGCCCAGACCGCGTCCGGACCGCGCAGCAGTCGGCGCAGCGCGTCCACGATCGGCCAGAACGGCGGTCCGCCGCTGATGTCGATGCAGGCACCTGAGAGCACCGTCGCGCCGGCGTCCCGCCCCACGCGCGCCGCGAACTCGGAAAGGAGCCGGGTCTTCCCGATTCCTCCCTCACCGCCGACGAACACCGCCGCGGTCGCCTCGGCCTGGACGCTCTCGAAGGCCGCCCACAATCTCGCCATCTCGACGTCCCGGCCGACGAAGCGCGGCCGCATATCGTGCGCCACGACGCGAAGCATAAAGGAGATCCCTTGTCCTGGTCCACGCTCGAAATGCCACCGCGGGCGCCGCTGCCCGGCCCGCTACCCGGACGCGATCTCCGTCGGGCGACGGAAACCCCTGCCAGCCTGGGCATCGAGCCTCCCTGGGCGCGGCCCGGACCCCGCTCGCCTAAGGTGTCCCGCGCCCGCGAATAAGGAGTTTTCCCGATGCGGCGTGTCGGGCTCGAGGGTCATTCTGACAACCGGAGCACCGTCGGTGTTTTGAAACAGGGGGCAACACAGCGACGGAAGACACGGCTGAAAGAGCGGGCCATGAATAGCGCACACACTCACCCACCACCGCGGGCGCGCCGGCTGCTGTTCGGGTCTGCTCGCTCCGCCGCCGATCTTCCCCAACCCGTCGTCGACCGCGTCCGCCGGGAGGTGCTCCGGCTCGCGGCGGCGACCGGCGGCGAGGCGGTCGGGACTGATGCCGGGGTCGGGACTGATGCCGGCTCCGGTGCCGGGGTCGGGGCGTGCGCCGCCGGCTGCCGCGAAGGCGCCGGCGGGCTCGCGCTCGTCGATCTGCCGGCGGGCGCGCTCGACGCCGCCGTGACCCGGACGCTCACCGCGGTCTTCGAGCTGGCCGACATCGACCCGATCCTGATCGCGATGGAAGCCTGGCGGACCTGTCACACGCTCGCCTTGGGCGCCGGGCCGGCCCGACCCGGCGCGGCCGGCGCGGGCGGCACCGGGGGTGGAGCCGGCACCGGGGGTGGAGCCGGCGGCGCGGGCGGAGCCGGCGGCGCGGGCGGAGCCGGCGCCCGGATCGTCGACCTCGGCCCGCGGGGCGTGACGCACACCCGCGGCCAGGTCGTGCGGGTCAGTGCCGGTGGTCACCAGCTCGGGACGATCGCGTTCAGCGTGACGCTCACCCTCGACGTCGAGCTGATGGCGGCGGCGGTGGAGGAGGAGCGGCTGCGCCGGGTCGGCCTGCACGGCTGCCGGCTGACGGCGACGCTCAGCGCGGCCGGCGAGCCGGTGCGGTCGGCCAGCTGCCCGGTCGCCTTTCCCCGCTCGTTCGGCGTCGGATCCGGGCTGCCGACCGTCCCGAGCGGCCGAGCTCGCCGCTGACCCGCCGGCCGGCGGCCCCAACAACCCGGACAGCTTCCCTCAGGGCGCGCGGTGGGAAACTATGAGGTGAGCGGAGGTGCTCCGACGAGTCCGGGCGGAGATCGACGCGAAGGGGGAGGCCCGTGGACGCCAGCATGCTGCGAGTGGACACTCCGGTCACCACGCTCACGCTGAGCGGTGACCGGAGCTACGTCGTCGGGCGCGGCCGGGACGCGGACATCAACGTGCCCGGCACGCGCGTCTCCCGCCATCACGTCGAGCTCGCGCCCAGCGGGCGGGGCTGGACGGTCCGCGATATCAGCTCGAACGGCATCTGGGTCGACGGGCGGCGGGTCTCGTCTCTGCCGCTCATCCCGGTCGAGGAGAGCCGGGCCCGCGTCACGGCGCCGACCGAGGTCCGCCTCGGCGCGCCGGACGGGCCGCCGCTGCTCCTGCTCGCGACCTGGCCGCCCGGGCTCGGCGGCGACTGGGGGCCGAACGACGCCGACGTCTCGGGCATGCAGACGATCATTGCCCCGGGCGAGGGGGGGTCGTCGGCGCACGGCCGGCGGGGCGAGCCCGCCGCGCGGGACGCGGGACGCGGCGCGAGCGGGGGCTACCCGGGCGGTGGCTACCCGGCCGGGGCGGGCGCCCCGCCGCGCCGCCGCGGCTGGTTCCGCCGCCGCGCACGCTGAGCGCCCTTCGCCAACCTGCCGCCCTCCGCGACCGGGGGCTCCGCCCATTCTCCCGGTCGCTTCGGGCGGGTGGCCGCGGGGCCGACCGGCCCGGTCCGCGGTGGCCGAGGGACCCGGTGGACGCCCGCTGTCTGGGCTGGTCAGCGACGGGCCCAAGGACCGGCGCCGGCACCGTCTGACTGGTTCGTCTTCGTAGCTCTTTACCGAAACGTCTTGCATAGACGGTTAGGCTGCCCTAACTTAGCTGAGGTTAACCGCACAGCACGGCGGATGTCCTCCTCTGTGTCCAGCTGCGGGCGGATGGCGAGGGACGGAGGCAGCCCGTGCTCCCGACTTTTGTGATTGGTCTCCGAGAAGGCCTCGAGGCGTCACTGATCGTGGGCATCGTCGCCGCGTTCCTGCGCCAGCGGGACCGGCGCGACGCCCTGCGCCAGGTGTGGATCGGCGTCAGCCTCGCCCTCCTGCTCTGCCTGGGCATCGGCATCGCCCTCCAGGCACTGGACCGGGATCTCCCGCAGCGTCAGCAGGAGGGGCTGGAGACGGTCATCGGCCTGATCGCGGTGTCGATGGTCACCTACATGGTCGTCTGGATGCGGCGGCACTCCCGGGATCTCAAGCGCTCACTGGAGAGCGCCACCGACTCCGCGCTCGAGCGGGGCTCGACCGGCGCGCTGGTGGCGATGGCTTTCCTCGCCGTCCTGCGCGAGGGCTTCGAGACGGCCGTGTTCCTCATTGCGGCGTTCAACGCCAGCACCTCCCCGGCCACCGCCGGCAGCGGCGCGCTGCTCGGTGTCATCGTCGCGGTCGTCATCGGCCTCGGGATCTACCGCGGCGGCATCAAGATCAACCTGTCCCGGTTCTTCCGGGTCACCGGACTGGTCCTCGTCCTGGTCGCGGCCGGCCTGCTCGCCACCGCCGCCCACACCGCGCACGAGGCCGGCTGGCTCGACGCCGGGCAGACGCAGGTGTTCGACATGTCCTGGCTGGTCCGGCCGGGAACGGTGCTGGCCAGCATCCTGACCGGCGTGCTGGGCCTCCAGCCGCGGCCGGTGGTCGCCGAGTTCGTCGCCTGGATCGTCTACCTGGTGCCGCTCATCCTGTTCGTGGCCTGGCCCGTCCGCCGCAAGCCGGCGACGCCGAAGCCGGCCGCGGCCTCGACCGCCAGCGGCTCCGCCGCCAGCACCTCGACCACCAGCGCTCCGACTACCAGCGCTTCGACTACCAGCGCTTCGGCGACCGGTGCCGCCGCGACCGGGTCCGTCCTGGACCCACCGGCCACCGTCAGGTAGCGCGGCCGCCGGCCCACCCGCGCCCGCGCGGCCCGCGGCTGGGCCAGTCACCGCCACCGCCGCGCGCCCCGACGGGCACCACCGTCCTCGGTTCCCCGAGGGCTCGCTTCTCACCGTCACGCCATCACAGCCAGTTCTGGGGGTACTTCGTGCACCGCGCACCCATCGCGTTCAGCGCTATCGCGGTCATCGTGGCGGCCAGTGCGGCCGCCTGCGGCGGCGGCTCGTCGGGGTCGGGCGGCGGTGGCGGCACGAAGCAGACCGTCGCCGTCACCATCAGCCCGAAGGGCTGTACGGCCAACCCGGCCAGCATCGCGGCCGGGCCGACGACGTTCAACATCACGAACAAGGACGCCGCCGCGATCAGCGAGGCCGAGCTGATGAGCGGCGACACCATCCTGGGCGAGAAGGAGAACCTCACGCCCGGTCTGTCCGGCTCGTTCTCGCTCAACGTCAAGGAGGGCAAGTACCAGCTGTACTGCCCGGGCGCCAAGGGCGGCCCGGAGAAGACCGACTTCGTCGTGACGGCCGGCGTGGCCGCCGCCCCGGTCGACCCGCGGGTGACCGCGCAGCTCAACACGGCGGCCAGCCAGTACGCCGACTACGTCCGGGCACAGGTCGCGGAGTTGGTAACCGGAACCAACGCCTTCGCGGCGGCGGTCAGGGCGGGCGACCTGGCCCAGGCCAGCGCGCTCTACGGCGCCCCGCGACTGAACTACGAGCGGATCGAGCCGGTGGCCGAGTCGTTCGGCGATCTCGACCCCGACGTCGACGCCCGGATCGACGACGTGCCCGACGAGGCGCACTGGACCGGCTTCCACAAGCTGGAGAAGGCGATCTTCGCTGACAGGTCGCTGGCCGGCATGGCGCCGATCGCCGACAAGCTCGTCGCCGACGTGAACAAGCTCAACACCCTGGTGGCCAAGCAGACCTACCAGCCAGCCCAGATCGCCAACGGCGCGACCGAGCTGCTGGGCGAGGTCGGCAAGACCAAGGTCACCGGCGAGGAGGAGCGCTACAGCAAGCTCGACCTCCTCGACATACAGGGCAACGTCGACGGCGCGGACAAGGCGTTCACGCTGCTCAAGCCGGCGCTGACCACGCTCAACCCGACGCTGGCCTCGACCGTGACCACCCGCTTCACCGACATGTACAACGCGATCGCCCCGTACCGGAAGGGCGAGAGCTACGTCTCCTACGACACGGTGACCGAGGCGCAGCGGCGGACCCTCTCGCAGACCGTCGACGCCCTGGCCGAACCGCTCTCGCAGGTGGCCGGGACGGTCGTCCAGTAGGACGCCCAGCCGGACGACCGGACAGCTCAGACAGCGCGACCGACGCAATGATCCTCATCGGGCATCTGTGACCGGCGGCCCGGCGGCGGTTACGAGAATGGAAGGGAACGGCTGAAATGGCCGGAAAGACAGGCACCGGAAAGACGGACGCCACAGGTACGGGTCTGCCCGGGTTGCCCACCCGCCCGAAGCGACCGGGAGAATGGGCGGAGCCCCCGGTCGCGGAGGGCGGCAGGTTGCCCACCCGCCCGAAGCGACCGGGAGAATGGGCGGAGCCCCCGGTCGCGGAGGGCGGCAGGTTGCCCACCCGCCCGAAGCGACCGGGAGAATGGGCGGAGCCCCCGGTCGCGGAGGGCGGCAGGTTGCCCACCCGCCCGAAGCGACCGGGAGAATGGGCGGAGCCCCCGGTCGCGGAGGGCGGCAGGTTGCCCACCCGCCCGAAGCGACCGGGAGAATGGGCGGAGCCCCCGGTCGCGGAGGGCGGCAGGTTGCCCAGTCTGTCGAGGCGGCGGGCGCTGTTCGGCGCGGCCGGCCTGGCCGGCGCGGCCGGGATGAGCGCGGCCCTGGCCGGCTGCGGCGACGGTTCGTCCGGCGGGGACTCCGTCGCCTCGGCGACCGTGCCCTTCTACGGCGCCCGCCAGGCCGGGGTGAGCACCGACGCCCAGGACCGGCTGGCCTTCGCCGCGTTCGACGTCTCCGCCGGCACCAGCCGGGACGAGCTGCGCGACCTGCTGAAGACGTGGACGGCCGCCGCCGCCAGGATGGCCGTCGGCCAGTCGGTGGCCGACGACGAGGCCCGCCCGCAGAGCCCGCCCCGCGACACCGGTGAGGCGGCCGGTCTGTCCGCCGGCAACCTGACCATCACCTTCGGGGTCGGCCCGTCGCTGTTCGACAAGCGGTTCGGGCTGGCCGCGAAGCGCCCGGCCGCGCTGGTCGACCTCCCGGCGATGCCCGGCGACGACCTGGAGGCCGACCGCAGCCACGGCGACCTGTGCATCCAGGCCTGTGCCGACGACCCGCAGGTCGCCTTCCACGCGGTGCGCAACCTGCGCCGGCTGGCCCAGGGCACGGCCGTGCTGCGCTGGTTCCAGCTCGGTTTCGGCCGGACCAGCAGCACCAGCAGCGACCAGGACACCCCGCGCAACCTGATGGGGTTCAAGGACGGCACCAACAACATCAAGCGCCAGGACGCGGCGGCGCTCGACAAGTTCGTCTGGGTTCCCGCCGGAGCTGACGTGGCAGCGCCCTGGATGGCCGGCGGCACCTATGTCGTGACCCGCCGAATCCGGATGCTGCTGGAATCCTGGGACCGGGACTTCCTGGCCGACCAGGAGAACGTCTTCGGCCGGACCAAGACGACCGGCGCGCCGCTGAGCGCGAAGCTGGAGTTCGACAAGGTACCGCTGACGGCCAAGGACTCGAAGGGCGAACTCGTCATTCCGGCCGATGCGCACATTCGGCTCGCCGCGCCGGCGACGAACAACGGGATCACGCTGCTGCGCCGCGGCTACTCGTACACGGACGGGGTCGACAGCGAGACCGGCCAGCTCGACGCCGGACTGTTCTTCATCGCCTTCCAGCGGGACCCGCGCACCGGTTTCATCCCGGTGCAGCGCCGGCTGGCCGAAAACGACGCCCTGAACGAGTACATCGTCCACACCAGCAGCGCCATCTTCGCCGTCCCACCGGGCGTGCGGGACGCCAGCGATTTCTGGGCCAGCGGGCTGTTCTCCGCCTGAATCCCACCAGTACCACCCCGAAGTAAAAGGCGACAACGAACCGGACTGTGACTCGCCCGGGACTCGGAGAGTCGCCTAGCATCGGCCGGGAAAACCCAGCAGAGCCGATCGCCGAGGGGCGGGTACGTGAAAGAAATCGCCATTGTCGGGCTAGCGGCACGCTTTCCGGGAGCCGACGACGTGGGCGCCTTCTGGCGCCTGGCCCTGGCCGCTAAGCCGCGTTTCCGCGGCATTCCGGCGACTCGCTGGAACAGGGCGAGCTTCTACGATCCCGACAGCCGCGCGAAGCGGGACGTCACCCGGTCCTACACGGACCAGGTGGCCTTCCTCGACGAGGTCTACGCCTTTGCGCCCACGCATTACCGCATCCCGCCCCGGCGGGCCCGGGCGATGGACCCGCAGCACCGGCTCTACATAGACCTGGCCCGGGAGGCGCTGTGCGACGCCGGCTACGAGCGCCGGCCGTTCGACCGCTCCGGCACCGGGGTGTTCTTCGGCCTGAGCCAGTCGGACTACTGGTCGCTGACGAGCAGCCGCCTGCGGGCGACGCTGCTCACTGACGGGTCGCTGCACGAGGGCCGCGAGTACCCGGAGGCGCGGGCCGTCTTCGAGCGCCTCACCGAGGAGGCGGTGACCCCGGTCGCGGCCTACGGCCTGCCCGGCTGCCTGCCGAACATGGCCGCCGGCACGGTGAGCAACCTGTTCGACCTGGGCGGCCCATCGTTCACCCTCGACGCCGCCTGCGCGTCCAGCCTGATGGCGCTGACCCAGGCCGTGACCGCCCTGCGCGCCGGTACCTGCTCGTCCGCGCTGGTCGGCGGCATGTTCATCAACCTGAGCCCGGACGAGATCGTGGGCTTTGCCAACGTCGGCGCGCTGTCGGCCGCCGGGGTCTGCCGACCGTTCGACGAGCGGGCCGACGGCTTCGTGCTCGGCGAGGGCGGCGGCGTCGTCGTGCTGCGCCCGCTGGCCGACGCGCTGGCCGCGGGCGACCGGGTCTACGCGGTGATCCGCGGCATCGGGACGTCGAACGACGGCCGCTCCGAGGGGCCGATGACCCCGAGCGCCGAGGGCCAGCTGGCCGCGCTGCGGGCGGCCTACGCCGACGCCGGCGTCGAGCCGGGCACGGTCGGGATGATCGAGGCCCACGGCACGGCCACCCCGGTCGGGGACCAGGTCGAGATCGAGTCGCTGCGCCGGCTGCGCGCCGGGGCGGCCGGGGCCGGCGGCGCGGGCGGGGCCGGCGGGGCGGGCGGGGCCGGCGGGCTGATGCCGGCCGCGCTGACCTCGACGAAGGCGATCCTCGGCCACAGCCTGACCGCCGCCGGCGTCGCCAGCGTGATCAAGACGGCGCTGGCGCTGCGCCACGGGATCGTCCCGCCGCAGCCGCCGGTGCGGGTCCGGGCCGAGCTGCCGCTGGCCGAGGCCGGCCTGCGCATCCCGTCCGAGCCGGTCCCGCTGCGGGGCGCGCCGGGCGAACCGGCCCGCGCCGGCATCAGCTCGTTCGCGTTCGGCGGCACCAACGTCCACGTGATCCTGGAGGCCGCGCCGACCCCGGCCGGGCCGGGTCGCGGCCCCGGCTCGGCGCGACCGGCCGGGCGACGGCGTCCGGCCCCGGCGCCCGGCGCGCAGGCCGCGCCGGCCAGCCAGGCCGCGGCGGGCGCCGGCCGGGAGCGAGCCGAACTGGTGCTGCTGACCGCGGGCTCGCCCGAACTGCTGGCCCAGCATGCCCTGGCGATCCGGGACGAGCTGGCCCGCGACGAGACGCTGAGCGTGAGCGCCGTCGCCTACACCCTGGCCACCCGGCTCCCGCTGACCGCCCGTCTGGCGATCGTCGCCGCCACCCGCGACGAGCTGGCCGGGCGCCTGCTCGAGGCGGCGAACGCGCTGCGCGCCGGCCGGCTCGGCGAACTGCCCGGCGGCGCCTACGCCGTGGCCAAGCCGGTGCCGAAGGCGGAGCGGCGGATGGCGCTGCTCTTCCCCGGTCAGGGGGCGCAGCGCCCGGGCCTGCTGGCCGACGTGCGCGACCGCTTCGGGATCTTTGCCGAGACGCTGACGCGGCTGTCGGCCGGCGCCCAGCCGGCGGGCCGCCGGACGATCATCCATGCGCTCTATCCCGATCTGGACGAGCAGCCGGGTGGCCACGGCCCCAGCAAGGACGCGGCCGAGGCGGCGGCGCGGGAGCTGTCGGACACCCGGGTCGCCCAGCCCGCGCTGGGCGCGCTGGCCGTCGCGTCCACCGCGCTGCTGACCAGCCTCGGCCCGCGGCCTGACGTCGTGCTGGGCCACAGCGTCGGCGAGGTCGCCGCGGCTGTCGCCGCCGGCGTGCTGGCCCCGTCCGACGCGCTCGACCTGCTGGTCGCCCGGGGCGCGGCCGTAGCCGACTGCCTGCCGGCCTGGGAGTCGGGGATGTTGGCCGCGCAGACCACGCCGGAGCGGTTCCGGACGCTGGCCGCCGGCATCGACGGCGTCTGGCTGGCCTGCGTGAACCACCCGCGCCAGGTCGTAGCGTCCGGGCGGATCGACGCGCTGGACGCGCTGCGGGCCCGCTGCGAGCGGGAGAAGGTGATGACCTTCCCGCTACGCACGTCGCACGGCTTCCACAGCCCGCTGGTGGCCGGGGCGGACGCGCTGCTGCGCGAGCGACTGGCCGCGCTGTCACTCGCGGCACAGCCCCTGGCCGAGCCCGGTCAGACCCGGCTGGTCTCCTCGGTCAGCGGGCGGACCTGCCCCGACGCGGAGACACTGCGGCGGCTGTGGGGCCGGCACTGCTCGGCGCCGGTGCGCTTCGCCGACGCGGTCGCGGCGGCCGACGGCGAGGGCGCCCGCGTCTACGTCCAGCCCTTCGGCGGCTCGACGCTGCTGGCGATGGCCCGGGCCAGCATCCCGCCGGAGCAGGAGCGCCAGTTCGTCGCCCTGGGCGGCGACGCGCCGGACGGCTGCCGGACGTTCCTGGCCGGCGTCGGTCGGCTGGCCTGCCTGGGCCTGGCGATCGACCCGAGCGCCCTGTTCGCCGGCGAGACGCACACGCTGGCCACCCTGCCGGCCGGCCCGCTGGCCACCCAGCCCCATTCGGTCCTGACCAGCGCGGTGCTCAACGCCCCGACCACGGCCGATCTGGCCGCGATCCCGCGCACCGCCACCGGCGGCCCCGACCTCGGCCCGGGCGCCACCGGCGCCGCGGCGGTCAGTACGTCGGCGGTCAGTACGTCGGCGGTCAGCACCACGCCGCCGGCCGGTGCAGCCGCCGCCCGCCTTCCCGTCCCCACGGCCGTATCGGAGTCCCGCATGGACAGCCTCGTCAGGCTGATGGAGAAGCAGATCGACCTGCTGAACGGCCTGGCCAACGGCCTGCCCGCGGCCGCGCCGCCAGCCGACCCGGCGGGCGCCGCCCGGGACGGCGGGCTCGCGCGGCCGGCCGCCCCAGCCCCAGCCGCGGCCGCGGCCGTGGCCGCGGCCGCGGGCCGGAGCCGGACCGGCCAGGACCGGACCGGCGTGGACGCGGCTGGCCTCGACCGGGCTGGTCAGGACCGGGCCGGCCACGAGGCGCCGGCCCGGCGCCTGCCGGTCCCCCGGGACCCGGCCGGCGCGGGCGAGGCCGGCCGCGGGCTCGGCCCGGACGGGCGTCCAGTGACCGCCGAGGCGGTCCGGCAGGCGGTGATCGAGGCGGTCGCCAGCCATTCCGCGTACGGCGCCGACGACATCGAGGACAACCACGCCTTCATCAACGACCTCGGCTTCGACTCGATCATGATCGGCGGCCTGGCCGCCTCGCTGCGGGATGCCTGGCCGGGCCTGGAGCTGCCGCTGGAGGACTTCGCCGGGATCCGGACCGTCGGTGACCTGGTGACCGCGCTGGCCGACCGGCTGGGCGCGGGCGGCGGGCCCGGCGACGCCGCCGCGGGGCCCGGATCGGGCTCCGCCGGGCCGGGCGCCGGCCAGCCGGCCCCGCCCGCCGGCGGCCAGCCCGCGCCGACCGCGGCCGCCGCGCCCGCCGCGGCCACCCCGCCCACCGCGCCCGCCGGTCGGCCCGCCGGCCGCGAACCCGAATGGGACATCGAGACGTTCGCCGAGGTCGCGGCGGTCCGCGAGCGCAAGGCCCTGGCCGAGGCGCTCGGCCTGCCCAGCCCGTACTACCTGCTCCACCAGGGCAACGTCCGCGACACCACAGTGATCGACAGCCGCGAGATCCTGAGCTTCTCCAGCTACAACTACCTGGGCCTGTCCGGCGACCCGCGGGTCAACCAGGCGGTCAAGGACGCGCTGGACCGCTACGGCTCGTCGGTGTCGGCCGCGCGCATCCTCTCCGGCGACCGGCCGCTGCACCGCGAGCTGGAGGCCGGCCTGGCCGAGCACTTGGGGGCCCCGGACTGCATCGCGCTGGTCAGCGGGCACGCGGCCAACGTGACCACGATCGGTCACCTGCTCGGGCCCGGTGACCTGATCGTCCACGACTCGCTGGCCCACGACAGCATCCTGCAGGGCGCCCGCCTGTCCGGCGCGACGCGCCAGCCGTTCCGCCACAACGACGTCGCCGCCCTCGACGCGGTGCTGACCAAGGTCCGCGGCCAGTTCCGCCGGGTGCTGATCGTCGTCGAGGGCGTCTACAGCATGGACGGCGACATCCCGGACATGCCCGCGCTGATCACGGTCAAGCGCCGCCACCAGGCGCTGCTGATGGTCGACGAGGCGCACAGCTTCGGCGTGATCGGCCAGCACGGCGGCGGCGTGCGCGAGCACTGGAACGTCGACGCGAGCGACGTCGACGTGTTCATGGGCACGATGTCGAAGTCGCTGGCCGGTTGCGGCGGTTTCCTGGCCGGCTCGGCCAGTCTGATCGAATGGTTCCGCTACACACTGCCAGGACACATCTACAGCGCGGGTTTGACCCCGCCGAACGCGGCGGCGTCGCTGGCCGCCCTGCGCCTCATGCGGGCCGAGCCGGAACGCCTGGAGCGGCTGCGGGAGCGCTCGGCGCTGTTCCTCGCCTCGGCCCAGGCGGCCGGGGTCAATACCGGGACGTCCGGCGGCTCCCCCGTGGTGCCCTGCATCATCGGCGACTCGGAGAAGGCCGTCCGCCTGGCCGGCGCGCTGCTCGAGCGCGGGGTAAGCGTCAACCCGATCATGCACCCGGCGGTCGAGGAGCGGCTGGCCCGCCTGCGGTTCTTCGTGACCAGTGAGCACACGCCGGACCAGATCGAGCGGGCGACCAGCATCCTCGGCGCCGAGCTGCGCCGGATCGCGCCGGGAGCCCTGGCCGAGCCGGCCGCCGACGCCGTCGCCACCACCGCCTCCTGACCCGCGCCGGTTCGCGCCGTCCTGACCCGCGCCGGTCCGCGCCGTCCTGACCCGCGCGACCCCGCGCAGGGCCTGGACCGCGCCTTCCCTCCTGACCGCGTGCCGCCCATCCCACTGACACCCAGAACGGGATATCCCGATGACGTCATCCCCGCCGCCCCGGGCGGCCGGCCCGCACCAACCCGCGCCCGGCGAGGGCCCCCACGGCCCCAGCCCCTCCAGCGGCCCCGACGGCTCCGACGGCCCCGACGGCCCCGGCGGCCCCGCCCTCAACTCGGTCCGCCAGGGCGGCGCCCCCCACGACCTGGTGCCCTCCGCGACCGGGGGCTCCGCCCATCCTCCCGGTCGCTTCGGGCACCTGGCCGACCTGCTACCGGCCTGGCGTGACCTGCCGCCAGGGGCGCCGCCGCCGCGCCCGGCCAGCCGGGCCCTGCGCCTGGCCGTCGCCCGGCCGAAAGCCGTCCTGGTCGTAGTCACCCTGCTGATGCTGGCCATCGGCGGGATCGGCGCGGCCGGGCTGGGCAAGCTGAAGACCGGCGGCTTCGACGACCCGACCTCGGACTCGGTACGCGGCCAGCACGCCCTCGTCGCCCACTTCGGCGCGGCCCAGCCGAACCTGGTCGTGCTGATCGAACCGGTCACCGGCGGGGTCGACAGCCCGGCGGCCAGGACGATCGGCGACTCGGTGACCGCGACGCTGCGGGCGACCCCGGGCGCGCAGGTCGTGGCCTCCTACTACCCGTCGCCGATCCCGGAGCTGCGGGCCCGCTCGGGCCGGGCCGCGCTGATCGTGGTCAACGTCCGCGGCGACGAGGACGCCAGCGCCCGGCTGACCAAGAAGCTGCACACGGCCCTGGCCCGCGACAACGGGCCGGTGCTGGTCCGCTTCGGCGGCATCACCCAGATCGACAACGACCTGAACGCCCAGGCCACCAAGGACCTGGCCAAGGCCGAGTCGATCGCGATCCCGCTCACCCTGCTCCTGCTGCTGGTCGTGTTCGGGACAGTGGTCGCGGCCGGGCTGCCACTGCTGATCGGGCTGCTCTCGATCGCCGGGACGCTGGGCATCCTCGGCGGCCTGGCCGCGATGACCAACGTGTCGATCTTCTCGGTGAACCTGGCCACCGCGCTCGGGCTGGGCCTGGCTGTCGACTACTGCCTGCTGTTCGTCTCCCGCTACCGCGACGAGCTCGAGGCGGGCCGGCGGCCGGCCGGGCGGGGCGACGTCGTCGTCGCGCTGGACGCGACGATGCGCACGGCCGGGCGGACGATCGTGTTCAGCGCGGCCACCGTGGCCACGTCGCTGTGCTGCCTGCTGGTGTTCCGGCAGTACTTCCTGCGCTCGTTCGCCGTGGCGGCCGTCGCCGTCGTCGCGATCACCCTGATCGGGGCGCTGCTGGCCCTGCCGGCGCTGCTGGTCCTGCTGGGTGAGCGCATCGAGCGCTGGCCGGTCCCGGGCCGGCGGCGCGGGACGCCCACCCCCCTGAGCCGGGCCGGCGGTCCGGAGAAGCTGAGCTGGCTGGGCCGCACCGCCGCGCTGGCCTGGCGGCGCCCGGCGCTGTGCGCGCTGCCGGTGCTGGCCGCCCTGCTCGCCATCGGATCGCCGTTCCTGGGCGTCCACTTCGGCGTCCCGGACGAGCGGCCGCTGCCCAGCGGTGTCGAGAGCCGCCAGGTCGCGACCGAGATCCGGACCGACTTCGGCGTGATCGACGACGGTTCGGTCGGGGTCGTGGCCACCGCCTGGGGACGGGGCCCGGTTGCCGACGCCCAGGCCGCCCAGTACGCGGCCCGGCTCTCGCTGGTGCCCGGGGTCGACCGGGTCGACTCGGCCGTGGGCAGCTACGCCCGGGGCGCGCGCATCAGCCCGCCTGGACCCGTTAACGCCCGGTTCGTGAACGGGAACGCGATGTGGTTCTCGGTGCTGAGCCAGATCCCGCCGTACTCGTCGGCCGGTGGGAAGCTGGCCACGACGGTCCGGGACCTGCCGGTGCCGGGCGGGCGGACGGTGCTGGTCACCGGCCAGGGCGCCCAGCTCGTCGACATCATCCACTCGATCGGCGCCCGGCTGCCGTGGGCGCTGGCCCTGCTGGCCGTGTGCACGCTGATCCTGCTGTTCCTGATGACCGGCAGCGTCCTGCTGCCGGTCAAGGTGCTGGTGTTCAACCTGCTCAGCCTGAGCGCGATCTTCGGCGTGATGGTCTGGATCTTCCAGGAGGGGCACCTGTCCGGGCTGCTCGGCTTCACCCCGTCCCCCATCCCGGTGGCCATCCCGGTGCTGATGTTCTGCGCCGCCTTCGGCCTGTCGATGGACTACGCCGTGTTCGTGCTGGCCCGCATCCGCGAGCAGCACCTGGCCGGTGAACCGCTGCGGGAGTCGGTCGTGCACGGCATCGACCGGGGCGGCCGGGTGGTCAGCGCGGCGGCGGCGATCCTGGCGGTGTCGTTCTTCTCGACGGCCGTCTCCGGGGTGTCGTTCATCAAGATGTTCGGGCTGGGCGCGGGTCTGGCCGTCCTGCTCGACGCCCTGGTCGTCCGCTCGCTGCTCGTCCCGGCCTTCATGCGGGTGGCCGGGAAGTGGAACTGGTGGGCGCCCGGGCCGCTGCGGGCCTGGCACGACCGGTTCGGCTGGCGGGAAGGGAGTCTCCGTTGATCCGGTTCGTCCCCGAGGACTTCGCGGCCGGCGCGTCGGCGGCCGGCGACGGGCTGGCCGACACCGTCCCGACCCAGATCGACGACCTCCCGGGCTGGCGCTACCCGTGGCCGCTGGACGTGGAGCGGCTGCGGGCACTGCAACCGTTGATGTGGCGGGCGCCGAGCGCGCACAACACCCAGCCGTGGCGGCTGCTGCCGGGCCCGGAGGCGATAGAGGTCGGCTGGGAGGAGCCCTACGTCCTCGGGCCGAGCGACCCCAGCCGGCGCGACCTGCGGCTGTCGCTGGGCGCATTCGTTGAGACCTGCCTGGTGGTGTCGGCCGGAGCCGGCGTCCCGGCCCGGTTCGCGCCCGCGTATGACGAGCGGGCGCGCCGGGTCGGGCGCCTGGTCGGCGCGCGGACCGTCTACCGGACGCCGTTCACCGCCGCCGACGTGACCGCGCGCCGGACCTGGCGGGGCCGTTTCACCCGTGAGCAGCCCGGCGAGGCGTTGCTGGCGGGGCTTTCGGCGCTGGCCCGCGCCGGCGGGGCCCGCCTCGCCGTCCTCGACTGCCCAGCCGTGCACCCGCTGCTCGTCGAGGCCAGCCGGGCCTTCATCGGCAGTCCGGAGATCGTGGCCGAGCTGCGGCGATGGCTGCGGCCGCGGCCCGACCACCCCGACTATCACCGCGACGGGCTGACCGCGACCGCGCTCGGCCTGCGCTGGTGGGAGGCGCTCGGGATGAACTGGGCCGTGCGGCAGCGGGGACGCCGCCGGCGGCCCGGCGCCCAGCGCGGCGGCCCCGACGCCGGCCAGACCCGCGCCCACGAGGGCGGCCCGGCCACGCGAGCCACCGGCGGGCTGGGCCGGCTCGCGCTGGTCGCCCGCGGCCAGGCCCGCTCGTTCGACACCGATGACGGGGTGGTCGCCGTCCTCCTGGTGCCGGCGGCCACCGACCCGGCCGGCGAGGTCGAGGCGGGCCGGCTGGTGATGCGGCTGCTACTCCTGCTGGCCCGCCACGGTTTCGCCGCCCATCCGCACAGCCAGCTCATCGACTGCCCGAGCACCGAGACCTGGGTCAGCGTGCTGGCCGGCGGGCAGGGTGATCGGCCGATCTGGATCGCGCGGATCGGACGGCCCCAGCCCCGCCAGCTCCGCCGGGTCCCTCCCTCAGCCCGGCGGATCGGCCCCCGCTACGACCGCCCGTCCGCGCCGCTGTCGTGACGGGCACGGGCGCGGGCGCGGGCGCGCCGCGCGACCGGCGCGGAGTCGTCTGGCCGAGCGAGGGTGGAGGGCGAAGGTCAGATGATGCCGTCGGTGCCGGCGGCGTCCCGGACCCGCAGCAGCATGACCAACGGGTCGAAGGGAGCCGGCGTGAAGCCGAAATGGCGGTAGAAACCGCGGGCCTCGACGGTCGGGGCGTGCGCGAGCATCATCCGCACGCCGACCATCCGACTCACCGTCAGCGTCCGCATGACCGCGTCTCGTAGCAGCAAGGCGCCCACACCCTGGCCGCGGAACTTCACATCGACCGCGAGGCGGGGGACGAGCATCGTCGGCACGGGCTCGACGGGCCGCCGCGCCCGGCGGCGGGAGACCCGGATCGGCTCGACGGCCCCGGTGCCCAGGCAGTAGTAGCCGGCGATCAGTTCCCTGCCCGCGGGCACACTGTCTGTTGGCCCCCCGTCGTGGGGGCCGCCGTCCTGGGGTCCCCGGCCCGGGCGCCTGCCGTCGGTCACGACGAACGTGCTCAGGCCGGCGTCGCGGCTGCTGGCGGCCCGGTGGCGCAGCCAGCTGTCAAGGACGTCGTCGCCGCAGCCGAACGCGACGGTGTCGGCGGATTCGGGCAGGGCGGCGGGTCGGGAGAAGGCCATCGTCTCCTCCGGTTCTCAGCTCGACTCGCCGCCGGCGGGCGAGCCGCCGGACTCGCCCGGACCGCCGTCGCCGGCCTCGCCCCCGCCCGCCCCGCCCTCGCCGTCGCCGTCGAGTAGGCGCCGAAGCCGCGGGCTCCCGCCGGGGGGAGCGTCGAGCAACGCCTCGAGCTCGCTCCAGTCGGTCTCCTGGATGCTGAACAGCGTGCGGTCGGCCAGCACGTCCCGGGCGTGGCGCTCCATGCTGACCAGCGCGAAGTCGTCCAGCGACATGCCCTCCAGCTCGGCGGCCGAGCGGATCAGCTCCGCCCGCTCGCCGGCGAGGACGAACGAAACCTGGTCGTGGGGGCCCGCGCTCATGCCCCTGATTCTGCCCCGCGCCCGTCCCCGCCGCGGCGGGGACCACCCCGCGCCCGGGTGGTACTGGTCCCGGTGGGGTCCTGGCGGGCTACTCGGCGCCGGCGAGTTCGGCGTAGCCGGCCAGGATCTCGCCGAACACCCCGGCGTCGCCGCCCCGGGACCAGAAGGCGGTCGCGGCCTGGGCCGCGCTCGCGCCGGCCCGCAGGTGATCGAGCAGGTCGGCGCCGGTCGAGATCCCGCCCGCCCCGACGACGTCGATCGTGGCCGGCAGCAGGGCGCGCAGCTGGCGGACCTGACCCAGCGCGATCGGGCGCAACGCCGGCCCGGACAGACCGGCGAGCTCCACGTCGGTCACGCTCCGGCCGCGCTCGTCGAACGCCAGCGCGTTGGGGAACGTGTTGGCGCTGGCCACGTAGGCCGGTGCCGCCGCCGTGCCAGCGAGCGCCGCGAGCGCTTCGGCCAGCTCCGCCAGCGCGGCCGGGTCGGAGAACGGGGAGATCTTGACGCCGAACCGCGGCGGGGCGGAGCCGCCGGGAGGAACGGTGCCAGCAGGAACGGCGCCGGCCGGAACGGCGCCGGCAGGCACCGTAGCGCTCAGCGCGGCGGCGACGCGGCGGCAGATCGCCGCCGAGCGTACGGGGTCGAAGCAGACGACGCGCTTCTGCCGGCCACCGTCCCAGACGTTCGGGCAGCCCAGGTTCAGCTCAACAAGGTCAGCCCCGCCCCGCGCGCCCACGGCGGCGAGCTCGGCGTACTCGTCGGTGTCGAAGCCGGCCACGCTGAGCACGATCGGCTTGCCGGCCTGGTGGACGATCTCCGTCATCTCGGGCAGGTGCTCGCGGTAGAAGGCGGCTCCCCGGTTGGGCAGGCCGAGCGCGTTCAGCGCGAACGGGCCGGCGCCGGCCCCCCTCGGGCGGGCGCTGTGGAAGACCGTCCCCGGATTGCCGGCCCGGGGTTCCAGCGTGATCGAGCCGACGACGACCGCCGCGCAGGCCGACCGGGCGAAAACGGCGGCGTCCTCGACGGTCCGGCAGGTGCCGGCCGCGTTGAGCAGCGGATGTTCCAGCTCGATCCCACCCAGCCTGGGGCTCCCATCCGCCATGGCCCAAGCGTACGGCCGGCATCAACCGGCATTCGGACGCAGACGCTCAGTAGTACCCACGCCAGCCTGCCGCCCTCCGCGACCGGGGGCTCCGCCCATTCTCCCGGTCGCTTCGGGCGGGTGGCCAGCCTGCCGCCCTCCGCGACCGGGGGCTCCGCCCATTTTCCCGGTCGCTTCGGGCGGGTGGCCAACCGGAGACGCCGAGCCGGTTGGGGCGGCCTTTGCCCCGCTGGGCGAAGATCCCGACCAGACGCGTCGGCGCCGGCCCGGGAGATCCCGAGCCGGCGCCGATCACGCACCGCCGTTGGTGCGCTGCCGCTGGTCAGAAGGCGGTCAGACCCTCTTCGACCAGCACGGCTTGGAGGCCAGCCACGGACCCGTGCCCTGCTGGGCGTACAGGATCCGAGCCCGCTTCCACTGCTCGGCCGGGCTGGCGTTCTGCGGCAGGCCCTTGCCCCCGACGCCGTGCCAGGTGGCCGGGCGGAACTGGAACAGCCCGGCGGCACCGATGCTGTTGACCACCCGCGGGTTGCCGTTCGACTCGCAGTGGACGATCGCGGAGAGCACCCGGTCGTTGGGCGCGGCCGCACTGGCCGGGTGGGCCATCGCGGTCGCGCCACCGCCGACGGCGGCGAGGAGAGCCGGGATCATGATGAACCGACGCGCGCGGGCGCCGAAGCTACGAGTTCCGTTAGTGCGAGAAGCGTTGGACATAAAAGCCCTTCCCCACGCCTGCGAAGTTAGCTGTCGGGTTCGGGCTGGGATCGCCCGGCCAACTGTGTGGCTTCACCCCAAGGACGCCTGATCGACGTCCGAAATGTGGTTCCCCCGCTCCCGCCGTGTTTGGATACGCGCCGGTCGGTGGCGGGATTCGGCGTGCCGCCCGGCGTGTGCCCCTCGTTCAGAAGCACGAGAAAGAAGCTACCCAGACCGGTGGGGCGGTTGGCAAGGGCACGTGAACAGCATCACTCCGGCCATTCCAGCATTGGTTTTCGGACACCGTTCGGGTAGCCGGTTAATCTGTCCGTTTTATGGGACCGTTTTTCTTCTCGGCCGGTTACCGGGCCGTCATGGTCGACGCGCGCGGCAGCGGGGTCGTCCGTCTGGGTCGGCACGCTCGCGGCGCCGCGCTCCGACGCCGCCCCCTACGTGGAGTAACCATCGCTGCGGCAATCTGAGATGCGGTCACGGAACGTGTCTCCCTATGGCCCGCAGAGAAAATCGGGCTGTGGGAGGGCTGGTCGGCCCACCGTCGCCCCTCGGTCACTGATAGCCCTCAGTAACGGACGATCAGCCGGGCGGACCGGCGGGACGGGTCCGCTCCCGGTCCCGGAGAAGCTCGAGGAGGCCGACGGGGCGGAGGGTCGCCTGGCCGGCCTCGAACCGCCGCAACGGCTGCCAGCTCACCGGCGAGCCCTCGTCGAGAATCACGCCCACGTCGTCGCGCATATAGAAGGACGGGTCCACCAGCGACGCCGAGAAATAGAAGACGATCTCGTGCCCAGGTCGGCCGTTGACCTCGAAGATGTTCTCCCGAACCGCCATCGGCTCGACGTCGGCCAGCTCGGCGCCCAACTCCTCGATCAACTCGCGGCGCACCGCGTCGATCGCCGGTTCCTGGAACTCGATGCCGCCGCCGAGCGGACGGTGGAAGGCCTGCCCGGTCGTCTTGTCGAACCCTTCGTAAACCAACAGGTCGTCACCGCGCCGAATGATGGCGAGCGCGATCGGGCGAATCCGGGGCGCGGAGGGCATATGCCCACCGTATACGTACTCGCCCGGACAATCCCGCGATGGCCGCCGGGCCGCGTCCACGGGCTCGGCCGGTCCGTCCGGCGGATGTCCAGCGCCCGGGCACGGCTGTTTGTCGGACCCCGGTGGTATCCCATGGTCTGAAGCCGGCCGGGCGGGCGGGCCCGGCGGGGAGGGAGGACGCGATGGCCTTTACCGGCTTCAGCGACGAGGTTGGCCGCTTCTATGAGGGCCTGGAAGCCGACAACAGCAAGGCGTACTGGACCGACCACAAGGCGCTGTGGGAACGGGAGGTGCGGGCCCCGATGCAGGCGCTGCTCGACGAGCTCGAGCCGGAGTTCGGGGCGGCGCACGTCTTCCGGCCTTACCGTGACGTCCGGTTCTCCGCCGACAAGTCGCCCTACAAGACGGCCGCCGGCGCCTACACCGAGGGCGGCGGCTACGTGCAGGTCTCGGCGGCCGGGCTGTTCGTGGCCGCCGGCTACTGGCGCACCGCGTCCGACCAGGTGGCGCGCCTGCGCGCGGCCGTCGCCGACGACCGGACCGGCCCCCGGCTCGCCGCGCTCCTCGCCGGCCTGACGGAGGCCGGCTACCAGATCGGCGGTGAGACGCTCAAGACCGTCCCCCGCGGCTACGACAAGGACCATCCCCGGGCCGAGCTGCTGCGCTACAAGACGATGACCGCCGGGCGTGATCTGGGCGCCCCTGACTGGCTGGCCACCCCGGGCGCGCGCGAGCACGTCGCCGCCGCCTGGCGGGAGATGCGTCCGTTACGCGAGTGGCTGGACACGCACGTCGGGCCGAGCCGCGACCCCGCGCGCGCCGGCCGGCGGTGAGCGTTCCCGCCGCGGTGTCGCCGGGCACCGATGCGGAGACTCTGGCCGCCGACCGCGAGCTGATCGCCGCCGTCCACGCGGCGCTGGCCGAGCACGCCGAGCCCGAGCGGGCCCCGGCCATGCAGACATACATGAAGTCGTCGATGCCGTACCTCGGCCTGCGGGCGCCAGTGCTGGCCCGAGCGTTACGGCCGGTGCTGGCCGAGCGGCGCCTGCCGGACGCCGAGGTCTGGGCCGCGACCGCCCGCGCGCTGTGGCGTCAGGCGGCCTACCGGGAGGAGCGATACGCGGCGATCGCGCTGACTGGGCACCGCCACTACCGGGCGTTCCAGACACCGGGCGCCCTGCCCCTCTACGAGGAGATGATCGTCACCGGGCGGTGGTGGGACTACGTCGACGAGGTCGCCATCCGCCGCGTCGGCCCGATCCTGCGCGCCTACCCGGCCGAGCTGACCCCGGTCATGCTCCGGTGGAGCCGGGACGAGGACCTGTGGCGCCGTCGCACGTCGATCATCTGTCAGATCGCCTTCCGGGACGAGATCGACCTGGACCTGCTCCACGCGGCGATCGACGCCAACCTGGCCGAGAAGGACTTCTTCGTCCGGAAGGCGATCGGCTGGGCGTTGCGCCAGCAGGCCCGGATCGACCCGGACGAGGTGCGCCGCTTCGTCGCCGCCCGGGCGGACCGGATGTCGCCGCTGTCGCGACGGGAGGCACTCAAGCACCTCTGAGACAGCACCTCCGAGACGCCACAGCACCCCTGAGAAGCCACAGCACCCCTGAGAAGCCAACCCGGGAAGATCTCGTGTTGCTTTATTGTTGTGATTTATCGAAAGTAAGTACGGCTGCGCAGCGAGGCTGGTGAGCGGGATGAAGGGCGACTGGGTCGAGATCGTCGTCGACGCGGGTAACACGACGCTGAGCTACGACGTGGCCGCGACCCGGGCCGGCCGGCGGGTGGAGATCAGCCACGGCCGGGGCATCGTGGAGGTGGCCGAGGTGACCCGGGGCGGGACGCCGGTGCGCACCGCGCGCTTTATGGCCGCCCGGGTCCTGGCGCTGGTCGAGCACCCGGCGCCGCGCTCGGCGGCGGCCGACGACGACGGGCCGGTGTCGCTGGCCCGCACCGCGTAGGCCGACCGCGCGGGCCCGGGCAGACGCGAACGGCCGGGGTCGCACCGCGATGTGCGTCCCCGGCCGCGTACTTGGGCCCCAGGCGCGGGCCCGGCCGCGTACTGGGCCTCAGGCGCGGGCGCGCCGGACGATGAGCACGATGCCAGCGGAGACGAGCACGATCCCGCCGGCGACGGCGCCGGCCGTCTTCGGGTTGCGCCGGGCCTGCCCGGACACGGTCGAGGCCGCGCCACCCACGGTGCTGACGACCGTCCCGGCGCCGCTCCGGACCGCGTCGACAGCAGCCGGGTGAGCGTCGAGCTGGCGGTGCACGGTGCCGGACGCCCGCTCGGACGCCTTGCTCGCGCCCTCGCGGACCTTGCCGCTGGCCGTGTCGATCGCCGGACGCACATGGGCCGCGCCCTCGCGCACCTTCTCGCCCGCGGTGTCGAGCGTCGGCCGGACCTGCGCCGCGCCCTCACGTACCTTGCCGGTGGCCGCGTCGATCGCCGGGCGGACGTGGCCGACGCCCTCGCGCACCTTCCCGCCGGCGGTGTCGATCGCCGGCCGGGCGTGCCCCGCGCCCTCACGTACCTTGCCGGTGGCCGCGTCCACGGCGGGGCGGACCCGCTCGAGGGCGGTCCCCAGCCGGCGTCGGACGTCCCGGCCCTCGCGGGCAGCGACCTTCTTCGGGTTGATCTTCTCTTCGAGCAGGTCGAGATCGGTCCCGAGACGCTCTCGGGTTATCTCGATCTCTCGCCTTATCGTCGCCGGTTCGCTGCCCACCGCACATCCTCCTTGACCGTCTCGATTGTCTGGGTCGGGGCCGGATGCATCCGGCGCATCGTCGCCCGCCCACGCAGGGCGAGGAATCCGCCGACGGCGGCGAGAACGCCGGCCACGATCAGCGCCGCCCAGCCGAGCGGCATGACCTCACCGAGGCCGAACATCGCGGCCAGCAGCACGAAGAGCGCGGCGAAATATCCAGCACCGCCGGCACCGGCGAACATTCCGGCGCTACGGCCCGCCTTGACCGCCTCCGCCCGCATCTCGCTCTTGGCCAAGGCGATTTCCTGGCGGAACAAGGTCGAGAGATCGGCCGTCACCCGCGACGTCAGATCGCCTACGGAGGCCTGCGCCGCCGCGTTCTCGGCGTTGGTCGCCACCGGCTCTTCGGGGTAGGTGGACACACCTGTCGCGCCGGTCTCGTAGGTGGTGCTCATACGTCCTCCCTTCTCGGTTGGGACATCGCTTCGGTTCCCCCGGACCAGGCCAAATAATCACCACCCGCATCAGAAGTAACGTCTTCGTAGCCTGCCCCGACCGACCGGGGGCAAGCCGGCGGCGGTCGCATTCGGCATCTATCTACGCGATGCGAACGAACAGTCGCCCTCCGCGCGGGTGGGACGTAATCGCCCCGGGTAGGGAGAAGGACGCCCAGCCACGCAGGGTGTCTGGGCGCCGAGGACTGGAGGCCGCGGCATGAACGTCGGCTGCCCGAAGAACATGGTGTACGGGCCGTGCGGCGGGGTGCGGGCGAACGGCGGCTGCGAGGTGACCGGGCTGCCGTGCCCGTTCGTCCGCGAGCCGCGCCTCGAGTGGGCGCTCCCCGGGGCGACTGGCTCCGGACTGGCCGAGACAGACCTGACCGGGATGGACCTGGCCGGGACGGACCTGGCCAGAACGGGACCGCTCCGAGGGGCCGACGTCGAACGGTGGCCGCTGTCCGCGCCGGGCGGCCGCCCGTTGGTCGTCACCGACCTGACCGTCGCCCCCTACGACCGCCGTTCGGTGGAGACGGTCGTGGCCCTGCTGTCGGACAGCGCGGACGCGCTGCTCGTCGGCGAGCACCAGAACCGGCCCGACTACCCGCCGACGCTGATGGCGACGCTGGTCGCCTCGGCCGGCGCCCGGCCCTGGGTGACCCTGACCTGCCGGGATCGCAACCGGGTCGTGCTGGAGTCGGAGCTGGCCGGCCTGGCCGCGCTCGGCGTCGACGGCGTGCACTGCGTGACCGGCGACGCCCGCGCGCACGGGGTCCGTCCCGAGGTGACCCAGGTCTTCGACCTGGACGGTCCCCGGCTGGCCGGCCTGGCCGCCGCGGCCGGGCTGCTGCCGTCCGTCGCCGCCACGCCGACCGCGCCGCCGGCGGACCTGCGTCCCCGCCGGCTGCTGCTGAAGGAGCACGCCGGGGCCCGGCTCTGCTTCGTCAACCACACGGAGTCACCGGCGCGGCTGGCCGGGTTCGTCGCCGCCGCGCGGCAGGTTGGCGTGACCATGCCGTTCATCGCCGGCGTCGCCGTCTACACCGACGAGGTGTCGGCGGCCGCGCTGCGCGGCTTCCCCGGCCTCGAGCTCGACCCGGCCCGGGTGGCCGCCGTCCTGGACGCGCCGGACCCGGTGGCGGGCGGTATCGACGCCGCCGTCGAGGAGGCCCGCCGGGCGCTGGCTGTGCCCGGGGTCATCGGTGTGAACCTGTCCGGCCTGGCCTCCGGCGACGGACTGGAGACGGCGGCGAAGGTGAAGGCCGCCATCGGCCGGGAGATCCGGGGCCGGTAGAGCGGGAAGGTCTACGGGGAGGATCCACAGGGAGCTGGCGGGGCCGAGGCGGGAGCGATGAGCACGGGCACGAGCGCGAGCGCGAGCGCGAGCGCGAGCGAGGTGATGAGCGACGAGTTCGACCGGGCGGCGGCCTGGACCGAACAGGTCGTGGCCGAGCTCGACCCGGGCTATGCCATCCCGGCCGCCTGCCGGGGCAGCGGCAGCCCGGCCAACCTGGCCTGGCTGGCCGAGGCGCTGGAGGTCCGGGCGGACGATCGCTTCCTCGACGCCGGCGCGGGCCTGGGCGGGCCGGCGGCCTGGCTGGCCCATCGGTTCGGTGTCCGGCCGGTGCTGGCCGAGCCGATGCCGCGCGCCGCGGCGGCCAGCCGGCGCATGTTCGGCCTGCCCGGCGTCGTCGCCTGGGCCGAGCACCTGCCGTTCGCGACGGGACGCTTCGACGTCGCCTGGTGCCTGGGCGTGCTGTGCACGACGGCGCGGAAGGCGTCGGTACTGGCCGAGCTGCGCCGGGTGCTGACGCCGGCCGGGCGGCTCGGGCTGCTGGTCTTCGTCCGGACCTGCTCGGCGCCACCGCCGGACGCCCCAGCCGGCAACAGCTTCCCCGGCGACGGGGAGCTTGCCGGCCTGTTGGAGGCGGCCGGTTTCTGCCCCATCCAGGAGATCGACGCGGCCGACCTGGCGGCGGCACCGATCCCGTGGCGGCTGCGCACCGATCGGGTCGAGGCGGTACTGGGCGAACGGCACCGCGGCGACGCGGCCTGGAAACGGGTCGCCGACCAGGAGGAACGCATGGGCCGGCTGCTGGCCCGGGGCGACGTCGCCGCCCGGCTCCTGCACTGTGTGGCCGTCTGAGTGTGGCCGTCTGAGTGTGGCCGTCCCGAGTGTGGCCGTCTGAGTGTGGCCGTCCCGAGTGTGGCCGTCTGACCAGGCCCGGACCCAGCTGGGCCGAGCTCAGTCCGGGAGGTCGGTCAGAAAGCGGTGCAAAATGTGGGCGTCGACGTCGCCCAGCGTCAGGTGGCGGAACGCCTTCGGCACCGTCCCGATCCGGGTGAACCCGAGCGAGCGCCACAGCGCGATCGACGCGGTGTTCGTGGCGACGACCAGGTTGAACTGCATCGCGCGGTAGCCGACGTCGGCCGCGCGGGCCAGGCAGTGGCGGCCCAGCGCCCGGCCGATCCCGTGGCCGCGGGCGGCCGGCGCGACCATGAAGCCGGCGTTGGCGACGTGGTCGCCCAGGTGGGGCTGGTTGGGCCGCAGCTGGTAGGTCCCGACCAACTGGTCACCCTCCGCGTCCGGCCCGGGGAGCTCGGCCACCCACGTCTCGTGCGGCGGTGGAGCCAGCCAGCGCGCCTTCCCGGCCTCGTAGGTGGTGTCCGGGTCGTACGGGTAGGTGTCGCCGGCCGCGACAACGGCGTGCCACAGCGGCCACAGCGCCGGCCAGTCGGCCTCGACGGCGGGCCGGACGCGCACGTCGTGGGGCGACACGTTCGCCCGTCGGCTCAGGACGGCCGGACGACGGCGGCGGCGGACGGCAGCGGCGCCGGGCGCCGGGCCCGGCCGCCCCCGGCCGGCTCGCCGACCACGGACACGGTCCCGCCCGACGTCCGCCCGCCGGGCGCGGCACCCGCGACGGAACCGGCCCGGGGGCCGGGGCCGGGGCCGGCATCCGCGTCGGCACCGTCCAGCCCGGTCACGGCGGCGGAGCTCACCCGCAGCACGGTGCCCTCCCGGGCCATCCGCACGACCAGGTCGTCACCGGGCCCGGGGCCGCCGGCCGCGGCCACGCCGACACCGGGCCCGGCCGCGGGCGCCCCCGTCGCCGGGTCGACCGTCTCCACCAGGGCGGCGACGGCGTCGAGTTCGGTGTCGGTGCGGCTGGGCCCGTGGTGGCTGAGGATCAGCTGGCCGACGCCGGCCTGGCGGGCGAACGCGATCGCGTCATCGACCGTCGAGTGGCCGAAGGCGGTGGCCGCCCGCCGGTCGCCGATCAGGTTCGATGCGTCGTGGATGAGCACGTCCGCGCCCTGGGCGAGGGCGAGCGCGGCCGGCCCGGCCACACCGTCCAGCGTGTGGTCGGGCATGTAGACGATGGTGGCGCCGTCCGCGCTGATCCGGTAGCCGAAGGTGCGCCCACCTTTGTGGGGTATAGCGGCGGCGGTGACGGTGAACGCGCCGAAGGTCCGGGTACTCGGGCGTAGGACGCGCGTCCGCCAGTGGCCGCGCAGGCCGGCGACCCGGACGGGGAAGCTCGGCGGCGACATGGCGCGGCCCACGATCGCCGCCGCGGTGCGCAGGCCGCGCCCAGGCAGCAGCAGGTCGACCTGGGCGTCCTCGCGGTCCAGGCAGCCGGCGAAGGGCAGGCCCTGGGTGTGGTCCCAGTGCAGGTGGGTGAGCAGCAGCGTGCCCCGGAAGGGCGCCGGCCCCAGCAGCGCGCCGAGGTTGCGGATCCCGGTGCCGGCGTCGAGGACGAGGGTGGGCACCGCGTCGGCGTCGGCGGCCAGCGCGACGCAGGAGGTGTGGCCGCCGTAGCTCACGAAGGCCGCGCCGGGGGCCGGAGTCGACCCCCGCACACCAAGCAGGTGCATCCTCACGCTCTCGCCGCCCTGTCCTGGAGCCGCGCGGCTCCGTGTCCGGCCGGGACGGCCTGTGTCGCTTCCCGGTCACTCATGTCAACGTTCAGTACCCTGCGAATGCTCGGAAGAATCATGCCCGCCCGTGTCACCTGTCCGACAAGTCCGGTTTCGACCCATCGGCCCGATTGACCTCGGCCCGATTGACCGATCTTCGGGGTCACGCACACGATTTCCACTGGCAGCAGCCCGCTTCCCCTCGTTTCCAAGGCCACGACGACCGGTGGAAATACTGGCCCAGCCGGAAGGACGTCGCCAGGAAATCCGAAGATTTCCGGCCGGAAGCCGCAATCGGGCCATCGCCGCATCCTCGTCCGGGCCGGTCCGCTCCGGGCCCGCCGGCCGCGAACCGGCCGTTACGGGGGGTCCACGCAGGCGTGTCGGCCGGCTCGAGGTCTGGTCGGCGGGCCAGGCGGGGACGACGTCCGTGGGTGCCCGCCGCGCGGTCCGCGTCGGCGACGAGACTTCAGGTGGCTGACCGGGGAGGCGGATGCAGGTGGGCGCGGCGGGCGAGTTCGACGCGGTGGTGGTCGGGTCGGGGCCGAACGGGCTGGTCGGCGCGGTCACGCTGGCCGAGGGCGGGCTGCGCGTCCTACTGCTGGAGGCGGCGGCCCACATCGGCGGCGGGCTGCGGACCGAGGAGCTGACGCTGCCCGGGTTCCGTCACGACGTGTGCGCGAGCGTGCTGCCGCTGGCGCTGGCCTCGCCGGCGCTGCGCGACTACGCGGCGAACCCGGCCGACGGGCCGGCCGGGTCGGCCCGGGCGGCGGCGAAGGACGTCTGGCGGGCGGCGACGGCCTCCGCCGGGAACGGGCCCGGTGGGACGGCGCCCGGCGGGACGGCGCCCGGCGGGACGGGCGGGCGGGCGATCCGGTGGGCGCACCCGCCGGTGCCGCTGGCCCACCCGCTGCCGGACGGCCCGGCGGCGCTGCTGCGGCCCGGGGTGGCCGAGACGGCGGACGGGCTGGCCGGACCAGGCGGCCCGGCCGATCCGGCCGGCGCGGACCCGGGGGGCTGGGCCCGGCTGGTCGGCCCGCTCGTCGAGCACGGCACGGCGCTGGCCGAGAGCGTCCTGTCCCCGTTCGATCTGCCGCCGCGCCATCCCGTCGCGCTGGCCCGGTTCGGCGCCAGGGGTCTGTGGCCGGCGACCGTCCTGGCCCGCACGGCGCTGCGGGGCGAGCCGGCGCGGGCGCTGCTGGCCGGGCTGGCCACGCATTCCATGATCGATCTGCATCGCCCGGTGACCGCCGGCTACGGCCTGTTCCTGGGAACGCTGGCCCACACGGTCGGCTGGCCAGTGGCCGTCGGCGGCTCGGCGACGCTGGCGACGGCGCTGGCGGGCCGCCTGACCGAGCTGGGCGGCGAGATCAGGGCGGAGCATCCGGTGCGTTCGCCGGCCGACCTGCCGCCGGCCCGGATCGTGCTGCTCGACCTCACGCCGCGCCAGGTCCTGTCGATCTACGGTGACAGGCTGCCGGCCGACTACCGTTCGGCGCTAGGCCGCTACCGCTACGGGCCGGGGGCGTTCAAGGTCGACTGGGCGCTGGACGGGCCCGTGCCGTGGCGCGATCCGGCCGTCGGCTCGGCCGCGACCGTGCATCTGGGCGGTACCGTGTCCGAGATCGCCGCCGCCGAGCGGGCGGTTGCCCGCGGCCATCACCCGTCCCGGCCGTTCGTCCTGTTCGTGCAGGCCACGGTGGCCGACCGGAGCCGGGCTCCGGCCGGGAAGCACACCGGCTATGCCTACTGCCACGTCCCGCTCGGCTCGACCGTGGACATGACCGCCGCGATCGAGGCGCAGGTGGAACGGTTCGCCCCCGGCTTCCGCGACCGGATCCTGGCCCGGCACGTGCTGGGCCCGGCGGCGCTGGAGGCGCGCAACGCGAACGCCGTCGGCGGGGACATCGGCGGCGGTACGGCCGACCTGCGCCAGCTGCTGGCGCGGCCAGTCGCCTCCACCCGGCCGTGGGCGACGCCGCTGGGCGGGGTCTACGTCTGCTCGGCCGCGACGCCGCCGGGCGGCGGCGCGCACGGGATGGGCGGCCGGCACGCGGCGCGCCTGGCCCTGGCTTCACTCACTCGGCTCTGAGCCCAGGCCCGCCGGGAACCGCGGGGAACCGCGGGGAACCGCGGGGAACCGCCGGGAACCGCCGGGAACACAGCGTCATCGCGGCCAGCGAAGAGTCCTCCACCCGCATGTCCAACAAACGTACGACGTGCGCGTGGAAGAAAGTCCGCGGCCGCCGGCGACGAACCGCTCTCCGCCGAGGAGGGCCACCTCACCGAGAAGCGGGGTGCTGGCACCGCGGAAACCGTGCGGTCAGCGCACTGGGGCCGGCCGCTGGCGAATCCTATCGTTTACGCATCGACAGCCTGAATTCCATTCCGGCGGCCAGGGCGGGAAAGAATCCTTTCCCGCCAGGAATTCCCAGAAAGGAAAACCGTCATGCCCGATGCGTCATCCCGGCCCGGGGCCGGCCGTATCCTGGCCGCGGCCATCCTGGTACTCGGCCCGCTGGCGGGGGCCGGCACCAGCCTCGCCGCCGTCTCCAACGGCGAGCCGGGCGTGAAGACCGTCGCCGAGTACGCGAAGCACCCGGGCCAGGTCGACCTGCTGATCACCTTCGACATCCTGAGCCTGCTCGCGCTGCCGGCCGTGGCCATCGTCGCCCTGCTGGCCTGGCAGCACTCCCCGAAGCTGGCCGCCTGGGGCGGCGTCCTCGCCCTGATGGGGACGACCACACTGGTCGGCCTGGGCATCCTCGACTTCGTCATCCGGGCCGCCACCCACGTCCCCGGCGGAGGCGACGTCGTGCACCGGACGGCGGACACCACCGCGCTGGCCCTGATGCTGATCCTGTCGCTGCTGGCCCATCTGGTCGGACTCGCGCTGCTGGGAGCGGCGCTGTGGCGGTCGAGGGTGGTTCCGCGCTGGGCGGCCGGGGCCGTGATCGCCTACGTGCCGGCGTACGCGGCGACCTCTCTCCTGTCGACCCAGATCAGCGGGATCGCGGTGCTCGCGCTGGTCGCCGGGTTCGCCGGCTGCGCGCTCCAGATCCTCCGGTCGGGCGTGGCCGGGTCAGTCCCGGCACCCGCCGAGAACCGTGCCGGCGCGACCATCCTGAGCGCCTCGTTGTCGTGAGCGCCTCGTTGTCCTAAACGCCTCGTTGTCCTGAGCCAGTCGCGGCCGGTCGGCCGGGCGGCGCCCACCGCGGGGGGATGGGCGCCGTTCGGCCGTTCGGCCGTCCGGCCGTTTCCCCGTCCGGCCGCGGGCGGCGTCTCCACCCGGACCTCAGCCCTGGGGCGGGGGTCCGGTCCGGCCGCGGGCCACCCGGCTGGAGCGGGCGCCACTCGCCTGCTGTGGGCCTGCTACGCACCCAGATGAAGTCGGACATCGAGGTGTACGGCATCGTGTATTCCGGCGAGCTCGGCGACCCGGAGAAGGAGTTCCTCACAGGCCTCGGCGTGGACGTCACGAGGAAGCCCTGGGCCCGCGCGCGGAGCACCCGGCGCGGGCCAGGTTGACCCGGGCACCAGGCTCCCGGCGGGCCCCGGTCCTCGGGCCTCTACCGGAATTCGAACGGGGCCACGATCGGCGGCTCGGTGCTCCACGGAAAGTTGATCCAGCGGTCGGTACGCCGCCACACGTACTCGCATTTCACCAGCGAGCGCGACTTCTCGTAGACCACCGCGGAGCGGACGTCGGCGACCTGGTCACAAATGAAGTCGTGGACGAGATCGATGGTCTTGCCGCTGTCCGCCACGTCGTCCGCGATCAGCACCTTCTTCGCCGAGAAGTCGACCGTGCTCGGCACCGGCGGCAGCATGACGGGCATATCGAAACTGGAGCCCACGCCGTTGTAGAACTCGACGTTCATCACGTGCAGGTTTTTCACCGACAGCGCGTAGCCGAGAGCGCCGGCGACGAACAAGCCGCCGCGGGCGATCGCGAGGATGAGGTCCGGCCGGTACCCGTCGTCGGCGACCGTCTGGGCGAGCTCCCGGGCGGCCACCCCGAAGGTCGGCCAGTCCAGCACCTCGCGGTCGTCCGTCATGGGACGAGACGTTACCGACCACGCCGCCCTGAGAGACCGACGGTCACGGCAGCACCGCGCCAGGTCAGGCCGTGGCCGGGCCGCCCAGGCCGGCGACGGTCGCTCTCCCGGACAGATATGCTGCTCAGCGCGACAACGTCACACTTAGCTAGCTCATGTGCGTACGACAGCCTTGCCAGCGTTGCCCGGAGCGCCGCGGGTCGCGAGCGTGCCGGAACGGCCCGAGCCGGTCGGGTCGAACACCTCGGGCCTTGGGGGGCCCGCGGACCGTGGGAGGTAGCCGTCATGTCCGAGGACCTGGACGTATCCACCGCCGGGCCGGCGATCGACACGTCGGTCCCGCACTCGGCCCGGATCTGGAACTACTGGCTCGGCGGCAAGGACAACTACCCGGTCGACCGGGTGGCCGGCGACGAGTACATCAGGACCTTCCCCGGCATCGGTGAGCTGGCCCGCGCCTCCCGGGGCTTCCTGGTGCGCGCGGTCACGCACCTGGCCGGTGAGGCCGGCGTCCGCCAGTTCCTGGACATCGGCACCGGGCTGCCCACCGCCGACAACACCCACGAGGTCGCCCAGCGCAACGCGCCGGACGCTCGGATCGTCTACGTGGACAACGACCCGCTGGTGCTCGTCCATGCGCGGGCCCTGCTCACCTCGTCCGGCCTGGGGGCCACCGCCTACGTCGACGCCGACCTGCGCCAGCCCGAGGCGGTCCTGACCCAGGCGAGCGAGACGCTCGACTTCGACAAACCGGTCGCGCTGATGCTGATGGGCGTGCTGGGCCACATCGTCGACGACGACGAGGTGCTCTCCCTGGTCCGGGCCTACGTCGCGGCCCTGCCGGCCGGCAGCTACCTGGTCAGCTACGACGGCACGATGCCGGCCGGGGTGACCGGCTTCGGCGAGGCCCAGGACGAGTACAACGACTCGGGCGCCGTCCCGTACATCCTGCGGACGCCGGCGCAGGTCGCCCAGCGGTTCGAGGGGCTCACCCTGCTCGAGCCGGGCGTGGTGCCGCACACCCACTGGCGGCCCGAGCCGACGGTGGACGGGTCGCTGCCGGCCGCCGTCGACGGGTACTGCGGGGTCGGCCGCAAGGACTGAGCGGTCCCCTCGGGTCAGCCGTCCGCGCCGTGCCAGCGGAGCTGGTGGTCGCGGTGAGTGTCGAGGTAGGCGCCGGGCGCGAACAGCGCGTCGTAGAAGTCGGTGTCCAGGTGCTGGGCCTGCAGGTAGTTCATGATCTGGACGGTGGGGACGGTGCCCGGCAGCTTGCCGAACGTCGTGGCGATGTACTCGGTCTCGGTGACGAGCAGGTCGCGCAGCCAGGGCTCGGGACGGGCCGCGGCGGCCCGGACGGCGGCGCTGTCCTTCCACGGGCCCGGGGTGTCGGGGTGGAACGGGCCGCCGGGGCCGAAGCGGCGGGCCAGCAGGGCGTCGACCGACGCCTCGGCGCTGCCGGTGTGGGCCGGGCTGAGCGTCTCGAACACGCCGGGCAGGCCGGTCGGGTTCGGCAGCGGCCAGCGGTCGTCGGTGTCGTAGCGGAACCCGAGGCCGGGCACGGACGGCTCGCCGCTCGCGCCGAGCACGCTGAGGCGGTCGATGCCGTCGAACGACCAGCCGCCCAAGCCCATCGCGCCCAGCAGCAGCGCGCCGTTGTAGGTCGCGGTCATCAGCTCGGCCGAGGCCTCGGTGAGCGTGTACTGCTCGACGAAGCTGAGCGGAAACGTGTCATCGTGGCGCAGGTGGGGGCGGAACGCATCCACGCCCGGGATCGGGCGGTTGTTCACGTCGTCGTGGATCGCGTAGCCGTTCTGGGCGAAGAAGGCCAGGTTGGCCAGCAGGTGCTCGGCCAGGTCGGCCACCGGGATGACCAGCAGTGAGCCGGGGTGGTTGGCGATCCAGGTGTTGTGGCCCTCCAGGTAGGGCTCCTCTCGGGGCAGGTACAGCCGCTCGGCGGACAGGCGGCGGACCCGGCCGACGACGTCGTTCAGGCGGGCGGTCAGCGCGTCCTCGGACTCGGCCGTCGCGCCGGGGGCGGTGGGGGCGGGGACGGCCGGCGGCGCGTCCCGGGTCGGCAGGAAGTAGGTGCCGGAGTCGTCGGTGAAGAAGAACTGTGAGGTGTGGAAGCCGGCGGCGGACGGGAAGGTCCGGCCGGTCGCCGAGCCGGAGTAGTTCGGCAGCCTCGGTGCGTAGCCGGGGTGGTGGCTGATCGCGAAGTGCCAGCCGGTCGTGCCGGTGACCGTGGCCAGGACGACGGCCCGTTCGACGTCGCTGAGCGGTTCGACCGGGCGGCGGCTGGCGAAGGCGAGCGGACCGGCCGGGATGCGCCCGCCGACCGGGAAGCGCCGCGAGCGGCGGCCGTAGATCGCGTCGAGCAGCGGGAAGCGGGCCGCCTCAGCCAGGGCGGCCCGTTCGGCGGCGCTCGGCGTCACCGGGGGCAGGCCGAGCTCGGGCTTCTCGGGTCTGTCCATCGCTGCCTTTCCTCATGCGCCGACGTTGTCAAGGCTGGGCGCCGCCGGCGGGGCGACGGCCGGCCTGTGGATAACTTCGGAGCTGTCGTTTCCCCGGCGCAGCATTGCCCCATGAGCGACGACAACCACTACATCACGGACGGCCACGACAACCCGCTCGGCTGCCCGGAGGCGGCACTGCTGGAAGCTCTGCACGACGAGGTCGAGATGGCGCTGGGGCACGTGCTGGCAGCCCCGCGTAAGGTCTCGCCGCTGGACGATGACGAGCTCGAGGCCGCCCGGGAGACGCTCTGCCTCCTCAGGGCGTTCAACCGCCGTCAGCCGCTGGAGCCCCGGCTTCAGCGCCTGGTCGACGAGGCCCTGGCGTCGTTGCGGCTCGGCCCCGCGGCCGGGGAGCGGTCGGATCGACCCGATCGACCCGGTCGACCCGGTCGACCCGATCGGCAGGATTCGTCGAGTTCGGCCGGGGTGCCTGGGCCACCCGCGCCGCCCGCGCCACCTGGGCCACCCGGGCGGGCTTCTCCCCCGCCGGGTCCCCCGCCGGGCTGACGTGACCACCCGGCGGCCAGGCCGCGCGGCGCGAGCCGTTCCAGCGGGGTCGACGAGCGGCGGGCCATCGCGGCCCGGGCCGGCGCGACGAGCGTCGTCTGCAGGCGGCGGACGGCGTCGACGTGGTCGGCGGTCCAGATGACCCGGACCGCCGTGGCGCTGACCCGGCCGTCGCGGCCGCGCAGGTCGTGACGGACGGCGTCGACGAGCCGTGCCTCGGCCGCGTCATCGCGGGCCAGCGGGTCGGGCACCGGGGCGCTCGCGCCCAGGCCGGCGGCGAGCTGGTCGTACCAGCTCTGGACGCGGCTTCCGATGGCCGTCAGCTCGCGGCGGGCAGCGGACCGCTGGCCACCGGAGCCGCGCTCGCGGCGCCACAGCGCCAGGACCGCGTCGCCGGCCAACCGCAGGCCGACCACGCTGGTGACCAGGCTGCTCACCTCGGCCAGCGGGACTGGTTTGGTCCCGCGCTCGGCCAGATAGGTCCGAAAGGTGTCGTCCAGGCGGCGGGCCGCGGCGGCGGAGCGCGCGGCCTCATTCCTCGGTTCCGTCACGGCGGTCAGGCCGGGGGCGGCGGTCGGCTCGTTCCCCGCGGCCGGGCCGGTCTCCGCGGCCGGGCCGGTCTCCGCGGCCGGGCCAGGGCCGCGGTCGCGGTGGGCCAGGCCGTAGGTGATCGTCGCCTCGAGGTACGCCGCGCTGGCCTGGTAGGCCTGGGCGAGGCTCGCGTTGAGGGCGGCCCCGGCACCGCGTGGCCAGAACAGGACACCGACGACCAGGCTGATCGCGCAGCCGATCATGATGTCCTCGACGCGCAGCAGGCCGACTCGCCAGCCCGCCGGCTGGATGATGTTGTAAAGAATGACGAGGGTCAGCGTAAACGCGGCCTGTCCGGCCGCGAACGACACGACGGCGGGCGCGACCCCGGCCATCAGGACCGCGATCGGGAGGAGGACCCACAGCAGCGTGACGTTCGTGCCGATCAGCGCGAGCACAAGCGCGCCGACGACGACGCCGGCGACGGTCCCGAGCACGATCCGAACCACGTTCTGACCGGTGCTGAGCGCGTTCGAGCGCAGGACCGACAGGGTTCCGAGCACCACCCAGAACGAGTGCTGTACCCCAGTGAGGTTCGCGACCAGGACCGCCAGGCTCAGCCCGGCGGCGCCCCGCAGGCTGTTGTGCAGCCAGACCGAGTGCCGTTCGAGGTGGGCGGCCGCCCGTTCTCGCGCGGCGGCGGCCGCGCTCGCGACGCCGTCGGGCTGCCGGCCGAGCAGGCGGTCCGCCCATCCGCGCTGCTCGGCGGCGCGGGCCAATTCGACGTTGGCCGCGACGGAGGCGACGGCGAAGCCCAGCTCATGGGCCCGGAAGCCGGGGTTGAGGGCGGAGACGAAGGCGTTCACGCCGTCGTCGGCCGGAGCGCCGCCGGGCGGAGCGCCGCCGGGCGGAGCGCCGCCGGGCGGAGCGCCGCCGACTGGGATCTCGACGTCCGGGACCTCGACGTCCGGGACCTCGACGGACGCAACGGACTCGAGGGTCTGCAGGCTGGTCCGCAGGCCGGCCCGGGCCGCGCGCAGCGCGGACGGTTCGACCACCGTCCCGTCTAGGACGGCGGCGCTCTGTTCCAGGACGACGGCCGCGGCTGTCTTCGCCGCCCGGGCCGACCGTCCGAGGGCGCTGTCCGCCGCGCCCGCGGCGACCGGGGTTGGCAGCGGCGCCGCGCGCATGACCGTGGCGTCGAGCCAGCTCAGTTCGTCAACCAGACGCACGACCATGCGGGCGGAGGTGGTCAGGCCGGTCGGCCGGTATGGCGTGGCCAGAAATCCGCGCCGCAGCGCGGCGACCGCCGCGTCGGCGGCGAGCGCGGCCCGCCGGCACCGCTCGAGCGCGCCGGCGGACGTCCCGGCGTCAACGGCGGCCAGGAGAGTCTGGCGCGCGGCGACGTCCGCGAGCAGCCGGTCCGACAGCGCCCGGCAGGCCGTCGCCGCGCCGGAGCGCAGCGAGTCCCGGGCCGGCAGCGGCCACAGCAGCGTCACGGCGGCGAGTGCGCCGGCGGCCGCGAGCGCCCAGCCGGCCAGCCGGTCCGGGATCGCCGAGGGCGGCGCCGTGATCGACACCGGGAGGATCATTGCCAGGAGCATGGCCGTCGTCGCTCCAGCCAGCACCGAGCTGACCACCCCGACGAACAGGACGACCAGGCTGACGAGGCCCATCGCGACCGCCGCCAGCCAGGCCGGCCGCGAGGCGAGCGTCCCCAGGCAGACGAAGACGGCGCCCAGGCCAGCCAGCGAGACCAGCGCGAGCGCCCGTTGCCGGATCGGGCCGCCGAAGTCGACCAACAGCAGCATCGAGAAGGAGCCGAAGGCCGCGAACGTGGCCACGTCCGCGTTCCCGATCAACCGGTCACCCAGCGCGAACATCGCGGGCATCATGATCGCCGCCCGGCCGGCCCGGCGCAGCGCCGCGAAGCCGTGGTCGTGCTGCCCGAGCCACTTCATCGGCCGCACCGGTCCCACCGGCGTCACCCCGCTCCCGCGCACGCTGCCCCGCGAAGCTTCAGGCTAACGGCCGTCCCGCCAGCGGGCCGTCCGCGAACCGAGGCGTCGACGGCGACGAGCCTGGTCGCTGGTCAGCCCGCGTGGCCGCGGCGCACAGCCGGCTGTGCGCGGCCGGCGCCCACCCGGCCGCGGCTACCTCGGGTCAGCCGTTGATCGGCTGCCAGAGGGCGCAGTCGTGGTCACTGTCGAACGTGCCGGCCGAGAAGGGCCGGGCGGTGGTGTTCTCCAGTGGTGGCGAAAAACATCGCCGCGGACGGATAGGCGCTGACGTACTCGCCCTGGACCTGACGACGGTCCGCCGCCCGGTTCGGCGTGCGGTCGTCCTTGATCGGCCTATCAGTCTGCGTGGTGGTCCGCTCGGCGTCAGGTCTCCGTGCTCCCGACAGCCAGATGGGTCTGAAGACCATCGACAACCGCTCGCATCCGCTGAACGAGGTCACCAAGGTCCTGGGCCTCGAGGCGCGAGGCCGGCCCGGAAACCGAAAGCGCGCCGATCACCCGCCATCCCTCCCCGCCCCGCTCTGCGGTCACGGTCGGGGTCTCCGGCCGCTCCGGCACCGCGACCGCCGGGATTGCCTGGATTGCCGGGATTGCCGTGGTCGCCGGCCCGAATGTCGTACAGGCGGATGGGTCGGGAGTGGGCGCTGCCGGCTCGGCGGACCGCGCAGCCGGGGCCGACGCTCCCCGCGCGAGAAGCGGGAAGGCCAGGCATCGGACTCCGACTTCCTCCTCTCCGTTGTCGGTGCCGTACCCTTGCGCGCGGACCCGCGCGAGTTCCTCCGTGAACGCGGTCGGGTCGGTGATCGTCGTCGGCGTCCGCCGGGGCAGACCGGTCCGAGCGAGCATGGCGTCGGTGACCGCTGGCGGGAGGAAGGCGAGGATGGCCTTACCCACGCCCGTGCTGTGCAGCGGAGCCCGGTTTCCCACCTCGGTGAACATCCGCAGCCGGTGAGGTGAGGCGGCTTGCGCCACGTAAACGACGTGGTCGGTCTCCAGCACGGCCAGGTTCGCCGTTTCGCCGGAGATCTCGACCGCGCGCCGAAGATAGGGCTCGGCGCCGGCGGCGAGCAGCCGCTGCGCGGAGTGACCGATCCCGATCAGACCCGCGCCGACCACGTACCGACGGTCGGACTCCTGGCGGACCCAGTTGCGATCGGTCAACGCCCGTAACAGTCGGTGGACGGTCGGCTGAGGCAGGCCGGCCGTCCGGGCCAGATCCGCGAGCCCGACGCCACCCGGGGCGGCCGCGAGAATTTCGATCAGGTGCATCGCGCGGTCGACCGACTGCACGGCGCCGTTCGCGCGGGTTGCGACGGCGGCCGCGGTCGCGATGGCATCCGCGTTCGAGGCTCCTCGCGTCCGCTCGGCGGCGCCATCGCGGTCAGGATCCGGCGGAGACATCGTCGTCAGCATCCTCGGACAGTACGACGGCGCGAGGGCTCCCACGCTCCGTGCCGGAGCTCAGCAGAGCCGCGGCGGGGACGCCCCGGACAGCGGCGTCGAGTACCTCGATGGTGTGCGCGGAGGGCATCGGCTCGCCTCCGGTCTGACTCAGAGCGGCGTTGATCTGCATCAGGCAACCAGGGTTCGCGGTGACGAGCAGGTCAGCACCGGTCTCCAGAACCCGCGCGGCCTTGCGGCTGCCGAGTTCCGCCGCCGCCTCCGGCTGGAGAAGGTTGTAGACCCCGGCCGATCCGCAGCACAGCGAGCCGTCGGCGATCTCCCGTACGCTCAGCCCAGGGATGGTCCGGAGAAGGTCGCGTGGCTGCGCCCGGATGCCCTGTGCATGGGCTAGGTGGCAGGCGTCATGGTAGGCGACTGAGATCGGTAAGGGGTGCCGGACCGCGCGGGGTTCGTGGGCGGCCAGAAACTCCGTGACATCCCGCGTCCGCGCTGCCAGCCGATCGGCCCGCGCAGCCCAGGCCGGGTCGTCGGCCAGGAGCCGTCCGTACTCCTTCATCGCCGAGCCGCAGCCAGCGGCGTTGACGATCACATCGCTGACCTCGGCCTCCTCGAACCGGGAGATCACGTCGCGAGCGAAGCGCGCCGCCTCCCCCCGGCGGCCCATGTGGCTCGACAGCGCTCCGCAGCATCCCTGGTCGGGGGGAATGATGACGTCGAAGCCCTCCGCGGCCAGGACGTTCGCGGTCGCGGCGTTGACCCCGGGGAAGAAGACGCTCTGCACACAGCCGGTCAGGAGGCCGACGACCCCGCGGGCCGGCCCGATGGCGGGCACCCGGCCCGGCAGCCGGGGTGGCCGGGCCTCCAGCGGAGGCGCGACCGCCTCCATCGCCCGCAGCGCCGCCGGCAGCCGGTCGAGCAGGCCGAGCCGCCGGAGGATCCTGGCCAGGCCGGATCGCTGGTAGAACCGCAGCGGGCCGCGCAGCATCCGCAGCCGGCGCGGGTACGGGAACACCGCGAAGATCGCGGATCGCAGCAGCCGCTCGCCCCGGGACCGCTCGTGCCGTCGCTCGACCTGGGCTCGGGTCTGTTCGATGAGGGCGTCGTACTGGACGCCGGACGGGCACGCGGACACACAGGCCATGCAACCCAGGCAGCGGTCGAAGTGACCCGCCATCGCCGCCGTCAGCGGCTGGCCCTCCAGACCCTGTTTCATGAGGTGGATCCGCCCGCGGGGGGAGTCCATCTCCTCGCCCCACAGCTCGTAGGTCGGGCAGCTCGGCAGACAGAAACCACAGTGGACGCAGTCCTCCACCAAGGCGAGCTGAGGCGGGTGATCGTCATCGAACGCGCCCGTCTGGCTCATCTCTCACCACCGTTCGCCACCACGCCGCTGATCATCGTCGTACCGCCATTGCCCATGTCAGATACCTCCCACGAATCGGCCCGGCGCGAGTCGCCGATCCGGGTCGAACTCCCGCTTGACCCGGCGCATGAGGGAGAGCGCCGGCACCGGGCCCCAGACGTCGAGCCCAGCCGTTGCCAACTCCCGGCCCGGGCGGAGCACGACCGCGCTGCCGCCGGCGGCCGAGGCCGCCGCGCGCAGCGCGCGCACCAGAGCCCCGAGCGCCCCCGTGTCAACCCATTCGCGGCCACAGCCGGCGTAGATCACGCCGACCGCGGCCGAGCCGGCGAGGGTCACCGGTCCGGGCGCGCTGTCCGGACCGCCCGTTGGCCGAGCCGCCGCGCGAACCGCGGCCAGCAAAGCCGGTACCTCGGCGCGAGGCACCGCGATCTTCACAGTCACCGGGCCGGGCAAGATGCCCCACCACAGCGGTGGGGCCGAGCTGGCCACGGCCGTCGGGCCGAGCCGGCGGACGATGTCCTCCGCCCGGCCAGGCAGCGCCGAAGGCGATCCCTCGAGGAGGACGGCCACCTCGACCGGGCCGTCCACCGGAGCACGGTGAACCTCGACCGCCGTCGGCGTGGCCGGGCTGGTCAGCACCGCCGCCACGCCGGACGCGGCGGCGGCCTCGTCCGCCAGCTCGGCGATGACGTACCTCGCCGCCTCAGGCAGCGGGTGCAGCCGCAGCACCGCCTCGGTGATGATCCCCAACGTCCCGTAGGAGCCGGTGTAGAGCCGGGCCAGGTCGTAGCCGGCCACGTTCTTGACGACTGTTCCCCCCGCGCGGGTGACGACGCCGTCGGGCCGCACGACTGTGACGCCGAGCAGGAGGTCCCGGGGGCCGCCGAAAGCGAGCCGGGACGGGCCGGCCAGTGCGGTCGCGATCGTCCCGCCCACGCTCGAGCCGGGCACGACCTCGTCGAGAGCGAGGCGCTGGCCGACGGCGGCGAGCGGGTCGCGCAGCCCGTCGACCGTCAGTCCGGCGCCGACACGCACGACGTAGTCCCCGACCCGGTGCTCGATGACCTTGTCGAGGCGGGACAGGTCGACGATCAGTTCCGCCCGCTCCGGCGGCGGCGCCCAGCCAATCTTCGTGCCGCGGCCACGGGGTATGACGGCAAGCCCGTGGCGGGCGGCGATCCGGACCACCGCCGCGACCCCGGCGGTGTCGCCCGGCGTGGCGACGACCGACGGCACCACCCCCGCGACGGCGTCGGCCGCGGTGGCCGGGCGCGCATGCCCGGGCCCTGTGACGGTCGCCAGCTCGGCCACCAGCTCAGACACCAGTTCGTCGGTTCTCATCAGAACAGCTCCGCCAGGCCGGACTCCTGCAGTGGGTGCGCGCCCCGCCGCCGCCCCGGCGGCTCGCCGCACAGCCGCGGAGTCGGGAAGATCTTGCCTGGGTTGCACAGCCCCGCCGGATCGAAGGCGCACCTGACCATCTGCATCGCGTCCAGGTCGGCCGTGGTGAACATGACCGGCATGAACGCCGCCTTCTCGGCGCCGACGCCGTGCTCACCGGTGATCGAGCCGCCCTCGGCCACACACAGCTCGAGGATCTGGCCCGAAACCCGCTCGGCCCTCTCGGCCTGCCCCGGTATCTTCTCGTCGAACAGGACCAGGGGATGCAGGTTGCCGTCGCCGGCATGGAAGACATTGGCCACCCGGATACCGGCCGCGGCCGACAGCTCCGCGATCCGGCGCAGCACCGTCGGCAACGCCGCGCGGGGGATCACGCCGTCCTGGACGATGTAGTCCGGGCTGATCCGGCCGACGGCGGCGAACGCCGACTTGCGGCCACGCCAGAACAATCCGCGCTCGGTCTCGTCGCGGGCGACGCGGATCTCGATGGCCGCGTTGTCCCGGCAGATCCGCTCGACGGCGGCGAAGGACTCGTCAACCTCGCCGGCCGGTCCGTCGACCTCGATCACCAGCACCGCGCCGGCGCCGGCCGGGTAGCCGCAGGCCACAGCGGCCTCGGCTGCCTCGATGGCCAGGGCGTCCATCATCTCGATCGCGGCCGGGACGACCCCGGTCGCGATGATCGCCGATACGGCCGCGCCGGCGTCGTCGGTGCCGGCGAAACCGGCCAGCAGTGTACGGACGGCCTCGGGCCGGCGCAGCAGCCGGAGCGTGACCCGGGTCGCGATGCCGAGCGTGCCCTCCGACCCGATGAACGCTCCCAGCAGGTCGTAGCCGGGCGGGTCGAGCGACTTCCCGCCACCCAGCGACACCGCCTCGCCGTCAGGGGTGACGATATCGAGCCCGGTCACGTGGTGGGCGGTGAAGCCGTATTTCAGGCAGTGCGCGCCGCCCGCGTTCTCCGCGACGTTCCCACCGATGGAGCAGACCTGCTGGCTGGACGGGTCAGGCGCGTAGTAGAAGCCGACCGGCCCGGCGGCCGCGCTGACCGCCGCGTTGGTCACAGCCGGATCGACGACGGCGGCGTGGTTGGCCGCATCGATCTCGTGGATCGTCCGCATCCGGGAGGTGACGATCAGTACGCCGGACGGGTGGGGAAGCGCGCCGCCGGACAGTCCGGTGCCCGCGCCGCGAGCGACGTAGGGCACGTTCTCGGCGACGCAGGCCCGGACGGCTTCGGCGACCTGACCCGCGTCCGCCGGCAGGACCACGAGCGCGGGGATGGACCGGTAGTGCGCCAGGCCGTCACACTCGTAGGTCCGCCGCCGCTCGAGATCGGTGATGAGCGCGTCCGCGGCGAAGCGAGGACGCAGCCGGTCGGCGACCCGCTCGACAGCCGCGCTGTCGTCGACCGTAACGGCACGGGGCATCACGCTGTCCGCCTCTCCGCTCGAGGTCTGTCCATCCAGCTCGTTCCCTCAGGGCATGCGATCGTAGGCGGGCAGGGTGAGGAACTCGACGAACTCGTCCGCCAGGGCAACCTCGATGAACAGGTCGCGGGCCTGCGCGTAACCGGCCCGGTCGTACTCGTCGCCGTCAGCCTCGGCTATCGCGGCCATCTCCTCGGCGATGATCCGCTCGACGAGATCCCGCGTGGTCGGGGTCCCGTCGGCGAGCTCGATGCCGCCCCGTAGCCACTGCCAGATCTGTGAGCGGGCGATCTCGGCGGTCGCGGCATCCTCCATCAGATTGAAGATCGCCACAGCGCCGGTGCCGGCCAGCCACGAACGCAGGTAGCGCAACGCCACGGCGACGTTGTTGCGCAGGCCGGCCTCCGTCCGTTCGCCGCCCGCCGTCGCCAGATCGAGCAGGGCCGCCGCGTCCGGTTTGACGTCCTCGCGCGCGCGGCCGAGCTGGTTGGGCGCATCGCCCAGCACCCCGTCGAAGACCTCCCGGCACAACGGGACGAGATCGGGATGGGCCACCCACGACCCGTCGAAGCCGCCGCCGGCCTCCCGGGTCTTGTCGTCCCGGACCTTCGCCATGGCGGCCGCGTTGACGTCGGGATCCCGCCGGTTGGGGATGAAGGCGGCCATGCCGCCGATCGCGTGCGCGCCCCGCCGGTGACAGGTCCAGACCAGCAGGTCGGTGTAGGCCCGCATGAAGGGCGCGGTCATCGTCACGGCGTTGCGGTCGGGCAGGACGAAGGCGCCACCCCGGTCGCGGAACTTCTTGATGATGCTGAACAGGTAGTCCCACCGCCCGGCGTTCAGGCCGGCGCAGTGCTCGCGGAGCTCGTAGAGGATCTCCTCCATCTCGAAGGCCGCCGGCACGGTCTCGATCAGGACGGTGGCCCGGATCGTCCCCCGGGCGAAACCGAGGGCGTCCTCGGTGTGGCTGAAGACGTCGTTCCAGAGACGGGCCTCACGATGGCTTTCCATCTTCGGCAGGTAGTAGTACGGCCCGGAGCCGGCATCGAGCTGGCGTTGCCCGCAGTGCAGCGCGTACAGCGCGAAGTCGAACAGGCTTCCGCTCATCGGGGCGCCGTCGACCAGGACGTGCTTCTCCGGCAGGTGCCAGCCCCGGGGCCGCACGACGATGGTCGTGGCGGTCTCGCCGAGCTCGTAGCGCTTGCCGCCGGGAGCGGTGAAGTCGATGGACCGGTCCAGCGCGTCCCGCAGGTTGAGCTGGCCGCTGATCATGTTCTCCCACAGCGGCGTGCTGGCGTCTTCGAAGTCGGCCAGCCACACCTTGGCCCCCGAGTTCAGCGCGTTGATCGTCATCTTGCGATCGGTGGGACCGGTGATTTCCACCCGCCGGTCCACGAGCCCAGGAGCGGGCGGCGCCACCGTCCAGTCGCCCGCGCGAACCCCCTCGGTCTCGGGCAGAAATCCGAGCATGGCGCCGGCGGAGAGCTCGGCCTGCCGCTCAGCCCGGCGCGCCAGGAGGGCCAGCCTCGTCGCGTCGAACCGGCGGTGCAGGTCGGCCAGCAACGTCAGCGCGGGGGCGGTCAGCACCTCCTCGATCCGCTCTACGGCGGGCCCGGCGATCTCGACGCCGGCGGGAACGTCCTTCGTGGACAGGGTCATCTCGTCAACTTCCGCTTCGTGGAACCAGTGTTTCGCATCGCGGACCACGATAGGCTCGAACCAACGTTCGCGCAACCGTCCCGCCAGGAACCACGCGCAACGACCGCTATCAGGCCATGAAGGGAGATGGGGGAAGTTGAGGAGAGACGGAGGGCCGCGCTGGCCGGCCGAGGCGCGGGAGTCAGCCGACGGTGAGGCCGAAGACAGTGACCGCCACCGCGTAGCAGGCGAGGGCGGCGACCGTGCCGTACAGGTTGACCCGCGCCGACGGGACGCGCGGCGCCAGCCACGGCCCGAACAGCCAGTTGACCAGCGGCATCAGCAGCCAGGTCAGCGCCGAGACGCTCAGCATGTTGCCGACGAACAGGGCCAGGAAGCCGGGCACGCCACCCGCGTCGAGCCCGCGCCCAACCGTCAGGTTGAGCACCATCACGGTCGGATACAGCGCCAGCAGCACCATCATGGCCTGCTTCCAGTTCGGCGGGGCCGCGCCGCCGCCGTCCCCGTCGCCGGAGCCGAACCGGAACCAGCCGCTGAACGCCGAGGAGACCTTGCGGACGTCGTAGCTGGCCACGTGGTCGCGGCCCTCCTCCAGCAGCCGGCGCCGGGCGGCGGAGGCCAGCCACTCGTCGAGCCGGCGCATCGAGTCGTATCGGAAGACGGCGACCCAGCGGTCCTGTACTCCGGGCACGGGCCGGAACAGCTCGTATCCCATGAAGCCGGGCGAGCGCGCCTGGACCGAACGGACCTTGTCCTGCCAACGGGCGAACTCCTGCTCGTGCCCGCGCCGAACCCGGTGGGCGACGACCGCCGTCACCACGTCATGTTCGGGCGGCTCGCCGACGAGGATCTCCTGCGTCGCCGGGGCGCTGAAGAGTGGCCGCCCCTGGGCCAGCAGGCGGGCACGCTCCGGCGAGTCGAGCCATCCGCGCAGCTCATCAATGGTGGCGAACCGGAACACGACGACCCAGGAACGCGCGTCGGGCGCCGTGGGCGGGTAGAGCTCGACCGCTTCGAAGCCCGGGCGGGAGCGGGCGGCGGAGTCGGTGCGCTCCTGCCAGCGCCGGTAGTCCGCCTCCCGGCCGCCGGCCACCTCAAGCGTGATGACAACGGTGGCCGGACCGGTCGCGGCCCCGGCCCCGGCCCCGCCGGGTCCACTCGACCCGGTCGGCGCCCCAGCCGCGCCAGGCTCGCCAGCCGCGCCAGACACCCGGGAGCGGCCAGCTGGGCGGCCGGTCCGGTCCGCGGTCCCGGCGCGGCCTCGGCGCGTGCTGGCTCTCACTCCGGCCAGAATAGGCGTCCCCGCCGCCGGCGGCGCCCGGACGCCCAATTACCCCCATATCCAAGAATCGTGATGAACGTTCCGGATGATGGCGCCCGGGCGCGTGCGGAGACGGGCCGCCGGGTAACACCGAAAAAGGCCACGCGGAGCTGGCGCGGCAACGATGTCGAAGACGCCGAAAAGGACCGGGGTAGCGAGGCGCCAGGGCACCGGCGACAGCTGGCTGCCCAATAACCGGAGGGGGCGCGGTATGGATCATAAGGGTCTGATGACCGAAGCGGCGCGACTAGCCACCGAATCGGTGGAAAATGGCTGGGGCGGACCGTTCGGCGCGGTCATAGTCAAGGACGGAGAAATCGTAGCGCGCGGCCAGAACCGTGTTCTACTGACCGGGGACCCAACCGCGCATGCCGAGGTCGAATGCATTCGGAAGGCATCCCAGCTGCTCAACCCGCACAGCCCGTCGATCGCCCCCGAGGAGCAGAACGAGGCGACGCTCACGCTCGTGCCGCGCCCGCCGGACTCCCCCGACATCGTGCCCGAGCGCGCTCGCATGCTGATGGGCTACTCGCTCTATACCGCCGGCATCCCATGCCCGATGTGTATGAGTGCCATCTACTGGTCACGCATCAGCGCGGTGTACTTCAGCTGCGACCTCGACGCCACCAAGAGCATCGGCTTCGACGACGCTTTCCAGTACGAGGACTTCAGCCGCCCGCTGGACGAGCGGACCATCCCGGTCACGCAGGTCCACCCCGAACTCGGCGAGCAGGCGTACGCCGCCTGGAACCACAAGCCCGACCATCACCCGTACTGACCAGACCAGAACTGAGCCCCGGAACTGAGCCCCAGAACGAAACCGAGCCGGAACTGACCTGAGCAGGCGCGCACGACACGGCCGCGGCCGGCACACCGCCGCGGCCCGGGCCACCCGTACTAGGATAATGTCGGATTTTCGCCCGGCCCCTACCCGACCCGACCCGAAAGAACATATTGATGCCCCGGTACAGCGTCCTCGTGACACCGGCAATGAACCAGGTCTACGCGGATGCGTCCACCCGCCTGATGCGCGCCGAAATAGAGATCATGAACTCGACCGTCCTCGGCGGCCGACTGCATCACGTCACCGACACCGTCATCGCCGGCGCGCCGTATGTGACCTTCCACGCGGACGGCCTCGGCGAACGCGATCTCGCCTACCTGTCGAACCTGTCGTCCCTCTACGCGCTGTTCGCGTTCGACGGAGAGCTCCTGCGCCCCCTCGACCTCAACCGGCTGGACGTCTTCGACGACGATCTCATGACGATCCAGAAGTACTCCGGAAAGACCAACCAGTACTTCACGAAACTGCTGCTGAACGTCACCGTCCTGTCCGGCTCGGCCGCCCCGGCGATGCTGACGGGCGACGTGGCGGTCCTCGACCCGCTCTGCGGCCGGGGCACGACGCTCAACCAGGCAATGACCTACGGTTTCGACGCCGCCGGCGTCGAGATAGACCGCAAGGACTTCGAGGCGTACGCCACGTTCATCCAGACCTACGTGAAGAACAAGCGCCTCAAGCACCACGCGGAGGCCGGCCCGGTCCGACGCGACCGCCAGGTCGTCGCCCGCCGCCTGACGATGTCCGTGGGCCTGTCAAAGGAGTCCTACCGGGCCGGCCAGACCGTCGACCTGACCGTCGTCAACGTCGACACCCGTGAGGCGGCGGCCTACCTGCGCCCGGCGAGCTTCGACGCGCTGGTCACCGACCTGCCCTACGGCATCCAGCACGGCAGCCACGGCGGGGGCGGCGGTCCCGGCGGGGGCGCGAAGCCCCGTGGGAAGCCCGCCGGGCCGCCGGCGCTGGCCCGCCGCCCGACCGAGCTGCTCGAGACCGCGCTGCCGGTCTGGCTGCCGCTGCTCAAGCCGGGCGCGGCGCTGGGCCTGGCCTTCAACTCCCGGGTCGGCCGGCGTGAGCTGATCGCTGAGACGGTGGCCGACGCGGGCCTCGACGTCCTGGACGCACCGCCCTACCTGGGCCTGCGCCACCGAGTCGACCAGGCCATCACCCGCGACGTCCTGATCGCGGTCAAGCCGGGGTAGCCGGGGTAGCCGGCCTAGCACGGCCCGCACCGCCGCGAGCCTCGGCCATCCCCCGCCCGGCCAGTCGGTCCGCCAGCTCGTTACCCGGGTGCCCGGCGTGTCCTTTCACCCAGTGCCATTCGACGGTGTGCCGGGCGGCGGCCGCATCGAGGCGGCGCCACAGCTCTGCGTTCTTCACCGGCTTGCGGTCGGCGGTGAGCCACCCCCGGCGTTTCCAGTTCGCGATCCAGCGGGTGATCCCGTCGCGGAGGTAGACGCTGTCGGTGTAGAGCGCGACGGTGGCCGGTCGCGTCAGCGTCTCGAGCGCGCTGATGGCGGCCATCAGCTCCATCCGGTTGTTGGTGGTGCCGGCCGCCTCGCCGCCGTAGATGGTCTTCTCCGTCTCGCCGTAGCGCAGGACCGCGCCCCAGCCGCCCGGGCCGGGATTGCCGCTACAGGCGCCGTCGGTGTAGATCGTGACGACCCCGGCCGCCGCTGACGTCTCGCCCACGCCGCCCCTTCCGCTCAAGAAGGGACGATCATACGAGGACGGTCGGGCGCCGTGAGCGGCCCCGGGCCAGCCGGCGGGCCCCGGCGTCGATCCCGAGCGCGAGCGCCAGGATGGCGGCGACCGCGATCGCCGCGCCGGCCAGAACGTCGGTGGCGTAGTGGTAGCGCAGGACGATGAGGCCGATCGGGACGATGCTGGCCAGCCCGGCCGCGAACGCCCCGAGCAGTACCCGGGCCTGGCGTGGCAGCCCGGCCAGCGACCCCGACGGGACCAGGAGCAGCACGATCACCGTCGCCACGGCCACCGCGCCGGTCGTGTGACCGGACGGGAACGCGAACGCGTCGCCGCTGCGCCGGCCGATCAGCGGCTTGAGGCCGTATTCGGTGAGCATGCCGGCCGCCGGCGGCCCGACGAAGGCCAGCAGCGCCGCCCGGGGCCGCCGCGCCATCAGGCAGCCCAGCCCCAGCAGCGCGGCGAGGACGCCGACTCCCTCGGGGCTCCCCAGCTGCGTCAAGCCCTCCAGCAGGGACCGGAAACCGCCGAGGCGATAGGCCAGGCCGTTATCGACCCGGGCGTCTACCCGCAGCGGCCCGTCGGTTCCGGCGACCCGGCTGGCCAGCAGGGCGACCCCGGCCAGACTCGGCAGGATCACCAGCCAGCAGAACGGTCGCACCAGTGGTGGGACGAGGGCGCGCTCGTCGCCGTCCCACGGGTTGCCGCCGACCGCCGCCCGCCGGCGGGCCCGGTCGTGCAGGACGAAGGCGGCGAGCAGCAGCACGTCGATGCCGACGGCGGCGGCCAAGCCGAGCATCGCCGCTCCGAGCGCCGGGAAGTCCGGTGTGTCGAGCTGGCCCGGGTTCAGCCGCAGCCGGGGCGCCAGGTAGCCGATCAGGACGAACATCCCGAGGCCGGCCGCGGCCAGCCCGCTCACCCGGCGCGGGTACGCCTCGGAGTACCGACGCCAGGCCAGGCGGGCGCGTCGCACGTTCAACACGGGTTAACGGTAGGCGGCCCAGATGTGAGGACAACCAGCCTCGGCCTCGACGTCACACTGGCCGAGCTGAAGCTGGAGGCTTTTCTCCCGGTTGATCCGGTGACGGCCGAGGCTCTCGCGACGGCTGTCCACCCGTCTTCGCGGGATCTGTCGAGCTGACGGCGTCGCCGTCAGAGCCGCTCTCAGGGCCGCTCTCAGGGCCGCTCTCAGGGCTGCTGTCGGGGCCGGAGTCGCGGCTGGAGTCGGCGTCGTCGGCCGAGTCCTCGAGCTCGGCGATCTCGGCCCGTTCGGCCCGACGCCGGTAGAGATAGACCCCGACCAGGAGGACGGCGAAGAGAATCAGCAGCCCGGTCGACGCCCAGCCGGCGACTCGTTCGACCTTGTTGTACGAGGCCCCGGCCAGGTAGCCGAGCAGGGTGAACCCGACGCCCCAGACGATCCCACCGGCCGCGTTGAACGCGAGGAACTTCCAGTAGTGCATGCGGGACAGGCCGGCCAGGCCCGGCATCACAGCCCGCAGGAACGCCGTGAAGCGGCCGAGGAACACCGCTCGCCCGCCCTTGGCCCGCAGGTAGTTGCGGGCCCCGTCGATCGCGCGGCGACGGGGCGCGAGGAAGCGCAGGTTCAGGACCCGTTCACCGAAGTGGCGACCGACCTCGTACCCGACCGAGTCACCGGCGATAGCCGAGACGACCACGACCGCGATCATCCAGGGCAGGCTGACCGCGTGCTGGCTGGCCAGGACACCGCCGAGCAGGACAGCGGTCTCACCGGGCAGGACAAAGCCGATGAAGATCGCCGCCTCGCCGAACGCGAGCGCGGCGACGATCGCGTAGGCGGGCGGACCGTGCAGGACGAGCAGGTGGTGCATGACCGCCGTGACGGGGCTCGCGGTCACCGTTCCGGCAGCGGCCAGGGCGAGCGGAATCGGATAGGCCACGACGCTGACGATACGTGGGCGCGGGCCGCGCGTGGTCGTGGCCGCCCGGTGACCCTCACCGGCGCCAGAGCGGCGCCGGCCATCGACGACGAAGCGGGCGGCACCGGCCGGATCATCACATTGAACGCACATGTTGCTACCCATCGGCACGGCCGAGCTCGTAGGGACCACACTGTGGCCCGTGATCCGGTCGAGGGTGCTCCGTTCGAACATGTCCCGGCGGGGCGGGTGGGGCCAGCGGGCCAAGCGGGCCCGGCGGGCCCGGCGGCCCTGGCCTGGCCTGGCCGCCACCGCCGCGCTGTGCCTGCTGACCGCCGGGTGCGGTCTGACCGGCCGCGACGGCCCGAGCGCGGTCGGGCACACCGCCGTCCCGACGCAGCGCGCGGGCGGCGCGACCGCCGGGACGCCGTCCGCCGGCCTCGACACCAGGGCCGAGAACGCCCGCCCCGGCGCCGACAACTGCGGCCTGCGCACCCTCGGGCCGCCGAACGCCGTCGAGGGCTGGCTCGACCACGCCAGCATCGCCCCCGGCACGCCGGTCCGGCTGTACGCGTCGACGACGTCGCCCTCGCTGCGGGTCGCGGTCTTTCGGACCGGCTGGTACGGCGGCCGCGCCTGCCGGCTGGTCACCTCGACCGGCCCGCTGCCGGGCGTCGTCCAGCCGCCCCCGACCCACGCCGGCGGCGTCAACACGATCAGCGCGGCCGGCTGGCACCCGACGACGACGTTCACCACCACCGGCTGGGTGCCGGGCGACTACCTGTTCCTCCTGACCGACTCCGCCGGCCAGGGCCGCTACGTCCCGCTCACTGTGCGCGGCCCGAGTGCCGCCGGCCGGGTGGTGATCCTCAGCTCGGCCACCACCTGGCAGGCCTACAACGCCTGGGGCGGTTACAGCCTGTATCACGGCCTGCGTGGCTTCGCCGACCGGGCCCGTGTCGTCTCGTTCGACCGTCCCTACGACTACGGCGACGGGGCCGCCGACTTCACCGGCAACGAGCAGCCGCTGGTGGCCCTGGCCGAGCGGATGAACCTGCCGCTGGACTACGCCACCGACGTCGACCTGCACACCGACCCGCGCCTGCTCGACGGCGCTCGGGCGGTCATCTCCCTCGGCCACGACGAGTACTACTCGCCGGCGATGCGCGCCGCGTTGACGGCGGCCCGGGACCGGGGGACGAACATCGCGTTCCTGGGCGCGAACGCCGTCTACCGCCGGATCCGGCTGAACGCGTCGCCGCTGGGCCCGGACCGGCTGGAGACCGCCTACAAGGTGGCCACCGAGGACCCCGTCTACGGCCGGGACAACGCCCAGATCACCGCGAACTGGCCGTCGCCGCCGCTGGCGAACCCGGAGAGCTCGCTGACCGGCGGGATGTACCAGTGCAACCCGGTCCACGCGGACATGGTGATCAGCGATCCCGGGGCCTGGCCGCTGGCCGGGACCGGCCTGGCCGCCGGCGCCCGCCTGCCCGGGCTGGTCGGCTCCGAGTACGACCGGGTCGACCTGGCCTACCCGACGCCCCGCCCGATCACGGTGCTCGCCCACTCGCCGGTGACCTGCCGGGGCCGGGCCGACCACTCCGACGTCGCCTACTACTCGACGCCGTCGGGCGCCGGGGTCTTCGACGCCGGCACCAGCGCGTGGGTGTGCGCGCTCAACGACGTCTGCGGACCCGGTGCCGGCGGCCCAGTGGTCCGCGCGGCGATCACGGCGATCACGGCCAACGTCCTGCGGGCGTTCGCCGCCGGGCCGGCCGGGCGGGCGCACCCGGCGGTGGACGCCGTGCCGGCCGACGACCGGGCCGGCGCCGCCCCCGGCGAGAACGACTGACGCCGGCCGCCCGGGCGCCGCTGCCGGCCGCCGCTGCCGGCGGACGGCGGCCGCGCTCAGGTCCGCGCGGGCGGCACCGGGACGGGTTCGGCCAGCGGGACGGGCGGCGGTGGCGTTGACGGGACCGCCCAGCTCAGGCTGTCGGCGAGCGCCGGGCGCCACACCGCGTACGTGTGGCCGCCGCCGCGCAGGCGCAGCACGACGTCCAGGCCCCGGGCGCCCAGCAGCGTCGCCATCGCCCGGGTGTCGCCGATGGACTCACGGTCGGCGCGGCCGCAGTCCAGCCAGACCCGGGTCGGCGGCGTGGCGGACAGGTCGTTCGCGTAGCCGACCGGGCTGTTCGCCGCGACGACCGCGGCCAGGTCGGGCCGGCGTCCGAACAGCGTCGCCATCCCGCCGGTGTGGGTCGGCCGGTCCAGCCCGGACATGGCGATGATCGTCGCGACCAGGTCCCGGTGGCGCAGGCCCAGGTTGAGCGCGCAGAACCCACCGGCCGACATGCCGGCGAACACCCGGTCGTCCCGGTCCGCGCGGGTGCGCAGGCTCCGGTCGATCGTCGGGATGACGTCGTCGACCAGATAGGTCTCGATGTGCTCGGTCGGGCGTTCGACGCACTCGCTGTCGTCCAGCCAGTCGTGGCTCAGCCTCGGCGCGACCAGGATGGCCGGCCTGCCGGCCCGGGCCAGGCGGGAGCCGATCGCGGCGGCGCGGTTGGCCCGGAACCAGTCGACCGGCGCGCCCGGGCTGCCGTGCAGCAGGTAGACAACCGGGAAACGCGCCCCGGGCTGGATGAAGTACTCGGGCGGCAGGTAGACGAGGGCGGCGTGGGCGCCGAAGCCGCTGCGCGGGCCCGGGACCGGCAGCGAGACGACGGAGCCGCTCCGGTGCGGCGCCGGTGCCGGCTCGCTGACGACACGGGTCGGCGCGGTCGGCCACGACCGCACGCCGATCACGTCGTCGACCCGGGGCAGGTAGCTGTAGTGGGCGTTGACGAGATCCGCGGCGCCGGCCAGCGTCAGCAGGCCGGACAGTGCCGCCAGCACCACCGTGAGCGAGCGCCGGCGACCATGCAGTAACGCCGTCGCGAGCCAACCCGCGACGGCGAGTCCGAAGATCGACGCGAGAAACCACACGCCGACGACCACGATGGAACCCACTGATCTACCATCCAGGGCACATCACGCTCATGTTTCCGGTATGTCAAGCTACCGGGCCCTCGCGTCCGAAACGACCGATTGGCCGCCCTGTGCCGGTCGTCAGAGCGACAGTTCTGTCCCGCCGCCCCGATCCGGGGACGGCGGACGCGGCGGGGACGGGGACGGCGGAGGCGAGGGGAGCGGGGACGGCTCAGGCGGCGGGGACGGCGACGGGAGCGGCGGGGCCGGGGCGGGCGCCGATCGGACGGCCAACCGGCAGTTCGCCAAGGCCAGGCCGGCCAGCCCGAGTCCGAGTCCGGTCAGGGCAAACCCGACAACCAGGGCCGGGTGGCCGATGTCGTTGCGCGCCAGAGCGTCCACCAGTGGGCGCCACACGCCGGCCACGGTCTGGCCGTGGCCGAGGCCGATCGCGGGCCGGCCGGACCGGCTCCCGGCCTGGCCGGCCACCCCGCGGGCGATCAGAACGACGTTCATCGCCGCCAGCAGGAAGGTTGCCGCGATCGTCGGCAGGCCGTAGCGGCCGGTCGGCAGGGCGGCCAGCGCGACGGCCGCCAGCGCGGCCAGCTCGGGCAGCGCCGGCAGCAGGTAGCGGGTGAAGGGGGCTCCGCCCTCGTCGACGTAGCCGAGGAAGCTGGCCGCGACGAGGAGGATCTGGCCGGCCAGGAGCGCGATCGCGATCACTTGCGGCGCCCGCCGGGCGCGCGCTGGCCGGCAGGGCGGCCACCAGCGGGTCCAGCGCGCCGGCCACCAGCGAGGCGGGCGGCGGCCCAGGCGACGGGCGGCGGCCCGGGCCGGTACCAGCGCCAGGCCGGCCGCGACCGCTAGCAGCAGGTACTGCGTGAGCCGGCGGAGCGGGGCGTCCAGGAGCGAGACGCGGCCCCAGCAGCCCAGGTAGACCAGCCGCCAGAAATGCCCTGAGACGAGTGCCCGCCGCCACGGGACCGGATGGGTGGGGAAGAGGCGGACCGCGACGCCGGCGCCGGTCAGGTCGCCGTAGAGCACCCGGTTACGCAGGTAGAACCAGCCGATGCCGACGGCGACGACCGCGGCGACGACGGCCGCCGCCCCCAGGCCGGCCCGGATGGCGACCGCCGCCCGGCCCCGGCGGGACGGGCCGCCCGGGCGCACCGCCGCCGAACCAGCCGCCGAACCAGCCGCCGCGGGGGACACCTCGCCCGGGGCCGGGCGAGGTGTCCCCACCCGCCGGGCCGTCGCGAGCGCGACCGCCAGCCCGACGGCCGGGACGATGAGGACGACGGTTTCCAACCCGGCGGCGCGGCTCGCCGCCGCGAGCAGAGCGGTCCCGGCGACGAGAGCCAACCGTCGCCGGGAGGGTCCGCGGGTCACCAGGGCTACGGTGGCGGCCAGCGCCAGGGTGATCGTGGTGACGGCCAGCACGTCGTTGTAGACCTGCCCGGCCAGGTCGACGTACAGGAGGCACAGCGCCATCAGGCTGGCCGCGCCGACGGCGAGGTCCGGCCGTCCGGGCGCCACCAGCGAGACGAGCCAGGCCGTCGCGGCCAGCCCGGCCGCGCCGACCGCCACGTTGAGCAGCCGGGCGGCCCACAGGCCGCCGAGCGGGGCCCTGACCGCCAGGCCGAGGCGAAGCGGTACCGCCTCCAGCAGGTAGAACACCGGCGGATGGTTGGCGGTGTAGATCAGCCAACGGGTGGGCGCGCGAGCCGGGCAGCCGGCCGGGACCGGTCTGGGCGGCGTCGTCGAGCCGGTCCCGGCCGCGACCGCGGCCAGATCGGGGCAGTGCGCGGCCGGTGTGGGCATCCCGGGCGTCTCGGGCATCCCGGGCAGGCCGGGGCGGCCGGGGCGGCCGGGGCGGCCGGGCCGGGCGGGCCGCATGACGCTGTGCAACGTCGGCAGCCGACCGTGGCTGATCTCCAGTGCGTAGGCGGCGTGCTGGGCCTCGTCCGTGCTCGCGAACGGCGGGGTGCTCAGAGTGACGAGGAGGCTCAGCCCACTGAACGCGAGGACGGCCGACAGCACGCCAACCCGGCTCAGGCGGGGCGACCGGGGCGACCGGATCGACCGGATCGACCGGGCCAACCGGCCGGCCCGGCGGCGGGACGCCGGCGCCGGCGGCGTCGTTTCGAGCGTTGTCGCTTCGCCGGTCCCCGTTGCGTCGCCCACCTCCATGGTGCCAATTCACCACGGGCTCGATGTGAGCGACGCAGGGGGTCGACCAGTCAGGACCGTCCGGCGTCGGGCTGGCCGCCCGAGCTGCCCCGCGCCCGGCGCCGGACCGGGGTGGCGGCGCCGGCGAGCACCCCGACCACCAGCGCGGCGACATGCCCGGTCGCGGTGAGGTCGCCTCGGGTGATGCCCTCGAGCAGCGCCGGGCCGGCCACGGCCACGGCCAGCGCGCAGGCCGCCCGAAACGGCGGGCGGGCCGGCAGCACGGCGACCGCGGCCAGCGCGGAGACGATCACATAGCTGGGGCCGACGTCGAGGACGTCCAGCGCCGAGCGGGGCAGGTTTCCGGCCAGCACCCGGAGCCCGAGCACGCCCTCGGACACGGCGGTCGCGCCGGCATGCCCGAGGAACACGACGACGAGGGCGAGCGCCGGGCCGACCGTGACCTCGAGTGTGCCCACCCCGAGCAGGGCCAGGACGAACCAGACCGCCGGCCACTCGGCCGGTACCCAGGGCACGCTGCCGACCAGGACCCGCGCCGGATGGCGGGCCAGGTGCGCCACGGTGGTGCTCGCGGCCCAGCGCCAGCGGGCCGCCGCCGACGGCGCCAGCCGGGCGAGCAGCCACGTTCCGCCCATCCCGGCGATCAGACCGACCGTCAGCGGATATCGCCGGACCAGCGCGGCGCGGGGTCGGAACACACAGACCAGCGTTCCCGCGCGTGCCGGCGCCGTCCACACCCGAGCGCTCCGCCGGGTTCGGCCCGGTGAAAACTCGGATGCTTTCGGTGGCCATCCGTGTCAGCCTTCCGGGCATGACAGACCTCGGGATCGCCGAGTACGGCGACCGCATCGCCGACGTCTACGACGACTGGTACGCGCCGGCGGCGGCCGAGCCGATGATCGCGGCCGCCGCCGCGTTCCTGGCCGAGCAGGCCGCCGGTGGCCCGGCGCTGGAGCTCGGCGTCGGCACCGGACGACTGGCGCTGCCGCTGGTCGCGCTGGGCGTGCCGGTCGTCGGGATCGACGCCTCGACCCGGATGCTCGAGCGGGCCCGGGCCAAGGCGGCCGCCGCGGCGGCGGCCAGCCGGCCGGGCGGAGCCGAGCTGGTCGTCGTGACCGGCGACTTCGCCGACGCCGACGCGCCGGGCGATGAGTTCTCGCTCGTCTTCGTCGCGTTCAACACGCTGTTCATGCTGACCAGCCAGGACGAGCAGGCCCGCTGTTTCGCCAACGTCGCCGCCGCGCTGCGCCCGGGTGGCGTGTTCGTCGTCGAGGCGTTCGTCCCCGACCCGACCCGCTGGGATCGCGGGCAGCGGACGGAGGTCGTCGGACTGGCTGACGCATCGACCCGGCTGCTGGTCTCGATGCACGACCCGGTCAGCCAGCGGACGCGCGGCCAGCACGTCGTCCTCGACGGGACGGGCACGTGGACGTACCCGTTCGAGATGCGCTATGCCTGGCCGGCGGAACTCGACCTGATGGCCCGGCTGGCCGGGCTGGAGCCGGCCGGCCGCTGGGGCGGCTGGTCCGGCCAGCCGTTCACCGCAACCAGCCCGTCCCACGTCTCGGTCTGGCGCAAGCCCGCGGCCAGCGCCGTTACGTCCTAGGCTCGGACGAAACGAGAGCCCAGGGGGGACGATGGCGAGCCAGGCCTACGACGACGACCGTCGCTACGTGTTCCACTCCTGGTCGGCCCAGGCCGCGCTCGATCCGGTGGTGGTGACCGGCGCATCCGGCAGCTATTTCTGGGACTCCGACGGCCGGCGCTACCTGGACTTCTCCTCCCAGCTGGTCAACGTCAACATCGGCCACCAGCATCCGGCGGTCGTCGAGGCGATCGTCGAGCAGGCCCGGACGCTGACGACGGTCGCGCCGTTCCACGCCGTCGAGCCGCGCGGGCACGCCGCCCGGCTCATCGCCACCCACGCCCCGGGCGAGCTGGACCGGGTGTTCTTCACCAACGGCGGGGCCGAGGCGAACGAGCACGCCGTCCGGATGGCCCGCCTGGCCACCGGCCGGCAGAAGGTCCTGACGGCCTACCGCTCCTACCACGGGGCGACGGCCGGGGCGATCACCCTGACCGGGGAGCCGCGGCGCTGGGGCAGCGAGCCCGGGGTGACCGGCGTCGTCCGCTTCCTCGGGCCGTATCCGTACCGGTCGCCGTTCTACTCCGACAGCGCGGAGCAGGAGGGCGAGCGGGCGCTGGCCCACCTGGCCGACGTCATCCAGTTCGAGGGGCCGGCGTCGATCGCGGCGATCCTGCTGGAGCCGGTTGTCGGCACCAACGGCATCCTCGTCCCGCCTGAGGGCTACCTGGCCGGGGTGCGGGCGCTGTGCGACGCCCACGGCATCCTGCTGATCGCGGACGAGGTGATGTGCGGGTTCGGGCGCTGCGGCGAGTGGTTCGCCGTCGACCGCTGGGGCATCGTGCCGGACCTGATCACCTTCGCCAAAGGGGTGAACTCGGGCTATCTGCCGCTGGGCGGGGTGATCCTGTCACCGCGGGTGGCGGACGCCTTCGCCACCCGGCCCTACCCGGGTGGGCTGACCTACTCGGGCCATCCGCTGGCCTGCGCGTCGGCGGTCGCCTCGATCACCGCCTTCGAGCGGGAGGGGATCGTCGAGCACGCGCGCATGCTCGGCACCGACGTCATCGGGCCCGAGCTGGACAAGATCGCCTCCCGGCACCCGAGCGTGGGCGAGGTGCGCGGGCTCGGCGTGTTCTGGGCGATCGAGCTGGTCCGGGACCGGACGACGCGCGAACCGCTGGTCCCGTTCAACGCGGCCGGGCCGGAGGCGGCGCCGATCAACGCCGTCGCGGTCGCCTGCAAGGAGCGCGGGCTGTGGCCGTTCACCCACTTCAACCGGGTGCACGTCGTCCCGCCCTGCACGACCGGCGTCGAGGAGGCCCGCGAGGGGCTGGCCATCCTGGACGAGGCGCTGGCCGTCGCCGACTCGTACGTCAGCGGCTAGTCCCGGGGCCGACCTGAGGCCCGCGGAGCGTCACCGCGGGGGACCCAAACGCGTAGGCGTACCGGGATTTCCCTGTACCGACGGCACAGACGGCTACGGATAATCGGCGGGGAGCCACGGTCGGCGTGGCTTCTCGACGGCGCGGCTCCGCCGCGGCGCGGCCGGCTGTTGGGGGGCGCGGCGTGGAGTCCGCTCAGATCTTGCCTGCCCCGGCTCGCCGCGCGGGACGTCTCGCCGACCGCCATCTTCCCCTCGGGCTGTCCGGGTCGGCCGCCGTGGTCGTGGCCGCGGGCGCGCTGCTCGCCGCCCGCTCCTACTCCTCCGCGCCGGCCCACACCCTCCTCGGTGTCCTGGTCACCGTCGCCTTCGCGGTGTCCGGGACGGCGCTGGCTGCTCGGCGCCGCTACCCGCTGATCGCCGTCTCGTTGGTCGCCGGGGCGGCGCTGTGGTGCCTCGGTTCGACCGGGCGGCCGGTCCCGGGTCCGGTCACCGCGGTGAGCGAGGGGCTCTTCTGGATCGTGCTCGTCTGGGCGTTCACCAGCGTCCCGGCCAGCCGACCGGGCCGTTCGGGCGGCCCTGGCCGATCGACGACGGCCCTCGTCGCGGTCGTGGCCGTGACCGGGCTGGGGCTGGGTCTCGCGACCGCCTTGGCCCGCCCGTCGGGTGTCCGCGTCGAGCCCGGCGGCTGGTGGCTCCGGCTCGGGGACGGTCCGCTGGCCTTCGACCTGGTCAGCGCGCTGGCGGCGGCAGGCCGGCTCGCTGCCGGGCTTGCGTTCGCGGCCGTCCTGTCCGGGCGGCTACGCCGGCTCGCGCCGGCCGAACGCCGGATGCTCTGTCCGCTCGTCCTCGCGTTGGGTCTGGTCGGGCTGGCCGTCGCGTTCGTCGCCGTAGCCGGGCCGAATCCGGGCAGCCGGGTCTCGGGCGGGGCGGTGCCCGGGCCGGCGGCTGTGCCGCTGGCCCTGCCGGCCGCGCTGCTGACGGTCCCGGTGGCGCTCGCGCTGGCCGCCGCGCGGTACCGGCTGGCCCGCACCGCCACGCTGGAGGCGGTGCTGGCCCGGACGGATCCGTCGGCGCGCGGGGACGTCCAGGCCACCCTGCGCGTCGTGACCGGGGACCCGCGACTACTCGTCCTCTACCCGATCGAGACCGGCTACCTGGATGTCACCGGGACGGTGTCGGAGACGGGTGTCGGCGATGACGGCTGGACCGTCTCGACCGGAACGGCCGGGCGGCGCTGCGTGGTCGTCGTCCACGGGCCGGCAGTCGGCCTGCCGGCGGAGCTGACCCGCGCGGCGGTCGAGGCGGCCGCGCTCGCGCTCGAGAACGGCCGGCTCCAGGCCGTTCTGCTGGACCAGTTACGCCGGGTCCGCGACTCCCGGACCCGGCTGGTGCGCTCGGGACTGACCGAGCGGCGCCGGCTGGAGCGCAACCTCCACGACGGCGCGCAGCAGTCGCTGCTGAACGCGGCCACGCAGATGTCGATCGCCAGCCTGCGCGTCACCGACGAGCCCACCGCCGACGCCATGGGGTCGGCCGCGCGCCAGCTCCAGGTCGCGCTGGACGGTCTGCGCGCGATCGGCCGGGACATCTACCCGCCGGAGCTGGAGGGCTACGGCCTGGTCGAGGCACTCACAGCGATGGCGGAGGAGATCCGCATCCCCGTCGGCATCGTGGACCGCTCGCGCCGGCGGGCGGACGAGGCGATCGAGCTCGCGGCCTATCTGAGCAGCGTCGACATCCTCACCGACGCGGCTCAGGGCGGAGCGAGCCTGGCCGAGGTTACCGTCGAGATCGACGCCTGTCTGCGGGTCGAGGTGCGGCACGACGGTCCGTTCCGGCCTGCTCGGGAGGTTGACCTGACCGCGGTGGACGACCGCCTGCGCGCGCTGGACGGTCGTTTGGACGTTACCGTTCTCGGCGACGGGACCCGGCTGGAGGTAGTGATTCCGTGCGCCTGACGATGCCAGTTTCCTGACGATTCCATGCGCCTACCGATTCCATGGGACCAGTGATTCCGTGCAACCAGTGACTTCATGCGGCTAGCGATAGCCGAGGACAACCAGTTCCTGCTGAGTTCGCTGGCTCAGCTGCTGCCCGGGGTTGGCATCACGGTCACGGCGACCGCCCGGACCGGTGACGAGCTGATGGCCCGCATGGAGGCGACCGGCTACCCGGACGTGGCCATGGTCGACCTGCGGATGCCGCCAACATTCACTGACGAGGGCGCCGCGCTCGCCGAGCGGATAAAGAAGACCCGGGCGGACGTCGGTGTTCTCGTGTTCTCCGCGCACGCGGACGTGGTCCAGGCAATCCGTCTGCTCGACCTCGGGGTTCCCGGCGTCGGCTACCTACTCAAGGACCGGGTGGCGGACGTGATGGAACTCCGGGACGCGCTGCGGCGGATCAACGGTGGCGAGAACGTCCTCGACCCGGGAATGGTCGGTCGGATGCTGGCCCGGCCGCGGCGGCGCGGCCCGCTCGAGGCGCTGGCCCCCCGCGAGCGCGAGGTTCTCCGCCTGATGGCGGAAGGCCGTTCGAACAGCGGAATATGCGATGCCCTTCGACTGGGTCAGAAAACCGTTGAAAGCTACGTCGCCAACATCTTCAGAAAACTGGACCTGGCACCGTCCGCCGATGACAACCGTCGTGTGCTCGCCGTTGTCCTCTGGCTCCGCGAACAGCCCGTGTTATAGTTCCGCGACGTTTTCTTCCGGAGCCACGGGGGTGCAGCGTGGATCGACACCCGCACAGACACTGACCGCAACGTCCGCCCACAGTGGACCAGCTTGGGAATGCGCATCCTGGCCGCGGGATGCTGATACCTACTTTGACCTGCGCCGTTGTGCTTGCCTGTTGCGGAGCGGCGATCCAGTTTCCCCTCGTCCACGAAGACCTGCCCCTGTTCTTGGCCAACCTGATCGTCAGCGCCACCTTCGGCGCGGCCGCGGCGCTCCTGCTGCGCGACAGGCGCCAGCGCGCCGTCGGCTGGGCCCTCCTGGCCGCCGCAATCCTCTTACCGATTGCGTGGATCAACGAATGGTCGGTGGGGCCGTTCCCCTTCGTCGCGTCGGTCACCGATCCCACCCCCATCCTTTTCGCGGTGTGGGGAATTCTCAGCTACCCGCGCCGGTGGCGGCGGCGGCGAAACGCCTTCCTGGTTCTGGGCGCGCTGGCCGTACTGCAGTTTCTCGACGTTCTGACGGTGCTGACCCATCCCCAGGTTCCGGCCGGCGAGTGGTGGTGGCGGCCGTGGTCCGACGATCACGCTTACGCGCTGACCCTGATGCTCTACGATCTAGGCGTGCTGATCTCGGCGGCGGTTTTCGCGACGCTGTTCGTCGTCCGGACGCTGCGCCTCCCCGAATTCGAGCGCCGGCTGCTGGTCCCCTTCGTCTGGGTTTTCTGCGTCGCGGCCGGAACCACCGCGGCGGAACAGGGCGCGCTGGCGCTTCATCTCGGCGACGCGGCGATCCACGGCTACTTTCTGGTCGACACGCTGTCATATCTCGGTGTTCCGGTCGCCTTCCTGCTCACGGTCAACCATCGCCAGACCGCTGTCGACGTCGCGGGCAGGCTAAATCGGGAGCTCAAATACGATCCGTCGGCCGTGGCGATTCGGGACGCGCTGCGCCGGGTCGTCGGCGATCCCGGGCTCGACCTCTGGTACTTCCTGCCCGAGCAGGGAGCGTGGGTGGACGAGACCGGCGCGAGCGTGGACCCGGAGACGGCGCCGGGGCGTCACAGCTATCAGTTCCGCGGCGACGACGAACAGATACTCGCCGCGGTGGTGACGGACTCGATGCTGCTCCCCCACTCGGGGCTTCAGGACATGCTGCAGGGGTCGGTACGCATCGCCCTCGCGAACGCCCGGCTGGAGACGGCCATCCGGGCCGAAATCGCGCGGGAGACCGCGTCGCGGTCGCGTCTCATCTCCTCGGCCGAGCGCGAACGCCAGGCGTTGCGCGACGCCGTCGAGCAGGGGCCGCTGGAGATCCTGCGCGTGGTGCGGGAGACCGTCGCCCAGCTGCCGGACTCCGTTGCCGGGCTGCCGGACATCCGCCATGCGCTCACCGCGGCCGCGCGGGACCTCGAGCAGCTTGCGTCCGGTGCCAGCCCGCCCACCTTGGAGGAGAAGGGCTTGGTCGCCGCGGTGACCGATGCCGCGAACCGCAGTGCCTGCCCCGTCGCCCTCCACATCGACACCGCCATCATCGACAGAGCCACCGTGGCGGGCGCCCGGTCCGAGCAGGCGGCCTACTTCATTGTCAGCGAGGCGCTCACCAACGCGAACAAGCACGCGAAGGCGACCGCGATACACCTCACCCTGTCCGCGGCCCACCGACGGCTGCGGGTCGAGATCGCCGACGACGGGGGCGGCGGGGCGCGCCGCGACGGCCACGGTATCCGAGGTATGACCGAACGAGCAGCCGCGTTACGCGGCACGCTGACCGTCGAGAGCGACGCCGAGCACGGCACCCGGATCCGGGCCGACCTCCCCTACGACCCCTGACGCCCCTCCTGACAAGGTCGCGCACCCGTCCGCACGAACCCGTGTACGTGTAGTGGTGTCGACGGCCGCCCCCGTATCAGTACCGTCGACACCGCAACCATTGTCGGACTATGGGTCACCGTCGATAACCGGGTAACCCCGGTCTCTCCGCTCCGGGCTATCCCGGGGCACCGTCCGCCGGGCCGGCCGGAAGCGCGTCCTCTAGGCGGCCCACCCGTTGCTCGACCTCGCCTGGCAGGACACGCCGGGCGTGCGCGAACATTGCCGGGCTCTCGTCGAGGACGACCAGAGCCGCGCCCGAACGCACGGCAAGCACGCCCTGGCTCGTCACGCCGGTACCGGCCCCGAGGTCGAGGATGCGGGTGGCGGGCACGCCCGCGCTGGCCGAAACCACAGCGCCCTGCAGGCGGTCGTAGGCCGGGACCTCGGCGCGGACCATCTCCAGATAGGTGTCGGGGTCGACATGAAACTGCTCCATGCCTGCTCGTCTACGGCGCGGGCCCCGGCTTCGCAACCGAGTTTTCGGGACCGACGCCGTCACGTTCAGCGCGGACGGTGGACCGCTCACGGGCCAGTCGGTACCCGACGGGTAGGCCAGACGGGTAGGCAAAAAGTGGTGGAACTCCTGGGCTCGGCAGTTGTATGCACCTTAGAGTGACGAGCGTCTGACGGATCGACGCAGATCACCGCTTACCTGGGGGGACGTCCATGACCACGACGCCAACCGCCGACGGCGACAACGACGCGGTCGACACCGGGACCGACACCGAGATCGACACCGAGATCGACATCAGTCAGCCGCACTCGGCCCGGGTCTACGACTGGTGGCTCGGCGGGACGGACAACTACCCGGCCGACGCGATGCTCGGCGAGCTGTTCATCCGGGAGATCCCGGCGATGCGGCTGATGGCCCGGGCCAACCGGGACTTCATGCTGCGCGCGGGCCGCTTCCTGGCCGCCGAGGCCAGGATCAGCCAGTTCGTCGAAGTCCCACTCTCTGTGTGATTCCCACGGGCCCGGGCAAAGCGGCCTGGTCAAGGGCACCGCTGATCCTGATCTTTACGGGTGCCCGGTGCCGCCAGGTGTTCGCCGGTTCTTCCACGACCTGGACCCGGACACGGAACATCTCCAGTATTTTGATCTTGTCGTGGGGGGTGGCGGTGGCCAGCCGGGTACGGCTCAGGGTGGCCAGCGACGCGAGTGCTTCGGCGCGGTTCGCCGCCGCGTGCCCGGCCTGGCGACGGTTGGCGAGCATGGCCCGGTGTCGTTTGGCCGCGGTGAGTTGATCGTGAAGTTCCGTGGTCGCGTCCTGGACCGCGCTCGCGTCGAGCCCGGCCGCGCCGAGCTGGACGACGGTTTTCGTGACCGCGCGGGTCAGGGTCGCTATCTGCCGGTCGAGCCGATCGAGTTCCGTGGGGGTCACCGTCTCATCCGCCGGGGGTGGTGCGGCAGCGTCCCAGATAGCGGCGAGCCGGTCAGGATCGCTCAGCAGCCCGGACACGGCCGACCACACGGCATCGTTGAGGGGGTCCGCGAGCAGGGACCGCGACGGGCAGCGTTCCCGGCCGGGGTAGGACTTGGACCGTTGGCAGCGGTAGCGGTCCGTCCCGTCCCTGCCGGGCCCGGCCGGTCATGGCGTGGCCGCAGCACGGGCAGCGCAGCCGGCCGCCGGTCAGCAGGTGCGCGACGGTCGCCCGCCCCGTCGTTCCGGGTCGTTTCCTGCTGGCCAGCAGCATCACCCGCGCGAGTTCCAGCCGTCCGGCCGGCACGATCGCCGGGATCGTGTGGGTGATCGGTTCGTGAACCTTCGCCTTGCCGGGCCGGGCCCAGACCCATTCCCCATCCCACACGGCCTCTCGCACCCGCAGGTGCACGGCCGCCGCGTGCCAGGCCGGCAGCGTGCGCGGGTAGAGCCCCTGCGCGTTGAGTCGTTCCGCGACCTCGCCCGCGTCCAGGTGCTCCCCGTCGGGCCGGGTTTCTTCGATGATGAGCCGGACCATTTCCCGGATCACCGCCGCCTCATCCTCGTTGATCTCCAGACGCATCCCGGTCGCGTCTTTCACGCCCCGGTAGCCGTAGGGAGGGGTCCCGCCGGACCAGTTCCCCGCCGCGATCTTCGCCTGACGGCCCGAGAACATCCGTTGCGCGATCGTGTCCCGCTCAAACTCCGCGATGCTGCCCAGGATGTTGCGCAGCAGCCGGCCGGACATCGTCGAGGAGTCCAACGACTCCGCGACTGATGCGAAGATCACTCCGCGATCGTCGAACTCACCCAGCGTCGGGGCCATGTGCCGCATGGACCGGTAGAACCGGTCAAGTTTGGCGCACACGACCGCGTTCACCTCACCGGCCCGCACCGCGAGCATGAGCCGATCCAGTTCCGGCCGCCAGGCCTGCGACCCACTCGCTCCTTCCTCGCGGAACACCGCGCCGACGTCCCAGCCCTTGGCCTCACAGTAGGCCCGGCAGACCCGGATCTGTTCATCCAGCGACGTGCCCTCGATCTGCCCGTCGGTCGACACCCGGACGTAGATCACCGCCCGGACCGTCCCGCCGGCCCGCCGAGTCCGGATCATCGGCGCGTCCATCAGCGTCAGCTCACGCGCGACCCGGCCATGGCCACTCGACAGCGACCCGGCCGGAGTCTCGACCACGACCCCGGTCCCGTCCCATTCCCGGAACAGGTCCGCGACGACCGTCAACGCCCGGCCGAGCCGGGGCAGGTCGTGGACCAGGACCACGCCGCCCCGCCCGGACGCGACCGCCGCGCGGAGCCCATCCAGACCCGGGCGGACCGCGCCCCGAGCGGCGCCGCCGTCATCGGTGAACACCCCGGCTACCGCATAGCCACGATCGGAGGCCAGCCGCCGGAGCGCGGTTTCCTGGCCCGCGCGCTGTTCCTCGGTTTTCCCCCGTAGGTAGAGCAGCGCGTGCGGTTGGTCAGCGTTGGTCATGGCCACATCCCTTTCATCGCGACGCGGCCAGCCTTACCGCCACCTGTCCGCCGCCCTCACGGGCGCCCGGTGGTGACCTTTCGGAATGCCGGCCGCTTATCCTGTCCGACATTCCCATTCTACCAACGCGGGCATTCCGCCACCGGTATTACGGCCCGTTTCCCGTACCGTTGTCCCGGCCCGCGCGCAGCCAGCGGAGAAACGCCCGCGCTGCCTCGACCGGCATTCCCGTCAACGTCACGTCCACGACCTGGACCGCGGGAGCGTCGTCGCTTTCCCTGACGGGGCCGCCCACCCGCCCACCCGTACCGCCCGTTCGGTCGCCCTGCTCTGCCAGCCCGTCCGGGTCAGTGCTCACGGTTCACCGCCCCCGCCGGGCCCTGGACTCAGCCCGGGCGACGGTCGCGGGTCGGGCCATTCCTCCGGCGGCAGCCCGGCCAGGACCGCGCCTATCAGTTGCTCGGCATCGCCCGAGAATCCCCGGCCGGCATACCGCCAGTAGCCAATCCGCACCGTCGTCCCGCCGTCGCCATCCTCCGGACGGCCGAACGCATCCACCGGGATACCGTCCGGGAACGCCTCCGCCCGCCGATGCTTACGGCGCCGAGCGCGCAGCGCGCCGAACGTCGTCGAATAGGAACGGCTCTTGCTCAGCGGATGACCGCCGTAACCCGCCTGATGCGCCCACCGCAACAGCCCGGCCCGTTTCCCCGTCCGCCCGGCTATCTCATCGAGCACCGGGCCGACGGACTCATCGGTGCCGAGCCGCCACGCGGTGTGGATCAGCCGGGCCAGGTGCGGCCGCAGCCGGATCACCTCCAACTGGCCGATCTCGCGCAACGGCGCATCCAACGCCGCCCCGGAGTCCGACCCCTTCGTGACGTACTTCGCCAGGTACGCCGCGACCATGCCCGCGCTCACCGCCCCACCGACCACGATCGGACGCACGTCGAGCTGGACACCCCAGCGGACCGCGCCCACCGGTTCCGGGCCGGCCGCCTCATCCAACGTCAGTTGCCCCGCCGGCCCGCCACCGAGGTCCGGCAGCGGCACTGACGTCACCCCGGCCGCCGACCTGACCGCGTCGACCAACTCACCCGGCCCGGCCCAGTCCGGCAGCGCCCCACAAGCCTCGACCGGCCCAAGCCGGATCACCGCATGCAGGTGCACCGCCCCGCGCCGCTGAACCTCCGCGACCTTCACGAAGTCGACCCGCACCGCCCGGCGCAACGCGGCCAGCGACCCCGCCCGCCGCGCCAGCCCCCGCCGGACCGCCTCCATCGTCCGTTTCCACAGCAGCGGACACAGCGAGTTCCACACCACAAGATCGGTGTAGCGGTAGCAGTCCGAGCACAGCGGTTCCCCCAGCCGGGGATCACCCCCGCCGTGCCGTTCCGAGCAGCCCACCGGCCGCCCATGCACACACGTCCCCGTCCGGGGCCGGCAGACCCGGCCGACCCCGTCCCGTTCCCGCCGCGAGTGCACCGGGCCGAACGACGGTGCCGTCAGCGTCACGAACACCGCCGGACCCGCCGCCTCCTCCCCGCCGCCGTCCGCCCCGTCCGTGCCCGAGGTAAGCCCGTTCCGGACGATCAACCGGGCGTCGCCCTTGTAGAGCTTCGAGCATGACGGGCACACCGTGCCCCGCCGGTTGTTGCACCGCACCCGCAACACCCCGCCCGGCTCCCCGTCGGTCGAGAACGCCCGCCGGACCTCCCCGGTCACCGTGTCGACGTGGTCCACATGCCCGACCAGCCGCACCGGTCGAGCGCACCCGCCGATCCCGACCAGTTGCCGGGCCAGCCGGCTACCCGCGCCGCCCACGACCGCCACCCCGCCACTCGCGCCAGTCGCCGCCCTGCCCGCCGTCGCCGTCCCCGTCGCCGTCCGTTTCGGCGTGCGGGCCGAGCTGGACCGGTTGCCCGTCCTGGTCCAGGTGGTGCCGGCGCCGGTAGTCCTCCGCCACCGCCTCCCAGTCGATCGGCCCCGGGGCCACACCGCCCCAGTCCTCACCCCCGCCACCGGCCGCCGGCCCCTCACCCTGACGGCCGCCACCCTGGTCCTGGCCGCGCTCCGCGCCGAGCGGATCAGGCCGAGGCAGCCGCAGGCCGCCGGGCACTACCGGAGTCCAGCCACCCGCCGGCCCCGCTTCCCAGCCTGCGAACCCCGGCCGCCGCATCGGGATCGTGGTCTCGCCCACGTCGACCGACCCCGGCCCCGACCACGGCGCGCCGCCACCCATAGCCCCGCCGGCACCCGGAGGCAGCGGACGGCGCTCCGGCGCCCCGGGCAACGCCACCGGCCGACCAGCGTCCGGGTACCGATCCGCCGTCGCGTGAATCGTCGGATCATCCACATACGCCGCGCGGACCCGTCCCGGTTCCGGATCGTCCTCCGACCGGGCGAACGCCACCCCGGGCGTGTCGATCGGGATCTGATCCGCCAGCGCGCCCGCTTCCCGCGCGCCCGCGCCTAACACCATGTCGACCTCGGACGCGGTCGCGACCCGCAGGCAGACCTTCTCCGGGAACAGGTCCCGCACCGCCAGCACATCGCGCCGGGGGTCCTGGACCGCGCCGACCACCACGAACCCCGGCGCCCGGCCCTGCGTCAGCAACTCCGCGAGCGCGGAGGTGATCCGCTTGCGGAGCGCGGTGTCCTGCACGTACGCGGTGAGCGCGGCGATCTCATCGACGATCACGACCACCAGCGGTTCCGCGACCGTCGGCACATGCAGCCGGGTCCGCCCCGCCAGCCGGCCCGTGCGTTCCCGCAGCCGCTCCACCGCGTCCTCGAGAAGCACCGCGATCTGCTCCGCGTTCGTCCCGAACGCCCGGTACAGCGGACGGCCGAACGCGAGTTCCATCCCGCCTTTGGGATCACAGGCGATGATCTGCACCAGCCCGGCGTGCACCGCCGGCGCCAACGCCCGGATCAGCGACCACAGCACCGACCCCTTACCGGCCCCCGTCGCCCCCGCCACCAGGATGTGACGGCCCCGGACCCGCAGCCGCCACGGCCGCCCGTCCTCCCGACTCCCCACCACCACCGAGTCCAGTTCGTGGGGCGGGCCGGACAGCGGCGCCGGCCGGACGATCCGCCCCAACGTCTCCCGCCGGATCAGCAGAATCCGCAGCCGGTCCGCCCGAGGCCCGTCGTGGCGGACCCGCGCCTGATGAGCGCCCATACTCGCCGTCATCCGCGGCAACTGCCGTTCCACATCCGCCCGCGACATCCCCGGCGCCAGGCGCAGCCGCAGGACCAGCCCGCCGGGCACCGGACGGACCCACCGAATCCGCGGCCCGTCCCCGGACGCGTTCACCAGCCCGGCCGCCGCGCACGCCCGGCCCCAGCGACGGCGCAGCGCCCCACCCCGCAGCCAGCAACGTGCCCGAGGCCCGACCCACGGCGCTGTGAGCGCCACGCCGACCAGCCCGGCCACTGTCCACCCGGTCGCCGGGTCCGTGACCAACAGCCGCGACCACCACCACAGGGCCGCGACCGTGGCGATCTCCCGCCGCCAGGCCCACAGCCAGCGCAGCACATACCGCACCAGCAGTTCCAGCACCGACGGCCGCATATACAGCCGGTACCGGTGGCCGCGAATGCCACCCATACCCCGAACCCGAAGAACAGGCATAGTCTTTGACTCCTAGCAAAAGACGACGCGTGGCATCAGCCCGCGTAACCGTCGAACAGGAGGACCCCGGGCACACCGGGGACAAAACCCGCGCCTACACACGGGGAAACAACCGCGCGCTACCCACGCGGACCGAGATTCACCGGCCAGAGCCGGCGGGCCGGCGTCACCGCTACGGGTGGGGACATACACCCGCCGGGGCGATCACCGGCCCGCCGGCCGCTCTACCGGTCCGGGGAAACCTCCCGGCCGTCCTGGTCGGCCTGCCCCTCACCGCCGGAGGCCATGCGCTCCTCCCACAGCAGCGAACACCCGGCCTCAAACAGCCGCGCCGCCCGCACGAGTTCGGCCGCGAACCTCAGATGCACTTCCGTCACCAGCCCGCGCGGTGTCACATTGAACGACATCGCGCCCTGACGGATAGTCAGAATCGGCGCCTGATCCTCATAGGTCACCGTCTCCGCTTTCGTCGCCGACACCCGGCCGCCGACCTGCATAGACGTTGTCATGAACCCCGACCCGACCTCACCCGGACCGCCGCCCACGCGGACACGCTGCGTGCTCACGCCGACCGCCCCCCGACCTGGGCCGGACCACCAGCCGGAGCCCCGCCGGACGGCCTGCTCGGCGGCGGACCCGCAGGGGCGCCACCAGGACCCGGCAGCACCGCCCGCGCCCGGAACACCATCCCGTGCCGGCCGCCGATCTCCCACGGCGCCGCCGCCAGCTCGACCAGCCGCACGACCATCCCCGCCCGCACCTCCGGACGATCACCCGCGACCCGCACCTGAATCACGCTCGCGTCGCCGTCGTCCACGCTCACCGCGACCGGCACCGAATACAACGGCTGCCCGTCCCGGTCCGCCCGCGCGGCCCCGTCCTGATCCGTCACCGGTTCCGCCGGCCCCATCGCGATTACCACCGGAACCCGCGCCATGTCCACCGGAATTGAACGCATCCCACCTCCCATGATCGGCCATTCCCGGCCCTTCCGGCCGGACACCAACCATGCTGGCAGAAACAATCCCGCAATTGGTACGCGAACCCACACCAATACGCCCGCGAAAACCCCGCAAAGTCTACGCAAGATCCCTAACGGGAGATCAACGATCTTCTTCTCGCGGTGCGTTGCCGCTCCGCGCGGCCCCGGCCTGTAACACAACAGACGATAAAAAACCTCGCGGTCCGGCGTACGGCCTGCAATAGTTCAACGTTGCCGCCGGGAAACCCCCCGTGTTGCCCGGCCGGCTCACCAGAAAGGAGGAAGACGAGGGGAACACGGGGGGCCAATGTCAGGCCCCGCGTCGACCCGCAATGCCGCGCAACGACCTACTGCCCGACCCTCCAGAACTCCGGACCATCCTCCGCGCCGCCATGCGACACGGGGGACTCCCCGGGCAGCTAGCGTCAACCCCCCCAGGTCACACACTCGTGGACGTGCTCACCCCCGGCCCCGAGGCCGAGGTATGGACACGAGCCGTGACGACCAGCCAGCGACTGGCCGAGGCCATAAACCGTCTCGTCCCGCCAGTAGACGCCGCGATGCGCGCTCTGTGGTGTCTCGCCGACAAGACCCGCACGCTTAGTCTGACCCGGCGCCGCGTGATCGCCGCGCACTTCATCGAGGTGTCCCCCCGGACCCTTGAGAACCCTCGGTTTGAAGGCGCCTTGCTGCTCGACCTCGCGGTTGAGCTAGCCAGGCCCCCGACCGCCGGGTAGCGCCACGGCGGGGCCCCCGACACCATCGGTGGGCCCCGCCGCCCGAGCCTGACGTCAGCCGCCAGAGCCCGCGTTCATGTCCAGACAGAGCTTGCAGGTCACCGCGCGATCCGTCTCCCGCAACGGCCGGGTAACGTTTCGCGCGCACAACGGGAACAGCCGGCCGTCCACCGCGAGCGCCCAGTGCGCCGCCGTCGCCCGGTCCGTTGCCGCCGGCACCCAGCCCTCCCGCACCAGCGCCGCCGCCGCTCTCGCCGCCGCCTTGGCCTCCGGGCCCGGACCCCTGGCGCTCACCAGCGCCGACTCGTCCACGGTCACACCCAGCAGGCCGGCTACGTCCCGCGCCGTTTCCTCCGCCGAGTCGCGCACCTTCCCATGTCCGAACCGGTCGTCACACAGGTGGTAGTCCGCGCAGAACTGGCCCCGCAGGTGCTCGACCACGACGAACTCTCCGCCGTGCCGGACGTCCACGAACGCCGCCCCGGACCCGAACACGTGTACCTCGATCCGCCCGCCCATGCCCAGCAGCGCCCGCAACGCGACGACCAGGTCAGCCACCGGCCCGCCCGTCACGGCCCTTCCTCCGCGTGCAGCCACGTCGCCAGGTCCACGCCGACGGTGATCTCATCGGACGGCGCCGAGTCCCGCCGACCCCGGCCGATCACATAACCGAACGCCGACCCGGCCTCTTCATCCGCGACGATCAGCACCGAGCCGGGCGTCACCGTGTCAAGCCCGTGACCGAAGCTGACGTAGCCTGTCGCGACCGCGCCCATCGTCTGATCGTCCGGAGCTTCGGCGAAGTCGTGCGCGTCCACCCACATCACCGGAAGCCCCGTGCCCCGATCCCACGTCGCCGCCTCCGCCCCACACGGCGTCTGCCCGTCAGCCAGCGGCCCCGACACGCCGCCCCCGTCCGGGACCCAGCGGCAGACCACCCGCGACAGCCACCCCCGCCGCGTCAAGGAGACGGCCCGCCCCCCGCCAACGGGGGCGGCGAGGGACGGACCACGCCCATTATGCGATCTTCTCCCCGGCCAGCCAGCCAGCAGCCGACGGCTGTCATCACGATCATCCGTACCGCCGTCCATCCCGACCTCCCGCGCCGGCCGGGCCCACACGCGCGGACCCGAACCATCCATCCTCGTTGTGGTGGCCACCGCCACGGGCGTGCGCCGCGTCGCGCCGCGACGGTGGCCAGGTGCCCACCCCCACCAGCCGTCCACTACCGGTGGGGGTGGGCAGGTGCCCGGCCCCGGGCCCAGACCCGCCGGGGGGATGGCGGGCCGGTGGACCTCCCCGGACCATGCGGACACCAGCACACGGACTCCCGCCCCACCCGTGACGGCATCGAGGATCACGGAAAGGTGGGACGGGAGCCGATCACGCCCCACCCCCAGCACCGGGCCGGGACTACCCGTAGGCCACAGTCGCCCGAGGGCGGGACACCTCACCGCACCGACCCCGGACCGAGGCCGACGCCAACCCTAAAAACGATCAGCCGGCGCGATCGCTACCGACATCGCCCGGACCAGTTCCGCCTGAGCAGCCCGCGCCCCGACCGCGAACGCCGCCCGCTCGCCCGACGTCATCCCCGATGGCACCACGAGCATCCCGACGACCGGCACCGTCACCGCGCGCACCGCCGCCCGGTAGGCCGCCGTCCGCACCGGCGCAGCCCCCACCGGGTTGCGGTCGTAGGCCGCGTCCGCGTCCAACGCCGCCACCAGCCGGCCCCGCACATCGACCGGAGCCCGGCCCGTCCCGGCGCTCACCGGCCGAACGCCGACACGTTGAGCGGCACCGTCAACGCCGACGACGGGTCGTCGGCCGCCACCGGGACCAGCGCCAACGGCGCGCGACCTTCCGCCAAATAGCCCGGCCGGCGTGGCCGGCAACTCTCGGCCGGCACCACCCGGTCCAACGGCACGGCCAGATCCCAGCAGCCCGACGCCGTCACCTGCACCGCGCGCAGCTCCCCGGCCGCCACCCCGCCCAGATCGAGCACCCACAGCGGGCCGGACCTCACCCGCACATGGTTATGAGCCCAGTCATGCGCCCGATCCACGCTCGTCGACGTACCCAACAGCCGACCGGACGCCCCGACCGTCGCCACGGACCGCAACACCGGCGGTCGCCCGCCCCACTCCACGCCCGGACCCGCCATCGTCACCCCTCGCCGTAGACAGTCATCGCGGAGAGGCGCCGGACCGCATCCGCCACGGCCAGCGAACCGGCCCGGCGCCCCAGCGCCGGGGGATCGCGACCACCAGCGCCACAGCACACAATCAGCGACACGGCGACCACGATCAACAGTCATCGAGCCCATCACCGCCGCAAAGGAGACCCGTTTCCCAGTCATCGACAGTCATGCCACATCATTGACTTTGGATCACAGGTTCACCCGCCGTATCCTGGCTTGCCAGTAGCCGACAGAGGCCATCAGGCCGCCACGAAGGACAACGATGCGCGGAGCGTCTCCCGGCCCCCCGAATAACCTCCTAGCCCGACTCGTCCGCGAGCGAGGCTGGACGACATCACGCTTCCGTCGTGAGTTCGCGTCGATCGCTTCAGGCATCGGGATGGACAGACTCACGATCAGCGAGAGCACCGCGCAACGATGGCTGTCGGGCGCGTCATCCCAGCCGCGCCCTGACGCGGCCGTGACGCTCGAATCCATGTTCGGCCATCCGGTTGGACGGCTCTTCGGCGATCCCAACGCCGCTGTCCCTGCCCGAGTTGCCGACATTCCGCCCGATGCCACAACTACCCCCTCATCATCCCAACCGTTTGAGTCACTTACAACCCGACCGGTCCCAGATCTGCGGACCACGGACCCCCAGGAGGCTGTAACGATGGCTGCTCGGCGCGCCCGCCAGTTCGCTCAGTCGCACAACGGGCCAATTTCATCCGAGGTCATGGATCAGCTATACGACGATGTTAAGGCGATCGCTGCCGCCTACCAGCGGAAGCCATTGACAGCCGTCGCCGCGCCACTGGCAGAAACCCAGGATGCCATCTTCTCACTCCTTGAGACTAGACAGCGGCCAAACCAGTCACGCGACCTCTACGTCCTCGCGGGCGTGACAAGCGGTCTTCTCGGTAAGGCTGCCCACGACCTATCCGATTCTCATTCGGCCATGGCTCACGCCAGGACAGCTTTCCTGTGTGCTGAGAACGCCGATCACGACGGCCTCAGGTCATGGGTATGCGGACTCCAGTCGCTCATCTCGTACTGGGCACGTCGCTATGGCGACGCTCTGAGCTACGCCCAGCAGGGCATGAGCTTCGCGCAGAAGGCCGGAGGAACTACCACAGTTTGGTTGCCAGCAAGCGAGGCCCGAGCCTGGGCCGCGATGGGCAACGTCCACGAGGCGAGCGCCGCAGTGGCCCGCGCCGAGCGCGCGTGGAACAATCTGAAAGCCAGCGATCTGGATTCGATCGGCGGACCATGTACGTTCTCCGAATCCCGCCAGGTCTACTACGTCGCTGAAGCCCTTTCGCGGTTTTCGGATGCGACCGACCAGGCCGAAGACTATTCACGGCGCGCAGTCGAGGCATACGCGGACGAGGCACAGCCCGATTGGTCGTTCGGCGACCAGTCCGGAAGCTACGCCAGTCTTGCCTACACGCACGTAGGCAGAGGTCAGCTAGACGGAGCCGAGGCAGCAATATCCCCAGTTCTTTCGCTCCCGCCCGAGCAGCGCATAAACGGCATCGTCGCCGCCGTCGCACGAGTCCAGCACGCGATAGAGCGCTCGCCCCTTGCACCTGACCCAGCCGCGACCAGCCTGAGGGAGCAGATATCCGACTTCGTCCGCCTGCCAGCGGTAGCGCTGCCACGATGAGCACCAACGATAACGGCGGCCCCGTCCTCAACGGTCGCCTGGTAAGTCTTCGTCCCTTCGTTCCCGAAGACGCCCCTGCCGCCCATCGGATCGTAGGTGATTCGAGAGTTACGAATTCTCTCTCGTTCGACGAGAAATCCGAGGAAGAAACTCAGGGGATGATCTCCGGGATTATTTCCCGGGCCACCGAAGAGAACCGAACGGAGTACTATCTTGCCGTCGATCGAACCGGTGATCTGATCGGCTTCTGTCGCCTTGGCCGCGAAGGCGTCCGTGCCGGACAAATCGGCTATGCAATACGGGCCGACGAATGGGGCAAAGGCTACGCGACCGATGCGGTAGAGACCATCGTTCGGTTTTCGATCGAAACCTTGGGTCTCCATCGGGTTACGGCCGCGATCGGCCCCGAGAACATCGCCTCTATCACCATCGTCCGCAAGCTCGGGTTTCAGTACGAAGGCACGCTTCGCGACCATGTTTTTACCAATGGAGCCTGGCGAAACAGCCTCCTTTACTCGATTATTGATCACGAGTGGCAAGCCCGCGAGGGCGCGCAGGCAGGCGCGGCCGGAGTCTCGAAACACCGGGCCTGATCACTACGCCCGCAGGCAGGCCGGCCGTACAATCCCGACCTCGCCAGGAGGGGACCAAATGGCTAAGAAGCGCGACAAAGACGAGGACGACGACGACGGCCCCCCGGGAACGGAATGCTGGCACTGCAAGGGCAACTGTACCGTCGAAGTGACCTACGACGGCTCCGGCCCGAAAAGCGAAGGAGGGACCGGCGCCGACTTCGAGGCATGCCCCACCTGCAACGGCAAAGGATACCTGTGAACCGGATCGACTTCATTCCTGACGTGATCTGGGCCCCCGGACCCGACGGATGGCGGATTCCGGTGAGCCGCCACGACGACCCCGAGCGCTGGCATGCACTCGTGGACACCGACGACGCCATCATCACCCAGGTTGAAGACGGGAACCTGATCGACGGCAAAGGTATCAGTCCCAGCAGCTCGTCAAGCGCTTTGCACGTCATGGCCTACATGATGGACCTTCTTGACGTCCGGCCCGGAATGCACGTCCTCGAGATCGGTACGGGCACCGGTTACAACGCCGCGTTGCTCGCACAGAGAACCTTCCCCGCCACAGTAGTCACCATCGAGGTAGACTCCGGAATCGCCGACCACGCGCGCACCGCACTCACCCGGACCGGCCTGCCGGTTCTCGTCATCGAGGCCGACGGCACGCTAGGCCACCTTGACAACGCACCCTACGACCGGGTGATCTCAACCGCAAGCGCAACGCATGTCCCCTACGCCTGGGTCCAGCAGACACGCCCCGGCGGCAAAATCGTCCTACCCCTAGTGGGAACCCTCAACCGACAGGCATTCACAAGCCTCACGGTAGACCCCCACGGGCACGCCCACGGGCGATTCCACGGCTACGCGTCCTTCATGCGCCTACGCAACCAGCGCGACCCCACACCCCTATGGCGGGTCCTCAGCCCTCAGCACGCCGCCCGCGTCGACACCAATCCCGGCGCCATCAGCGTCACGACCATCACCGCCCCGCCCGCCGAACCATTGACAGACCCCCACGCCGGCTTTGCCGCCGGCCTTCTGCTCCGAGGGCTCCACGCGCGACGCCGGCCGCACGACGGCGCCATCCTCCTGTCCCACGACGAAACCGGTTCCTGGGTCAGCGTCCTCCCCTACGACGGCGGCCACCGGGCCTACCACCAGGGACCCCGCCGGCTCTGGGAAGACCTCCAAGCCGCGCACCAATGGTGGATCGACGCCGGCCGCCCGGAGCCTCACCGCTTCGGCATCACCGTCACCCCGACCGGTCAGACCTTCTGGCTCGACAGCCCCAACAATCCCGTTCCCGCCTTCGGCGAACCAGCAACCCGCCTCTCGTCTGGGCACATCGCGTAGCCGAGGTCTACCACTCGTCGCCGCACCGCCAATTTTCTGTACGGGTTCAAGCGCGGCCTTCGGCCGCGGGCCGGGTCGCGCCACGCCCCGGCCACGGGACGCCGCGCCGAACAGGCACCCGCCCGATCCGCCACGCAACGAGCGGGGCCCCGCCTTCGGCACCCCACTCGGCGTGTCGGCCGGGCCGCCCATTCGGCGCGTCGCCGTGTCGGCGCGTCGCCACCCGTCCCAGCCAGAAGGCGCCAACGACGAACAGGAATGAATGCTCATTCCCAACGAACACGCGGCCAGCGACGTTCGGCGTCCCCGACGGCGTGCCCGCCGTTGCTGGTGTTGCAGGGGGCTCTGCCCCCAGACCCCCGGCCCACCGCTCTGGAAGAGGGGGCGGCCACCGCGAGGCACGGGGCCGCGCTGGGAGCCGGCCTGGCGGTTGGGAGGGTGGCGTGGCAGGGTCGGGGCCCTCTCCCGCCTGTCGGGCCCCACGGGGCTACCTCGGAACCTCCCGACCGCGCAAGACCCGCACAGTTCCCGCCGTGGTGACGGACCGTCGGCGGGTCTTGCCCGGCCAGGAGAACCCGAGGTAGGTCTAACGACGCCCGCCCGACGGAAGAGAACCCCTCAGCCTCAGCCCTGGTGTCTACGACGACGAGACCAGGCACCACGGGCAGTGCCCGCCGCCGGCCCGTGAGGGACGCGACGACGGGCACCGGGCCGAGCTGGAGCATCACGCGGCTACCGCGACCGGCCGCCGGTCACCCGCGACGACGACCCGGACACCGGAGCGGGCCGCCAGGTCGAGAGCCGCGCGCCGGCCCACCTCCGAACCCGACAGCGCGTCCCGGCCGTCCACCACGATCACGCCGTACCGGCCCGAGACCACCAACCGGACCGCGGCCGCCCAGCCCCGCGCGCCCGACCCGAAGTCCCGCACCACACCACCCGCGATCCAGCCCCGCGCCGCGCACACCCCCGCGAACCGATCACGCTGCCCGGCCACCTCACCACCCCGCACGAAGTGCACCGCCCGCACCCCCGCGCCAGCCGAGGTCACCGGCCGGACCGTCCCCGCGACCGCCGCCCGGACCGGAGCCGGCTCCCGGAAGACCACGTTCAACACCGGCCGCTCATCTGCCATAATCGTCATGGGTTCCACTCTCCTGATACCGCAGGATTTGGGATCAAGGCCCGGTCAGGTGTTGGTAGCACCTTTCCGGGCCGCCTTTCTTTCCCGGTACATTCTCTATTCTACGCGTCGAAACGACCACCGTACCCGAAACCCCGAAACGATCAAGCCTGTTTCGGAGATCAACAAGAATGGTGCCCGCCGCCATTCCCAGCCACGGGAAACGACGACGGGCACCAGGCCCACGCTCGAGCGGCTACCAGGTCGGAGGGTCGCAGCAGTCCGCCGCGTACATCGCCGTCACCGCCAGCAGCCGCCACCAGGCAGCCGCCGCCCGTCCCGAGGCGCCCGCGTCCACGATGATCCCGAGCCCGCCCGGCAAGGTCACGATCGGCGGGACGGCCGTCCCCGGAGTCGGGCGATCAAGCCGGACATCGTCCGACGGCACGGCGATCAGCAGCGCCCCCATTCCGACAGCCGGACGAGGCAGGTCACCAGGCGCGCTCACTGGCCCGACTCCGGAATCCCCAGCTCAGCCCGCCTAATCGCCAGCGCATGCCAGGCACCGGCGGCAGTCGCGCCATCCGCCACCCCGGCCCACCACGCCGCCGCCGTAGCATGATCCACCGACGGCACTAGCGCCACCTGGAGACCATCCCGCAACACCAGTGAGGGCCCCATCGGCGTCCAACCTCGCCGACTCGGCGGGTACCTCACTTGCGCCACCGCGCCATCAACCCACGGGTCGATCAGAGCACTCACCACGAGGCGCGACCGCTCAACCCCACCGCCGAACACATCTGACATCATCACTTCGGGTCCCTCCTGCTCATCCAGGTTGGATCAAGTGGTCGGGGTTCGGTGTTACAGCACCGGGCCCCGGCCCGCCCAATCGGGAGATTGGGCGACAATGCCAATTCTACGACTTTCCCGCCCCACGCACCCCGGAAACACGGCAACGCGAGCGGGAGGTATTTTCTACGCCGCCACCTCTAGATCAAGATGGAAAGGCACAGGCCCCAGCGCGGAATCCTCCGAAAAGTGGGACTGACGTCGGCGCGGGCATCCCGACCAGCCCGAACCTGCACCAGGCCGTCCAGGCCGTCGAGCCGGCGGCCCGGATCGTCTACATCGACAACGACCCGATCGTCCTGCGCCAGTCGCGGGGCCGGATGGCCGGGACGGCGGCCGGCGCCACGGCCTACATCGAGGCCGACCTGCGCCGGCCCGAGGATCTGCTGAACCACCCCGGGCTGCGGGCCGCCGTCGACCTCGGCCAGCCGGTCGCGCTCATGCTAATCGCGGTCCTGATGCTGCTGCCCGACTCGGACGACCCGTGGGCGCTGACTCGGACGCTGCTGGACGCGCTGCCGTCGGGCAGCCACGTCGCCATCAGTCATCCGGGGCTCGAGTTCGACCCGGAGGCGGTCGCGACGGTCTCCGCGCTGGCCGCCGCCGGCAACATCACACTGGTGCCGCGCACGCGCGAGGACGTCGAGCGTTTCTTCGGCGACTGGGAACTGCTCGCCCCCGGCGTCACGCCAGTCCTGGGCTGGCGTCCGGACGCCCCGGCCGACGACCCGGAGGCCGCCTTCTACTGGGCCGGGGTCGCCCGGAAACCCTGACCGGCTCCCTACGCCCGACGGGCGGTGAGGATGAGCCGTCCGGAACCCAGCTCGTAGGGCGCGCCGTCCGGCCCGGCGTACCGCCTGACGGCGGTGAAACCGCCTTCGGCGAGCAGTGCGCCCAGATGACCGCTGGTGTAGATGTGGTGAATGGCGTCCGCGTGGAGTTCCTCGGTGCCACGCCTGAAGGTGTACCGGCTGATCAGCCGGCTTTCCGACGGGTCGTACTCGTGGTGTGTCTCGACCGTGATGTCTCCGGTCACCATGGTGCCCGGCTCACCGGTGTAGGCAGGCAGAATGCTTTCGGCCGTCGCGCCGAAGTCGACAATCAGACCGCCGCCCGGACGGACCGCCCGGGCCAGGCTCGCGACGAACTCCCGGGTGCCGGCCAGGTCCAGATAGCCGAAGCTGTTGCCCAGGCAGACCGCCGCGTCGAACGGGCGATCCCCCGGGATCTCCCGCATGTCCGCGAGCACGAACTCGACGTCGGCACCGGCCTCGTCCGCTGCCCGGCGGGCATGGTCGATGGCCTCGGTCGAAAGGTCGACCCCGGTCACCCGATGGCCGCGCCCGGCGAGAGCGATGCTGTGCCGACCGCTGCCGCAGGGAACGTCCAGGATCCGGGCCGCCGGCGGCAGCTCGAGCGCTTTCTCGATGAAGTCGACGTCGGCCGCGGTCATCTCGGGCGACACCACCCGCCGCCAGAACTCGTTCGGAAGTTCAGTAAAGAAGTCCGCGTACCACGCGGACGAGATGATACTAGACAACGCAGTAGCTCCTCATGGAGTACATCAACACGAAAATGAGATGCTGATGTCACCAGGCACACCGAGGTCCGACGCAGGTCAGCGCTTGACCTCGATCACCGCCGCGCCATCCTGGCCGGCGGTGTTCCGGTGGCCCGGGACAGGACCCGGGGCAACCATGGCTTCCTCCACGAAAGGCGTCGGGTCACTCCCCGACGAAGCGCCCTCACACTAACCGGCCCGCCCGTGGGCGTCAAACCAGTTGGGCCGGCTATCGCCCACCCGACACCGGCGATCCGGTGCACACGTCTCGGTACACGTCTTCGACCGGCGTCGCGGCGATGCGTTAACGAAGCAGGCCGAGATAGCGCGAAAGGGTGTGCTCAACCTGCGACATGTCGTCGCGGGAGAGGTAGTCCACGAGTTCACCCGTGACATAGGAGCTGTCGATGGTCCGGATCTGGTCGAGCAGGATCCTGGTCGACCGTCCGGCAATGATCACCTCTGGTCTGAAGGTGGACGCCTGTGCGCTGGTCGACGTGGGAACGATCGTGACCGTGGACCATGCGTTCTGCTCAATACTCATGACGAGACCGAGCCGTCGCCCCCGCTGCTCGTGCCCGCGCTTGGCGTCGCCGAGGTCCACCGGGTACACCGCCCCACGAATCACGCTTGGTCTCGCGGCCTGGCAGGTACCGCGACGTTCGTACCTGTGATCGTGATGTTGCCGTTGGTATCGTACTCCCACGCATCCGGCTCGGCGGACAGGTCCTCGTTCCGCAACCGGTACATGTCCTCGCGGGCACGTACCTCCCACGCCTCCCGGTCGAGCAGTCGCAGGGCACGCCGGATGACGTCGCTGGTCTTCTCGTCCTGACGGCGGTTGGCCTCGACAATCCGGAGATCCTCTTCGGTGGGGCGGAATCCGACACTCATGGAGTCACCGTACAACAAACGTACAACATCAGGGTGGCCGGTGGACGCGCAGGTCGGGGGCAGGTACATCGTGTGTTCACCACCTCGTGACGGCGGCCGAGCCCTGGTAGTTCCCGCGATGGTCATCACCGAGGTTTGTTACCTGCTTGCGCGCCGAGGGCACGGGACACTGCAACTGGCCGCCACGTTCTTGGAGTCACTGGGGGCCGGAGAGCTTGGTGTGGAGGCGCCGACAGCCGCGGACCTTGACCGCGCTGCCCAACTGGTGCGGCGCTACGCCGATCTTCCGCTCGACGCAGTCGACGCCGCGGTGGTCGCTACAGCGGAACGCCTGGGCACACCCAAGGTCGCGACGGTCGACCGCAAGGACGTCCAGATCGTCGGCCCCGCCTGCCAGAAAGCCCTCACCGCCTCGAGTGGCACCGGGTCAGCGTCACGTGACGTCCCACGTTGTTACATAGAGGTCGAGCACGGATTTGCTTGCGTCAACCCGCAAGACCCGAACGAAACTCAGCCGGTGCTCGCTCGTCTTGAAGCAAAATTTCTCGTCAACGGTGAGGCTGTCGTATCGAATCGACGTCACCTTGCCGCCGTAGCCACTCGTCAGACATTCCGCATACTTGGTCTCTGTGGTGGCCGGTAGCGACACGTACGAGGAGAACTCTGTGAGCCAGATGGCGCTGCCGTTTCTTTTTGTGATGTCCGCTGTCCACGTAGTCGCACTATCTTCCGACCATTCCGGGTCGGTCGCGTCCAGATCGTAGGCTTCATTCCATGCGTTGGCCACCCGAAGGGTGCCTTCATTTCGCACGGCCGGCTCCGCTGTGCGGACCGGGTCGGGCTGCGGGGTCGGGTTGAGGTCGGTATCTGCGGGTCCATCGATGGTGCAGATCGCCTTGCTTCCGTTCTCCGAGTCGCAGTTGATCTTTTTTCCACATCCAGTGGCGAACGACATCATCACGAGCAGCGCGAGGGAGAGCCCGAGGGCTCGACTGGGACGCATGCGATGCCGCCTCACCGGGCGCCTCCGCCGTTGACACAGGTCGCCTCCGAGTGATTTGTTGCCGTGCATTCAATAGCCTGACCACCCGGCCAGTGAATGATTAAGAAGACGGCAAGTACGCTTAGGGAGTCCAATAGCTACCAGAGCAAGCATCGCGCGACCCGGCCAGGACGCCCGAGGCGCCCGCCGCACTTCCGCCAGACCGTCCTGGGATGACGGTCGGCGGTCCCGCCGCCGAAGGCTCGGTTCGCGGAATACTCACGCTTCGCCTCGCGAAGTATCCTCTCCCGGCCGGCGGAATACTCACGCTTCGCCTCGCGAAGTATCCTCTCCCGGCCGTCGGCGAGCGCCCCGGCCCGCAGGAGGGCGTTGACCTCCGACCAGAACTCGACGGGGCTGTGCACTCCCCAGCTCGGGTGACGTCCTCTCGACAGACCGGCCGCCTCAAGTACACGCTCAGCGCCAGCAGGCGTACGGAAGGTAGCGGCGAAGGCGTTCAGCTCGTCGTCCGTCAAGCTGTTTGCATGGTTGTCCTACCCTCGCAGGTCACCGACGAGATGCCGACCAGGGCATTAGTATGTCCCGTCGATCCAAACTTGGTCCGCCGGTCGTGACTCCGATCCCGAGGCGATGGCCGCGCGCGCCGCGATCACGCTCGTCCGGCGCGACCGGACGGACGTCGAGCGGTTCCTCGGCGACTGGGGGTGGTCGAGCCGGGTCTCGTCCCCGTCCTGGACGGACTGGCGGCCCGAGACGGAACCGGACGATTCGAACGGCGCCTACTACTGGGCCGGCGTCGCCCGGAAACCGTAGGGGCTACCCGGGCATCGGGGTGCCGAAGACCTGGGTCCAGATGGTGCCGTACTCGCCGCCGAGGGCGTAGCCGACGCCGATCTGGCGAAGGTCGGCGTTGAGGATGTTCGCCCGGTGGCCGGGGCTGTTCATCCAGCCGGTCACGACCTCCTCGGCGCCGCGCTGACCGGCGGCGATGTTCTCGGCGACGATCCGGTAGACGTAGCCGCGAGCGCGGGCACGGTCGGCGACGGACTGGCCCTCCGGGCTTTCGTGGGCGAAGAAGTGCCGCTGGGCCATGTCGTCGCTGTGGGCCTGGGCGGCGGCGGTCAGCCGTGGTTCGACGGTCAGGGCGACCAGGCCGCGCCGGGTCCGCTCGGCGTTGGTCAGGGTGACGACCCCGGCCAGCAGCAACGCGACCGACCGGTCGGCGCCCGCCCGCGCCGGTACCGGCGCGGGCGTCACCGGGGTCGGGGCCGGGGCGAGGGAAGCGCCCGGCCCGGCGACCCGCCGGGCGCCACCCGGACCGGAGCTCCCGTCCGAGCCACCGCCGGAGCCGTCGCCGGAGCCGTCGTCCTCGACGTCGACGCCGTAGTCACGGGCCAGCCCGGCCAGCCCATCGGCGTAGCCCTGGCCGACGCAGCGCAACTTCCACGATCCGGCCCGGCGGTAGATCTCGGCCACGACCAGCACCGTCTCCGAGCCGAGCCGGGGCGGGCGCAGGACGGCCAGTGTCCCACCGCCCGCGTCTCGTACGGTCGCGGCGGGAGCGGGCAGTCGTCCGAACGGCGTCCGGAGGTCGTCCGGGCTGGCCACGACGACGACCCGCTCGGCGCCCGGCCGCAGCGCGCCGACCTCGACCGTGACGCCGGCCGGCGGCGCGAGCCGCACGCCCGGCGCGGCCGGCTGGTTGTAGAAGACGAAGTCGCCGTCGCCGGAGACCGTCCCTCCGGCCCCGACGACCACGGCCGAGAGGTCGAACGGCCCGGGCAGCTCGAGCCGGACCGCTCCGCCCGGCAGCGGCATGTTCGCCCCGGCGACAAGCTCGATCATCGTCCGCTCCGCGAGCCCACTGCCGGCGAGCGCGGCGCCCACCGGCCCACCGCCCACCGGCCCAGCCCGCACCGGCCCAGCCACAGATCCACCAGCCACCGCCCGCCGCCGCGCCGTCAGTCCCGCTGCCGTCAGTCCCGTCATCGCGCTCAACGTCGGACGGCCGTCCCCCGTGCCGCCGCGCCCGGCCGCGCCCCGGCGCCGCTCTGGTCGCCTCGGTGACACCAGGCCCCGGGCCGTGGCAAGCAGCACCAAAACGTCCACAAAGAGTTAACACGGTGACTAAGAGCGATAACATCCGCACAATCAGGCGACACAATCACCGATAATGGATCCCATTCGGGTACATTCTGCGAATGCTCGTGTCATCGTCCGGCATCGCCTGTACGTGACGCCCTCACGCCGAGGCGCTGGTGGAGGCACCACGGTGCGGGCCGCCGCGGTGCGCGACGAGGCCCGCCAGCCCCCGCTGCCCGCGTCCCGCCCGAACCGGCGGCGCAGGCGCCACCCGCCCCGCCCGCCGCGCCGGCCCTGGCTGCGCTACCTGGCCGTCGGCTTCGTCGCGATCGGCGTCTACTACGTCATCCCGGCTCACGGCGTCGGCAAGGTGTACCGGGTCGTCGCCTACTGCTCGATCAGCTCGTCGGCCGCCCTCGCCGCGTTCGCCGGAATCCGCCGGCACCGGCCGCGCCCCCGCCGGCCGTGGCTGCTCCTCGCCTGCGGCCAGGTCGTCTACGCCGGGGGCGACACGGCCTTCTACATCGCCCACTACATCGTCGGCAGCGAGCGCTACCCGGCCCTGTCCGACCTGTTCTACCTGGCCCACTACCCGCTGGTCGTGGTCGGGCTGACGTTGCTGATCCGCCAGCGCACCCCCGGCCGGGACGTGGCCAGCCTGCTGGACGCGACAACCGTCGCGGTCACCGCCTCCACCCTGTCCTGGCTGTACCTCATCGCCCCGCAAACTAGGGGCAACCCACCGCTGAGCGTGGAGGCGGCCTCTGTCGCCTACCCGGTGATGGACCTGGTGCTGCTGGCCGTGGGGCTGCGCCTCGTCCTGGGCACCGGCCGCCGGCCGGCGTCGTTCTTCCTGCTGGCCGGGAGCCTGGCCGCGGTGTTCACCGCCGACACGCTCTATGTGCTGCAGCAGGTTGCCGGCACCTACGAGACCGGCAACTACCTCGACGCGATCTGGCTGACCGGGAACCTGCTGCTGGGGGCCTCGGCACTCCACCCGACGATGAACCGGCTGGCCGAGCGCGGCGACGCCGACGAGCGGGGCCCGGGCGGCGGGCGGCTGGCCGTCCTGCTCGCCTCCGTCCTCGTCGCGCCGACGCTGCTGCTGACCAACACCGTCGCCGAGGACCGCACCAGCCTCCGTCTGGTCGGCGTGACCTGCGCCGTCGCGTCCGTGCTGACGATCGCCCGGATGCACGGGCTGGTGGCAGACCAGCGGCGCCTGGCCGGCACCGACACGCTGACCGGGCTGTGTACCCGGCGGGTACTGCTGCCCCGGCTGGCCCAGGAGATACCCCGGGCTCTGCGCGGCCACGGCCTGCTCGGGCTGTTCGTCATCGACGTCGACCACTTCAAGTCGATCAACGACCGGTTCGGGCACCCGGCCGGCGACCAGGTGCTCGCCGAGATCGCCGACCGGCTGCGCCGCGCGACCCGCCGCGAGGACCTGCTGGCCCGCTACGGCGGCGAGGAGTTCGCGCTCATCGCCCCGCACCTCAACCCGGACGATCTGCCGCTGCTGGCCGAGCGGCTGCGCCAGGCGGTGGCCGGCGGCCCGATCAGCCTGCCCGACGGGACGACGGTGACGGTGACGGTCTCGATCGGCGCCGCCGGCTGCCCGTCGCACGCCGCCGACGAGCAGACGTTGCTGGCGATCTCCGACGCCGCGCTCTACGCGGCGAAGGCCGGCGGGCGCGACCGGGTCGTCGTCGGGCGGCCGGCGGCGAGCGTCGCCTTCCCCGCGGATCCCATGCGAGTGGATCCCATGCGAGCCGAATCCGTCCGGGCCGAATCCCTTCGGGCCGAGGCGGTCCGGGCCGAGGCGGGGCGGGCCGAGTCCGGCCTCGACCGGGTCGACGCCCGGGTCACCGCCGCGTCCTACCTGTTCGGGATGGCCGACGACGTCGACGGGACGCTGAGCTCCACCGGCCCCCTGCCCATCGCGCCCGGGCTGGCCGGCGGCCCGCTGATCGAGGACGGCGGGGTCGAGGCCGGCGGACCGGAGAGCGAGCACAACCGGGTCGTCGGCCGCTGGGCCCGGGCGCTGGCCGACGAGCTCGGCCTTGACGAGGCGACCACGCGGCGCTGTGAGCTGGCCGGCCGGCTGCACGACGTCGGCGAGGTGGTGATCCCGGAGTCGATCCTGGCCAAGGCGGGGCCGCCCAGCGCCGAGGAATGGGCCCGCATCCGGGCTCACCCGACCTCCGGAGCCCGGCTGGCCCGCGCCGCGCCCGGCCTGGCCGTGATCGCGGACGTCATCGCCCAGCACCACGAGCGGGTCGACGGGCTGGGCTACCCGCTCGGGCTGACCGGCTCGGAGATCCTGCTGGAGGCACGGATCGTCGCCCTGTGTGACGCCTGGGCGGCGATGCGGTCCGACCGGGCCTACCGGCCGGCGCTGAGCCGGGCCGCTGCCCGGATGGAGATCGAGCGGGGCCGAGGAACCCAGTTCGACCCGGCGGTGGCCTCGATCTTCCTCGCCCTGGTCGACCGCGGCGCCCTCGGCGACAGCCTCGGACACGACGGCCCGGAACACGGCGGTCTGAAACACAGCGGCCAGGGACACGACGGGCCGGATCACGGCGGCGGCCCGTCCCCGGGCGGGACGGACTGAGCTCAGGGCGCGTCGACGGCGGCCAGCGTCCGCCAGAACATCGCCTCGTAGGCCTGCAGGAGACGCCCGTAGGTCCCCGCCTCGGTCAGCGCCTCGCCGGCCTCGAGCGCGCCGGCCACCGCGGCAAGCGCCGCCGCCTCCAGCTCGGGCGACGGCGTGGCGAAGAAGTCGACGAACGCGCAGGCCTCGTCGTCGAACCCGTAGTGCTCGCGCAGCGCCTTGCCGAGCACGCCGCAGGCCTCGCCCCAGGCCGCGAAGTTCGCGACCAGGGCCAGCACGACGTCGGCCGGCCGCCCGCCGAGCGCGAGCGCGGCCACGTAGGCCGGGTAGGCCTGCGCACCCGGCGTGATCCGGTAGTCCGCGAGGCCGGCGGCGTCCAGCCCGGCCGCGGCGGCCAGGGCCGGCAGGTGGGCTTCGGCCAGGTTCTCGCCGGCGGCGAGCAGCGCGAAGAACTCGCTCGCGGCTGTCCCCGACGCGCGGGTGGCCAGCAGCAGGAACGAGCGCCGATCGCTCGGGATGATCCGGGACTGCTCCCCGGCCAGGGCGGCCAGCGCGGTCAGCGGCGCGCTGCCGGCGGCGACGCGGGGCAGCAGTGGGTTGTCGTCCGCGCCGGGGGCAAGCTCGGCGCTGATCGCCGCCAGCCGGGCCCGGGCCTGCTCGATCAGGTCGGGAGAGCTCACGTCATACCTCCGTCGGGCTGGGGTCAGGAGCGGCCGGGGCCGGAGCGGCCGGCGCAGGAGCGGCCGGCGCCGGAGCGGCCGGCGCAGGAGCGGCCGGCGCAGGAGCGGCCGGCGCCGGGGAGCCCGGACGGCCGTAGCCGAGCAGCGTCCGCGCCCCTGGCGCGCGGGACGCGGCGGCGGCCAGGCCCAGGTAGAGCAGCCCGGCGCCGATCCAGGCCTCGACCGGGACCAGCCCCAGGTCGGGCGCGGAGGTCTGGCCGGGGAACAGCATCAGCCCCCAGGCGCCGAACAGCACCGCGGCGGCCACGGAGACGATCGCCGGCCAGTTGCCGACGCCGGCCGAGCGCCAGGACGGCACCTCGTCCAGCGGCCGGGCCAGGCCGAGCACGCGGGGCAGGACAAACATGTCGACGCACATCACCACCGTCGCGCTGGGCAGCGCGACCGCCGACCAGCCGGCCACCTTGAAAAAGCCGTTCTCGAGATGCGGGAAACGCCAGGCGAACACGGCCGCTATGGCCGTGACCAGCACACACGTATACCAGCGGCGCCAGCCCGGGGCGTGCCCGAGGATGTTCTGGCCGCCGTTGACCATCTCGTAGTAGTTACCGTCGTTGATGGCGATCTGGAGGACGGTGGCGACGATCGCGCCGAGCCACAGCGCCCCGAACAGCGAATAATGGACGGTGTAGCGGAACGCCGGGCCGAAATCGTACTGGCCGGCCCCGGAAAGCTCCGCCATCATCCACCCGCCGGCGACGAACAGGACCAGCCCGACGGCCAGCGCGATCACGTACGGGACGAGCGGCCAGGTGAAGCGGGGCCGGCCGTAGCGCCAGGTGTCGGGCTCGTTGCCCCACATCACCGAGCCGATGGCCGTCGAGATGCCGGCCAGGACGCCCATCGGCGCCGACCCGTCCGGCACGGCGGGCGCGGCGTCGAGCTGGGCCGACGGGATGTCGAGGAGCCCCTTGATGACCAGGTAGAGCACCCAGGCGATCATCAGCGGGGCGACCAGGTAGCGGGCGAACGCCGTGATACCAGTGAAGCCCAGCAGGTTGTTGGTGATCCCGACGACGGCCAGCAGGACGCTGATCAGCACGATGTGGCCCCAGGAGAACAGGCCGTCGTAGAGGTTGGCCAGCAGGTTGAAGGCGAACGCCGTCCAGCCGGCGGCGATGCCGATGAGCAGCAGGGACACCAGCACCGACCCGACCGAGCCGAAGATCGACCGGGTCAGCAGGGCGTGCGTCCGCCCGGTGGTCGAGCCGAGGTAGGCGGCCGGCAGGGCGTAGGCGAGATAGGCCAGCGCGCCCAACGCGCCGATCCCGACCGACTTCCACAGGGAATAGCCGGCGTCGTGGTACTGGAAACCGAGGAACAGATACGTGAACCCGGCCGCGAATGTGACCCACAACGCGATGAAATGGTACTGCGAACGCCGCCGGTCGGCCGGTACCGCGCCCGCGGCGCTGGTGGAGTAGTCATGTCTGAGATCGCCGGCGAGCTCCGCCCGGGAGAACTCACCGCTCGTCCGGGCCGAGAACACGGTCATGGCACTCACCCTTTCCCCCTCAACGAGGGGTGAGTGTGCCAGAGATCCGACCCCGGCGAGAACCCGTTCGGCGGAAATTCCGACCAGGGTCCCGGCCAGGCGTGACCCGCCGCGGGGGGCGGGCCCGCGGGCCGGTCGGCGCACGTCGAGGCGACCGGCGCCGATCTCCTTCGGCGCGGCGATAATCTGGGGATCGACACGACCGGGCCTACGTGGGGACCAGATGGCGGAATCGGACTCGGCGCCCTTGCGCGACATCGTCGCTGACACGTTGCGTGAACGCATCGCGACGGGCGTCCTGACCCCGGGGACCCGCATCCGGGAGGAGTCGATCGCCGCGGAGTTCGGGGTGTCCCGGATCCCGGTCCGCGAGGCGTTGCAGCGGCTGGAGGCCGAGGGGTTCATCGCGCTGACGCCGCGGCGGGGCGCGTCGGTCGCGGTGCCGTCGGTCGCCCGCGTGTTCGACCTGCTCGAGGTGCGCACGACCCTCGAGGTCTTCGCGGCGGTGCTGGCCGCGCGGCGGGCCGGTGGCGACTACGCCGAGCAGCTGGCCGAGACCGTCCGGGAGGGCACGGCGGCGGCCGAGAAGGGCGAGTTCAAGCGGCTGCCCGACCTCATCGAGCGCTTCCACGACCTGGTCGCCCGGGCCTCGGGCAACGTCGAGCTGACTGACATGCTGCGCGGTATCCGGAGCCGGGTGCGCTGGATGTTCGAGCACGATCTCGAGGGCCGCTCGCCCGCGTCCTGGGCCCAGCACTCCCAGATCCTGGCCGCCATCCTGGCCGCCGACGAGGACGCGGCGTCCGACCACATGGCCCGCGACGTCCAGCCGGGACGGGCGCTGGCGTCCTGGGCGGACGCGCAGCGTCGCCACGCCACCTGGAGCCCGCCCCGGGCACCGGCCGCACCGGCCACTGAGGGCAGCTGACACAGGGCTGTAACACAGAAGGCCTGGGCCAACGTCGGGCACATCTTGTATACTAAAAGTGCCAACATGGCATCCAGTCGAGCGTGCGGAGCCATCGCTCGACCCGTTCGCTCCCCCTGGCCGGCCTGACCTCCGGCCCACCGTGCCGCCGCGGCGCCGTCGCGGCCAGGTGAGCCGGGCGAGGTTCCGATCGCGCCACAGTGCCGTCGCGCGCCGGCCAGTTCCAGATCCGTCACTGACGCGTGTGCCGACCATTGGAGAACGACGGTTGCGTATCGGAATCTTTCTGCCCACCGGAAACGACGGCTGGATCTCGTCGACGACCGCCCCGCGCTACATGCCGACCTGGGAGCTGAACCACAGCGTCGCCGGGCGGGCCGAGGAGTACGGATTCTCTTTCGCGCTGAGCATGGTGACGTTCCGCGGCTACGGCGGCGTCACCGAGCACTGGAACTACACGCTGGAGACGACCACGCTGATGTCGGCGCTGGCCGCGACGACCCGGCGCATCCATCTCTACGCCTCGGTCGGGATCCTTTCCCTGCACCCGGCGATGGTGGCCCGGATGGCCGCGACGATCGACGACATCGCCCCCGGGCGTTTCGGCATCAACATCGTTGCCGGCTGGCATCGGGAGGAGTACTCGCAGATGGGTATGTGGCCGGACGACGACTACTTCAGCTACCGCTACGACTACGCGGCCGAGTACGTGACGATCCTGCGTGAACTGTGGGCGAGCGGTCGCAGCGACTTCACCGGAAAGTACTTCCAGCTGACCGACTGCATGCTCGGGCCGGTGCCGGCCAACCCGGTCACCCTGATCTCGGCGGGCGCCTCCGACCGGGGCCGCCGGTTCGCCGCCGAGTTCGCCGACTACAACTTCACCATCGGCCACGGCCTCCCGGGCTTGGAGAAAGCGGTGGCCGACCTGGCCGGCGCCGCCGAGTTGGCCGGCCGCCCGGTCCGTCCGATCGTCCAGCGCCTGGTCATCATGGACGACACCGACCAGCTGGCCCGGGCCCGGGTCGATCTCTACAACAGCGGCTCGGACGTCGAGGCGCTGGAGAACGAGCGCAACCACTACGCGCTCGACCGCTCCGGCGGCAGCTCGGCCCAGAAGGCTCGCACGATCAACCCGCGAAAGGCCGTCGAGGAAACCGATGCGAACCTCATCGTCGGTTCCCCGAAGACGGTCGCCCAGTCACTCAACGAGATTTCCCGCGTCGACGGTCTCGACGACGTCCTGGTTCTCTTCGACGACTTCACCGAGGGGCTCGACCGTTTCGGCCAGGAGGTCGTCCCCCTGCTCGACTTCCCGCTGTCACAGCCCTGACCGCCTAACCCGCCTCGGAAGGAAAAACGTATGGACGTCCTGCGGATCGCCGCCACCGCCCGCGTACTGAACTACCTGCCCGAGTACTACGCCGACGACGCCGGCTATTTCGCCCAAGCCGGTCTCCAGGTGTACACCGAACCGCGCGAACCGTGGACCCGTGTTCTCGACGACCTGGAGTCCGGCGCGGCCGACATAGCCCTGTGCGGCCTGTGGGTGCCGACGATGTTCGCCGACATGAAACGCGATGTCGCGATCATCGGCCAGCTCAACGCGCGCCTCCCGATGGCCATTGTCACCCGCGAGCCGGTCAGCGACTTCTCGCTGTCCTGGCTGTCGGGCCGGACCGTGCTCGTCCCCGGCTACACCGGCACCGTCCCCTACGTGTTCACCGCCGGCCTGCTGCGGGAGGCGGGCATCAACCCGGCCGAGGTCCGGTTCGTGCGCGACCTGTCCCGCGAGCTGCTGCTGGAGCTGTTCGCCGGCGGCGTGGGCGACGCGTTCATCGCCGACCTGCTGACCGCGACCCAGCTTGAGCACGACGGCCTCGGCGTGATCGCCTGCCCGCTGGCCGAGGCCGGCGGGATTATGTCCAACAGCGTCTACTGCGTCCGGCCGGACCGGCTGGAGTCGCTGCGCGAGCCGCTGGTCGGGTTCATGGCGTCGATCAGCGCGGCGATGTCAGCCCTGGTCGCCGCGAAGCCGGCCGACGTCGAAGGCCTGTTGGCGCGCACGTTCCCCGCCGTCGACCCGGGAGTTCTCGCGAGCGCGACCGGCCGGATGATGGTCAACGGGACGTGGGAGGGCATCCGGATCGACCCGGCCGGCTGCCTGCGGATGAGCACGATGATGTACGACGCCGGGCTGGCCCTGCGCCCGATGACCCACGGCGAGCTGGTCGTCGACGACATCGCCACCGCCGCCGAGGCCGCCGCGCCGGCAATCACGGCCCGGTAGCGCGGAGCGCCCGAGGCCTTCTCGAGCTTCACCAGACCCATACGGCGACGAAATACCATCGCAAACATCTTGTATACGATTTAGCTATGGGTAGTAGTCACTCCGCTGACCAGGCCCCCGACCCGCGACCGGGAGGCGGCCGATGACCGTCAGCCCGACGATCGCCGAGACCACGTTGACCGACACCTCACCAGCCTGCCCGGGGCTCGCCGGGAGCGGGCCGGCCGGGACAGCGCCGGCCGAGCCGGTCACCGCGCCAGCCGACCCCGGCTCGACCCGGCGCTCGCGACGCTGCCGGGCAATGCGCCAGTTCGTCCGCGCGCCGCGCCAGCTCGCCGGCTCCCTGGCGGTCATCCTGAGCGTGGTGACGGTGACCTTCCTGGTCACCCGGGTCCTCGCCCCGGACCCGACGTCGCTGTTCATCGGGACGTCGGGGGCAGGCGACGCCGAGGCGCGCGCGGCGCAGACAGCGAAGGTCCGGGCCGGCCTCGGCCTGGACGACTCCATCCCCCACCAGTATGTGCGCTTCCTGGGCCAGCTTGTCCACGGTGACCTGGGGACCTCCTTCCAGACCGGGCGCGGGGTCAGCCACGACCTGGCCGCGCGCTTCCCGGCCACGGCCGAGCTGGCCGTCTACTCGCTGATCATCGGGGTCGGGCTCGGCATCACCGCCGGGATCGTCTCGGCCGTCCGGCGCGGCCGGCTGGCCGACGGGCTGAGCCGGGCGCTGACGATCGGCTCGCTGGCCATGCCCCAGTTCTGGATCGGCCTCATGCTGCTGTGGGTCTTCTACACGAAGCTGCACCTCGCGCCGGGCCCGGTCGGCCGGCTGCCGATCGGCGAGTCTCCCCCGCCGACGATCACCGGCTTCTACCTGGTCGACGCCGTGCTCACCGGCCACGGTTCGACCGCGCTGGACGCGCTGCGCCAGCTCGCGCTGCCGGTGGTGACGCTCTCGCTCGGCCTGGCCGCGCCGATCGCCAAGGTCGTGCGGACGTCGATGGTCGAGGCGTTCGGCTCCGACTACGTCCGCACCGCCGTCGCGCTCGGCTTCGGCCGCCGCCGGATCTGGTTCGTCTACGCGCTCAAGAACGGACTGCTGCCGGTGCTGACGATGCTGGCCAACGTCATAGCGTTCACCTTCGTCGGCTCGATCCTGGTCGAGGGCGTCTTCGGCTGGCCGGGCATCGGCAACTATGCGCTGAAGGCCATCCAGGACTCCGATTTCCCGGCCGTGCAGGGCTTCGTCCTCTACGCGACCGTGCTCTACGTCGTCGTCTACGAGCTGCTGGTCGTGGCCTACCGCCGGGTCGACCCGCGGGTGCGGCCGTGAGCGCGACGGAGCGAACCCGGGATGTCATGACCACCCTCGCGCCGGCCGCGCCGGCCGCGCCGGCCGCGACGGCCGCGACGGCGGGGCGGCGGCGGTCCCGCTCGAGTGTCGCCGGCCTGGTCATCCTCGGCCTGTTCGTCGCGGCCGCGCTCGTCTCGCTGGTCTGGACGCCGTACCCGCCGATGCGCCCGGCCACCGGCCGGTTCTACTCGGCACCGGGCGGCGGGCACCTGTTCGGGACGGACGCGGTCGGCGCGGACGTGTTCTCCCGGGCGCTGGCCGCGACCCGCACCGACGTCGGGATCACCGTCGCGGTCGTCGCGCTGGCGCTGGTCGTCGGGACGGTCTGGGGCGCGCTGGCCGGCTACCTCGGCGGCGCCTTCGACGCGGTGACGATGCGGCTGATGCAGGTCATGAACTCGTTCCCGTCGATCCTGCTGGCGATGCTGGTCATCGCCGCGCTCGGCGGCGGGCTGTTCGACGTCGTCCTCATCACCGCGCTGATCCCGATGCCGGAGTACACCCGGCTGGCCCGGGCCGAGGTGTCGTCCAAGAAGAACTGGCAGTTCACCGAGGCGGCCCGGATGATCGGGCGGCGGCCGATGGGCGTGCTGTTCCGCCACGTCGTGCCGAACAGCCTGCGCCCGCTGGTCGCCTACGCGGCGATCAACGCCTCCTGGGTGATCGCGACGGTCGGAGCGCTGGGCTTCCTCGGGCTCGGCATCGAGCCCGGTTCGGCCGAGTGGGGCTCGATGATCGCCGGTGGCCAGGCCGGGATCGTCACCGGCCGCTGGTGGATCTCGTTCTTCCCCGGCCTGTGCATCCTGCTGCTCGCCACCGCGTTCCACCTGCTCGGCGACGGCTTGTCCGACGACGACCTCGACCGCCGCGGGCACTGAGAGGTGGAGGCCAGGGTGAGCACACAGCGGGCGGCGGCGGAGGAGATCCTGCGCGTCGAGCACCTGTCCGGCGCCTTCCGGCTCCCGCGCGGCGGGACGCGGCCGGTGCTGGACGACGTCAGCTTCACCGTCCGGCGGGGCGCGATGACCGCGATCGTCGGCGAGACCGGCAGCGGCAAGACACTGACCGCGCTGGCCGCGCTCGGCCTCGCCCCACCCGGATTCGTCCGGGCCGGTGGCGCGATCCGGTTCCACGGGGCGGGCGCCGAGCCGGTCGACTTGGCCGCCTTCGGCGAGCACGAGTTCCGCGCCGTGCGGGGCGGGCGGATCGCGATGGTCTTCCAGGACTCGCGGGGCGCGCTCAACCCGGTGTTCACGATCGGCTCGCAGCTGCGCGACGTCATGCGGCTGGCCGCGCGGGCCGGCGGCGCCCGGCTGGGCCGGGCCGAGGCCGCCCGCCGGAGCGAGGAGCTGCTGGCCCAGGTCGGCGTGCCCGAGCCGGCCCGGCGGATGCGACAGTACCCGCACGAACTCTCCGGCGGCACCGCGCAGCGCGTCCAGCTGGCGCTCGCGCTGGCCCGCCAGCCGGAGCTGCTGATCCTGGACGAGCCGACCACCGGGCTCGACGTAACCATCCAGGCCGACATCCTCGAGCTGATCGTCGACCTGGCCCGGGAGCGGGGCATGACCACGCTGATGATCACCCATGATCTGGGCGTGGTCGCCGAGACCTGCGACGACGTCGTCGTCATGTACGCCGGGCGGGTCCGCGAGACCGGGACCTGCGAACAGATCCTGACCGCCCCGCGCGACGACTACACCCGCAACCTGATCGCGGCCAGCCGGGCGGAGGCCGCATGACCACCATCCTGGCCGTGACCGGCCTGACCAAACGGTTCCGGGTCCGCGACGGCGCCGCCGGCCACCGTCTGCTGACGGCCGTCGAGGGCGTCGACCTGGAGCTGGCGGCCGGGAAGACCCTCGCACTGGTCGGCGAGAGCGGGTCGGGCAAGTCGACCGTCGCCCGCTGCATCACCCGGCTCGTCGAACCGGACGCCGGCACGGTGCGCCTCGGCGACCGCGACGTGACGGCGATGTCCGGCCGCGCGCTGCGCGCCGCCTATGGCGAGATGCAGCTGGTCTTCCAGGACCCGAACTCCTCCCTCGACCCCCGCCAGAGCGTCCGCGCCATCGTCGAGGAGCCGCTGCGCCTGCACACCCGCGCCGACCGGACGGCCCGGCGGGCCCGGGTCGAGGCGCTGCTGGCCGACGTCCGGCTGGACGCGGAGCTGGCCGAGCGCTACCCGCGGCAGCTGTCCGGCGGCCAGCGCCAGCGGGTCGGCATCGCCCGGGCGCTGGCCGTCGACCCGACGTTCCTGCTGCTGGACGAGCCGACGGCATCGCTCGACGTGTCGGTGCGCCGTGACGTGCTGCGGCTGCTGCGCCGCCTGCGGCGCGAGCGCGGCCTGGGCTTCCTGCTGATCAGCCACGATCTGGAGGCGGTCCGCCAGATGGCCGACGAGGTCGCGGTCATGTACCTGGGGAAGATCATCGAACGGGGCCGGGCGGCGGAGGTCTTCGACGCCCCAGCCCACCCGTACACGCGCGCGCTGCTCTCCTCGGCGCCGACCGCCGAGTACGGGCGGAGGAAACAGCGCCTCCGGCTGCGCGGGGAGATCCCGAGCGCGGTCGACCTGCCCCGGGGCTGCCGGCTCGCCTCCCGCTGCCCGCTGGCCGAACGCTCCTGCCACGAGACCTACCCGGCCGACATCCCGCTCTCCCCGACCCACACCGCCGCCTGCCCGGTCACCACCCGCGCCCCGGTGCTGACTCCAGCCCGGACGGGCGTCGGCTAGTACTCCAGCCCGACCTCCGCCCACGCCACACCACCCGCGCCACACCACCCCGCGCCACACCCAGCCAAAGATCATTCCAGTAAGGAGTTCAGCCGCGCCATGCCCAGATCCCGAGGGAAAACCCTCCGCCGCCGGGTGGGGGTCGCGCTCGCCGCCGGCCTGGCGCCCGTCCTGGTGGCGAGCGCCTGTGGCTCGTCCGGGTCGTCGGGCTCCAGCCCGGCCACCGCGAGCGACCCGACCGTCATCAGCACCGCCTGGCCGACCGACGTGACCACCCTCGACCCGCCGAACACGTCCAACAACTCCGACCACGAACTGGTTCGCAACGTCTACCAGTCGCTGCTCTCGCCGGCGTTCACCGTGGCCTCGGACGGCTCGCTGAAGTTCGACGGGGCGAAGGTCGCGCCGAGCCTGGCCGCCTCCTACACGACCGACAACAACGCGATCACCTTCCACCTGCGTTCGGGCGTCAGGTTCTACGGGTCGAACAACACGCTCGACGCGAACGACGTGAAATGGAGCTTCGACCGGATCTTCTCCACGCCGGAGGGCCCGGACCTGCAGGCGATCGGCGTGCAGGGCCCGGCGGCCGTCCACGTCGTCGACCCGATGACGGTGCGGTTCGACCTGACGTCCGGCGGAAAGCCGACGCCGGTCACCCCGACCGCGCTGGCCCTGTTCGACCAGGCCCAGACCAGCATCATCGACGCGGACGTGGTGAAGCCGCACCTGAGCGCGGACGACCCGATCGGCGCGAAATGGCTGCGTTCGCACACGGCCGGCACCGGGCCGTACTACATCGCCTCCCGCAATCCCGGCGTCGACTTCGTGCTGAAGGCGGTGCCGAACGCCTGGACGCCGGCACCGAGCTACCCGACCGTGAAGATCCGCGTCACGACCGGCAGCGTCGAGTCGCTGCTGGAATCGGGTGACATCAACGTCGGCGCCTACGGAATGACCAACGAACAGATCAACTCGCTGGCCAAGAAGGGCATGACCGTCGCCTGGGCGAACACCGGGAACTTCGACATGTTCGCTATCACCGCCGGGCCGCCGGCCCAGGTCGGCGCGCTGGCCGACACCCGGGTGCGGCAGGCGATCGCCTACTCGCTGCCCTACAACGACGTCCTGAGCAACATCGTGTTCGGCCGGGGAACGCGCGACTACAGCATCGTCTCGCCGACCGCGCCGGAGTACACGCCGGCCTGGAAGACGTACACGACGGACCTCGACAAGGCGAAGTCGCTGATGGCCGCGGCCGGCAATCCGAAGATCAGCGTGCCGCTGCACTATCTGGAAGGTGACGTCGACCAGACCAACACGGCCATTCTCATCCAGGCCAACCTGAAGACGATCGGCATCACCGCCACGCTGAAGCCGGAAACGCAGGCCGGGCTGTTCGACGTCCTGAACTCGCGGTCGTCGCCGGCGAAGGGCGCGGCACCGGGTCCGGCCGGGCTGGAACTGTTCAACTGGTCGGCCTGGACCGACGACCCGAAGATCACGGTCGGCTACTGGGCCACCACCGGCGGGGTGAACAACTATTCGCTGTGGTCCTCGCCCGAGGTGGACGCGACGAACACGAAGTACGCGCTGTTGCCGACGTCGGCCGAGCGCACCGCCGCGTACCGGAAAGCTCAGCAGATCATCGCCGAGCAGGCGCCGGTGATCCCGATGGTCGCCACCGGAACCGTCACCGTGGTGGCGAAGGGAATCACCGGGGTCTCCTTCTCCCCGACCGGTTCGGGCCGCTACTGGACGCTGCACCCGACCGGCACCGAAAGCGCGATCGACAAACTGTTCACGCCGGCCACCTGATTTCGCGTCCGGCCCCCTGAAAGCGGCGCCCCGCCGGTCCGGTCCGCCGGCGGGGCGCCCGCCCCTCTCCCGACCCCGGAGCCCGTGTGACAGTCGTCCGCCGTGCCCGCCTCCCCGGCCGGGACGGCCAGTGGGACGTGACGGTCGCCGACGGCCTGATCAGCGCGGTCTCGCCGTCCGTGGCCGGGTTCGCCGGCCCGGCGGGCCCATCCGACATCGACGCCGACGGCCGGGCCGTCATCCCCGGCCTGGTCGACGCGCACGTCCACCTGGACAAGGCCTACCTGCTCGACGCCCTCGGCCCCGGCGCGCACGCCGACGGCCTGGCCGGCGCGATCGCCGCCACCCGCGCCCTGCGCCCGACACTGACCGCTGCCGACACCGAGCGCGGGATGCGCCGTGTCCTGGCCGGCATGGTCCGGGACGGGACGGCCGCCGCCCGCGTCCACGTCGAGATCGACCCATCGGTCGACCCGGCCACCGTCCGCCTCCACCGTCACGTCGCGTCCGACCACCCGGCGGTGCTCACGCAGCTGGTCGCCTTCCCGCAGAACGGCACGTCCCATGACACCTCGATGCCGGGCCGCCTCGAACGCGCGCTGGACGACGGCTGCACCGTCGTCGGCGGCTGCCCGTACGCCGACTCCGACCCGGCCCGCCACCTCGACCTGGTCCTCGCCCTCGCCCGGGACCGGGACCTGCCGGTCGACCTGCACCTGGACCTCACCGACGACCCGGCCCGCTCCCAGCTCGACCTGGTCCTCCCGCGCATCGAACGCTTCGGCCTCGCCGGGCGCGTCGCGGTCGGTCACATGACCGTTCTGGCTGGGCTCCCGCCGCCGCTGCTGGCCCGGCGGGTGCGCGAACTGGCCGCGCTCGACGTCGCCGTCGTCGCGCTGCCCACGACCGACCTGTGGCTGTCCGGGCGCGGGGACGGCGCCCCGGCGGTTCGGGGCCTGGCGCCGCTGCGCGCGCTGCTGGCCGGCGGCGTCCGGGTCGCGCTGGGGACGAACAACCACCAGAACGCCTTCACCCCGGTCGCGGCCGGCGGGCTGCTGCGCGTCGCCTGGCTGGCGTCGCTGGTCGCGCACCTGGGCTCCTCTGCCGACCACGCCGCTCTGCTGGCCGCCGTGACGACCGTCCCCGGCGAGCTGCTCGGCCTCGGCCCGTGGGGCGTGGAGGTCGGCAGCCGCGCGCCGCTGCTGGTCCTGTCGGCGGACGACGTCCTGGACGCCGTCCGCGAGGCCCCGCCCATCCGCCACCGCACCGACGCCTGAGCAGAATTCCCGGACTGGTCGGACCGGCTCCGCATACGCGCAGTCTCGGTGACGCGGATGGATGCCTACCAGGGAACTACTCCGGCATCCTCGAAGAACTCGCCGCTCGGACCGCCGTCCGGCAGCGTCGCCAGCCGGATCGCGACGGCGGCGCCCTGCTCGGGGGTCCGGATGCCTCGAAAGCCGTTGAGGTCGGTCGCGACGAAACCCGGGCACGCCGCGTTGATGAGGATGTTCGTGTCGCGCAGTTCCTTCGCGTAGTGGAGGGTGACGGCGTTGAGGAACGCCTTGGACGGCGCGTAGGCACCGGAGATCGGACCGGTCGTCTCCGCCCCGCCGGGTCCGGTCTGCAGGGCGAAGGAACCGACGGAGCTGGACATGTTCACGATCCGCGGCGACGCCGAGCGGCGCAGCAGGGGAAGCATCGCGTTCGTGACCCGGATGACGCCGATCACGTTGGTCTCCACGACCAACCGGACCGTCGCCGGGTCGACCTGGCTCGGCGCCTGCGGCATCCCCCCGGTGATGGCGGCGTTGTTGACCAGTACGTCCAGCCGGCCGGCCCGCCCGGCGAGCAGCTCGGCGGCGGCGGTGACGCTCGCGTCGTCGGTGACGTCCAGGGGCACGCCGAAGGCGTCGACGCCGGCCGCGCGCAGCTTCTCCACGGCGGCCTCCCGCCGGGCGGTGTCCCGGGCACCGACGCCAACGGCCCAGCCGCGCGCGCCGAGGCCGGCCGCGATCTCGTACCCGATGCCCTTGTTCGCGCCGGTGACCAGCGCGACCGTCTGTCCTGTCATGCCGTCGAGCTTTTCGCCGGCCCCGGCCGCTCTCCAACACCGTCTCGGTACACGGCGATACCTGCCGGGTATCGGTTCGGGATCGCCGCCGTACGGTGGGAATTATGGAGAACCAGGCCGGCCTGGAGACGCGGGAGCTGCGTTACTTCGTCGCCGTCGCCGAGGAGCTGCACTTCGGCCGGGCGGCGCTGCGGCTCGGGATCGCCCAGCCGCCGCTGTCCCGGGCGATCCAGCAGCTGGAACGGCGGCTCGGGGTGACGTTGCTGGAACGCACCAGCCGCGCCGTGACACTGACCGAGGCCGGCTCCGTCCTCCTGGTCGAGGGCCGGGCCGCCCTCGACGCGGTGGACGCGGCCAAGCGCCGGGCCCGCCGGGCCGCCCACGCCTCGACCGGCCAGCCCGGGCTCGTCCTGGTGGCGAAGGCCGGCGCGTCCAGCGAACTGCTGGCCAAGTTGCTCGATGCCTACGCGGCGGAGCCCGGCTCCGTCCCGGTCGAGGTCGTCCTGTGCGGGATCGCCGAGCAGGAACGGTACCTGCGTGACGGCCGGGCCGACGTCGCGCTGCTGCACCGGCCGTTCGACTCGACCACCGGCTTCGACACCGAGGACCTGCACACCGAGGGCCAGGTCGTCATCCTGCCGGCCGGGCATCCGCTGGCCAGCCGGAGCGAACTGCGGACGGCCGACGTCACCGGCCTGCCCGACCTGCCGCTGCCCCGCTGGCCCGGCGACGACGGCACCTACCCGGACGGCCCTGGCCCGGAAGCCCACGACACGATGCAGCTCTACCAGCTCGTCGCGCTCGGCCGGGCCTGCGCGATCCTGCCCGAGTCGTGCCGGACGCAGCTGCGCAACGGCATCGCCGCCGTCCCGGTGCTCGACGCGCCCGAGGTGACGACCGTGATCGCCTGGCCGCCACACAGCCGATGCCGCGCCCTGGCCGGCCTCGTCCTGGCCGCGACCCGGCTCTGAGCCGCTGACCGACGGATTCGTCCTACCGCGGGTCGGGGCCGAAACGGTCGAGCTCGTCGAGCCAGAGGGCGGCGCTGGCGTCGGACGGGGCCCGCCAGTCGCCCCGCGGCGAGAGGGCGCCGCCGGCGGAGACCTTCGGCCCGTTCGGCAGCGCGGAGCGCTTGAACTGCGAGAACGCGAAGAACCGCTGGAGGAACTCCCGCAGCCACCGCGTGATCGTCGCCAGGTCGTAGTCGTGCCGTCCCTCGTCGGGGAACCCAGCCGGCCAGCGCCCGGCCGAAGCGTCCCGCCAGGCGTGCCAGGCCAGGAAGGCGACCTTGGACGGCGGCAGCCCGTAGCGCAGGATGTGGAACAGGAAGAAGTCATGCAGCTCATAGGGCCCGATCCGGTCCTCGGTGCTCTGGATCGCGCCGGTCTCCTCGTCCGCCGGCACCAGCTCGGGTGAGATCTCGGTCCCGAGGATCGCCGTCAGCAGCTCGCCGGTCGCCGCGTCGAACTGCCCCGACGACACCGTCCAGCGGATCAGGTACTGGATGAGCGTCTTGGGCACGCCGGCGTTGACCGCGTAGTGGCTCATCTGGTCGCCGACGCCGTAGGTGCACCAGCCCAGCGCCAGCTCGGACAGGTCCCCCGTGCCGACGACGAACCCGCCGCGGGCGTTGGCCAGCCGGAACAGGTAGTCGGTGCGCAGCCCGGCCTGGACGTTCTCGAACGTCACGTCGTAGACGGGCTCGCCGGACGCGGCTGGATGCCCGAGGTCGGCCAGCAGCTGCCGCGCGGCCGGCCGGATGTCGATCTCGGACCCGGTGACGCCGAGCGCGCGCATCAGCGCCCAGGCGTTGGACTTCGTCTCCTCCCCGGTGGCGAAGCCGGGCATCGTGAAGCCGAGGATGGACGTCCGCGGCAGGCCGAGCCGGTCGCAGACCTTGGCCGCGACGATCAGCGCGTGCGTCGAGTCGAGCCCGCCGGAGACGCCGATGACCATCTTGCCGCCGGTTGCCTTCACCCGCCGTTCCAGCCCGTGGACCTGGATGTTGAACGCCTCGTAACAGTCCTCCTCCAACCGCTCGCGGCTGTCGGGGACGAACGGGAAGCGCCGCTGGGGCCGGCGCAGACCGACGTCGCGACGGTGCGGACGGTGCTCGAAGCCGACCGTCCGAAACCGCAGCTCCGGCCGGCCGGCGGCGACGGCGGCGTCGTTGAACGTGCCGGTGCGCATCCGTTCCAGCCGCACCCGGGCCACGTCGACGTCCGCCACCAGCAGCTGGGGTGTGTCGGCGAACCGCTCCGAGGCGGCCAGCGGCTCGCCCAGCTCGTGGATCGTCCCCTGACCGTCCCAGGACAGGTCGGTCGTGCTCTCCCCCGTCCCTGCGGCCGAGTAGACGTAGACGGCGACGGCCCGAGCCGACTGGGACGCCGAGAGCAGCGCCCGCTCGGCCGACTTGCCGACGGTGATGTTCGACGCCGACAGGTTGGCCAGCACCGTCGCCCCGGCCATCGCCGCGTAGGACGACGGCGGGAGCGGCGCCCAGTAGTCCTCGCAGACGTCCACACCGACAACCAGGTCAGGCAGGTCGGAGGCGGCAAAGATCAGATCGGTGCCGAACGGGACGGTCGCTCCGGCGACCGTGATCTCCTGGCCGGCGATGCCGGCGCCCGGCGCGAAGTGCCGCTTCTCGTAGTACTCCCGGTAGTTGGGCAGGTACGACTTCGGGACGGCCCCGAGGATGCGCCCGCGCGAGATGGCCAGCGCCGTATTGTAGAGCCGGCCGCGGTGGCGCAGCGGCGCGCCGACCAGCAGCAGCGGGCCCAGCTCGCTCGAGGCGTCCCGGACGGCCGCCACGGCCTGCTCGGTCGCGTCCAACAGGGCGTCCTGCAGCAGCAGGTCGTCCAGCGCGTAGGACGACAGGCCGAGCTCCGGGTAGACCACGAGGTCGACGCCCTCGTCGTGGGCCCGGCGGGCCAGCTCGATCGTCGCCTCGGCGTTGCGGGCCGG
>Ga0207710_10000038_pt1 | contig 241794 bp, 189 predicted proteins | sample KBSS24metaG_FD_184400 | JGI IMG/M metagenome (GOLD analysis project Ga0207710, IMG submission 184400) | Switchgrass rhizosphere microbial communities from Kellogg Biological Station, Michigan, USA - KBS S2-4 metaG (SPAdes) (version 2) | ecosystem: Host-associated > Plants > Roots >...
TCGCCAAGGCGGCCCTCGTGCTCATCCACACGGACCACCGCCGCACCACCTGAACGGCCACTACACGAACAACACATCAGAGATCACTAACCGTCACGAGTCGTTGCGCGGAAAGGCTCAGTGAGCGAGGTTGGTGCCCTTGTCCCGGACGGCGCGGAGGCCCTGCGGTGGCGGTAGTGGTGACGGTCGAGCTGGTCGACGAGGACGGCAGCAGGGTCCCGGTGGACCCCGAGGCCGCCGCCCTGCTCGCGGGGCCGAACGAGCTGTACGCCTCGCTGGTCGGCTGGACGCTCGAGGGCGCCGGCGCGCTCGACCACGGCGAGCGGGAGAAGACGCTCGAGAAGGACGGCCGGGAACTGCAGCGCTCGCTGCTGGAGACCACCTTCGCCCTCGACACCGCCCGCGAGCAGCGCGTCGAGTATCTGGTGTCCGAGGCAGGGATCCGCCACGGCGGCACCGAGACCGGCCACGACCGGCGCGTGACCAGTATCTTCGGTCCGGTCCGGGTGTCCCGGCTCGCGTACCGCAACCGCCGTGAGGCGAACCTCTACCCCGCCGACGCCCGCTGGGCACTCGCCGAGGACACCTACTCCTTCGGGATGCGCGCCCTGGTCGCCTACCACGTCGCGACCAGCGGCTACGGCCAGACCCAGGAGATCATCGCCCAGCGCACCGGCGTCACCGTCGGCCTCGCCCAGATCACCCAGATCGCCCACGACCTCGCTCGCTGGGTGCCCGACTTCTACGACCAGCGCGCCCTGGGCGCCACCGACCTCGCCCCCGGCGACATCCTCGCGATGCAGGGCGACGGCAAAAGCATCGCCCTGCGCCCCGAGCACCGCACCACCACGAACAGCGACAGCACCCACCCCGGGGTCAAGAAGATGGCCGAGATCGTCGCCGTCACGACCTTCACCCCCGCCGTGCGGACCCCCGAGGACATCGCCGCCCCCGCCGCCCGCCGCGCCGAGCACCCCGGGCCCACAGCCCGGGACACGTGGGTCTCCGCGTCGATCACCGACGACATCCCCGCCGTCATCGGCCGGGCGTTCGACGAGGCCGACTGGCGCGACCCCCACCACGACCACCAGCGGATCTTCCTCGTCGACGGCAACCGCCAGCAGATCACCGCCATCGGCGAACACGCCCGGCGCCGCGGCCTGAAAGTCCCGATCATCATCGACTACATCCACGTCGCCGAGTACGCCCGCAAGGCCGCCGTCCAGCTCAACCGCGGCAAGACCGCCACCGAGATCAGCCAGTGGGGCGACGGGCAGCTCCTGCGGATCACACACGGCCGCGCCAAGGCCGTCGCCGCCACCCTCGCGTCGCTCGCCGCGAAGCGGCGCACCCACCCGCGCACCCGTGACCAGGACTTCTCCGACGTCGACCGGGCAGTCACCTACCTCACCAACAACCACCAGCACATGCGCTACGACAAGGCCCTCGCGAACGGCTGGCCGATCGCGACCGGCCTGATCGAGGGCGCCTGCCGCCACGTCATCGAGGACCGCTTCGGCATCACCGGCGCCCGCTGGTCCCCCGACGGCGCCGAGGACATCCTCAAACTCCGCGCCGTCGTCATCAACAGCGACCTCAACGCCTACCTCGCCTACCACAAGCAGCGCTACCTCACCGAGCACCACCTCACCCGCTACGACCCCGCCAACATCCCCGACCTCGGCCTCACCACCGCCCCCGCCCGCCCGGGATGATCCGGAATCACCCACCTCTCAAAGAGAAGCACCCCCGCCCGCCAGCAGCCCCTCCTCGTCGCCCACGTTCTCGGCCGAATCTCCACCAGTTATCCTTACCGTCCCTCCACGGGGGAGGACGATTGACCCGGGCATCGCGGATGCCATACCGCGTCATGGGATATCCACGATCCGCCCCGTCGGACAGATCTTCCGCGCTGCACGCGAGGAGTGGGGTGGGAGGACTCGCCGGTCCGCACCGGCACGGCGAGAGCGGCCACCTCCACTCGCCGTATTAGCATCCGCACGGTCGAGAGCCGACAGAGATCCCCATGGAGATGCCGTGACAGATTCTCCCAACCTGGTCATAGCCGCCGCAGAATGGCTCGGCGGGAACGAATACTGGGCGAACTTTCGGGTCGTCGTCACCAACTACACCGACGAGGACGTGGTCGATCCGGAGATCGCCCTCTTCCTGCCGCGGCCGCTGCAGATCCTCAACAACTACGGCCTCGTCTGGAGCCCCGCCAACCATCCGGTGACCAGTGTCACCGGACGTTTTGTGGCCGAGCGGAAAGTCATCCGGGCCCGGCTGTCCCAGGAATTCGTCCTGTCCGTGCAGAACGGCGGCTCCGGCGCCGGGTCCGATCCGGCCCTGCTGCCGGACCGGTTCACCGTCAACGGACAGGACGCGAATCCCCCCGCGGACGACGAGCCGCCGACGGTCCCCGAGAAGCTGCGCGCCGACGCCTGGGCGCCGCACAGCCTGCACCTGGTCTGGGAGCCGTCCTCCGACAACATCGCCGTGGCCCGCTACGAGATCTTCTACCGGACCGCGGGGGGCGAGCCCCGCAGCGTGACGGTGCCGGGCCCCGAGGGCAGGGTCTCCGGCCTGAGCGCCGCCACCGAGTACCTGCTGTCGGTGCAGGCGATCGACATCTCCGGCAACGTGTCCGAACGGTCCGACGAGGTCAGCGCCTCCACCACCCAGCCGCTGCCGGACGGAGGAACCTGGGACGCGCCCCGGGCACCCTTCGTCGACTACACCGCGTGGCCCAACCCAAAGGTCTCCGAGTACGGCCGCGACTCCGGGGTCGACAGCTTCTTTACCGGTTTCCTCGTCGCCCAGCCCGGCGGGGACAGGAAAGTCTACTGGGGTGGCTTCCAGGACTATGGCGAGGCCACGACAAGCACGTTCGGAAAGGAGGACTTCGCCGCGTTCAGGGCGCAGGGGGGAACCGTGATCCTCTCCTTCGGAGGAGCCTCCAACGTACCTCTGGAGGAGGTCGAGACCAACGTTCCCAGGATTGTCGCGACCTACGAGGCCATCCTTGCGAACTACCAGGTCAACCATATCGACTTCGACTTCGAGGGCGCTTTCATTCACAACACGCCTGGCCTGGAGCGGCACGTCGCCGCAATCTCCCAGGTGATACAGGCCCGCCCTGGCCTGAGGATTTCCTACACGCTGCCCGCCGACGGCGCCCCCGGCTCCCTGGAGGGATTCAACGACGGCGGAGTGCGGCTGTTGCACCTGCTCGCCGGCGCCGGCGTCCAGCCATCACTGATCAACGGAATGCTCATGGAGTTCGGGCAGACCTCGCCCCCGGACGCCTACCAGTGCTGCGTGATCGCGCTCAACGGCATGTTCACCCAGATCGCCGCGGCCTGGCCGACGTGGAACGACCAGAAGGTCTGGCGGCGGATCGGGGCCTGTCCGATGTTCGGCCGGCATATCAACGGCAAGGTCTTCACGCTGGAGAACATGCGCCAGCTGGCCGATTTCGCCCGGGAGCACAACCTCGGCGCGCTCTCCGGCTGGGACGCGACCCGCGATCGCAACCAGGGCCTAATGCCGGAGTGCAGTGACTTCAACGGAGGCGATCTGGCGAAGTGCACGTATGTCGAACAGAACTCGTTCGACTTCTCAAAGATCATCTCAGGCTACCGGCCGGCCGACACGCGCTGACCGGAGCCCGCCACCGCACGCGCGCCGACCGGGGCCACGGGACCGTTCACCACCCGGCGAGCGCGGCGCTGACACGCCGCGTTCGCCGGGATCTGTTCCCGCCCCGTGAGGTGTTCACGCAGCCAGACGTTTCCATCTCAGGTGTAGGCCAGGGCTTCTCGTGCGGGTCACATGTTGGCTCGTTCGCCGCAGGATCCGCGGGCGACCAGTGCGGGTTCGAAGGCGATGCTGACCGGCTCGGCGGGGGGGTCCAAGACGAGTTCGGCTGCCCGTCGACCCATCTGGTAGGAGGGCTGAGTGATCACGGTGATGCCGAGCGCGGGCGCCCAGGAGAAGTCGTCCATCGTCAGGAAGGCGATGTCGTCGGGGATGGCAATTCCTCGCGCGGTCAGGGCCGCATGGACGGCGACGGTCAGGCGGCCGGATGGGCAGGCGAGCGCGTCCAGCGGCCGGTGTCGTTCGTTCGCGCGCGCGGAGAGTGCCGATGGCCCGGTCGACCTCCTCCTACGTGGTCGCGACGGTCACCGCGTCCTCGGGCAGGGACCGACCCTGCCCGGTGAAGGTCTGCCGCAGCCCCGCGACGCGCTCGATCTGGGACGGGCGTTCCCCGGAGGTGACGACACCGATGGACGACCGCCCGCACTCGATCAGATGCATGGCCATCAGGCGGCCGGCCCCGGAGTGATCCAAACTGACCGAGTGCAGACCGGACGGCGGATCCTGCGTGGTACGCGCCACGATCACACTGGGCGTGCCGTTCTCGGCCATGTGTCGGATACGGCTGTCGGTCCTCTCGTCTGTCGTCGTGATGAGCCCTCGTACCCGGTGCTCGTCCATCATCCGAGTGGGGTCGATCTCATGATCGACATTCCGGAAGGTGTTGGCGACCACGACGAGACTGCCGCCTGCGGCGGCTACATCGTCGATGCCACGCAGGAGGCCGAGGTAGAAGGGGCTACTCAGATCACGAATGACGACTCCGACCGCGCTGGAGCGGCCGGCGAAGATGCCCCTGGTCAGTGCGTTGGGGGTGTATTCGAGACGGGTGATGGCATCCCACACTCGGGTAGCCGTCGCCTCCGTGACGGCTCCGCCGTTGAGGACACGGGAGACCGTGGCGGTGGAGACGCCGGCACGCGCGGCGACGTCGCCGATGGTGGCTCGCTTCGCCATGGTTTCTCCGCCCGTTTCGAGGGCCCGTTGGTCAGCGCGTGATGCGCCGGCCGGCCCGGACCACGACCTCGCCTCCGATCATGACCGTATCTACCGAGTGCAGCCGCGCGGGATCCGTCACCACCAGGTCGGCGATCGCTCCCGGCACGACGCGGCCACGCCGAGGAGCCAGACCCGGGATGGCATCGGCGACGTTGGCGGTCGCCATCGCGATCGCGGCCGGGAGACTCGCGGCTCCTGCGCGGACGGACTGGTCGATCGCCAGCAGGATCGGGTCGTGGTGTCCACCCGCGTAGTCGGTGGAGATCGTGTCGACCAGTCCCGCGGAGAGCAGTGCGTAGAGCAGTTCCGGGCCTGTCGTGAGGCGGCGGGCGCCAAACGTGTCGAACGTGGAGACATCCACGATGGCGCCCGCCTCCTTGAGTCGTTCGGCGTGGGCCAGAGCCTCACGGAGCTCAAAGCTCGAATGGTTGGAGTGCCCGGCGATCAGCGTCACGTCCGTGCTCGCGATGGCGGCGACCTGGGTCATCGAGGCGGCGGCGTTGTGTACGTGATCGTCACTCCGGTGCGTCTCTCGATCTCCGCTGGGATGTACAGGTAACTCGCCCCACCCCCGCCGAGGGTGTGCCCTGCCCCGATCTCGCCGAGCGCGACCGCACCGGCGCCGATGGCCCGACGCGCGGTGAACATCCGGTTCGCTTCGGTGAGACCGCCGCCGTCCGCGACTGTCGCCGCCCGCAGACATGCCGGGGTGTTACAGGAGGCCAACCCGATGTTGACCGGATGCGCTTCGTCAGTGCTGGCGAGGTCCGCCGCGGTGACGAAGCCGTCCACACAGAGCACCGTCGTCGTCCCCTCCAGCAGGTGTCGGTCGAGATTGGCCAGCACCTGCTCGCGCGGCAGGGCTGCATGCCCGCTGGGGAACAGCGGTCCGTATGCGGTGCCGTGGGTGTGGTTGTTGATGAGACCAGGGATCACCAGCATTCCGGCACCGTCGACGATCTCGTCGACGGTGCCGTACGCCTCGGCGGGACGCGAGGGGATGATCTCGCGGATGGTCTCTCCCTCGACGATGATGTCGACGCGACGTCGCGTGTCAGTGTCCCGGCCATCGACCAGATCGCCGCCGTGCAGGACGACCGTGCTCACCGTCGCTCCCCCTGTCGGCTCGCCGGGCGAAACCGCTCGAACCGGAACGCGGCCAGGGCGTCGTCCCGGTCCTCCCCCAGCACCTCGGCGGCGACCAGGTCACCCGCGTGGATGCTCAGGGTCGCACCGCTGTGTGAGACGGCGAAGTGGAAGTTGGGTAGTTCGACCGCGCGTCCGAGCACCGGGAGGCCGTCCCCGGGAATGGGCCGTTCACCGACACGGATGCTTTCCACCGTCGCGGCCCGAATCCCTGGGTAGAGCACACGGCCCGCCGCCAGGATGTTCTGGACCGCCGACGGGTCCGCACTGATCTCTCCAGTGCCCGACACACGCACGGCGCCGTCGATCTCGTGGGTGTGCAGCAGCAGTCGTCCGGCCCCGTCCGGGCGAAGGTGGACGCGCGGCGCGTGCACGACGCGGGATACCGACACCGCGACCGGGGACGTGTAGACGAGCACGCCACGGGTGTTACGCATCGGCAGTGCCAGGCCGGCCAGCCGGGCGATCGCGCCGGCCCGCGGCCCCGCACAGTTCACGACCGCGTCCGTGGAGAGCTGCCGTCCCGAGGCAAGTCGGACCGCACGCACCGCACCAGCCGCGGCGACCAGGCCCATGACCGCATCGCCCGTCACCAGCTCGGCCCCCTGGGACACCGCGCTGGAGAGCAGGTAGCCGATCAGGCGGGCCGGCTCGATCCACCCCTCGCGCGGAAAGTAGGCGATCCCGTCCGTGGGAAGTTCCCGGGGGCGATGTCCGGTTCGAGCTGCAGTACCTCGGCCCGGCTCAGCCAGCGCGCCTCGTACCGGTGGGCTTCCATCCCCGCTACGCCAAGATCATGATAAGTGCGCGGATGCTTGGTGGAGGAGTTGGTCCACGAGAACGTCGAACCGGACGCACCACCCGCCGGCACACCGGCGTCCACGACAACGACGCTGGCGCCTCGCCGCGTCAGCGAGGCCGTCACCGCCGCGCCGTAGACACCGGCACCGATGACAACCACTTTTGGGATCATGCTGATCATTCCTTCCTCGGCCGATCGGGTGATCGAAGAAGAGGGACAACCGGCGGGGGCGGGGGCGCGGCCCGGCAACGCCAGGACCACCCCTGGCCCCGGTTGAGATCACAGCCGGGACCACAGCGGGGCGTTCCACTCGGCCTCGGTGGGCCGTCGGTGCCCGCCCGGTGGCGACGTACTGCCGGGAGCGGTCGTCAACCGGCCATCAGTGATGCGGCAGCGGTGGCACCCATCCCAGCAGGCCTCGCGCGCAGCGGCGTCCACCTCGCCGACGATCGACAGCGGCTCGCGCAGGCGCTTCCACTTCAGGCCGCCGCCTGGTCTCGACGCCGCGGACCGCGCCGGTAGTGTCGCTGTTGCCATGAACGTACAGCGCGTACGGCCGCCCGACGGTCGCCTCCAGGATCGGGTAATACACGGTGTCGCAGAAATATGCCGAACCCTGGTCACGAGGACGTCGCTCCTCGTAATCATCCATCGGGTCGAGCGGAACGCACGACCCGCGAGGCGGGGCCGCCAGTCGGTCGCGTCCGGCGCGCCGAGCACCGTCACCGGCGCGCGCAGCCGCTTCCACCTCAAGCCCGTGGCGATCGTCTCGACGCTTCGGACCGCGCCCGTGGCGTCGGAGCCACCATGGACGTACAGGGCTACGGCCGGCCGATAGTTGCTTGCAAGCAAGAATAGTAGGTTTGATCACAGAACTTGCAGACAGTTGCTTACGCCACGCGATCACGCTAAGTCTTTCCGCGAAGTCACCGCCTCGGTGACAGCGAGCCCCGGGAGCCGGTCGTTTCGACGAGATCCGAGACCCGGATGTCGCAAGCATCAGCGGCCGTCTCCCGGGCGAGGACCGTCCGGTCGCCAGACCTGCCTGCCCCGCCCAGGCGATACTGTCACTCAGGGCACGAGTCAAGTCACAACAGGATAGGTTGGAAGGCGACGCTCGGAGCGAGGCCCGCGCCACGGTAGCCCCACCATCACGGAAAGGATCTAGCTGCCGCGATGGGATGGGACAACGGAACACGGCCTGCACGGATACGGTTAGGCTCGGGAGTCCGGTACCCTACAGGCCGACTGTGGGCACTGATTGCGTCGATCCTTTTCACGATCGGGGGCATCGCTCTCCTCACCTTCAGCATCGCCGCGGACAGCGATTACTACGGATCGAACTCGACCCACAACACCGATTACTCGGATCCTCCGCACACCCCATGGGTCGCACTTTCCATTTTCCTGATTCTACCGATAGGAACGATTCTCACCTGCCTGCTCGGCTGGGACCTCCACCGTCATCGACGACGGGCGCTGGGCAGGTTCACGGCCAGCGAACGATGGGAGATAGACCGCATACAGGCTTGGCACGCAGAGCTGCACCAAAACTGGCTCTACGCCCGCGGCCTGCTCCATCATCTGGCCACGGGTCATGGCATGCAGGAACTGCGCACATGGGGACCCGTTTTACGTCCAGACGAACGCGTCTACTTGCATATTCCAGCGTATTACTCACGCTTCTACGGCACCGATCCCGTCTACGTCCACACAACCGGGGTCTTCCTTGGCAGCGCACCCTTCATGGCCGCCGGATACGCGCTGACCGCGCTGGGTAATCACAGCCGTCGCCAGGCCGCGCTGGCGGCCTCGATTCCACAGTGGCGGGAATTCACGACAGCAACCGTCCTCGTGACCAGCGAAAGGATATTGTGCGAGGTCAGAGGCCGCTGGCTGTCCTTCTTTCCGCACCAGGCGGTCGCCATCTACCCGGATCCGGGCGACTGGTCGATAGTCCTCGACTTCGGAGACATCGAACCACTTCGCCTCTCGGGCCTGAACGGTCCTACCCTCGCTGTCGCAATCGTGTGGATCGTCTACGGCCGCTCGGCGCTGACGGAACATCCAGGGCTGGAGCCCCTTCGCCGCCATCAGTAGGGGTAGGCGTCAGTCGTGTATGCACCGGGTTGAGCCTGCGCCCCCAATGCGTGCCAGGCGGCGCCACGAACAAGATGCCAAGGATCGCTGCACTCCACGTCGGGCATCAGACTGGCCGCGATCATAGCGCCGAGTTCCCGCCAGGCTTCACGTGCGGTGGCGTCGGCCTCGCCGATGACTGTGAGCGGGCCCGCGCAGGCGTTTCCATATCAGCCCGGTCGCGATGGTCTCGACTCCGCGGGGGCCCACGAGGCGAGGCCGCCAGCCGGTTACGGCATCAGGCTAGCGGCGACGGTGACCCCCGCCTCCAGCATGTCTCTCGATCGTTCGCGTCCGGCGCGCCGAGCATCGTCACCGGCTCGCGCAGCCGCTTCCATTTCAGGCCCGTGGCGATCGTCTCCACGCTTCGGACCGCGCCCGTGGTGTCGGAGCCGCCGTGGACGTACAAGGCGTACGGCCGGCCGATCGTGGCTTCCAAGCAAGGATAATAGGCTTGGTCGCAGAAGTTTGCTTTGGACTCAGGCCACGCGGCGTCCGGCCCGGCGTTCCCGCCGGGCCGGGCGGCGAGCACCGTCCCGGCGGCGCCGCCCAGTTCCCGACGCCGACCGCCCACCTCGCCCCGCTGCTCACTGCCTGGGCCGGCCTCGTCGCGGTCGCCGACCTCCACATGGACGACGTCGTCTTCGTCTCCGGCGCGGCCGGGGCGGTCGGTGGCATCGCCGGCCAGCTCGCGCGGCTGCTCGGGGCCAGCAGGATCATCGGCAGCGCCGGCTCGGCGCAAGGTCGCCCATCTCACCGGGACACCGGGATTCGACGCCGCGTTCGACTACCGGACGGCCCGGTCCTGCACCGGCTTCGGCAGCACGCCCCCACGGGCATCGACGTCTACTTCGACAACACCGGCGGCCCGCAGCTCGACGCGGCGCTGCGGGTGCTGCGCCCGCACGGCAGGGTCGCCCTATGCGGACTTCTCGACCGCCTGTACACCGCTCGCCTTTCTGGACCAGCCGCTGCCCGAACAGTTCGAGGCGGCGCCCGCATGCTCCACGGCCCTCGCCGTCGCGGCCGGCCCGCCGCCTGCACTCCCTCGACGAACGCATCGACGCCCTCACCGCGCTACGGGACCGCCTGGCCCGCACCCTCTGACGCCAGGTGCCCCGACCCTCTGGCCCTCTGGCCCTCTGGCCCTCTGGCCCTCTGGCGCCGAGCTCACCCTCCCGTGGTGCCATCCATGTCCATCGCTGAAAGGTGACCGTCGCGGGCAACGTCACTGAGCAGGGCGTGGACGAGCAGGGTGAACGTCTCGTCCTGCCAGCGCCGCGGTGACCAGCCCAGGGCTCGCGTGGCGACGATGTAGTTCTCGGCGCTGGTGATCAGGAAGGCGAGGTCGGCGGCGGCCTCGGCGGTGAGGTTGGGGCGCAGGGCGCCGCGGTCTGCGAGCAGGTCGGCGAGGACGCGGAAGGCGGTGCGGCGCTGGCCCTCGTTCACGTCCCACTGCGCGGCGAGGTCGGAGTCGGACCCGACGGAACCGCGGACGACGGCAAGCAGCGAGCCCACCCGCTCCAGGATCTCCCGGCCGCCGGCCGTCCAGAGCTCGATCACCCGGACCGGGTTGGGTTCGGCGGCCACTTCTTCGAGCCAGGGGCGGTCCAGCAGCGCGACCGGCTCGTCGTCGCCGACGGCGGCCACGTCGAGCGCCTCCTTGAGCAGCGTCGCCTTGTTCCCGAAGTGGAAGTAGACCGTCTGGACCGCGACGCCCGCGCGCGCGGCGACCTGGTCGAGCTTCGTCGCGCCGTAACCCTGGTCGAGGAAGAGCTCCGCCGCCGCGGCGACGACCCGCCGCCTGGTCAGGCGGGCCTTCTCGGCCCGGCTCACCCGGTTCGGCCTGTCCTGCGGCCGACTCGACGCGCCCTTGACCCGATCTCCCACTCACTGGAGACTACTCCAATGAGTTGCTAGAGCAGACTCTAGCGAAAGGAGAGGTTCATGCCCGACCTTGCCCCGATCCACCACGTGAAGATCCCGGTCAGCGACGTCCGTGCCAGCACCGAGTGGTACACGCGTGTGCTCGGGCTGACGGTGGCGATCGAGTTCGTCGAGAACCGCGAGCTGCGCGGCGTCGCCCTCGGCGCCCCCGACGGCGGCACCCAGATCGCCCTGCGGCACGACCCCGAGCGCGCCGCCGGCCTGCGCGGTTTCGACCTCGTCGCGCTCGGCGTCCCGACCCGCGAGGGCGCCCACGCCTGGGCCGAGCACCTGACCGCACTCGACCAGAAGCACGGCGGGCTCGTCACCGGCCACAACGGCGGCACCGTCCTCGTCGGCCTGCACGACCCCGACGGCATCGAGATGCGACCCCGCGCCCACCGAACCGATGTCCGTGGCCGACCACACGGCCGAGTGCGCGGCCCTGCTGCGCCGCCTCGACACAGGCCGGGCGCGGGTGCCTGCGCACTCGTCAGGCTGCGTGTTCGCGCTGCAACTCGCGCTCGACCATCCGGAGCTGGTCAGCGAGCTCGTCCTGGTCGAACCGCCACTGATCGACCCGCTGCTGCCGCCATCGAGCGATGGTCGCCGCCGCGATCGGGCCTCCCCTGGGCGCGGCGATGGTCGCCGCCGCCCAGGGTGATCTGCCCACCGCCTTCGACACGTTCCTGACGGCGGTGTGCGGCCCGCGGTATCGGACGGTGATCGAGTCCGCCCTCGGCCGGGCCGGGCTCGCGCGCGCCGAGCGCGAGCCCGGCTACACCTTCGCCGGCGAGGTGCCCGCGCTCGCCGGCTGGCATTTCGACGCCCAGCTCGCCCGCCGCGTCAACCAGCCCGTGCACCTCGTCGCCGGCGGTGCGAGCCCGCCGTTCACCCACCGCGTCGTCGAGTACCTCGCCGGGCTGCTCCCCGACGCCCGCACCACCGTCATCCCCGATGAGAACCACCTGCTCCCCCTGCAGGCCCCCGCCACCCTCGCGGCCCTCCTCCCCGCCCCGACCCCCATCCCCTGACGCCGAGCTCTCCTCTGCGGCGGTGCGACCCTGACCCCACGACCCGGCAATCGCATGGGGAGATCGCGGCCTATGCGCGCAGGAAGCGCAGGACGGCGAGGACGCGGCGGTGGTCGCGGTCGCCCGGCGTCAGGTCCAGCTTCACGAAGATCGACGTCACGTGGGCCTCGACCGTCTTCACCGACAGGAACAGGTCGCTCGCGATCGCGGTGTTCGAGTGACCCCGGGCCATCAGGGCCAGCACCGCTCGTTCCCGGTCCGTGAGCCGGCCCAACGGGTCGTCCTCACGGCGCCGGGCGACGAGCCGGACCACCAGATCAGGGTCGATCACCGTGCCGCCACCCGCGACCCGGCGCAGCTCGGCGCCCAACACGTGCAGGTCGGAGACGCGGTCCTTGAGCAGGTAGCCGACCCCGCCGTCGAACTCGGTCGCCAGCCGCAGCGCGTGGTGGATCTCCACGTACTGGGACAGCAGCATCAGGCCGACCGCGGGTGTCGCCGCCCGGATGGCGCGGGCCGCCTCGATGCCCTCGTCGGCGAAGCCCGGTGGCATCCGCAGGTCGAGCACCGCCACGTCGGGCGGGTCGGCGCGTGCCGCGCGGACGAGGGCGTCGCCGTCGCCGTACTGGCCGATGACGTCGAAGCCCATGTCGGTGAGGATGCGGGCGAGCCCCTCGCGGAACAGGATGGCGTCGTCGGCGAGCATCACCCGCACGGAATCACCGTGCGCAGCCGCGTTCCGGCGGGTCCGCTGTCGACGAGGAGACGGGCGTCGAGGGCGGCGAGGCGGTCGGTGAGCCCTTCCAGGCCGGATCCGGGTTGTGGCCGCGCCCCACCGACGCCGTCGTCACCGACCTCCAGCGCCAGCCCCTGCTCGGTCAGCTCGGCGGTGACGGTGGTGACCTGGGCGCGGGCGTGCTTGGCGGCGTTCGTGAGGCCCTCGCTGACGACGAAGTACGCCGTCGCCTCGACGGCGGGGGCAAGGCGGCGGTCGACGTCGACGCGCAGCCGCACGGGAAGCGCGGAGCGGTCGGCGAGGTAGCCGAGCGCGGCCTGGAGGCCGTCCTGGGTGAGGACGGCGGGATGCAGGCCGCGGGCGGTCTCGCGCAGCTCGGCGGTCGCCTGCAACAGCTGCTGGCGGGCGGCCTCCGCCCGTTCGGCGAACACAGCGGCGCCCTCCACCCGCCCGGCGGATATTGCGGCACCCTCGGCCACCCGCTCGGCGGACGCGGCGGCGCCCGCGGCTGACCTGGCGAGGGCACCCAGTTCCATCGCTACGGTGACCAGGCGTTGCTGGGCGCCGTCGTGCAGGTCTCGTTCCAGCCGGCGCCGGGCCTCGTCACCGGCAGCGACCAGACGCTGGGCGCTGGCGCGCAGTTCGAGGACGAGGCCGGCCTGGGCGGCCAGGTCGGCGAGCAGGCCGCGCTCCTGAGAGGTCCACGACCGGCGCGTCCCCGTCGTCACCGCGAGCGCGCCGATGGTCCGGCCGGCATACGTCACCGGCACCGCACACCCGCCGAGCGCCGGCCTACCGCCCGACCGCCCGCCGAGTGACGGCTCACCGGGTGCCAGCTCGTCCAGGGTCCGTACCTCGGGCGGACAGCCGGCCGGCCAGGCGGACACCGCGCGCAGCCCGTCAGGGGGTCCCGTCCACAGGACGACCTGCCGGGCACCGGTGCCGTCGGCGACCGTGGCGCACAGGCCGTCGAGCAGCCCGCTCGACGGGCCCGTGAGCTGGGCGGACAACCGGGACAGGAGCTCGTACGGGCTGGCGCGGCGGCCGTAGACGACCCGGTCGGCCACCCGCTGGGCACGTCCGCGTAGCGGCCCGAACACCACGGCCACCAGGGCGGTGGCGAGCAGCTCGAGCAGGGTTCCCGAGCCACCGATCAGGTTGCCGACGGCGACGACGACGACGGCGTACCCGAGGGTCACCACCGCTGCCATCGCGCCCCAGACGAGCGTCGCCCGGATGATCGGGTCGACGTCGTAGAGGCGGTACCGGAGGACCGCCGCGCCCGCGGCCACTGGCACCAGCGGCACGGCGAGCAGCCCTGGCCTGGGCGTTCCCCACCCGATCAGCCCCACGCCCATGACCACGCCCGTCATCGCCATGGCGAGGACGAACCAGCGCAGCTGCCGGGACTCGTCGCCCTCGGCCCGCACCAGCCGCGCGATCGCGCACACCACCCAGGCAAGCTGGAACGCCGGGTAACCGATCGCCATCGCCACGCGGTGGACGGCCGCCGCGGTGTCGGCTCCCGGCAGGTCCAGCGGGTGCGGCGCGGCCAGCGGCACCCGTTCGTACTCGACGGGCCACAGCGCCGACATCAGCGCGAGCGCGACGCCCAGCACGGCGAGCATCACGACCACCACCCGCCAGGACGGTGCGGGCAGCCGCCCGGTCGGGAAGCTCATCAGGGTCACCGCGATCAGCACGAACACCAGCGGCAGCGGCCACACGCCGAGCCAGCCGATCCAGGAGGCGGCGGGCAGCGCGGGGGTATGCAGACCGTACTGGCGGGCCGCGAACATCGCCGCCTGGGCGATTCCGGTGGCGACGAACAGCCAGGCCTCGCGATTGTCCGGCCGCTGGCGCACCACGTAGAGCCCGACGGCCGTGAAGGCGACGGCGAGCAGGCCATTGTGCAGATTGTCGAGCCGGAGCCCGAGGGCGAACCCACCCGCCACCAGCACCGTCACGGTCAGACCGCCGGCCGGCCCGATGACGCGCGGCGGGATCCGGACCATGCCGACATCGTGCACCGAGGCCGGCGGTGCGCGGAATAAGGGACAACCCTGTGATCGCGGCGGGCCCGCTCTGATGCGTCGTCCCGCGCGCTCCGCGATCGTGGGTCGGGTCCTTCGCGCGGCGTCCGCACAAAGCTGCCCGCGAGGAGGCATCCCGCGGCAACACACCCGTGAAGCACCATCCCCTGAAGGAGCATCCCGTGAACGCGGAACCCGGCTCGCCCGCCGACCGGCTGCTGACCACGTCCCTCGTCGTCGCGCCCGTTCTGTACCTGATCGCCGACGTCCTCTACGCGCTGCGCGGCTGGGAGTCCGACGCCACAGGCGGGGTCTTCCACGTGCTCGGCGCCATCGCCTACACCCTCGTCCTGCTTCGGATCGCGACCTGGACGTCCGGGATGTTCACGGCCGTGCTGCTGGTCGTGGGCGCGATCGGGATCGCCGGCAACGTCGCCTACGGCTTCGACACGATCCACGTCGCCCTCGGCGACGTCTCCCTCGTCGACCGCGGCGGCGCGGCCGTCCTGATCAAGCCGCTCGGGCTCGGTTTCCCGCTGATGCTGCTGCTGTGCGCGATCGCGCTGCGGGATGCCGGGCCGCGGTGGGCGGCCATCCTGCTCGGGCTCGCCGCCCTGGCCTTCCCGGCGGCGAACATCGGCAACATTCCCGCGCTCGGCGTCGCGGTCAGCATCGCCACCGCCATCGGCTTCGGCGCCCTCGTGACGCGGCGCGCATCCGCCTCGCCGGCAGCGACAGCGGCCCCGCTGGTGACGACCACGCCGTGAGGTGCCCGCCGCCCGCCGCAGATTTCCGCCGTAGCGCTTCCTCTGAACGGGAAGCGGGGCCAGTTCCTCTCGCGCTCACGGCCCCGCCGTGTCTCGCCCCCGCGACCCGGTCCACATCCTCCTTCGCGCTCCTTCGCGCCTCCCTCGCGTCGGCGGGGCGGCATGGTCGGCCGGGCCCGCCAGCCGTCAGAGGCCGCGGGCGACCATGGCGAGGACGGTCTGCAGGATCTCGTCGCGTCTGTCGTCGTCGAGGTCGCGCAGCGGGCCGTCGATCTGGAGGGTGGCGAGGCCGTGGACCACCGACCAGGCGGAGTACTCGGCGCCGGTTCGGCGCTCGGCCGGCAGAGCGCCCGTCTCGACGAGCTCGTCGAGGTGTGCGCCCAGCAGCTCGTAGGGCCCGAGGCCGCTGGCGCCGACGCCCTCGCCGTCCTCGAGCCAGCCGGCGCTGCGGGGGACGGCGAAGGCCGTGCGGAACCAGCCGGGCTCGGTGAGGGCGAACTCCACGTAGGCCCGGCCGAGCGCGTCCATCCGTGAGATCGAGGTGCTCGCCGGGTCGTCGCCCGCGGGCGCGGCGGCGACCCGGGCCTCCATGAGCAGGGCGAGTTCCGTCATGCAGCGGGCGCAGACGGCGCGCAGGATGTCGTCCCGGTCGGCGAAATGCCGGTAGGCGGCGTTGTGCGAGACGCCGGCGGCGCGGCTCACCGAGCGTAGGACCACCGCCTCCGGACCGCCGGCCCGGGCGAGCTCGACGCCCGCGTCGATCAGCGCGTCCCGCAGGTGGCCGTGATGGTACGGCCGGCTCGGGGCGGGCGCCGCATCGGCGTGCGTGGGCATGTTGACAGCGTCCACTTTGAGGTTCAGGCTGTCAATCGCGCCTCGATGTTGTCAGTGTCAACTTGGGTTCGTGTCAATGGAGGGATGTGGTCCCGTGCCCCCGATGAGCGCCCGCCGTCGGTCCGCGATCCTCGCCGTCGTCTGTCTCGCCGTCTTCGCCATCAACCTCGACACCACGATCATCAACATCGCCCTGCCCGATCTCTCCCGCGACCTGGGAGCGTCCACCCGCCAGCTGCAGTGGGTCGTCGACGGGTACAACCTGGCGTTCGCCGCGCTGGTGCTCACCGCGGGCTCGCTGGGTGACCGGTTCGGCCGCCGGCCGGTGCTGCTGACGGGGCTGGTCGGCTTCGCGGTGGCGAGCGCGCTGGGCGCGCTGTGCACCGGCGCCGGTGCGCTGGTCGCGGTCCGGTTCGTCATGGGCGCGTTCGCCGCGCTGATCTACCCGACCACCCTGTCCGTCATCACGAACGCCTACCCGCGGCGCTCCGAGCGGGCGAAGGCCATCGGCATCTGGGGAGCGGTCGTCGGGCTCGGTGTCGCCGTCGGGCCGATCACCGGCGGGGTGCTGCTGGCGCATTTCTGGTGGGGTGCGGTGTTCCTGGCGCTGGTGCCCGTCGCGGTGCTCACCGCGGTCGGCGTCGTCGCGCTGGTGCCGGAGTCACGGGATCCGGGTGCCGCCCGGCTCGACCCGGCCGGTCTGGTGACGTCGTCGCTCACCGTCGCGCTGCTCGTCTACACCGTCATCGAGGCGCCGCACCGCGGCTGGGGGTCGGCTCTCACCGTGGGCGGGTTCGTCCTGTCAGTGCTGGTCGGCGTGGTGTTCGTCCTGCTGGAGCAGCGGCATTCCGCGCCGATGCTGGACGTGACGCTGTTCCGGACGCCCGCGTTCTCGGCGGCGAGCGGCGCGGTCACCGTCGCGTTCTTCGCGCTGTTCGGCTTCATCTTCCTGATCACGCAGTACTTCCAGCTCATCCGCGGGTACGGCACCGTCTCGGCCGGGGCGCGCATCCTGCCGGTCGCGGCGACGATCGCCATCGGCTCGGCCGTCGGCGCGCCACTGGCCGGCCGGATCGGCACCCGGGCGGTCGTCTGCACCGGACTGGTGCTCTTCGGGGCGTCGTTCGCCTGGATCGGCGTGTCGACGACCTTCGAGCCCTACTGGATGATCGTGTTGCAGATGGTGCTGATGGGTACCGGGCTCGGGCTGACCAGCGCGCCGGCCACCGAGTCGATCCTGAGCGTCCTGCCGGCGTCGAAGGCGGGCGTCGGCTCGGCCGTCAACGACGCCACCCGCGAGGCCGGCGGCACGCTCGGCGTCGCCGTGATCGGCAGCGTCTTCACCTCGATCTACACCCACCACCTGGCCGGGACGTCGGTGGCTGCCCTGCCGGGCCGGTTGGCCGACGCCGCCCGGGACTCCGTGGGCGCCGCCGTCAGCATCGCGCACCAGGCGCCGGCCACCGTGAGCGGACGGCTCGTCTCCGACGTCAACGCCTCCTTCATGTCCGGCCTGCACGTCGCCTGCCTGGTCGGCGCCGGCGTCTGCTGGCTCGGCGCGGTGGGCGCCCTCGCCCTGCCCGGCCGCCACCAGATGGCCGCGCAGCCCACGGAACCCAGGCCCGCGACCGCGGCCGCTCCGGCGGCTGCCGAGCTCGCCGAAGGGGAGCGGCGGGGAGGCCGGGATCAGGCGGCGGGGTCGAGGACGACCTTGGTCCAGCCGGTCTCGCGGCGGTCGAAGGCCTGGTAGGCGTCGAGCGCGGAGGAGACGGGCTGGTGCTGGGTGATCACCTGGGCGGGGTCGACGGTTCCCGCCTCGACCATCGCCAGCAGCTCGGGGATGTAGCGGCGGTGGTGGCAGATGCCCAGCTTGATGGTCAGGTTGCGGTTGAGGGCCACGCCGATCGGATAGGCGTTCAGGGTCGGCGGGTAGAGGCCGACGACGCCGATCGACCCGGCCTTGGCCACCGCCTCCGCCGACCAGCGCGTCACCTGCGACGGCGCGTCCCCGGGAACCCAGGTGTCGCCATCCGGGTGGGCGCCGCCCGCGGTGGCCGCATCCCGTTCGGCGGCGAACGTCTCGTCCGCCTCGGCGTCCGGCACGGCCGGCCCGGCCGACGGGTGCTGGGCGTCGACACCGACCGCGTCGATCGCCCGGTCGACGCCGACGCCCCTGGTCATCTCGAGGATCGTCTCGACCGGGTCCTCCTCATTGAAGTTGACCGTCTCGGCGTGCAGCGCGCGGGCGCCGGCGAGGCGGGACACGATGCCGTCGACCACGAGCACCCGTCCGGCGCCCTGCTGGAACGCGGACAGCACCGCGAACTGCCCGACGGGCCCGGCCCCGAACACCGCGACCGTGTCCCCCGGCGTGACCTCGGCCAGCTTCGCCCCAAACCAGCCGGTGGGGTAAATGTCCGACAGCATGATCGCCTGATCGTCGCTGACCGAGTCCGGCACCGGCACCAGGCCGACGTTCGCGTAGGGTACCCGGGCGTACTCCGCCTGCAGCCCGTCGAAGGGGCCGGTCTCCTCCGGTCCGCCGAAGAACGCCGATCCCGCCCGGGAGCCGCGCGGGTTCGCGTTGTCGCACTGCGCGTAGTACCCGGCCCGGCAGTAGGAGCACGAGCCGCAGGCGATCGTCGAGGGGATGATCACCCGGTCGCCGGGCCGCAGGTTGCGGACGTACTGGCCGACCTCCTCGACGATGCCGACCCCCTCATGCCCGAGGATCGTGCCCTCCCGCATCCCCGGCATCGTCCCGCGCACCATGTGCAGGTCGGTCCCGCACACCGCGCTGCTGGTCAGGCGGACGATCGCGTCCGTGGGCTCGGTGAGCTTCGGCTCGGGCACCTCCTCCACCCGGATGTCCGCCGACCCGTGGTAGACGACCGCCTTCATCCGCTGCCTCCCTCTCCGCCGCAGAACGCCCTCGCCCCGACCGGGACGAGGAGCCACACTCCCTGGCCATACCCGACCTCACCCTGATCACCCGGAGTAAGAGACGATTCGGACCAGGACCCCGTCACCCTCGGCGATCGACTCACCGAGGAGCTCCACGGAATCCCTGGTGACCGCCAGCCCGCGCGCGCCGCGAGGCACTGACGAGGATCGGTCCGCCGGTCCACCCTTCCCCGACAGTAGCGGAAGCGCGGTTACTATAACTACACTTCCACTAGCTCCAGGAGGGTTGGAGTGCGGCGACCGGAGGACATGTTCGACCGCGAGGTCGAGTGGGAGCGGCTCGCCCGGTTCTGCGAGGACGATGCGCCGGGCGCGAGCCTCGGCGTCGTCAGCGGCCGGCGTCGACAGGGCAAGTCGTTCCTGCTGGAGGCCGCCTGTGAACAGACCGGCGGGCTGTACTTCCAGGCTGTCGAGGCGACTGCGGCGGACTCGCTGCGGATGTTCGGTGCCCGTCTGGCCGAGCACCTGGGAGCGCCCGCACCGTTCGCCTTCCACCACTGGGACGAGGCGATCGACGCGATCCTCGGGCTCGGTGCGCGGGAGCCCACGCCCGTCATCCTCGACGAGTTCCCCTACCTGACGAAGGTCTCGCCGGAGCTGCCGTCCGTCGTGCAGGCGGCCTTCGGCCCGCGCCGGCCCCGGCGCCGCGAGTCACGGACCCGGCTGGTGCTGTGCGGGTCGGCGCTGTCGGTGATGGGCCGGCTGCTCGCCGGGGCGGCGCCGCTACGGGGGCGCGCCAGCCTGGAGCTCACCGTGCCGACCCTGGACTACAGACTCGCCCGGGAGTTCTGGGCCATCGACGACCTTCCCCTCGCCGCCCAGGTCCACGCCGTCGTCGGTGGCACGCCCGCCTACCGCGACTTCCTGCGCGGCGACCGGCCGACCTCCCCCGCCGACTTCGACGGCTGGGTGGCCCGCGCCGTGCTCGACGCGTCCTCGCCCCTGTTCCGCGAGGCCCGCTACCTGCTCAGCGAGGAGCCCAGCCTCCGCGACAGCGCGCTGTACAGTTCGGTGCTCGCCGCGGTGGCCAGCGGCGCGACGACCCGCGGCGGCATCGCCAGCCACATCGGACGGACGAGCGCCGACCTCGCCCACCCGCTCACCGTCCTGGCCGACGCCGGCTTCCTCGTCCGCGCGGACGACCTGCTGCGCGACCGCCGGCCGCTGTGGCGGATCGCCGAACCGCTCGTCGCCTTCTACCACGCGATGATCCGGCCCGCGTTCGCCCAGCTCGACCGCCCCGGCCGCGCGGCCCGCCTCTGGCCGACGCTGCGTCCCACCTTCGCCGCGCAGGTGCTCGGACCGCACTTCGAGGGCCTGGCCAGGACCTGGGTGGCCGACTTCGCCAACCCTGACACTCTCGGCGCCGACCTGCTCGGCGACGTCGGCCACGGCACCATTCACGACCATGCCGGCCGCACGCACCTGGAACTGGACATCGTCGCGCTCGGTCCCGCCGACGGCGCTCGGCGCCGCCTGGTCGCCCTCGGCGAGGCGAAGTGGGGCACGATCCTCGGCACGGAGCACCTGAACCGCCTCGAACACGCCCGCGCCCTGATCGGCGCCTCCCGTGACCTCGCCATCACCGACACCCGGATGATCCTGGTCTCCGCCGCCGGCTTCACCGACGACCTCCGCACCCGCGCCGCCGACGACCCCCACCTCGTCCTCGTCGACCTCGACCGGCTGTACCACGGCTCGTAAGAGCAGAACGGCGAGGCGAGGCGAATTGTTCCATTTGTACCCTCTAGGCGCCGGGCGCCGAGGGATAGTGACGGCTTCTGGGCGGATCAGCGTCACTATCCCTCGGCACGATGCCGCCGGCGGCGAGGGTAGAGATCGTTCCGCGCCGCCGGCTGCGCGATCGACCCTGTGGCCCGTTGCCGGGCGGGGCATTTCCGACGGTACTGTGACGTTCGGCGACTGACGGTCTGGGAGCGCGCCGTGGAGGTGCCGGGCGTGGACCCGCTGGACGAGGACGATCCGCGAACCGTCGGGCCGTACACCCTGCTGGGCCGTCTTGGGGACGGTGGGATGGGCACGGTGTACCTGGCTCGCCGCAGCGAGCTGAGTGAGCAGGGCCCGCACGTCGCCCTCAAGGTGATCCGTGGTGATCTCGCGCGCGTGCCGGAATTCCGCGCACGGTTCCTGCGCGAGGCCCACGCCGCCCAGCGGGTCGCGAGATTCTGCACCGCGGAGGTGCTCGACGTCAGCGTGGAGGGCCGGCGCCCCTACCTGGTGACGGAGCACATCGACGGCCCCGACCTGGCCACCGCCGTGCAGGAGCGCGGTCCACTGCCGATCGCGGACCTCGAACGGCTCGCCGTTGCCGTCGCCTCGGCCCTGACCGCGATCCACGCCGCCGGCGTGGTCCACCGTGATCTCAAGCCCGGCAACATCATGCTGTCGTCGTCGGGTGCACGGGTCATCGACTTCGGCATCGCCCGCGCCCTCGACGCCACCACGATGCTGACCCAGGCCGGCGTCGGGACACCGGCCTTCATGGCACCCGAGCAGGCTCTCGGACGGCCCGCGACGGCCGCGGCGGACGTCTACGCCTGGGGCGGGGTGATCCTCTTCGCCGGCACCGGACGACTTCCCCACGGTCAGGCACCCACCCCGGTGATCCTCTACCGCGCCGTCCACGAGGACCCCGACCTCACCGGCCTCGACCCCGCCCTGCGCCCCCTGGTGCAGCGTGCCCTGCACAAGAACCCGGACGAACGCCCCACCGCCCACGACCTGTTCCTCACCCTGGTGGGCAGCCGCCCCACCGCAGCGCCCGGCCCGCCGTCGGCACCCTCGGACCCACCATCGGCGCCACCGGAGCCGCCAGCAACCCAGACGCCGCCGGTTCCCCCACCATCGCAGTCCCCGGACCCGCTACCACCGCCGGTGGCGGCCCGGCTGCCGGTGGCTCCGGCACCAACACCCACCGGACTGGCCAGCGTCACCACGGCAGGAGCGCCCACCGTCGTGACGCCTCCACCGGACGCCCCGCCGGTCGAGCGCCGGAAGGCACCGGAGCGAAGGCGGTCCGGCAGAAGGGACAACGGGCGTCGCTGGCCGCGCGGGGCGCTGATCGCAACGTTGGCATCAGTCGCACTGGCCCTCGTACTCGTGACCGTTCTCGTCATCGTCGTACCGGGCGGAAGCAAGAGCGGAGCCAGCAGCGGCGCCCGCCTCGGCGCGTCCCGCAGTCCCGCCCCTACCTCCGAGACCTCGGCCGCAATCGCGTGCGCGAAGGGCTCGATCACGGGCTCCGGCTCGTCCGCACAGAAGAACGCCGTCGACGAGTGGGTGAAGGCCTACCAGAGCGCCTGCTCCGGCGCGACGATCAACTACCAGGCAGCCGGCTCGTCGACCGGTCGCCAGCAGTTCATCAGCAAGCAGATCTCCTTCGCTGGCAGCGAACTGGCACTCTCGGGCACGCAGAAGGACGATGCCGACGCGCGCTGCGCGCCCGGCACGGCGGTCGACCTGCCGATGGCCGTCGGCCCGATCTCGCTGATCTACACCCTGTCGGGCGTCGGGGACCTGCAGCTGTCGGGCCCGACGCTGGCGAAGATCTTCGCTGGCACGATCGCCAGATGGGACGACCCGGCCATCAAGGCCGAGAACGCCAACGCCTCGCTGCCCAGCGCCACCATCGCGACGGTGCACCGCTCGGACGGCTCCGGCACCACCGACAACTTCACCAAGTTCCTGAAGGCCGTCGGCGGCGCTGACTGGACGTTCGACTCGGGCTCCGACTGGAAGGCCCCGGGCGGCCAGGGCGCCAAGGGCAGCGACGGTGTCACCTCCACGGTGAAGTCCACCGAGAACTCCATCGGCTACGCCGAGCTGTCCTACGCCGAGAACGCGGGCCTGTCCACCGTCAAGGTCAAGAACGCCGCCGGCGAGTACGTCGCGCCCAGCACCGACGGTGCCTCCCTCGGCCTGTCCACCGCGAAGATCGCCGACGGTGACGACCTGAAGCTGACCTTCGACCACACCACGCCCGTGCGCGGTGCCTATCCCCTCTACCTGGTGACCTACGAGATCGCCTGCACCAAGGGCCTGCCCGCCGACCAGGCCGCCCTGGTCAAGTCCTTCCTGACCTACACCGCCTCCGACGCCGCCCAGAAAGCCATCAGCGACCTCGGCTACGCCCCGCTGCCCGACCCGGTCGCCACCAGAGTCCGCTCGGTCGTCTCGAACCTGTCCTGACCCTCCGCCGGCTTACTGTCCGTTCCGCTCCGCCTGGCAGCCACGCCTCACGCTGGACGGCGGGCAGGCCATCACGCCTTCCGGACGGCGACGGCCACCCGTCGCATCCTGATCACATCACCCGCCTCGCGCCTGAGCCATGGCCCCCCGGCGCGGCAGCACCCGACGCGGCGTGCGTTCCGCGGAACGCGTACCGACAGCGCCAGCCCGGGGATCCCCTCCCGCCACCGTGGCCATTTCGTTACGATCCGCACCAATGAGCATCGAGCGGCCCCATGCGGACATCGAGTCACCGCCGGATGCCCCGCGCCCTGCCCGCCCCGCCGATGCCCCCACCCAGGCCGAACTGAAGGCCCAGCTCCTCGACCGCGCCGCCTCCCAACGCGCCGCAGCGGACGACTCCCCCGAGCCGGACGCCCGCCCAGGCACCGAACGAGCGGCCGACCCCCCTTCCCACGCGCCCGAACCATCGCGCGGACCCGAGCGTCGGGCCCTCGCACCCGACCGCCCGTCACCCGCACCAGACCGACCACCGACTTCACCCGAACGACCCAACCGCCCATCCGACTCGCGACCGTCCTCAGACATCGACCCACCCCTCTCCCCGCTGGAGCGCAAACTCGCCCTTCTCGAACGACGTTTACCGCCGGCAGCATCGCCGGAGGGCGCCGAGGCCCCGGATCGCGCGGAAACACCAGGCGACAGCGACGATGTGGCGCGTGCCCGCGGCGACGGAGATCGTCTGGGGTGGCGCCTGAACCGCATCTGGAAGGAGAGCCGACCGACCGCCGACGGCCGCGGCTTCTACGAGAAGAACGACGACAAGATGTGGGCAGCGGCGGACTCCGTCGTGCCCTACCCCGGCCGGTACACCGCTGATCTGCACGGCAACGCCCACGCCTTCCGCGTCGGCCGCCACAATCTTGACGCCGGCCAGCTCGCAGCTCTCGTTCGCAGGGACGACAACTGGCAGGGCCGCCCCGTCCTGCTCGTGTCCTGCGAGACCGGCCAGGGCGACAACCCCATCGCCCAGGACCTCGCCGACGAACTCGGCGTCACGGTAACAGCGCCCACCGAACTCGCCTTCTCCAGCCCCGATGGCAGGGTATACACCACTTCGGAATACGAGGACGAACACGGTAACATAGTCCAGACAATTCCCTACGACGGCGTTTGGCGCAATTTCGAGCCACGGCAAGAAGGAGAGGACCATGCCTGATATCAAGGGCGACTTCAAAATTGCACATGTCTTCGATGGAAGAACCGATGGGGAGTACTACGTCGTCGACAGAGAATCACTGCCGCCCGAGCAGCAAAAGAACATCCTATCGTACCTCGACCAGGGCGCAGGTCTCTTTATCGCCAGAAGTCTGGGGGAGGACAGGCTTGACCCGTCCCGTGGTAAACAGGTTCCGCGCGGCGCCTCCACCGACGGAACCTGGATCTGGGACCTCTCCGTTGCCTACTACCTGAAGGTGCACAACCTGGCGCCCGAGCCCGCCTTCATCGAGCATCTCCGCGCGCGGAACTTCCACTATGAGGCTCCGACACCGGAACAAGTCAACGCAGCACTGGCCGCTCTGCAGGGCAGATAAGAAGAGGCCCCCTTGCCACAATACGCAGCGATCTGGGCGGCATCGGTCGCCTACTACCTGAGAGAGCATGACCTGCCACCCGAGCCTGAGTTCCTCGACCATCCACTGGGTCGAGATTTCGAGTACCCCCCGCCCCCCTGAGGACCGAGTCGATGCCGCGTTAGCCGCCTTGCGAGCCAGACAGGAGGCATCCCGGCAGCACTCGAACACCACTCCGCCAGCCTCGTCCGGTCAGGTCGAGCGCGTGGAGGCGAGCCCCACGAACCAAACCGTCGGAGTACTCCAGTAGCGTGGATCAGTTGTCGAGCAGGGGGGCGCATCGTGTTGCTGGAGGACCTCAAGGCAGGGTTGCGCATCGCCGGGGTCATCCCCGGCCAGGTCATCACGGTTCTTGCTGCTCAGGCGCACGGTCCCGACGCTCTCGAACTGACCTACAAGACAGCCGCCGGCGCGCTCGGCCAGCAGGTTGTGTTCCGTCAGGACCAAGACACGATCAGCGTCGCCGAGACCGGCAGCCGCCCCTTCGATGCCAATGCCAGCGACTTCAAGCTGGTCGCCGAGGCTCAGCGCATTTCGCTCGCCGGGCTCTTCGACCCGATGCTCGCCGTCGCCACCAGCGACGTGCAGCCTCTCCCGCACCAGATCCGCGCGGTGTACGGCGAGCTGCTCCCCCGCACCCCGCTGCGCTTCCTGCTCGCCGACGACCCTGGCGCCGGTAAGACGATCATGGCTGGCCTCTACATCAAGGAGCTGCTCCTGCGCGACGACGTGAAACGGTGCCTCGTCGTCGCCCCCGGCGGGCTCGTGGAGCAGTGGCAGGACGAACTCTTCTTCAAGTTCGGCCTGCGCTTCGACCTGCTGACCAACCAGCTCGTCGACTCCCAGGTCAACCTCAACGTCTTCGAGACGAATCCGCTCGTCATCGCGCGGATGGACCAGCTCTCCCGCAACGATCAGCTCCAGGCCCAGCTACGGGACACCGAATGGGACCTGATCATCGTCGACGAGGCACACCGGATGGGCGCTCACTACTTCGGCGGCAAGCTGCAGAAGACCAAGCGCTTCCAGCTCGGGGAACTCCTGGGAGAGATCACCCGTCACCTTCTGCTGATGACCGCCACCCCGCACTCGGGGAAGGAGGAGGACTTCCAGCTCTTCCTCACCCTACTCGACCGTGACCGGTTCGAGGGCCGGCAGAAGAAGGCCACCGACACCAGCGGGATCATGCGCCGCATGGTCAAGAAGGATCTGCGTACCTTCGACGGGAAGAACCTCTTCCCCGACCGCGTCGCGGAGACCGTCCCCTACGAGCTGACCGCGCTGGAGTACGCCCTCTACGAGGACGTCACCCACTACGTCCGCGAGGGAATGAACCGGGCCGACCGCCTCGGGGGCACACGCAAGAACACCATCGGCTTCGCTCTCACCGTCCTCCAGCGGCGCCTCGCCTCCAGCCCGGCGGCGATCTACAAGAGCCTCGTCCGCCGTTCCGAGCGCCTCGAGCGCAAACGGCAGCAGATCCTCGACGGCACCTACCGCGAGCCCGACACGACCGTCGAGTGGAGCGCGATCGACGACGACGAGTTCAACGCCGAGGAGATCGAGACGCTGGAGGAAGACCTGCTCGACGCCGCCACCGCGGCGCAGACTGTCGAGGAGCTCAACGCCGAGCTGATCGAGCTGGCCGAGCTGGTGAAGACCGCCAGACGGGTCCGCGACGCCGGTACCGACCGCAAGTGGACCGAGCTGTCGACCATCCTCCAGGACAACGTGCTGACCACTGACGTGAATGGCTGGCCGCGAAAGCTCATCATCTTCACCGAGCATCGGGACACCCTCGACTACCTCCAGGGCAGGATCGCCTCGCTGCTCGGCAAGCCCGACGCCGTGAAGGCGATCCACGGCGGCGTGCGCCGCGGCGAACGTCGCCAGATCACCGAGGAGTTCACCAAGAACCGCGACGTCCAGATCCTCGTTGCCACCGACGCCGCCGGCGAGGGCCTCAACCTCCAGGCGGCCCACCTGATGGTCAACTACGACCTGCCCTGGAACCCCAACCGCATCGAGCAGCGCTTCGGCCGCATCCACCGCATCGGCCAGGCCGAGATCTGCCGGCTGTGGAACCTCGTCGCGTCCAATACCCGTGAGGGTGAGGTCTTCACGCGCCTTCTGACGAAGCTCGACCAGATGCGCGAGGACCTCGACGGCAGGGTCTTCGACGTCCTCGGCGAAGCCTTCGCCGAGACTCCGCTGCGCACGCTCCTGCTCGACGCCATCCAGTACGGCGAACGCCCCGATGTGAGGGCGAGGATGCACGAGGTCATCGACGCTACCGTCGGCGACGGGCTCAGGGAGCTGCTCGCCGAACGAGCGCTCGCGTCCGACCAGCTCGCCGAGGCTGATCTCCAGCGGCTCCGCGCGGCCATGGACGAGGCTCGCGCCCGGCGCCTGCAGCCGCACTACATCGAGCTGGCGTTCAGGGCGGCCTTCACCCGCCTCGGCGGCCGGATCGCCCGACGGGAGCAGGGGCGCTACGAGATCGCGAACGTGCCCCAACGCATTCGCTCAGCAGGCAAGGGACCCATCGCGACGAAGTACGACCGTGTGACCTTCGACCTGGCCCGCGTCCAGCCCGACGGACTCGCCCGCGCCGACCTGCTCGCGCCCGGCCACCCGCTCCACGACGCCGTCATGGACGAGACCGTTCGGCAGTTCGGGGACGCGCTGAATCGCGGCACGGTGCTCGTATCCGCGACCCTCGACGAACCGCACCTGCTCGTGGGCGTGATCGAGGAGGTCACCGATGCCACCGGCGAGTCTGTGGCTCGCCGTTTCGGCTATGCCTACGTCGGCAGCGACGGCACCGTGAGCCCCGCCGGTCCCGCGCCGTACCTGGACTGCGTCTCCGCTCCACCGGGCCAGGCGACTGAGGAGGCCCGTACCGTCCCGTGGCTCGCGGATGCCGAGGACAGGGCCACAAGCTGGATCATCGCGAACCGGCTGCCCGAGTACCTCGCCGAGGTCCAGCCCCGCCGGCTGGCGGAACTCACGAAGGCGCGCGACCTGGTCACGAAGCGCCTCGCGTCGGAGAGCGATCGCCTCCTGCTCGAGGCGGCGATCGCCTCGGAGGACGAGCAGAAGGGTGAGAAGCCACGGGAGTCTTCGGACAGTCTCAACCGCAAGGCGGTGGAGCTCGACCTCCGGCTCCGCAGGCGCCTGGAGCTGCTCGACCGGCAGCAGCTGATGTCCACCAAACCACCCCGACTCATCACAGCCGCTCTCGTACTGCCTGTCAGCATGTTCGAGGACGAGCTGCCGGTGTCCGCGCCGATGCACGCCAGGGAGACCAAGGAGGTCGAGCGCCGCGGCGTCGACCTCGTGCTGGAACGCGAGCGGGAACTCGGCCGCCAGCCCGTCGAGCAGGCGTTCAGTAACAAGGGCTTCGACATCCTGTCAACCGACGCCAACGGCGACACCTACCGCATCGAGGTCAAGGCCCGCCTCGACGGCGCCGCCGACTTCTTCATCACCCACAACGAGGTGATGACCGGCAAGAACGCCACCCCGCGCTACCGCCTCGCCCTCGTCCGCGTCGACCCACGTAGCGCGCAGTACGACGACGTCCGCTACCTCGACGACCCCTTCGCCACGACCGACCTCGGCACCTTCGACTCCGACGGCATCCTCGGCAACTGGCCCAAGACCTGGACCAAGGGACGACCACCCTTCTGAGGGCAATTCCCACCGCCGCGACTCCCGTCGCCGACCCGGCCAGTCCGACCCTAACCGACTGTACTGATCATAGTAGATCGCACTAGGGGCCGCACCGCAGGTCCGCGCAGCGATCTTCCAGTCCATCCACCATGATCATATCGGCCTTGAGCAGCACCATCACGATTTCATCGAAGCCATTTCTCCTCCCAGACCTCGATGCGCATCCGCGCTGCATGCTTACCCTGCACCAGATACCGACGGTAACGTCGGAGCCATCCCCGACAGAAGATCAAATCAAGACACGCTGGGCGACTTCGTGCTTCTTTTTCTCGATCGATAGGTTTCGGTGTGCATGTCGCGATATAAGGGGTGAGCCTGGTTGCGCCCACCCCGGGGGCTCAGAGGGTCGGGGGAAGTACGTGCAGAAGCGCAAGCTGATCGAGGTCGCGCTGCCGCTGGAGGCGATCAACCGGGAATCCGCTCGGGAGAAGTCCATCCGGCATGGACATCCCTCCACGCTCCATCTGTGGTGGGCGCGGCGCCCACTCGCGGCGGCGCGAGCGGTCCTGTTCGCACAACTGGTCGACGACCCGAGTGCACGGCCGGAGGAGTTCCCCACCGAGGAGCTGCAGCGCAAGGAGCGCGAGCGGCTGCATGACCTCATCGAGCGACTCGTGGTGTGGGAGAACATCCGGGACGAGAATCTCCTACGGGAGGCGCACGAGGAGATCCTCAAATCCACAAACGGCAACCCGCCGCCGATCCTGGACCCTTTCGCGGGCGGCGGCACCATTCCCCTCGAGGCCCAGCGGCTCGGCCTGGAGGCCCATGCCTCCGACCTCAACCCCGTCGCCGTCCTCATCAACAAGGCGCTCATCGAGATCCCCCCGAAGTTCCGCGACCAGCCCCCCGTCTTCCCGGGCCTGGCCGACTCCGAGATCCGCATCTGGAAAGGTGCCGAGGGACTGGCCACCGACGTACGTGCCTACGGTGCCTGGATGCGTGAGGAGGCCGAGAAGCGCATCGGCCGCCTCTACCCAAAAGCCACTCTCCCTGACGGCGCCAAGGCCACGGTCATCGCCTGGATCTGGGCCCGCACCGTCACCTGCCCGAACCCCGCCTGCGGCATCGAAATGCCCCTGGTCCGCTCCTGGTGGCTTGGCAAGAAGAGCGGCCGCGAGGCCTACGTCATCCCCCAGGTGGTTCCGGACCTGGCACACCCCTCGGGGCAGCGGGTCGAGTTCACCATCGGACACGGGCTAGCCGATGCGCCAACCAAGGACAAGGACGGCACCGTCACGGGTCGTACCGGCGCGCTTTGCCTTGCCTGTGATGCGATCGCGCCTGTTGCATACCTTCGGGCCGAGGGCAAGGCAGGACGAAGCCACCAGCGATTGCTGGCGGTCGTGGCCGAGGGCAAGCGTCAGCGGATCTACCTCGCGCCGGACACAGAACAGACGGAAGCAGCCCTCGTCGACAAGCCGGACGACTCGGTACGCGGTTCGATCGCGGACAACCCGCGCTGGTTCTCTCCGCCAGCATACGGCCTCACCGAGTTCTCCGACCTGTTCACCAACCGCCAGCTTGTAGCTTTGACCACCTTCAGTGACATGGTCCCTGGCGCACACGCGAAGGTCCTCGCCGATGGCGGCACCGAGGCGTACGCCGACGCCGTCGCCACCTATCTGGGCATCATCGTAAGCAAAATGACCGATCGCAACTCCACATTGGTGAACTGGTACGTATCCAGAGAGTCAACCAGTTCAACATTCGCACGTCAGGCACTGCCCATGATGTGGGATTTCGCCGAGGTAGAGCCACTCGGGACCAACACCGGCTCTTTCAGTAACTCACTCCTGTGGACCGCCGAGACAATCGAAGGTCTGCGGGGAGAAAAACTCGGCAAAGTTAGCCATGCCGACGCAAGAAGCCGCAAATTCGTTGGGGTGGTCAGCACCGATCCGCCGTACTACGACAATATCGGCTACTCGGACCTGTCGGACTATTTCTACGTGTGGTTGCGCCGATCGCTTCACCCAGTGGACCGCGCACTTTTCTCCACACTCCTAGTCCCAAAAGCTGAGGAAATGGTCGCAAATCCGTACAGACACGGCGGCAAGGAGGGTGCAAAAGAATTCTTCGAGAGCGGTTTCCGCAGTGTATTTACCGAAGCCCGAAAGACGGCATTTCCTGACATACCAATCACCGTATGGTACGCCTTTAAGCAGAGCGAATCCGGCGATCACGGCGACGCCTCCACCGGCTGGGAGACATTGCTCGAAGGCATGATCCGATCGGGATGGGAGATCACCTCAACATGGCCGAACCGTAGCGAGCTCGGCAACCGCATGATCGCCAGCGGCACCAACGCGCTGGCCTCCTCGATCGTGTTGTCGCTTCGCCCCCGTCCCGAGATGGCACCAACTACAGACCGGCGCGGGTTCATAGCGTCGCTGGAAGCCGAGCTGCCCGACGCGCTGCGGAAGTTGCAGCAGGGTCAGATCGCTCCGGTAGACCTGCCGCAGGCGGCAATCGGGCCGGGGATGGCGGTGTTCAGTCGGTACAGCGCGGTTCTTGAGCCCGATGGCAAGAAGATGACCGTGCGTTCGGCGCTGGCACGGATCAACGAGATCCTCGATGCTGTGCTTGCCGAACAGGAAGGCGACTTCGACTCGGCCTCGCGGTTCGCGATCGCGTGGTATCGGCAGCACGGCTATGGCGTCGGAAGGTTCGGCGACGCCGACAACCTCGCCCGGGCGCGCAACACCAGCGTTGATGCCATGGATCGGGAGGGGATCCTGACCAGTCGTGCTGGCAACGTGCAGCTCCTCAAGCCCACCGATCTGTCGTGGGACTACGACATACGCAAGGACAGCCACACCAGCAACTGGGAGGTGCTCCACCATCTGATCAGGGTGCTGGAGTCCGAAGGAGTCAGCCCGGCGGGTGACTTCCTCCAAGCGGCGTTGAGCCGTCCTGATGGCGCCGTCGATGCCGACCTCGTCAAGGAGCTCGCGCACCTTCTGTTCCGCATCGCGGAGGCCAATGGGTGGACGAAGGATGCTTTGAGCTTCAACAGTCTCGTCACGAGCTGGCCTGAGATTCTGGAGGTCGCGCGCACCCAGAAGAAGCCCACCGAGACGCAGGCCGCGATCGACTTCGACGAGGACGAGTGAGATGGCGCTGAGCAACCGTGACCGCATCGACCGGATGTTCCAGATCCTCGCCCCGGCGCTGGACGACTTCATCTCCTCGGTCATCGGGCAGGTCGACCCGGCCCTGGGCGCTGGGTGGACAAAGCTCGTCCAGGCGAAGGATGCCAAGAACGGCGTGCCCGCCGATAAGACCTACGACCCGCTTGACCCGCAGGTCCAGTTCCGCATGCTCACCGAAGGCAACATCACCGGCAGCTACAAGAAGGGCTGGTACCCGTTCACCCAGGCCGTCGGCCGCGCCGGCGAGACCTACGCCAGCGAGCTGCGCGAGGTGCGCAACAGCTGGGCCCACAACGGCACGTTCACCGACGACGACGCCTACCGCGCGCTCGACACGGGCGAACGCCTGCTCAAGCTCATCGGCGCCAACGCCGCGTTCGACGAGGTGCGTGGCATCCGGCAGAACCTGCGGCGAGTGACCGCCGACAAGGATGACCGGAGGGTTCTCAAAGCCGCGGTCGACAGCCCCGAGTCCACCGGACTCCGGCCATGGCGCGAAGTGCTTCAGCCCCACGATGACGTCGCCACCGGCAACTTCCACGCCTCCGAGTTCGCGGCTGACCTCTACAAGGTCGCCACCGGCGGCGAGGTCGACTCCGACTATGCCGACCCGGTCGAGTTCTTCCGGCGCACCTACCTCACCGAGGGCCTCCGCGACCTGATCGGCCGCGCCGTGCGGCGCCTCGCCGGCGACGACAACGCCTCGCCAGTCATCAACCTGCAGACGAACTTCGGTGGCGGCAAGACCCATTCGATGCTGTCGCTGTGGCACGTGGCCGCCGGCCTTCCTGTCGGTGAGTTCCCGCAGGAGACCCAGGAACTGCTCACCGCCAGCGGATACACGGGAAAGGCGGTGAACCGGGTCGCGATCGTGGGCAACCACGTCAGCCCGTCCGGGATCACCAAGGCTGACGGCACCCATGTCAACACGATCTGGGGCGAGCTCGCCTGGCAGCTCGGCGGCCCCGACGCGTACGGCTTGGTCGCTGCCGCGGACCGCAGCCGCACCCACCCCGGCGAGGCTCTGCACGCGCTGCTGGCGACCTACGCGCCCGCCGTCATTCTGATCGACGAGTGGGTTGCCTACGCCCGCTCCCTCGTCGGCCGTGACGATCTCGCCGGCGGCACGTTCGACGACCAGTTCACCTTCGCCCAGTCCCTGACCGAGGCCGCCAAGGGCACCTCGGGCGTCCTGCTCGCCGTCTCGATCCCGGCTTCGGAGACCGGGGACGACGACAAGATCGTGGTCGGCAGCGCCGAGGAGGTCGGCGGCTCCAACGGCCTTGAGGCCCTGAAGCGGCTCCAGAACGTCGTGCGCCGGGTGGCCGACCAGTGGCGGCCCGCCTCGCCGACCGAGGCGTACCACATCGTCAAGCAGCGGCTGTTCAAGCAGCCGGACGCCGCCGCCCTCGCCGCCATCGGAGCGACGGCCAAGGCGTATGTCGAGATGTACCGCAAGTACACCGACGACTTCCCGCGCGAGGCCCGCGACAACGCCTACGAGCAGCGCATCCGGCGGACCTACCCCATTCACCCTGAGCTGTTCGACACCCTCTACGAGGAATGGTCCTCACTGGAGCGCTTCCAGCGCACCCGTGGTGTCCTGCGACTGATGAGCACGGTGATCCATACGCTCTGGACGGGTGAGGACGCCTCACCGCTGATCATGCCCGGTTCGATCCCGCTCGCCACCGCGAGCGTGAACGCCGAGCTGACCCAGTACCTCCAGGACTCCTGGAAAGCGATCATCGACGCCGATGTCGACGGCCCGAACTCCGAACCGGCCCGCATCGACGTCCTGAAGCCGCTGTTCGGCCAGCGGGCGCTGACGAAGCGGCTCGCCCGCACGGTGTTCTTCGGCGCCGCCCCCACCGTTGCGCCCGGCTCGGTGCACAAGGGCATCGCCACCCAGCGGGTCTTCCTCGGCACCGCGATCCCCGGCGACGTGCCGGGCAACTTCCACGCCGCGCTCACCCAGCTCGTCGACCGGGCGACGTACTTCTACTCCGGCTCCGGCAGGTACTGGTACGACGTACAGCCAAACATCACCCGCGAGGCAAAGGACCAGGCCGAGCGCCTCCACAAGGAGGACGTGTGGAAGGAGATCGTCAGCCGGCTGCGCGGCCAGGCTCGGCAGAAGGGCGACTTCACGGGCGTCCACGTCTGCCCGGAGACCAACGCCGACATCCCCGATATGGGTGAGGCACGCCTCGTCATCCTCCACCCGAAGGTCGCCCACAAGCGGGGCGCCGAGTCGGCAGCCAAGGACTTCGCCCAGAAGGCGACCGAGCAACGCGGCAGCTCCAACCGGACCAACCGCAACATGCTCGTCTATCTCGCCGCCGACGAGGCCCGACTGGAGGAGCTTGATACCGCCACCCGCGACTACCTCGGCTGGTCGCACGTCCTCGACAACGAGGTCGACCTCGACCTGACCCAGAACCAGAAGAACCAGGCCGCCCAGCGCCGAGCCCAGGCTGATCAGACCGTCACAGCCAGGCTCCTGCAGACCTTCACGTGGGCACTCGTCCCGGTCCAGCCGACGTCGAACGCGCCGTTCCTCATCCGCGAGACCAAGGTCGAAGGGCAGGCCGCCTCGCTTGCGGAACGCGTCTCCCGCCGCCTCGGCAACGACGGCGACCTCTCCACGCGGCAGGCCGCGGCGACGATCCGCCTCACGCTCAACAATCTTCCGCAGATCTGGAAGGACGGCCATGTCTCGCTCGGCACCCTGTGGGGGCTCTACGCCCAGTACCCCTACATGCCACGCCTGCGCGACCGGACGGTCCTCAACACGGGCATCACTGACCTGCCGCTGATCTGGCAGAACGATGCCTTCGCCCTCGCCACCGGCTACGACGAGGCAGCCGGCCGCTACATCGGGCTGTGGATACCCGATGACAAGGGCCTCGCACCGGCGCCCACCGACTCGCTGCTCCTGGTACGGCCCGACACCGCCGTCCAACAGCGCGAGGACGAAGTCGCGGAGAAGGCGTCGAAAACGCGGGACCAGAAGGAACTCCGGGACGAGGACGACGAGGGCCGCGACGGCGAGAACGATCGCGACGGGAAGGGGCGCTTCAAGCCGGAGCCTGACCGCACCGGCGGCATCCGTCGCAAGGTCAGGACACGGTTCTTCGCCGTGAAGACCCTGAACTCCGACAAGATCGCCCTTGACTTCAAGAACGTCGCTGAGGAGGTCATCGCCAATCTCCGGCAGGACGGGGTCGAGCTCGTCGTGAAGATCGAGATTGAGGCCACGAAGAGCACCGGCTTCGAGGAAGGCCAGATCCGCACCGTCTCCGAGAACGCCCAGACCCTGAAGTTCGACCAGTCGAACTTCGAGGAGAGCTGAACCGCCTCGCAGGATGTGCTTCCCAGAACATCGACTGATCGGGGACTATCGCGACGGCCCACCTGAAACACCCCAGGTGAGACGACCCGCCCGAAGAACCGACACGCGCTCGGGCACCGCGGCCTCAGTACTCGCGGCCGCCGACGCCGCGGCCGTCGAGGTGGCGCCTGGGCTTGGGGAGGGTGAACAGCTCGTCGGGCGACGGGCCTGGGCCTTTTGTGTCGCTGCCCACCACCCAGCGAATGGCCGCTGTCATGGCGCATGCGAGGAATCCGAACCAGATCGCCAGCCACATGCTTCCATGCGCCGCCAGCATGGCAACCGCGACGACGGTTCCCATGGCGAAGACCACCATCGCCACCCGCGGCAGCCAGCGGGCGAAGAACTCGGAAATCCGCACGTCCTTCCCCCTTTGCGCTGAAGCGAGGGCTGGGCGGACTCGCTCGGGCCAGAATACACAGGGCAGGGGAAGATCCGGGTCGTCAATAGCACCGACCGGCCGCAGCTCAACAGGGCTCGTCGCCGCGCTCAAAGCACGCCGGCAGGCCTGGACCCCAGGTGATGGACGCGCCCCGGCCGCGGCCGGCCCCCTCATCCGGGGTGACAGTGTTCCAGGCCACGGTGCCACGGTCGGGAGAGGCGCAGTCGTCGTCGGCGACAAACCGGGCGATCAAGGCAAGGCGAACAAGGCCGGACTTGTAGTAACTCATCGTCGGCCGGATCCGCGCACACAGGCCCACCCCGGCCCAGCAGGTGACTGCGGTAGCCGCACCATCCGTACCACGTTGTCTCCTTATCTCTCCAGGATGTGGTCATTCCCGTCGAACGACGACGTGAATCGATCTGGCCCGCCGTACGATCAGTGCCATCTCGAACCAGGACTTCGGATCCTGCACCTCATCCGCACAGTGGCATAATCCGCTACCCGATGCGGGAATCCCTCCTCTTACGTCCACAATCACCACCACAGGCAGAGGTGAACCGATCGTGCCCGTGACCTTTCCGTTTCGGCGCAGTGGCGCCGTCTTCGTACTCCTGCTCCTCGCGGTCGGTTTCACCGCCGCCTTCGCCGTCACCACGGCGGCGCCAGCACACGCCCTCTGCGTCAGCTCCCCGCTCGCGGGATCCTGGCGTAACGTCAATCCCAACACCCGGTCGATCACCCGTGTGACGGTCACCCAGGGCTGCGGTGACCAGGTCCTCTGCGATACGGACGGGCACTGTTCCAGCAGCGGCGGGGGCTATGGCGTCCGGGTGTGGGGAAAGTGCCACCCGACGGACTGCGACTGGGGAACCCGGTCCGCCGTCAGCAAGGGAAACGGCTGGATCCTGGCCATCTGGCGGCGCAGCTACGCGACGGACTACGTCTGGCTGAAGGCCTATAGGCGTGGTGCGACGACCCAGCTCGAGGTGCGGACCCTCACCGACTTCACGGCCGCGGACGGCCGCAAGGACTACACCACCGACGAATGGTTCCGGCACTGACGCGTAGCGCGGAACGAGTCAGATCGCCCCGCCGCCCAGCAGCGAGCTACAGGCTCGCCGGCTGGGCGGCGGGGTGAATGCGGATGGTGCCTTTCTGGGTGCGGGCGCGGACCTCGGCGGTCTTCTCGGTGGGACTCGGCGGGGCGTCGCGCGGGGGGGCATCGTTGTGGACGGCGCCGTGGCTGCTGCGGGCGTCGACCCAGGCGGCGGTGCCGGTGGGGATGCCGATCTCGATGTCGCCCTCCGCGTTTGCAAGGTCGATGGTGCCGCGGCTGATCTCGCCGAGGCGAATGGCCCCATGGGCCGTCCTGACCCGTAGGTTCCCGTCCATGTGGTCAATGGCGATCTCCCCGCCACCGGCCGCGACGATCGCATCCCCGACGGCACGGCCGATCCGGATGTCGCCATAGCCGTTCCTGACCTCGACGGCTCCCTCGACCACGCCGAGGCTCACGGCGCTCCGGCTGCCGCGCACCGACACCGCCCCCGCCACCTGCCCGACCGCGACGGAGCCTCGCGAAAGATGCACGACGAGGGGGCCCGTACGGTCAAGCTCGATCTCGCCGGTCTCGCTGTCCACCCTGCACTCGGCGAGCACGCCCTTCGCCCGGACCTCCGCGTTCTCCATGCGTACCCGGAGGATGGAGTGGCTGGGCAGCTCGATGGTGACGTCCGCGGCCCCGGCCCCGCCGATCAGTCCGCCGAGCATCCCGGACCTGATCGTCAGCGTTCGGCCGGACAGGTCGACCCGTACCCGGTCGGACGCCCCGGCCCGCGAGCCCTGATGCACCTCGACGACCGTGTCGGTACGGTCGCTCGCGACGAGCTGCACGCGGCCGCTTCCCAGCTGCAGGTCGGCGACGATCGGGTCGGGCGTGTCGAAGGTAGGCATAGCGAACTCCTTCAGATCATCTGATGCGAACACAACACGGCACGGGCACGGCTTCGAGCCAGGCGCCGTCGCATGACGCGGAACGCCTGACGGGACAGGGGCATCGGGGCCAGGACGGCGGGGGGCTCCAGGACAGCGGGGGCTGAGGGTGCGTTCCGCGGAACGCACCGGGACATCCGATCGTGGAGCCCGTCTCAATGCGCTCCGCGGAACGCCTGGCTGGAAGGCTCGGGCTCCGAGACGCGTTCCGCGGAACGCAGCCCGGCGGCATAGGCGCGGCCTCGGCTTGGAGGATCACGGGGATGGCGGTCGGCCGACCGGAGTGGTCAGCCGACCCAGCCGACGAAACGGCCGCCGCCACCGCTGTCCCGGCGGCCCCTGCGGTGCGATCCGCTCCCGCCGTTGGGCGGTGGAGCGGAGACGGCAGCGCTGGTCACGCGGACGAGCCAGGCGTTGACGGACAGGCCCTCGGCTGCTGCGGCCGCCTCGATGCGCTGCTTGAGCTGCTCCGGCGGGCGGAAGTTGATCCGGGCCACAGGCCCCTCTCCAGCCTCCGCGGCCAGCGCGGGCGCCACCACCTCCGAACCGGACGCCATCTCGGCGCCATACCCGTCAAACGTGGCGCCGCCCTGCGCCCGCCCGCCGAAGGTAGCGCCATCACGCGTCGGCCCACCAATGGTGGCGCCATCACGGGTCGGTCCACCGAAGGTAGCGCCATCGCGGGTGGGTCCACCGATGGCGGTGCCGCCCTCGGGCGAACCGCCGCCAGGCTCCGGCCGGCGCCCGACCTGCGGTGAAGTGCCCGTGCCCGCGCGGTCCTCCTGGACGTCAGGCGCCGTGACCACGAAGTACGGGTCGCGGCCGCGCAGCCGGATCTCCACCGATCCGGGCGCGAGATCGCGGGTGACCTCGTCCGCGGCGGCGGACAGAACCTCGAGCATGGTCAGCCGGCTCGCGGACGCCACCGCGGCGGTCAGCCGCTCGGCCAGCGCCCGAGCCTCCCCCGAGTCGGCCACCGCCAGCAGCTCGGCGCGCAGACTCTCCACATACGGCGTGAGCTCCATGGCGCCATGATGGCGCCGTTATGGCGTCGCGTCAACCCCCATCGTGGCGCTAGATGGCGTCCAGAATGGCGTCACGGCTGGGCAGCGAGCGCCCCAGGCATCGAGCTCGCGCGGCTACTCCGCTCAGCAGGCCGCCACACACCTCGCCGACGCTGGCGCCGACCGGCACACCGAGACAGGCGGCCGACACAACACCAAGATCATTACCTGTGGCAGGCGCAGCGGCACAGAAGGCGAGACTGCCACGATCCGTTGTCGAGGCTCTGGAACGTGCCGAGGGACAAGCGTGCTCCGGGGCCGCCAAACCGTGCTTATCCCTCGGCATGGCGCTGGCGCCCGGCGTGTCGCGCGAGGCGTGTCTCCGGACAAAGCTCCCCACCGCGCTCCATGGCCTCTGGCAGTCGATCCTCCGGCAGAACGTCACTCGCCGGCGGTGGTGAGGTGGGCGGCGTGGTGGGTGTCGTTGAAGCCGCGCAGGACGGCGGGGCCGTCGGAGTACCAGTCGATCGTCGACAGCGAGACGAGGTCCAGGTGCAGGCGGTACAGGACGCTCGGCTCGGCGGCGAGGGCCAGCTGGGTCAGCGCCTTGATCGGGGTGACGTGGGAGACGACGAGGATCCGCTGGCCGGGATGCTCGGCGAGCAGGCGGTTGCGGACCAGGGCGACACGGGTCACCGTGGCGATCAGGCTCTCGCCGCCCGGCGGCGGGACGTGCGGGTCGGCGAGCCAGGCGTTCAGTTCCTCGGGGAAGCGCTCACGCACCTCGCCGAACGTCATCCCCTCCCAGGCACCGAAGCTGGTCTCGCGCAGGTCGTCGTCGACGACGTAGTCGCGGCCCAGCGCCTCGGCGGTCTGCCGGGCGCGCTTGAGCGGGGAGCTGACGATCAGGTCGAACGGCTCGTCGCGCAGCCGGGCGGCCGCGGCGGCGGCCTGGGCGTGGCCGAGGTCGGTGAGGGAGGCCTCGACGGTCCCGCTGAACCGCTTCTCCACCGACAGCGGCGTCTGGCCGTGGCGGAGCAGGAAGGTCGTCGTCGGTGGCGCCGGTGGCGCCATCCAGCCGGAGAGGCGGTTGGTGGTCGGCGCACGGTGCGGCACCGGGTCCGGTGACTGCGGGACGGACGGCTCCCAGGTGCGCCCGGCCGCGGCGGCGTCCATCGCCTCGTTGGCGAGACGGTCGGCGTCGGCGTTGCGGGCGCGGGGAATCCACTGGTATCGGACGCCGGGGAACTCCCGCGCCAGGGCACCGGCCTCCTCGGCCAGGGGGCGCATCGCCGGATGCTTGATCTTCCAGCGGCCGCTCATCTGCTCGACGACGAGCTTGGAGTCCATCCGGACCTCGATCTCGGCGCCCGGGTCGATCTCGGCGGCGGCCTGAAGACCCGCGACGAGCCCAGAGTACTCGGCGACGTTGTTCGTCGCCCGCCCGATCGACGCGGCACGTTCCGCGAGCACCTCGCCGCTGGCGGCGTCGCGCACCACGGCGCCGTAGCCGGCCGGGCCGGGGTTGCCCCGCGAACCGCCGTCCGCCTCGATGATCAGCCTGCGCCCGCCGCCCATCTCGCCGCTCCCCTCGACTCGCCTGCCCTCGACTGGCCATCGACTGCCCTCGTCGTCGTTACAGCCCGGACTCGGGAGTACGGACCAGGATGCGCCGGCATTCCTCACAGCGCACCACCTCGTCGACCGGCGCGGCCGCGACAGCCCGCAGATCGCCGCCCGACAGCTCCAGGTGGCAGCCCTCGCAGCGCCGCCGCACCAGCGCCGCGGCGCCGACACCGCTGGAGGACGCCCGGATCCGCTCATACAGGGTGATCAGCGCCTCGGGGAGCTGCGGGGCGAGGGCGTCACGGCGCTCGCGCAGCCGGGCCGCCTCGGCGTCGATCTCGGCGAAGGCCTTGTCACGGGAGGTGGTCGCCGCGTCGATCTCGGCGGTGAGGTCGGCGCGCCGCGCGGTGAACTCGGCGATGCGGGCCTCCAGTGCCTCCACCGCCTCCATCCGCTCCAGGGCCTCGTCCTCGAGGACGCCCTGGCGCCGGGCCAGCGACGCCAGCTCCGACTGCAGGTTCTCCAGCTCGCGGGAGTTCGTCACCGCCCCGGACTCCAGGCGCTGCGTGTCCCGCGCCGAGCGGGTGCGCACGACGTCGATCTCGTTCTCCAGCCGGCGCTGGACGCGGGTGACGTCACCGAGCTCCGTCTGGACGCCGACGATCTCGTCGTCCAGGGCGGACAGGGCCTCGCCGCGCTCGGTCAGGACGGCGAGCTCGGGCAGCCCACGGCGGCGCACGGCCAGCCGGTCGATGCCGCTGTCGAGGGCCTGCAGGTCGAGCAGGCGGCGCTGGATTGCTGGGTCGGCCTTCATGGACTCCTCACCGGTCTGCCCTGTTCACGATCTGTGCCCCGCTAGCCGCATCCGCAGTCTCCGCCGCGTCAGCCGCCTCCGCGCCCGGGGCGGCCGTCGGCGGCGGGGACGGGCACGACCGGCCCCGGCGCGGGCCTACCGGGACGGAACGTGCAACCGCCAGGGATCGGTCACGATAGCGGACACCGACGTACTCACCGTACGTCCCCGGGCCGCGAGGCCCTCCCGCAGACGCGCGGCCGCCTGCCCGAGCCATGGCCACTCACTCGCCCAGTGGGCGACGTCGACGACGGTGACCGGGTTCGGGCCGACGCCATGGGCGCCCACCGCGTCCAGAACATGGTGGTGACGCCCGTCCGCCGTGACGAACGCGTCCGCGCCGGCGGCCCTGGCCGCGCCGACCAGCTCGCCGCCCGCGCCCCCGCACACCGCGACCCGGTGCACGAGACGGTCCGCCGCGCCGGTCGCCCGCACGCCCGCTGCCGTCGCGGGCAGGGCCCGGGCGACCCGGGCGAGGAAGTCACCGAGCGGCTCCGGCGCCGGCAGCTCCCCGATCCGGCCGAGGCCTCGGCACGCAGTCGCCCCCGTGTCCACGTCCACGCTCCCGGCCTCTTCGCCACTCCCGGCATCGTCGACATCCGCGGCGTCCGGGGCGTCCGCAGAGGCGTCGACATGCGCGGCGTCGTCGGCGTCCTCGGAGGCGGCGGGCGGTGGCGCGTCGAGTGGGGTGACGCGGCGTAGTCCGATCGCGGCGGCGAGGGCGTCGCTCACGCCGGGCTTGGCGACGTCGGCGTTGGTGTGCGCGGTGAACAGCGCGGCTCCGGCGCGGATGAGGGTGGCCACGACCTGGCCGCCGGCGCTCGTCTCCGCGACGCCGTGCACGCCACGCAGGAACAGGGGATGGTGCGTGACCAGCAGCTGGGCACCACGGGCCGCCTCGGCAGCCACCTCGGGTGTGGGATCGACCGCGAACAGCACCGACGAGACCAGCGCCTCCGGATCGCCGACGGCGAGGCCGACCGCATCCCACGACTGCGCCCAGGCGGGCGGGAAGGCCGCCTCCAACACCGCGACACAGTCACGGACCGTCGCCGTCCCAGCCTTCACCATGGAGACCCTACCCGCACCGTCGCGGCCACCTGCCACCCGGTCACACTCACCCGGCCGACACCGAGGCCCCGCGCGCGGCACCCGCCGCCCCCCGTAACGTGCCCGATGGCAACGTACCCACACAGAGGTGGCGAGTCACCGTCGTGCTGGGTGGCGAGCCATGAGGAAGGGGGAACCCGTCATGGCGGACGTATCGGTGCGATTCCAGGTCGCCGGTGATTCCGAGATCGTGCTCAACCTCGCGACGGCCGACGCCGTGCGGCTGGTGCAGGCGATCATGGGCAAGGTCGCCGAGGCGATGGGCACCGGGTCGATGAACGGCGCGCCGGCGAACGGTGCGTCGATGGGCACCGGCGCGATCAGCACCACACAGCGGGCACCGATCGGGGCGGGCTGGCCGGACGTACCCGCGAACGGCTCCGGCTTTCCGCCGGGACGGTGAGCCGGCCCGACCTGCCTGCCGATCGCGACATCTAGGGCATCCTGCACATCGCGGCATCACGGACGACGCGCCGCCGATCGCGGCATCGCAACATCCCCGACATGCTGGATCGCGAAATCCCGAACATTCCGGACAGCGCCGCATCGTGCCGAGGGATAGTCACGGTTCGGTCGCCCGAATCGTGACTATCCCTCGGCACCCTCGCTCGCGCCGGGGCGCCGGGGCGCCGGAGGCCGGCTGCGGGCGGCAGTGGCGGCACGTCCAGAATGGGCAGGCGGCCAAGATGGCACATAGCGGACTATCCGGTCGGACCCATCGTGGAAGCGGCTGCTTCCGCAGAAGTCGACACAACGAGCCCGCAACGCGATACAACTCCGCACAGCCACCCCCATCGAAAGGACAATGATCACGCATGGCGGGGGACGTACCGGTCGACGAACGCGCTCTGATCACCCCGACCGTCGCGGCGCCGGGCGGGACACCGCGCACCGTGCTCGCGGGCGTCGACCCCGCAGCGCCGGCCACCGACCTGACCGCCGTCGCAGCCGGCATCGACGTGTCCGGTGCCGAGCCGGGCGCCGACGGGAGCGCCGGGACGGGCGCCGGCGTGCGCACCGGGCCAGCGGACCTCGGGCCCTCGACACCCCCCGGCGGCGAGCGGGCCCTGCACCACTACGGCCGGGTCCAGGTGCTGGGCCGGCCGCGCGACACCTCCGCCGCAGGCCCGGCGTCGACGCCCAGCCTGATCGGCGTCCGCACGGCCGCCGCGCTGCTCCCGCCGGTCGATGGCAGCGTCGTGTCCGCCGCCGGCCTGTCCCCGGGTCTCAACCGGGCCGAGACGCTCGGCCTGGACGCCTTCCGTCTGCGTGCCAGTTCGGCCTACCGTCGGCTCAAGGAGCAGCGCCCCCGCGACGGCCACGGCTGGGACATGGACCGCCCCTGCACGGACATCCCCCCGCCCCGCGGCGCAAGCTCCGACCTCGGCTCACGCGGCGCCGGCTCAGGCAGCCCGGGCTCGGGTGTCCCGGCCGCGGTCGCGGGTGACGCCGCCATCACCGGCCCGGCGCAGGCGCACGTCAACGGCCACTCCCCGGCCGCCGCCACCCTGGCCGCCCCGGGCAGCGCCGACGCCACCGCGGCAGCCGCAGGAGCGACGCCCGGGGCAACGCCGACGGCCAGTTCCGCGTCCGCGCCGACCAGCGCGAAGCTCGAGGGCCCGGTCGCCATCGGCCTGATCATCGTCGAGGGGCCCACCACCGACCTGCAGTTCTCCGCCGCCGAGCGAACCAAGGTCGTCGCCGAGGTGCAGAACGGCCTGTCCTGGTACGCCACCACCAACCCGGCCGCGGGCCTGGAGTTCCACTACGACATCCAGATCGTGCGCCTGTCCGTCGCCGCCGACCCGCACGCCACCGACCTGGAGGCGCTCTGGCGGGACCCGACGATGGACCGGCTCGGCTTCGCCGCGAACTTCGACGGCGTCTACGCCTACGTCGACGCGCTGCGCAACCGTCAGCACACGAACTGGGCGTACTGCGCGTTCTTCACCAAGTATCCGCTGGGCTACTTCGCATACTCGTCGATCGGTGGCCCGCGGATCGTCATGTCCTACGCCAACGACGGCTGGGGCCCGGACAACATCGACCGCGTCTTCACCCACGAGACCGGGCACATCTTCGGCGCCCCGGACGAGTACGGCGGCGCGAACTGCGACTGTGGCGGTCAGTGGGGCGTGTTCGACACCCCCAACGGCAACTGCGACAGCTGCGCCCCGGCGCCGGTCGACTGCCTGATGCGCTCGAACGCCTTCACGCTGTGCCGCTACACGCCCAGCCAGATCGGCTGGGGCCACGGCGTGGCCGGCAACCCGGCGCTCATCCAGTCCAGGGGCCTCGGCAAGGTCGGCAACTTCGAGGTCGTGGTCCCGTCCGCGTTCTCCGGGCTGACGCACGTCTGGCGGGACAACGACGCCGCCGGCTACCCGTGGCGGGACCCGTGGCGCACCCTGCAGTCCGTCGGCACGATCGACGCCGTCGCCATGATCCAGAGCACCCTGGCGAACCCCGGCCCGCTCGAGGTCGCCGTCCGGGTCGGGTCGACGCTGTCGTTCCTGTGGCGCGACAGCACCGGCGCCTTCGCCTGGCACAGCCCCACCCAGCTCACCCAGGGGGTCGGCGGCGTCCCGTCGCTGGTGCAGAGCCGGCTGGGGACGAAGGGCAACTTCGAGCTGCTCGTCCCGTCCGCGAGCGCCGGCATCCTGCACCTGTGGCGCAACAACGACGTCTACGGCTACCCGTGGAGCGCTCCGAAGCTGTTCGGCGCCAACCTGGGCAAGGTGGACGCGGTCAGCCTCATCCACGGCACCCTCGGCGGCGGCGCGGGCATGCTGGAGGCCGTCGCCCGGGTCGGCAACCGGCTCGTGCACCTCACCCGGGACAACACCGCAGTCTGGCGGACCGGGCCGGTGTTCGGCGAAGGTGTCGCGGGCAACCCGGCGCTGATCCAGAGCTCCTTCCCCGACGGGTCGCGCAACTTCGAGGTCGTCGTCCCCTCGGCTGCGGGCGGCCTGATCCACTACTACCGCGGCAACGGCGCCTCGACGCCGTTCTGGAGCGGCCCGCGCCCGTTCGCCGCCAACCTCGGCAGGGTCGACGCCGTCGCGATGATCCAGAGCAGCTTCGACGGTCACCTCGAGGTGCTCGCCCGGATCGGGGACGAGCTCCACATGGTGTGGCGCAGCTCCGGCCCCGGCGCCACCTGGTCCACCCCGCGCCGCGTCTTCTGACCGCCCGCCCGGCGCGGGTCGGGGCGGGGTCAGTCGGGGGGTGACCAGCCGGGGGTGTCCCAGGGCAGGCCGTCGCCGGGGCCGCGGCCCTTGGGGCCGCCGCGGGCGAGCCAGCCGTCGACGAAGAGGTTCTCCGCGGGGCTGAGCGTCTCGCGCAGCCCGGGGGGAACCCCGTCCACGCACACCGCCCGCACTCCGGGCAGCGCCGCCACCTCACCGGCCCGGGCCGCCGGCACGCCCGCGAGCAGTACCAGCCGTGGCGCCAGCACCGATGTCACCCGCCCCACCCCGACCAGCACGTCCGGGCGACCGCCGCCCTCACACGGCTCGGCCGGCGGGTCGTCGAGGACGACGAGCAACTCCGGTTCGGTTCCCCACACGCTCCTATTGTCCCGCCGACCGACTCGTTCGAGGACCCCCATCCCCCCGGTTGCGCCACCCCGGTCATCCATGTCACGCGACCGCGAGGCCCTGCGTCGGAGAGAATCACGGTGGCGGGCAGAAGTCGGCTCGCGGTCCGGCCGGGAGGGGTGTGCGGGGGGTGAACGTGCGGCTGCCGTTGTTTCCGCTCGGTACGGTCCTGCTGCCCGGGCTGGTGCTGCCCCTGGAGATCTTCGAGGAGCGCTACCGCGCCCTGGTCCGCGAGCTGATGGCGCAGCCGTCCGACCAGGTCCGCCAGTTCGGCGTGGTCGCGATTCGCCGGGGCCGCGAGGTGGGCCCCGCGCTGCCGTCGTTCCACCCGGTGGGCTGCACGGCGGTGGTGCGCCGCGTCCAGGAGCATCCCGACGGCCGGTTCTCCCTGATCACCGTCGGCGGGACCCGCTTCCGGGTCGGCGCGGTGGACGAGCATGGCGCGCCGTACCTGCTCGGGGAGGTCGAGTTCCTGCCCGACGAGATCGGCGACGCCGCCGCCGCCCGCGAGGAGGTCGCGCCGGTGCAGCGCCTCATGCGCGCCTACGCGAAGGGCCTTGCCGAGACGGGCACCGTCCAGATCTCCCTGCCGGACCTGCCCGACGACCCGATCGCCCTCTCCTACGTCGTCGCCGCCGCGGCCGCCACCGACCTCATCGAGCGGCAGAACCTGCTCGCCACCACGGACGCGGCGACCCGGCTGCGCGCCGAGCGCGCGCTGCTGCGCCGTGAGCTCGGCCTGCTCACCCACATCACCACCATCGGCTCGACCGAACTGCGCCGCGTCGACCCCAGCCCGAACTAGGTCGTACCTCGGGCTGCGATCATGCTGACGTGGCTTCGCGGTCGGAGCCGGGCCGTCCGGGCTGGGCGACCAACCTCAGCCGCTACTCTCTGCAACCAGGCCGGGGGCCGCTGCGCGAGTCAGTGATCAAGATGGTCCTACCGCAGCCTCGTGTGGACCCCGGAGGCTGCGGCTCAGTCCGGGTCTTTGAAAGCCCTGGGTCCGTCTGCCGTGCCGGTGGGAGGTCGCGAGCCGTCGACGGCGCCGGGGGTGCCGCTCGCGCCACCCGGGGCAGCCGCGCCCGATGCCTCTGATCCGGGTGCGCTGCCGTCAGGCGCGGTGGACACGTGCGTCCGGGAGCGACGTCGGGCGAGGGGCCGGGACGTCACCCAGAGGGCGAGCGCGAACACGACGAGGGCGACGACCGGCATCACCAGGTAGAGCCCGTGCGCACGCACCCGCACGTCGACCAGATCGACGAGCACCGGGGAGGCGTCCTTCGGCAGGCCGTGCAGCGCGGCGGAGGAGCGGCGCAGATGGCCGATCCAGCCGGCGATGAGCGACCCGCCGAACCCGCCGACCGCCAACCCGAGGGGAACAGTCCAGCCGGCGTCCCGTGCCCGCCAGAAGGCGATGCCGCCGCCGACGAGGCCCGCGACCGCGCAGATCAGCCCGAAGCGCGCGTCGACGCTGCTCTGCACCGCGAACGCCGACTCATCGCCCTGCAACGCACTGTGCAGATCGAGATGCGGGGCGACCGCGCCCCAGAGCAGGCCGAGCGGGAACCCGACCATGGCCATCGCCACCGCGCAGATCAGCCCGGCGAGCAGCGCCCGCCGGCCCAGCACCGGCAGCCCGGCCAAGGACGCCAAGGACGCCGACGCCGCCGACGCCGATGACGACGCGGGCGTCGAGGTCGACGGCGGCAGCCACGCCGCCGAGGCCGGCAGCGGTGACGTCGGATCGGGGGGTACGGCCGAGGCCGCGGCGCTGTGATCCGCCGGAGCCTCGCGGAAACCCGATGCTCGATCCGTCAACGTCGCCCGTTCCGCCAGGAGGCGTCAGCCTCGTCCTCACCGGACGGGCGCCGCGTCACCGCTCGCCCGCAGACGGTTGACCCTATCGTGTCGTCACACCGCCCCCATCAGACTAGGCCGACAGTGGTCTCGTTGGCGCCGGGGCGGCGTTCTGCCGGAGGCGGAGCAGGGGCACGCCACCGGCGGAGCTGCCGGCGGGTGGCGCGGTCAGGAGGTGCCGACGCGGCGCAGGGCCAGCACCGCGACGGCGAGGGCGGCGATTCCCACCGCGGCGCACACGGCCAGGTTGGCGACGACCATCGCCCAGTCGACGCCCGGCTGGAACGCCTCGGACAACGCGTCCACGGCGTAGGTGCTCGGCAGCGCGTCGCGGGCGATCCGGCCGACCTCGGGCAGCCGGTCGGCGGGGATCACGCCGAGGAACAGCACGACGCTCATGCCGAGCTGGCCGGCGATGGTCGCGAGCTCGGGACGCGGCGCGAGTAGCCCGACGGCGGCACCGAGGCCGGACAGGCATACCCCGGCCAGCACCACCACGGGCAGCAGCAGCCACAACCCCGACAGCGACAGCCCGTAGAGCAGGCTGCCGAACACGGCCGTGATGAGCGTGCCGGGCGCGGCGAAGGCGGCGTAGGAGGCGGCGGTACCGAGCACGACGGCGGCGGGTGGCACCGGCAGGGTCAGGTAGTAGTCGAGGGCGCCGGCGGCCCGCAGCGCGCCGAAGCGCTGCGCCAGCAGGTTGAGCGCCACGAACGCGACCACGAGCACGGTGGAGCCCGCGACGACCTGCCCGGCGGCCGTCGTGTCATGGACGTCGAGGATCCCGCGTAGCAGCACGAGGATGCCGATCGACTGGAACGACGCGACGAACAGCAGCGGGATCCGCCCCACCTTGGACCGGGCGAGCTGCCCGCGGAACACGGCGCCGAACGCCGCCGGGAACGGGGTCGCCGACGGGATCCGCGGCAGCGCCACGCCACCGTCGGGCCGTGCTCCAGCGGCCACCTCGGCGGCGGCCGCCTGCCCCGGCAGGGCCACCCCGGCCGCGGGCACCCCGGGTACGGCGGACCCGGGCACCGCGGATCCGGTCGCGGCCGATCCAGGTGTGGACTGGGTGGGGCTGCCGCGTTCCAGGCCTGGCAGCCGCCTGGCCGCCGACAGGTCGTGGGCGTCGGGGACGACCGTCATCGGGACCACTCCTGCTGGCCCGGACGGCGCTTGGTCACGGTCACGTCCGCTCCAGGTCTCGGGACACCCCGCCGAGGGTGAGGTACACGTCCTCCAGGGACGGCGTGGCGAGGCTGAAATCGTCCAGCGCGGCGAATGCCGCACCGGTGGTCAGCCGGCCGAGGGCATCACGGGCCTCGGCCGGCGCGAGGCGCACCGTCCAGCGACGGCCGCTGGTCGTGGCAAGGCGGGCGAGCATGGCGACGGTCGGGTCGTCGGCGGGCGGGTCGTGGCGCCAGGCGAGGTCGAGCCGGACGTCGCCGGAGACGGACGCCTTGAGCTGGCCGGGTGTGTCACAGGCGATCACCCGGCCGGCTTCGAGGACGGCGACCCGGTCGAGCACCGACTCCGCCTCCAGCACGTTGTGCGTGATCAGCACCACCGTGGTGCCGGTCGCCTCCCGCCGGCGCTGCAGCGCCGCCCACACCGCGCGGCGGGCGAGCGGGTCGAGGCCGGTGGTCGGCTCGTCGAGGATAAGCACGGGACGGTCGCCGACGAGCGCGGTGGCCACGCAGGCCAGGCGCCGCTGCCCGCCGGAGAGCCGGGCCAGCGGGCGCCCGGCCACCGCGGTGAGACCGAGCTCGTCGAGCACGGAGCCACAGGCTGCGCGGGCCCCGCCACGGGAGAGGCCGCGCATCCGCGCGGTGGTGGTCACGGCGGTGGCGACGGGCAGCTCGGCGAGGGCCAGGTCGCCCTGGCTGAGGTAGCCGGCGAGGCGGGCCGGCACGCCGGGCTCGGCCCGGACGTCGCGGCCGAACATGGTGATGGTGCCGGCATCCGGGCGCAGCAGGCCCATGAGCTGGCGGACCAGCGTGGTCTTCCCGGCGCCGTTCGGCCCGAGGACGCCGAAGACCTCGCCCTGGCGCACGTCCAGGTCGATGCCATCGTTGGCGAGGACGGAGTGCTCACCCACTCCGTGACGTCGGGTGAGCCCGCGGACGGCGTAGCTCAGCACGTCCCCATTGTCGCAGCCAGGTCCGCGCGGCGGCCCGGCCGGTGGCCGGGGACGCCTCACACCGGACCCGGCGCTCAGACGGCGCTGCTCATCCACACGACGATGTCGAGCATGCGCAGCGGGGTGACCGGCGGACCGCCGGCCGGCACGAGTGCGGCGAGCCGGCGGAACTCCTCGGCGTTCTCCCGCAGGTCGTACTGCATGGCCCGGACGAGCAGCCCCATGTACTGCCGCCAGCTGCGCCCGTCGCGCGGCGACGGCGGGACGCAGTCCTCGTGCTGGTAGAAGATCCGCACCTTGGAGTCGAACAGCGGCACCAGCGCCGGCCGCTTGCGGTGCAGCACCTTCGCGATGAGCGAGCCCTTGACGTCACGGTCGGAGACGTCGGGGTCGTCGAGGGGGTCGTACAGCGCGGCGACGAGGTCGAGGGTCACCTCGTCGGCCTCGATGAGCTCGATGCCGGGGGGCAGCTTGTCCAGCGCCCGCTGCAGCAGGGGGGTGAGGGCGGTCAGGGTGTGCATGCGGTCGACGTCGACATGCACGCCGAGCAGGCACGGCGCGAGCAGGTCGCTGGTGCAGAGCAGGTCGGGGTCGCCGTTGGTGACGAGCCCGTCGTAGTAGGGGTAGGCGTAGCGCAGGCCCCGCCTGCGCGGCCCCAGGTACTCCTCCAGCAGGCTCTCCGCGTCGAAGACCTCCCTGGTGCCTCTCGCCAGCTTCACCCCTGGGCTCCTTGTCCTCGTCGTGTCCGTCGCCTGCGTGCCGTCGCCTGTGGGCACGTCGCCCCCGTGTCCCGGGGTCATCCTCCCCCGTGTGGGGACGACCGGACGCGCGGGGGGCATGGTGGCCGCGGTCGGGGCAAGCTCCCGCCATGTTCGCGGGATGGCACTGACCCGGCCAGATGATGCGGGACCCGGCGCCCCTGGTCAGCTCCTATCCGGCGACAGTGGGAGGAAGGTCACACCCGGCGGTGCGCTGCCGGGCGGCGCCGGGTCGACGACCCGCACCCGTGGATCGGCGGCAAGCTGGGTGAGCCGCCCCGCCGGTGCCCGGACCACGGCGGCGAACAGGCAGGCGCAGCCGCCCCGCAGCTCGCCGGCCGCCCGCTGGTCCCGGTCGTCGGCGTTCGCGTCCCCGGCCCGCGCGTCCGCGACCGCGCGCGCCTGGGCCTGCCCCGCCGCCGAGGCGAAGGCGGCCCGCACGTCCGCGACCGGGTCGCGCACGGCCGCCTGCTCGACCTCCCCGTGCGTGCCGGCGGTGAAGAACACCTGGACGGTCCGGTAGCCACCGAAGACACCGAGCAGGCCACTCGGGGTGACGGTGGCGTTCAGGCTGACGACGGCGTACAGGTCGGCGCCGGGCGCGGCCGCGGCCAGCGTCTCGAGGTTCTGGCGGCTCGCCCCGAGGTACTCGGGCACGGAGTCGTGGGCACCCGGGCCGATCGTCACGGTCGGTTCGACCGGCGCCGCGGGCGCCGGGGACGAGCCCGCGCGCCCGCCGCCGGCCGGAGCCTCCGGCGAGCCGCCCGGCGGCGTCCGGTCGTGGTCGACGCTCTGTAGCATCGCCGCCGCCGCACTCACCACGATCAGCGCGACCAGGCCGAGGATCAGCACACGCGCGCCCCGGTCCACCATGCCGCCCCGGGCGAGGCCGACCACCTCCAGCAGCGGCTGCGGGCTGTCGTCCGGTGCCGACACCTCCTCGGGCGCCCGCGCGGGACGCAGCCGTGCGGCGAGCCGGCGGGCCCGCGCCGACTCCCGGTCGGCGGTGCCCACGACCTGGTCCCGCGCGGTCCGGACCGCTCGGTGCAGCGCGGGCAGCGCGGCGGCGTCGAGCCGGTCGAGCACCACCACGAGCCCCCGCACCGGACTCGGTGCGGCGCCCCCACCAGCCCGCGTCCCGCCGCCCCCAGGAACCGGAACCGGCTCGGCTGCCGGGACGGCCTCGGACGCCACGGCAGCCTCGGACGCCACGGCAGCCTCGGACGCCACGGCAGCCGCGACCGTCGCGGCAGGAGGCAGCGCGGCTTCGGGGGAGGCCACGGCGATCCCGGTCGGTCTGTCCCTCGCGCTCGGGTCAGGGGCGCCCGAGCGCTCGGTGGTGCCGACCACCGCGTGCGCGCCGGTGGAGGCGAGGGGTTGGGGGGGCGGGAGCGGCTCGTCCGCCACCACCGACTCGCTCATGCCTGCTCCCGCAGCCTCTCCACCGCCTCCGCCAGGTCCGCGGGATCCGGGCTGGTGAACGTCACACGCCCGCCGTGGCCGGGGTGCTCGAAGGACAGGTGCGCCGCGTGCAGCCACTGCCGGGTGAGGCCGAGGCGGGCGGCGAGCGTCGGGTCGGCGCCGTAGGCGAGGTCACCGACACAGGGATGGCGCAGCGCCGACATGTGCACGCGGATCTGGTGGGTGCGGCCCGTCTCCAGCCGGATCGACAACAGCGACGCCGCGCGGAACGCCTCGAGCAGGTCGTAATGGGTGACGCTGGGCTTGCCGTCGGCCACCACGGCGAACAGGCCCGGGCGGCGGGGATGGCGGTCGATCGGCGCGTCGACGGTGCCCCGCAGCGGATCGGGGTGGCCCTGGACGACCGCGCGGTAGCGCTTGTCCACCTCACGGTCACGGAACGCCCGTTTGAGCAGGGTGTAGGCGCGCTCGCTCTTGGCGACGACCATGACGCCGGTGGTACCGACGTCGAGCCGGTGCACGACGCCCTGGCGCTCGGCGGCCCCGGACGTGGAGATGCGGTAGCCGGCGGCGGCCAGCGCGCCGATCACCGTCGGGCCGGTGAAGCCGGGCGCGGGGTGGGCGGCGACGCCGACCGGCTTGTCGACGACCACGATGTCGTCGTCGTCGTGCAGGATGCCGAGGCCCTCGACCGGGGTCGGCTCGAGGCTGACGGGCCGCGGCGGCGCGGGCAGGCGCACCTCCAGCCAGGCTCCGCCGTGGACCCGGTCGGACCGGCCGCGGACCCGCCCGTCCAGGCTGGCCTGCCCGTCGTCGACGAGGGTGGCCGCCGCGGTGCGCGAGAGCCCGAACATCCGCGCGATCGCCGCGTCGAGACGGACGCCGTCCAGCCCGTCCGGCACCGGGACGGCGCGCAGGTCTCCACTCACGGTCATAGCTCCGACCGCTCGGCGGGCTCGACGGGCCTGACCGGCTCACCGAGGCGCGTCCCGTCGAGCCCGACGCCGCGCAGCGACAGCACCATGGCGAGGACGCCGCCGCAGACGATCGCCGTGTCGGCCACGTTGAAGATCGGCCAGTGGTGCAGGTAGACGAAGTCGACGACGTGCCCGCGCAGCGGCCCGGGGGCGCGGAACACCCGGTCGACAAGGTTGCCGAGCGCACCGCCGAGCAGCGCGCCGAGCACCGTGGCCCAGCCCGTGGACCGCAGCCGGCGGGCGGTCATGACGACGACCGCGATCACCGCGAGGGCCACCAGGCTGAGGATCACCGTCGCCCCGTTCGCCAGGCTGAACGCGGCGCCGGAGTTGCGGGTGAGCTCCAGGTCGAGCACACCCGGAATGATCTTCACCGGCCCGCGGTCGGACAGCGTGGCGACCGCGATGTGCTTCGTCACGATGTCGAGCACCAGGATCGCCGCGCCGACGATGCCCAGCGCGACGACGGGACGCCGCCGCCGGGACGCAACGACCGCCGCCGCTGGGCCGCCCGGGCCTGGGCCAGCCGGGCCTGGGCCAGCCGGGCCTGGGCCAGCCGGGCCTGGGCCAGCCGGGCCTGGGCCAGCCGGGCCTGGGCCAGCCGGGTCTTCGGACACGCTGCTCCCGATGGTCGTCTCCTCCCCCATCGGATCCACTTTACGGGCCACCCCGGACCCGCGGCGCCGGCGCTCGGCCCGGCGTCCACCGGGCGACGGCGCTTGTACACTGGGCGAGCACGCGGCACGGCGATGACGGGGACGAGTAGCGGCGGGCGCAGCCCGAGCGAGCCGGGGGCGGTGGAAGCCCGGCGGCCAGCGCGCCGTGAAGATCACCCCCGAGCTGCCGGCAGAACGGGTTCTCGGCGGCTGCCCGCCGCCGGCGCCCCAGTAGATCCGGTGGTCGCGCGCGCCAGGAGAGGCCGTCCCACGGTCTGGCTCCGCGTCCCGCGGCCTGCGGGGTGGTGAGCCGTCCCGCGGGGCGTGCAAGGAGGGTGGTACCGCGGTACCCGTCGTCCTGCAGGCACAGCGCCGCGGGGTGGTGTGGCGTCGTCCCTCCGTTGGCCACCGACGGAGCGAGCACGACCCCGACCGAGGAAGGCGCAGGTCCGCCACGATGAACCCCGCCCCGCGCACCCCGACCTACGCGCCCCTGCCCGCGCAGGTGGACCTGCCCGCCCTCGAGCGCGAGACGCTGGCCCGCTGGCGCGACACCAAGGTCTTCCACCGCTCCCTGGAATCCTCGGCCGACCGGCCGCTGTGGGTCTTCTACGAGGGCCCGCCGACCGCGAACGGCAAGCCCGGCGCCCACCACGTCGAGGCCCGCGTCTTCAAGGACCTCTTCCCCCGCTACCGGACGATGAAGGGCTTCCACGTCCCGCGCCGCGCCGGCTGGGACTGCCACGGCCTGCCCGTCGAGCTCGCGGTGGAGAAGGAACTCGGCTTCACCAGCAAGAACGACATCGAGGCCTACGGCATCGCCGAGTTCAACGCCCGCTGCCGCGAGTCGGTGCTGCGCCACGTCGCCGACTTCTCCGCGATGACCGAGCGGATGGGCTACTGGGTCGACCTCGACAGCGCCTACCGCACGATGGACACCAGCTACATCGAGAGCGTCTGGTGGTCACTGCGGCAGATCTTCGACAAGGGCCTGCTGGTCGAGGACTTCCGCGTCACCCCCTACTGCCCGCGTGACGAGACGCCGCTGTCCGACCACGAGGTCTCCCAGGGCTACGCCGACGTCGACGACCCGTCGGTCTACGTCCGCTTCCCGCTGGTGTCCGACGGCCTCGGCCTCGCCGAGCGGGGCGCGGAGCTGCTGGTGTGGACGACGACGCCGTGGACGCTCGTGTCCAACACCGCCGTCGCCGCGCATCCGGACGTCGACTACGCGCTGGTGCGCGCCGGTGGCGGGGAGCTGTTCGTCGTCGCCGAGCCGCTGGTCGCGGCCGCGGTCGGCGAGGACGCCGAGGTGCTCGAGCGATTCCGCGGGTCCGCGCTCGCCGGCGCCCGCTACACCCGCCCGTTCGAGCTGCTCGACGCCGCGCTGTTCGCCGCCGGCACCGGGACCCCGCACTCGGTCGTGCTCGCCGACTACGTGACCACCACCGACGGCACCGGCCTGGTGCACCAGTCTCCCGCGTTCGGCGCCGAGGACCTCGCGGTCTGCCGCGCCGCCGGACTGCCGGTGGTGAACCCGGTCGGGCGCGACGGCCGCTTCCTCGCCGAGACGCCGCTGGTCGGCGGCCTGTTCTTCAAGGACGCCGACGACCCGCTCACCGCCGACCTGCGCGAGCGCGGGCGGCTGTGGCGGGGCCTGACGTTCACGCACAGCTACCCGCACTGCTGGCGCTGCCACACACCGCTGATCTACTACCCGTTGCCGTCCTGGTACATCCGGACGACGGCGATCCGCGACCAGCTCCTCGAGCAGAACGCCGGCACCGACTGGCATCCCGAGCGGATCAGGGACGGCCGCTACGGCGAGTGGCTGCGCGGGAACGTCGACTGGGCGCTGTCCCGTAACCGGTACTGGGGCACCCCACTGCCGATCTGGCGCTGCGAGGACGACCCCACGCACCTCGTCTGCGTCAGCTCGCTCGCGGAACTGTCCGAGCTCACCGGGCGCGACCTGCACGACCTCGACCCGCACCGCCCCTTCGTCGACGACGTCACCCTGCCCTGCCCGACCTGCGCGGCCACGTCGCGCCGGGTGCCCGAGGTGATCGACGTCTGGTACGACAGCGGTGCGATGCCGTTCGCCCAGTGGGGCGCGCCACACCGTAACGCCGAGGAGTTCGCCCGCCAGTATCCCGCGCAGTACATCTGCGAGGCGATCGACCAGACCCGCGGCTGGTTCTACACGCTGATGGCGATCGGCACGCTGGTCTTCGACCGGTCCTCGTACGAGACGGTGCTCTGCCTCGGCCTGTTGCTCGACGCGGACGGCCGCAAGATGAGCAAGCACGTGGGCAACGTGCTCGACCCGTTCGAGCTGTTCGAGCGGCACGGCGCCGACGCGGTGCGCTGGCTCATGCTCGCCGGTGGCTCGCCCTGGGCGGACCGCCGGGTCGGCCACGACGCGATCGAGGACATCGTCCGCCGCGTCCTGCTCACCTACTGGAACACCGCCTCCTTCTTCGCCCTCTACGCCGGCGCCGCCGGCTGGCGCCCCAGCACCGACGGCGAGCCCACCGGTACCGGTACCGACGCCGCCAGCAGCGGCGGTGCCACCGTCACCGGCGTCAGTGCCTCGGACGGCAGTGCCTCGGACGACGGTGTCACGGACGCCAGCAGCTCGGGCGGCGGCACTGGCTCGGCGACGGCGCCCAGGTCGCCCGCGGAGCGGCACGTGCTGGATCGGTGGGCGCTGTCGGAGCTCGCGGACACGGTCGCCGAGGTGGACGAAGCGCTGGCCGGGTTCGACTCGCTGCGCGCCGGGCGGCGGATCGCCCGGTTCGTCGACGACCTGTCCAACTGGTACGTGCGCAGGTCGCGGCGCCGTTTCTGGGCCGGCGACCCCGACGCCCTGGCCACCCTGCACAGCTGCCTGGACGCGCTGACCCGGGTGATGGCGCCGTTCACCCCGTTCCTGACGGACTGGCTCTGGTCGCGCCTGTTCGCCGACGCCTCGCCGGCCGCCCCGGACTCGGTGCACCTCGCCGCCTGGCCGGAGCTGCCGGCCGAGCTGCGCTCGCCGGAACTGTCCGCGCAGATGGACCTCGTCCGCCGGATCGTCGAGCTGGGCCGTGCGGCACGGGCGACCAGCGGGGTCCGCACCCGCCAGCCGCTGCCGCGGGCGGTCGTCGGCGCCGCCGCCTTCGACACACTGACCATCGAGCTGCGCGACCAGATCGCCGAGGAGCTCAACGTCAGCGCCGTCGAAGTGGCGACCTCCGACGTCGTCGACATCACCGTGAAGCCGAACTTCCGCGCCCTGGGCCGCCGCTTCGGCAACCGGACGAAGGCCGTCGCCGCCGCCATCGCCACCGCCGGCACTCCCGTCGACGGCCGTCTCACCGTCACCCTCGACGGCGAGGCCATCGACCTGTCCGGCGACGAGCTGCTCATCACCGAGACGCCGCGTCAGGGCTGGGCCGTCACCGCCGAGTCCGGGCTGTCCGTGGCGCTCGACCTGGAGATCACCCCGGAGCTGGCGCGTGCCGGTCTCGCCCGTGACGTCGTCCGGGTCCTGCAGGACGCCCGCAAGGCCGCCGGCCTGGAGATCACCGACCGCGTGGAGATCCGCTGGTCAGCGACCCGCGAGGACACCGCCCTCGCCCTGCGTGCCCACGGCGCCACCGTGGCCGAGGAGGTCCTCGCCGTCACCCTCACCGAAACCCCCACCCTCACCGGCACCGGCGGAGCGGTCTCCACCGCGGAGGAGGTCGGCCTCGTGTTCACGCTGAGCCGCCACACCCCCGAGTCCGCCTGAGGAGGCGCGTGGCGGGTGGCGGATACATACGGGTACCGGGTAGCCGTGACGCTCGGTACCCGTACCACCTCCTGTCGGAGTCAGCGACGCCGGTCACGTCGGGTGCCGAGGCTTCGCGCGACCCTGGACGGGACGGAACGGACATAAAGCCCGCGCAGCGCGCCGAGGGGCAGGAGGGCGGCCACGAGGAGCGTCACCAGGAGGGAGGCGTAGACGAAGCCACTGCCTGCGAGGATGCCGATGACAGCCAGGGCGGCGCCGACCCCGAGCAGGGCGCCGCAGAGCGTCAGCACGGGAGCCGCCGGGACTGCGCCCTGACGGGGCCACGGACCGCCAGGATGTGAATCGCCCGATCAGTGATCAGAAGTCCTGCATGCCGGGCGTGTCCCGCCGGGGACCGTCCAGGTCGGGGCGGCCGTGGCCATTGTCGCGGGCGATCGCACCGGCGGGCAGGGGCGGGCCGGGCGGGAAGGTCGGCTGCATGGCAGGGTTCTGCGGGCCGCCACCGTTCGGGCCCATGCCGACGGCGGGCGGCTGCGGGGGTTGGCCGCCGGGGTTGAGGCCCGGGCGGGGCGGGCCGCCGGCACCGACGGCGGGCTGGGTGGGCATGCCGTCGAGGTCACGCAGCTGCATCTCGAGGTAGGCGCGCAGGCGGGTGCGGTACTCGCGCTCGAAGGCGCGAAGCTGCTCGACCTGGCCCTCCAGGCGGCGCTTGTCCTCCTCGAGACCGCCGAGCTGCTCGGCGACGTGGGCGCGGGCCTCGCCGATGATGCGGTCCGCGTCGGAGCGGGCCTCACGCCGGGCGCGCTCGGACTCGGCGCGGGCCTCGCGCAGAGCCTCGTCGGCGGTGCGCTGCGCGAGGACGAGCGTGCGGGCGACGCGCTGCTCGATCTCGGCCTCGTTGGCCTGGCCGGGGCCGGTGCGGGCGGGCACGTTGCCGCCACCGGAGCCGACGGCGGGGATCACCGTCGTCGGGGCACCACCCTGCGGCTGGCCGACGGGGGGCTGCGGGGGCTGCTGTTGCTGCTGGGCCGCGGCGGCACGTTCACGGGCGGCGGCCTGGGCAGCCTGGGCGGCCTGCGCCTGCATCTGGGCGAGCTGGCGGCGCGCCTCCTCGACCTGGCGACGCAGACCCTGGTTCTCCTCCAGGATCTGGGCGGGCACGCCCGGGCCGCCACCGCCGGAGCGGCGGGCCTCGTCGAGCTGCCGGCGCAGGTCGCTGTTCTCGTCGAGCAGCCGGGTCAGCTCCGCCTCGACCTCGTCGAGGAAGGTGTCGACCTCATCCTCGTTGTAGCCGGTGCGGAACCGTGTCGGACTGAAGACCTTGTTCTGAACGTCCTGCGGTGTCAGAGCCACGTCGCCTCCTCGTGCGGCATCGCCGCTCCCCGAAGAGAGGGCGGTCTGCGGGCAGTCTGCCGCGCCCGCGTTCGCGGTGTGCACACAACCCCGTCACAGCCTCTGGGCATAGCTTCGCAACACGAAGATCACCAAGAAGAGCACCAGATATCCGAGGTCAAGCTGAACGCTACCCACCCTCAACGGGGGCAGGATACGCCGGATGAACTTCAACGGGGGGTCAGTCACCGTGTACACGGACTCGAAGATCACCAACAGTGGGCCGGACGGACGGAACGAGCGGCCGAGCAGGAGCACCAGATCTGTGATCCACCGGGCTATCAGGAGCAGGAGGAAGACCAACAGCAGCCACGAGAGCAGTTGTCCTAGCGCGCCGATGGTGCTCTCTCCTGGGGACCAGGGGGAGGCATCACACGATCACGCTCCCCGTCATGACTGGTTGTAGAACCCACCCTCGCGGATGCGTCGCTTGTCCGTCTCGGTGACCTCGACGTTGTGCGGCGACAGAAGGAAGACCTTGTTGGTCACCTTCTCGATGTCACCGCGCAGGCCGAAGATCAGCCCGGCAGCGAAGTCGACCAGGCGCTTGGCGTCAACGTCGTCCATGTCGGTGAGGTTCATGATAACGGGGGTGCCGTCCCTGAACTCCTCGCCGATCTGCCGCGCCTCATTGTAGCTACGTGGCTGGAGCGTCGTGATCCGGTAGGGGTGCGGCTCCTCCACGGGCCCGACCCGGCGCACCGGCATCGGCCCCGCGGGGCGCAGAGGTTCGACCGGTGGACGTCGCGGCATGGCGACTGGCTCCTCCCGCGCGTCGATCCGACGGACCGTGCGGTCCATCGGGACCGGATCGTGCATCACCCGCCGGTCGTCATGACCGACCGCACGACCGTCGTCGTCGTAGTCGTCGTCGAGATAGTCGTCGTCCTCCTCGGCCAGACCGAGGTAGACCATCGCCCTGCGCCCGAGCCCCATGGGCGCGACTCTAAGGGACACCAGGCCGTTCACCGAACAAAGCGGTCCCGATCCGAAGGTGTGTCGCGCCCTCGGCTATCGCGGCCTCGAGGTCCCCCGACATGCCGGCGCTGATGACGGTGGCCTCAGGGTGGTCCGTGACCAGCCTTTCCGATACGTTCCGCAACGCGGCGAACGCGAGTCGTGGCGGCTCACCACGGGGAGCAACCGCCATCACCCCGCGCAGTGCCAACCCTGGCGCCTGCGCGACAAGCTCCGCGAGTGCCGCCACGTCGCCCGGATCGACACCTCCCCGGCCCGAACCGGCAACCCCGGCCAGCCCCGCCCCATCACCAGGACTCCGGACATCCAACGAGATCTGTAGACAGATCGACAGCTGCCGGCCCCGCTCGACCGCAAGCCGGGAAAGCGCGGCAACAAGGCCCGGCCGGTCCACCGAATGAACCCAGTCCGCCCAACGCAGGACGGAACGGGCCTTGTTTCGCTGAAGTTGGCCGACGAAGTGCCAGACCGGCGCGCCGGCCACGCCTGGACCCGCGAGTTCGCCCGCCGACTCCGTCTGGTCCGGCCCGGGCGACCCGCCTGTCCTGCCCGCCAGCAGGCGCGTGACGAGACTCACCTTGGGACCGGCCTCCTGCTCCCGGTTCTCGGCGAAGTTCCGCACCCCCAGTGAGGCCAGCGTCACAACATCCTGTCCGGGGTAGGTCTTGCTCACCGCGATGAGGGTCAGCTCGCCCGGATCACGTCCGGCATCCCGGGCCGCGACGGCGATCCGAGCCCGGACGGCGGCGAGTCCGGCGGCCAGCCGCGCGGTGTCCGGACTGGCGTCGGTGTCCGGCCGCCCGCTCACGGGGAGACCGGCCCGAGCCAGGCGACGCCGGCGAAGCGACCGGTACGGCCGTCCCGGCGGTAGGAGAAGAGTTCGGCGTCCTCCGCCGGACATCGAGGGGACACCGTGATGGTGGACACGCCGGCGGACCTGAGCTGGCCCAGGATGCCGGCGCGCAGGTCGATCGCGGCCGTGCCCCGGGCGCTGGTCGCCGCGCTGCCCGGCACCTGGCGCTCGACGTCACCGCGCAACTGCTCCGGCACCTCGTAGCACCCGGCGCAGACGCAGGGACCGATGGTCACCGCCAGCCGCTCCGGGGCGGCTCCGAGGCCCTCCAGGGCGGCGAGCGTCGAGGTGATCACGCCTTCGGCCATACCGACCCGGCCGGCGTGGGCGACCCCCACCGCTCCCGGGCCCTCGAAGAGCACCGGGGCGCAGTCGGCGACCATCACCGCGAGCGCCAGGCCGGGCACGTCGGTGACCATCGCGTCCGCCTCGGGCGCGGGACCCGGCTCGCGGGCGACGACGGCCCGCGGGCCATGCACCTGGCGCATGTAGCGCACCGGCATCCCCACACGCGCGGCCAGCCGGCGGCGGTTCTCCTCGACGGACGCCGCCGCGTCACCGACATGATCGCCGAGGTTGAGACCGCCGAACGGCGGGGCGCTGACCCCGCCCGCCCGGGAGGTGAGGAGAACAGGCATGGCCGAAGTCTGCCTGCCCTGGGCTACTTGAGGAAGTCCGGCACATCCAGTTCGTCGTCATCGGCGATCGGACGGATCGGCCGCCGCGGCGGGTAGGTCGGGCGCGGACCGGTCGCCCGGGGCGGCTCGGGCCGGTGCTGCTGGCCGTACCCGCCCTGGTCGACGCCGGACGGCTCCACCGGCTCACGCACCGGCGGGGCGACCCGCGACTCCACCGTGGGGATCACCGTCGACTCGCCCGGGCCGAGCGGATCACGGAGCGGATCACGGGTCGAGGCCGGCTCCGGCAGCGGGTCCGGGTGGTAGTGACCGACGTTCGACGAGCTGATCGGCGACGGCGACGACTGCAGATAGCTCGGTGTGGCCGGCGCCGACTGCACGGGCGGCGGCGCGGCGGGAGGCGGCGCCGGCGTGGGGGCCGGAGCGGGCGCCACCGACCGGGCGGGGGTGCTCGGGATCGTCGGCAGCGGCGGCAGGATCGTCGTGTTCGACGCCGGCGCGCCGGAGCCGGCCGGGGCCGGTCCCCCAGCCCCGCCCGCGCCGGCTGCCGGAGCGCTCCCCGCCGCCGGCGGCGGTGCTCCCGGCCGGCGCTGGCTCGGGGCGAGCCCCCGGGTGCGCCGGTCCTGCACCGTGTCGAAGCCGGCGGCGATGACCGTCACCCGCACCTCGTCGCCGAGCGCGTCGTCGATCACGGCACCGAAGATGATGTTGGCCTCGGGATGCGCCGCGTCCGCGACCAGCTCGGCGGCGGCGTTGATCTCGAACAGTCCGAGATCCGACCCGCCGGAGATGTTGAGCAGGACGCCCTGGGCGCCGTCCATGCTCGCCTCCAGCAGGGGCGACGCGATGGCCTGTTCGGCGGCGACGGTGGCGCGGTCGTCGCCACGCGCGCGGCCGATGCCCATCAGGGCGCTGCCGGCGTGCGACATGACCGTCTTGACGTCGGCGAAGTCGAGGTTGATCAGGCCGGGGGTGGTGATGAGGTCGGTGATGCCCTGCACACCGGACAGCAGCACCTGGTCGGCGCTGCGGAAGGCGTCGAGCACACTGATGTCACGGTCCGTCATCGCCAGCAGGCGGTCGTTCGGGATGACGATGAGGGTGTCGACCTCGTTGCGCAAGGTGTCGATTCCGGTGTCGGCCTGGGTGGCCCGGCGGCGGCCCTCGAAGGTGAACGGCCGGGTGACCACACCGATGGTGAGCGCCCCGAGCGAGCGGGCCACGTTCGCGACGACGGGCGCGCCACCCGTCCCGGTGCCACCGCCCTCGCCGGCCGTGACGAAGACCATGTCGGCCCCCTTGAGGACCTCCTCGATCTCCTCGCGGTGGTCCTCGGCGGCCTGACGGCCCACCTCGGGGTCGGCCCCGGCGCCGAGGCCCCGGGTCAGCTCGCGGCCGACGTCGAGCTTGACGTCGGCGTCACTCATCAGCAGGGCCTGGGCGTCGGTGTTGATGGCGATGAACTCGACGCCCTTGAGACCGACTTCGATCATCCGGTTGACGGCGTTGACGCCACCACCACCGATCCCGACGACCTTGATGACCGCGAGATAGTTCTGTGGGGCAGCCATGCGGTGTCGGTCCTCCAGCGGCGTCGGTGGTCGGACGGGGGGGGTGCCCCCCGCCCCTGCGGCGCCGCGGGACGACACAGACCGCGCGGCGAGCGGGGGAATCAGCCGGAGCCTCAACCTTCACCGTCAGCTAGACGGTTACAGTTATGTCAACTTCCGACTGTGGATCGGACAGTAGGCACGCCTTCGGCGGGGGTCAAGGAAGCTGCCGGCGCGTCACACCGCTTCGTGTTCGAGATTCCTGGCACTTCCGTGTCGTCGACCCCACCGAGGCCGTGATCATCGGGGTTTCGAGGCACGATCAAGGGGCGTCGCGGGGGCACGCGCACCGGATGGTGTACTGCCCCCGTGACCCGTCAGCGCACTCAGCACGTCCACTTCCTCGGCATCGGCGGCGCCGGCCTGTCGCCCCTGGCCCAGATCCATCTCGCCGGCGGCGGGACCGTCAGCGGCAGTGACGCCGAGGACTCCCCCCGGGTGGCCACCCTGCGGGCCCGCGGCGTGCCCGTCCGGGTCGGGCCTGTGCCCGCGGCGGACGTGATCGCCACGGAACTGGCGGGTGTGGACGTCGTCGTGGCCTCCAGTGCGCTGCCCGACGATCATCCCGAGATCGTCGCCGCCCGCCGGCTCGGCCTGCCGGTGCGCCGCCGCTCGGAGTGGCTGCCCGAGCTCACCGCCGGTTATCGGCTGGTCGCGGTCGCCGGCTCGCACGGCAAGTCGACCACGTCCGCGATGCTGGCCCTGGTGCTGCGCGCCGCCGGGCTCGATCCGACCGCCGTCATCGGCGCCGAGGTGTCCCAGCTCGGTGGCAACGCGCTGACCGGCTCCGGGGATGTCTTCGTGCTCGAGTCCGACGAGTACGGCGGCGCGTTCGCCGGCCTGGAGCCCACCGTCGCCGTGATCACCAACGTCGAGTGGGAGCACCCCGACATCTTCCCGGACGCCGCGGCCGTCCAGGACGCGTTCACCGGCTTCGCCCGGCGGGTGCGCCCCGGCGGCCGGCTCGTGGTGTGCGGGGACGACCCCGGGGTGGCCGCCGTCCTCGCCCGGCTGCGCGCGACGGATGCCGTGGACGGGCCGCCCTTCGCCGTCACCGACTACGGCTTCGGCGCCGAGCGGCACTGGCGCGCGGTGGACGTCGTCCCCTCCCGCGGCGACGACACGGCCCGCGCCGTGGTGCTGCGCGGCGGCGACGAGGTCGGCACGCTCACGCTCGGCGTCCCCGGACGACACTCCGTACTCAACGCGCTCGCCGCGCTGGCCGTGGCCACCGACCTCGGCATCGAGCCCGACCAGGCCCTCGCCACACTCGCCACCTACACCGGCGCGGCGCGCCGCTTCGAGTTCGTCGGCTTCTGGCGCGCCGGCACCCCCGAACCCGCCAGCGTCCCCCCGGAGGCCGTCCTCCCGGAGACCGTGACCATCCCGCAGGCCCTGGGCGTTCCGGAAGCCCTGGACGGCCCGGAGGCCCTGAACGTTCCGGTGGGGGTCGGCGTCGTGCCGCTGCACGAGGCGGCCGGCGAGTCCGTCTCCCCGGCCGCGGCGGCAGCACCGGCCGCGCTCCTCACGTCCGCCCGCGCGGACCCGCCGGGCACCCACAGCCTCGAGGTCATCGACGACTACGCGCACCACCCCACCGAGATCCGGCTGACGCTGGCCGCCGCCCGCTCCCGCGCCCACGGCCGCCAGGTGTGGGCGGTCCTGCAGCCGCACACGTACAGCCGCTTCGCGGCGATGCTGGACGGTTTCGCCACCGCCTTCACCGACGCGGACCGGGTGTACGTCACCGACATCTACGCGGCCCGCGAGACCGACGACCTGGGCCGCCATCCCAGTGACCTGGTCAGCCGGCTCCCCGGCCCCACCGAGGCCGTCTACGTGCCCTGGCCGGACCTGGTCGACCGCCTCGCCGGCGACGTCCGGGACGCCCTCGCCGACCCCGTCTCCGGTGCGCCGTCCCACGGGGTCCTGCTGCTCACGCTGGGCGCGGGAACGATCACGACGGTCGGCCCGCGCCTGCTGGCCGCTCTGGAGGCCTGACACCGACGCGGCCCGCCCACCGGCATGATCCTACTCGCGGTAACGCGGCGTGAATGGTTGACTGCCGCAACACGACCACCGCCGGCGCTCGCCGGTGGCGACCGGTGAGGATCAAGGACGATGCCCGAGACGCAGGACGCGCGCAGGCCCGGTTTCGACATCCGGGCGGTCAACCAGACCGTGATCGCCGAGTACCGGGCGACGGGCGGGGCGCTGCAGAAGACGTTGCCCGGCTCGCGGCTGGTGCTGCTGACGACGACCGGACGGCGCACGGGCCGGGAGCACACCACGCCCCTGGGCTACGTGCGCGACGACGGCGACACCACCGAGCGGATCATCGTGTTCGCCTCGAACATAGCCGCTCCCCGCGATCCGGACTGGTACCGCAACCTGACGGCCAATCCCAAGGTCGTCGTCGAACTCGGCAGCGAGCGCCTCGAGGCGGAGGCCCTCACCGCCACCGGCGCCGAGCGCGAGCGCCTCTACCGGGCCCTGGTGGAGACGATGCCCGGCATCCAGGGCCACCAGGAGCAGGCGGAACGCGAGATCCCCGTGGTCGTGCTCGCCCTCCTGCGCTGAGCCCCCACCCGGGGCGCCTGCTCCGCCGGGTGGCACTCCACGCCGAGCACCGACGCGCCGAACACCGACGCGCTTCGGCATGATGCCGAGGGAAAGTCACCTTCTCGCCCACATGAACCGTGCCTGGCCCTCGGCACGATCCTGCCTCGGCCTCAGCCGCGGCCCACTCGTCGCTCGACGTATCCCATCGACGGCGATCTGTGCCTACGTGGCGATCGGCGTGCCGCGCCGACGTTACGAGGCGGCGTGGCGGGGGCGGGAGCGGGTGGCGGCTGCCTCACGGATCATGGTGACGATGTCCGCGGCGGCCCGTGGGTAGCCGGTGCCGGCACAGGCCGCGGACATCTTGGCGAGCAGTTCCGCCGAGGTGAGCACCGGCAGCACATTCGCCACCAGCCAGTCGGCGGACAGCTCGGCGTCGTCGACGAGCAGGCCACCGCCGGCCTCGACGGTGGGCAGGGCGTTGCGACGCTGCTCGCCGTTGCCGATCGGCAGCGGGACGTAGGCCGCGGGCAGGCCCACGGCGGCGAGCTCGGCGCAGGTCATCGCGCCGGAGCGGCACAGGGTCATGTCGGCGGCGGCGTACGCGGAGGGGATGTGGTCCAGGTACGGGCGCAGCTCGTAGGGGGCTGGCAGGCCCCGGGGCAGGGCGGCGGCGACGTCGTCGTAGTTCTTGGGGCCGGCGGCGTGCAGAACCTGGACGCCGGCGGTGGCCAGCGCGTGGGCGGCGGCGGTCATCACCTGGTTGAGGCTGCGCGCGCCCTGCGAACCACCGAAGACGAGCAGGGTCGGGCGATGGGGGTCGAGGCCGTAGCGGGCGCGCGCGGCGCGGGCGGCGGCCGGCGAACGGTCCAGGGTGAGAATCTCCGCGCGCAGCGGGATGCCGGTCAGGGTGGCCCCGCGCAGCGGCGTGTTCGGGTACGAGGTCGCCACGAACGACGTGAACCGGGCGCCGAGCCGGTTGGCCATGCCGGGCAGCGGGTTCGCCTCGTGCACGACGATCGGGATGCCACGGCGGCGCGCGGCGAGATAGGCCGGCACCGACACGTAGCCACCGAAGCCGACGACGACATCCGCCCGGGCCTCGTCCAGGGTCGCGCCGGCCTGACGGACGGCGCCGACCAGCCGGCCGGGCAGCCGCAGCAGCGCCATGCCAGGCCGACGCGGCATCGGCACCCTGGGCACCGTCGCCAGCTCGTAGCCGCGGGCGGGCACCAGCCGCGCCTCGAGGCCGGTCGCCGTACCCAGCAGGGTCAGCCGCGCCCGTGGCTCGGCGGAGCGCAGGGCGTCCGCCACCGCGAGGGCGGGTTCCACATGGCCGGCTGTCCCGCCGCCGGCGAGCACGACACTTCGCAACATCGCTCAAGACGATGACACATCGCGCCGCCCTGTGGGCGGACCGGCCCCGCCCGCTCGCCTGTCGCCACCGGATGGTATGCGATCCGACCGGCCCGTCCGCCGGGCACCGGCCGCGCCCTTCCCCGCCGCGCCCTTCCCCGCGGGGGCCTTCGCGATGGGGCTCCTCACTCCGGGGACCGCCCGGCTGGCCTTACCCCCGGTGGCTGCCCTGGTCGTGACGACCGTCGTCACCGAGGCCGTGCCGTCCAGGCGGGCGGCGGCACCCACGGCATCGTCGGCGTCGTCACGCAGGGGTACCAGGCCGAGATCCGGGCGCCGGGGTCGGCGGCCGGGCAGCAGCCGGCCGATCCGGGTGCGCAGCGGCTCGGCCCGGGCGGCGCGGCGCTCCTGCGCCCGGCGGTCCAGGTACTCGGCCGCCGCGGGCTCCGCACGGGCGAAGGCGAGCAACATGCCCAGCGCCGCCAGGGTGGGCAGCAGGGACGATCCGCCGAACGACACCAGCGGCAGCGTCACCCCGGTGATGGGCAGCAGGCCGACGACCGCTCCCATGTTCACCACGGCCTGCACGATGATCCACGCGGTCACGCCGGCCGCGGCCAGGCGCACGAACAGGTCGTCGGTGCGGTGCGCGATACGCAGCCCGGCATAGCCCATCACCCCGAACAGACCGACCACGACCAGGCTGCCGACGAGCCCCAGCTCCTCGCCGATGATCGCCAGGATGAAGTCGGTGTGCACCGCGGGCAGCAGCTCGGGCCACTTCTCCCGGGACGCGCCGAGCCCCTCCCCCCACCAGCCGCCCGTGGCCAGCGCATAGATGCCCTGGACGGCCTGGAAGCCGTTGCCGTCGGCGTCGGCGAACGGGTCGGTGAACGACAGCAGCCGGTTCATCCGGTACGGCTCGGCGACCGCCAGGATCGACGCCGCGGCCACCATCGTCGCGAACACGGCGCCGTAGAAGCGCTTCGGCGTGCCGATCACCCACATGATCGTCAGGGGCACGACCGTCACGCAGATCGCGCCGCCGAGGTCCGGCTCCAGCAGCATGAGCAGGTCGATGAACAGGAACGCGGGCACGAGCGGGACGAACAGGTGCTTGGGGTCGGACAGCCGCCGCCGCTTGCGCACCAGCAGATCCGAGCACCACAGCACCAGGGCGATCTTGGCGAGCTCGCTGGGCTGGATGGTGATCGGGCCGACGACGATCCACTGCCGGGCACCGCCGCGGACGCTGCCGATGCCCGGCACGAGCACGGCCATGAGCAGGAACACCGTGCCGCCCAGCAGCGGGTAGGCCAGCGAGCGGAACACCCGCACGGGCAGCCGGCTCGCGAGCACGACGATCGGCAGCCCGATGCCCACCCAGGTCGCCTGGCGGATGAACAGCGTGTACGAGGAGCCGAAGTCGGCGTACGAGCGCACGCTCGACGCCGAGAGCACCATCACCAGCCCGAGCAGCAGCAGCAGACCGGCGGAGGAGAGCAGCAGGTAGTAGGAGGCCAGCGGCCGGTCGAGCAGCGGCACCCGCGAGGCCGCCGCCGCCTCGCTCTCACCGCCGTCGTGGTCCTCGCTGGCGGTGTCCTCGTCGCGGACGGCCCGAACCGGCCGCACGGCCGGCGACCGTCCCGTCCCGCCGGTGGCCGACCTCGGTCCCGACCCCGACCCCGCCACGCCTCACCCCTCTCGTGCGCGCACCGCCTCCGCGAACTGGTCGCCGCGGGCCGCGTAGTCGCGGAACATGTCCATCGACGCCGCGGCTGGTGCGAGCAGCACCGTGTCGCCGGCCCGGGCGAGCACCGCGGCGGTCTTCACCGCATCGTCCATGGCGGCGGCCCGTTCGACGGGGACATCGGGGGCGTGTCGGGCGAGCGCGGCGGCGATCTCGTCCGCGCACGATCCGATCAACACGACCGCTCGCAGTGCCTCGCGGGCCTCGCGCACCAGGTCATCGAAGGTAAGGCCCTTGTTCAGGCCGCCCGCGATCCAGACGACCGAGGGGTAGCCGACCAGGGACGCCGCCGCGGCGTGCGGGTTCGTCGCCTTGGAGTCGTCGACCCAGCGGACCCCGTCGACGACGGCGACCTCGGCGTTGCGGTGCGCGCCGGCGCGGAAGCCCGCGAGCGCCGCGCCGATCGCCGCCGGCTCCACTCCCTCGGCCCGGGCCAGGGCCGCCGCGGCCAGTGCGTTGGAGATCATGTGCGGCCCGGCGACCCGCAGGTCACGCACGGCGACGAGCCGCCCGCCGCCGAACGCTCGGTCGACCAGGTACCCGCCCTCAACGGTGACGCCGACCGCGCCGGCCCCACCCGAACCGCCGGCCCCACCCGCGGCGCCCACCTCGAGGTCCGGGCGGGCCGCGGGGTCGCGGCCGAACAGGACGCGGCGGCCGGGGGCGGCGCCGAGCAGGCGCAGGCTGGCCGGGTCATCGGCGTTGCCGACGGCGATCGTGGCCGGATCCCGCCAGATCCGCGCCTTGGCCGCGGCGTAGGCGTCGGCGCCGCCGTGCCAGTCGAGATGGTCGGGGGCGACATTGAGCACGGTCGCGGCCAGCGGGGCGACGTCGTGGGTGTAGTGCAGCTGGAAGCTGGACAGCTCGACGGCGAGCGTGTCGTACGGCGGGCGGGTGCTGACCGCCTCGACGATCGGGGTGCCGATGTTGCCGGCCGTGGTGGCCCGGCGCCCGCCCGCGGCGAGGATGGCGCCGAGCATCTCGGTGGTCGTCGTCTTGCCGTTCGTCCCGGTGATGGCCAGCCAGCGCCCGGCGCCGCGCCAGCGCCAGGCGAGCTCCACCTCACCCCACACCGGCACTCCGGCCACCGCCGAACCGGTGATCAGCGGTGCGGTGGGCGGTACACCCGGCGAGGTGACGACGAGCGCCGCGTCCTCCGGCCCGGCAGGCAGTCCGCCGAGGTCCACGGCGGCCCCTGCGGCCCGCAGCGCGTCCGCCGCCACCCGCTGCCGGTCACCGTCCGCCGCGTCCACGACCCGCACCCGTGCGCCCCGGGCGAGCAGCTCCCGCGCCGCCGCCGCGCCGGACACCCCGACCCCGACGACGAGCACCGGCAGCCCGGACCAGCCACCCGGCCCCGTGCCCGCCGGCGCCCCTGCGGCCGGCGTGGCCCTGCGCGGTGTCAGCTCAGCGGGCATGGCGTCAGTTCCCGGGGTGGCTGAGGAACTCGGCGTAGAACAGCCCGAGGCCGAAGGCGACGGCGAGGCCGGAGACGATCCAGAACCGGATGATCACCGTCGTCTCGGGCCACTCGGCGAGTTCGAAGTGGTGGTGGATCGGCGCCATGTTGAACACCCGGCGCTTGGTCGCCTTGAAGAACGCGACCTGGATCATCACCGACAGGGTCTCGATGACGAACAGCCCGCCGAGCACGACGAGCAGCAGCTCCGTGCGGCTGACGATGGCGATGCTGGCGAACGCGCCGCCGAGCGCGAGCGACCCGGTGTCCCCCATGAAGATCTTCGCGGGGCTCGCGTTCCACCACAGGAAGCCGAAACAGGCGCCCATCGCCGCCGCCGCGACCAGCGCCACGTCGAGCGGGTCACGCACCAGGTAGCAGCCGTCCGGCGAGTCGGGGGACCCGCACTGGTTGCCGAACTGCCAGAACGAGATGACGACGTAGGCGCCGAAGACCATCGCGGAGGAGCCCGCGGCCAGCCCGTCGAGGCCGTCGGTGAGGTTCACCGCGTTCGACGTCGCCGCGATGATGATCCAGGCCAGCAGCGGGAACGCGATGATCCCGACGGAGATCGACGTGTCCCGCACGATCGAGATGTACGTCGAGCCCGGCAGCAGCCCGTTGTGGTTCTTGAACCGGACGGCGAGCAGCCCGAACGCGAGGGCGACCGCCGCCTGGCCGGCGAACTTCATCCGCGCGGTGAGCCCGAGGCTGCGCTGTTTGCGGATCTTGATGTAGTCGTCGAGGAAGCCGACGAGCCCGAGGCCGGTCATCACCAGCAGCACGAGCAGGCCGGACGCGGTGAACCCGATGCCGGTGACCAGATGGGCGAGGAAGTAGCCGACCAGGGTCGCCACGATGATCACCGTGCCGCCCATGGTGGGTGTGCCGCGCTTGGTGAGGTGGCTCGACGGCCCGTCCTCCCGGATCTCCTGGCCGTAGCCCTGCCGGCGGAACAGCCGGATCACCCAGGGCGTGCCGAGCAACGACACGATCAGCGCGACCATCGCCGCGATCAGGACGCCTCTCACCCGTGGGTCACCCGCGCGGGTCCGCGTCGTTGCCGGCCATCCGTCCTCATGTCCCCTCGATCCCGGCGTCGACGACGCCGAACTTCGCCACCACTCCAGCCGCGACCCGTTCCAGGCCGTACGACCGGCTGGCCTTGACCAGCACGACGTCGTCCCGCCGGGCAAGCGCCACCACCGCCGCCACCGCCTCGTCCGTGTCGGCCACCCAGGCCGCCGTCCCGCTCCAGGACCCCTCGCCACGGGCCGCGCTCTCGACACGGCGCGCCGCCGGACCCACCGCGACGAGCGCGTCGACGCCGAGCCGGGCCGCGAGCCGGCCCAGGGCGTCGTGTTCCTCGTCGGCGGTGTCGCCGAGCTCCCCCATCCCGCCGAGGACCGCGATCGCGCGTCCGCCCGCCGGGCGCATGTCCACCAGGGTGCGCAGCGCCGCTGCCATCGACTCGGGGTTGGCGTTGTACGCGTCGTTGACGATGACGACCCCCGCCCGCGTCGGCGTGACCTCCATCCGCCAGCGGCTGCGCGGGCGGGCCGCGCCCAGCGCCGCCGCGATCCGCGCCGGGGGCAGCCCGAGCCGCAGCGCCACGGCGGCGGCGGCCAGCGCGTTGGGCACCTGGTGGGCGCCGACGAGACCGAGCGTCACCGGATGGCGCTCGCCCCCCGCGACCAGCTCGAACGACGCCCGACCGGCGCCATCCACCCGGATCGGCCCACCAGCCCGCACCTGCGCGGCCAGCCCGGACGCCGGTGCCGACGACACGCCGGACTCGGGACCGGCTGACCCGCCCTCCGGCGCCACGCTGAAGGTGAGCAGCTCGACGCCGGCTGCCACCCACGCGGCCATCGCGGCGACCAGCGGGTCGTCGGCGTTGAGGATGACGGCGTCGGTGGCGGCCTCGGCGAGCTCGCCCTTGGCGGCGGCGATCCCGGCCCGGCCGTCGGCGTACTCGCCGACGTGCGCGCTGCCGACGTTGAGCACCGCGCCGATCGACGGGCGGGCCACCGCGCACAGCGTGGCGATGTGCCCGATCCCGCGGGCGCCCATCTCCAGCACGACGAACGCGGTGTCCGGCTCGGTGCGCAGCAGGGTCAGCGGCAGGCCGATCTCGTTGTTGAACGACCCGGGCGCGGCCACCGTCGGGCCGAGTTCGGCCAGCAGGTCCGCGATCAGGTCCTTGGTCGTCGTCTTGCCGGCCGAGCCGGTGACGGCGACGACGGTGGCGTCCGCCCGGTCACGCACGTGCGCCGCCAGCGCCGCGAGCGCGGCGTGCGGATCGGTGACGACGACGGCCGGCACCCCCACCGGGCGGGCGGCCAGCACCGCCGTGGCGCCGCCGGCCACCGCGGCCGGGGCGAAGTCGTGCCCGTCGACACGGCTGCCGGCGAGCGCGACGAACAGGGTTCCGGGGCCGGCCGTGCGCGAGTCCACACCCACGGCCCGCACCATCGCCGCCGGGTCGGCCTCCGCGTCGAGCCGGCCGCCCGTCGCCGCGGCCACCTCGGCCAGGGTCAGCGGGATCATCCGCCAGCCGCCGCGTCGAGGGCCGCGCGCAGCACCAGCCGGTCGTCGAACGGGGTCTTCACGCCGCCCTGCTCCTGCCCGGACTCGTGCCCCTTGCCCGCGACGACGACCGCGTCCTGCGCTCCGGCCTCGGCGACCGCCGCGGCGATGGCGGCGGCCCGGTCCGGCTGCACCCGCACCCGCTCGGCTCCGGCGCCCGCACCGCCACCCGCACTGCCACCGGCGCCGCGCAGCTCGGCGGGCACCCCCGCGAGCATCTCGGCGAGGATCGCGTCCGGGTCCTCGGAGCGCGGGTTGTCGTTGGTGAGGATCGCGAGGTCGGCAAGGGTCGCGGCGGCGGCGCCCATCAGCGGGCGCTTGCCGCGGTCCCGGTCGCCGCCGCAGCCCAGCACGATGATGATCCTGCCCTTCACCAGGGGACGGACGGTGGCCAGCAGCGTCGTCACCGCGTCCGGGGTGTGCGCGAAGTCGACGAGCGCCAGGAACGGCTGACCTGCGTCGACCCGCTCCATCCGGCCGGGGACACCGGGCAGCGCGCCGATCCCGGCGGCCGCGGCGAACGGGTCCACGCCGACCGCGGCGAGCAGCGCGAGGGCCCCCAGCGCGTTGGCGACGTTGAACATGCCAGGCAACGGGACGGACAGCGGGACGGCCAGCCCGCCTGGCCCGTGGGCCACCAGCTCGGTGCCGGTCGGCCCGGCGCTGACGTCGCGGGCGGTCCAGTCGGCGGCGGACCCGCCCTCGACGGCGAAGGTGATCGCGTCCGGGCGGCGGGCGGCCAGGCGCCGGCCCCAGGAGTCGGCCACGCCGATCACCGCGACCCGGGCGCGGCCGGGCGTGAACAGCGACGCCTTCGCCTCGAAGTAGTCCTCCATCGTGGGATGGAAGTCCAGATGGTCCTGGCTGAGGTTGGTGAACAGCGCGCCGTCGAAGTGCAGCGCGCCCGCCCGGTGCTGGGCCAGCGCGTGGCTGGAGACCTCCATCGCCGCTGCGTCGACGCCCTCCTCGCGCATCGTGGCGAGAAGGGCCTGCAGGTCGCTGGCCTCGGGGGTGGTGTGGACGCTGGCGAGGCGGCGCTCGCCGATGCGGGTCTCCACCGTGCCGATGAGCCCGGTGGTGTGGCCGGCGGCCCGCAGGCCCGCGTCCAGCAGGAACGCGGTGGTCGTCTTGCCGTTTGTCCCGGTGACCCCGAGCAGCCGCAGCCGCGCCGACGGGTCCCCGTAGACCCGCGCCGCCACCGGCGCGAGATCGCGCCGCGGATCCCCGCTGACCAACACCGGCGCCGACACCCGCGCCGCCTCGACGGCGCCCTCGGCGTCCGTGAGGACGGCGGCCGCACCGGCGGCCAGCGCGGCGGTCACGAACCGGGCGCCGTGGACGTGCGCCCCGGGCAGCGCGGCGTAGAGGTCGCCGGGACGCACCTGGCGGGAGTCGTGGGTGACGCCGCGTACGGTCACGCCACCGTCGGGCCCGGCGAGGTCGGGCACGGCAGGTGCGGGCACGGGTGCGGTGAGCACCGCGCGCAGGTCAGCCAGGCCGCACGGACGGGTGGCGGCCGGTCGAGGTGCCGGTGGGGTCACGCTCACGACCTTAGTGGGCGCAAGCACGGCCATCCGCACGGGCGCCCGGGCATCGCGGTGGTCCCTGGCGCGGCGTACGGATGTCGCCACCATCGGCGCGTCGACCAGGGCGCTCCGGCCCCGGCAGGACCGTACGAACCACGGCGGCGACGGGCGGGTGGTCCATCCGGTGGGTGGGCGCGCGCACGAGTTGGGCCCTATTTGTCCAGATCGAGCACGAGCGGCGCGGGCTTGGTCGTCGGCTGCGGGACGCCCAGGGTGGTCAGTGCGAAGCTCATCACCTTCTGGAACACCGGCGCGGCGACCTGACCGCCGAAGTACCCGTTCCTGGGGTGGTCCAGGACGACCTCGACCACGACCCGTGGGTTGTCGGCCGGCGCGAACCCGATGAACGAGGAGGTGTATCCCTCGTACCCGCCGTGCACCGGGTCGGGCCGGTTGGCGGTGCCCGTCTTGCCCGCCACCCGGTAGCCGGGGACGTCGGCGAGCGGCGCGGTGCCCTCGTTCGTCGCCACCGCCTCGAGCATCCGGCTCAGCGTCGAGGCGGTCTGGGCGCTGATGACCCGCTGGCCGGGCGGGTGCGGGGTGGTCGTGACAGTTCCGTCCGGGCCGGTGACGGCGTCGACGAGGCGCGGGGTGACCCGCACGCCACCGTTGGCGATCGTCATGTACACCGAGGCCATCTGCAGGGCCGTCGCCGACATCCCCTGCCCGTAGGAGATGGTGGCCGCCTGGCTGCCCGACCAGGCCCTGGCCGGCGGCAGCAGGCCGCTGCCCTCGCCGGGGAAGTTCAGCCCGGTCCTCGCCCCGAGCCCGAAGGCCCGCAGTTCCCTGTCCAGTCCCTCCCGGCCGACCTGGTCGGCGATCTCCACCGTGCCGATGTTGCTGGAGCGGGCCAGCACGCCAGCGGTCGTCAGATGTTCGACGCCGTGCGGCTCGGAGTCCGCGATGCGCACCCCGCCGCGCACGATCGACGGCGGGATGGTCATCGGCGTCTGGTCGGTGATCAGGCCATGGTCCAGCGCCGCGGCCATCGTGATCACCTTGTTGACGCTGCCCGGCTCGTAGGCGTCCCGGGTGGCGCGGTTACCCAGCGCCGCGGTGTCCCTGGGGGTGATGTTGTTCGGGTCGAAGGTGGGCGCGTCCGCCATCGCGAGGATGTCGCCGCTGCGCGGGTCCGTCACGATGACCGAGCCGCCGTCGGCCTGCGAGGTGGCGACGGCCTCGGCGATCGCGTTCTGGGCGTTCCACTGGATGTCGCGGTCCAGCGTGAGGCGCAGGGCGGAGCCGGGCACCGGGTCCTTCTGCCGCGTCCGCCCGGACGGGATCTCGATGCCCTCCGGGTTCGCCAGCAGCTGGCGCTTCCCGTCGGTTCCGCGCAGCACCCTGTCGTAGGCGAGCTCCAGGCCGCCAGCACCCTCCGGCACGTCGCCCGGGCCGAGGCGCATGAACCCGACGACGTTCGCGGCCAGCGGCCCGGCGGGATAGGTGCGACCCCGCTCCTCGGCGATGCCGATGCCGCGCAGCGCCAGCTTCGTGACCTTGTCCCCGACGTCGGGGGTGAGGCGACGGGCCAGGTAGACGAACTTGGTGTGATCGTCGGGCCCGTGGGACATCAACTTCTCCAGCTTCGCCGCGTCGACCCGGAGCAGTGGGGAGAGTTTCGCGGCGGTGACGCGGGCGTCGCGGATGTTCTGCGGGTTCGCGTAGACGGCGCGCAGCTCGACGTGCTGGGCGAGGGTGTGCCCGGAGCGGTCGGTGATGGACCCGCGCGCGGCCGGCAGCACGATGGTCCGCAGCCGCTGGGCCTCGGCCTGGGCGGCGTACGTCGACGCCGAGATCCCCTGGAGCTGGGTCAGCCGCAGCGCGAGGATGCCGAGCAGCACGCACATGAACACGACCGTCACCCGCACCCGCCGGCGGGGGCTGCCCAGCCGGTAACTACGGGGAGCGCGTGGTCGCCGCGGCGGCGGGCGGCGGCCGGCGGCCGGGCGCATCCCGCGCGCCGCGCCCCCGCCGCGCGTGCTCGCCGTACGGGCCGCCGGATCACCCGGTCTGTGTACTCGACGCCCACCGGCGGCACCGGGACCTGAGCGCGGCGCGGCACGCCCACCAGCCGCGCCGGACCGCGCCGGCCGGCGGGTGGTACCGCGCCGGGCACCCCGGTAGGAGTCGTCGTGCTCGTACTCGGCCCGCCGGTCGTACTCGCCGTACTCGCCGTCGTCCTCGGGACCGCGGTACGCGCCATGGTCGTACTCGTACTCGTACTCGTCGTGGCCGTCGTAGTAGTGGTCGTCGTCGTGACGGCTGCGGCCGGTGCCGTACCGAGGGTCGCGACCGGCGGCGCGCTCGTCGTCCCGGCGCAGCCGCCCGCCATGGACGGAGGACGGCGCCGGGGTCACGAGCCGCAGCCGGTCCCGTCCGCGGCGAGGGGGGCCGGGCGGGGTGGAACTCACCGCCCGGATTCACCCCGCGCCAGCGTGCCGGCGCCGATCGCCGCGCCGCCCGCACCACCCGCGGATCCGCCACCGGTCACGCCGCCACCGGTCGCCGCGGCACCTCCGGTGTCGCCCGCCGTCCCACCGGTGGTCGTCACGCCCCCGCTCGCGGAGCCTCCAGCCGGGGACCCGCCACCCGTCGAACCGCCGCCCGCCGGCGAACCGCCGCCCGCCGGGCCACCGCCTGCGGCGGCCCCCGTCGGCGCGCCGTGGGCCGTGCCGCCGCCCGCCGGGCTGCCGGCGCCCGGGGCCCCGCCGCTGGCCGGACCCTGTCCAGGCGCCGTCGCTCCAGGCCCCGTCGATCCAGAACCCGTCGATCCAGAAGCAGTCGATCTAGAAGCAGTCGCTCCAGAACCCGTCGCACCCGTCTCCGTCGAAGTCGCGCCCGTCTGAGCGGAGCCGGTCGCCGCGGTACCCGTACCGGTGCCGCCAGGCGCGGTGCCCGCCGTACCGGCGGTGGACCCGGCCGGCTGCTGCTGACCGGGCGGGGCCGGGACGACCACGAGCACGGCGCCGCTGTCAGGCTCCCGGGACAGCACCCGGGCGCCCGCCGGCAGCGGGGAGCCCGGGGGCAGGTACTCCGGCACCCCGCCGGGGATCATGCCGTCGCGGGCCGCGGCGGCGGCCAGCGCCGCCGGATCCGAGAGCTGGTCGGCCCGCACCGCGAGCGACTGCTGCTCGTCGGCGAGCTGGGCGGACTGGTTGCGCAGCCGGTTCTCCTGGAACGAGCCTTCCATCAGCGCGAGGTTGACCAGCAGCAGCCCAAGGAGCCCCGCCCCGAGCAGAACCAGCAGCAGGACGACGAACGGACCCTTGCGGGCGCCGGCCGGCGCCGGCCGGACGACCGTGAGCGGCGCGCGCGCCGGGGCGCGGCGCGCCAGCGGGTCCAGGACAGGAGCGGTCGCCGCGGCCGTGCGCGCCGCGGTGGCCGCCGACGCGCCGGCCGCCGCCCCCGCACCGGCGCGCGGGACGCCGCCCCGACCGCCGGTGGGCCGGCTGTCCCGGGAAAGCTGCGGCGCGGGAGCGGTCACGATGCACCTCCGGTGGGGGTCTGGGCGGTGGGGGTATGGGCTGTGGGGGTCCGCTCGGCGGCCCGCAGGCGGACCGAGGCCGCCCGCGGGTTGTCGGTCTTCTCGGCGTCGGTCGCCGCCTCAGCGCCGCGCGTGAGCCAGCGCAGGCGCGGGGCCGCGCCGGCCGGCACGATCGGCATGTCCGGGGGGACGAGTGTCTCGGCGTAGGGGGCCAGCTGCCGCTTGACCAGCCGGTCCTCCAGCGAGTGGTAGGACAGGACGACCAGGCGGCCGCCGGCCTCGAGGGCGTCGAAGGCGGCGGGCACGGCCCGGGCGAGCACGTCGAGCTCGGCGTTGACCTCGATGCGCAGCGCCTGGAACGTGCGCTTGGCCGGGTTGCCGCCGGTGCGCCGGGCCGGCGCCGGGATGGTGTCGCGGACGAGGTCGGCCAGGCGCGCCGAGGTCGTGAACGGCGCGACGGCGCGCGCCGCGACGATCGCCTCGGCGATACGCCGGGCGAAGCGCTCCTCCCCGTAGTCGCGCAGGATCCGGGTCAGGTCACCCACGCCATAGCTGTTGAGGATGTCCGCCGCCGTCCGGCCGGCACTCGCGTCCATCCGCATGTCGAGTGGCGCGTCGCGGGAGTAGGCGAAGCCGCGCGCGTCCGTGTCGAGCTGCAGGGAGGAGACGCCGAGGTCGAACAGCACGCCACGCACACCCGGCACGCCGAGCCCGGCCAGCACCGCGCCGATCTGGTCGTAGACGGCGTGGACGAGCCGCACCCGGTCGGGGGCGAGCGCGCGCAGGCGGCGTTCGCTGTGCGCCAGCGCGTCGAGGTCGCGGTCGAGGCCGATCACCTGGAGTTCCGGGAACTCGGCGAGCAGCGCCGCGGAGTGACCGCCGAGGCCCACCGTGGCGTCCACGACGACCGCCCCCGGCGCACGCAGGGCCGGGGCCAGCAGTTCCAGGACACGTCCGGTCAGCACTGGGGTGTGCATCGCGTTCAGTGCTGAGCCTCCCTCGACCGCTGTGGACCTCGTCTTCAGATGTGCTGACGTTTCGTCCTGGCGGTGACGATCCGGGCGACGCTCGGGCCTCACCACAGATGCGGCGGATCCGGCGCCCGACGGACCGGGCACCGCCGGGCGGCTGGCCCCTGCCGTCGGCCGCCGGCCGCCGGGGAAGGGGCGGCCGGAGGTCGTTGGGCGGGACTGGCCTGGGGCGGGTCCGCGACGCGGCACGGGCGCGGGATCGCTGGGGCAGCTCAGATCACTCCCGGCAGAACCTCCTCGGACAGCTCGGCGAAGCTTTCCTCCTGGCTCTCCAGGTAGGCCTGCCAACGCTGGGCGTCCCAGATCTCGACCCGGGTGTTCGCGCCGTTGACCACACACTCGCGGGTCAGGCCCGCATAGGTACGCAGCGGGGCCGGAATGGTGATCCGCCCCTGCCGGTCCGGCACGTCGTCAGCCGCGGAGGAGAAGAACACCCGGCTGTAGTCGCGCAACGCCTTGGCGGTGACCGGTGCGGTCCGCAGGGACTCGCTGATCCGGGTGAACTCCGCCATCGGGAAGACGTACAGGCATCGCTCCTGCCCCTTGGTGATCACAAGCCCCCCCTCCAACTCGTCGCGGAACTTCGCGGGCAGGGTCAGCCGCCCCTTGTCGTCAAGCCGTGGCGCGTGGCTGCCGAGAAACACGGCGACCTCCCTGCCACTGGCTGGGAAGACAGCACCTGGTCACCCCGTGACGGGCGCCCGTAAGCTCCTGTCCCCCACTGCGCGCCACTCTACCCCACTGTCCCCCACCCATCACCCCCTCAACACCCCGCGTCACCCCACCGAAACCACTCCGGCATCTGTCGCGCGCGATTCCCGGAAGCGGGGTGGTATAAACCGCCAAAAATTGGTAGGAAAGTCTCCTGTCATCGTAGGAGTGATCCTCCAGGCATTCCTGCTGTAACAGGCACCGACGAGTGGGTGGCAACCCTCACGGGGACCCCACCGCGAGGGCGGTTCACGGCATGTTTCCTTGACCTCCGTGGCCTACGCACCCCTCACGGATGTCACACTCGACAACAGACGGACCGCGCCGTGGTCCCGGCACCCTCGGGACGCGTCCCCACCGGGTCCGGCTCGCCGTGCGGCCGCCGCCGCAGCCCGACGATCGACACCCGGAGGGGGGCCCACTGGTGGTGACCGACCCAGGTCTGCTGCACTGGCGTGACCCGGTGGCCGACATCGGCCATCTCGCCGACATCGCCGACCGGGTCCGGGAGTCGGTCGAGACGGTCATCGACGGCAAGGTCGAGGCGATCAACACCGCGCTCGTCGTGCTGCTCTCCGAGGGCCATCTGCTGATCGAGGACGTGCCGGGCGTCGGTAAGACGATGCTCGCAAAGGCCCTGGCCCGGTCCATCGACGCCCGGGTGCGGCGCATCCAGTTCACCCCGGACCTGCTGCCCAGCGACGTCACCGGGGTCAGCGTCTACAACCAGGGCACCCGCGACTTCGAATTCCGCCCCGGCCCGGTGTTCGCCAACATCGTCGTCGGCGACGAGATCAACCGCGCCGAGCCCAAGGCGCAGTCGGCCCTGCTGGAGTGCATGGAGGAGCACCAGGTCACGGTCGACGGGGTGACCTACCGGCTGGAGTCGCCGTTCATGGTGATCGCCACCCAGAACCCGGTGGAGATGGAGGGCACCCGCGCCCTGCCCGAGGCCCAGCGCGACCGGTTCACCGCGCGGATCTCGATGGGCTACCCCTCACCCGCCGCCGAGATGGCGATGCTCGACAACCACGGCAACGCCAGCCCGCTGTCCGCCATCGCGCCGGTCACCGACGCGGCCGAGATCGCCCGCCTCATCGACCTGGTGCGCACCGTGCACGTCTCGCCCGAGGTGCGCCAGTACATCGTCGACCTCGTCGGCGGCACCCGCACGCATCCCGACATCGCCCTCGGGGCGTCACCGCGCGCGGCGCTGCACCTCATCCGGGCTGGGCGGGCACGGGCGGCGCTCGAGCAGCGGGCCTTCGTGCTGCCCGACGACATCCAGCAGATGGCCGTCCCAGTGATGGCCCACCGCCTGCTGCTGCACCCGGAGATCATGATGTCCGGAGAGCCGGCGACCGACCTCGCCGCCCGCATCCTGACCGACGTGCTGCACCGGATTCCGATCCCGCGCCCCGGTTCGGCACGCCCGCTGCGCCACGGCCGTTAGAGATCGGTGTGCGGGACTTCGTCGCGGCGCTGCGTGGGCTGACGATCCGCGGCCGGTCGTTCCTGGCCGCCGGAGCCGCCTGCGGCGTATCCGCGCTCGTCCTGGGTGAGCAGGATCTGCTGCGGATCGGGCTGCTCATCGCGAGCCTGCCGGTGATCGCGGCGGCGCTGGTCTCCCGCACCCGCTACCGGCTGTCATGCACCCGCCGGCTGGAGCCGCGCCGGGTCACTGCGGGTGATCGTGTGAGCGTGCGCATCCAGCTCGAGAACGTCAGCCGCTCGCCGTCGTCGGTGCTGCTCGTGGAGGACACGGCCGGTGCCGGTCTCGGCGGTGGGGCCCGCTTCGTCCTCGACCGGATCGAGCCGGGTGGGCGCCGTGACCTCTCCTATGCGTTGCGCGCCGAGGCCCGCGGCCGCTACCAGATCGGCCCGATGGCGATCCGCATCGGCGACCCGTTCGGCCTGTGCGAGCTCTCGCGCAGCTTCCGCAGCCTGGACGAGCTGGTCGTCGCCCCGGCGATCGAGCGGCTGCCACCCGCCCGCCCTGGTGGCTCGGCCAGTCTCAGCGCGGACCAGCGCCGGGTCAGCGGCCTCGTCGGCGAGGACGAGACCACCACCCGCCCCTACCGCTTCGGTGATGACCTGCGCAAGGTGCACTGGAAGACGACGGCCCGCTCCGGGGAGCTGATGGTCCGCCGGCAGGAGCATCCACAGACCAGCGCGGCGGCGATCCTGCTCGACACCCGGGCCCGGTCCTGGCCGGGGGCCGCGGGCGCGGAGGCGTTCGAGTGGGCGGTCAGCGCCGTTGGCGCGGTCGGGCTGCATCTGGTCCGCGGCGGGTACTCGGTGCGGCTGGTCACCGAGGACGGCCCCGTCGCCGCCATCGCCGGGACCACCGTCGGCGGCCTGCTCGACGAGCTGTCCACCCTGCAGCCGGGGGACACGGCCTCGCTGACTCCCGCGCTCACCGCGCTGCGCCGGCCCGGTGCCGGCGGCAGTGGCGGCAGTGGCGGCAGTGGTTCCGGGGGCCTGGTCGTCGCGGTGCTCGGGCAGGGCGAGGCGGGCCTCGCGACGGCCCTCACCGGGCTGCGCGGACGCGGCGCGCCGGCCATCGCCATCCTTGTGGACGTCGCCGCCTGGGGCGGCGCGCCGCCGGGCAGCGCTCCTGATCTGGCTGCCACCCGTACGGCGCTGGCCCGGGCCGGCTGGGCGGTGGTCATCGCGGAGCGCGGGACGAACCTCGCCTCCGTCTGGCCTCAGGCGACGGCCCTCGCCGGTCGCGGCGGTCTCGCGGGTGTGGCGGCCGGGGCCCGCGCTTCCGCGTCCGCGTCTGTCGGAGTTGACAGCGGATGGAGCACGCGGTGAGGACGAACTCCCACACTGTCCCCACGTTCGTCGCGATGATCGCCTGTCTGCTGTCCACCAGCTCTCTGAGCCGCCTGTTCGACGGGACGATGTGGTGGTTCCTACCGGTGCTGATCGCCGTCGGTGTGGCCGAGCTCACCGCCGCGATCGGTCGCCGGGCACGGTTGCCAGCCGCCGCCGGCCTGCTGCTCAGCCTCGCCGGGCTGGTCGTCGTGCTGACCGTGCTGTCCGCGCGGAGCACCGCGGCGCTGGGCATCGTGCCGACCCCCGACACTATCCGTGCGCTGCGCCAGCTCGTCTCCGACGGCAGTTCGGACATCTCCCGGCTGGCCACTCCGGTGCCGCATCGTCCCGGTCTGGTCGTGCTGACCGTGATCGGCATCTATGTCACGGCCGTGCTCGTCGATCTGATCGTGGTCACGCTCGATCGCCCGGCCTTCGGCGGGCTGCCGCTGCTCGCCCTGTACGCGGTGTCGGCGGCGATCCTGCCGCACGGTGTCGGCGCGGTTCCGTTCCTGCTGGGCGCGGTGAGCTTCGTGGCCCTGCTTCTGCTGGACGGCCGGCTGGCCTTCGGCCGGTGGGGGCGCACCGTGTCGGACGGGCTGCCCGAGGCCGGGCGGCGCGAGGGCGAGGCGTTCGGTGGCCGGGTCACCGTGAACGCCCTCGGTGTCGCCGTCGTCGCGCTGGTCGTCGCGGTGGCGGTGCCGATGGGCCTGCCGTCACTGGACGGCGAGGGTCTGGTCTCCCGCAAGGGCGGCTACGGAGCCGGGGACGGCCCGAGCTCGGCGAGCGTCGTGCAGCCGATCGTCTCGGTGAGCCAGCAGCTGCATGCCAGCAACGAGGTCCCGCTGTTGAACGTGCGCGAGGACACCCCCCACTACCTGAGGCTGACGGCGCTGGAGAACTTCGACGGCCAGCTGTTCACCCTGCGCGCGCTCAACGCGACCCGGGACAACCGCATCAGCGAAGGCCTGCCCAAGCCTCGCGGCACCACCAACACCACCCCGACCAGCGCGACCATCGCCGTCACCAACCGCTTCAACGAGCTCTACCTGCCGGTCCCAGGCCTGCCGACCAGGATCAGAGGCCTGACCGGCGACTGGCGGCTCGCCACGCCGACCGGCACGATCTTCTCCACCCGCACCTCGACGTCCGGCGTGCGTTACCAGGTCGACGCGGTGGTGCCGACCCCGACCCGGGCGGAGCTCGAGGCGGCCACCGGCGCGGTCCCCGCCGACCTCGCCGTCGACACCGCACTGCCCACCGCGCTCGACCCCCGGCTGCGTCAGCTCGTCACCGACATCACCCGCGGCGCCCGGACCCCGTACGAGAAGATCTACGCGATCCAGGAGTACCTGCGCGGTCCTCTGTTCACCTACGACCTCAGGGGCGCGCCCACCACCCAGGAGGGCGCGCTCGCCGAGTTCCTGTTCGAGACCCGGACCGGGTACTGCGAGCAGTTCGCCTCCGCGATGACGGTCATGGTCCGGATGCTCGGTGTCCCGGCCCGCGTCGCGATCGGATTCGTGCCCGGTGAGCAGCAGGCCGACGGCAGCTACCTCGTCACCAACCGGCAGGCACACGCCTGGCCCGAGGTCTGGTTCTCGAACGTCGGCTGGGTGAGTTTCGAGCCGACCCGCCGGGCCGACGGCGCGACCACCGCGCCGTCCTACGCGCCCGCTGGCGCGGACGACCCCGACAGTGCGGCCGCCGAGCAGGGCCCGCAGACCCCGACCGCCACCGAGTCGGACCCGGCCGGCGGCACGACCCCCGTGCCGACCGCCGCGCCGACCCCCACCGCCGGCGCGCAGGCCCCGACCCCCGCAGCCGGCACGTCCGCCACCAGCGCGTCGGACGGTCTTCCGCCCTGGGCCAGCATGCTGCTGGTGGCGGGGCCGTTCGTGCTGCTCCTGGCCGCCATGCCCGCGATCGTCCGGGTACGGCGGCGGCGGGCCAGACTACGGCCCGGCCGCCACGGCCCGGGGGCGGGCCCGCCCGACGACGGCGGCGCGGGCACCGCCGGCGCTGTCGCGCAGGTGCACGACGGCTGGGCGGAACTTCTGGATGTCGCGGCCGACCTCGGCGTGACGATCCGGCCGAGCGACTCCCCCCGTGCCGGCGTTGCCCGGCTGACCGCCTACCTGGACGCCGAGCCAGCCGGGGCCCATGCGCCCGGCGCCATGCCCCGCGGCACCGAGCCGCTGGGCGCCGCGGCCGGCCGGCGCGGTACCGCCGCCGACCACGAGGATCCGTCCGCCTCCGCCGAGACGTCCGGGCCGGCCTACCCGGAGGCGCGGGAGGCGTTCGGCCGTCTCGCGGCCGCGGAGGAACGCGCCCGCTACGCCCCACCGGAGCTGGCAAGCCCGCCCGCGCCCGCCGACGTGGCGCGCGACGTCGCGCTCGTCGCCGGGACGCTGTGGTCCGTCGCGCCGCTTGGGCGGCGGATAGCGGCCCGGATCGTGCCGCCGTCGGTCTTCCGCCGTAGCGAGCCGCGCACGTCGGACCTGCTGCCCAGCATCAGCCGCCCGGCCGGCGACAGCCACCGCTGGCGGCCTACCAGCAGCCGCCTTCGCTCCAAGGCCGGTCCCGACGCCGGGCAGGGTTACGCGGACCCCGCAGCACGGCATGGTTCGGATGCCCGGCCGCCGGAGCACGCGGGCACGGCCTCACACCCAGGCCGGCGCTGACCGCCCAGGCCCGGCACGGACTACCCAGGCCCGGCACGGACTACCCAGGCCCGAGTGACCACCCAGGCCCGGCGCTCACCACGCAGGCGCGCCGATGCTGCCCGCACAGGCGCCGGCCGTTACGCGCCCGAGCCAACCCTGACCTCGTCAGGGGCGGTCTTCCCAGCGTCGCCGCCACCGCTCCTCGAGCCGCTCCATGAACGGTGCTCTCGTCCGGGAGCGGGCCCTGCCCCGGCCTCGACCGCCCGACCTGCGCCCGCCGGTGTCCCGCCCGCTGATCCGACGCAGGTCCGCGGCGCCGCGCAGGGCCGCGAACAGCATCATCAGGAATCCGAGGATGCCCAGGATCACCGTCAGGGGCACCCTGTTGAGCACCACACCGACGACCAGCACCGCGAGCCCGAGCAGGAAGACGAACGCGCTACGCAGCACGCGTCGCCTCAGGTAGGTGCGGGGGTCCGTCGACCGGACTGCACTGGCGAACTTCGGATCATCCTCGACGAGAGCGCGCTCGATCTGCTCCAGAAGGCGCTGCTCGTTCTCCGAGAGCGGCATCGACGCTCCTCCCACGACCACAGGCCCGGAGGACGGGCCTGACATCCAAGAATAGGCGTGCACGGCCGGACGCGGTAGGCAACCCGTCATGCCGGATGGAACCCCGCCAATTCCCTCATCGCCCGACACCTGCCGTCCCACCTGTTTCGCCGCCCGCAGCGCCTGCCCGCTCCCGGCGGCCTCCCCTTTCCCGGTGCCCGCAGCCGCGCCGTTCATGCCCGATCGGCACCCCTCCCATCCAGCCCCGACGGCCCGCGGCCCGGGAGCCCACCGCCAGGGCCAGGCCGTTCGAGCAGACTCGCCGGGCCCATGACCGCCGCTCCGAAGCGCGCCCGGGCGCGGTCGGCCACCCGGTCCAGCTCCGCCCAGCCCTCGGCACGCTCCCCCAGCCGCAGCTGGCGCCCACCCGAGGCAGCATCGACCAGGTTCGCGGCCCGCACCCCGAGCAGGCGCACCGCCGCTCCCCCACCGCCCGGGCCATCCAAGCCGCCCGGTCCACCCAGGCCACCTGGGACTTCCGGGCCACCCCGCGGTGCCTCCACCAGGCCGAGGTCGGCGACCAGCCCGGCCGCGGCGACGTGGATCACCCGGGACACGTCGGTGGCCTCGGACAACGTGCGGGACCGGGTGATGGTTCGGAAGTCGGCGTAGCGGACCTTCACCGAGATGGTCCGCGCGGCTCGACGCCGTCGGCGCAGCGCGGCGGCCACCTGCCCGGACAGCCACAGAAGCTCGCGCGCCAGCACCGCCGGGGCGCGGACATCGGTGGGGAAGGTCCGCTCGGTACCCACCGTGACGTCGACACGGCCGGGATCCACCCGGCGCTCGTCGATCCCCCAGGACAGCCGGTGCAGGTGGGTTCCCGCACCCTCCCCGAGCGCGCGGCGCAGTGTGTCGACCGGCGTACCGGCGATGTCCCCCACGGTGCGCAGGCCCAGCCGCTCCAGGACGGTCCGCGCCCGGGGACCGACGCCCCACAACGCCTGCGCCGGCAGTGGGTGCAGGAAGGCGAGCACCTCGTCGGGGCCGACGACAGCGAGCCCGTCCGGCTTGCACCGGGCCGAGGCGATCTTGGCGACGACCATGGACGGGGCGACCCCCACCGAACAGGTGAGCCCGAGCTCGCAGGCGACCCGCCGACGGATGGCCGCCGCGATCCGCGGTGGTGGGCCGAACAGGCTCCGGGCACCCGCGACGTCGAGGAACGCCTCATCCACTGACAGCGGCGCCACAAGCGGTGTCACCTCCCGGAAGATCGCCATGATCTCCTTCGACGCCGCCCGGTACGCACCGTGGTCGGGCGGGACGATCACCGCTGCCGGGCACAGTGCGCGGGCCCGCAGCATCGGCATCGCGCTGCGCACCCCATAGGCGCGGGCCTCGTAGGTGGCCGACAACACGACCCCCCGCTCGCCACCCGCGATGATCACGGGCCGGCCGCGCAACTCCGGACGGCGCCGCAGCTCCACCGAGGCGAAGAAGGCGTCCATGTCGACGTGCAGGACCGTGCTTTCACGGCCGTCACGGCCGCCACGGCTGTCGGGGCTGTCGGGGCTGTCGGGGCTGTCGGGGCTTTCACGGCTGTCAGGGCTTTCACGCGTCACGCGGGCCACCCCTGGCCTGGGCGGCGGCATCGGTGGCCGCACCGTCCTGGAAACCCCTACCGGCCGGCGCCCGCATGGCCGGGCCGGGCGTGCGGGCGAGCAGGTGCAGCTGCGCGGCGAGATCGAGGAACGGCGCGCGGCGGGCGGCGGCACGCTCAAGGCGCAGCAGCCGCTCGGCCGCCCCTGGATCAGCCCGCCGCTCCGCCGGCACGAGGTCCGTGAAGATCCGCAGGCCGTGCAGGTCGACGACGTCGGCGCCCGCGGCCCGCACGAGCGCGATCAGCTCCTGCGCCTGGTACCCGCGCGCAGCTCGGCGTGGGCGTGGCCCCTCGTCGAGCAGCTCGGTGAGCGCCTCCTCGAACCTGCCGGCGACCGCGCCACGCACCACCGCCGCGGCGACACCGGGCACGACGACACTGAGCGTTCCGCCCGGCCGCAGGACCCTCAGCGCGCCGGCCAGGGCACCCGCGGGATCATCGACGACATCCAGGACGGAGTGGCACAGCAACGCGTCCGCCTGCCCGGTACCGACGAGGCCGACGAGGCCGTCCAGGTCACCCTGCACCGCGGTGATCCGCGGGGCGAGTCCGTGTTCCACCGCCCGGCGCCGCAGCGCCGCGAGCGCGTTCGGGGAGGGATCGACCACGGTGACCGTATGACCGGCCGCGGCGATGGGAACGGCGAAGCCACCGCTACCGCCCCCGGCATCGACGACGAGCGTCCGCGGGCCCGGCGCGGGCAGCATCGCCCACAGGCCGGGCCAGATCGCGGCCTGACGCAGGTCGGTGTCACCGCTGTGATCGACCATCCGTCCCGGTTCCTCCCGTGCGTGCTCCGCCCCTCTCCCACCCGCTCCGGCCGCCGGCTCGGGCCCCTGCCCCCGGCGTCGAGGGGTCAGCTCCCCACGACCAGTCCGATGGCGACCCCCACGGCAAGCCCGCCGACCGAGAGCCGCACCAGCCGCAGCAGCACGGTGTTGTGATGCGCCGGAGCGGTGGGACGCGCCGGGATGGTGGGGGGCGCGGCGGCGAACGGCAGGGCGCGCCCTGGCCCGCGACGGCGGATCCCGGAACCGGTCAGCATCATCGATGATCTCCTGCTTCGTCACCCTCAGCACCCCAAGAGATAACCGATAGTGAACGACAGCAACGCTGTGTGCAACCGGAGTCGCACCGTCATCGAAAGTCCCGGGATCGGTTTGGCGCGGCGACCGGCAGTGGCCACAACCGTTCGGCGACCACGTTGGTCACCCCTTCGGCCCGCTCGATGCGGCCCCGGACGACCAGAGCCGTCGCGTTCCGGGCCACCACCCGGTGCCGGGCCCACAGGCCGGGGGAACAGATGACGTTCACCAGGCCGGTCTCGTCCTCCAGGTTGACGAAGGTGGTTCCGGAGGCGGTTGCCGGGCGCTGGCGGTGGGTGACGATGCCGGCCACCAGCACCCGCCGCCCGGCGTCGGCGTCGCGCAGACCGACGGCGGTCGTCACCCCACGGGCGTCAAGCCGTTCCCGCAGGAAGCGGGTGGGATAGCCGGTGGGCGTGATGCCGGTCGCCCACAGGTCGGCCACCGACTCCTCCACCTCCGTCATCTCCGGCAGACAGGACGCGACCGCGGTGGCATCGGCACCGAACACCATCCCGTCGAGACGGTCCGGCCTGGCCTGCGCCACCGCGCCCGCCGCCCACAGCGCCTCGCGGCGGGTCACCCCGAAGCAGTCGAACGCCCCGGCGGTCGCCAGGGCCTCGACCTGGTCGACGGACAGGCCGACCCGACGGACGAGGTCGGCCATGTCGGCGTAGGGCCCCCCGGTCGTGCGCGCCTCGACGACGCGGCGAGCGAGGCTCTCCCCCACCCGCCGGACCCCGGACAGCCCGAGCCGGACCCGCGGCTCGTCCCCGACGAGGATTGCCCCGACCCCGGAGGCGTTGACATCGGGTCGCAGCACCTCGACCCCGTGCCGGCGGGCGTCGGCGACCAGGCTCTGCGGGGAGTAGAAGCCCATCGGCTGGGCGTTCAGCAGCGCGGCGCAGAACGCCGCCGGGTAGTAGAGCTTGATCCAGGAGCTCGCGTACACGAGGAACGCGAAGCTCACCGAGTGGCTCTCGGGGAAGCCGAAGTTCGCGAAGGCGGACAGCTTGGTGAACAGCTCGTCGGCCAGCTCGCCGGTGATGCCGCTGACCGCCATCCCGGCGTAGAGCCGCCCGCGCAGCCGCTCGATGCGCTCGGCGGACCGCTTGGCTCCCATCGCCCGGCGCAGCTCGTCGGCCTCGGCCGGGGAGAAGCCAGCGATGTCGATCGCCATCTGCATGAGCTGCTCCTGGAACAACGGGACGCCCAGGGTCTTCGCCAGGGACCGGCGCAGCAGCGGATGCGGATAGGTCACCTCCTCCACCCCGGCGCGGCGGCGGATGTAGGGATGGACCGAGCCGCCCTGGATCGGGCCGGGGCGGATCAGCGCCACCTCGATCACCAGGTCGTAGAAGCGCCGCGGCCGCAGCCGGGGCAGTGTCGCCATCTGGGCGCGGCTCTCCACCTGGAACACCCCGATGGAGTCGGCCTCGCACAGCATGTCATAGACGGCCGGGTCCTCCGGGGGGATAGACGACAGGTCGAGATCACGGCCGTGGTGGTCGAGGATGAGATCGAACGCCCGGTGCAGCATCTCGAGCATGCCGAGGCCGAGCAGGTCGAACTTCACCAGGCCGGCGGCCGCGCAGTCGTCCTTGTCCCACTGCACGACCGTGCGGCCGGGCATCCGGGCCCACTCCACCGGCACCACCTCCCCGACCGGCCGGTCGCAGATGACCATCCCGCCGGAATGGATCCCCAGATGCCGGGGAAACCCCAGTAGTCGGTCGGACAGCCGGGTCACCGCGGACGGGATGTCGTGCTCCGGCCCGCCCGCGCCGCCGGAATCCCCAGCAGCGGGCCGGGACCACCGGTCGAGCTGCTTGGACCAGGCGTCCTGCTGCCCCGGGGAGTAGCCGAGCGCCCGGGCCACGTCCCGGACCGCGGACCGGGGTCGGTAGGTGATCACATTCGCCACCTGGGCGGCCCGGTCCCGCCCGTAGCGCCGGTAGACGTACTGGATCACCTCCTCCCGGCGGCCGGACTCGATGTCCAGGTCGATGTCGGGCGGGCCGTCCCGCTCCGGGGCGAGGAAACGCTCGAACAGCAGCCCGAAGGAGACCGCGTCGACCCCGGTGATGCCCAGGGCGTAGCAGACGGCCGAGTTCGCCGCCGAGCCCCGCCCCTGGCAGAGGATCCGCGACCGGCGGCAGAACTCGACGATGTCGTGGACGATCAGGAAGTACCCCGGGAAGCCGAGCTGCTCGATCAACGCCAGCTCATGGGCGAGCTGGTCGTAGGCGCCGACGACCCGTTCCCGCCCGGCCGGCCCATAGCGGCGGGCCGCGCCCTGCATGGTGAGCAGCCGCAGCCAGCTCGCCTCGGTGTGCCCCGGGGGGACGGGGAAGTCAGGCAGCCGCGGCGCGACCAGCTGCAGGTCGAAGGCACAGGTCGCGCCGATGCGGGCCGCCTGCTCCACCGCGCCGGGGAACCGGGCGAACCGGGCCGCCATCTCCGCCCCGGAGCGCAGGTGCGCCGTTCCGGCCGCGGGCAGCCAGCCATCCATCTCCTCGAGGCCGCGCCGGGCCCGCACCGCGGCCATCGCCGCCGCGAGCCGGGCCGCGCCGGGCACGGCGTAGTGGACGTTACCGGTCGCCACCAGGGGCAACCGCGCGGAGCGGGCCAGCTCGGCGAGGGCGTCGTTGCGATCCGCGTCCAGCGGGTGGGCGTGGTCGGTGATCTCCACCGCCACGTTGTCCCGGCCGAACAGCTCCACCAGGTCGGCGAGGGCCGCCTCGGCAGCGGCCGGGCCACCGCTGGCGAGCGCCCGGGCCACGGTTCCCTTGCGGCAGCCGGTGAGGATCTGCCAGTGGCCGCCGGCCGCCTGGGCACACTGCTCGGCTCCGGCCACCAGCCGGCCCTTCTCTCCGCCGGCGAGATGGGCGTCGGAGAGCGCCCGGGACAGCCGCCGGTAGCCCTCGGGGTCCCGGGCGAGGACAAGCAGGTGGTCGCCACCCGGATCGGCCTCTCCCGCCCGGGCCTCCAGCGCGCCGAGCGAGATCTCCGCACCGAACACTGTCGGCAGCCCCACCTCCCGGGCCGCCTCCGCGAACCGGACAACACCATAGAGCCCGTCGTGATCGGTGAGGGCGAGCGCCGACAGCCCGAGCCGCACCGCCTCCTCCACGAGGTCCTCCGGCTGGCTCGCACCGTCGAGGAAGCTGAACGCGGAGTGGCAGTGCAGCTCCGCGTAGGCAACCGTGGTCCCCTCGGCGGCCCGCAGGTCCGCGGGCGGCCGGTAGGGCGCGCGCCGGCGCGACCAGGCGGGGCTGTCCCCGCCGTCGCCGGCTGGAGTGGACCCGATCACGCCGTCCGACGGCTCAGTCATAGGACGCCTCCACCCACCACTGGCCGCCCGCGACGGCGAGCAGGTACGCATGCCCCTCCTCGACACTGATCTGGAAGCGGGCCCGGCGCCTCGCACCGGCCTCCCACCAGCGTTCGTCGACCGGCCACGGCCCGGCCCAGCCGGTCACGGCCAGCGGCGGGCCCGCGCTGATCACGAGTCGGGCGGGCGGTGCCGTCACCGCGCACCGGGCGCTGACCCCCACCGGCTCACCGGCGGCGTCGAGAACGCGTGCCGCCAGCGGCGGGCGGTGCACGAGTGCCGGTGCCGGTGCCGGCAGCGCGCCCGGCCAGGGCTGGTCCAGCCCGGTGCTGACGCGGGGCTCTCCCCACGGCACCAGCCGGACCCGGTCCGCCGGATCGCGGCCGCCCTCGACCGCCACGACGAGCACCGCCTCCGGGCCCAGCAGGCCCTGCACCCGGGTGAGGGCGCGGGCAATGCGGGCGGCGGCCGCGCCCGGCTCCCCCCACAGCCCGAGCTGGCGACCCTCCGCGGGCAGCAGCCCCACCGGGTCGACCCGGAGCCGGAGCAGACCAGCCGACGGCCCCGACCCCGCCGGCCCGAGCTCCGACGGCGGCCCGGCCGGAACCGCGGGCGAGCGGCGGGCAGGCGCCTCGTCCCCCGAGGGAGCCGAGCCGGCCAGCCAGCCGTCGAGCTGCCAGCGGACCCGGTCAGTGATGGCCGCGGCGGACAGCGGGCCATCATGGCGCCAGGTCCGCACGTGGCACTCGCCATGCTCGGTCTCCGCCTCGATCCGGATCCCGGTGCAGGCCAGCCCGTGCTCGCGAAGCCGCTCGTGTGCCTGCTCGGCGAGGCGCCGGGCGGCGAAGGCCGCCTGCTCGACCCGGTCGGCCGGCGGCTCGAACGCCGTGGTGACCCCGAGGTCACGAGGCTGCTCACGCGGGACCGCGGCCCGGGGATCCAGCCCGCGGGCGAGGCGGTGCGCCCACTCGCCCGCCGGGCCGAACCGGGCGGCCACGTCGGCAGCCGGCAGCGCGGCGAAGCTCCCGAGTGTGACCAGCCCGAGCCGGTGCAGCAGCTCGACGAGCGCGCCGTCGCCAAGCAGGTCGACGGGCAGCGGGGCGAGGAAGGCCGCGCTGCCCCCCGGGGGGACGACCACCTCGCCCCGGGCGGCGACCGCGGCCGCGAACGGGCCCTCGGCCACCCCGACCCCGCAGGGAGGCGGTGGCAAACCGGTCCCCTCCTCCGCACCACCGCCGGGCCCGAACTCGCAACCGGCACCGGCCATCCGGGCCGCGGCCGGCCAGGCAGCCGCCAGGGCTCGGCGCACCTCACCGACGGCGGCCTGTGCCCCGCCGAAGTACCGGGCGGCCCCCCGGACCGGCACGACGCACTCTCCTGGACCGCGCACCTCGACCCCGGGAATCACCGACTCGACCGCCACGACCAGCGGCTCGAACACGCGGGCGGCCCGCCCCGGATCCGCCGGCACGAGGGTCATCCCGGGGCAGCGGGCCTGCGCCTCCCGCCGGCGCAGGCCCGGGAGGATTCCCGCGTTCCGAGCGGCAGCCGTCGCGGCGACCACCCGGCCCGCGGCCAGGACCGCCACGGGCTGGTCAGCGGCGGCACCGGTGGCGACCACCGGCCAGTCCGGATAGTGCACGGCAAGCATGCGAACCGACATGTCAGGCCACTCCGACGGGCAGGACCCGCACGGGTGCCGCGCCAGCCCCTGGCAGGGTCGGCGCATCGGTGCAGGGCAACCACCCGCGACGGGCGCGCCGCGCCGCCCCGCGCCCCGACACCTCCACCAGCAAACTGCCCGCCCGCACCCGCCCATGACCAGGACCGATCCCATCCCAGCGCCGCTCGACGGCGACCATGCGCAGATCGGCTCCCTCCCAGCCGCCCACCGCGACCAGGACGGCCCCTCGCTCCCGCGCCCGCGCTGTCAGCCGCCGGCCGTCAGCCGGCCGAGACTGAAGCGGCGGACGGACGACCACGACATCCACCGCATCGAGCAGCGTGGCCACGACCATCGGCCAGCGCGGCCCCGGGACGGGCACCAGCACAAGACGCTCCAGCTCGACGCCCGTCTCGGCCGCGGCGAGCAGACCGAGCTGGGCGAAGCCGACCACCGCGCACCACGCCCCCGCCTGCGAGGGCCCGCACAACAACGTCAACAGCAACGAGGCGGACCCGGTGACCGCGACGGTCGTCCCCCGGCGCAGCCCCGCCTCGGGCAGGACCGCCGCCAGCGCGGAGACCACAGGGAGCAACCGCTCACCGCTGTCCCCCACCCGCCGCGCCGGGCTCCGGGCGATCTCCTGCAGGGCGGCCAGCGCCGCCGGGCCGGCCATGCCGGCTAACCCCGCCTCGCCGTGACGGCCGCCAGGCCACCCTCGGCGGGCCCGCTACCGGCAAGCACCTGCTGGGACGGCAGCCCCAACGTGCCCTCGACGACGCCGATGAACAGCTCGACCTGCCGGACCAGATCATCGGCCTCCCGGCGGCCCACCACGGTCAGCCCGGCCTCCGCGGCCGCCCGCCGGGCAGCGCCCGCCGCGAAGAAATCCGCCCACTCCGCAAGCTCGGGCGCGACCCGCACGAGCAGGGACCAGGCGCTGACCGGCCGGCCCCGTCGGCCGGGCCGCGGACGCGCCCGGTCGGCCAGCACCGCCGCCGCGGCCCGCAGGGCGGCGAGATGGGCAAGGGCATACCGCTCCCCGGCTCGGGGGGCGTACTCCGCCTCACCAAGACCGCGCCGGGCGGCGGCGAGCAGCTCGTCCCGGGAGCGGTGGGGCAGCCCCGCGGCCGGCAGGAGGGCACGCCCGGGCGGCTCGGCACAGCCGCCGGGGCCGGCGGGCATACCCTGCATCCAAGCGGCTCCCCCCGCGGGACCCAGGCCACGGGCAGGTCGGCCCACGACGGTCATGACACCCTCCCGACGTCGAACACAGGTTCGAATACCGGGAAAGGTAGCCCGCGACCGGGCGGCCCGTCAAACACCCAGGTGGCGAACGTATGATCGAATGGATGCGGCGGGCGCACGCTCGAGCAGGCGCAGGAACCAGGCCAGCACGAGCAGGGCCACCATGTCCGGCATCCAGCCCAGGCGCGGGTCCGGGGCATCCCCCCGACGGGTATCCCCCGAACCCGCGACCGGAGCCTGGCCCACCCGGGCGATCCGTGGGCCGCCCAGGTTGGGATCGACGAAGACCAGCGCCGTCCCGTCCAGTGCGAACCGGATGATGTTGGCCTCATGGCGCCCGACCAGGCCGCTGGCGAACTCGGTGCGGGTCGGCTCGAGCCACCGCAGCAGCGCGCCGTCCGCCAGGCGCACCCACCCGCCGATCCGCTCGGGTGTGAAGGCCGCGACCGGCTCCCGCCCCATCGGCTCGACGAGGCGCACACCCCGGCCGTCGACGTCCGCCTCCAGCACGAACGGCCGGCGCTCGGCCATCAGCTCGACCCGTCCCCACGAGGCCCAGTCGTCGAGCACGGCGTCCTCATCGGTCTCGACCCACACCTGCCGGACCGCGGTCCGCTGGCGCGACGCCTCCCGGAACACCACCTCGTGCGGCAGACCGCCGGCCCGCCGGGGCAGCGCACCCACGCCGACCCCCGCCGATCCCACCGACGTCAGCTCCGCCGTCACCGCCCCCGACACCGGGCCGTCCAGCACCGGGCCGTCCAGCACCGGGCCGTCCAGCACCGGGCCGTCCAGCACCGGGCCGTCCGACGAGCCAACCGGCACCGAGTCGTTCGCCTTCCCCCCACCCGACCTCGGACCGCCCGACCGCGGCCCGTCCGGCACCGGGCCTACCGTCGTCGCGAGCGCCGGGCGAGGTTCACGCGAGGTCGGAGCCCGTCCCCGCGTCCCGGTGCGCCGGGCGAGGATCCTCGTCATCTCGATAGCCACTGTTCCGACACCTCCACACCAACACCGGCCGTCTGCCGGTCTCCGCCGTCCTCGGGTTCTCTCGTTGGCGAGAAGTGCACCTCACGTGCATCAACGGGCCGTACCTGTCCCGTCACCTCCGGCGTTGAGCAGCCGTTGAGACGGCGGGGTACCCGGAGGGCGGTGATGCGACAGAACGCCCGTTGTCACGTTTCGTAGCAAAGGAAATCCGACTGATCAGGCTTATCGCCGCCGCTGCCACATCGCGGCCAGATCATGCCGAGGCCTGTGCACGTTTCGATATCCGATCACGGCGCTTTTCCCTCGGCACCCTCACGCCGGCACCCTCAGGCCGGCGGTAGCACATCAACACCGACTACCAGCAGCGATACCCAGCAGCCAGGGTCACAAAGGACCTCGGTCGGCGGACCGGCAGTTCCAGGACCCACCGCACCACCCCTGGCGACGAGGCACCCAGCCACCGGCGACTGCGCGCACGGAGCGCATCCGCCAGCGCGGCAAGCGCCGACACCCTGACGCCGAACCGACAGCGAACGGATCGGATCGGTGGTTGCCGCCCCCTCCCCTCCCGGCGCACGCTGCGATAAACACTCCTCACCCGGGGTCGTGGGAAACGACCGCGGATACACCGAGAGGACCCGATGCCCGACCGCGACAGCCTGCAGTTCGCCATTCTCGGTCCGCTGGAGGTCACCGCGGCCGGAACGCCGCTTGCACTGGGCGGCGCCCAGCGCAAGGTCCTGATGACCGTGCTGCTGCTCGAGGTTGGCCAGGTGGTCCCGATGCACCGGCTGCTGGAGGCGATCTGGGGCGAGGACCCGCCCGACCGGGCCGTGGCGACCCTGCGCACCCACGTGAGTGAGCTGCGCCGCCGGCTGGAGGACGGGCCGACCCAGGTGCTGCTGCGCAAGGGCGCGGGTTACCTGCTTGCCGTCCGCCAGGAGCAGATCGACTCCTGGCAGGCCCGCCGCCTGCTGGAGCAGGGGCGGCGCGCGGTGGACGACGGCGACCCGGTGAGTGCGATCGCCCCGCTGCAGGAGGCCCAGTCGTTGTGGCGCGGCCCGCCACTGGCGGACGTCGCGGACCATCCTTTCGCGCACAGTTACATCGAGGGGCTCGTCGAGTTGCAGCTGGACGTCCTCAAGACACGCATCGCCGCCGACCTGTCCCTGGGCCGGCACCGGGAGGTCCTCGGTGACCTGCGGATGCTGGTCGCCCGTCACCCGCATGACGACGGGCTGTGCAACGAGCTGGTGCTTGCCCTCTACCGCGACGGCCGGATCGACGACGCCGCGCGGGCCTGCCGGGAGGGGCTCGCGGCCCGCCACGAACTCGGCCTGGACTCGCCCCGGCTGCGCCGGCTGCAGGAGGAGGTGCTGCGGGGCGCGCCCGGGCTCGCCTGGACGCCGCCACGGCCGCTGGGCCAGCCGGAACAGGCCGGGATCACCGTCGCGGGCGGCCAGCCGCTGCCGCCGGACGTCGCGGAGTACACCGGGCGGGACACCATCCAGGCCCGGACGTACGCGCTGCTGACGGACCAGGCCGCGCTGAGCACCGGCACGGTCACGGTCGCGTTCGCGGGCAAGGCCGGCGCCGGCAAGACGGCCCTGGCGGTGCACATCGGCCACCGGGTGCGCGCCGGGTTCACCGACACGCTCTACGTCGACCTGCGCGGCACCAGTGAACCCCTGGAACCGGCCCGGGTGCTGGCCCGGTTCGTCCAGGCGCTCGGGGTCAGCCGGGCCGCGGTGCCGACCGACCTGGACGACCTCGTCGAGATGTACCAGGAGCTGCTCTCCAGCCGGCGGGTGCTGATCATCCTGGACAATGCGGGGGGCGAGGCGCAGATCCGCCCGCTGATGCCGGCCGGCCGGGGCTGCGCCGTGCTCATCACCAGCCGGTCCCGCCTGCACGGGCTGACCGTGCCGTACTGGACGGTCGACGTCCTCATCCCCAGCGACGCGGTGGAGCTGCTGACCAAGGTGGTCGGGGCGGCGCGGGTGGAGGCGGAACCGGAGGCGGCGCGCGACATCGTCGGCCTGTGCGGCTTCCTGCCGCTGGCGATCCAGATCGCGGGACGCAAGCTGGCGGCGCATCCGCACTGGCGGCTGACCCGCCTCGCGCACCGCCTGGCCAACGAGCGCGACCGGCTGTCCTGGCTGGAGGTCGGTGACCTGGAGATCCGGGCCAGCTTCCAGCTGAGCTACGCGGGCCGCCCACCCGACGAGCAGCGGGCCTTCCGGCTGCTGTCCCTGCCCGCGGTCAACGACTTCGCCCCCTGGGCCGCCGCCGCGGTCCTCGACCTCGCTCTCGACGAGGCCGAGGACATCGTGGAACAGCTCGCCGACGCACAGCTGCTGGAACGGCGCGGTACCGACGCGACCGGCGCCGAGCGGTACCGGTTCCACGACCTGCTGCGGGTCTTCGCCCGCGAGCAGGAGACGGGCGTCGGCACGGGCGTGGGCGCCGGGTCCGAGGCCGGGCCCGACCCGGGTGGGGGCACCGGCGTGGCGGCCACGACCGGCCGGCCCGAAGGTGACGGCGTCGCGGGCGCTCCGCGGGCCGACGGGCGCTCCGACGGCGAGGTTTCCAGTGTGTCACCCGTGTTGTCCGGTGAACACCGGGCGGCGTTGGGCCGGCTGCTGTACGCCTATCTGGTGATGGTGCGTGAGGCAGTCGACACCTTCAGCCCTGGGCGGGTGCGCCCGCTGGGGCTTGGGCGGGTGTGGCCGGGGCCTGGCGGGGACGAGGACGCCCGCCTGGCCGCGCGGGCCGCCGCCCGCGCCGCCGAGGACGACCTGGCCCAGATCATCCGCCGCCCGCTCGTCTGGTTCGCCGCCGAACGGTCGAACCTGCTCGCGCTGGTGACGCAGGCGCACGCCGCCGGCCTCGACCAGCCCACCTGGCTGCTGGCCGCCGAGGCCGCGGACTTCTACGCCTTCGGCGCGCACTGGGGCGACTGGGCGACGACCCACGAGCTGGGCCTGTCGGCCGCCCGTCGCGGCGGCCACCGACTGGCCGCGGCGGAGCTGCTGACCAACCTCGGGGAGCGGCAGATCACCCTGACCTTCGAGGAGTCGTTCTGGCGGCTGGACGCCCCCGGCTCGGATCCCGACGGCGAGCCCGCCGCGGCCGTGAGCCCCGACGCCGCGGACCGGCTCACGCTGGCGGCCGGATGGTTCGCCCAGGCCCGCGAGCTGCTCGCCGGCTCCGGGGAGGAGCTCAGTGACGCCCGGGCGGTACGCGGGCTGGCCGCCACCCACCGCAGCCGCGGCGAGCGGGCCGCGGCGCTGGCGCGCTTCGAGGAATGCCTGGCCGTGATGCGACGCACCGGGGCGCGCCGTGCCGAGGCGGAGACACTGGTGCACCTCGGGATGGCGCACGGCGACGGCGGCGCGCTCGCCGATGGCATCACCTGCCTCACGCTGAGCCTGTCCATCGCCCGGGAGTTGGGGAACAAGCCGCTGGAGGCACAGGCCCAGCGCCGCCTGGGCGACCTCTACCGCCACCAGCGCCGCCCGGACCGGGCCCTCGCCGCATACAACGCGAGCCTGCCGCTGCTGGCCGACCCCCCGGACCCGCTGTGGGAGCCCCGGGTGCTCGTCCGGCGCGGCGACATTCTCGCCGAGCTGGATGACCACCCCGCGGCGCGGCGCTCCTGGCAGCGGGCTGCGACCCTGCTGCGCCAGCGCCGGTCGCCGGAGCTCGCCGCCGTCGAGCGCCGGCTGAGCGCGCCCGTGACCGCCGGGGCCACCCAGTTCACCGGGGGGCGGCTGCTCGGCGCGTTCGACCCGACGTACTTCATCAGCCGGATCAGCGCCTCCCGGCTCAGCGTGCGCCTGCTGAACACCTGGACGGACCTCGTCACCGCGGAGCACCGCGACGCCTTCTCCGAGGCGGTGCTCACCGCGATCGACGCCGGGGCGATCGTCCAGATCCTGCTGCTCGACCCGGACTCGCCCGCCGCCGCCGCGCGGTCGGCGGACCTTGCGCACCGCATCGACGTCGCGGCCCGGATCCGGTCGAACCTGATTCTCCTCGACGCACTGCGGGACCGTCTCGAGCCGATGCTGCGGTCCCGCCTGGCCGTGCGGCTCTACAACGAGCAGCCGCTTACCACCTACCATCGATGGGATTCCGGCGCGCTCGTGTCGAGCTTCCCGGTGGGCGTCTCCTCGGCGGCCGCGACCCAGCACGAGGCCTCGGTCTCCTCCACGCTCGTCCAGTTCGTGGAGCAGCACTTCGAGCGGCTGTGGAGCCCCGCGGGCAGCATCGCCCTGGACGACTACCTGCGGGTGGAGCTGCGGATCTCCCCGGCCGATGCCGGCGGGCTGACGCTCGGCTGTGAGTTCGTCCGCCAGGACGGGGTGGTCTATGTCGCGAGCCCGCGGCTGGCGGAGCTGCTGCGCCACAGTGGCCCGGACGGGCTGGTAGCCACGGTGGCCGAACCCGACCGGCATCCGCTGGGGGACATCGGCCGGTGCCGGGTGGTGCCGGTGCGGGAGGCCCGCGGCGCCGACAGCCACCACGCTGACGGCCACCACGGTGACGGCCGGAACGGTGACGGCCGGAACGGTGACGGCCGGAACGGTGACGGCCGGAACGAGGACAGCGCCAGCGCTGACGGCCACAACGGTGACGGTGAGGCGGCGGTGCTCGCCGCGTTCACCCAGAAGTACGGCGCGGTCCGTGAGGGACTGCTGCGGCTGGCGTCCGCTCGGAGGTGGGGTTGATGCAGACGGCGAGTCCGACCAGCACGAGCGGCGCGCTGGTCCCGCTGGTGACCGTCGACTTCTGGCGGGTCCCCCGCCGCCGGGTCGGTCATGCGCTGGCCCGGGTGGCCGCGGACCGCTCGGCGTTGCGGCACGTCTCCGGGCTGACCTTCGCCAAGGTCCTCGGCACCGGCGCGGCCGAGAGCCTCGGGCTGCGCGGCGCCGACCCGTGCCAGTGGGCGATGCTCGCCGTCTGGCAGAGCCCGTCGGCGGCGCGCTCCTTCGAGCGGTCCGCCCAGGTGCGGGCCTGGTCGGCGCTGGCCGAGGAGCGGTGGCGCATCGACCTGCACCCACTGTCGTCGCGGGGGCGGTGGTCGGGGCGGGCGCCGTTCGGCGACCCGGCGGCGGCCGGACCGCCGAACTCCGCCGTCACCAAGGTCGCGGTGATCACCCGGGCCCGGATCGCCGCCCGGCACACCCTCACGTTCCGGCGGGCGGTGCCACCGGTGGTGGCCGATCTCGCGCTGGCCGACGGTCTGCTGTTCGCGGCCGGCATCGGCGAGGCCCCGATCGGCCTCAAGGGAACGTTCAGCCTGTGGCGCGACACCGCGTCGCTGCGCCGGTTCGCCTATGGCCGGCCGGCGCACAGCGAGGTCGTCCGGCGCACCCCGGAGATCGGCTGGTACAGCGAGGACCTGTTCGCCCGGTTCGCCGTGCTCGGCTCCCGAGGAACCCTCGGCGGGCGCGACCCCCTGCTGCACCTCGCCCCGGACCCGACGGTCCCTGCCGGCTGACACCACGGGACAACCCCAGCACCGGCGAGCCAGCCCACCACGGCATCGCGCCGAGGCCCAGGATGGGGCTGAGGCCCAGGATGGGGCCGAGGCCCAGGATGGGGCTGAGGCCCAGGATGGGGCTTGGGCAGGGGATCATGCCGAGGCCTACGCATGGTCCAGGCCGCGAAGGCGCGTCTTTCCCTCGGCACGACGAGGGCTGTCGGCGTGTCGAGCCCGGCGTGTCGCGCTGGGCAGACGTTCGGGTAGGCCGGAGCGCTCGGACCGGGACCGGGACCGGGACCGGGGACCGGTGAGCCCGGTGAGCGTTGTCGACGTGAGGTTCCCACCGCCCGAGGCGTTGACCGGACGTTGACGATCGGCTGAGCGCCGACACCGGCGGGGCGGGTCCGCCGGGGACCGTTTGACTCCGCGTTGATGCTCGCCCGGCACCGTGGACCAGGTTGGACCACATCCTGTCGCGCATCCTGACAACCGGACGAAGCGAGCCGCATGCCGAGCATCCGTGATCATGTAGTCCCACGGGCACTCGAGGGTCGACCCGCCCCTCCCACACTTCCGGTGATCGCGGTCCCGCCGAGCCGGGCGCCATCCCGGCGCCGGGTGCTGATCGCCACCCCGGTGAGCCCCCGGCTGTCCATGCTGGCCGGCCCGTCAGGAGCCGCGACGCTGCTCCCCGAGCTCGCCGCGCGCCCGGCGGAGCTCGCTGCGGCGCTCGCCCGGCTGCGCCCGCACACCCTCGTCGTCGGCGCCAACGCGGTCGACGCCGAGGCGCTGGACAGCTGGGCCGCGGCCACCCGATCCGACAGTGCCGGCACCAACGACCGGGAAAGGGGCGACCCGGACAGGGGCGACCGGTCGCTGCTGCTGGTCCGCCGGGGCACCTCCCTGGCCGCCATCGACCTGGCCGCGGCGGCCCGGCTGGGGATCACCGTGCGCAACACCCCGGAGGTCAACGCCCGCCACGTCGCCCAGTTCATGATCGAAAAGCTGTTCGGCGCGGACGGCCCGCCGTCCCGGGTGCTGGGGCTGCTCGGTGCGGGCAACATCAACGGCCGGGTCGCCCGGGCCGGCGCCGCTCGCGGCCTGCGACTCGTGGTCTGCGCGCCCTCCCTCGTGACCGATCCCGCAGCCGCAGTCGCCTGGGCGCGCCGCCACGACCTGCCGGCCGAACTCGTCCACGTCGCCGCCGACGTGGCGGAAGTCGCGGGCGCGGCCGACGCGCTCGCCGTGGCCGTCCCGCTCGTCCACCGTGGGGGGTGGGCGACCGAGGGCATGATCGACGCGGACCGGCTGTCGGCGTTCGGCGGCTCGCGGCTCGTCAGCGTGAGCGAACCCGAGGTGTTCACCGAGAGCGCGCTGCTCGACGCCTACGACCGGCGTGACCTGTCCGTCGTGCTGGACAACGCCCCCCGGCTGCTCGCTCCGGTGCGGACGCTGCTGGCCACGCGGGTGGCGGGCGACGGCGGGTCGCCGCGCCCGGGGTTCACCCTGTGCTCGGCCGCGATGCGCACCCCCGCCTGCGACGCCGACCTCGACCAGGCGGTGCTCGCCGTCGTCGGCCGGGCCGATCTCGACGACCTGAGCGGCGCCGACCTGCTGACGCCCACCGACCGCCGGGTCGACGATGACCCGGCCCCTGAGGATCCCGCCGCCGGCGGCCACGGCGTGGTGGTCGTCGGCGGCGGGATCGTCGGCCTCACCACGGCCCTGCTGCTGCACGCACGGGGGCATCGCGACATCGCCGTGCTCGACGCGGCCCCGGCCGACCGGGCGGATCCCGGCAGCCAGGGAACGACGTTCGCGGGCACCAACGGGCGGCATCTGTCGGCGACCGAGTCGCTGCCACCCGCCGACCCGACGCGGGCGGACGTTCTCACGCGCGGCCCGGGCCAGCGCGGGTGGCGGCTGCGCGATCCTGCCGAGCTCACCCCCGCCGAGACCGCCTGGGCCGAGGCGTTCGCCCAGCGCGCCGACCAGCCTGGCCTGCACGCCACGGCGCAGGACCTGGCGATCGCACTGAACAGACTGGGGCTGCGCGGCTGGCAGCATCTGTTCGCCCGCGACGGCGGCGGTGACGGCTGGCTGGCCGGCCTGCGCCGCGACGCCCGGCTTGCCCGGATCTACCTGGGCGCCGCCGACCTCGACGCGGGTGAGCAGCTGCAGCGTGCCGCCGACACCGGCGCCGTCCGGCTGCCCGCGGCGACGTTGGGCCGCGAATGGCCGGGGCTCGCCACCGTGATACCGCTGCCGGGCGGCCCGCGGGAGATTACCGGCGCGGTCGAGGTGGATGGGTACGCCGTCAACATCCACGACCTCGCCACGGCGCTGGCCGGGCGCCTCGCCGCGCTCGGCATCGAGGTCAGGGCCGACACCCGGGTACGCCTGCTCACCTCGGACGCGGCCAGCACCGGGTCCGACTCCATCTCCGGCACTGGATCAACCTCCGGCTCCAGCACCCGCTCCGGGACCGGCGCCGCCACCGGCGTGCGGCTGAAGCTCGGCGACGGCGAGGTCCTCGACGCGGCCCGGGTCGTCGTCACCGTCGGCGGCCCGGCTCTGGCGGAGCTGTTCGGGGACACTGGCTGGCCCGGGGCCGGCGCCGTCAGCCAGGTGCTGGGAGTCTCGCTCACCCTGCCCAACCCGGGCCTGCGCCGGCCGGCGAAGATCCACGCCGGCGACCCACTCGGGGTGATGAACGTGACGCTGTCGCCGGACGGCACCCTCATCCACGTCAGCGCCGGCTTCGGCTACCTGGGCCTCGCCCACCGAAAGACGGCGCAGGCGGGGGTGGCGGAGCTTCGCGGAGTGGTCGAGCGGGCGGTCGCCGGCCTGTTCCCCACCCTCGTGGGCGCCGACGGGCGCCTCAAGATCCTCGACACCCGGTTCTGCGAGCGGCCGGCCACCCCGGATGGGCTACCGCTGGTGACCGCCCTCGAGGATCTGGGCGGCCGGGTCGTCGTCGCGGCGGGAACGAACGCGGGCGGCGCGGTACAGGCGCCCGCGCTGGCGCTGCTGGCCGCTGACCTGCTCACGAGCACCCCGCGATGCGCCGGTCTGGCGCTGGCCGGCGAGCGGATCGGTTTGCCGCGCGTCCCGGAGGAAGCTCCCCGCACGTCATAGTGGCGACGTTACGTGGCAGGCCTTCCCGTCGCCCGGCGCACTCGGCGACCGGCGCGTTATCGTCAAGCGATGTGAGGGTGCGCCCCGGTCTGCTGACCCGCCGGACCCGTCCACGAGGTCCGGCGGAACCGCCGGGGCACGGACAGGAGGCGACGACGGTGACCGACGAGGACGTGCGGGTGGTCCGCTGGTCACCGAGCCGCATGCGGGCTCGTCTGGACGATGTCATCGGCGTCTACAAGGCGGCCTTCCTCGACTATCACGAGGCCGACCCGGTCCGGGCCGCCCGCGACCGGGCGCTGCACGCACGCCGCCACTTCGAGCGCCCCGAGCTGCGCGCCGTCGCCGCCGTCACCGCCGACGACGCCCTCGTCGGCATCACCTACGCGCTGCCCGGCCAGAGGGGCCAGTGGTGGCACGATGTCGTGGTCGACGCGCTCACGGCCGTCTCCGCGCCCGCGGCCGCGCACTGGCTCGGCGACTGCCTGGAGGTCGTGGAGCTGCACGTGCTGCCCGCGTACCAGGGCCGCACGCTCGGCCGACAGCTGCTGCGGGAGCTGCTGCGCGACGCGCCGTACCGGACGGCCGCGCTGTCGGCGCTGGAGCCCGCCGGCAGCCGGGCCCGCCGGCTGTACGAGAGCGAGGGCTTCGTCCCGCTGCTGTCGGACTTCCAGTTCCCGGGCACCCTGACGCCGTACGCGGTGCTCGGCAAGGAGCTGCCCGCGGTGCCCACGGCGACCAATCCGGGGGACGGCCGCGAGGCAGGCGCCGGCCAGCCCGAGCCCGTGCGTTGATGGCCGCCCGCCCGGCGTCGACGGCGTCCGGGGCGGCACGGGCGCAGCACCGGGACAGACCTGGCGAACCGTCTGTCCGGCGTCCGCCGGACTGGGCGTGGCTGCTGGTGGCGGCGACCGTGGCGGTCGAGATCCCCTACCCGCTGCTGCATGGCTCGGCGCTGGCCGTGCTGACGATCGCCACGGTGATCATCCTCCTGCTCGCGTCAGTGGTACACGCGGCGGCTACCCGCGGGCCGCGCTGGACGGCGTCCTACCTGGTCGTGACGATCGGCACGGGGCTGGCGGTGGAGGCGCTCGGGGTCCACACGGGCGTTCCGTTCGGCCGGTACTCCTACGCGCACACGCTCGGGCTGCGGGTGTTCGGCGTCACCGCGCTGGTGCCGCTGGCCTGGGCGATGATGGCCTACCCCGCCTATGTGCTGGCCCGCCGCCATGAGCGCACGCCGGACCGCGCGGCGCTGCTCGGCGGTCTCGTGCTGGCCACCTGGGACCTGTTTCTCGATCCGCAGATGGTCGCCGCGGGGCACTGGCGGTGGTCCGGCCCCGGCCCCGCTCTCAACGGCATCCCGCTGTCGAACTTCCTCGGCTGGCTGCTCGTCGGCACCGTTCTGACCGGTGCCCTGCTCGCGCTGCCCGACCGGGACCGGCTCGAGCCGCGTGACGAGCGCATCCCACTGGCGCTGCTGCTGTGGACATACCTGTCCGCGGTGCTCGCGAACGCGGCCTTCTTCGGCCGCCCCGGCGTCGCCCTGACCGGCGGCCTGGCGATGGGCGCGGTCCTGGTCGCCGGGCTGCGGACCTGGCGCGGCGAGCGGTCGGACGGTCGGTGACACGACTGGCGGGGGCAGCGGGGCGCTGCTGGACGGTGGCGGTGCGAGCGGCGGCGGTCGGGTCGGCGGCGGTCGCCGCGCACGCGGTGGTCAACACGCGGCTGCTGCGGGTGGCGCCGCCGGCACGGACCGTCCCCGAACGGGTGTCGGTGATCCTTCCCGTCCGCGACGAGGCCGCGCGGCTCGACGGCTGCCTCGACGCGCTGCTCGCCACCGAACGGGTGCCCGACCTGGAGATCATCGTCTACGACGACGGGTCCACCGACGCCACCGCGGGCATCCTCGCCGACTGGGCGCGCCGCGACCGGCGGATCGTCGCACTGCGCGGCGGTGAGCTGCCGCCCGGCTGGCTCGGCAAGCCGCACGCCTGCGCGCAGGGCGCCGCCTGGGCGACCGGCTCGGCGCTGGTCTTCGTCGACGCGGACGTGCTCGTCGCCCCCGACGGTCTCGCCCGGGCCGTGTCGCTGCTGCGGGACAGCGGGCTGGACCTGGTCTCGCCGTATCCGTGCCAGGAGGCGGACAGTCTCGCCGAGCGGCTCGTCCAGCCGCTGCTGGCCTGGTCGTGGCTGGCGCTGCTGCCACTGCGGGTCGCCGAGCGCTCCGCGCGCCCGTCGCTGTCGGCCGCGGGCGGCCAGTTCCTGTGCGTGGACGCGACGGCGTACCGCCGGGCCGGCGGGCACGCGGGGGTGCGCACGCAGATCCTCGAGGACATCGCGCTGCTGCGGGCGATCAAACGCGCCGGTGGCCGCGGTGTCGTCGTCGACGGCACCGATCTGGCCCTGAACCGGATGTACACCGACTGGCCCTCGCTGCGCGACGGTTACGCCAAGTCCCTGGCCGCCGCGGCCGGGGACAGCGCCGTGGGTTCCGCCGCGCAGGTCGGCCTGCTGTGGTGGCTGTTCGTGCTGCCCGCCCTCGCCGCGCTGCGCGGGCGGCGGGCCGGGCTGGTGGGCTACCTGGCCGGGGTCGCCGGCCGGCTGGTCGCCGCGCGGCGCACCGGTGCCCGGACCTGGCCGGACGCGGCGGCCCACCCCGCCTCGGTCGTCCTTGTCAGCTATCTGACCGCGTTGTCCTGGTGGCGCCGCCGCCGTGGCATCGCCACCTGGAAGGGCAGGCCCGTCGCACCCGGCCGGGCCGCCGCCACCGGCCGGGCCATCGCAACCAGCCGGGCGGTGGCGTCGTAGAGTCGTCGCCGTGGCCCGGGTGGTGGTGATCGGCGCCGGGATGGGTGGCCTCGCCACCGCCGCCCGCCTCGCCGCGGTCGGCCATGACGTCACCGTCTGCGAGCAGTCGTCGCAGATCGGCGGGAAGCTCGGCTGGTGCGAGCGGGGCGGGTTCGGGTTCGACACCGGGCCGTCGCTGCTGACCATGCCCGGTGTGTTCGAGGATCTGTTCGCCGCGACCGGCGGCCCGCTGCGCGACACGCTGGCCCCGCGCCGCCTCGACCCGATCGCCACCTACCGGTTCGCCGACGGCACGCGGCTCGCCGCACACGCCGACGACGACGCCTTCGCCGCCGAGCTCGACGCCCGCCTCGGCACCGGCGCGGGCGCCGACTGGAGGCGCCTGGCCGCCCGGGCCGCGCGCGTGTTCGACGCCGCCGAGGGGCCGTTCCTGTCCAGCCCGGTGCGGCCCACGGGTCTCGCCCGCCTCGCCTGGTCCTCGCCCGGCGACATCGCGGCCGTCGCACCGGGGCGCAGCCTGCGCCACCTGGGTCTGCATCTGCTGCGCGACCCCCGCCTGCGCCAGCTCCTCGACCGCTACGCGACCTATTCCGGCTCCGATCCACGCCGCGCGCCGGCCGCGCTGGTCTCGGTCGTCCACGCGGAGCGCCGGTTCGGGGCCTGGTACCTGCCGGGCGGCCTCTACCGGCTGGGGCTGGCGGTCGCCGACCGCGCGACCGGCCGCGGCGCCCGCCTCCTGCTGGACACGCGGGTCCTGAAGGTCACCCGCACGCCCGGTGGCCGGGTGGACGGGGTGCGTCTCGCCGACGGCCAGCTCCTGCCCGCCGACATCGTCGTGGCGGATGTCGACGCGGCCGCGCTCTACGGGCGGCTCGTCCAGGACGCTGCGGGCCGGCGCCGGGTGCGACGGGTGACGCGGTCGATGTCCGGCTTCGTGCTGCTGCTGGCCGTCTCGGGGCGCACCCCCGGGCTCGGGCACCACACCGTGACCTTCCCGGCGGACTACGACGGGGAGTTCGACGCCGTCTTCGGCGGCCGCCTGGCCGACGACCCGGCGATCTACGTGAGCGCTCCGGACGACCCGGCGTGCGCCCCACCAGGCGACGAGGCCTGGTTCGTCCTGGTCAACGCGGCCCCCCACGTCCCCGCCGACACCGACACCGACACCGACACCGGCACCGGCGCCGGCGCCGTGGCGTCCGGCCTGGACTGGGACCGACCGGGGCTGGCCGACGGCTACGCACGCCATCTGCTCGACCTGCTGGCCGCCCGCGGCCTGGACGTCCGCGGGCGGCTGCGCTGGTCCGAGACGATCACCCCCGCCGACCTGGAGCGGCGCACCGGAGCGGTCGGCGGGTCGATCTACGGGAGCTCGTCGAACGGCACGCGTGCCGCGTTCCTGCGCCCGCCGAACGCGACCCGCGTCCCGGGCCTGTTCCACGTCGGCGGCTCCGCGCATCCCGGCGGCGGCCTGCCCCTGGTCGTCCTGTCCGCGGCCATCGTGGCCGACCTCGTCGGCCCCGCCTGAGATCATCGCGGTGGGCTGAGTGCCGCCCGGACCGTCCGCCCGAGCTGCCCGAGCCCGACCGTGCACACCGCGACCGTCGCCGCCGTCGCGATGGTCGCGCCGATGCCCGCGAGACCTGGCACCAGCCCAGCCCCGGCAAGCCCGAACGCCGCCACGATCATCCGGGTGGGCCGTTCCCCGACGGTCACCACGCCGATCTCGCCGAACCCGGCATTGCCGGCCCGCGCCCGCAGGTACTCCAGCAGCCACAGCGCGCACCCGGCGGCGACCAGCGGCCCGCCTGGCGCGCCGAGACACCACAGCGCCACCAGCAGCAGCATGTCCCCGCAGCGGTCCGCGACGGAGTCCAGCACGTAGCCCCAGGGCCCGGCCCGGTCCGTCAGGACCGCCACGGCCCCGTCGACGCTGTCCGCGATCCCCCCGACGACCAGCGCCACGACCCCGAGCAGCGGCCAGCGCCCGCCCGCCGCGGCCGCGGGCACGGCCAGCCCGGTGATCACCACGCCGGCCGCCGTCACCGCCGAGGGCGCCACCCGGGCCGCCGCCAGCGGGCTCGCCAGCCAGTGGACGAAGATCAGCCAGGCACGGACCAGCCACAGCCCGTCACGGGGGTCGTAGCCTCCGTGCAGCCGCGCCCAGCGCGCGAGGTAGCTGTCGCGATCGGGTACCGGGGTGCGCACGCCGTCCATCGTGCCCGCCTCCACGGCGTCGCCCGTCGCGATCGCTCTCGCGAGGGCGGGCGCGCGTCGTAGAGTCGCGTGGTCCGGCGCTGGGGCCGAGTCGGGACACCGCGAGGCAGGGCCGGCGGTGGGCGGCGGACGGTGGCGGGCGACGGGCGGCGGATTCCGTACAGGCGGGAGCGGCATGACCGAGCAGGCGAACGGCGTGGTGGAGACCCTCGACGACCTGGACCCGGCGGCGGCGTTCGCCCCGCATCGCGATCAGGTGATCCTCGCGGTGCGGATCGCCCCGGTGTTCAACACGCTCGACCTCGGCCTGGTCTCCACCGTGATCGACGCGGCCAACCGGGCCGGGTTCGCACTCGTGCGCGAGCAGACCTTCCGCGACGAGTGGCTCCTGTGCGTGTTCGACGCCTACGACGGCGAGCACGACCACAAACCCACCGCTGGCGCCGAGGGCTGAGCGGGCCGGCGCGCGCTGGCAGAGAAGGGCGTGAGGGAAGATCAGGGTCTCGCTAGCGGACGGCCTGGAAGATCTCCCGGGTGGCGCTGGAGCGGTTGAGGGTGATGAAGTGCAGGCCAGGCGCCCCGCCTTCGAGTAGGCGCCGGGACAGGTCGGTCGCCACCTCGACGCCGACCGCCCGCACCGCCGCCGGATCGTCCGCGACCGCCTCCAGCCGGGTGGTGAGCGCGAGGGGCAGTGCCGCGCCGGACAGCTGCGCCATGCGGACGATCTGCGCGACGTTCGTCACCGGCATGATCCCCGGGATGATCGGCTTGTAGCAGCCGAGTGCCCGGACCCGGTCGACGAGGCGGAAGTAGTCGTCCGCGCCGAAGAAGAACTGGGTGATGGCGTAGTCGGCGCCGGCGTCGAACTTGCCGACGAGGAAGCGCGCGTCGGAATCGAGGTCGGCCGAGCGGGGGTGCTTGTCCGGGAACGCGGCGACGCCGACGCAGAAGTCGCCGACCGAGCGCACCAGCCGCACCAGCTCGTCGGCGTGCGACAGGCCACGGGGATGCGCCGCCCAGGTGCCCTGCGGGTCACCCGGCGGGTCGCCGCGCAGCGCCAGCACGTTGCGCACCCCTGCGCCGGCATAGTTGCCGATCACCTGGCGCAGCTCGGCGACGGAGTGGTTGACCGCGGTGAGGTGCGCGATCGGGGTGAGCGTGGTCTCGGTGGCGATGCGCTCGGTGACCCGGATCGTGCCGTCCCGGGTGGAGCCGCCGGCGCCGTAGGTCACCGAGACGAACGACGGGCGCAGCGCCTCGATCTGACGCAGCGCCGTCCACAGGTGGCGCTCACCGTCGGCGGTCTTCGGGGGGAAGAACTCGAAGGAGAACGACGGCACGCCGGAGGCGAGGTACTCGGCCATGGTCGTCGGTTTCGCGCTCACAGTGGGGACCGCCGTCATGTCATGAGAGTAGCCCGACAGGGACCACACCTTCGGACGGCACCCTCGGACAACCTGGCGCGATCGGTGCGAACGATCGCCGGCCGGGTCGTGCCGGCATCAGATGGGCAGCGGCCCCACCGGCGTGGTCAGGCCGACCCGCACCCGCCCGGAGACCGTCCGGGTGACAACCTGACGGCCCGCGCCCGGCACCGGCGTGAGCCCCAGGTCGACCCCGCGCGGATCGCCGGCCTCGACCTGCACGTCGTAGTCGGCGTCGGCGAGCATGACCGTGACCAGGCCCGACTCGCTCTGGGCGTGCACCGCACCCGGCGGCTCGGCGAACTGCAGGGTGACGTCACCACCCCGGCTGCGGGCGGCGACGGGGCCCGCGCCGAGCTCGCGGCCGGCGATCGTGCCGTCCTGGGTGACCAGCGACAGCTCACCCCCGAAGCCCCACAGGGTGATCTCTCCGGTAAGCACCTCGGCGCGCACCCGGGTGCCGGGCGGCACGGTGAGCCGGACCCGCACCTCGCTGCGCTGCCCGTCGATGCGCAACCGGGTGCCCGCGACGGTCACCCGAGGGGCGGCGCGCCCCGGCCGGCGGCGCACGGTGAGCGCGACGCGCACGCCCGCGCGGTCGCGCTCGGACACCTCGACCCGGCCCGCTGCCACCATGACCTCGACGGCGTCGATACCGTCGACGGTGTGGACCAGCTCGGCGGGCGGCAGCCGCAACAGGGAGAGTCCGCCTACCGCGGCGGCCAGCAGCACGGCGGCGACCACGACGACGGCGGTGTCGAACACGGGCACACCGCACGGTACCCCGGTCGGCCGTGACGGAGCCGGGGCCGCGGGTGTCGGCCGTGCTGCGCCGGTTCGCCCGGGCGCGGGGCGAGGCCCTGCGCTCGATCGACCCCGATCTCGCCCCCTTCGTGCAGCTCGCCGAGGACGTGCTGGTCAACGGCGGCAAGCGGGTGCGGCCGGCGTTCTGCTACTGGGGCTGGCGCGGCGCGGGCGGCGCGGACTGTGACGAGATCGTCGCGGCGGCGGCCTCCCTGGAGGTGCTGCACGCCTGCGCGCTCGTGCACGACGACGTCATGGACGACTCGGACCTGCGCCGCGGCCGGCCGAGCGCGCACCGACACCTGGCCAGCCTGCACCGCGCCCACGACCGTCCCGGCGATCCCGCCGCCTTCGGCCGCTCGGCCGCGATCCTGCTCGGCGACCTGTTCCTGACCTGGGCCGACGACCTGCTCATGGCCAGCGGTCTCGCCCCCGGTGCGCTCGCGCGGGCCTGGCCGACCTACGCCCGGATGCGCGCCGAACTCGTCGCCGGGCAGTACCTCGACCTGACCTGCCGGCTGCTCGACGCCTCGGGCCGGGTGGCCGCGGACCCGGCGCGGGTGGCGCTGATCGCCCGCTACAAGACGGCGGGCTACACCGTCATCCGCCCGTTGCAGCTCGGCGCGCTGCTCGCCGGGGTCCGGCCGGGCCTGCTGGACGCCTACGCGGCGTTCGGCGGGCCGCTCGGTGCGGCGTTCCAGCTACGCGACGACGTCCTGGGGGTGTTCGGTGATCCGGCGGTGACCGGCAAGCCGGCCGGCGAGGACCTGCGCGACGGCCGGCCCAACGCACTGCTGACGCTGGCCCTGCGCCACGCCGATCCGCGGACGGCGGCCCGGCTGCGTGCGCTTGTCGACGCCCCGGTGACCCCGGCGGCGCTCGCCCGGGCCCGAGAGCTGATCATCGCCAGCGGCGCCCTCGCGCTGGCTGAGGAGCGTATCGCCGCGGACACCGCCCGGGCCCTGGCCGCCCTGGGGGACGCCGGTCTCGACGACACCGTCCGCGCCGCCCTCACCCGGCTCGCCACAGCCGCCACCGCCCGGGCACAGTGACCTGACCAGGCACAGTGACCTGACCAGGCACTGACCTGACCGGGCATGGAGAGCTGACCCGGCACGGGAAGCTGACCGGGCACGATGAGCGGGACAGGGAGGCGGGTGGCTGATGCGTACGGTGGACGGCCCGACGGACCATGTCGTCATCGTCGGTGCGGGGTTCGCCGGGTTGTCGGCGGCGCTGCGCCTGGCCGGCGCGGGTCGGCGGGTGACGGTGCTCGAGCGGGAGGCGGTGCCCGGCGGGCGCGCGGGCACGCTCACGCTCGGCGGCTACCGGTTCGACACCGGGCCGACGGTGCTGACCATGCCCGAGCTGATCGCCGACGCCCTGGACTGCGTCGGCGAGGATCTCGACCGCTGGCTGACACTCACCCGCCTCGACCCGATGTACCGGGCGTTCTTCGCCGACGGCTCGTCGCTGGACGTGCGCGCTGATCCCGCCGACACCGCCGCGGAGATTCGGGCGCTGTGCGGTCCGGCGGAGGCGGCCGGCTTCGAGCGCTTCGTCGCCCTGGTGACCGAGATGTTCCGCACCCAGCTGACCACGTTCATCGACGCGCAGGTCGACTCGCCGCTCGCGCTGCTGCGCCCGCAGCTCGCCCGGCTCGTGGCGCTCGGCGGCTTCCGCCGGCTCGCCCCGGTCGTCCGGCACTACCTGCGCGACCCGCGCACGCAGCGGATGTTCTCCTTCCAGGCGATGTACGCGGGCCTCGCCCCGCACGACGCGCTGGCCCTCTACGCCGTCATCTCGTACATGGACTGCGTCGCCGGGGTGTACCACCCGACCGGTGGGATGCATGCGGTCGCCGAGGCGCTGGCCGGGGCGGCGGCCAAGCACGGCGTCACCCTGCGCTACGAGACGACAGTGTCGCGGGTGGAGGTGCGCGGTGGGCGGGCGGTGGCCGTGCACACCACCGCCGGCGAGCGGATCCCGGCGGACGTCGTGGTGCTCAACCCGGATCTGCCGATCGCCTACGCCGACCTGCTGCCACCGGCGGTGGCGCCCGCCCGGCTGCGCCGCCTGCGCTACTCGCCGTCCTGCTTCCTGCTGCTCGCCGGGGCCCGGGTGGACTACCCGCACACCGCCCACCACACCATCCACTTCGGCGGGGCCTGGCGGCGCACGTTCCGGGAGATCATCGACCGCGGGGAGCTGATGAGCGATCCGTCGTTCCTGGTCAGCACGCCCTCGCGCAGCGAGCCGGCGATGGCGCCGGCGGGTCGGCACTCCTACTACGTGCTGTTCCCGACGCCGAACCTCACCGCACCACTGGACTGGTCGGTGCTGCGCGGGCGTTATCGCGACGAGGTCGTCGCCACCTGCGAGCGCCACGGCTACCGCGGGTTCGGCGACGCCATCGAGGTGGAGGACGTGACGACCCCGGCGGACTGGCGGGCCCGCGGGATGGCGGCCGGCGCGCCGTTCGCCGCCGCGCACACCTTCCGCCAGACCGGCCCGTTCCGCCCGGCGAACATGGCGCCCGGCCTCGCGAACGTCGTGTTCGCTGGCAGCGGGACCCGGCCGGGCGTCGGGGTGCCGATGGTGCTCGTCTCCGGGCGGCTCGCCGCGGAGCGGATCCTCGGGCGAGATCGTCGTCACCGTTCGCGCGCGCTGGGCTGACGATCGTCGAGGCGAATCGTAAAGTTCCTGAACAGCGACTTAGAAGTGGCTTCGGACCGAGCCGTGCCTAGTCCTTTGGTCCCCCGTTTCGCGATGCGGCTGGGAGAATGCCGTCATGGACGAAGGGCACAGCCCGGCCGGCCTCGCCGTCCCGGACACGACCACGGACGCCGCCCTGCTCGAGCGCGCCCTGTTCGAGATCAAGAAGGTGATCGTCGGCCAGGACCGGATGATCGAGCGGATGCTCGTCGCGCTGCTTGCCCGCGGGCACTGCCTGCTGGAGGGCGTGCCCGGCGTGGCGAAGACGCTCGCGGTGCAGACACTGGCGACGGTGGTCGGCGGGTCGTTCGTCCGGATCCAGTTCACCAACGACCTCGTCCCCTCCGACATCGTCGGGGCGCGCATCTACCGGGCCACCCAGGAGGCGTTCGACGTCGAGCTCGGGCCGGTGTTCGCGAACTTCGTCCTCGCCGACGAGATCAACCGGGCACCCGCCAAGGTGCAGTCGGCGCTCCTGGAGATCATGTCGGAGAAGCAGGTCTCCCTCGGTGGCGTCACCCACCCGCTGCCGCGGCCGTTCCTGGTGCTGGCCACGCAGAACCCGATCGAGTCCGAGGGCGTCTACCCGCTGCCCGAGGCCCAGAGGGACCGGTTCCTGATGAAGGTCAACGTGCCGTACCCGAGCCCGGCCGAGGAGCTGGAGATCGTGCGGCGGATGGGCGTCTCGCCCCCCGCGCCCGAGCAGGTGCTCGGCCCGGACGCGCTGCGGCGCCTGCAGGAGCGGGCCGACGGCATGTTCGTCCACCATGCGATCATCGAGTACGCGGTCCGCCTGGTGCTCGCCACCCGCGCCCCGGCCGAGGCCGGGCTGCCGGAGCTCACCGGCCACCTCGCCTACGGCGCCTCCCCACGGGCCTCACTCGGCCTGGTGGCCGCCGCCCGCGCGCTCGGCCTGCTGCGCGGGCGCGACTACGTGGTGCCCGACGACGTCACCGCCGTCGCGATGGACGTGCTGCCGCACCGGCTCGTGCTGTCCTACGAGGCTCTCGCCGAGGGCCTGTCCGCCGACGCGATCACCGCCCGGGTGCTGGACGCGGTGGCGCCGCCCCAGGTCGCCCCGCGCCAGCAGAGCCCCTACCCCCAGCAGACACCCCACCTCACCGGCCCGCCGAGCGCCGGCTGGGGCGCGAACCCCCGCTCGGGCTTCCCGGAGTACCTCGACCGGGGCTCCACGCCGTGACCCCACCGCTCCGGCAGGCCGCTGGCACCCCCACCGGCGGCCCGGCCGGCGTCCCCGCGGGCGTCCCGGCCGCCTCGCCCGCGGCTGCGGCCCCGGGCACCGACCCGGCGGTGGAGCGGACGCTGCGCCGCCTCGAGCTGACCGTGCTGCGCCGCCTCGACGGCATGCTGCTCGGCGACCATCTCGGGCTGCTGCCCGGCCAGGGCAGCGAGAAGGCCGAGAGCCGGGAGTACACCGTCGGCGACGACGTCCGCCGGATGGACTGGGCCGTCACCGCCCGCACCACCGTCCCCCACGTGCACGACCTCATCGCCGACCGCGAGCTGGAGACCTGGGCCCTGGTCGACCTCACCGCCAGCACCGAGTTCGGCACCGGAGCCTGGGAGAAGCGCGACCTGGCGATCGCCGCGACCGCCGCCGTCGGCTTCCTGACCGCCCGCACCGGCAACCGCATGGGCGCCGTCGCGCTCACCCCGGCCGGCCCGCGCACGATCCCCGCGCGCCCCGGCCGGGCCGGCCTACGGGCACTGCTGCGGACCCTGCTCGCGATGCCCCGCGGCGCGCACTCCCACCCACCGCGGCGCCCCGACCCGGCGGCGGCCACCGACCTGGCCGGCGCCGTGCGCGGCCTGCTGCGCCCGCCGCGCCGGCGCGGGCTCGCCGTCGTCATCTCCGACTTCCAGTCCACCGACCTCGGCTGGGAGCGCCCGATCCGGGTGCTCGGGGCGCGCCACCAGGTGCTGGCCGTCGAGATTCTGGATCCGCTCGAGCTCGCCCTGCCGTCGGTCGGCCTGCTGCCCGTCGTCGACGCGGAGACCGGCGCCCGGTTCGAGGTGCCCACCTCGTCGCGGCGGCTGCGGAAGCGGTACGCGGCGGCCGCCGCGACCCACCGGCGCGAGGTCGGCCTCGCGCTGCGCCGGGCCGGCGCCGACCATCTCGTGCTGCGCACCGACTCCGACTGGCTGGTCGACGTCGTCCGCTTCGCCTCGGCGAACCGACGCGGCCGCGGCGCGGCGCGGCGCCCGCCGGTGCGGACGGGCGCCCGGTGAGCTTCCTCGCCGGCCACTGGCTGTGGCTGTACCTGGCGGTTGGTGCGCTGCTCGTCGCCTACATCGTGATGTCCGCGCGCCGCCGGGTGTACGCGGCGAGGCTCTCGTCGACATCGGTGCTCGCCTCGGTGCTGCCGCGGCGCCCCCAGTGGTGGCGCCGGCACGTGCCGGCCGCCCTGCTGCTGCTCACCCTCGCCGGGCTGGTGTTCTCGCTGGCCCGCCCGGCCCGCGCCGAGCGGGTCCCGCGGGAACGGGCGACGATCATCCTGGCGGTCGACGTGTCGAACTCGATGGCGGCCACCGACATCGCGCCGACCCGGCTGGAGGCCGCCAAGCAGGGCGCCGAGGCCTTCATCGACCGGCTCCCGCCACGGATCAACCTCGGCCTGGTCTCCTTCGCCGGCAGCGCCACCGTCCTGGTGCCGGCGTCGACCGACCGCGAGTCGGTGCGCGCGGGCATTCGCGGGCTGCAGCTCGGCCCGGCCACCGCGATCGGCGAGGGCGTCTTCGCCTCCCTGCAGGCGATCACCACCGCCAGTCATCGGCTCTCCGCCGCCGGGCAGAGCCCCCCGCCGGCCGCCGTCGTCCTGCTCTCCGACGGGGAGACCACCCGCGGCCGGCCGAACTCGCAGGCCATCGACGCGGCGAAGCGAGCCCGCGTACCCATCAACACCATCGCCTACGGCACCACCGGCGGCACCCTGGACGTCGGCGGCCAGGAGGTGCCCGTCCCCGTCAACGAGCAGGCCCTCCACGACATCGCCGACCAGACCGACGGCTCCTACCACCGCGCGACCAGCGGCGACGAACTACGCTCGGTCTACAAGGACCTGGGCAGCTCGATCGGCTACCGCACCGAGTACCGTGAGGTCACCACCTGGTTCCTGGGCCTGTCCCTGGCGCTGGGCTTCGCGGCAGCGGCGACATCGCTGGCCTTCACCTCCCGCCTGCCCTGAGCCTCCCCGCTCCGTCCGTCGCCTGCTCCGGCCTCTCGGCTTCGCCTGTCACCCATCGCGGGTCCGGCAGAGCGACCCCGTGCCCCGGCAGGGCTCGCCCGGCCCGGCCGGGCCGCTCCCGCGGACGACAGGCCGGCCCTATACGCTGCGGCGGCGTGAGAGAGCTCGACGCCGCCGGCATCCACGACCCAGGTCTGCGCGCGTCCTATGCCCGGGCCCGCGCCCTGCATGCCGCGCACGGCCGGACGTACTACCTGGCGACGCTGCTGCTGCCGGCGTGGAAGCGCCCGTATGTGCACGCCCTGTACGGCTTCGCCCGGCACGCCGACAACATCGTCGACGACGTCGACTCGTCGCTCACCGGCGCCGAGCGCGCCGACCTGCTGAGCGCGTGGGGCACCCGGTTCCTCGCAGCCCTGCGCGACGGCGCCCGCGCGGAGACCGTCGACGCCGGCCTCGCCACCGCCGCAGGCGCCACCCCCACGAACGCCACCCTCGCGAGGGACACCGTCGCGAGGGACACCGTCGCGACGGCGCCCGCGGAGGCTATGGGCACGGGCGGCATCGGCGCGGACGGCGGCGGGGTGTCGGTGCTGCCCGCGACGGTGGACACGATCCGCCGGTTCTCCCTCGACCCGGCCCATTTCGGCGCGTTCCTCGACTCGATGGCAATGGACCTGACCGTCGACGGCTACGCGACCTGGGATGATCTGTTCGTCTATATGCACGGCTCGGCGGCCGTCATCGGCCTGCAGATGGTGCCGGTGCTCGAGCCGGTCGACGACAGCGCGCTGCCCTACGCCCGCGACCTCGGAATCGCTTTCCAACTGGCCAACTTCATCCGGGACGTCGGTGAGGACCTGCGCCGCGGCCGCGTTTACCTGCCAGGGACCTCGATGGACCTGTTCGGCGTCACCCGGGAGCATCTGGCCGCCGGTGTGGTGGACGGCCCGGTCCGCCGGCTGCTCGCATTCGAGATCAGCAGGGCCCGGGAGTTGTTCCGCGCCGCCGAGCCCGGCATCCGACTGCTGCACCCCACCTCACGGGACTGCATGCGCACCGCGTTCGTGCTCTATCGCGCCATTCTCGACGAGGTGGAGCGGGCTGACTACCGCGTGCTCGAGCGTCGCGTGTCGGTAAGCGTCGGTCGGCGGCTCGCGGTGGCCGGCCCGGCGCTGGTCCGGGCCACCCGCTCCCACCGCCGCCATCGCCAGGACCAGCCCGGCCCGCCCCGCTGACGAGCCCCGCCACCCCACCAACCCACCGGCCCACCGGCCCACCGGCCCACCGGCCACCCGCCGACCCTGCCTACCCTGCCTGCCATTCCGACCCGCGCCGCTGACCAGCGTGAACGCCGTACAGCCAGGACACAGCTTGGTACCCGATGATTCGGGCGGGTGCCCCGCCAGCAGGCAGGCGTGTCGGCGCCGAGCTGGCCGGGCCCGGCGGCGGCGCCTCGGTTCCGCACCGGCTCGATCCCAACCCGCCCGGCCCGTGCGGCCATGGCGGTACGCGGACCGGTTACGGTGCACAGACCACATCCGTCTGCCCGGCGCGGCTGGCGGGACCGACTGGTGCGGAACCCACCCGGGTTCCGGGGCTCATGCCCGGGGGCACCCCGGAGCCGACGGGCCGCCCCCAGATGCGAACAGACGAGGAGGCCGGCGACGGTGGCCACCAGCTCGAGGGAACGACGGCAGCGCGAGCTCGCCGAGGCACGGGCGGCCCGGCAGGCCCAACGGCGCCGGGACGCGCATCGGCGCCGCCAGCAGCGGCTGGCGATCGTGGCAGGCTTCGTGACCGTCGTGGTCGCGGCGTCGGCGATCGCGGCGATCCTGCTCACCGGCAAGGACCACGACTCGGCCACCGCGAGCGCGCCCACCGGCTCGGCGGCAAGCCCCTCCGCCGCCGCGGCGGCCACCAGCAAGGTCGGGAAGTGCGTCTACACCGCGAACGGCGAGACGCCCGCCCGCAACGCCACCCTGCCCAAGCCCGCCAGCTCCGTCGACACCTCCCCCGCCACCATGGTGATCACCACCTCTGCCGGCACCATGACGGCGAGCCTGGACGCCGACAAGGCGCCCTGCACCGTCCACGCGCTGCGCACGCTGGCCGACGCCAAGTACTACGACGACACGGTCTGCCACCGCCAGACAGGCGGCCCCGAGGCCGGCATCTCCGTCCTGCAGTGCGGCGACCCCACCGGCACCGGCAGTGGCAGCCCCGGCTACGGCTACGCCAACGAGAACACCCAGGGCGTCACCTACGACCGCGGGATCCTCGCGATGGCACACAGTTCGCAGCCCGACAGCAACGGCAGTCAGTTCTTCATCAACTACGCCAGTCCGACGACGCAGGGCGCCGCCGCCCTCGCCGGTGGCTACACCGTCTTCGGCAAGATCATCAAGGGTCTGGACGTCCTCGACAAGCTGACCAAGCCCGGCATCGAGGGCGGCGGCTCCGACGGCGCCCCCGCCAGCAAGGCCAAGATCCTCTCCATTACCATCACCCAGGGCACCTGACCCTGGCAACCAGCCGGGCAGCCGGGCAGCCGGGCAGCCGGGCAATTCTGACCGTTTTGCCCGCTATGTTCCAGTGGTGCCGAGGGATATCCTCGGTTCCGAGGCCTAGGACGTGCTTATCCCTCGGCACGATGTCGCGCGGCACCGAGGAGCACGGACAGCATCCGTCTGACTTCGCACAGCACGGCGACCCATCGGCTGGGCCGCGTATGGGTTGCGATCGCGGTCAGCGCCAGGCGGCGGGCCGCGGGCGGCTCCGTGGTCGGCGTCCCCGTGACAGCCCCCGGCGTCTTCCCCGCTGGGGGAAGCGCCCCGGGGGACGGCGGCTGTGTGCGTGCTCGGACGGGACGGATCGGGCAGGAAACCCTGCCATCCGTGCACGGGCAGACGGGCAGGTCCTAGCCGCCCCAGCGGCGAATGGTGTCGATGCGAGCCTGGAGCTGGGCGGCGGTGGCCTGGCCGCTGGGGGGACCACCGCAGGAGCGCCGCAGCTCGGCATGGATCATTCCGTGCGGCTTGCCGGTGCGGTGGAAGTGGGCTCCGACCAGCCGGTTCAGCTCGCGGCGCAGCTCGCCGATGATCTCGTGCTTCGGGCGGATGGCCGGTTCGTCCGCAGCGGCGCCGCCGACTCGCGCGGCGGGCACCGCCGCACCCCCCTGCTCGGCAGCCCCGGCCCCCGCGGCAGGGGAGTTCCGAGCGGCGGCCTCGCGGCGGGCGGCGGCCTGCTGGGCGGCCTGTCGCTGCCGCAGCAGCACGGCGACCTGGTCGGGCTCCAGCAGGCCGGGCAGGCCCAGGAAGTCCTCCTCCTCCACCGAACCCGACGGCGCCGGGGTACCGAACTCGCCGCCATCGAAGATCACCCGGTCGAGGTGGGCAGACGAGCCGAGCGCGGTGAACAGGGTGTCGGGCTGATCGGGCGCGTCGCGGCGCCGGTTGGCCTCGCGCAGGGCGTCATCGTCGAAGGCGTCCGGGTCCTTCGGGGACTTCTCCAGCGCGTGATCGCGCTGGACCTCCATCTCTCCGGCGAGCGCCAGCAGGGTCGGGACGCTTGGCAGGAAGACCGACGCCGTCTCGCCGCGCCCGCGCCCGCGCACGAACCGGCCGATGGCCTGGGCGAAGAACAGCGGCGTGGAGGCGGAGGTCGCGTAGACGCCGACCGCGAGGCGGGGGACGTCCACGCCCTCACTGACCATCCGCACCGCCACCATCCAGCGGTCGGCCGAGGTGCGGAAGGCGGCGATCTTCGACGAGGCGGTCGGGTCGTCGGAGAGGATCAGCGTCGGCGACGTGCCGATGATGCGGGAGAGCAGGCCCGCGTAGGCCCGTGCCGTGGCGTGGTCGGTGGCGATGACCAGGCCGCCCGCGTCGGGAATGCCGCCCGCGCGCACCTGCGACAGGCGGGTGTCGGCGGCGGCCAGGACGGCGGGCATCCAGTCCCCGCCCGGGTCGAGGGCGGTGCGCCAGGCGGCGGCGGTCTGCTCGCCGTTGAGTGGCTCGCCGAGCCGGGCCGAGAGCTCCGCGCCGGCGCTCGTGCGCCACGACATCTCCCCCGAGTACGCGAGGAAGAGGACGGGGCGTACAACGCCGTCGCGCAGGGCGTCGGTGTAGCCGTAGGACGAGTCGGCGACGCTGCGCAGCACGCCGTCTGGGCCGGGTAGGTAGGTGACGAACGGGATCGGGTTGACGTCCGAGCGGAACGGCGTCCCGGTCAGGGCAAGCCGGCGGGCCGCCGGGGCGAACGCCTCGCGCACCGCCTCGCCCCAGGACAGGGCGTCTCCGGCATGGTGGATCTCGTCGAGGATAACGAGAGTGCGCCGCGCGCCGGTGCGCGCCCGGTGCAGCGCGGGATGGGCGGCGACCTGGGCGTAGGTGACCGCGACCCCCGTGTAGTCGGAGGATGTCGCGCCGGCGGAGTTGCGGAAGTCCGGGTCGAGGTCGATGCCGACCTCGGCGGCCGCCCCCGCCCACTGCCGCTTGAGGTGCTCGGTGGGGGCGACGACGGTGAGCCGGCTGATCTCGCCGGCGGAGAGCAGGTCGGCGGCGACCTTCAGGGCGAACGTCGTCTTGCCGGCGCCAGGCGTCGCGACCGCGAGAAAGTCCCGCGCGCCCGAGGCGGTGCGGGACCGGTACACGTCCAGCGCGGCGCGCTGCCACGCGCGCAGGGGAGGCGCGGGAGCTCCGGATCCGGGCTGGCGTGGATGTCGGTCGAGGGGTCCGGCTCTCACCCACTCACTGTAGAAGGCGACGGCCGCGGCGGGCGCGCGGCCCACCCATGTGCCACACGGACCACTTTTTCCCGGAACTGGTCCCGAAGGGACCACGGACAGTATGACCGTCTTATCTCACAGAGGGTTAAGCTCCATGGAGTCAACCGATTGACTTCGGAGGCCCCGATGCAGCTCACGACCGGTCCTTCGGCACCTTCTCGGACACCGGCGACCTCCGGCCCGCCATCAGACGCGGCCCGGACCGGTCGCGGCCAGGCGAGCCGAACGCCGAACGCGCGGCTGCGGCTGAGCCGGGAGGAGCGGGGCTGGTCGCAGGAACGCCTCGCTACCGAGATCCGCCGCTTCTCCGTCATCCACGAGGGTCGTGAGGCCGGGGTGACCGGAAACATGATCTGCAAGTGGGAGAAGGGCGACAAGAAACCGAGCCTGCGCTATCAGCGCCTGCTGCGCGCACTTTTCGGCCGGTCGTCGGTGGAACTCGGTTTCGTGGACGACGAGGCGCTCCCCCCCGGCAACCCGGCAATGCGCCCGGAAATGGGCAGGGGTATCTCCTCCGCCGGGGCCCCGGGAGCGTGCCCCGCCGGGCGCGAGGCGGCGCCCGGCGGCGCTCTGGTGCTGCGCACCGAGGCCGATGTCATAGACACGAATGGCATTCCGGTGGAGCGCCGCGACGTTCTTCGGCTGCTTGCCGCCGCCGGTGGTGTCGCCGTCGTGCCAATGGCCGCGGCGCCGGACTGTCCGCCCTGGGAGCGGCTCTCGGCGGCGCTGCGCCGGCGCGCCACAGCCACCCCGGAGCTCGCCGAGGAGCTCGGCCAGCGCACCGCCGGCCTGTACGGCCTCGAGGAACGGGTACCCGCGCGCGTTCTCATGCAGCGGGTCACCGAGCACCTCGGGCGGGTCACCCAGCTGCTGGAGTCCACCAACCGCTCATCGGTGCGCCGCTCGCTGACCACCACCGCCGGGGAGACCGCGGCGCTCGCCGGCTGGCTGGCCTTCGACATGAACGACCTGCCGGCGACGGTGGCCTACTACCGGGTCGCGATCGAGGCCGCTCGTGACGCCGACGACCACGGCCTGTGGGCGTGCGTCCTGGGCTACGAGAGCTACCAGACCGCGAGCCAGGGGCGCCACGACCAGGCCTGCGCGCTGCTCGGCGAGGCCCAGCGGCGGGCCGCGGGCGGCAGCACGGTGATGACCCGGGCGTGGCTCGCCGCCCGGGAGGCGGAGGAGCAGGCGGCCCGGGGCGAGGGGCGGGCGGCGCTCGCCGCGCTCGACCGGGCGCAGGACGCCTTCGAGCGCAGCGAGAGCGACGACGGCCGGGTATGGACGCAGTTCTTCGACCGCGGTCGGCTGGACGGGCTGAAAGTCACCACCTACACCCGCCTGCGCCGGCCGGCGGCGGCCTATGCCGCGGCCACCGAGGCGCTGCGGGCGGCCGGGCCCGGGGCCACCAAGAAGCGCTCGTTGTTGATGAGCGACATCGCCGAGGTGCACATCCAGCGCCGCGAGATCGAGGCGGCCTGCCACTTCGCGGCCGAGTCGCTCGCAATCGTCACCCAGACGGACTTCTCGCTCGGCCTCGCCCGCGTCCGCCGTACCCGCGAGCACCTGCGGCCCTGGCAGCACACGGCCGCCGTGCGCGACCTGGACGACCAGCTGCGCGCCCTGGTCTAGACAGGAAGGCCGCGCCGCCGTCTCCGGCGGCGCGGCCCGCAGTCCCCCGTTCCGACCCCTGCCCCTCGGCCGTCCTCACCCTCGGGCCGTCCTCACCCTCGGGCTCAGCCCCTGCCCCCAGGCGGCCCTGCCAGGACTCCCCGGATCCCAGGGTCAGCTCCGCACGGCGGGGGGAGCGGTCTCCGTGGTGATCCACGCCAGGTAGTCGGCGTGGCCCGCGACGATGGGGAGGGCGATGATCTCTGGATTGTCGTACGGGTGCAGGACGACGAGCCGCTCACGGAGCTCGTCGAATCGCTCGGTCGTGGTTTTCGCGAGACAGAGCCATTCGTCGGCCTGCTCGATCTCACCCTTCCAGCGGTAGATGCTGCGTATCGGTCCTAGTACCTGGGAGCAGGCAGCCAGCCGAGCCTCCACGAGCTCCCGCGCGATACGTTCCGCACCTTCCCGGGAGTCGATACTCACGATGACCTGTAGGTGACCCATGCGCACTCCCATCTGGAAACGGGGATACCTGCGATACTCTACATCGACGGGGCGCATGGGCCGTCGAATTTTCGGCGTCCAGAAGGGTCAACAGTATTCTTCTTCCGACATTCCACCTCTTATCCGCCCGGAACGGATCGGTATCGAGACCTGACGTTTACGGCGGGTGGATGCGGAGGGCACCTTCCGGGGTGGATGCGCCACGCTGAGCGCCAACCGGATCGACCGCGCGGCCGCCGATCACCCCTCGGCCAGGCGGTACCCAGGCGCGAAAAAGTGCATTCTCTGACAATGGATCGTCCGGTCACGGGCCGGTTATGCCGGGCCTCGACGCCCCGGACGTCATTCGCTCGGGAGCTACCCCGTTGGGGGTTATCCCGCATGGACCATGCGGTGTTCTCCCCGCCGGCCGGGCGGCAGGGTCAGCGCCGCGGCGCTTCGGAGGCCTCCGAGTCCGTACCGGCCCAGCCGGCCGTGTCCCGCTCCGCCCGGGGGTCCGGGGCGGCCGGAGGCTGCATCTGGCACACCCGGTAGCTGTCGTACACGCCGCCGACCCGGCGGACCGCACAGAGCACGCCGTCCAGCTGGTCGGGCCCGGTCACCTCGATGGTGAAGCGGGCGTGCGCCACCCTGTCCTCGGAGGTGGCCGTGGAGGCCGCGCGGACGGATACGGAGGTCTCGGAAAGGATCTCGGTGATGTCGGCGAGCAGCCCGTAGCGGTCGAACGCCTCGACGCCGATCTCCGCGGGGAACGTCGCGACGTCCGGCGCCGACCAGGTGGCCACCGTCAACCGCTCCCGATCGGCGCGTACCTCGGTGGCGTTCGCGCACTCGCGCCGGTGCAGCGAGACCGAGCTGCCATGCGTGGTGAGGCCGACGACGGCGTCGCCGGGCAGCGGCAGACAACATCGGGCCAGACGCACCTGCGTGTGAGTTCCCGTCCCGTCATCGACGACGGCGGCAAGACTCGGCGTCCCCCGGCGGGTGGCTCCCCGCTCCGCCCCCGTGCCCCGGGCACCGCGGGAGCGCCCCCGCCCCGCCACGCGCCGGGCACCGCTCCAGCTCCGCACGCCGTCGCCGGCGGGGACGTCGCCCGTTGCGGGGACACCAGCCGCCGCAGGGACGTCGGCCGTGGCAGGAACGTCGGCCGTGGCAGGAACGTCGGCCGTGGTGCGGACACCAGCCGTGGCGGGGGAACCAGGCGTGGCCGGGTCATCAGCCCTGGCGTCGCCGGTGGGATCCTCGACGAGGACGCCCGCAGCGCCGTGCGCGCCAGGCCGTGACAGGCCGCCGCTATGGGTCGTGGCGGCCCTCGCCGCGCCATCCCCGGCCGCCGTGGCCGGATAGGCGTCAGCCGGTACCAGGTGGGCCACTGAGCCGCGCTCCGCCACGACGGCACCCGGCCATCGTGCGTCCGCGGCCACGGCACCCGTCGCCGCGGCGGCGGCGGGATCGCCGGGCGCGGGACGGATGGTCGTACGATCACCGGCCGCGGGGCTGGCGGTCGCGGGACTGGCCGTCGCGGAGGTGGCGGCAGCGGCCGGAGCGTCGGCGGTCGGTGTCACCGTGGCGGCGAGGGCCGGGTCCGCGGGCACGGACGGGATCACCGGCGTGGCGGACGCGTCACGGCGCTGGCGGGCGAGACGGCGCCGGATGCGCACCCGTGCCCGCGACGTCCGCACGAAGCCCAGCCAGTCCTCGGACGGACCCGCGCCGGGCAGGTTCGAGGTCAGGATCTCGACGACGTCGCCGTTGCGCAGCCGGGTGTGCAGGGGGACGAGCCGGCCGTTGACGCGGGCGCCGATGGCCCGGTGCCCGACGTCGGTGTGCACCGCGTAGGCGACGTCGACCGGGGAGGACCTCGCCGGCAGGGCGATCATCCGGCCCTTCGGGGTGAAGGCCAGCACCTCGTCGGACTCCAGGTCGGACGACAGCGACTCCAGGAACTCGTCCGAGTCGACCGTGTCCTCCTGCCAGTCGAGCAGGCTGTGCAGCCAGGCCAGTCCCTCCAGGCGCGCGCCGTCGGCGCCGGGGCCGACCGGGCGGGCGACGATACCAGTCTCGGCCAGCCGGTGCATGGAGAGCGTGCGGATCTGGATGTCGATGCTGCGGCCGGCGTCGTCGACGACCGTGGTGTGCAGCGACTGGTACATGTTGAACTTCGGCGTGGCCACGAAGTCCCGCAGCCGACCCGGCACGGGGCGCCACAGCGCGTGGATCACGCCAAGCGCCGCGTAACAGTCCGTCACCTCGTCGACGAGGACGAGCACCCGGACGATGTCGGTGTAGTCCTGCGGCGCGCGAGCACGTTCCTGCGCCCGCTTGTAGATCGAGAACAGGTGGCTGGCACGGATGGCGACCTCGCCGTCGATGCGGGCGTCCCCGAGGCCGGCGCGCAGGCGCGTCACCATGGAGCCGACCGCGTCGGACCCGGCCTCGGCGGCGGTGAACTCGTCGACGATCGCGGCGGTACGGGCGTACTCGGCGGGGTGCAGCACGGCGAACGCCCGGTCCTCGAGCTCGCGCTTGATGACGCTGACGCCGAGCCGGTGCGCGAGCGGGGCGAGGATCTCGAGGGTGACGCGGGAGATCTTCACCTGCTTGGCCGGGGACATGAAATCCAGGGTGCGCATGTTGTGCAGCCGGTCGGCGATCTTGATGACGAGCACCCGGTAGTCCCGGGCGAGGGCGACGATCAGCTTGCGCAGCGTCTCGGCCTCGGCCGCCTCACCGAAGCGCATCTTGTCGAGCTTGGTGACGCCGTCGACGAGGTTGGCGACCTCGCCGCCGAACTCCTCGACGACGGAGTCCAACGTGTACCCGGTGTCCTCGACCGTGTCGTGCAGCAGGGCGGCGATCAGGGTGGTCGTGTCGACGCCGAGCTCGGCCAGGGCCGCGGTGACGGCGAGGGGATGGCTGATGTACGGGTCGCCGCTGCGGCGCATCTGGCCCGCGTGCAGCCGCTCGGCGACGCCGTAGGCGTGTACCAGGGCGGCGAGGTCGGCCCGGGGATGGTAGTCCCGATGGGCCTCGACGATGTCCCGCAGCTCGGGGGGCACCTGGGACATCCGCGGCGTCGCCATCCGCCGGGCCAGGTGCGCGAGGCGCACGCTCGCCTGCCGGGCCGCGGACAGGGCACGCGACGGGTCGTCGGCCGAATCCGCCCTGGACAGCGCCGGGGACAATCCGCCGCCGGGGGGCAGGCCGGCACCCACGATATCTGCATCCACGGCGCGCCCCCTTGTGTCCCGTTTAGACCGATACGCCCGAGGTGACGCGGAAACAGTCGTAGACCCCGTCCAGTGAGCGCACCGCGCTCAGGATGTTCCCGAGATGTTTCGCGTCCCCCATCTCGAAGGTGAACCGACTGACCGCGACCTGGTCACGGGTGGTCGCCACCGACGCGGACAGGATGTTCACGTGCCGGTCGGACAGCACCCGGGTGACGTCCGACAGCAGCTTGGTGCGGTGCTGCGCCTCCACCTGGATGACGGCGAGGAACACCGAACCCGACGACGGCGCCCACTCGACGTCGACGAGCCGGTCGTGCGGCCCGCCGCGCAGCCCGGTGAGGTTCGAGCAGTCGGTCCGGTGCACCGACACGCCCTTGCCCCGGGTGACGAACCCAGCGATCTCGTCGCCGGGCATCGGTGTGCAGCACCGGGCGAGCTTCGTCCACACGTCCGGCGCGCCGGTGACCAGGACGCCGGGCTCGCCGGTGGAGCGGCGCAGCGTGCGGATCGGCAGCTCGGTCTCGCCGACGTCCTCCTCGGCCCCCTCCGGGCCGCCCAGGCTCAGCAGCAGCTTCGACACCACCGACGCGGCGCTGACGTGGTTCTCCCCCACCGCCGCGTAGAGGCCAGCGACGTCGGTGTAGCGCATGTCCTTCGCGAGGCCCAGCAGCGCGTCGCCGCTCATCAGCCGGGACAGCGGCAGCCCGTGGCGGCGCATCGCCCGGCCGATCGCGTCCCGCCCGGTGGTGATCGCGTCCTCACGGCGCTCGCGCGCGTGCCACTGGCGGATCTTCGCGCGCGCCCGGGACGACCGGACGAACATCAGCCAGTCCTCGCTGGGCCCCGCCGAGTTCGCCCTGGAGGTGAAGACCTCGACGGTGTCGCCGTTGTCGAGCGAGGTGTCCAGCGCCGCGATCCGGCCGTTGATCCTCGCCCCCACGCAGTGGTGGCCGACGTCGGTGTGCACCGCGTAGGCGAAGTCCACCGGGGTCGAGCCTGCCGGCAGCGGGATGACGTCGCCCTTGGGGGTGAAGACGAAGACCTCGTCGGTCTCGGCGGCGAAGCGCAGGCTGTCGAGGAACTCGCCCGGGTCCGCGGTCTCGCGCTGCCAGTCGAGCACCTGGCGCAGCCAGGACATGAGGTCCGGCTCCGGGTTGCCGCGGCGGCGCGCCGACCGCGAGCCGCCTTCACCGGCGCCCACCGCCGACGCGCGCGCACCGACGCCGTCCTCCTTGTACTTCCAGTGCGCGGCGATGCCGTACTCGGCGCGATTGTGCATCGCATGCGTGCGGATCTGCAGCTCGACCGGCTTGCCTTCCGGCCCGATCACCGTCGTGTGCAGCGACTGGTACATGTTGAACTTGGGCATCGCGATGTAGTCCTTGAACCGGCCGGGGATCGGCTTCCAGTTCGCGTGGACATTACCCAAAGTCGCATAGCAGTCACGCACTGAGTCGACGAGGACACGGATGCCGACCAGGTCGTAGATGTCGTCGAACGACCGGCCGCGCACGACCATCTTCTGGTAGATCGAGTAGTAGTGCTTCGGGCGGCCGGAGACGACCGCCCGGATCCGGGCCTCACGCAGCCCGGCCTGCATCTGCCCGATCACCTCGGCCAGGTAGACGTCCCGGCTGGGCGCCCGGTCGGCGACGAGGCGGACGATCTCGTCGTAGCGCTTGGGGTACAGCGCCGCGAAGGCCAGGTCCTCGAGCTCCCACTTCAGCGAGTTCATCCCGAGGCGGTGCGCGAGCGGGGCGTAGACCTCCAGCGTCTCGCGCGCCTTGCGCTCCTGCTTGTGCTCGGGCAGGAAGCGCAGGGTGCGCATGTTGTGCAGCCGGTCGGCGAGCTTGACGACCAGTGCCCGCGGATCGCGGGCCATCGCGACGACCATCCGCCGGATCGTCTCCGCCTGCGCCGCCTCGCCGACCTTGACCCGGTTCAACTTGCTGACCGCGTCGACGATGAGCGCGATCTGGTCGCCGAAGGTCTCCCGGATCGCCTCCGGGGTCAGGGAGGTCTCCTCCAGGGTGTCGTGCAGGAGGGCGGCGGACAGGGTCGGCGTGTCCATGCCGAGGTCGGCGAGGATGCTCGCCACCGCGATGGGATGGGTGATGTACGGGTGCCCGGAGAAGCGGACCTGGCCCGAGTGCGCCGCGTCGGCGACCTCGAACGCCCGCTGCACCTGCGCGAGGTCGGCCCGTGGATGGTTCGCGAGCAGGCCACGCAGCACCGGGTCGAGCGCGGACGACGGCGTGGCCCGGTGGGTGGACAGCCGCGACAGCCGACCGCGCACGCGCCGCGGCAGCGGGGGCGACTCGTGCCCCAGCCGGGGAATCACCGGCGGGCCCTCATCAGCACCGGGGGTCGCGGGGACCGAAGCCGACGGCAACGCCGATGACGCCGACAACGCCGGCGCCGGTGCCGTGGAGCCCGAGGCCGTGGACGACGGCGAATCAGGCGATGGAGTAACGGGCGGCCCAGCCACCGGCGGGGTGGTGGGCGGCGGCGTGGTGGCCGAGGCGAGAGGGGCGGCGGGCAGCGTCTCGCGCGCGACCGGGCCCGACCCGTTCCTACCCGGACCTGCGGTTGGGCGCAAGGCATCCCCCGCCGGGCCCGACTCCCTGGTCGGGGCCGCGGCGGGCGACGACGCTCCGGTGGTCACCGGCGCTGCCTCAGGCACGGGCCGCTCCTGCGTGGGGGCTGGACAACCAGCCTAACGCCGACACGCGCGGATGCCTTCCGCGACCCCACCGCAAAACTGGTCAGATCGTTAGAAGAGTGACTATATCGACCGGTCCGAGGCGCTCCCGCCCGGCCAGGAACGACAGCTCCATCAGGACCGCGAAACCCACCACGTCGGCGCCGGCATCGGTGAGCAGGCCGTGCGCCGCCCGCGCCGTGCCGCCGGTGGCGAGCACGTCGTCGATCAGCAGGACCCGCTCGCCCGCCGCCACGGCGTCGGCGTGGATCTCGATGGTGGCGGTGCCGTACTCCAGGTCGTAGGTCGCGCCGCGGGTCGGGCCCGGCAGCTTCCCCTTCTTGCGGATGGGCACCAGGGCCGCGCCGACCCGGTCGGCCACCGGCGCGGCGAGCAGGAACCCCCGCGCCTCGATGCCGGCAATCGTGGTCGCGCCCCGCTCCCGGGCCACGTCCGCCAGTGCCCCGATCACCACGCCGAACGCGGTGGGCGACGACAGCAGTGGGGTGATGTCCTTGAACACGACTCCGGGCTGCGGCCAGTCCGGGATGTCCCGGATGTGGCCACGCAACACGTCGGCGGCCGCGTCGTTCGTGGCGGACCGCTCGGGTGCCGCCTCGCCGATGCTCGTCATCGTCCTGCTCATCCCACTTTCGGGCTAGTCCGGAGATTCTTCCTCCGGGCGCCCGGAATGACCGCGGCTGCGCCGTGGTCCCACCCGGGATACGCCCGGCTCACCGACGTTTCTTACCGCTCGGCCGCCCCCGCCGGCCGGGTTTGCGACCCCCGGCGCGTCGGGCCGCGGCCGCCGGCGGTGGCCGTCGGACGCCACCGCCAAGATTCGCCCCGGCGGGCACGGGTTCGCGCCCCGGCCGGTCGCCGGGGTCGGCCCCGCCATCGTGCTCCTCGGAATCGTCGGCGGAGGCCAGCGCCGTGCGGACCGCCGTCCCCGGGGCCGCCTCCGCGCCCACCGCCGCCGCGGCCGATCGCGCCCGGCGCGCCCGCTCCCGGGCGACCCGCGCGTCGAGGGCGACGACGTCCTGGTCACGACGGCGCAGGTCGACGAGCAGCGGCGTCGCGAAGAACAGCGACGAGTACGTGCCGGAGGCTATGCCGACGAACTGCGCGAGCGCGAGGTCCTTCAGCGTGCCGGCGCCCAGCAGCCCGGCGCCGACGAACAGCAGCGACGCCACCGGGATGAGGGCGATCAGCGAGGTGTTGAGCGAGCGGACCAGGGTCTCGTTCAGCGCGTCGTTCGTCGCCTCGGCATAGGTACGCCTGGTGGAGGTCGCCATCCCCGCCGTGTTCTCCCGCACCCGGTCGAACACCACCACGGTGTCATACAACGAGAACCCGAGGATGGTCAGGACGGCGATCACCGTGGACGGTGTCACCTCGAAACCGACCAACGAGTACACACCCATCGTGACGACGAGGTCGTGGATGAGCGCCGCCATCGCGGCCAGCGCCATCTTCCACTCGAACCGGATCGACAGGTAGAGCACCACGAGGATCAGGAAGACGACCAGGCCCTGGACCGCCTTCTTCGTGATCGTGGAACCCCACGAGGAGCCGACCGTCGACACCGCGATGTTGCGGTCCGGATCGCTGATCGAGAAGCGCTTGGCGAGCGCGTTCGTCAACGCGTCCGTCTGCTGGTCGGACAGGGTCCTGGTCTGGACACGGAACTGCTTGGACGTCTCCAACTGCTGGACGACGCTGTCGGACGGGTCGATCCCGACGCTGGACAGCGTCTCGTCGACCTGCTCGACGGTGCCACCGTTGCTGGGCAGCTGGAAGACCGCGCCGCCGGAGAACTCGATGCCGAGGCTGAAGCCCCGGAAGATCATGCTGATGACGCACACCGCGACGACGACACCGGACACGGCGTACCAGATCCGGCGGCGGCCGACGAAGTCCACGTGGAAGTCGCTGCGGTAGATCCGCGCGAGCAGTGCCATCTGTCAGCTCTCCCGCTTCTGCCCGGCCGGCGACGGCCGCTTGGCGAGCCGGGGGCGCCCAGGCGCCGGTGACGCGACCCCCGCCCGCCCACCGACGGACCTCGGGCTCAGGCCCGAGAACCTGCTGACCGAGAACAGTCTGCGCCGCACGAGCAGCGCCACCAGCGGCCGGGTGAAGATGAACATGATCAGTACGTCGCTGAGCGTCGACAGGCCCAGGGTGAAGGCGAATCCGCGCACCGAGCCGATCGAGAGGATGTAGAGAACGGCTGCCGCCAGGAACGAGACCGTGTCCGCGGACAACATCGTGCGCCGGGCAGCCGGCCACGCGCGGTCCGCCGAGGCGCGCACGGTCCGCCCGCCCTGCACCTCGTCCTTGATCCGTTCGAAGTAGACGACGAACGAGTCCGCCGTGACACCGATCGACACGATCAGACCGGCGATGCCGGCGAGCGTCAGCGTGAAGCCGATGGCGGCCCCGAGCAGCACCACCGAGGCGTAGATGATCCCGCCGGAGACGGCCAGCGAGGCCACCACGACGATCCCCAGCGCCCGGTAGTAGAGGAACGAGTAGGCGACCACCAGCAGCAGGCCGATCGCGCCTGCGAGCAGGCCGCCGTGCAGCGAGTCGCGGCCCAGGGTCGGCGAGATCGACTCCGCCTGGGATCGCTCGAAGGCCAGCGGCAGCGCGCCGTAGCGCAGGACGTTGGCGAGGTCCTCCGCGTCCGACTGGTTGAACGAGCCGGAGATCTGGGCGCTGCCGGCGATGCGCTCGTTGGTCTGCGGCGCCGACTGCACCACGCCGTCCAGCACGATCGCGACCTGCCTGCCGATCGTCCGCTCGGTGAGCTTGGTGAACTTGCCCTGGCCCGACCCGGTGAAGTCGACGTTGACGACCCACTGGCCGGTGTTGACGTTCGTCGCACCGCCGCTGCCCTGGAGTCCGGCGGAGGCCGTTTTGACGTCCGTACCGACGACGGAGGCGGGCATGAGCAGGTACTTGGTGGCCCCGTTACGGTCGCAGGCGGCGGTCCAGTCGGTGGGCCGGTCCGTGCTCACCGTCGACTGGCGCACGTCGGAGGCGGCGCAGGTCAGCGTGCTGTACTTCGCCACCACATCGGCGGGCGGGGTGTCGGCGGCGGTACCACCGGCCGCCCCCGACTGGGACGCGGCCGGTGCCGTCGGGGAGGCCGAGGCGGCGGGCGCGGTCGAGGCGGCCGGCGCGGCGGAGGCGCTGGGAGCCGGCGACGCGGACGCGGCGGGCGCGGCGGTGGCCGCCGTCACGGAGGAGCCGGCGGCGGTCGTCCGCGTGCCCGCGGCGGCGGCGAGCGCGACCGGCTGGGCGACCAGCCCGGAGCCGTCCCCCAGGTGGGCGCCGTCGCCCAGCGCGGCGGGGCGCTGGGAGGCTGACGGGCTGGCCGACGCGGACGGGCTCGGCGCGGCCGGAGTGGCCGTTCCCGCGCTACCTCCCGCACCTCCCGCACCTCCCGCGGCTGGCGTGGCGGTCGCGCCAGCGGCGGGCGTCGGCGCGACCGTGCCGCCGGCGGACGGTGCCGGCTTCGGGGCCGCAGCGGCGGGCGCGGCCGCCGCGGACTGGTAGACCTCGCGGAAACGCAGTTCGGCGGTCTGGCCGACCAGGTCGACGACGTCGTTGCGGCCGCGGCCGGGGACCGAGATCTCGATCTGGTTGCCGGTCCGGTGAACCTCGGACTCGGCGACGCCGAGCCCGTCGACCCGCTGGCGAATGATGTCCACGGCCTGGTTGATCGCGCCCGAGTCGACGGATCGGCCGGTGGTGGCCTTGGGAGTGAGGATCACACTGGTCCCACCCTGCAGGTCGAGACCGAGGCGGGGGGTCCAGTTGCCGGTCGCGGCCATCAGGCCGTAGAGGACGGCGAACAGTCCGACCATAATCCCCAGCCGGGTCCAGGCGGAGTTCCCCGCGGAAACCCGTGCCGAGCGGCGTGCCACGTGCGAGTCCCTTCCCTACGCACCGGCGGACCGGTGTTCGTGCGCCTCGACCGTTGCCCCGCGCCGGCGGAGCTCACCGTACCCGAACGATTGTCACCGAGGGTACGTTCCGAGCCTCCGGCAGTAACGCGGACGGCGGGCGCGGCGTCGCGTCAGAGTTCCTTGCGCGGCGGGTGACCCGCCTCCGAGTCCTTCCGCGGCGACATGCCGTCGCCGCCGTCCGCCTTCTCCCCGTCGCCACCGTCCGCGGCGCCCGGCCCACCGGCCTCCGCGGACGGGCCGGCGGCGGTCGCGCCGGGCGTCCCGTGGGCGCCGTCGGGCCGGTTCGCCTCGCCTGCCGCGTCGTGCTCCTCCTCGCCCTCGCCAGGACCCTCGTCATGGCCTTCGCCGTGCTCGGCGCCCTCCTGCCCGGAGGTGCTGACGATGCGGGCGATGGCACTGCGGGTGAACCGGCAGACGACGTCGGGCGCGATCTCCAGCAGCACGTCGCCGTCCTCGATCTCGACGACGGTGGCGTAGAGGCCGGCCGTGGTGATCACCAGCGCACCCGGCGCGAGCTTGGAGGCCTGCTCCTGCTGGGCCTTCGTCCGGCGCCGCTGCAACGAGACGATGTAGAAGACCCCGAGGATGAGAATCACCGGGAGGATGACGTTGCCGATCGATCCGCCTCCGCCGCTTCCAGCCGCCGTCGCGGCGCTCACGAGTCCGTGCACGTCCTGCCCTCCTGATGTGTTGCGGCGATCGTACGTATCGACCGGATGCCGCCGGTGGGCAGGGCCACACTGTCCGGTTCTGGGAGTGCCGATCCCGTGGCGAAGCCGCTCCGCGTGACGCGCCACGGTACGGCTCCCGCACGTGGAGGCACGAGGCGGCGAGCCTACTCCCCGTCCGGGAAGAGCACCGCCTGGCTGCGGCCGAGAGGCTCGCTGACCGGCTCGATGCCGAGGTGGGTGAAGGCCGCCGGAGTGGCCATCCGCCCGCGCGAGGTGCGGATCAGCAGGCCCGCCCGCAGCAGGAACGGCTCCGCCACGTCCTCCACGGTCTCCGGCTCCTCCCCCACCGACACGGCGAGCGTCGTGAGCCCCACCGGGCCGCCGCCGAACCTGCTGACCAGGGCCTCGAGTACGGCGCGGTCGAGGCGGTCCAGGCCGAGGGCGTCGACGTCGTAGACGCGCAGGGCCGCGGCGGCGATCTCCCGGGTGACCACGCCGTCGGCCCGCACCTCGGCGTAGTCGCGCACCCGGCGCAGCAGCCGGTTGGCGATGCGGGGCGTGCCCCGGGATCGGCCCGCGACCTCGGCCGCCCCGTCCTCGGTGAGGGTGACGCCGAGCAGGCCGGCGGAGCGGGTGAGCACCCGGGTCAGCTCGTCCGGGTCGTAGAAGTCCAGGTGGGCGGTGAAGCCGAACCGGTCGCGCAGGGGGCCCGTCAGCAGCCCTGACCGGGTCGTGGCACCGACCAGGGTGAAGGGTGCGACCTGCAGCGGGATCGCCGTCGCCCCCGGGCCCTTGCCGAGGATCACGTCGACGCGGAAGTCCTCCATCGCCGAGTAGAGCAGCTCCTCGGCAGGACGGGCGATGCGGTGGATCTCGTCGAGGAAGAGCACCTCACCGGGGGAGAGCGCGGTCAGGATCGCGACGAGATCACCCGCGCGCTCGATCGCCGGCCCGCTGGTCATCCGCAGCGGCGCCTCCAGCTCCTGCGCCATGATCATGGCGAGGCTGGTCTTGCCGAGACCGGGTGGCCCGGACAGCAGCACATGGTCCGGCGGGCGGCCCCGGGCCAAAGCTCCCTCCAGCATGATCGACAGCTGCTCGCGGACCTTGCGCTGGCCGACGAACTCGGCCAGCGTCCGCGGGCGCAGGCCTGCCTCGAAGGCGCGCTCCTCGGCGTTCGCGGCCGCCGACGCCAGCCCCTGCTCGCTCACCCGCGCCCCCGCGCCGGGATGCGCGGCACGCCGCCCGTCATCGCCGCAACACGGCCAGCGCGGCCCGCAACAGGGTGGCCGCGTCGGGCGCCGGCCTTCCCCCGGCGGACGCGGCGGCGGGACCATCCGCGGACCCGGCTTCTGTCTCGGCTTCGGGTTCGGCCAGAGCGGCGAGTGCCCGCCCCACCGCGTCCTCAGCCTCGCGGGCCGAGTAGCCGAGGCCGGCCAGCGCCTCCCGCACCGTGTCACCCACGGCACCGGCACCGGCACCGCTCCCGCCGGCCGCGCCGCCCGCCGCCGCGGCGGACCCGCGCGGCCCGGGCACGACAGCTCCGCCGCGCGGTGGGCCGAGCCGGTCACGAAGGTCCAGCACGATGCGCTGGGCGCCCTTGCGCCCGATCCCGGGCACCCGGGTGAGCAGTCCGAGGTCCTCCTCGGCGACCGCGCGGCGAACCGTGTCCGGATCGTGCACGCCGAGGACGGCCTGGGCGAGCTTCGGCCCGACGCCGGCGGCCGACTGGAGGATCTCGAAGACGTCCCGCGCGTCGGCATCGGCGAAGCCGTAGAGGGTCAGCTCGGTCTCCCGCACGACAAGGGTGGTGGCCAGGGTGGCCGGCTCTCCCACCCGCAGCCCCGCGAGCGTCACCGGTGTGCACTGGACCAGCAGGCCCACCCCGCCCACCTCGACCACCGCGGACAGCGGCCCAAGCGCCGCCACCGTGCCGGACAGCGACGCGATCACCGGGCCGCCCCGCCGGCGGCTCCGCCCGGACGGGCCACCCGCCTGCGCCCGGCAACCGTCTGCACACCGGCCGCACCCACGCCGGCCGCACCCACACTGGCCGAGCCCGCGCCGGCCGCACTCGCCTCCCGCAGCCGGGCGAGCGCCGGCCCGCGCCAGAGGTGGCACAGCGCCAGCGCCAGCGCGTCCGCCGCGTCGGCCGGGCGGGGAACCTCGCTCAGCCCGAGCAATCTACCAATCATGAAACCCACCTGGGCCTTGTCGGCCCGCCCGCTACCGGTGACCGCCGCCTTGACCTCGCTGGGGGTGTAGAGACCCACCGGCAGGCCCCGCCGGGCGGCCAGCATGATCGCCACCGCGCCGGCCTGCGCGGTGCCCATGACGGTGCGCACGTTGGCCTGGCTGAAGACCTTCTCGACGGCGACCGCCTCCGGACGGGTGCGATCCAGCCAGGCATCGATGCCGTCGGCGACCAGGCGCAGCCGCTCGGGCACCTCGACCCCCGCCGGCGTCCGCACCACGCCCACCTCGACCAGGCTGGCCCGCATCCCCACGGCACCGTCGACGACGCCCAGTCCGCACCGGGTCAGCCCCGGATCGACGCCCAGCACCCGCATCCACCCTCCCGATCACGCCGCGCGAGGGGCCTCTCCCGCCCGCGTGAACATCCGTTCGATGGTAGATCGAGACATGCAACGGGATATCCACGACACGCCCAACAGATCGCGCCGCGCGGGCGTCCGCCGGCCCGGCCCTGGTCAGCTGGTGACGAGCTCCATGACGTCGTCGGAGATGTAACCGTTGAACCAGACGTTCTGGACGTCGTCGAGATCCTCGACGGCCTCGACGAGCTTGAGCACCTTGGCCGCGGGCTCGGCGTCCAGCGAGACGCTCACGCTCGGCAGCCAGGAGATGTCCGCCGAGGAGACCTCGAGCCCGGCGTCGGCGGCCGCGACCCGCACGGCGTGCAGATCGGTCGCCTCGGAGATGACCTCGAAGGCGTCCCCGAGGTCGTTGACCTCCTCGGCGCCGGCGTCGAGCACGCCCAGCAGCACGTCGTCCTCGCTCAGCCCGTCGGTCTTGGTGACCAGGACCACACCCTTGCGGTTGAACAGGTACGACACCGAGCCGGGGTCGGCCACCGTCCCGCCGTTGCGGGTGATCGCCACGCGGACGTCCGAGGCCGCGCGGTTGCGGTTGTCCGTCAGGCACTCGACGAGGATCGCCACCCCGGAGGGGCCGTAGGCCTCATAGGTGATCGACTCGTAGGTCGCGCCACCGGCAAGCTCACCGGAACCGCGCTTGACCGCCCGGTCGATGTTGTCGTTCGGCACCGACTGCGACTTCGCCTTGGCGATGGCGTCCGCGAGCGTCGGGTTGCCCGCCGGGTCACCGCCGCCGGTCTTGGCGGCGACCTCGACCGTCTTGATCAGCTTGGCGAAGAGCTTGCCCCGCCGAGCGTCGATGACCGCCTTCTTGTGCTTGGTGGTCGCCCACTTGGAGTGACCGCTCATGTTCTGCCCCTCTTACCTGCGATCACCGACCGAACCCGGACGATCGCACGACGTCGACGAAAAGCCGATGAACCCGGGAGTCACCGGTCAGCTCGGGATGGAAGGCGGTGGCCAGCAGCGGGCCTTGGCGGACCGCCACCGGCGCCTCGGCGACACGTGCCAGCACCTCGACCGCGCCGCCCGCCTTTTCTACCCATGGTGCCCGGATGAAGACCGCGTGCACAGGCGGTCCCGGCACGCCGACGACGTCGAGGTCCGCCTCGAACGAGTCGACCTGCCGGCCGAAGGCGTTGCGCCGGACGACCACGTCCAGCCCGCCGATCAGCGCCTGATCCGGCCGGCCGTCCACGACGTCCCGCGCAAGCAGGATCATGCCAGCACAGGAGCCGAACACGGGCAAGCCCGCCGCGACCTTCTCGCGCAGCGGTTCCAACAGGTCGAACACCCGCAGCAGCCGGCCGATCGTGGTGGACTCCCCACCGGGCAGGATGAGCCCGTCCACACCAGCGAGCTCCGACGCGCGACGCACCGCCACCGGGTCCGCCCCGGCCTCGGTCAGCGCCCTCGCGTGCTCGCGGACGTCCCCCTGGAGCGCGAGGATGCCGATCCGCGGAACGCTCACCAGCCGCGGTCGGCGTAGCGCGCCGACGGCGGCAGTTCCGAGACGTTGATGCCGACCATCGCCTCGCCGAGCCCGCGCGAGACCTTCACCAGGACGTCCGGGTCGTTGAACATCGTCGTGGCCTCGACGATGGCCCGGGCGCGCCGCGCCGGGTCGCCGGACTTGAAGATGCCGGAGCCGACGAACACGCCGTCCGCGCCGAGCTGCATCATCAGGGCCGCGTCAGCCGGGGTGGCGATGCCGCCCGCGGTGAACAGCACGACGGGCAGCCGGCCGAGCCGGGCGACCTCGGCGACGAGCTCGACCGGGGCGCGCAGCTCCTTGGCCGCCGCGTACAGCTCCTCGGCCGGCAGCGCCGACAGCCTCCCGATCTCCGCGCGGATCGTCCGCATGTGCACGACCGCGTTGGACACCTCACCGGTGCCCGCCTCACCCTTGGAACGGATCATCGCCGCACCCTCGGCCACCCGGCGCAGGGCCTCGCCGAGGTTCGTCGCACCACAGACGAACGGCACGGTGAACGACCACTTGTCGATGTGGTGGTGCGGGTCGGCCGGGGTGAGCACCTCCGACTCGTCCACGTAGTCGACGCCGAGCACCTGCAGCACCTGGGCCTCGACGAAGTGCCCGATCCGCGCCTTGGCCATGACCGGGATGGACACCGCCGCGATGATTTCGGAGATCATGTCCGGGTCACTCATCCGGGCGACGCCGCCCTGGGCCCGGATATCGGCGGGCACCCGCTCCAGCGCCATCACCGCGACGGCGCCCGCGTCCTCGGCGATCCGCGCCTGTTCGGCGGTGACCACATCCATGATCACGCCGCCCTTGAGCATCTCCGCCATGCCGCGCTTGACGCGGGCGGTGCCCGCCTGCCGAGCGGAGTCGGCCGCCGGGCCGGCGGTGGAGGCGGTCTGGGCCTCGGACATGATGTGCCGTCGCTTTCGATCCAGTCGGGCGCCACAAGCGGGGGGCACGATCATGTCAGTGTGCCGCCATCCGCGGCACACTGACATGACAAGTACCCGGCCAGGTGAATCCCGTACGGGTGGGTCGGTACCCCATCGTACGGCGCGGGGCGGCCCGACCGGGCGGTCGCGGATCCCGCTGGGCGCAGGAACACCACCCTGTCTACGGAAAGTAGAACCTCCGCCCGCCACGCCCACCACAGCCCACCAGCCGCCGTCACCCCGGGGGCCGTCCGTCCGATATGACCGATTCGCCGGCCCGGCCCCGGATCGTGCCGAGGGATACTCACGCTTTTCGCGCCGCGCACCGCGAACATCCCTCGGCACCCTGCTCCGGCGGTGCCCATCCGGCGAGGCAGCTCAGGAGGCCAGGCCCGGCCGGTCGCCGTAGCCAAGCGGCCCGTCGCCGCCGTACGGCTCATCGCGGCCCAGTACGGCGTCGTCGCGGACGGGAAGCGCATCGTCGATCTCGAAGTAGCCGGGCGCGGGACGGCGGCCGGACAGGTGCAGGACACGGATCAGGCGGCGGCCGGACAGCGCGCGCAGATCGCGTACCGCATCGTTGTGGAACTGGCGGGCGAGCGCGACGCGGGCGGCCCCGGAGTCGACCGCGTGCAGCTCCGTCGGGAAACGCTGGCCGGCGGCCGCGACCTCCGCCGAGCGCAGCGACCTGCTCAGCGCGTTCTCGGCGAGCTCGACCCCGCTGTCGAGCGCGCCCCCGGCGAGCAGCGGCGGATAGCTGGCCCGGGCCCGCCCCGCACTGGCCGCCAGGTCCTCGAGCGCGCACCGTTCGGCGAGTTCCGCGGCCGCCTCCGCGCGCGCCACAAGCTGGGTGACCAGGCCGCCACGGGCGTCCGCCACCCGGGCGGCGAGCCGGTCCAGCCGCAACGCCAGCCAGGTCAGATAGGTCGCAACCGCCACCACGAGGGCGACCACCACCACGAGGACGCTCATCCCGCGCAGCGTAGTCAACGAACGAGGGTGACCTGGCTCGCGGTCCGGCGCCCAGGGCGAGCAAGGAGGAGCGGGGCCGAGCGGGACCCAGCAGGGCCGGGTGATGTCAGCCGGGGTCCACCGAGACCCGGCGGTCCCCGGAGACCATCTGGTAGATGCCGACGATGCGCGCGGCGATCGCGCGCCAGTCGTACGCCTCGACGACGGAGCGACCGCGTCGCACCAGCTCGGCGGCGCCGTCCGGATCGGTCAGCACCTCGGCGAGCACGGCGGCAAGCCGGCCGGGATCGCCGACCTCGAACAGCCGCCCGGCGCGACCGTCGTCGAGGACCCGGCGGAAGGCGTCGATGTCGCTGGCGACGACGGGAGTACCGGCCGCCATGGCCTCCAGCAGCACGATCCCGAAGCTCTCCTGGCCGGTGTTCGGGGCGCAGTACACCTGCCCGGAGGCGAACACCTTCGGCTTGTCGGCGTCCGAGACCAGCCCGATCAGGTCGACGCGGGACCGCAGGTCAGGATCGAGGCGCGCCCGCAGCCCGGCCGCGTCGCCGGGGCCGGCCACCAGCAGCCGGGCGTCCGCGACCCTGGCCAGCAGCGGCGGCATGGCGGCGAGCAGCACGTCGAGGCCCTTGCGCGGCTCGTCGATGCGGCCGAGGAAGGCGACCGTGGGCCGGCCGTCGCCGTAGCCGGGCAGCGGTCCGCCATCGGCGAAGCCGTCGACGGCGACGCCGTTGGGGATGAGGATCGCGTCGGCGCCGAGATGCTCCACGAGGGTGCGCCGGGCCGCCTCGGAGACGGCGATGCGGGCCCGCAGCTTCTCGAACGAGGGCTGCAGCGCGCCGTGCGCGGCGACCAGGAACCGCGAGCGCGGGTTGGCCGTGTGGAAGGTCGCCACGATCGGACCATCGGCGAGCATGCAGGCCAGCAGCCCGATGCTGGGCGCGGTCGGCTCGTGGACGTGCAGGACGTCGAAGTCGTGCTCGCGCAGCCACCGCCGGACCCGGGCGGCGGACACCGGTCCCATCAGCAGCCGTGCGACCGAGCCGTTGTAGCGGACGGGCAGGGCGCGCCCGGCATCCACCGCGTATGCCGGCAGCGTCCGCTCGTCGTCCACCGGGGTGATGACGGACACGTCGTGCCCCGCCGCGAGCAGCGTCTCGGCAAGGTCGCGGACGTGCACCTGGACGCCGCCCGGCACATCCCAGGTGTACGGGCAGGCGAGGCCGATCCTCACGGGTCCGCCCGATCCCCGCCGTGCGGAGGGGTCCGGGCGCGGCGACGGGGACGGGCGGGGGGATGCGACCGGCCAGGTGCGCTCACGACCCGTCGCGCCAGACCCGCTGGAGCATGTGCCAGTCGGCGGGGTGGGCGGCGATGCCGGCGGCGAACGCGTCGGCGAGCCCCTGGGTCATCGCCGGGACGTCGCTTCGCGGCACGGCCGGGTGGATGCGCCCGCTCCAGCCGTCGTCGTCGAACCAGAGCGTGACGGGCAGCAGGGTGGCGCCGGTGGCCAGCGCCAGCGCGGCCGGCCCGCCGGGCATGGTGGCAGTCGCGCCGAAGAAATCCACAGGCACCCCGGCGCGCGAAAGGTCCCGGTCGGCGAGCAGGCAGAGCATGCCACCGGAGCGCAGCCGGTCGCGGAGCAGGCCGAACGGTGGGGACTCGCCGCCGGTCAGCGGGATGACCTCCATCCCGAGCGCGGTCCGGAACTCGACGAACCGCTCGAAAAGCGACTCCGGGCGCAGCCGCTCGGCGACCGTCGTGAACGGGATGCCGGTGGCGGCCAGCCACGCGCCCGCCTGCTCCCAGTTGCCCATGTGCGGCAGGGCGAGGATCGTCCCGGCGCCGCGGGCGTGGGACTCCCGCAGGCGGTGTTCGTCCAGGATGCGCATGCGCCCGACGATCCGCTCCTCCCCCAGCTCGCGTAGGCGGAAGACCTCCATCCAGTAACGGGCGTAGGAGCGCATCGCCGCCCGGGTCAGCCGGTCAAGGTCGGTACCGGCCGGGGCCACCCGGGCCAGGTTCGCGCGCAGCCGGCGCACCCCGCGCCCGTCGCGGCGCAGGGCCAGGTCGGCGCCGAGGCGGAACGCGGCGACCGCCACCGGCTCGGGCAGCGCCCGCACGCCCCGCCAGCCCGCGGCGTAGGCGAGATCGGTGAGCTGCCCCCCGCTTCGGCGGCGGCCGGCGCGACCAGCCTCAGAGCGCACGGCCGGAGGCGGCCGCGGCGGGTCCGGGCGGAACGCCGACCGGGCCGCCCACAGGGCCCGCGGACGCAGCGGGTTCCCCCGCAGCGAACGTCGAGCCGGGCGGGATCGTCGAGCCGGGCGGGATCGCCGTGCCAGGCGGAACTGGAGTGCCGGGCTGGACGGAGGCGGTCGGGGGCACGGTCGGCCCCGCGGTCGACGCCGGTGGGTCACCGGCGCGGTGCCACTGGCGGTACACGTGTACGACCCGCTGCGCCACGGTCAGCGTCGTCGCGGCCACGAGGAACCACAGCGCCGCGGGCAGCAGGTACGGGACGCCCAGGCCGTACAGGCCAGCCGCGACCAGCAGGATCAGCAGCCGCTCCCCGCGCTCGGCGAAGCCGACGTTGCATGTGAACCCGAGCCCCTCCGCCCGGGCCTTGACGTACGACGTGATCGAGCCCGCCATCAGGCAGATGAGCGCGGCGACCACCAGCGGCATGGAGTCACCGTCACCCGCGTACCAGATGACCAGGGAGCCGAAGATCGCGGCGTCGCCGACCCGGTCCGAGGCCGAGTCGAGAAACGCGCCCCACTTCGACGAGATACCCCGGGCCCGGGCGATGACCCCGTCCATGAGGTCGGAGAAGACGAACAGAGTGATCACGACCGTACCAAGGAAGAACACTCCTCGGGTGAAGAAGCCCAGCGCGGCCCCGGCCACCCCCACGGTGCCGATGATCGTCACCAGGTCGGGCGACACCGACGAGCGGGCCGCCCACTGGCTCACCGGGTCGAGCACCTTCTGGATCTGCGGTCGTGCCTTGCTAGCGAGCATGTCCGTCCCGTCGTCCCGCGTCTGCCCGGCTTCGGGCGGTCTTCACAGTACCGCCGCCACGATCGGTGCATACCCGACCACGCTTCCCACTGGGCTTGTGCCCCACGTCACAGGGGAGGACCCTGCCGATACGGGCGGGAGGGGAACTGTCGATCAAGGAGGCAGGATGTCGACACGCGCGCGTGAAGTACGCAACGTCGTTCTGGTGGGCCACACCGGCGCCGGCAAGACCGCGCTGGTCGACCGGCTGCTCGCGACCGCCGGGCCGCCGGAGCGCCAGAACGGCGACCACCAGCCCGCACCCACCAGCTACGTCGGCCACGCCGATCCCGAGCACCGGCCGGCCCGGTCCACCGGGCTCACGCTGTGCTCCCTGCACCATGACGGGCTGACCGTCAACGTGCTAGACACCCCGGGACATCCCGACTTCGTCGGCGAGCTGCGGGCGGGCCTGCGCGCGGCGGACGCCACCCTGTTCGTCGTGAGCGCCGTCGACGGCGTGGACGGCGCGACCGCCACGCTGTGGGCCGAGTGCGCCGAGGTCGGGATGCCCCGCGCCCTCACGATCACCCATCTCGATCACAGCCGGGCGGACTTCGCCGCCGCCCTGCGGTCCGCCCGGGACGCCTTCGGGCCCGGTGTGCTGCCCGCCTGGCTGCCCAGTCGCGCCACGGACGGCCGGATCCGGCTGACGGGCCTGCTCACCGGACGGGTCGTCGAGTACGGCCCGTCCGAGCGCCGCGAGATCGAGGCGGTCCAGGAGACCCGCGGCAATCCCGGCCACGCCGCCCTCGTCGAGGGGATCATCGCCGAGAGCGAGGACGAGATCCTGCTCGACGACTACCTCTCCGGCGCCGACCCCGATCCCGACCGGCTGCTCGCCGACCTGGAGAAGGCCGTGGCCCGCGCCACCCTCTTCCCGGTGCTGCCGGTCGGCCTGCTCACCGCGGCCGGCCGCGGCGCCGCGGGCGCCGGCGGCTTCGGCTCCCTGGAGCTGCTGGACCTCATCACGAGGGGCTTTCCCGCACCGGCGGAGCATCCCCTCCCGACGCTCACCCGCCCGGACGGCTCCGTGCGCGAACCCACCACCGGCGATCCCGACGGTCCCCTCGTCGCCGAGGTCGTCCGGACGACCACCGACCCGTACGTGGGGCGGATGTCCGTCGTGCGGGTCTTCAGTGGGACGCTGCGCCCGGACGACGCGGTCAAGGTCAGCGGCCATGGCCGGGCCGCTGCCGGCCACAGCGACCACGACGACGACGAACGGGTCGGCGCCCTCTCCCGGGCCTATGGCGCGGCCCTGCACAGCGTGCCGGACTGCCCGGCCGGCGACATCTGCGTCGTGACGAAGCTCGGCACCGCCGAGACCGGCGACACCCTGTCCAGCCCGGACGACCCGTGCCACCTGCCCGCCTGGACGATGCCCGAGCCGCTGCTGCCGGTGGCGATCCGCGCCCGCGGCCACGCCGACGAGGACCGACTGTCCACGGCGCTGGGCCGCCTCGCGGTCGAGGACCCCACCCTGCGCGTCACCCAGGACCCCCACACCGCCCAGCTCGTCCTGTGGACCATGGGCGAGGCGCACGCCGACGCGGTACTGGATCGCCTGGCCCACCGCTACGGCGCGACGGTCGACCGGGAGCCCACCGTCGTCCCGCTGCGGGAGACGCTGCGCCAGGCCGCCCACGGACAGGGGCGCCAGGTCAAGCAGTCCGGCGGGCACGGCCAGTACGCCGTCTGCCAGATCGAGGTGGAGCCGCTGCCCTCCGGCAGCGGCTTCGAGTTCGTCGACGAGGTCGTCGGCGGGGCGATCCCACGCGCGTTCATCCCCTCCGTGGAGAAGGGGATCCGGGCACAGATGGCCCAGGGGATCCACGCCGGGCATCCGCTGACCGACCTACGGGTGCGCCTGGTCGACGGCCGGGCGCACAGCGTCGACTCCTCCGACGTGGCGTTCCAGATCGCGGCCGGGCTGGCGTTGCGCGACGCGCTGCGCACCGGCGGGGTGGTCGTGCTCGAGCCGGTGCTGACCGTCGACGTCTCCGTGCCCGACGAATACGTCGGCGCGGTCGTGGGCGACCTCTCCACCCGCCGCGGCCGGGTGATCGGCCTGGAGCCGTCGCCGGTGCGCACAGCCGGTGGGCCGGGCGCGACGCCAGGGGACGCCGTCGCCACCACCCGCACCGTCGTGCACGCCGAGGTGCCGGAGAGCGAGATGTCCCGGTACGTGGTGGAGCTGCGCTCGCTGAGCCACGGCACCGGAAGCTTCCGCCGGGAACCCCACGGCTACGAGCCGATGCCCCGCCAGCTCGCCGACGCCCTCACCGCCTGACCGCCCTGACGGCCCTGACCGCCCGCCGCCCTGACGGCCCGCCGCCCGACGCCCCGACGGCCTGATCGCACGACGGCCTTATCCCCCGCCGAGCAGTCGCCGCGCCGCCCGAGAGCCGCCCGAGAAAGGTGCCGAGGGATAGTCACGGTTCACGGCAGGAGACCGTGACTATCCCTCGGCACAACAGCACGCCCGCAACGCAAACCGGCTATATCGGATGGCGCACCCGCCGGGGGGCAGCGACACTTGGCAGCTATCGGACATACCAGGCTCGGCGCAGGCGTGGGGTGGCCGTAGCGCGGGCGCGGATGGCCGGCGGACGATGCGATCGGCCCCGGCTACGCGTCGGGGGCGGCCGTCCAGGCTTCGGCGAGCAGCTGGCGGGTCTGGCCGAGCAGGGAGGGCAGGACGCGGGTCGCGCCCACCACCGGCATGAAGTTCGTGTCGCCGCCCCAGCGGGGAACGACGTGCTGGTGCACGTGGGAGGCGATCCCCGCGCCCGCGACATGGCCGAGGTTCATGCCCGTGTTGAAACCGTGAGCGCCGCTGGCCGCGCGCAGGGCATGCAGGGCCCGGCGCACGAAGAAGGCCATCTCGATGATTTCCTCGGATTTCATGTCCGCGTAGTCGGCGACGTGGCGATAGGGCACCACCAGAAGATGGCCGGCATTGTAGGGATAGAGGTTCAGCACCGCGTAGACGGTCTTTCCGCGGGCCACGACCAGGCCATCCTCGTCGGACATGGCGACAATGGAGCAGAAGGGACACTCGTCGTCCCGACCACGGCCCTCGCCCTTGATGTAGGCAAGTCGGTGGGGAGTGTAGAGACGCTGGAACGCGTCCGGCCCGCCGACGCCGGCCTGTTCCTCCAGCGGGACGCCGTCGGGCGAGACCTCGGCGCTCACCCGAGCACCGCCGCGACCCAGGCGGCCCGAATCCGCCCAGCACCCACCACCCGCGCCACCTCCATCGGACGATCCCCCCGGAGGGGTGGTCACCGTCCCGCCAATTTATCAGGACTAGGGCCGGTCGACCGGGTCCCGGCGGAGGCTGACGAGCCCGGCGCGCGGGTGCGCGGGCGCAGATGAGGAGGGAGACTGACGGCGTGGGGGGGTCGCCGCCAGTCTCCCCTGCGGGCGTATTCGGTTTCTTCGGGTTGCCGTGAACCGCGACATCCTGGCCGCCATGCCAACACATTGGCTTGCTGTGCCCGGATCCGTAACGCCCTGCACGATCAGCTTAGCCAGTGCTGCGCCGATCTGTACAGGGCGCCCCTCATGCCACCCAGAAATACCTGGAGCAGGGCGACCGACCGGCGCCACCCGAACCCATGCCACCACCAACTACCTCACCGAAAGAGCGGGAAACGCGACGATGCCGATCCACGACAGGCCAACCGCTGTCGCAACGAGCCACGCAATAGCGACAGCCCGACGCCGGAGGCATCGCGACACCCGCGAAGAGCACCCTCGACAATCATCCGACGCCCACCTGGGCCTGGATACCGCCACCCGACCACCAGCGGCGGCGGGCTCGGTGCGGGTCGATCGTCCTAGCCCGGATCACCGGCGGGGACCCGCGGCGCTCTTTCCCGTTTCGATGCACGGCGACGACGGTGGGCGCCACCCCTTGAATCGCCCCGTTGACGGCGCCCCGGGCCCGACAGAAGTCACTCTTCGTAACCTGGGACGCGGCGACACCCGGAGTGCCGCGGGAGCCCTGTCCGCGCGCCCACCATCGGACGCCCCCTGCGCCATGGCACCAAGGTGGGGTCGGCGGGCGATGTTCTCGAACCGGACCAGCCGACTGACCGCTGCCGCAGATGTCCGAATAGCGCTGTTTGGGCAGGTCAGCGAGACGACCCCGGCGGGGAAGGTGATCACCCGCCACCCCCGTCGCCGCCCCGCGACGCCACGCACCGCGGCCTACCAGGTCAAACCTCAGAGCTGCGCCGACCGCCACCAAAGGGGAATCCGCGGCGGATCACTCGCGCCGATCGAGCCGAGAAGCAACCATGACCTCAGGACGCCCCGCCTGACCCGCACCCCGGCATCCCGAAGCCCAGCCCCCGAACCAGCACAGCCCACGACAACCCAACGAACTCGGGGAAGCGACGAGGCCCCTCCGGGGACCATCACCGAACGGGATCTCTACAGATCCCTCACCAGCAGGGGGGCCGCAGCATGACAAACCAGATCGAGTGGGCGTACGTGGTTTCGAACCACGGACCTCTGCCGTGTGAAGGCAGCGCTCTACCCCTGAGCTATACGCCCTTGCGAGACACACCCTTGCAGGCGGTGGGACCACCTTACACGGCCGCCCGCGAGGGCTCGCACAGGGGTCCCGCGGGCCGGATGCGTCGGTGTCTGCCACCCCGTCCGGTGGGCGGAGTGAGCCGGGTTCGCCGCGACTGGCCAAGGTTGAGAACCACCCGGACGGGGAAGGCTCAAGGTGGCACGGCCTCGGCAGGTTGGCCCAGCTCTCGGGGGGACGGTCAGGAACTACGCACGGTAATCACCTATCCATCCAGCGGTGGGGATCCGTCCGTGCTGAGACCGACCTACGCTCCACCCGGGAAAGGTTCACCCTTCCGGGCCGGGCAACTCGCCCAAACCGCCGTAACGGATGTTGTCTTGGCATAATCTTGTTTCCAACGGGACTCGGAGAGGGAACTATCCCGTTACACGGGTGCTCGCCCGCACCATCGCACCATGAGAGGCCGCCCGATGACTATTCGTCACGATTCGATCACCACCGAACTCGCCCTTCGCCTCGTCGTCCCCGGCGGCGCGCCCGTACCGGTCGCCGCGACGGTCCGGTACGAGCCGGCCGACCCCTACGCCATCAGCATCGGGTTCCGCACGGGGGCGGACGAGGTCGTCGAGTGGACCTTCGCACGCCAACTGCTGAGCGACGGCGTCCGCCGCCCGGCCGGCGACGGCGATGTTCAGGTCTGGCCGGCCGCCCAGTCCGGTGGGCGGATCGTCTGCCTGTCGCTGTCCAGCCCATCGGGGCACGCGCTGTTCGAGATGCCGCGCTCCGAGGTCCTGGCCTTCCTGCGGCGCACCTACTCCGCGGTGCCCCTCGGTGGCGAGAGCGACATCATCGATCTTGACGCGGAGCTCGCCCTGCTGATCTGGGGCGGTCCCGAGCGGTGACCTTACCGGGGTCGGGAGCGCTGCCCGACCCCGGTGCGCCGGTGCGGGCAGTCCTCGACCGGGGATCCAGCGCCCCACGTGCCATCCATCGACGCGTATGACGAGCACCCACCCGCCTGGCCGGCTCCGATCCGGCCAGGCGGGTTGTCGTCTGGGGCATCTCGCGGCCGCCCCGGGTGCCCGTGGGGACCCTTACTGTCTGCCCGTGCCGCTTGCCAGGCCCACCAGCCGGTGGGCCTTGAGCTCCGTCTCGCGCCACTCGTCGAGGGGATCACTGCCCCAGGTGATGGCTGCCCCGGTGCCGAAGTACAGCTGGTCGCCGCCGAACCAGAAGGTCCGGATGCCGACGGACAGCCAGCCGCGCCGGCGATCGGCGTCCACCCACCCGATGCCCCCGCAGTAGGGGCCACGGGCGACCGGTTCCAGCGCCCGGATGGCGCGCAGCGCGCTCGACTTCGGCGCACCGGAGACCGAGCCCGCGGGGCTCGCCGCCGCCAGCAGCTCCGCCCAGCCCACATCCGGGCGCAGCTGGGCCCGCACCGTCGAGACCAGGTGGACCAGGCCGGGATGATCCTCGACCGCGCACAGGGCCGGCACGGTGACGCTGCCCGGTCGGGCCACCCGCCCGAGATCGTTGCGCACCAGATCCACGATCATGATGTTCTCGGCGACGTCCTTGTCCCCGAGCTCCCGCACCGACCGGCCAGTGCCCTTGATCGGCCTGGAGCGGACGATGTCCCCCTCCCGCTCGAGAAACAGCTCGGGCGACGCGCCGACGACACGCAGCCCCGCCTCGGGCACGTCCAGCACGGTGGCGTAGGGCGCCGGATTGCCGGTGGCGAGGACGGCTGCGAGCGCCGCGGGTTCCGCTCCGCCCGCGCGTCCGGCCGGGTCCGGCAGCGGCGCCGACAGGATCCGGCACAGGTTCACCTCGTAGACGTCACCGGCCGCGATCCACTCCCGGATGGCGACGGCGCCCGCGATGTAGGCCTCCTGGTCCAGGCTGCTGCGCCAGGACCAGGCCGACGGGCCGGACCAGTGCTGCCGGCGCAGGGCCGCCGGGCCTGCGCGCGGGGCGGGGCGCACCTCCGCGAAGCGCACGCAGTGCAGCGCACCCTCGAAGTCCGCGACGACACCCCAGAAGCCCCCGCGGTCCAGCACGGCGGGATCGTCGCTGATCTCCAGCACGCCACTGGCCAGACGCCCACCCGCGAGCAGGTAGGAGTCGGGCCGCCGAGGTGCGGGACCCGACCCGGCGGCGTGCACGGTCCGCGCGGAAGCGCCCGTGTTCGTCCGGCTCACCCTGATCACGGTACGCGGTCAAGACCTGACCGGCCTCCGCTCCCCCGGGCCGCCGGCAATCCCGGCGCCTCGCGACTGGCGTCAGGCGTCAGGCGTCAGGCGTCAGGCGTCAGCCCTCAGGGCGTTCTCGCCCTCCCGGACCGTGCCGCGCGCATCGGCGCGATCGCGAGAGCCGCCCCGACCGACCCGAGGGTCACGTCCACTCCCGCGGGCGGCGCGGAGACGACCTCCGACGGCCAGCGAGGACGGCCAACGACGACCACCGGGCAGGCAGGTGTCCGTGCCGTGGGCGAACCCGGATGTTCATGTGGGCGACCTTGACCCAACGCAACACTTCCGCGACGTCTCGCGGGCCATTCGACGCGAGGCCCCTTCGTCCGCTAGAGTGCTAGCTGCACCGCCAAGAACAACAGGTGCGACGCGGACGTGGCTCAGTTGGTAGAGCATCACCTTGCCAAGGTGAGGGTCGCGGGTTCGAATCCCGTCGTCCGCTCGGAAGCAGAGGAGTTCGAGGCCTGTCATGAGCGGCCTCCCGCGGCGGAGTGGCCGAGTGGCTTAGGCAAGGGCCTGCAAAGCCCTGTACGCGGGTTCGATTCCCGCCTCCGCCTCTGGTTCAACGCGGGCGATTAGCTCAGTGGGAGAGCGCTACCTTGACACGGTAGAGGTCACTGGTTCAATCCCAGTATCGCCCACCCCGCAGCAGTGCGCAGAACATCTTCGAAGGCCACTCCCCGGAGTGGCCTTCCTCGTGTCCGGCCTCGAGCCGCCAGGCATGCCTGCCGCCCAACGCACGCGGGCGCCCCTTGGCGGTGTGGTCCCCTGGTCTCCTCTGGTCAGCTCACTGGTCTGGTCACTTCGCTGGTGTCGACGGCGCGGCGGACTGCAGGTAGGCGGTGAGGCCGTCGGCGATGCCAGTGGCGGCGCGGGCTCGCCAGGACGGATCGGTCAGCAGGGCGGCGTCGCCCCGGTTGCGCATGTTTCCGCACTCCAGGAACACCTTCGGTACCCGGGAGAGGTTCAGCCCACCGAGGTCGGACCGGATCGTCATGCCCTCGACCCCGAGATAGTCCGCCAGCGGCTGGCCGGTGGCGTGCCCGAACGCCGAGCGCAGGGCGCCGGCGAGGCGGCTCGACCGTGCCAGGATCGCGGCGTTGGCCCGGTCGGGGCTCAGTGCGGGCGCGATCACGTGGAAGCCGCGCCCGGTTACCGGCCCGCCGTCGGCGTGGATGGACACGACCGCGTCGGCGCGGGCGTCATTGCCGATCCTGGCCCGCTCGTCCACGCAGGGCCCCACCCCGGTGTCGGTCGCGCGCGTCAGCCGCACCGCCGCACCGCGGGAGCGCAGGATCGCCGCCGCCCGCTGCGCGAGGTCGAAGGTGAAGGCATGCTCGGGATAGCCCGCGTCCGTCTCGGCGCCGACGGTGTCGCATTCCTTGTCGAAGCCGCCGGCCGGCACCAGCCGGTTGATGGCCGCGGACGCGCCGCCGTTGCCACCGTCATGGCCGGGATCCAGCACGATGGTGCGTCCGGCGAGCGACGTCGGCCCGGCGCTCGCCATCGCCCCGCCCGGCCGCTGCCCGCCTGCGGAGCCGGCCTCGGCGCTGTTCAGCGCGTACCGCAGCGCGAAGCCGGTGATCAGCGCGAGCACGACGACCCCGGCGGTCCACAGCAGGGTCGCCGGCCGGTCTCTGACCGACGTCCAGGCTCTGACCGGCATGAGATCTCCCGCCGTTCGGTTCCCGTCGCGGTGAGGGTGATGAGGTCCTGGCTGTCGGCTTCACACCGTATGTGATGGTCCCCCGCACCTCTCGCGGTCGGGCCGCGGGCTTGACTCACCCGCGTCAGGCAGTGACGAAGTCGATCAGGCGCTCGACCGCGTTGAGCAGGCCCACCTCGAGGTCGGTGTAGGTGTCCACGCTCGCCAGCACACGCCGCCACATCTCGGCCGGCTCCGCCACGCCGAGCGCCCTGCAGACGCCCTCCTTCCAGGGCTGGCCGCGGGGGACGTCGGGCCAGACGGCGATACCGACCGACGCCGGCTTCACCGCCTGCCAGATGTCCACGTAGGGATGCCCGGTGACGAGGACGTGCTCACCGGCGACCGCTGCGGCGATCCGGCTCTCCTTGGAGCCGGGGACGAGATGGTCGACCAGAACGCCGAGGCGCCTCGCCGGGCCCGGGCGGAACTCCTCGATCACCGCCGGCAGTTCGTCGACCCCGTCGAGGCACTCGACGACCACGCCCTCGATCCGCAGGTCATCCCCCCATACCCGCTCGACGAGTGCGGCGTCGTGCAGACCCTCCACGTAGATGCGACTGGCCCGGGCGACCCGGGCGCGGTGGCCGACCACCGCGATCGACCCGGAGGCGGTGCGCGCGGGAACGGTGGGCACCGCCCGGCGAGGGCGCACGAGGGTCACCCGACGGCCCTCCAGCAGGAACGCGGCCGGCTCAAGGGGGAACATCCGCCTGGCACCGTGCCGGTCCTCCAGCGTGACGCCGCCGTGCTCGCTGCCCACCACGGCTCCGCAGAAGCCGCTGGCGACGTCCTCGACGACCAGGTCGGGCTCGAGTTCCACCTCGGGTATGGTCGGGCGGCTCGCCCGGGCGGCGGGCGCGAGGACGTCCCGGCCGTAGTCACGGCTGCGCATACCGGCGAACCTAAGCCGTCAGACGGTCATGATCAGGGATATCGGCGCGGGCGTGTCGGGATGCGACACTGGTGGGCATAACGGCCACGGTGAGCGGAGGCTGCCAGAGATGACCGAGCGGTACGGCCCGGGAACGGCGCTGCTGGTGGTCGATGTCCAGAACGACTTCGCCGACCCGGCCGGAAGCCTGTATGTGAGCGGCGGGGAGCAGGTCATCGCCGGGATCAACGCGGAGATCGCCGCGGCCCGAGCCGCCGGTTCCCCGGTGTTCTACAGCCAGGACTGGCATCCTGCCCGCACGCCACACTTCATCACCGACGGCGGCGTCTGGCCGCCGCACTGCGTGGCCGGCAGCGAGGGCGCGGCGTTCCATCCTGATCTGGTCGTGGCGGGCGAGGTGATCCGCAAGGGCGTGGACGGCGCCGACGGCTACTCGGCGTTCTCCGTGCGCGATCCCGCGTCCGGGCAGCGCAGTGCGACCCTGCTGGGCGAGTGGCTCGACGCGCTCGGCGTGACGACTCTCGTGGTCGTCGGCCTCGCCGGGGATCACTGCGTGCGGGAGAGCGCGCTCGACGCGCGCGCCCGCGGGCTTGCCGTGCTGTTGCCTCTGGCGCTCACGCGCTTCGTCAACCTGCGGCCCGAGGACGAGAGCAGCTCCGTGACGGCGATGCGCGACGCAGGCGTGCTGGTCAGCTGACCCCCGGCCAGCCGGCTGGTGGTCAGGCGACGACCACGCGGTCGGCCGGCGGGGAGAGTCGACACATCATCGGGTCAGGTCGATCGAATCTCGATCGGGTCTTGATCAGGTCTTGAGCAGGCCAGGTCGATCGAGGCCAGGCCGGCTCGATCGACAACGGTCAGTGCTCGGTCAGGCGGCGCAGTCTCGGCAGACCATCCGCCGCTCGTCGAAGAGCTGGCTGCGATGGTGCACGAGGTAGCACTGGGTGCAGGTGAACTCGTCCGCCTGTCGGGGCAGGACGCGAAGGTTCAGCTCCTCCCCGGCCAGGTCGGCGCCGGGCAGGCCGAGCTCGGTCTCGAACGGGTCGACGTCGTCACCGAGGTCGGCCGCCGCGTCCGCCCGCCGAGCCTTGAGGGCCTCGAGGCTCTGCTCGGAGGCGTCCTCTATGTCAGCTGTGCGAGGGGTGTCGTAATCGGTGGCCACTTAAGTAACTCCCAGAAAGGTTGTTCGTGGTCGTGCGCAAGCCTCAACGCATGACCGCCGGGGTATGTGCCCGTCAGACCCGCGCTACCCTGATGTGGGGTTCGCCACACACAGGTGTCCGATCCGCACCGATGCGTGCAAGGACCCGCCGGGCGGGTGCCTCCGGGCCGCGCCACTGCAGGCCAGCCGGTGTGGCCAGGGAGTGCCGCCGACCGGCCGACGGCCCGTACGGGCGCCCTCAGGCCCGTGCGGCGCACCCTCAGCCCGTGCGGCGCAGCCAGGTGACAGGTGCTCCGTGCGCTCCGCGGCGCAGCGGCTCGAGCACCTCGTCCCACTCCGTGCCGAGCAGCCGGTGCAGCCCGCGCGCGAGCGTCTCCCGGGCCTCGCCCCGCTCCAGCAGCGCCCGCAGCGCCGCCTCGCCGACGACGACATCGCCGTTGGCCGCGATGGCCGCGCGGTGCAGGCCGAGGTCGGGCGTGTAGGAGTACCGCTCCGCGTCGCACCCGGGCGACGGGCCCTCGACGGTCTCGAAGGTCACGTGACCCAGCCGGCGCAGGACGGCGGCGACCCGGCCGGCCGTCCCGGGAGATGCGCGCCACTCCAGCCCGGCGAAGAGGAATCCGGGCATACCGGGCTGCGCCGTCCAGGTCAGGGACACTGGCGACGACAACACTCCGGACACGCCGAACTCCAGGTGCGGGCAGAGAGCGGGCGGACAGGCGAGCACCGCCAGCTTGCCCGGCACGGCGAAGGACGACGAGCCGGATGACAGCTCACGAGCTGTCGGGGACATTGCGACCACGCGGGACCTCCGTCGACGAGGAACGCCTTCCCCTGCGTCTCATCGACCCGCCCCCGTATGGCTTGCCGGAATCGTCCCATGGCCGCGCCCGGCGGACTAGCCCCACCCCCTCCCTGACCTATGACTAATTAGTCGCAACCGTGGGACTCCCCTCGGACCATGGCCAGAACGGCAGCCTGGCCCATCCGGCCGGGGCCCGCGACCGCCCTCAGGGGCGCTTGATCTCCGGAGCCGCCGAGGTCGGCGGGCCGGCGGGAGGGGGCGGGGTGGCGGGAGGGGGCGGGGTGGCGGGGGGCCTCGAGGCCGCCTCGACCGCGCCTCCGAGCAGGCCGCCGAGTCCACCGAGGGCCCCGGTGAGCTCGCTGGGCACGATCCACAGCTTGCTCGCCTGGCCCTGCGCGATCTGCGGGAGGGTCTGCAGGTACTGGTAGGCCAGCAGCTTCTGGTCGGGATCGCCCTCGTGGATCGCCCGGAAGACCGTGTCGATCGCCTTCGCCTCGCCCTGGGCGGTGAGGATCTGCGCCTCCCGCTCCCCCTCGGCCCGCAGGATCGCGGCCTGCTTCTCGCCCTCGGCCCGCAGGATCTCGCTCTGCTTGACGCCCTCGGCGGTCAGGATGGCGGCGCGGCGGTCCCGCTCGGCGCGCATCTGCTTCTCCATCGAGTCCTGGATGGAGCGCGGCGGGTCGATCGCCTTCAGCTCGACCCGGTTGACCCGGATGCCCCACTTGCCAGTGGCGTCGTCGAGGACACCGCGCAGCTGACCGTTGATCTGGTCGCGGGAGGTGAGGGTGGCCTCCAGGTTCATCCCGCCGATGACGTTGCGCAGGGTGGTGACGGTCAGCTGCTCGATCGCGCGGATGACGTTGGCGATCTCGTAGGTGGCGGCCCGCGGGTCGGTGACCTGGAAGTAGATGACCGTGTCGATGCCGACGACCAGGTTGTCCTCGGTGATCACCGGCTGCGGCGGGAAGCTGACGACCTGTTCGCGCAGATCAATACGATCGCGGATGCGGTCGACGAAGGGCACCACGAGCGCCAGGCCCGGGGTGAGGGTGCGGTGGTAGCGGCCGAGGCGCTCGACGACCATCGCCCGCGCCTGCGGAACGATCCGGACCGCCCGAGCCAGCGTGATCAGCAGTACCACCACGATCACGATGGCGACGATGACACCTGCCATGATCTACCCTCCCTGTCCGGACGGACCGCGTCACAGCTCGAACCTGTGGACGATGGCGGTCGCCCCGTCGATGCGCAGGACATGCGCCTCGCTGCCGGCCTCCAGGACTGCCGAGGTCGGGTAGGACCGGGCCGACCACACCTCGCCGCGGATCTTCACCCGGCCGCCGTCGCCGTCGACCCGCTCCAGCACGAGCGCCCGCTCGCCGACCAGCGCCTCGGTGCCGGTCCGCAGCGCCGGTGTGCTCCGGGTCAGGTGCCGGCGGGCCACCGGGCGCAGGCCGAGCCCGAAGCCACCGGCGGCCAGGGCGGCGGCGACGAGCTGCCAGACGACGTCCAGCCCGAGCAGGGCGGCGCCCGCCCCGACCAGCGCGGCCAGCGCGAACATCACCAGCGTCAGGTCGAGGGTCAGCACCTCGCCGACGAACAGCGCGCCGGCGACGACGACCCAGATCGCCCAGTCGGCCATGGCTCCATGCTAGGCCCGGGCGGCCGTCGGCCGATCAATGAAAATTCAATCTCCGGGGTGTCGTGACCTCGATGTTCATGCGGCCCCGAATCAGAAGGCGCCCGCTGCCCGTAGGCTTCGTGCCTATGTCGCAGGTTTGGCCGGGCAGCCCTTATCCCCTGGGCGCCACGTACGACGGTTCGGGGACGAATTTCGCGATCTTCTCCGAGATCGCCGAACTGGTCGAGCTCTGCCTGTTCGACGATGCCGGCCAGGAGGAACGGATCGAGCTCAGGGAGGTGGACGCGTTCGTCTGGCACGCCTACCTGCCCTCGGTCGGCCCCGGCCAGCGCTACGGCTACCGCGTCCACGGCCCGTACGATCCCGCCACCGGGCATCGTTGCAACCCGACCAAGCTGCTGCTGGACCCGTACGCGAAGGCGGTCGACGGGGAGATCGCCTGGGACCAGGCGGTGTTCCCCTACACCTTCGGCGATCCCGACAGCATCAACGATGCCGACTCGGGCCCGCATATGATGAAGTCGGTGGTCATCAGCCCGTTCTTCGACTGGAACGGGGACCGCCCGCCGCGCACCCCGTACAACGAGTCGGTGATCTACGAGGCCCATGTGCGCGGCCTCACGAAGAACCACCCCGGCCTGCCCGAGGAGTACCGGGGCACCTACGCCGGCGTCGCCCACCCGCTCATGATCGAGCACTACCGGCGGATCGGCGTCACCGCGATCGAGCTGCTGCCGGTGCACCAGTTCGTGCACGACGAGCACCTGGTGCGCCAGGGCCTGCGCAACTACTGGGGCTACAACTCGGTCGCCTTCCTCGCGCCGCACAACGGCTACTCCGCCTCCGGCGGTCAGGGCCGGCAGGTGCAGGAGTTCAAGAGCATGGTCAAGAACCTGCACGAGGCGGGCATCGAGGTGATCCTCGACGTCGTCTACAACCACACCGCCGAGGGCAACCACATGGGCCCGATGCTGGCCTTCCGCGGCATCGACAACGCCGCCTACTACCGCCTGGTGGACGACGACCCGCGCTACTACATGGACTACACCGGCACCGGCAACAGCATGCGGGTCCGCCACCCGCACGTCCTGCAGCTGATCATGGACTCGCTGCGGTACTGGGTGACCGACATGCACGTCGACGGCTTCCGGTTCGATCTGGCGGCGACGCTGGCCCGCGAATTCTACGACGTGGACCGGCTGTCGTCGTTCTTCGACCTCGTCCAGCAGGACCCGGTCGTCTCGCAGGTCAAGCTGATCGCCGAGCCGTGGGACCTGGGCGAGGGCGGCTACCAGGTCGGCAACTTCCCCCCGCTGTGGACGGAGTGGAACGGCAAGTACCGCGACACCGTCCGCGACTTCTGGCGCGGCCAGGAGCAGGGCATCGCCGAGTTCGCCTCCCGGCTGACCGGCTCGAGCGACCTGTACGAGAACAGCGGCCGGCGACCGTGGGCGTCGATCAACTTCATCACCGCCCATGACGGCTTCACCCTGCACGACCTCGTCTCGTACAACGGCAAGCACAACGAGGCGAACGGCGAGGAGAATCGGGACGGCTCCGACGACAACCGCTCGTGGAACTGCGGTGCCGAGGGACCGACGGACGATCCGGCGGTCCTCGCCCTGCGCGCCGCGCAGACCCGTAACCTGCTGACGACGCTGCTGCTGTCCCAGGGGGTGCCGATGCTGGTCGCCGGAGACGAGATGGGTCGCACCCAGGGCGGCAACAACAACGCCTACTGCCAGGACAATCCCATCTCCTGGCTGGACTGGTCGGACGCGGAGCGCAACGCCGACCTCGTCGCGTTCGTCGGCATGCTGTCCCGGCTGCGCCACGACCATCCGGTCTTCCGGCGGCGCAAGTTCTTCCAGGGCAAGTCGCTGCGCGGCGCGGGCGGCGCGGAGGACCCGACCGGCTACGACATCGTCTGGCTGCGTCCCGACGGCACGGAGATGACCGACTCCGACTGGGACTCCGGCACGGCGCGCTCGCTGGGCGTCTACCTCAACGGCGACGCGATCCCGGATCCGGACGCGATCGGCCAGCGCATCGTCGACGACTCGTTCCTGCTGTTCTTCAACGCGCACCACGAGCCGGTCGCGTTCCGGGTGCCGGCGGAGAGCTTCGGCAGCGAGTGGGAGACGGTGGTCGACACCCGCCGCTCGACCGCGGAGGTCGACGCGGGCCTGGACTCGAGCGCCCTGGCGCACTCCGCGCTCGATCCCACCGATGTCGGCAAGGTGGTCAAGGCCGGCGATCCGCTCGAGCTCGACGCCCGTTCGACGGTCGTGCTACGCCGTGCCCACTGACGCAATGCCGCCCCGCGGGCCGGAGCTGCTGGGCGGCTCCGGCCGCGACCGGGTCGTACCCACGTCGACCTACCGGCTGCAGCTCAACCTCGACTTCTCCTTCACCGACGCCGCGGTGGTCGTGCCCTACCTCGCCGCGCTGGGGGTGTCGCACCTGTACCTGTCGCCCGTGCTGGAGGCGGCGCCCGGCTCGACGCACGGCTACGACGTCGTCGAGCACGGGCAGATCAACCCCGAGCTCGGCGGCACCGGCGGGCTGCGCCGGCTTGTCGCCGCCTGTCGCAAGGCGGGCCTCGGGCTCGTCGTCGACGTCGTGCCGAACCACATGTCGGTCACCCCACAGGCGGCGAACGCGGCCTGGTGGTCGGTGCTGCGGGAGGGTCCGGAGTCGCCCTACGCGAGCTGGTTCGACATCGACTGGGCGGCGCCGGACAACCCGCGCCGGGTGCTGGTACCGATCCTCGGCACCGGGCTCGCAGACTGCCTCGCCGCCGGTGAGATCTCGGTGGAGCAGGACACCGAGGGCGCCTGGGTCGTCGTCTACTACGACCATGTGCTGCCGACCGCGCCCGGCACCGCCGACCCGGACGACGTCGCCGGCACCCTGGACGCCCAGTACTACCGGCTGTGCTGGTGGCGGGTCGGTGCCACCGAGCTCAACTACCGCCGGTTCTTCGACATCACCACCCTGGCCGGGCTGCGCCAGGAGGAGCCCGACGTCTTCGCCGCCACCCACCGGCTGCTCATCGAGCAGGTCCGCGCGGGTAGCTTCGAGGGGCTGCGCATCGATCATCCCGACGGCCTGGCCGACCCGGAGGGCTACCTGCGGCGGCTGTCCGAGGCGTCCGGCGGGGTGTGGACGGTCGTCGAGAAGATCCTTGAGGACGACGAGACGCTCCCCGAGAGCTGGGCCTGCGACGGCACCACCGGCTACGACGGCATCGGCAGGCTGACCCGGCTGTTCCTCGACCCCGTCGCCGGGCACCCGCTCGCCGCGCTCTACCAGGAGATCACCCGCGCCGACCCGGACTACGAGGGCGAGGCACGAGCCGCGAAGCTGGACGTCCTGGCCACCGTGCTGCAGCCCGAGGTCGACCGGCTCACCGCCCTCGCGCTCGTCGAGGCCCGCCGGGCCCGCGCCGACCTCACTCGCACCGGGCTGCGGGAGGCTCTGTGCGAGGTGCTGGCGGCCTTCGACGTCTACCGGGCCTACATCCGCCCGGACGGGACACCGAGCCTGGAGGCCCGCGGGCACGTGGTGCGGGCCTGCGAGCAGGCACGGTCCTACCTGCCGGGCCGCTCCACCGAGGTCGACCTCATCGAGGACCTGGCGCTCGGCGGGCCGCCCGAGTTCGTCACGCGCTTCCAGCAGACCTGCGGGCCGGTGATGGCCAAGGGCATCGAGGACACGGCGTTCTACCGGTACGCACGGATGATCGCCCTCAACGAGGTCGGTGGGGACCCGTCCCGCTTCCCGACGTTCACCACGGGCCATCCCCGCAGCGCCGTCAACGAGTTCCACGAGGCGAACGCCACCGCCCAGCGCAGCTGGCCGCTGACCATGACGACCCTGTCGACCCACGACACCAAGCGCTCCGAGGACGTGCGCGCCCGCCTCGCCGTGCTGTCCGAGGACCCGCACGGCTGGGCGGAGGCCGCCGGCCGGCTGGTGCGCCTGGGCGAGCGCCACCGCGACACCGAGCAGGGCTGGCCGGACCGCCCGACGATCTACTTCCTGCTGCAGACCCTGGTCGGTGCCTGGCCGCTGTCTACCGAGCGGGCTGTCGGCTACATGCTCAAGGCGGTCCGCGAGGCGAAGCTGTACACCAGCTGGACGGACAACGACCCCGCCTACGAGTCGGCGCTGTCGAACTACATCGAGTCGGTGCTGGAGGACGACGAGTTTCTCGCCGTACTCGGCGGCTACGTTGGCGGCCTGGTCGAGCTCGGGCGGCAGAACTCCCTGGCGCAGAAGCTCCTGCAGCTGACGATGCCCGGCGTGCCGGACGTCTACCAGGGCCAGGACCTGTGGGATCTGTCCCTGGTCGATCCGGACAACCGCCGGCCGGTGAACTTCGGCGACCGGACGAAGCTGCTCGCCGAGCTTGGCACCGAGACCCCCGCGGACAGCGGGCCGCCGCGCCGCCCGCCCCTGCTCGACGACTCGGGCGCGGCGAAGCTGCTGGTGGTCGCGCGGGCGCTGCGGGTGCGCCGGGACAATCCGGAGTGGTTCGGCGCCCATGCCACCTACCGTCCGCTGTGGGCGTCGGGCTCGGCAGCGGAGAACGTGGTCGCGTTCGCCCGCTCGGAGTCGGTGGTGACGGTGGCCCCGCGCCTGGTCCTGGGCCTGCGCCGCGGCGGCGGCTGGCGGGACACCACCCTGCCCCTGCCCGACGGCCGCTGGACGGACGTCCTCACTGGCCGCAAGCACGACGGCGGGACGGCCTACGTCCTGCGCCTGCTGCGCGACTTCCCGGTCAGCTTGCTCGTCCGTTCCTGACCCGGGCTGCGCGTCGGACCGTCCCTCCCCCCTCCGGGAGAGACAGTCCGACGTACGCCCTTGGTCGTCAGCCGCCCTGGGTCGTCAGCTGGTCAGAGCTGGCAGGTCGGGCGGGGAGTCCGGCGCGGTGTCGGTGCTGGACTCGCCCGGGGTCGCCGGGGAGGCGAACCGGTGAATCTCCGGCTTTCCGTGCGCCGACGCGCCGGGGGGAGCCTGGAGCTTCAGGGTGACGGTCCAGGTCCGGCCGGTGGACGGGCGGTGGACGACCAGGCTCACCGTCCGGCTGCCCGTCTCGGGCGGGAGCAGCCGGTCGATGACGGCCTGGTCGGGCTTGCCGTTCGTGACCGGTGCCGCTCCGTCGATGGACTGGATGACGTCACCGGCCCGCAGCCCCGCCGCCGCGGCCGGCCCACCCTGGACCTCAGCGATGGTGAGCACGGGCTGCCCACCCCCGGCCGGGCGCCCGATGTGGACGGCGAACACCTGCCCACCGTGCTCGTCACAGCTCGCCATCCCGAACTCGGAGTCGCCGGAGGGCGCGCCGCCCGGGGCCGAGCCGGCGATGACCACCTGTCGGAGGTCTGTCGTCGGGGCATCGGGACCACCGGGAACGGCAGACGGAGCGCCGCCCCCGTGGCTCTCGACCACCGCGCCCGCGGGCGGGCCGTCGGGGACGGGAACAGTGGCGGACTGCCCACCGGTACCAGGCGGCAGCCCTCGCTGCGTGCGGTGCAGCGGACCACCGCAGGGGGCGGCCTTGCCGGCCGCGGCGACCGCGTGACCGGAGGCCGACACGGCGACGGCCGTCGCCGGCCGGGCCGTCGCCGCCCCCGAGGACGTCGAGGCCTGGGCTGGTCCGGCGGCCAGGCCGATGCCGACCGGTAGGGCGATGGCCGCCGCGGCCACCGTCAGGACCGACTTTCGTGTCGTGCGCAGAGGAGATCTCATGTCGGCAAGGCTGGCAGCGATGATGTTGCCCGGGGATGAACGCGATCGTTAACAGCGGTGTTACAGCCTGTTCGATAGAAGGTCGACCATGCGCGTGTTGGTGGCGGAAGACGAACGTGAGCTGGCCGACCTGGTGGCCGAGGGGCTGCGCCGGCATGCGATGGCCGTCGACGTGGCCTACGACGGAGCGGCGGCGACCGAGCGGCTGGCCGTCCACGACTACGACGTCCTGGTGCTGGACCGCGATCTGCCCGCGGTGCACGGGGACGATATCTGCCGAGACCTCGCACGGGCCGGGTCACGCACGCGCATCCTGATGCTGACGGCGGCGGCCTCGGTGCCCGAGCGGGTCGCCGGCCTCGGCCTCGGCGCCGACGACTACCTGCCCAAACCGTTCGACTACACGGAGCTGGTGGCGCGGGTGCAGGCGCTGGGCCGGCGCAGCCAGCCACCGGTGGCACCGGTGCTGACCCGCGGTTCCATCGTCCTGGACACGCGGCATCTACAGGCGTCGAGGGACGGGCGGCACCTACGGCTGTCCATGAAGGAGTTCGCGGTGCTGGAGGTGCTGATGCGAGCGAACGGCGCGGTGGTGAGCGCGGAGGCCCTGCTGGAATCCGCCTGGGACGAGCACGCCGACCCGTTCACGACGGCCGTGCGGGTGATCATCAGCCGACTGCGCGGAAAGCTCGGCGACCCGCCCTGCATCCACACCGTGCCCGGCGCGGGGTACCGGCTGTGACCGACCACGACGCCACGGCCGCCGCCACAGCCGCCGCCACCGGTGACGGCGGTGGGGCGCGCGGGCGCTGGGGCGCGGGACGGCTGGGGACGATCCGTACGCGGCTGACGGTCCTCTACAGCGGGTTGTTCCTGCTCACCTCGACGATCCTGCTGGTGGTGACGAACCTGCTGCTGCGCAGCGTGCTGCGCAGCAAGGTCACCGCCATCACGGCGACGGCGCCGGTGAGCGACGGCGCCGCGGCGCCCGGCATGAGCATCGGGTCGGGTCTGCCCGGCTCGTCCGCCCTGCCCGGCGGGAGCACCATGACGGGCGGTGGTGCCCCGCCGAGCGGCGGCGCCGTGTTCGGCGGCTCCGGGTCGGTCTCCGGCACGCCTGGCTCGTCCGGCTCGCCGGACTTCTACCTCGGCCGTCTTGCCGTCGTCGACCGCCTGCCGGACAGCGTGCTCCACTACCAGTGGACCGTCGCCGCGATCACGATCGGCGCGCTCGCGCTGGTGTCGGTGGCCGCCGGCTGGTGGCTCGCCGGGCGGCTGCTGCGCCCTCTGCACCAGATCACGGCGACCGCGCATCGGCTGTCGCTGTCCAACCTGCACGAGCGGATCGCCCTCGCCGGTCCGCACGACGAGCTGCGCGACCTCGCCGACACGTTCGACGAGATGCTGTGCCGGCTGGAGGCCGCCGTCGACGCACAGCGCCGTTTCATCGCCAACGCGGCCCATGAGCTGCGCACCCCGCTGGCACTGCAGCGCGCTGCCATCCAGATCGGCCTGACCGACCCCGCGCCCGAACGCATCCCCCTGGTCCGGACCCAGCTGCTCGCCGCCAACCAGCGCACCGAGCGCCTCATCGACGCCCTGTTGCTGCTCGCCCAGACCGAACGCGGCCTCGCCGTCCTGGAACCGGTGGCCCTCGACACCCTCGTCCGCCAGGTCGCTCACGAGACGCCGTCCCCGGACATCACGCTGACGGTCGAGGCGGAGCCAGTCGTGGTGTTCGGCGACGCGGTGCTCCTGGCCCGGCTAATCGGCAACCTGCTCGACAACGCGGTGCGCCACAACTATCCGGGCGGGTCGGCAGCCGTCCGGATGTCGTCGGGCGGAGTCCTCACCGTGCGCAACACGGGTCCGGTCGTCCCGAACGACTGCCTCGCCGAGATCTTCGAGCCGTTCCGGCGCCTGCACAGTCCCCGCACCGGTTCGGCCACCGGGTCGGGCCTCGGCCTGTCCATCGCCCGATCCATTGCCTCGGTGCACCGGGCCACCCTGACCGCCACCCCGAATCCCGGTGGCGGGCTACTGCTCACCACCCACTTCCCCACCTCGGTCGCCCCTCTGATGCCACGACCGGCGCCACCGATGTCGGCGATCAGATCCTGACCTGGGGCCGGGCGTCGATGCGTGCTCCCAGATGGAACGCGCGAGGCCCATCGGCCCGGCCCGTGCGGGCTCGGCCGATGGGCCTCGATGTGGCGCTGCGGGTCAGGAGGTCGGCTGCGGCACGATGCGCAGGTAGGGCTTCGGCTCCTTCCAGGTGCCGTAGACCTGCTTGGCCTCGTCGTTGCTCACCGAGCCGGCGATCACGACGTCCTCGCCCTGCTTCCAGTTCACCGGGGTGGCGACCTTGTGCTTGGCGGTCAGCTGCAGGGAGTCGATGACCCGAAGCACCTCGTCGAAGTTGCGCCCCGTGGTCATCGGGTAGACGAGGATCAGCTTGATCTTCTTGTCCGGGCCGATGACGAACACGTTGCGGACGGTCTGGTTGTCCGCGGCCGTGCGGTCGGCCGGGTCGCCGCTGACGTCGGCGCCGAGCATGCCGTACGCCTTGGAGATCGTGAAGTCGGCGTCGCCGATGAGCGGGTAGTTCGGGGCGGTGCCCTGGGTCTCCTCGATGTCCTTCGCCCAGCCGGCGTGCTTCTCGACCGGGTCGACCGACAGGCCGATGATCTTCACGCCGCGGCGGTCGAACTCGGGCTTGATGCTGGCCACGTAGCCGAGCTCGGTGGTGCAGATCGGGGTGAAGTTCTTCGGGTGCGAGAAGAGCACCGCCCAGGAGTCGCCGATCCAGTCGTGGAAGCGGATCGCGCCCTCGGTGGTCGCGGCCACGAAGTCCGGCGCGGTGTCGCCGATCGTCAGAGTCATCGTCGTCTCGTCTCCTGGTGCCTTGTGCCTGCTGCTGAGAAGTGCCTGGTCGGTGCTGCAGGAAGAACACTACGGACGGAGCGTTCCCTGAACGTTCCCTCCTGGCTGGCACCGTCCGCGGGCGTTCTACCCGGCCTCGGCGGCCTGCCGGCGGGCCCGGGCTGTCCAGTACGGATGGCCGGCCTTGTCGAACGCGGCCGCCGCCGCCTCGAATCCTTCCCGGGCGGCCGGACTGTCACCCACTCCATGGGCGATCCACGCCGCCGCCGAGAATGCCATTGCCTGCCAGGCCGTGCTGTCGAACGACTCTGCGGTACGCGCGGCGATGGCGGCGAACGCACGGGCGCCGCTGAGGTCTCCGGTGCGGGCGAGCGTCTCGGCGGCCAGCGGGTTGAGCATCGCGCCGCAGCTCGGGCAGTCCCCATAGCGGCTGGCGGTGCCCTGGGCTGCGGTGACCGCGTCGAGGGCTGCGTCGAGGTCGCCCTGTTCGAGGGCGGCGAGCGTCGCGATGCCGTGCAGGCGGGCCCAGGCGTGGCGCGAGCTCGGCGCCACGGTGGCGATCGCGGTGGCCCACCTCAGGTGCACAGCGGCGTCCTCGAACGCCCCCGTGCAGACCGCGAGCTCGGCGCGGCGCAACCACGGCAGGGCGACGGTGCGGCTGCCCATCGGCGTGTACAGCTCGCAGCTGCGCCGCAGGCAGGCGTCCGCCTCATCCCAGTGGCCGGCGAGCAGCAGCGACTCACCGAGCAGGCACCAGGCGAAGGCCTGCACGGCGACGGCGTCCGAGCGTTCGGCCAGGGCGAGAGTCTGGCGGGCATAGTCTCCGACATCGCCGGCGAGCGCGTCGCCGTAGAGCTGGTACTGCCCGGCGCAGTGGTTGATCTCCAGGTAGCGGCTGACCCGACCGCCCAGGTCGGTGCCGGACAGCCGGCGGACCTGCGCCTGCAGCCCCTCCCGCCAGTCGCCCCGCATGTGCGAGATGATCGCCAGGGCTTCGAGGGCGTCGACGACGTCCTCGTCGTCGCCGTGCTCGCGGGCCGTGTCGTGGGCCTGCCCGGCGAGGACCCGGGCCGCGTCCAGGTCCCCGCGCTCCCAGGCCAGGTGGGCGCGCACGCAGGCCAGCCGGCCCCGCTCGGCGGCGTCCGGGCCGAGCGCGTCGGCGTCGGCGAGGTGGCGCGCGGCGGCGTCGGTCTGGTGGCCCATGAGCAGCGCGGTGGCCATCCGCCGGTGCAGGCGGCCGGTCGCGGTCGGCTCCTGTGCCGCTCGCAGTGCCTGCTCGTACGCCTTGACGGCGCCGTCCGCGTCGCCCGACTGGGCACGCAGCTCACCGACCTTCTCCCACAGCTCGACGGCGAGGTCAGGCTCGGCGGCGTGGTCGCCGCGGATCTCCTCGTACAGCCGCTGGGCACGCAGGCTGGGCTCGGTGCCGAGTTCGGCGTCAAGGGCGGTCCTCAGGCGGTCATACTGCCGGCGGGCCTCGTCACGGCGGCCGGCGAGCGCGTAGAGGCGCATCAGCCGGAGGTGGTGCTCCTCGTGCGTGGGGTCGGCGGCGACGAGCCGGGCGACGGCCCGAGCGGCCTCGTTGGCCTCACCGCGGTCCTCCAGCAGCACGGCCAGCTCCGTGGCCAGCGCCGTCCAGTCCGCGTGCAGCTCGTCGCGCGGGCCGCTGGCCCAGTCCTCGTAACGATCCTCGGGGAGCAGGCCGTCGCGGTACAGGTCGAGCGCCGCCCAGTGGACGGACCCCTCCCGGCTCTGGCGAGCCAGCGCCGCCGCCGCCCGGTACTCCGCGACGTCCACCGACAACCCGTCGGACCGCAGACACAGCAGGTCACCGACCGACTCGATCAGCGCCGCACCGGACGTCGCCGCGCTCTCACCCTCCAGCGCCCGGCGGGCCGCGTACAGCGCCTTGCGCAGATTGGCGGCCGCGGCGGCCGGCTCCAGCTCCGGCCACAGCACATCCATCACCTGCTCACGCCGCAGCCGATACCCCGGCGCCAGCGCCAGCAACTTGACCAGTGCCGCCGGCTTACGCCGCGACCACGCACCGTCTGGCACCGCGCGCTGCCCGACCAGCACCCGAAACCCACCGAGCAGTTCGACCCGAAGCCCTGCCAACCCTGCCCCCCACGGCCCGTCCCCGCTCATCTCACCTGATGGTGCCACCTGGAACCTCCCGACCGGCCCCTCTCGACACCGCCCACTCCACCGAGACGACGGCCACATCCCTGCCGCCGGCGGACCGGATCACTGATACACGCCGGGCCGTAAGCGGCGAGTAGCGGTGTGACTCACGCTCACCACGAGTCCGGCACACCGGTCGGCGCACGCTGGCAAAGATGGACGAGACTCGCATCGCGGGCGGAGTCAGGTGCACCGCGACCGAACGGACGCATCGAGGAGGCGTCATGAATCTCAGCCTCGGCGTGTTCGACATCTTTGCCTACTCGGTTCCTGGCTCCCTTTACCTCGCCCTCCTGCTGTTCGTCCTCGACCAGACAGGCTGGGTCGATATCGACCAGGTGGGCGACCTGAACTCCACCATCCTCGTGGCCGGCGGCATCATCGCGAGCTACCTGCTCGGCCACCTGACCTACGCCCCGCGCCGCTTCCTGGGACGACGGCTGCCCCGGTGGCTTCATCCCGGCCCCGACGCCCGCAGGGAGTTTCTCGACCGCTTCCCCGCCGCCCGGACCATGACGTTCGTCCGGGTCGACGCAGCGATCGTCTTCGCCGCGATCGAGGTCCGAGCGCCCGACTCAGCGGTGGAGATAAGCCGCGTGCGGGCCAGCGGAATCGCCCTCCGCAACGCCGCGTTCGCCTTCCTCCTGGCCGCGATCGTCGCCGTTACCGAGGTGGCCGTCAGCCAGCATCGAACAATGGCCGCGTTCTGCACAGCGGCCCTTGTCGCTGCTTTCGTCGCGGCGACGCGAGCCGGGCATGAGCTCTCCAGATGGGCCGCGCTCAAGACCTACGAGATCGCCTTCTGGCTCCCCGACATCGAAGCCACCCTCGCCGCGACGACACCAGCCCCACCAACACCCGAATAACAGCTGATCAGGCCTCACTATGGCATCGACAGGCCGGGCCGGGTGATCGAATGGCGCCGGAGGGGATGACCCGGACGGCGGCGTCGCGAGCACACCTAGCTGCGCATCGTCACAGGATGTCCACAGATGTCGGGGTCGCCGATGGATGGGGCGGGGGGAGCTCGCTCGTCTGGCTGGCCGGGCGTGGTCCGAACGGACTGGCGGGATGGGGCGTCCGGGTGGTGAAACCGGGTAGTGCGGGCACCTTTGGTTGGGGCCGTTGTCACGGACACGGCATGTCGGGCGGCGGGGGGCGGTAGACAGGAGGCTATGAGCACCTTCCGGCTGTGGGCCCCGGACGCGAAGACGGTCAGTCTGGTCGTGGCCGACTCGGGCGAGGACGTCACCCACGAGATGTCCGCCGGGCGCGGCGGCTGGTGGTGGGTCAACGTGCCGTCGGCGAAGCACGGCACCGACTACGCCTTCCTGCTCGACGGGCGCAGCGACGAGCTGCCGGATCCCCACTCGGCCTGGCAGCCGTCCGGCGTGCACGGGCGGTCGCGTCTGGTCGACCATTCGACGTTCACCTGGACCGACGCGAACTGGCGCGGCATCGCGCTGGCCGGCAGCGTCCTGTACGAGATACACGTCGGGACGTTCACCCCCGAGGGAACGTTCGACGCGGCGATCGGAAAACTCGACCATCTCGCCGAGCTCGGTGTCGACGCCGTCGAGCTGTTGCCCGTCAACGCGTTCCCGGGCAACCACGGCTGGGGGTACGACGGGGTTGGCCTGTTCGCCGTGCACGAGCCGTACGGCGGGCCCGACGGGCTCAAGCGGTTCGTCGACGCGGCGCACGCCCGCGGCATCGGCGTGGTCATGGACGTCGTCTACAACCACCTGGGGCCGGACGGGAACTACCTGGCCCAGTTCGGCCCCTACTTCACCGACCGGTACATCACCCCCTGGGGCCCCGCGGTCAACCTCGACGCCCCCGGGTCGGACGAGGTCCGGGCGTTCATCCTCGGCAGTGCGCTGTCGTGGCTGCGTGACTACCACTGCGACGGGCTGCGTCTCGACGCCGTGCACGCCTTCCAGGACAGCCGGGCGCTGCACCTGCTGGAGGAGATCTCCGAGTCGGTGCACCGGCTGGGCGCGCAGCTGCGGCGGCCGCTGTTCGCCGTCGCCGAGTCCGACCTGAACGACCCGAAGCTGGTCTCCGCGCCCGAGGCCGGCGGCTACGGGCTGGATGGGCAGTGGTGCGACGACGTGCACCACGCGCTGTGGGCGACGCTGTCCGGCGAGCGGCAGGGCTATTACGTCGACTTCGGGTCGATCGCGACGCTCGCCCATGCGCTGACCAGAGGTTTCGTGCACGACGGCGGGTACTCGACGTTCCGGGGGCGTTCGCACGGCCGGCCGATGCCGCCGACGACTCCGGCCTACCGGTTCGTCACGTTCCTGCAGAACCACGACCAGATCGGCAACCGTGCCCTCGGCGACCGCTCGTCGTCCCAGCTCAGCGATGGTCTGCTGCGCATCGGCGCGGCGCTGCTCCTCACCAGTGCGCTCACTCCCATGCTGTTCATGGGCGAGGAATGGGGGGCGCACACACCCTGGCAGTACTTCACCGACCACAGCGCGCCGGGGCTCGGCGACGCGGTCCGCGAGGGGCGCCGCGCGGAGTTCGCCGCGCACGGCTGGGGGCCCGACGAGGTGCCGGACCCGCAGGACCCGGCGACGTTCGAGCGGTCCCGGCTCGACTGGTCGGAGACGGCCCGGCCCGGCCACGCCGGCCTGCTGGACTGGCACCGCCGCCTGATCTCGCTGCGGCGGCGGCTGCCCGCGCTGACCGACCCGGCGTGGTCGTCGGTCGCGTGCACCTTCGACGAGGATGCCCGCTGGCTGGTGGTGCGCCGGGGGGACGTGGCGATCGTCGTGAACCTGGCCACCGAGCGCCAGGCGGTGCCGCTCGACGGGGTTCCGTTCGACGCTCCGGCGGCCTCCGCACCCGGTTTCACGTACATGCCCGGGCGGGTCGAGCTGGACGGCGAATCCGTCGTCATCACCCGGCTGCTGCCACCGGAGCCGTCCGCCTCCTGATCCCCGGGGGCCGCCGGCCGACGGCCCGGGGGATGCACGGGTCAGCGGCGCGCCCGCTCCCGGGTCAGGTAGGCGTAGAGCCCGCCGAGCACGGCAAGCCCCACCAGCAGCACCATGACCAGCAGCACGACGTAGGTTCCCATGCCTCCATCGTCCCAGGGGCGCCCGGCGCCGGCGACAGGCCGTTCCGGTCAGGAGTGCGGGGACCCGGACGGGTGGGGCGGTGGCGCCGGACCGGATACAGTCGGCGCGGTGCGACGCCTGCTTCCCCCGCCCGCGCCATCCGCTGATCCCCTGTCCGGGCCTGGCAACGACGTTCCGGCGGATGACGCCGAGGTGGATCTCGACGAGGCGTACGCCTACCCGGCGCAGGCCGCCCGCACCAGCTACGTCCGGTCGAACTTCGTCAGCGCCGTCGACGGTGCCGCGGAGGTGGGCGGGCGTTCCGGGCCGCTGGGGGGCGAGGCGGACCTGCGGGTCTTCCGGACCCTGCGCTGGCTCTGTGACGTGGTGCTCGTCGGCGCCGGAACGGCGCGGCACGAGAACTACGGTCCGGTGATCGTCCCCCCCGAGCGGCGCGAACGCCGGGTGTCTGCCGGGCTCGCCGCGGTTCCGCCGATCGCCGTCGTCACGGCGAGCGCTGGTCTGGACCCGGGCGCCCGGTTGTTTGACGCCGAGGTGCGGCCCCTCGTGCTGACGTGTTCCGCCGCGCCGTCCGACCGGCGGGCGGCGCTGGCGTCGGTCGCGGATGTTGTGATCTGCGGCGCGGAGGCTGTCGAGGTGCCGCGAGCGCTCGCCGCCCTCGCCGAGCGGGGCCTCACGCGTGTACTCACCGAGGGGGGCCCGCTGCTGCACGCGCAGCTCGGCGGCGCCGGGCTGCTCGACGAGCTGTGCCTGACGGTCGCCCCGCTGCTCGCTGGGCCCGGCCGGATCGGCGTCGTGCAGGGTGCTTCCTGGTCGGGCCCGGTGGCGATGCGGCTGGTGCACGCGCTGGCCGAGGACGACAACCTGTTCCTGCGCTACCGACGAGCGTAAAGCCCGGCGCGGCCGCGCGTTGTCCACAGGGCTGACGGCACTCGCGCGGCCGTCCACAGATCCTGATCAGAGCCTTCGCGCCCGCCGCCCAGGTTGTTACGGTCGCCGCACTCGACCCTGACCCGACGGTGGTGTGCGGATGATGATTTCGGATGGAGCGTCTGCGGGCGTGGCCAGCGCGCTCGCCGCGACGCGGCGCGCCCGCCATGAGGTGGCCGCAGCGCTGGAGCGCGTCCTGGCCGCCGGTGCCGGCGCCTGGGAGGGAACGGCGGCAGAGCTGTCCGCGGGGCGCCTGCGCCGGCTCGCGGCCGAGGCCCTCGACGTGCTGGACGACGCCATCCAGGTCTGCGAGCGGGCCCCCGGCCACCCACTCGGCACGCTGCCACAGGCGCCGCCCACGTCGCGGGCGATCGGCTGAACCGCATGGTGGATCCAGGCGCCGTGGCGCCCCTCCCCGATGTCCCTCGGCCCGGCGCGCTACCCACCCGCCCCTCGCCGCCACGAGCCGGTGCCGCTGCACCCAGGCGGGCGCTGCCAGGTGTGACGCCGGCCGCGGTGGCATCCGCCTGGGGCGGCGCCGGTCGCGTGATGGTCGACCTCGGGCGGCTGCGGGGCCTGGTCGCGGCCGTACGCGCGGCCGGCGAGGTGCTGCGGTCCGCCGTGCGCAGCCTCGTCTGGGCGTTGTCGCTGCTCGGGATGCCGGTGGTGCCCGCGGCGCGGCTGGATCGGGTGGGCGCCGCGCTCGACGCGGAGGCGACGTTGCTGGCCGGCCGTGTCACGCGGGCGGAGGAGGCCGACGGGCTGCTGCCGGCCCGCACGCCACATCGCTGGCGGGCCGCCGCCGAGGCGTCCGTACGCTCCGGGATCGGCGACCTGACGGCGCGCGCCGCCTTCGGCAGAGGGCCAACGGCGACGGCGGACAGCACGGTGGCCCAGGCCGCCGGGCGAGCTGCCGCCCGTCTTCTGTCCCGGGCCGCGGACCAGGATGCCGCAACCGGGGCCGCTCGGGCCCGGGCCCATCCGGACGCCAGGTCGGGGCGCCGGCTCGGGATACCGGCCGGGGCCGGCCGGGCGGCGGCCGGCCCTGCACGCGCCGCGGCCGAGCACTCCGCCCTGGATGCGCTGAGTGCCGCGGGCGATCACGCCGACTTCATCGCCGGATTCTTCGACGAGCTCGGCCCGGCCGGCCTCGCCTCGCTGCTCACGGCGCTGGTCGGCCGCCCGCCGCTTCCCCTCGGGCACCGTCCGACGCCGCCAACCGGACTGGATCCCCGGCGAGACGTGCCGGTCCTCGGCCGTGCCTTCGCCGCCTACAGCCGGCTGCGCTCACTGGATGACGTCTGGCTGGGACAGTTCAACACGCTGGGACGGACCGACCGCGCGGACGTCGTCCTGTTGCGGCCCCTGCTCGGCGCCGGGCGTCTGGACCCCGGCCTGTTGGACCGGCTGGGTCGGCTCGCCTTCGGCGCCGGCCGGGAGCCGCCCGGGGGCACGCGGGGACGCTCCGCGCGGGTCGACACGCCGCCGCCGGCCGCGGCGAGCGGCGGCCTCCGCCCGCTGCCGCCAGGGCCGGGGCGGCCCGGAGCCACCGAGCTGGTCGCCTACCAGGTCGCCCTGCTGGACGCGATCACCGTCACGCCCAGCCTGGTTGCCCACTTCGCTGTCCGGCATCTGGGCGAGCTTCTCGGCGTGGCGTCCGTGGGCGCGCTGGGCCTGCCGGTGCGGACGGGTCTGTCCGAGCAGGCGACCACGGCGTGGTCACGGCTGATCGCCACGGCCGGGAGCCAGTCCATCCGACGGGCCGATCCCGCGGGCTCGGCCACCTTCGTCACCGGTCTCGCCCGTGCCGCCGACACCGCGGGCGGGTCGTCCCTGCCGCCACGGCTTCGTACGGCGTTCGTCCCCGCGCTCCACACCTACGCCGACGAGATCTACGACACGGTGACCGCCGTCGTGCCAGGCCAGATCGCGCCAGCGGAGTCGGTCGGCCCGGTGGGCCCGGCGGGCGCGCTCCGGGCGGTTCCGGCCACGGCCTGGCGAGCGCTGCTGCGAGAGGGCCTGCGCGGCGGGGCTATGGCGGGCCTGCTCGGCCGCGACGCGGCGGCGTTCGGCACGCGCCTCGAGGAGGCGACCGCGGAGCGGACCCAGGGCTGGAACCGCACGCCCGCGGGCCTGCCCGCGAGCCCGCGGACGCTGAGCTACCTGCGTGCCGTCCGCGCGCAGGCCTTCTTCGCCGAGGCGCTGGGCGATGCCGCCGACGCTGTCGTGCGCGAGCACGCCGAGGCCGGAGCGGAACATCGCCGCCAGCAGGCCGTGCTTCTGGACCTGCTCGGCACGGTCGCGACCTCGATCGATCTGAGGAATCCGGCGGGTACGTTCGAGCAGCTCGGGGTCGGTGTCACCGTCGTCGAGGTGGAGGCGATGATCCGGGAGCGGTACCGCGATGCGCCCAGTGCCGAGTCGCGGCGGATCCTCGCCGACCTGCGGGCCGCCACCGCGGCGATCCCCCGCTGGAGTGGCGCCTACGAGGAAAGCGCCCGCCTGCTGTGGCGCCGGCGCGCCGGCGACCCGCTGCGGCCGGTCACCGTGACCGAGGCGGACGGTCGCCGCCGTGCCTACACCGGCGATCCCCGCCAGGACGGGTACATCACCGGGCCGGCCACCGACTTCCTTGACCCGACCGGCGTACCCCGGCCGGCCGCGGCGATGACCCCGGCCCAGCGCGGTGCCTATCTCGCCTGGCTGGAGAGTCCTGCCATGGTCGCGAACAACGACCGGCTGCCGGTCCTCGCCGGGATGGCCGGCGGTGCCGAACCCGCCCCGGTCCCGCCGGACCGCGTCCTGCGGCCGGGAGGCTGAGGTGCTCTCAGCGCAGCACGTCGGCCAGGTCGAAGCGCGTCGGGCGGTCCAGTTGGGCGAAGGTACAGCCGCGCGCATCCCGGTCCGGCCGGAAGCGGACGAACTGGGTGGTGTGGCGGAAGCGCGGCCCCTCCATGTGGTCGTAGCGCACCTCGACGACCAGCACCGGGCGCAGCGGCACGAAGGACAGGTCGCGCCCGGACGCCCAGCGGCTGTCCCCCGCATCCCACGGCGTGCGGGTGCCGGCCGACGCACCCGGCGCCCAGGGATGCTCCTCGATCGGGATCACCAGTTCCGCGAGCTCGTGTACCAGCTCGCGGCGCCGCGCCATCGGGAACGCGGAGGTCACCCCCACCGCGGCCAGCCCCCCGCCGGGAGGCTCCTCCGGGTACAGGCCCAGCAGCAGGGAGCCGACCGCGTCGGTGCCGGACTTGTGTGTGCGGTAGCCGGCGATCACGCAGTCCGCGGTGCGATCGTGCTTGATCTTGAACATCGTCCGGCGGTCGGGCTCGTAGCGGGAGTCGGGCGCCTTGGCGACCAGGCCGTCCAGCCCGGCACCCTCGAAGCGGTCGAACCACACCCGGGCACGATCGAGATCGTCGGTGGCCGGGGTGATGTGGACCCGGGCGGCGCCCGTGCCCGACGGGCCGAGGAGGGTCTCCAGACGGCCCCGGCGGTCGGCGAACGGCCGGTCGAGCAGGGCGTCGTCGCCGTCCGCGAGCAGGTCGAAGGCGACGAACGACACGGGGGTCTCGGCAGCGAGCCGAGCCACCCGGCTGGCCGCTGGATGCACCCGCTGCTGCAGGGCCTCGAAGTCGAGGCCATCGCGGCCGGCGACGACGATCTCGCCGTCCAGGACGCAGCGCGGGGGCAGCGCGGCCCGCAGGTCGGCGAGGAGTTCCGGGAAGTACCGCGTCATCGACTTCGTCGTCCGCGAGGTGATCTCGATGTCGTCACCGTCGCGGAACACCAGGGCACGGAAACCGTCCCACTTCGGCTCATAGACGAGGCCGGGAGGGATCTCGGCGACGGCACGCGCCAGCATCGGCTTGACCGGTGGCATGACGGGCAGGTCCACCGCGCGATCCTCCCGCACCCTGCCTGCCGGCGCGCCGCGGCACACCGGCGCCCCGACCGCCACGGGACAGCCGGCCTGAGCGGGGTGGGCTGTCCGGGCGACGCCCTAGAGGATCATGCCGGCCCCGAGGGTGGCGCCGGTCGCCTCGTCGATGAGCAGCACGCTGCCCGTTGTCCGGTTGCGCCGGTACGGGTCGTAGCACAGCGGCGAGGTCGTGCGCAGCGCGATCCGGCCGATGTCGTTGAGGCCGAGCGTCTCGACCGACTCGTCGCGGTGCAGGGTGTCGATGTCGACCCGGTAGATGATATCGGTGACCATCGCGCGCACCGATCGGGTCGTGTGCTTGATCCCGATCCGGGCCCGGCGGCGCAGGGGCGTCTCCGCCATCCAGGAGACCATGAGCTGCAGGTCCTGGCCGACCGTTGGCTGGTTGTTCGGGCGGGCGATCATGTCGCCGCGGGAGACGTCCAGGTCGTCCTCGAGGCGGACGGTCAGCGACATCGGGGGAAACGCCTCGTCGATCGGGCCGTCGAAGCTGTCGATGCCCGCGACCCGGGTGGTCAGGCCCGAGGGGAGCACGATGACGTCGTCGCCGGGCTTGAGTACTCCGCCAGCGACCTGGCCCGCGTAGCCGCGGTAGTCGTGCAGCTCCTCGCTGCGCGGGCGGACCACCCACTGCACCGGAAACCGCACGTCGATGAGGTTGCGGTCGGAGGCGATGTGCAGTTCCTCCAGGTGATGCAGCAGCGAGCTGCCGTCGTACCAGGGAGTGCTCGGCGACCGGGAGACGACGTTGTCGCCGCCGAGGGCGGAGATGGGGATCGTGGTGACGTCGACGATCTCCAGCTTCGCCGCGAACCGCCGGAACTCCTCCTTGATCTTCTCGAAGACCTCGCGGTCGAAGTCGACGAGATCCATCTTGTTCACGCAGAGCACCATGTGCGGGACGCGCAGCAGGGAGGCGAGGAACGCGTGCCGGCGGGTCTGCTCCAGGATGCCCTTGCGCGCGTCGACAAGCAGCAGCGCGAGGTCCGCCGTGGAGGCGCCGGTGACCATGTTGCGGGTGTACTGCACGTGCCCCGGGGTGTCGGCCAGGATGAACGACCGCCGCGGGGTGGCGAAGTAACGGTAGGCGACGTCGATCGTGATGCCCTGCTCCCGCTCGGCCCGCAGGCCGTCGGTGAGCAGCGCGAGGTCGACGTAGCCGTCGCCGCGTTCCCTGCTGGTCCGCTCCACCGCCGCGAGCTGGTCGGTGAACAGTGACTTCGTGTCGAACAGGAGGCGCCCGATCAGAGTCGACTTGCCGTCGTCGACGGATCCCGCGGTGGCCACACGCAACAGCTCGGCCATCAGAAGTACCCCTCCCGCTTGCGGTCCTCCATCGCGGCCTCGCTGACCCGGTCGTCGGCGCGGGTCGCGCCGCGCTCCGTGATCCGCGTCACCTCGATCTCGGCGATGACCTCCTCGACGGTCACCGCGGTCGACTCGACAGCACCCGTGCAGGTGATGTCACCCACGGTGCGGTAGCGGATCTGACGAGGCAGCGGGATCTCGCCCCCACGCGGCGGGGTCAGCGGAGTGACGGCGAGCAGCATGCCGTCCCGCTCGATCACGTCACGGCTGTGGGCGTAGTAGATCGAGGGGATTTCGAGGCGTTCCTGAGCGATGTAGCGCCAGATATCCAGCTCGGTCCAGTTCGACAGCGGAAACACGCGGATGTGCTCACCGGGGCGGTGGCGGCCGTTGTACAGCGACCACAGCTCGGGACGCTGGTTCTTCGGGTCCCACTGGCCGAACTCGTCGCGGAACGAGTAGACGCGCTCCTTGGCCCGCGCCTTCTCCTCGTCGCGCCGCGCGCCGCCGAACACCGCGTCGTACCGGCCGTCGGCGATCGTGTCGAGCAGCACCGGCGTCTGCAGCTGGTTACGCGACGCGCCTGGGCGGGTGTCCTCCGTCAGCTCGCCCGCATCGATCGCCGCCTGCACCGAACCGACGACAAGGCGGGCTCCGAGCTCGTTCGCGCGGCGGTCCCGAAAGTCGAGAACCTCCGGGAAGTTGTGCCCGGTGTCGATGTGCAGCAACGGAAACGGCAGCTTCGCCGGCCAGAAGGCCTTCTCCGCCACCCGCAGCATGACGATCGAGTCCTTACCGCCACTGAACAGCAGCGCGGGACGCTCGAACTCGGCCGCGACCTCACGGAAGATGTGGATCGCCTCGGCCTCGAGCATCTCCAGGTGAGACAGCTCGTAACCCGTGACAGGCACGCGTATACCCCTCGTCGAGCCGGTGTATCAGTCCAAAGTAGCGGACCGGGCTGTTCGGACGCCGGTTTCGCCGACGTTAACCAGCTCACCGGCCTGGACATTTCACCCATGGCCGGCACATCACGGCACGAAGCAGCCACGTTCTCACGGTCCGCCGCCGGACGGCTGCCGCTCGGCGTGGCCGGGCACGGCCCTCGGCGTCACAGCGCCGGACTGGCGCGCGCCCGTCCGGCCAGATGCTGTTCCCTTGACTGCCGTCCGGTCAGCTGGCCTCCGGGCTGGCCGCGGCGACGGCCGCGAGGACCGCCGGGGCCAGCGCGGCGTCGCAGATCACCAGGTCGGGCAGCAGCGGATCCGGCTGGTTGTACCGCAGCGGCGAGCCGTCGAGCCGGCTTGTGTGCAGGCCGGCCGCGCGGGCCACCGCTACCGGCGCGGCGGAGTCCCACTCGTACTGGCCGCCTGCGTGCAGGTAGATCTCCGCCTGCCCGCGGATGACCGCGGCGGCCTTGGCGCCGGCCGACCCCATCGGGACGGTGGTCGCGCCGAGGGCCTCGGCCACCTCGCCAACGAGCCGGGGAGCCCGCGTCCGGCTGGCGACGATCCGTGGCGGACCCGCCGCACCCGGACGGGGTGGCAGGTCGCCCGCGCCAGACAGCGTGATGCCCTGTGCCGGCAGCGCCACCGCCCCGGCGACGAGCTCACCGCGCTGCCAGAGCGCGACGTGCACCGCCCAGTCGCTGCGCCCTGGCTCGGCGAACTCCCGGGTGCCGTCGAGCGGGTCGACGATCCACACTCGTTCGGCAAGCAGCCGGGCCGGGTCGTCGGCGGCCTCCTCGGACAGCACGGCGTCATTCGGGCGGTGCCGGGCCAACGCCCGGGCGAGCAGCTGCTGCGAGCGCGCGTCACCGGCGTCGCGCAGGGTCACGGGTTCGGCGAAGCCGACCTCCTCGCGGATTCTGAGCAGCAGTTTGCCGGCATCCGTGGCCAGTCGCCGGGCGAGGACGTCGTCGTCGAGTTCGTCGGTCGCGATGTCGACGGGGACGAGAGCCGGCGGGCTGGTGTCGTCGGTGTTCATCGGGTGGGAGTCTTCCACCCGCTACGGTCGCGGGTGTGAGTGCCACCTCTGATCCGGACACCGATCGCTCCCGGACGGCCCGCCCGGTCGCCCCAGGCGGCGAGCAGGGCGACCCCGGCACGGGCGACCCACTGCTCGCCCTGGTCGACGACGCCCGCGCGGCCGAGCTGACCGCGGCCTCGCGCGACTGGCCGTCGCTGACCCTGACGCCGCGCCAGCTTGCCGAGCTCGAGCTGCTGCTGGTCGGCGCGTTCGGCCACTCGCCCGCCTACCCGGCCGAGGACGAGGTGGACGGCGTACCCGTGCCGTCCCTCATCGTGCCGGCCGAGATCGCCGCGCCCCTGGGGACCGGGCGCAGCCTGGCCCTGCGCGACCAGGAGGGGGTGATGATCGCCGCCCTGCACCTTCGCGTGACGGTTCCGGCGGGCAGCACGGGAGTACGGCTGGTCGGCGCCCTGGAGGGCATCCGGCTGCCGCACCATCCCGACCATCTCGACCTGCGCCTCACCCCCGACCAGCTGCGCGCCGAGCTGCGCGCCCGGGGCTGGACAGGGCCGCAGGTCGACTCCGGCGCGGCGTGGGCGGTCTGGGCGGACGGTCTGCTGCACACCGCGGACGTCGGGCGCATCCGGGCCCTGACCAGGCAGGGCAAGCGCTGCGTCGTGCTGGCCCCGGTCGGCGGCGCCGATCCCGCCGACGCCGGCCATCATCTGCGGATCCGCTGCCTGCTGGCCGCGCTGGACGCCGTCGATGCGCCACTGCGGCCCAGCGAGGCGATGCTCGCCTCGGAGGCCGTGGCGTCCGACGCGATCGCCGCGGGACGCAGACCACAGCCCACTCCCGACCCCTACCGCCGCCCCGGTGAGGATGACGGGTCCCGCGGCCACGGCAGCCTGCTCGTCCTGGTGCCCGTGCCGCCATCGCCGCTGCTGGCCACGCCCCGGGAGCCGGGCATGAGCGCGACCGTCCTGCCCTCGACCGGCGGAGAGTCAGTCGCGACGGTGGCCGACCTGGCGGGATCCCCCGTCCCGGAGCCGGCGGATGCGACCGCGCCGGGATCCGCGGGGGCGGTCGCCCGCGATCTGGCCGGGCCGCCCGTGGACGACCCCGAGCTGCAGGCCCGGCTGACCGCCGGGCGGGCGCACCTGGCCAGCGTCTACGGCCTGACGGGAAGCCTGATCGGGCCGGCGATCGGCGCGCCGGGCCGCCACGAGCTGGCGTCGCTGCTCGATGCGGGCGGCCCGATTCCTGCCGAGCTCACGCCGCCGACGGTCGCCGCCGAGCTCACCCGCGCGGTGCCGCCGCGGTCGCGGCGCGGCCTGACGATCTTCTTCACCGGGCTGTCCGGGTCCGGGAAGTCGACGCTCGCCGGGCTGCTGGTCTGCCGGCTGCTCGAGGAGGGCGGTCGGCGGGTCACCCTTCTTGACGGTGACGTCGTGCGCAACCACCTGTCCCAGGGGCTGGGCTTCTCCCGCGCCGACCGGGACACCAACGTCCGCCGGATCGGATTCGTCGCCGCCCAGGTGGCCGGCGCGGGTGGCACGGCGGTCTGCGCGCCGATCGCCCCCTACGCCGAGATCCGCGCCGAGGTCCGCGCCATGGTGCAGGAGGCCGGCGGCGGCTTCGTCCTCGTCCACGTGTCGACGCCGCTGGCGGTCTGCGAGGCCCGCGACCGCAAGGGGCTCTACGCGAAGGCCCGGGCCGGGGTGATCCCCGCCTTCACCGGCGTGTCCGACCCGTACGAGGAGCCGGTGGACGCCGACGTCACCGTCGACACCGCCCAGCTGTCCAGCGAGGCGGCGGTAGGTCGGGTCCTCGACCATCTGCGCCTCGCCGGCTGGCTCGCCCCCGCCTGAGCGCCCCGGGGTCAGTAGGCGCCCTCGCGGCGCAGCACGGCGAAGACGGTCCGCCAGAGGATGACGAAGTCCATGGCCAGCGACCAGTTCTCGACATACCGCAGGTCGAGGCGGACCGACTCGTCCCACTCCAGGTCGGAGCGGCCACTGATCTGCCACAACCCGGTGAGGCCCGGCTTCACCATCAGCCGGCGGTGCACGTCGTCCTCGTAACGGGCGACCTCACTCGGCAGCGGCGGGCGCGGCCCGACCAGTGACATGCTGCCGTTCAGCACGTTGATCAGCTGCGGCAGCTCGTCCAGCGACCACTTGCGCAGGAACTTCCCGACCCTGGTCACCCGTGGGTCGTCGCGCATCTTGAACAGCAGCCCCTCGGCCCGTTCGTTGCGCGACTCGAGCTCCTTCTTGCGCTCCTCCGCGTCGACGTACATCGAGCGGAACTTGAACATCGTGAAGTGGCTGCCGTCCCGGCCGACCCGGGTCTGGCGGAACAGCGCCGGCCCACGGCTGGTCAGGCGGACCGCGATCCCCAGACCGACCAGGACCGGCAGCGCGAAGAGGATGATCAGACCCGCGACGACGCGGTCGAACACGCCCTTCATCACCCGGCGGGTGCCGCTGAGCTCGGGTTCCTCGATGTGCAGCAGCGGCAGGCCGGCCACCGGGCGGATCGAGATCCGCGGGCCGGTGACGTCGGTCAGCGCCGAGGAGACCAGCACGTCGACGTCACTGCCCTCCAGCGTCCACAACACCCGGCGCAGCGTTTCGCCATCCATCTGCGGGCAGATCGCGACCGTGGTGGCATGGGTGGCGGTGATCGCGGTGTGCAGGGTCTCGGAGGTGCCGACGATCGGGACGCCGAGCAGGTCGAAGCCGCTGCGCTCCGGCCGGTCATGGCTGTGCCGGCCGGGCGAGCGGTCCAGCACCACGCCGACGACCGCCCAGCCGGACGTCGGATCACGCTGAGCGAGCCGGACGAGCGTCGCCGCCGACTCGCCGGCCCCGACGACGAGCACCCGGTGCAGGCAGCGCCCGGCGCGGCGCATCCGGTGCAGGATGCCGCGCCCGATGATCCGTCCGGCCACCGACAGCATCGTGGCCGCGGGAAACGCGATCAGCACGTAGCTGCGGGCGATCTCGGCCTTCGTCGCGTAGGACACGATGGCGACCGCGGCCGTCAGCCGGGCCGCGGCGTTGACCACGCGCCGGAACTCCTCCGACCCGCCGCCGAGGAACCGGCTCTCGTAGGCCCGGTTCAGCGACATGGCCAGGACCCAGGCCAGCGGCAGCAGCACCGTCATCAGGATGTACGGCCGGATCGACACCGGTTCTGTGTCGAAGTCGACGAGGTGCCCGAACCGGACGAAGAACGCGAGCGCCGCGGCGAGAACGCAGGCCCCGGCGTCGAACATGACCAGCAGCCGCACGTAGCGGCGTTCCCAGGAGACCTGCGCGCGGTACGCGACCGGCTCGTCGGCCCCCGCGCCGGCGCGGGCGGCGCTGTGCCGACCGCCCCCGTTCCAGGGTGACGGCGGCGGCGCCGCGGGTACCGGCGGTGCGGCGTGACGGCCGTAGGGACCGTCCGGATCGCCGCCTGGCGGGGGTGGGTAGGGCGCGGGAGGTGCCTGGCCGCCGCGCGACCGGGGCGCGAAGTTCGCGCCGCCGTCGCCAGCCGCCCGACGGTTCCCCGACATGATTTCGGTCACGCGCAGCCCTCCACCAGTGCCTGCGGGGCGGTGAGCCGCGACAATCCGGCAGCCGACGACGGGCGCCGCATACTGCCGAGCCGCCTCACGAGGTTCGCCCGGGCCAGGCGGGCCAGGCGGGCCAGGCGGGCCAGGCGGCCAGTCCGTGCTGCGCCGATCCCCGCGCGACCGCGAAAGGGATGTACTGCGTCGATCGGTCGGCCCATCGCCGCCGCCCCAGCACTGCGCATCGGCGGGGCTGAGCCGATCTCCCGCATCGAGCCGCGGCTCGCTCGGACGGCGGCGAGCTCATCTCTCGGTGATGCATCGACCGGACCTCCAGCGATCTTCCCCCGCCACTGACTGTGGGCCACCGTGGACGGCGAGCCGGCCGCTCGCGGGTCGTTCGGGAACCCACTGGTTCGCGCCACCGGACACCGGTACCAACCCGACCGCCAGGCACCGCACACCCGGCGCCCGTGGTCACGGGCCAACGTTACCGGCACACCCCAGCTGATCTACCAGCGGCCCGGCGAAGCGGGCACCCGGCAAAACCGGGACCGCCGACTGTTGCGGCGTCGTCAGCCATCCGTTTGTGGCGCCCCAAGGTAGCAGAGGTGGCGTCGATATCCGGTAACCCCGCTTAGCGAATTTCCCGCGTTTGTCAACGACTGCGATATGTCGGACAGGCACACGCCGGCGACACGCTGCGTGAACAAATAGCTCCAGTCTGCTACTGTGCGTCATGGCTCACCGGCTCCGGCCGGCCGGGCCGACGGCCGTCCGCCCCCCGTACGGACGCCGAGGAGTGACATCCCGTGCGACCGGGTCCGCGTCACGAGCGCCGGTGGTCACGGGTACGGGACGGTCGGCGCCTGCCGGACGGGTGGGGGCGCCCGGGCAGGCGCCGGCTGCTCATCAGACAGCCAGGCAGACGGACGGACAAGCGGGCGGACAGACAGCCAGGCGGACACCGCCCGGACACACGAAAGCCGGGGGCGGGCGCCGTGGACGGCACCGGCCCCCGGCTCGGGCGGGGTCGGTCAGGGAAGGGCGGCGACGATGTCGGCCACGGACTTGCGGGCGCCGGAGTAGAACGGCGTCTCCAGCCGGGTGTGCCGCCGGGCGGCACTGGCGCGCAGGTGGCGGATGCAGTCGACGATCCGGTGGAGCTCGTCGGCCTCGAAGGCGAGCAGCCACTCGTAGTCGCCCAGACCGAAGGACGCGACCGTGTTGGCCCGCACGTCCTCGTACTCGCGGCCCATGATCCCGTGCTCGGCGAGCATGCCACGGCGCTCGTAGTCGGGCAGCAGGTACCACTCCAGCGACCGGTTGAACGGGTAGACGCAGATGTAGCCGCGCGGGTCCTCCCGGCGGACGAACGCGGGGATGTGGTTGCGGTTGAACTCGGCGGGGCGGTGCAGCCCGACCGCCGACCACACCGGCCGCAGGTGCCCGCCCAGCGCCGTCTGGCGGAACCGCTGGTAGGTCTCCTGCAGCAGGTCAGGGTCGGGGCTGGTCCACCAGACCATCACGTCGGCGTCGGCGCGGTAGCCCGAGATCTCGTAGATCCCGCGGGTGTAGACGTCCTTGGCCAGCGCGCCGTCCAGCAGGGCGGTCACCTCGTCGACCAGGGGGGTGCGATCGGCCGGCAGCGGGCGGTGGGCGGCGAAGACCGACCAGCCGGTGTAGAGCAGCTCGGCGTTGAGCTCGTTCGCGGACTTCGTGGACTCCGGCATAACCCGTCTCCTTCTCGTCCGGCCGCCCGGAGGGGCTGGCCGGGAACTCCGTCTCAGACTCCCGGGCCGACCGGATCAGCGGGGCTGCCCTGGGCCGCCGGGCGGACGGCACGCAGCACCGCGGCGGCGGCGGCCTCACCCGATCGGATGCAGGCTGGGATGCCGATGCCGTCATACCCGGCGCCGGCGAGTGCGAGGCCCGCCGGCAGCGACCGGCGGACGGCGGCGATCCGGCTCAGGTGGCCCGGCAGGTACTGCGGCAGGCCGCCGTCCCATCGGCTGACCCGGGTGGCGATCGGGCGGGCGGTGATGCCCCCGATCTGGGCGATCTCCGCGGCGGCGACGCCCGCGAGCTCCGTGTCGCCGCGGCGCAGCTCGTGCTCGGCGCCCGCGCGCCCGATGCTGGCCCGCACGACGGTCAGCCGCTCGGTGCCGACGTGCGGCCACTTGGTGGACATGTACGTCGCGGCCTTCACCGAGGTACCCGCCCGCGCCGGGACCAGGAACCCGCTGCCGGTCGGCGCCGTGATGTCACGGTAGATCAGCGTCACCAGGCCGACGGAGGCGTAGGGCACGCCGGCCAGGGGGGCGGCGGCGTGCGGGGCGAGCGGGCTGAGCAGGGTCCGGGCCGCGCCGGCGGGGACGGCGAGGATGACCGCGTCGGCCACCAGCGGCTCGGCGGTGTGCCCATCCGGGCCGCGGCCGCAGACCACCCGCCAGCCGTCCGCAGTGCGCTCCACGGCCCGCACCGGGACGCCGGTGCGCACGTCGGCGCCGCCGCGCTCGGCGAGCCGGGCCACGAAGGAGCCCATGCCGCCGCGCAGGCTGGCGAACACCGGGGTGGGCGCGCCGGTGCTCGCGGGACCGGTGCGGGGCCGTACCCGGTGCGCGCCCAGCAGCAGCGAGCGGTCCTCGGCGAGGATCGGGGCCAGCTGTGGCACGGTCGTGCGCAGCGACAGCGCGTCGGCACGCCCGGCGTACACGCCGCCGAGCAGTGGGTCGACCAACAGGTCGACGACCTCGCGCCCGACCCGCGCCCCGACGAAGGCGCCGACCGTCGGGTCGTCCGCGAAGCGGGTGCGCGGCAGCACCAGGTCGGCCGCGGCGCGCATCAGCCCCCATGGCGAGAGCACTCCCGAGCGGACCAGGCCCAGCGCGTCGGTGGGCACGCCCAGCAGGGTGTTCGGCGGGATCGGCCGCAGCCGCCCGCGGATCCACAGCGACGCCGCCGTCGTCGCCGGATGCACGATCTCGTGCCCGAGGCCGACCTGGCGAGCCAGGCGCAGCCCGTCCGGCACCCGGGCGAGGAACGACTCGGCGCCCTCCTCGACGTCCATCCCCTCGATCGGGGTGGTGCGCAGCTTGCCGCCGACCCGCTCCGACGCCTCCAGGACGGTCACCTCGGCCTGCCCGGCCAGGGCGTGCGCCGCGGCGAGTCCTGCGACCCCCGCGCCCACGATGACAACCCGCACGTTCCTGCCGCCCTTCACGATGTGCTTCCTGCCGCCCCTTCTCGACGGTGCCGCCCGCGCCACCCCACCCCGCGCGGATCGGTCCCGCGCCCGCTCAGCCCGCGTGGACGACGTCGACGATGTGCGCGAGCACCCCGGGGTCCGTCTCCGGGAGTACGCCGTGCCCGAGGTTGAACACGTGGCCCGCCGCCTTGGCGCCGCGGGCGAGCACATCATGGATCTTGGAGTCGAGAACGTCCTCGGGAGCGAACACCGCCGCCGGGTCGAGGTTGCCCTGCACCGCCCGACCAGGGCCGACGCGCCGCGCGGCCTCGTCCAGCGGGACCCGCCAGTCGACGCCGACGACATCCGCGCCCGCCTCCCCCATGGCGCCGAGGAGCTCGCCGGAGTTCACCCCGAAGTGGATGCGCGGCACCTCGCCCTCGAAGGCCGCGAGCACCCGGGCACTGTGCGGGGCGACGTAGCGACGGTAGTCGTCCTCACTGAGCGCACCCGCCCAGGAGTCGAACAACTGGATCGCGTCGACGCCGGCGTCCACCTGCACGCGCAGGAAGGCGGCGGCGATCGTGGCCAGCCGGTCGAGCAGCGCGTGCCAGAGCCGCGGCTCGCCGTACATCAGCGCCTTCGTGCGCAGATGGTTGCGGCTCGGCCCGCCTTCGACAAGGTAGCTCGCGAGGGTGAACGGCGCGCCGGCGAACCCGATCAGCGGGGTGCTGCCCAGCTCGCCGAGCAGGGCACGAACCGCGTCCGCGACATAGGGGACGTCGTCCGGCTCGAGCGGGCGCAGCGCGGCGAGGTCGGCCGACTCCCGCACGGGCGCCGCGACGACGGGCCCCACCCCCGCAACAATGTCGATGTCGAGACCGATCGCCACCAGAGGCACGACAATGTCGGAGAAGAAGATGGCGGCGTCGGTGCGGAAGCGGCGCACCGGCTGCATGGTGATCTCGGTGATGAGCGCCGGGTCCCGGCAGGAGTCGAGCATCGGCACGCCGGCGCGCAGGCGGCGGTACTCGGGCAACACCCGGCCGGCCTGGCGCATGAACCACACGGGCGTGGTGTCGGGCCGGTCACGCCCGCAGGCGCGCAGGAACGGGGCGGTGACCGCAAGGTCAGACCGCCGCGGACCGCCGCCCGCCGCGGACGTGACGCTGGCGGGCCCGGATCCGGCTCCAGCGTCGAGGTGGACGACAGACATGCCTCCGATCGTTGCATGCCGGTCGCACCGGTGTCGGTGCGACCGGGGTCACGTCGATCGCGCGAGCGGGTGGGAGCGGCCGTCGACGCCGTCCCGGTCGGGCTCGAGCGGGCTCCCCGACATCGGCTATCTTCTACTTGCAGTAGAAGAACCTGCTGGTCCCAGGCCATCCGGCCGCCTCGGACACCCGTCCGCCGGCGGACGGATCGGGAGCCCGGTTCACCGCGGGATGTGACGAAGCCCGCTGTCCACCCTGGTAGGACAGGTGCCCGGACCGGGCCGGGCGGCACACCCTGCGGCATGAGCACGATGCGGACCCAGGATGTGGAAACACGATGCGGAAACACGACGAGGAAGAGGTCACGATGACCGACCAGGCCCCGCACGGTGACGCGCGGATCCTCACCGCGGCACGCGTCGTCTCGCTCGCCGAGGCGACGTCGTTCCTCCTCCTGCTGATCGCCACCGCCATCAAGTACGGCGCCGACCACCCCCAGGGGGTGAAGGTCCTCGGCCCCGTCCACGGCGTCCTGTTCCTGGCGTACTGCGCTCTCGTCGGCTATCTGTCGTTCGCCGGGCGATGGCCGCGGCGACGCACGGTGCTGGCACTTGTCGCCGCGGTGCTGCCGTTCGCGCCCTTCGTCGTCGAGCGCCGCTGGCTGCGCCCGGGCACGCTTGCGCAGGGCGGTCGTCCCGCCCCGGCGTGAGGTGCCGTCCGTACCCGGGCCATCTCCTTGAGGCCGTCCGCACCCGGGCCGTCCTGGCGAGATCCCGGGCGAGGCCCTCCGCACCGATACGGCCGCGTTCCGGCAGCAATGTGGCCACAATTCGCGGCACGGTCACCACGGAAGACGAGGGAATCTACCCGGCAGATACGGGAAAATCGCCCGAGCCCCCCGAGCGGGGACGTCCCCCGCACACCCGATCGAGACGGGCTCACGCGACACGCCGGAGGGAATGCGCGGACATCTGTCCGTCCCGTGGCACCGTCAGTCCGGTCGGAATGAGCGTAGAGGGTGCGCGTTGTCCCGCGTTCCCTCTTCGGCCAGCTGTCGTGGCGGCGCGTGGTTCCGTGCTGCGCTGGCCGTATTCGCCAGGAACGCAGCGCGGGCTGGCGTGCCGGGTGCGCGGGGAGTGGTGTTCGAGTGGAACTGGGCCGGCTGGGCCTCGACGATCACATCGTTCTCGACTGCGTAGTCTGCGGCGACGAGCGTCCCTTTGCGCAGCCACCCTGCGCGGACGGGCACGGTGCGGACTGCCCGGAGTGGGCGTGCGTCACCTGTGGTGCCGCGGTGCTGATCGGGCCGGTGCCAGCGCTCCCGAACCAGGGGCGCACCCGGCCGTCCCGTGGGCCCGGGGCTGCCGCGGGGCGCGAGGCGGCAGGTACGGGGCCGGCGGTGGGGGGGTCGACTGGGGGCCGGGAGCATCGCGGGCGTGAACGGGCCGCTGCCCGGATTCCGGCGTGAGCCTGCGTAGCCCCGCACCGCGGCCCGACTACGAGCCCGCCGCCGGCCGCGCTGGGGAGTTGCGCGAGCCCGCCACGACACCCGTACTGCCCGTTCCCGTTCCCGTTCCCCGGGAGGTTCCAGTCCTGCGGGAGGCCACCGGACACCGGTCCACCCACCGCACCCTGGGCGCCCGATCCCACCCAACGGGATCGAAGCAGCACGCTCCGGCGTCCCCGCAGCGCGATCAAGGTCGACGCCCTAACGTTGCCGTCATGGGGGCTGCGCAGTCGTTCGAGGCGAGCCCACAGCTCTTCCTGGCGATCACCGATGCCCTCCGGGCCGGGATCACCCGGCTGCGCCCCGAGATCACCGTGCACGAGGCGGCCGCGCCGTCCCGGCTCGCACCGTTCGCGTTCGCGCTTGCCGGCGGGCTCACCGGGGACGCGGCCGATGCCGCCACAGGCAGGCTGATCGTCCTCATGGACCCGGCCGGGCAGCCCGCCTGGCAGGGCAGCATCCGGATCGTCTGCTATGCCCGGGCGAGCGTGGACCCGGAGATCGCCACGGACCCGCTGCTCACCGAGGTCGCCTGGTCGTGGCTGCAGGAGGCGCTCGACTCCCACGGCGCCCGGGTCCGCGCGCTCGGCGGAACCGTGACAACGACGTCCTCACGCCGCTTTGGTGTTCTGCGCCCCGAGGGCGACACCTTCGATGTGGAACTGCGCTGCTCGTGGTCGCCCGACTGGGCCGAATCCGACCTTGACTCCGCCGCGGCCGAGGCAGCGCGCCCTCCGTGGAGCCCGGCCGGCGCGACCGCGCATCTGCTGGCCTTCGCCGACCTGCTGGCGGCCATGGCGGGCCTGCCACCGGCCCTGTCCGGTGTCGTCGCCCTGCCCCAGCGCCGCGCCTGACGGCCTCCTCGTCGCGGCGGGCCGGGGAGCCGGGGGCACCCGTGCGGGCCCCATGTGACCCCGCCTCGCGTGGGCCCGGCGCTCGTGCCCCCGTCGCGGTGGCATGGCGCCACACCGAGGAACCCCGGGCCGCCTACCCCCTACCGCCGATCACCGGATGGCAGGGCGGGAAGGTGAACGCGCGCTGTCACGCTCGCGAGCAAGCCGGCTACAGTACCAGGTCACGGAATCGCTATGCGTATAATCATCGCGATTCGCTGAACAGCGCGGCTGCCTCCGCGAGGATTCAGACGTACGATCGCCGATCGTGACGTCGTCGGTTCCAGAAACAACACAGCAGGTCAGCGGGGGTGTGAGCGCAGCGGTGGAGGGAGAGTTCAGCACCGGCGCCCGCGAGCCCATTCCGCTGCTCGCACCTGTGGACGGCGTCCCTCCCGTCATCGTCGACACTTCCGAGCTCGCCGCCGCCGCCGAGCGGCTCGCCGCGGGGACGGGCCCCGTCGCCTTCGACGCCGAGCGCGCCTCGGGCTACCGCTATAGCCAGCGGGCCTACCTCGTGCAGATCCGCCGCCGCGGCAGCGGATCGCTGCTGCTCGACCCGGTCGCGCTCGGCGATCTCGCGGTCGTCCAGGAGGCGGTGGGCGACGCCGAGTGGGTGCTGCACGCGGCGAGCCAGGACCTGCCCTGCCTGTCCGAACTCGGTCTGCGGCCAGGTCTGCTGTTCGACACCGAGCTCGCCGGCCGGCTGCTCGGCTACGAGCGGGTCGGCCTCGGCATGATGGTCGAGCGGGTGCTCGGCTACGGGCTGGAGAAGGGTCACTCGGCGGCCGACTGGTCGACCCGGCCGTTGCCCGAGCCCTGGCTGCGCTACGCGGCCCTGGACGTGGAGCTGCTGGTCGAGCTGCGCGACGCGCTGGAGGCCGAGCTCATCGAGCAGGACAAGATCGAGTTTGCCCGGCAGGAGTTCGCCGCGATCGCGGCCGCACCGCCCCGCGAGCCGCGGGCCGAGCCGTGGCGGCGCACCAGCGGCATCCACCGTGCCCGCACCCGTCGCCAGCTCGCCGCGGTTCGTGCCATGTGGACCGCACGGGATCGGCTGGCCCAGGCCCGCGACATCGCTCCCGGCCGCGTCCTGCCCGACAGCGCGATCATGGACGCGGTTCTGAACGCCCCCGCAGACGCCGCCGCGCTGACCCGGCTGCCGGTCTTCTCCGGCCCGCGCATCCGCCGGACCGCGAACACCTGGCTGGACGCGCTGCGGGCCGCCGCCGCGCTGCCCGACGACAAGCTGCCCGCGCCCGCCGGCCCCAGCGGCGACGGGCTGCCCCCGCCCAACCGGTGGGCCGAGCGCGACCCGGTGGCCGCCGCGCGGCTGGCCCGGGTACGGGCGGGCCTCGCCGCCGTCGCCGGCACGCACACCATGCCGGTGGAGAACCTGCTGGAACCCGCTCTTTCCCGGCGGATCGCCTGGTCCCCGCCGACTCCCCTGACCGACCAGGCGGTGCGGGACGCGCTCGCCGCCGGCGGCGCCCGGCCCTGGCAGCAGGATCTGTGCACCTCCGCCCTGCTCACCGCACTCGTCGACCTCCCACCGGACCCTGCCGGCGACAGGCCCACCCGCCCGGTCGGCCGCTCGCCGCACCGCACCGGACCCCGCCGCGGCACCCCGGGCGGAGTCGTCACCGCCGGAACCCCCGGTGCCGTCACGGGTGGGGCGGGCGCTGGCAGCACCGCGAGAGTCACGGGTGGTTCCGGCCCGGACGACGCAGCCACCGCCGAGGCCGGCACGGACGCGGGCGGCCCGGAGGCCGCCACCTCGCGAGGCGCCAGCGCGGCGGGCTCCGGGGGGAACGCCGTCGGCTCCAATGTCGGTGAGCGCACCCGCACCCGCGGTGGGCGCGGTGGACGAGGCGCTGGCAGGTCCGGCCGGGCTGCCGCGGGGTCGGGCGAGCGCGGCGCCGCCGCCGGGCCGGCCGCCTCGTCTGCCGCGGGGCCGGCGGCCTCATCCGCCGGCGGGTCAGGCGGCCCCGAGCCCGGCACCCGGGAGACCGGGACCGCCTGAACCCCAGATCACCTGCCGCCGAGCGCCGAGGCTTCGTATCGTGCCGAGGGATAGATACGGTCTCGTCCCCGAAAGCGTGACTTTGCCTCGGCATGACGCCCGGGTCGGCGTGCCGCCCGTGGCGCGCATCACATGAGGCGTGCCCACCCGAAGCCGCCAGACCCGGCGGGGCTCGCCTGGTCATCGCGCCTCGGCGCCGGGCGGCGCCGGGCCGGAGCGCCACAACGTCGAGGATGCCGCCGGGCCTGAGCGCGACACTTCCACGCAGAGTGGGTGAGTGTCCTACCCGCCGGTAACCGCTGCCGTAGGCTGGCCGGTGCCGGCGATGCCCGCGCCGGTGTCGACCGACCGCCCGGGCCCGGTGCCGGCGCCGGTGGCGGCCGGTCGGTCCCTGGCGAGGTGCCGGCGGCCGAGCGGTCGCCGGTGGGGAGGCCACCGTGTTCGGTTCAGCCCGCGGCCAGCTGCGCGACGTGGTCTTCGTCGACGGGGTGCGCACCCCGTTCGGCAAGGCCAAGGGTGTCTACGCGGAGACCCGGGCCGATGACATGGTCGTCCGGGTGATCCGCGAGCTGCTGCGTCGCAACCCCACGCTGCCGCCGGCGCGGGTCGACGAGGTCGCCATCGCGGCCACCACGCAGATCGGCGACCAGGGCCTGACGATCGGCCGTACCGCCGGGATACTCGCCGGCCTGCCGCCCACGGTGCCCGGCTACGCGGTCGACCGGATGTGCGCGGGCGCCGTCACGGCGGTCACCACGACAGCGTCGTCGATCGCGGTCGGCGCGTACGACGTCGCGGTCGCCGGCGGGGTCGAGCACATGGGACGCCACCCGATGGGCGAGGGCGCCGACATCAACCCGCGGTTCGTCGCCGAGCGCCTGGTCGACCCGTCCGCGCTGGTCATGGGTTCGACCGCGGAGAACCTGCACGACCGCTTCCCTGCGATCACCCGGGAGCGGGCGGACGCGTACGCGCTGGCGTCCCAGGAGAAGGTCGCGAAGGCCTACGCGAACGGGCAGGTCCAGCCGGATCTCGTCCCGATGGCGGCCCGCCACGCGGACAGCGGCTGGGACCTGGTCACCGCCGACGAGCCGCCGCGCCCCTCGACGACTCTGGACGCGCTCGCCGGGCTGCGTACCCCGTTCCGGCCGCACGGCCGGGTGACGGCGGGCAACTCCGCGGGCATCAACGACGGCGCCACCGGCTGTCTGCTCGCCGCGGCCGACGTCGCCGCCGAGCTCGGGCTCACGGCGAAGATGACGCTGGTCGGCTACGCCTTCGCCGGGGTCGACCCGGAGGTGATGGGAGTCGGGCCGATCCCGTCCACCGAGAAGGCGCTGGCCCGCACCGGCCTGTCCATCGGCGACATCGGCCTGTTCGAGCTCAACGAGGCGTTCGCCGTGCAGGTGCTCGCGTTCCTCGACCACTTCGGGATCGCGGACGACGACCCGCGGGTCAATCAGTACGGCGGCGCGATCGCGTACGGCCACCCCCTGGCGTCCAGCGGGGTGCGGCTGATGACGCAGCTCGCCCGGCAGTTCGCCGAGCATCCCGAGGTCCGCTACGGGCTGACGGCGATGTGCGTCGGCCTCGGCATGGGCGCGACGACGATCTGGGCGAATCCCCACCACCCGGCGGCAGGAGGCGCGGCATGAGCGTGAGCGACGCGGAGGGGCTGGAGTTCGCCGATGAGGTCGTCACGGCGGCCCATGTCCGGTATGCGGCCCTGCCCGGGGTGACCGGGCCGGTCGCCCTGGTCACTTTGGACAACGGCCATGACCACACCCGGCCGTCCACGTTCGGGCCCGGGGGGCTGCGCAGCCTGCTCGCGGCCGTCGACGGGATCGAGGCGCACGACCCGCCGGTCGCCGCGATCGCCGTCACGGGCAAGCCGTTCATCTTCGCCGTGGGCGCCGACCTGGCCTTCCGGACGTCGATCACCGAGCGGGACCGGCTGCGCCCAGCCCTGGAGGCGCTCGGGCGGCTTGGTCACGAGGCCTTCGCCCGGCTGGGTTCGGGCCGTCTCGGCGACCGGAAGGTGCCCACGTTCGCGCTGGTCAACGGCGCGGCGCTGGGTGGCGGGCTGGAGCTGGCGCTGCACTGCGACTACCGGGCCCTGTCCGCCGGCATCCCGGCGCTGGCCTTCCCGGAGGTGTTCCTCGGGCTGGTACCGGCGTGGGGTGGCACCCAGCTGCTGCCGAACCTGATCGGCGCGGACCGCGCCGTGACGGTCATCATCGACAACGCGCTCAGCCAGAACCGCACCCTGCGGGGCCCGAAGGGGTTCGAGCTGGGCCTCGGGGACGTGCTGCTGGAGCCTGCCGACTTCCTGGAGGAGGCGCTGGCCTGGGTGGGCCGGGTGCTGCGCGGGGAGATCGACCCGGCGGCCGCGCGGGCGCCGGTGGAGCGTGGCGCGGCGTGGGCGGAGGCGGTCGCGCGCGGCCGGGCGCTCGCCGACGCAAAGCTGCACGGCGCCGCGCCGGCCGCCTACCGGGCGCTGGACCTCATCGCGCTCGCCGAGGCCGCCGACCGGGAGCAGGGCTTCGCCGCCGAGACGCAGGCACTCGCGGATCTGGCCGTCACCGGCGAACTCGCCGCGAGCCTGTACGCCTTCGACCTGGTGCAGAAGCGGGCGCGGCGCCCGGTCGGCGGGCCGGACCCCGCGCTCGCGCGTCCGGTCACCAAGGTCGGGGTGGTCGGGGCCGGGCTGATGGCCGCCCAGCTCGCGCTGGTGTTTGCGCATCGTCTCGAGGTTCCGGTGGTGCTTACCGACATCGACGCCGAGCGGCTCGGCGCCGGGGTCGCGGCTGTACACCAGGAGATCGACGCTCTGCTCGTGCGCCGCCGCATCTCCCCCGACCAGGCGAACCGGTACAAGGCGAACGTCACCGGCTCGCTGACCAAGGACGCCTTCGCCGACGCCGACCTCGTCATCGAGGCCGTGTTCGAGGATCTGGCGGTCAAGCGGGCCGTCCTCGCCGAGCTGGAGGCGGTCGTCGCGCCGACGGCGGTACTGCTGACGAACACCTCGGCGCTGTCGGTGTCCGCGATGGCCGCCGAGCTGGAGCATCCGGAGCGGGTCGCCGGCCTGCACTTCTTCAACCCAGTGGCCGTGCTGCCACTCGTCGAGGTGGTCCGCGCGGCGCGCACCGACGACGCGACGATCGCCACCACGCTGGCCGTCGCGAAGAGCCTGAAGAAGAACGCGGTGCTCGTCGACGACGCGCCGGCGTTCGTCGTCAACCGGCTGCTCACCCGCTTCCTCGGCGAGGTACTCGCCGCCGCCGCGCTCGGCACACCCCTCGAGGAGGTCGACCACGCGCTCGACCCGCTCGGCCTGCCGATGACGCCGCTGGTCCTACTCGAACTCGTCGGCCCGGCGGTGGCACTGCACGTGGCCGAGACCCTGCACACAGCCTTCCCCGACCGGTTCCGGGCACCGACGGGCCTGACCCGTCTCGTCGAGGCTGGCCGACGCGGCGTCTACACCACCAGTCCGGACGGCGCGCGGACCGTCGACCCCACGGCCGCGGCGGCCCTGCTCACTGCGCCCACCGGCTCGCGCACCACGTCGGCCCCCGGCTCCAGGTCCGCGGCATCGACCGCAGGGACCGCGTCGACCGATGGCGCGGACGGTACGCCCGCGGGTCTGGATGGCCCGCAGTCCCGCTCGGTCCCGGGGGCGGCGGCCGTGCGCGATGCGGCCCTGCGGGCGCTCGCCGAGGAGATCCATCTCATGCTCGCGGAGAAGGTCGTCGCCGAGGCGGCCGACATCGACCTGTGCATGATCCTCGGTGCCGGCTGGCCGTTCCATCTGGGAGGCATCACCCCCTACCTGGACCGCACCGGTGTCAGCGAGGCCGTCACCGGGGAGCGCTTCGCCCCTCCTGGCGTTGCCACCCTGCCAGCCTGACCTGCGATGCCCGGCTCGCCAGGTCGGGCCGGCTCCGGGGTGGGGCAGGATAGGATGAGATGGGCGGCAGGTCCCCCCTGACCGGGGAGGACACAGGTCGCCGGGTTAGCGTGACGCAATGTCCACGCACCGGGCCCCGCCTCCGCCGCGCGCGGCGCGGCCAGGCGCGGTCACCGCTGCCCCGGCACGCGCCGACGATCAGGCCAGCGCCGACGATCAGGCCAGCGCCGACGATCAGGCCAGCGAAGACGATGATGGTGCGCTGCCTGACACGGGCGTGCTCGCCAGGGATCCTGGGCAGGCGGCCGGCCCTCGGCCACTCCGGGACGTCGCAGCGCCGGTGCCTGTGGCGTTCGGCACCCGGCGCCGGATGGCGCCGTCGCCGCCGTCGCTGCTGGTCGGGCTCCTCGTCGGCGGCGCGCTGCTCGTCGTCTGCTGGGGGGTGTATCAGCTCACGCGGCACACGCTGCCCGGCGCTGCGGGCCGGTACGACGCGGGCGCGCGGCTATGCGGGCTCGTCGCCGGGTATCTCGGCGCCGCGCAGGTCCTGCTGGCGGCCCGTCTGCCCTGGGTCGAGCACGCGGTACCGGTAGGCCGCATCCGGACGATCCATCTCGGCTGCGGACTGGCCTTCCTGACGTTGACGGCCGCACACGCGACACTCGCGGTCGCCGCCAACGCCGCGTCGGTAGGTACGCCGTTCACCTCGGCGTTGGTCGGCGTGACCGTGAGCCTGCCGTATGTCTGGCTGGCGATGACCGGCCTGGCCCTGCTGCTGGTCGTGGGGATCAGCTCGGTTCCGGGGGTGCGCCGGGCGATGCCCTACGGCTGGTGGCACCTCCTGCACCTGGCGGTCTACCCGGCGATCGCGGTCAGCTTCGCGCACGAGCTGCTCGGCGCCGACCTCTCCACGACGCCAGGTCGCCTGCTGTGGACCGCGCTGCACCTCACGGCCCTGGGCGCCGTCGGCTGGTACCGCGTCCTCACCCCGGCGTGGCTGACGCTACGCCACCAGCTCACCGTCGAGGCCGTCCGACGCGAGGCGCCCGGCGTCGTCTCGATCCTGGTGTCCGGGCGTGCGCTGGGTGCGGTCGGGGCCAGGCCCGGCCAGTACTTCCGGCTCCGGGCGCTCTCCGGGCCGATGTGGCGGCACTCGCACCCGTTCTCGCTGTCCGCGGCACCACGCGGCGACCGGCTCCGTTTCACCGTCAAGGCAGTCGGCGACTACAGCGACGCCATGGCACGCCTGGAGCCGGGCAGTTGGCTGCTGGCTTCCGGTCCGTACGGCGCGCTGACCGCGCGGGCACGCACCCGCCGGCGCGTCCTGCTGATCGCCGGCGGGATGGGCATCGCGCCCCTGCGCGCCCTGATGGAGGGCCTCGAGGTCGATCCCGGCGAGGTCACGCTGCTGTACCGGACCGAACGCGCCGACCAGGTGATCTTCCGCGAGGAGATCGACGAGCTCGCCGAACGACTCGGCGCCACCGTGCACTACCTGATCGGAACGTCACCGCCCGGTGCCGAGAGCGATCCGCTGAGCCCACGCCGGCTCGCCGCGCTCGTCCCCCACCTCACCGACCACGACGCCTACGTCTGCGGGCCGCCTGGCATGGTCACCACCGTCACCCGGGCGCTGCGCGTCGCCGGCCTCGACCGCCGCCACGTCCATGCCGAGACCTCGGGCCGCTGAGGCAATCGGCTCCAGCCCGCCGCTCTCACCGAGAACGTCGACGCTCCTCATCGGTTCGACCGCTATTCCTGTAAACACGCCCGGGCCGCCGTTTCCGTGGCACCGCCCGATTCCCTTACCGCGCGCGCCCATCCCGCATCCGGTGGCCGTTCAGGTAATCACCGGCCACACACCATGTCGATGGTCTCCGCGAGCAGTTCTGCACGCCAGGGTTCTGCCTGCCAGTACCACCGACCTACAGAGAGGGGATCAAGCGAATGCGCAGGAATGCTGTCGCTATGTCCTTGGTTGCCAGTGCGATCGTGGCTTTGGGTACTGCTGCGCCCGCATTTGCGGAGGACACACCGGTGACATTTGTGGTGACCGGTGGAAGCCTCGGCATCAGCGTGCCAGGTCCCGCGAACCTGGGCACGGTAACCTCCACCGGAAGCGCTCAGACGCTCACCACACCGCTCGGGAACGGGTGACCGACGGCCGGGCCGGCACCACCGGATGGACCGTGACGGCGAACGCCGTCAACTTCACCGGACCGTCGAACATCTCGGTGTCGGCGGTGGGCGGAAGCGCCTACATCCCCGGAAACATCACCACCACCGGCACGGTCACCGCGACCGGGACCACTCTCACCCCGCTCTACCCGCCCGGCCCGGTGGTAACCGCTTCCGGCGTCAGCGGGAACAACACCGCCACCTGGAACCCCACCATCTCGGTCGATGTTCCGGGAACCGCGCTCAGCGGCACCTACACCAGCACCATCACCCACAACGTCGCCTGACGGACGGGCCCCCAGACAGTCGAAAGAAACCCATCATCCGTGCGTAGACACGCTTCTTCGGTCGTGCTGGTGGTTGCGGTGGTTGCGGCGCTTGCCGTGATCACCAGCATGCCATCACCCGTCAGCGCGGCCGGCGCCCACCAGGCCACTCGCGTCCACAACGACTCCGGCAGCCTTTTCATCCGCCTTCTGGACGTTCCGGTCGTCGCCGCGAACGACCCCCGCGCCCGGCAGTACATCGTGGACAACCTGGCGCCCGGTGACGTCATCCACCGACGGGTGGAGCTGTTGAACACCACCGGTGCCACCCTGCACGTGGCCGTCTACCCGGATGCCGCCCACATCTCACATGGCTCGTTCATCGGCGCGCCCGGGCACACCGTCAACGACCTGGTCACCTGGACCCGCCTCGCGCAGCCGACCGTCGACCTACCTGCCGGCGCCCGGATGAACGACACCGTCACGATCGCCGTGCCCAGGGACGCACCCCCCGGTGAACGCTACGGCGTGATCTGGGCCTAGGTCCGGAGTTCCGCCGAGGGCGACATCAGCATGGTCAGTCGCGTCGGCACCCGCATCTACCTGTCGGTCGGCAGCCACAACCCACGGTCGGCGTTCGCCGTGGACTCCCTCACCGCCCAGCGCGACCCCGGCAACCGCCCGGTCCTCGCGGCGAAGGTCCACAACACCGGCGGACGCGCTCTGGACCTGACCGGAACCCTGACGCTGACCTCCTCGGCCGGCGGACTCCACACCACCGCCGGCCCCTATGCCGTGCGGCTCGGCACCACGCTGGCTCCCGGCCAGTCCGAGCACGTCACCACCGTCATCACCGACCGGCTCGCCGACGGCCCGTGGAAGGCCACCCTCAAACTACAAAGTGGGTTGCTCACCGGGACATCCCAGGCCACGATCACCTTCCCGCACACCATCGGGAGTGCGGCGCCGGTCGCGGCCCACTCGAAAACCACCGCCCGCCATCTCACCATGATCGGCATCACGGTCGCCGTCGTCGCGCTTCTCGCTGCCGCCGGCGTCGCGATCGTCCGACGCCGCCGCACGCACGCGCCCTGACGCGTCTTCTGCCCCCGCTCCGAACACGGACGGCTACCGCTTTACTGCCTCTGCCCCATGGCACGGTGAGCAGTCACATGGTCCTGCTCGGCGGCGCACACCGCCCATCGCTTGCCGGGGGGCTCCTCGTCAGGGCCGGTGGAGACGGGGTCGATTCGGCCGCAGCCGCCGGCGTCGCGCACCCTCCCGGGCGAGGCGGCGGATGTCGCGGCGCCCCGCAGGACCTCCGTGCCTCCCGCTACCCCGGCGTTGGCAAGGTCAGGCGTTGACAAGGTTAGTGAGTGGCCACTACCTTGTGGGTATGGCGACGAAGGCGGCGGGTGGCACGCGGATGAGCGCGGAGCAACGCCGGGCGAGTGTGCTCGCTGCCGCCGTCGAGGAGTTCGCCCACGGAGGCCTGACCGGAACGTCCACGGAGGCCATCGCGGCGCGGGCCGGCATCTCCCAGCCCTACCTGTTCCGGCTGTTCCCCACCAAGAAGGCGCTCTACCTCGCCGTCGTGGCGGACGCGTTCGGCCGCACCGCCCGGCACTTCGAGGAGGCGGCCGGTGAGCGGACCGGGCACGAGGCTCTGGACGCGATGAAGGAGTCCTACTCCGACCTGCTCGCGGATCCCACCTACCTGCTCACCCAGATGCACGCCTACGCCGGCTGCTTCGACCCGGATGTCCGGGTCGCGACGCGCGACGGGTTCCGCGAACTGTGGAGCACCGTGCAGCGGGTCACCGGACTACCCACGGAGGAGGTCCAGGTCTTCTTCGCCCACGGCATGCTCATCAACGTCGCCGCGTCGATGGATCTCACCGAGGTCGACGAGTCCTGGGCGCAGAACCTCTGCGGGGGCATGACGGTCGACGTGCCCACATCGTGACCTCGAAGCAGCCTCCACCCCCCTGACGTCCCGACGGTCTCCGACCGTCCGTATCCCACGAGATCCCGAGGACCCGGGAGCCACCGACCGTCCCGCTCCCCTGCGGAGCCCACCGATACGACTCCGACCGCCACCGATGGCGACGGGAGACACCCGCACGATCCCCAGCCGAAAATCTAGTGACTGATCACTAATCTCCGTAGATAGTGAGTACTCACATCAGTGAAGGAGTACCGGTCATGACCCAACGCCCGAGCACCGTGTGGACCCTCGTCGTCACCTCCCTGGCCGCGTTCATGGTGTCCCTGGACAACCTGGTGGTCACCACCGCACTGCCGAAGATCCGTGCGGATCTCGGCGCGGGTCTCGAAGGGCTGGAATGGACGGTGAACGCCTACACACTGCCGTTCGCCGTCCTGCTGCTCACCGGCGCGGCGCTGGGCGACCGGCTCGGTCGCCGCCGGGTCTTCCTCGGCGGGCTCGCCGTGTTCACCGCGGGCAGCGCCGCCGCCGCCCTCGCCCCGTCCATCGGGGCGCTCATCGCCGCCCGGGCGATCCAGGGCGTCGGCGCCGCGTTCGTGCTGCCGCTGACCCTCACGTTGCTCGCCGCCGCCGTCCCGGAGAACCGTCGCGGTGCCGCCCTGGGCATCTGGGGTGCGATGACCGGGCTCGCCGTGGCCGTCGGCCCGCTGATCGGCGGTGCGGTGACCGAGGGCGCGAGCTGGCAGTGGATCTTCTGGGTGAACGTGCCGGTCGGCATCGTGGCGCTGCCGATCGGGCTGCGGGCGCTGGCCGAGTCGCGGGCTCCGGGATCCCGCCTGGACCTGTCGGGAGCCGGCCTCGTCAGTGCGGGCCTGTTCGGGATCGTCTTCGGCCTCGTCCGCGGCGAGAGCCACGGCTGGACGAGCATCCCGGTCCTTTCCGCGCTGGTGTTCGGCGTGCTCGGGGTGGCCGCGTTCGTCGCCTGGGAGCTGCGGGTCGCCCGCCAGGGTGGGGCGCCGATGCTGCCGATGAGCCTGTTCCGCATCCGCGGCTTCGCCGCCGTGAACGTCACCGCGCTGCTGTTCTCGCTCGGCATGTTCGGCTCGATCTTCCTGCTGGCCCAGGCGCTGCAGAACGTCTACGGCTACTCGCCGCTGCAGGCCGGCGTGCGGACCCTGCCGTGGACGGCGATGCCGCTGCTCATCGCGCCGCTGGCCGGGCCGGTGTCGGACCGCATCGGCGGCCGGCCGCTGCTGGTCTCCGGCCTGGTGCTGAACGCCGCAGGCCTCGCCTGGATGGCTGCGGTGCTCTCGACGGGCATGTCCTACGCCGCCCTGGTCGGCCCGTTCGTCCTGTCCGGCGTCGGGATGGCGCTGTTCTTCGTCCCGATCGCCACTGTCGCGCTCGGTGTCGTCCCCAACCAGTTCCAGGGCATCGCGTCCGGTGCGAACAACGCGCTGCGTGAACTCGGCGGGGTGCTCGGCATCGCGGTGCTCTCGTCGGTCTTCTCGGCGCGTGGCGGCTACGACTCTCCGGCCTCGTTCATCGACGGGACGCGGCCCGCGATGTGGCTGGGCGTCATCGCGCTCGGGATGGCGATCCTCGCGGCGCTGTGCATCCCCCGCAACAGCGGGCGCACGGCGAGCGCCACGACCGAGCACGTCACCGGGGACAGCATCGGGGCAGGCGCGGACACGGTCGCCCTCGGCGCCGCCGACGGCCGGGGCGCGATCCCCGCGGCCGCCAGCTGACGGCACGGGACGTGCTCACCCGCGGGGTTCCCGCCCGAGGCATCCTCTCCTGGGGCGGGAACCCCGCGGGCGTTCGTCTCCCGATCAGGCCGCGCGGGCGGGCGGGTCGTCACCGAGGCCACCGCCCGAGCCGCCACCGGAACCACCCGAACCTGGCAGGCGACCGAAGGGCCCAGATCCCGGGTCCGTGCCGCCGGAGCCAGACGTGCCGGCGGTGAACGGGGCGCCCGGGGTGAGCAGGCAGTAGCTGCCGTCCTCCTTGCCGACCTCGTAGGACTCCCGGCTCGTGGAGCCGCGGCTGCGCTGTACGTCGACCTCCACCTCACGGACCGTCTGGGCCGCGGTGGGATGGCGGGTCTGCACGTCACGCACGGCGAACGCGGCGACGTTGCCCCGAATGCCGTCGAACGCCCGCATGATGACGCCGAACTGGGCCGCCGACCGGCCGCCCCGCACGGAGCCGCAGAGCCGGCCGTAGGCAGCGTCGTACTGGGTGGCCTGCACGTCGGCGAGGTAGGACCGCACGGCCGACGCCGGCCCGTCGTCGGAGCGCCGCAGCAGGATCAGGCCGGCCGAACCGGCGCCGATCGCCACCACGAGGACGACGACGACGGGAAGCACCCAGCGTGGGGTACCCCGCCGCGTCGGCCCGGGCTGCGCAGCCCCGCCCCAGGGCGGCCCGCCCCAGCCGCCAGGCGGCGGCGCGCCACCGGGGCCGGGCGGAACCAGTGCCGGTCCAGCCCCCGGTGCCACGGGAACGACGGGGCGTTGCCCGAACGCGGCGGGACCCGCGGGTAGTCCTCCCGGTGCCCGCCCCTGGCCAGGTGGTCCGAGCGGCGCCGCAGGAGCAGGAGGGCCGGACGGGCCCGGCGGAAGGACCCCGCCGGACGGGCCGCCCGCCCCGACCGGAGCCACCCCGCCCGCCCAGGCAGGCCGCACGCCAGCGCCGGCCACAGCACCACCGCCACCGCTCCCGCCACTGCCGCCTCCCGAACGGAACGCCGTCGCCGGCGGCGGTGGCGGCGGGCTCCAGAGCGGCGCGGGTCGAGCGCCAGGGACGGGGCCAGGTCCAGGCAGGGGGCCAGGACCAGCGGCGGAGCCAGGACCAGCGGGGAAGCCAGGCCCAGGCGCCATCGGTGTAGGAGCGGATCCGGGAGCGCCGGCCGGCGGCGGCGGTGTGGCCCAGGGACTGAGGGGACCGGTCGACTCCGTCGGATCGGCACCCTCGGCGCTCCGCTCCCGCCGACCGGACGGGTTCTCACTGCCCTGGCCGTTCATGTGACTCCCTCGTGACGCGGCCGGCCTGCCGGCACCCGACCCGGTCGGCTACCGCCGCTCATCACATCATCCTGCCCGTGCCGGGCGGAGACGGGCAGCCCAGATCGGACATCCGACTCGCAACCCACCTGGAGACCGGATTGGCGCCAGGTGCACGACGCACCATCGAGGACCAGGATCTTTCGGGCGGGCGCCCCTCAGCCACGCGCCGGTGAACCGCGCAGCGGATCGTCAAGGCGCTCCACCGGGACGGCGGGTGACGCCTCGCGGCCGCCTCCGGCCAGGGACCCCGCCATGGGGCCGCGCCCGCGCAGTGCCACGCCCACCGCCGCCCACACCAGGTCGGCGACGGTGGCGAGCAGCCGGGCGACGAGGGCGACGAGGGTCGCGGGACCGCTGGCAATCGCCGGGGCAAGGGCCAGCACGAGCACCGCCTCCCGCACGCCCGCCCCCGCCGGCAGCACCAGGACGAGGAAGCCGGCCGTCCACGCCAGCGCGTAGGCGCCCACGGACAGCAGCACGAGGCGCGCGCCGCTCACATCGGGGTCGAGATCGCGCAGGAGCAGCCAGGTGGCGAGGCCGTACCAGAGGAAGCTCAGGAGCAGCCAGCCGGCACCGGCCATGATCGGGCGCAGGGTGAGAGGCTCGTCGAGCGGTGGGCGGCGCAGGAGCCGGAACGCCAGCGCCAGCAGCCGCGAGAGCACCGGTGGCGTGAGTACGACTGCGAACAACGGCACCACGGCCAGCGCCCACCAGTAACTCGCCAGCGCTTTCGCCGAGACGAACGGCAGTGTCACCGCCGCCGCGAGACCCCCGCTGGGAACCGCCAGCGCCAGCACGACGAGGCTCGCCGACGCGGCCTTCGGCCGGGAGACGCCATAGTCGCGGGACAACTCCATCTGAGCGAGGACGGGCCAGACGGAGCCGGGGATGTACTTGCCGATCTGCCCGACGAAGAAGATCCGCACCGCGGCACGCAGCGGCAGCCGGGCGCCGAGCCCGGCCAGCAGCGACCGCCAGGACAGCACGGTGGTGCCGACTGCCAGCACCGTCGCGATCCCGGAGGCGATCACCCCGCCGACCGTGAGCAGGTGGAAGGAGTCGCGCACCTCGCGCCACTGGCTGATCAGGGCCAGCGCCAGCAGACCGAGGGCCAGCAGCAACGCCCCGCGCACGAGCCACCAGCGCGCTCCGCGCCGCCCCGCGCGGGTGCCGCTCGCACCCTGTGCGCCTTGCGCGCCGCGCGCAGAAGAGTGCTCACCCACCCGGCCAGCCTAGGACGGCCCGAGCTCACGCGGCGCGGCGCCCCCGGCCCGGCCCCCACCGCCCTGCCCCTCGGGGAGACATGCCGAGGGATAGTCACGCTTTCGGCCCCGCAGCCGCGACTTTCCCTCGGCACGACCGGCGCGGCACGGTAGACATATCCGCCATATCGGGCGGATTCGCGGGCGACCCGTGACACACAGACGGCCGGGGCCCACAGACGGCTGTGGCCCCGCCGCACGCCGGGAGGCTGCGACGAGGCCACGGCGGATCGCCGAGCCGTCGTGCGGCCCGGCGATCCCCCTCAGTGCTGGTCCGCGGTCAGTGCTGGTCCGCGGTCAGTGCCGGTCCGCGGTCAGTGCTGGTCGGCGACCTGCTCGCCGGTGCGCTGGGCACCGGGGGCCACGGCGGCCGGGTCGCCCTCGAGCGCGGGCTGGCGCTTCGCGATCGCCTCGACGACCTTGCGGGCGAGGTCCTGCGGGGCAAGCCCGACCTCGGCGAGGATCTCGTCCCGCTTGGCGTGGTCGAGGAACTTCTGCGCGATGCCGAAGTCCCGCAGCGGGATGTCGACGTCCGCGTCGCGCAGCAGCTGCGCGAGCGACGAGCCGACGCCGCCTACCCGGCCGTTGTCCTCGACGGTGACGACGAGGTCGTGGTCGCGGGCGAGGTCGACCAGGGCCGGTGGCAGCGGCTTGACCCACCGGGGGTCGACGACGGTGATGCCGATGCCCTGGCTCGCGACCAGGCGCGCGACCTCCAGGCACCTGGTCGCCATCGCGCCGACGGCGACCAGCAGCACCTCGCGGCGCTGGGCGACCGCGGGCGAGCGGAACAGCACGTCGACCCCACCGACCGTGTCGATCGCGGGGACGTCGTCGGCGACCTTGCCCTTGGCGTACCGCACCACCGTGGGGTGGTCGGTGGCCGCGACGGCCTCCCGCAGCTCGGCGCGCAGGGTCGCCGCGTCACGCGGGGCGGCGATCGCCAGGCCGGGCACGACCTGCAGGAACGACATGTCCCACATGCCGTTGTGGGAGGCGCCGTCCTCACCGGTGACCCCGGCGCGGTCGAGCACGAACGTCACCGGCTGGCGGTGCAGCGCGACGTCCATGAGGACCTGGTCGAAGGCGCGGTTGAGGAACGTCGCGTACAGGCAGACGACGGGCTTGAGGCCACCCATCGCGAGGCCGGCGGCGGAGGTCACCGCGTGCTGCTCGGCGATGCCGACGTCGAAGACCCGGTCCGGGTAGGCCTTGGCGAACGGGCCGAGGCCGACCGGCTGGAGCATCGCGGCCGTCAGGGTGACCACGTCGGGCCGCTCGGCGCCGATCTGGACGATCTCGTCGGAGAAGATGCTCGTCCAGCTGATCGTCTTCGACGTCGACTTCGCCTTGCCCGTCGCCGGGTCGATGACGCCGATGCCGTGGAAGTTGTCGGCGTCGTCCTGCTCCGCGGGCGGGTAGCCGAAGCCCTTGCGGGTGACGCAGTGGACGATGACCGGGCCACCGAAGCTGCGGGCGCGGCGCAGGGCCGACTCGACCGCGACGACGTCATGCCCGTCGACCGGGCCGACGTACTTCAGGCCCAGGTCCTCGAACATGCCCTGGGGCTGGACGACGTCCTTGATGCCCTTCTTGATGCCGTGCAGCGCGTCGAACAGCGGCGCGCCGACCAGCGGCGTGCGGCCGAGGACCTGCTTGACGACGTCGAGGACCTGCTCGTACTCGGGGGCGAGGCGCAGGGCGGCGAGGTGGTCGGCGAGACCGCCGATCGTCGGCGCGTAGGACCGGCCGTTGTCGTTGACGACGACGACGACGGGCCGGTCGTCGGCCGCGATGTTGTTCAGAGCCTCCCAGCACATACCGCCGGTCAGCGCACCGTCACCGACGACGGCGACGACGGCGCGGTCCTCCCCGCGCAGCGCATAGGCGCGGGAGAGCCCGTCGGCGTAGGACAGGGCCGTCGAGGCGTGCGAGTTCTCGATGATGTCGTGCTCGGACTCCGCCTGGCTCGGGTAGCCGGACAGGCCACCCCGCTGGCGCAGCCCGCCGAAATCATCTACCCGACCGGTGAGAATCTTGTGGACGTAGGACTGATGTCCGGTGTCCCAGAGGATCCGGTCGGACGGCGAATCAAAGACACGATGAATCGCCAGCGTAAGCTCGACGGCCCCGAGATTGGGGCCGAGGTGACCCCCGGTACGCGCAACGGCGTGAATGAGGAAATCACGGATCTCGGCCGCCAGGGTGCCGAGCTCCTCGTGGTCGAGGCGCTTGACGTCCTGGGGACAGCTGATCGTGGACAGAAGCGACACGGCGTGAACTCCCTCTCCCGAAAGGGGATCGGTCCGGGTCCGGCAAAGTCTACGCAGGTCAGCAGTGCGTCCGCAGACGCCCTGACGACATGTGAGTTCCTCGCGGAACGCGGGGCAATAGACGCCGTCGCGGTAGAATCAGCCTCCCGCTTGCCCACTAATGGTCGGGATCCGGGTACGCAGACGTGCCGACGGCACCGGCGTGGCGCCCGGGCGACACGCCGCGGCGACCGGGTGACGCCGGAGCCGAGCAGTCCGCCCCATCCAGCCCGTATTGCGCAACTCGATGCTATTTTGTCGCTACACCCTGTTCGGCGACACGGGGCGCCAACAGCGCCACGCATTCGACATGATGCGTCATCGGGAACAGATCGAACGCACGTAGCGACACCAGTTCGTAACCAGAGGTGGCAGCGGCCGCCAGGTCCCGGCCGAGGGCCACCGGATCGCATGCGACATACGCGACGGCACGGGGGTGGTGGGCCAGGAGTGCCCCCATCACCGCCGGCCCCGCCCCGGACCGCGGCGGATCCAGCACCGCGATATCGATCCCCGCGGCCGACGGCCCGGCGCCGACCACCCCGCGCACGCTCGCCGGGGTGACCCGCACGCCGCGCAGCGAGACCTGGGGCAGGTCAGCGAGGCTGTCCGCCGCCGCCGCGACCGCCGCCGCATCGGACTCCATCGCGACGACCCGGCCCGCCGGCCCGACGTCGACGGCCAGGAACGCGGCGAACAGGCCCGCTCCGGAGTACAGGTCGAGCGCGGTCTCGCCCGGCCGCGGCCGCAGGCCCGCCCGCACCGCCTCCACCAGCACTGCCGGGGCATCCGGGTGTACCTGCCAGAAGACCTCCGGGCCCACCGCGAAGCGCCGCTCCCCCACCACCTCGACGATCCGCCCGCCGGTCGGCACCGCGGCGGCGTCCGCATCAGGCCCGGGCCGCACGGCGACGGACACCTGCCCCGTCGCGTGACTCGCGGCCACCTCGACGGACTCGGCCCCGACAAAGTGCCGGCCGGCCAGTGCCGAAAGGGCCAGCGGATGGGCGATCCGGCAGTCCGGCGTCGCCAGGACCTCGTGGGAGCGGCTGGCCCGCAGCCCGATCTCACCGCCCCCGGTCACCGCGAACCGCATCCGGGTCCGCCACCCGAGCCCACCGGACCCGGACCCGACAGACCCGGACCCGCCGGACGGCGGGCCCTCCATTGTGACCTGGACGTCGAGGCCCGCGAAGCGGCGCAGAGCCTCGCTGACGACGGCGGCCTTTCCGGCGCGCTGGGTGGCGAGGTCGGCATGCTGCCAGTCGCAGCCCCCACAGGCACCGGGCCCCGCGTGTGGGCACGGCGGCTCGACCCGGCCGGGTGCCGCGGTAAGGATCTCCACCGCGTCGGCCCGCCAGTAGCGGTCGTGCGAGGCGTCGGTCACCCGCGCCCGCACCCGCTCGCCGGGCAGGGCGTGACGGACGAAGACCACCCGGCCCGCGGTCCGGGCGACGCAGAACCCACCATGCGCGACCGGACCCACCTCCAGCTCGAGCAGTTCACCGGGTACCGCGCTGGCCGGCGGGATCCTCGGGAACTTCGCCGTCTGCCGGGCCTGCGCCGTCTGCCGGGCCTGCGCCGTCTGCCGGGCCTGCGCCGTCTTCGGGGCGTCGGCACCGCGGGTGGACCGGCGGCCGGGAGCGGAACCGGTCCGCCGGGGCCGGCCGCCGCTCATTCCCGCTCCGCGGAGCCGGGACCGGCCGCGGAGGACGCCGCGGACGCCGCCGCATCGGCCGCCCCGCTCGCACCCGCCGGCCCTGCCGACCCCGAGGAGCCTGCCGACCCCGAGGAGCCTGCCGACCCCGAGGAGCCTGCCGACCCCGAGGAGCCCGCAGACCCCGGTGTTCCAGGACCGGTGGGGGCGGGCAGAGCGGCCCGGCCGCGGCGTACCGCACCGGCGCCGGCACCCTCCCGGCGCTGCCCGGCCCGGGTCGACGACGCCAGCTGCCAGGGCACGCTGGTGACCATCACCCCGGGCTGGAACAGCAGCCGGGCCTTGAGGCGCAGCGCACTCTGGTTGTGCAGCAGATGCTCCCACCAGTGCCCGACGACGTACTCGGGGACGTAGACGGCGACCACGTCCCGGGGGCTCTCCCGCCGGATGCGCGCGACGTAGTCCAGCACCGGCCGGGTGACCTCGCGATAGGGGGAGGCGAGCACGACCAGGTCGATGGTGATCCCGCGCTCGGCCCAGGCGGCGCGCAGCCGGTCCGCGTCCGCCTGGTCGACCGCGACGGTGACCGCGACGAGGCTGTGCGGGCGGGTCGCCTTGGCGTAGGCGAGCGCCCGCAGCGTCGGCGCGTGGATCTTGCTGACGAGCACGACCCCGCGGACCCGTGAGGGCAGCGTCGGCGGCCCGGGTTCCGGCGTGAGCTCGACGGCGACCCGGTCGTAGTGGCCCCGGATCCCCCGCATGCCAACGAAGATGATCGGGATCGCCAGGCACACGATCCACGCCCCGTGCGTGAACTTGGTGATGAGGACGAGCACGAGGACCGTGCCGGTCAGGCAGGCGCCGATGAAGTTGATCGCCTGCGAGCGGCGGATGCCCCGGCGGGCGATGGGATCGGTGGCCCGTGGGTCGTCCGAGCGCAGGATGCGCGCCCAGTGCCGCACCATCCCCGTCTGGCTCAGGGTGAACGAGATGAACACCCCGAGGATGTAGAGCTGGATCAGCTGGGTGACCTGCGCGTCGAACACGATGATGAGCAGCACCGCGAAGCTCGCCAGCAGCACGATGCCGTTGGAGTAGGCCAGCCGGTCGCCACGGGTGTGCAGCTGGCGGGGCAGGTAGCCGTCACGGGCGAGGATCGAGCCGAGCACGGGGAAGCCGTTGAACGCGGTGTTCGCGGCCAGCATGAGGATGAGCGTGGTGACCGTCGCGATGTAGACGAACCCCGGCGAGCCGTGGCCGAACACGGCCTCGGCCACCTGGGCGATGACGGTCGGCTGGTCTCCGCTGGCCCCGATCAGGTCCTTCGTGTGCTCGGCGACGTGCACCTTCGTGATGAGTGCCAGCGCCGTGATGCCGGCGAACATGGTGACGGCCAGCAGGCCCATCATCAGTAGCGTGGTGGCGGCGTTGCGGCTCTTCGGCTTACGGAACGCGGGCACGCCATTGCTGATCGCCTCGACGCCGGTCAGCGCGGTGCACCCGGAGGCGAACGCGCGCAGCACGAGGAAGGCGAGCGCGAAGCCCGCGTAGTCGTGCTCGGCGACGACCTTGTAGCCGGCACTCTCCGCCCGCGGGGTGTGCCCGATCGCCGTCTGCACCAGGCCGGTAACGATCATGACGAAGACGCCGAGCACGAACCCGTAGGTCGGGATGGCGAACGCCGTGCCGGACTCGCGCACGCCGCGCAGGTTCATCAGTGTCAGCAGCACGACGATGACGACGGCGATGACGACCCGGTGCGGTGCGAGCCCCGTCACCGCGGATGTCAGGTTCGCGACACCTGCCGAGACCGAGACCGCGACCGTCAGGACGTAGTCGACGAGCAGGGCGCTGGCGACGAGCAGACCGGCGCGGGGCCCCAGGTTGGTCGAGGCGACCTCGTAGTCGCCGCCGCCGCTCGGATAGGCGTGGACGTTCTGCCGGTAGGACGCAACCACCGTCAGCATCAGCACGATGACGGCGCCGGCGAGCCACGGCGAGACGTGATAGAAAGCCAAGCCGCCCAGCGACAGGACGAGCAGGATCTCCTCGGTCGCATACGACACCGAGGACAGCGCGTCGCTCGCGAAAACGGGCAGGGCGACGCGTTTGGGGAGCAGTGTCTCCCCAAGTCGGTCACTCCCGATCGGCCGACCGACAAAACCGCGCTTGAGGCGGTCCGTGAGCGCCACGCGGGCGATGCTATCGACGCCGGGAAGCATCACACGCAACTGTGACGTGGCACACATACCCGCAGGTCGGCCTGGACCTCGCCCCGAAGCTCCCGCCAAGTTCCGCATACGGAGTGCTCCCGGGACGATCCGCGCCGCCGGGGCCGGATGGGGCTACGCTCAACCCTCGTGCATGTCGTGATCCTCGGCTGCGGCCGGGTCGGCTCCGCCCTCGCCCGCGCCGCCGAACGGCTCGGCCACTCGATCGCGATCATCGATCAGGATGAGTCCGCGTTCGGCCGGCTGCCCGCCGACTTCGCCGGGCAGCGTGTCACCGGAATGGGTTTCGACCGCGACACCCTCGTCGAGGCGGGCATCGAGCGGGCCGCGGCCTTCGCCGCCGTCTCCAGTGGCGACAACTCGAACATCATCGCGGCGAGGGTGGCCCGCGAGATGTTCGGCGTCGAGCGGGTCGTCGCCCGCATCTATGATCCCCGCCGCGCCGAGGTCTACGAACGCCTCGGCATCCCGACGGTCGCCACCGTGCGGTGGACCCGCGACCAGATCCTCGGCCGGCTGCTGCCCGACGCCGTCACCGCCGAGTGGACCGACCCGTCCGGATCGGTCCAGCTCACCGCGGTCCCGCCCGGGCCCGCCTGGGTCGGGCGCAAGGTACGCGAGCTCGAGGAGGCCGCGGGCGTGCGGGTGGCCTGCGTGACCCGCTTCGGCGACGGGGTGCTGCCCGACGCGCGCACCCTCGTCCAGGACGGTGACGTGCTGCATGTGGCGGTTCCGAAGGCACACGCGACCAAGGCCGACGCGGTGCTGCGCCACGGCCCGGAGGAGGGCTGACCATGACTGCGCGCCGAGTGGTGATCGCGGGTGCCGGCAAGGTGGGCCGGTCGATCGCGGCCGAGCTGCTGGACAACGGCGCCGAGGTGCTCGTCATCGAACGGGACCCGGCCAAGATCCGGACCGACGCGCTGCCCGGCGCCCGGTGGCTGCGGGCCGACGCCTGCGAGCTGGCCCAGCTCGATGCCGCCGGTCTCAACGACTACGCCGTGCTCGTCGCCGCGACCGGGGACGACAAGGTGAACCTCGTGGTGTCGCTGCTGGCGAAGACCGAGTTCGGGATGCCGCGAGTGGTCGCCCGGGTGAACCATCCCAAGAACGAGTGGCTGTTCACCGAGGCGTGGGGGGTGGACGTCGCGGTGTCGGCGCCCCGGCTGCTCACCGCGCTGGTCGAGGAGGCCGTCAGCGTCGGTGACCTGGTGCGGCTGATGCGCTTCCGGCAGAGCGACGCCTCCCTGGTGGAGCTCACCCTCTCCGAGGAGTCGCCCGTCGCCGGGCGGCGGATCAGCGAGATCGAGCTGCCCGCCGACAGCGCGCTGGTGGTCATCCTGCGCGACGGCCGGGCCGTCATCCCCTCGCCGGACGCGGCGCTCGAGAGCGGCGACGAGGTACTGGCCGTCGCGACCAGCAGCGAGGCCGAGGAGGAACTCGCCACCCTGCTCGGCCCGCCCACGACAGCGATCACTGCCGACTGACGGTCGGGTGCGTCGGTGCGTACATCGGTGCGTCGGTGCGTTCCGCGGAACGCGCCGGAGTGGCGGATCGCTCGCTCGATCCCGCGCTCAGCGGGGCGGGTCGGCCGGGGTGATGATCCCTGGGCCGGCCGGGCCCTCGCCCCGGGCGGTGTCCTGGCTGATCACCTCGCCCTCGACGACGATGCCCTCCACGACCCTTCCCCCGCCCGCGTCGGCCGGCTTGGGCGGGAGGGGGGCGAGGCGGCGCACGATCGCGAAGCTGGCCAGCAGCGCCACACCGAACAGCGGTAGGCCGAGGGCGATGTTCGCCGCCGCGAGCCAGCCGGTGCGGTCGGCGAGGTACAGCACGCCCTGGACCACGAAGCGCAACCCGAACACGATCGCCCAGACGAGCGTGGTCCAGACGGCGGCGCGACGCTGGCCGCGATCCTGACGCCAGCCGGAGTACCGGGTGTCGAGCCCGGCCATCAGGTAGCCGCCGATCGGTCGCCGCGCCGCCACCGACGCCAGCGCCACCAGCGTGCCGACGGCGTTCTTGGCGATGCCCGGGAGGAAGAAGCCCTTCGCGTCGCCGGTGCGCGAGGCCACGAACGCGGCGAACGCGACGGCGAACAGCCCGCTGAACGCCTGCTGGATCGGTTCGTGCCGCGCGACCCTCAGCGCGAACAGCGCGACGGCGGTGGCGACCGCGACGACGATCCCGGCGGTGAGCCCGGCCTGGGCGTTCACCGCCACGAACGCCACCGTGGGCAGGGAACTGTCGATGATCCCCCGGGGGCCGCCGATGGCCTCGGACATCGACATCGGCTGGGCGTCGGGGGTGGGCAGTCGTGGCATCGTCGGTGGGGATCCTGTCGGTGTGGGGCCGGTCCCCACCGCGGAGTCAGGCGCTTGCGGAGGGGACCGGTAGCAGTTCGTACCGCGGGTTGAAGATGTTGGGACGGTCCTCCAGCAGTGTCACGCGGCCCGACGCCTTGACCGACGCACCCGCCCGCAGGCCGGGGATGTTGCGGCGGCCCAGGAAGACCAGGGTCACCGTGCCACTGCCGTCGTAGATATCGACCTCGAGGGTCGGCGCTCCCGAGCGCGCGCGGACCGTCACCGCCTGGATGGTACCCGCGACGCAGATCTCGTCCCGGTCGCGACAGCGACTCATCGGAGCCGCGCCGCACGCCGCGGCGGCGGCCTGGAGATCCTCCGCGTCGAGCTGGCTCGTCCCGGCTGTCAGCCTGTGGAGCTTGCGCCCCCACCAACCGCGTGACTCGCCCACGGCTCCTCCGATCCCGCGCGAGCAGCTCTGCCCGGGCACGTCTGATGCAACGAATGGCCGAAGCTCAGTGTGCCCGCGTCAAGCCGCACGATCGAGCGATCCGCAACCGAACACCCCCCGTGCGCGATATGCGACGGCGCGTCGCACAGCCGCGGTCGAACGGGCGCGTCGCCGCCAGCCACGGAGACGACGTGCCCGCCGCACGACCGTCAGCGCAGCTCCGCGGTGCGCACACCCGGAGTGGGCATCTGCGGGCGCCCGCTCGTCGCCGACGCGGAGCTGCCGCCGGGGCCCTCCGCGTGCTCCGCGTGCTCCGCGACCTCACGAGGCAGGGTCAGCGGAAGCGGGTCCCGCACGGGCATCGCCCCCTCGCCCCGGGACACGACGAGCTGGCGCAGCGTCTCGTCCAGCAGCGGCGCCGCCCCGGGATCGCGCCCGGCGACCCCCGTCACGACGGCCCGCAGGAACCAGCGCGGACCGTCCACACCGATCATCCGGGCGGGCACGGACTCGCCGGGCTGACCGGTGGGCAGCCGCATCCGCAGCTCCCGCCCGAACGCGCCGCCGGCCTCGGTCCCGCCGGTGGCCTCGATCGTCTCGTAGATCTCCGCCCGCACCTCGTCCCACAGGCCGCGACTCTTCGGCGCGGCGAACACGGACAGCTCCATGGCGCTGCGGCCGTCGGTGACCACCACGGTCAGCGGCTCGCCGGTCGCCTCGTCGACCTGGAACTGCACCTGCACCCCCGGCAGCGCGGGGATGCGCAGCGCGCCGAGATCAAGGCGGTGCAGCTCGTCGTCCGGCGCCTCCTCGAGGTCATACGGACCGTCCGGAATCGCCGCCACGGCCGGCGACGACCGCTCGGACACCTCGGGCCGCTCCGGCTCGCTCTCCTCGAATTCCCTACGCCCCCGGCCGAACACCCGCGGCCTCCCTTCCCGTCCCCTCGGTGGCTCCCGCGCCCGCGTGGGCCGCGGCGCCCGAACCCTCCGCCGGGGCGACACCGCCCGCCGACCCGGAACCGAACCCGCCCGTGGAGCCGAACCCCCCGACGCCGCGCACCGACTCCGGCAGCCCCGTGACCTCACGGAACACGGCGTGCTCCACCCGCTGCACGACAAGCTGGGCGATCCGGTCACCTCTCGACAACCTGATCGTCTCGGATCGATCGGTATTGATCAGAACAACCTTGATTTCTCCACGGTAGCCGGCATCGATGGTGCCCGGCGCGTTGACAAGGGTCACGCCGTGCCGGGCGGCCAGGCCGCTGCGCGGATGCACGAACGCCGCGTACCCCTCAGGCAGCGCGATCGAAACCCCCGTGCCGACGACGGCCCGCTCGCCCGGGGCGAGCGTCACGTCCCGCGCCGCCACCAGATCGGCCCCCGCGTCCGAGGGCTGGGCGTAGGCCGGCGCGACCAGCCCCGGGTCCGTGCGGCGCACGAGGACCTCCACCCGCCCGGGCGGCTGCGCCGGGGGTGTCGGATCGGTGGCGGTCATCGTTCTCCTAGCTGGCAGGGGCACCCGCCGCCGCTGCCTGGCCAGGCGCGCGCGACGGACGGTCGGACGGGCACGGTGACGGGGCGGGGACGGGATGCGGGCCGGTCTCTGTCCCGGCCGGTAACGGCCCGCGCCGTCGGCATGTCCCACGTTCCGCGAGATGCACGATAGGCCATCCCGGTGGTGCCATCGCCGGCCCGGTGCCACCGCCTCCCAGCGCCGTCCACCACCCGGGACGGCACAACCCGCCCGGCGTCCTTCTCTGGCGGTGGTGACTCCGATCGTGCCCCCATGCCGCCTCGCGTGGCCCCCCGTGATCGGATAGGGACGCCGGCAGGTTCGGCCCGGGCGCGGCAGGGCTAACCGGCCGCGCCGGGGTAAGCACAGGTCGGGCGGGCCGGCGTGGTCCGCACCGGAGAACGAGAGGTGTGGGGTGGCGAAAGCGGCATCGAAGCTGGGCTGGAAGGTGGTCGGCGGCGCGGCGACCGCGCTGGCGGGCACCGCCGCCAGCCGGGGGGTCACGCTGGCGTATCGCAAGGTCCGTAAGGCCGATCCGCCGGTCAATCCGGCGGATCCGGACACCGCGCTCGTGGAGGCGATCGCCTGGGCCGCCGTCTCCGGGCTCGCGATCGGCCTCGGCCGGCTGGCGGCCGAGCGGGCGGCGGCACGGACCTGGGCACGGGCCACGGGCTCGCCGCCGCCGGGCATGCTCCGCCCCGAGCTCGACACCGAGGCGAGCTGACGGGGACCAGCCGACGGTGGCCAGCCAGGGCTTCCAGCGGGCAGGATGGGACAGACCCGACCGCGACCGCTGGGAGCCCGGATGGCCCTGTACGCCCTGGGGGACGCCGTCCCCGACATCGACCCGACGGCCTACGTCCACCCGGACGCCACCGTGATCGGCTCGGTGACGATCGGCCCCGGCTCGACGGTGTGGCCGCGCGCGGTCCTGCGCGGCGACTACGGCACGATCACCATCGGCGCCCGCACCTCCATCCAGGACGGCACGGTGATCCACGCGACCGCGCAGCTCTCGACCGTCGTCGGTGACAACTGCACCGTGGGCCACCTCGCTCATCTGGAGGGATGCGTCGTCGAGGACGGCTCGCTCGTCGGTTCCGGCTCGATCGTGCTGCACCGGGTCCGGGTCGGGCGCGGTGGCCTGGTCGGCGCCGGTGCCGTCGTCGTGGCGGGCACCGAGGTTCCGCCGGGCGGCCGCGCGCTCGGCGTGCCGGCGAAGATCCTGCCCGGCAGCGTCCCCGATGACCTGACCTCGACCGCCGCCCTCTATGCGGCCAATGGCGACCGCTACCGCAAGGAACTGCGCCGCCTCGACTGACCGCTCCCCGCCTCCCTGTGCCCGGCCCCGACAGCCGCGCGTTCAGGGGGTTGACACGCCCCCACCCTCGGCAAGACCCGGGACGAGCGGCTCGGGCAGCCATGGCCCGACGTACCCTTCACGTCGTCCCCGCGCGGAGCGCAGCTGGTCCAGGCAGAGCCGCCCGACCACGACGGTCAGCCAGGCCCGCAGGTCCTGGATCTGCTCCGGGTCGATCCGCCGCAGCCGCAGCCACGACTCCTGCACGACATCCTCGGCATCGGCGACCGAGCCGAGCAGCCGGTAGGCCACCGCCAGCAGGTGCCCCCGCTCCGCCTCGAACGCCTCAGCCAGCGACACCGCTCCCGTCGCGGCGGGGCAGTGGGGCTGTCGGGCTCGTCGGTCGGCACCATGGCTCCTCCGGTGGGACGCTCTGGACGGCATCCTTACCGGAGACGAGCCGGGCGGCCTCCGCGTGACATCGCCGGCCGAGCCGGACCGCGGCTGGCCCGAGCGACGGCTCTCGGACCAGCCCCGGTGCGGGTCTCAGGCGAGGACGACGTCGACGGTGAGCTCGCTGGTTCCGGACGGGTCGAGGGTGAGGTCCTGGATGCCGCCGGCGCTGCGCAGGTCGGCGGCGACGGCGTCGACGAGGGCGACGACGTCGGCGTCACCGGCAATGCGGGCCTGGGCGACCTCGGCCTTCATCGACACCTTGGCCGCCGACTTGGCCCGGCGCACGCCGGACAGCGCCGCGCCGACCGCGTCGAGCAGCTCCGGACGCCCCCCGTCGGCGAGCTTGCGGAGCTCCGCGGCGTCGGGCCAGCTCGCCCGGTGCACGGAGCCCTCCTGCCACCAGGACCAGACCTCCTCGGTGACGAACGGCAGCACCGGGGCGAACAGCCGCAGCAGCGCCGAGAGCGCCACCGTCAGCGTCGCCCGCGCCGAGTCCGCCCCGGCGGGGCCGAACGAGCCGTAGGCTCGGCCCTTGACCAGCTCGACGTAGTCGTCGCAGAACCGCCAGAAGAACGATTCGGTGAGCTCGAGCGCCCGGGCGTAGTCGTAGCCGTCCAGCGACGCGGTGGCCGCGTCGACCACGTCGGCGAGGGCGGCGAGCAGCGCCCGGTCCAGCGGCTCGCTGACCGGTGCCGCCACCTGACCGGCGGGCGCCGACGCGGCCGCGGCGGGTGCGGACCCTGCCGCGGCAGTCCCGACAGCACCAGCGGCACCGGCGTCCGAAGGCGGGGTGTCGGTGGTGAGGCCGAGGGCGAAGCGGCTGGCGTTGAGGATCTTGATGGCGAGGCGGCGGCCGGTCTTCATCTGGCCGACGTCGTAGGCGGTGTCGGTACCCGGCCGGCCGGACGCCGCCCAGTAGCGCACCGCGTCGGAGCCGAGCTCCTGCAGGGTGGCCATCGGGGTGACGACGTTGCCCTTGGACTTGGACATCTTCTTGCGGTCCGGGTCGAGGATCCAGCCGGAGATCGCCGCGTTCGACCAGGGCAGCACCCCGAACTCGGCGTGCGTGCGGACCACGGTGGAGAACAGCCAGGTCCGGATGATCTCGTGCGCCTGGGGGCGCAGGTCCATCGGGAACACCCGGGCGAACAGGTCCGGGTCGCTGCCCCAGCCGGAGGCGATGAGCGGGGTGAGTGAGGACGTGGCCCAGGTGTCCATGACGTCCGGGTCGGCGGCGAACCCGCCGGGCACCCCACGCTGCTCGGCGGTGTACCCGGCCGGCACATCGCTGGACGGGTCCACCGGCAGGGCGGCCTCGTCGGCGACGATCGGCTCGTCGTAGCGCGGCGTGCCCTCGGCGTCAAGGGGGTACCAGACCGGAAACGGGACGCCGAAGAAGCGCTGGCGGCTGATCAGCCAGTCACCGTTGAGCCCGTCGACCCAGTTCTCGTACCGGACCCGCATGTAGTCAGGGTGCCAGCGCAGCTCCTCGCCCCGGGACCGCAGGGCCGCCCGCAGGGCGTCGTCCCGACCGCCGTTGCGGATGTACCACTGGCGGGTCGTGACGATCTCCAGCGGCCGGTCGCCCTTCTCGTAGAACTTGACCGGATGGCTGATCGCCCGGGGCTCGCCGCGCAGCGCGCCGGACTCGGTGAGCAGCTCGACGATGCGCACCCGGGCGGAGTGCACCGTCTTCCCCGCGAGCTCGGCGTAGTGCGCCCGCCCCGCCTGCGAGGTGATCGCCGCCGGCGCCTCGGCGACGAGCCGGCCATCGTGCCCGACGACAGCCCGCGCCGGCAGCCGCAGCTCACGCCACCAGATGACGTCGGTGAGGTCGCCGAACGTACAGATCATGGCGATACCGGATCCCTTCTCCGGATCGGCCAGCCGGTGGGCGACGACGGGCACCTCGACGTCGAACAGCGGCGTGTGCACCGACTGCCCGAACAGCGCCTGGTAGCGAGAGTCGTCCGGATGGGCGACGAGCGCGACGCAGGCAGGCAGCAGCTCTGGCCGGGTGGTCTCGATGACCACCGGGTCGGCGCCCGCCTCCGGCCGGGGGAAGGCCAGCGTGTGGTAGGCGCCGGGACGCTCGCGATCCTCCAGCTCGGCCTGCGCGACGGCGGTGCGGAACGTGACATCCCACAGCGTCGGCGCCTCGGCGAGGTAGGCCTCGCCCCGGGCGAGGTTGCGCAGGAACGCCCGCTGGGCCACGGCCCGGGAGCGGGTGTCGATGGTGGCGTAGGTGCGCGACCAGTCGACGGACAGGCCGAGGCGGCGCCAGAGCTCCTCGAAGCCCTTCTCGTCCTCCAGCGTCAGCTGCTCGCACAGGTCGACGAAGTTGCGCCGGGAGATCGGCAGCTGTTCCTTGCCCGGCTTCGCGGGTGGAGTGAAGTCCGGGTCGTAGGGCAGCGCGGGATCGCAGCGCACACCGAAGTAGTTCTGCACCCGGCGCTCGGTGGGCAGGCCGTTGTCGTCGAACCCCATCGGGTAGAAGACCTCACGGCCGCGCATCCGCTGATAGCGGGCGATGACGTCGGTGTGGGTGTACGAGAAGACGTGGCCGACGTGCAGCGAGCCGCTGACCGTGGGCGGCGGGGTGTCGATCGAGTAGACCTGCCCGCGCTCGGCCGTGCGGTCGAAGGCGTAGGTGCCCTCGTCCTGCCATACCGCGGACCAGCGCGCCTCGATCCCGTCCAGGCTGGGCTTCGCGGGGACGCCGCGGGTCGATCCCAGCGCGCCGCTGCGCGCCGTGCCGTCAGGTGCCGCACTGCCAGGTGCCGTGCCGCCAGGTGCCGTGCCGTCTGTCGCAACCACGATGACGATCCTACGGGCGCACCGATCGTGTCCACGCCGCCCGCCCCGCCCGACCGCCCTGTTCCCACCCGCCGCCGCCTCGCGTCCAACCGCCACTGGCCGTCGTGCCGAGGGATAGTCACGGTTGCGGGCGCGGAAGCGCGACTATCCCTCGGCACCGTGGGAAAGGGCTTGGAGCGGACCGGAACCGAAGGTGACGGCTATCACAGCGCGAGGGCGCCGCCGGGGACGGGGGCTTGGCAGGATTGGTGGACGGGAGGCGTTCTGGGAGCACCACCCGCTCCCCCGGCGAGCCGCCCGCGGCCGCCCTCGACCACCCCCGTCCCCCACCGAGCCCGCCTGCCGTGCCTGAGCCCTGGAGCGCCGCCCGATGAGCGATCTGCCGGATCCGGACGTCCTGCTCGACGTCGCGTTGACGATCGCCCGTGAGGCCGGCGAGCTGCTCGCCCGGGGCCGCGAGGGGACCGTCTCCGCCGAGACGACCAAGTCCTCCCCCACCGACGTCGTCACCGCCCTCGACCGGGCCTCCGAGGCGCTGGTCGCCCGCCGGCTCGGCGAGCTGCGCCCCGGTGACGGCCTGCTCGGCGAGGAGGGGTCCGACTCGGCCGGGTCGACCGGCGTGCGCTGGATCGTCGACCCGCTCGACGGCACCGTCAACTTCCTGTACCGCCTGCCGAACTGGGCGGTCTCGATCGCCGCCGAGGTGCACGGGGAGGTCGTCGCTGGTGTGGTGCACGCCCCGGCTCTCGGTACGACCTACTCCGCGACCCGCGGCGGCGGCGCCTTCCGCGACGGCGTGGCCCTGACCGGCTCGGAGGTCACCACGCTCGGGGGTGCGCTCGTCGCCACCGGCTTCGGCTACACCGTGGCACGGCGCACGGCCCAGGCAGCGGTGCTCACCCGGGTGGTGCCCCAGGTACGCGACATCCGGCGGATGGGCGCGGCGTCGCTCGACCTGTGCGCCGCCGCCGAGGGCATCGTCGACGCCTACTACGAGCGCGGTCTCAAGCCCTGGGACCATGCCGCCGGCGGCCTCGTCGCCGCGGAGGCCGGGCTGCGCGTCGGCGACCTGCGCGGCGGCCCCGCCAGCGAGGACCTCACCCTCGCCGCCCCGCCGTCGCTGTTCGGCCCGCTCGTCGACCTGCTCACCGAGGATCCCCCCGCCGACCGCGACTGACCACCCGACCGCGACCGACCCGACCGCGACTGACCCGACCGCAACCGACCCGACCTCGACCGGCCCGACCGGCCGTCAGCCGGCGGCCGGCGGATCTGTCATCCCGGCGGCGACCAGGACGCGGACGAGGTCGCTGCGGGAGCGGATCCCGAGCTTGCGGTAGACCCGGGTGAGGTGGCTCTCCACGGTCTTGCGGGAGACGAACAGAGCGGCCGCCGCCTCGGCGTTGTTCATCCCGTCGCAGATCGCCCGGGCGACCTGCAGCTCGGCGGGGGTCAGCCGGTCCGGGCGCACGGTGCGCGGCGAGGCGTGCTCCACGCGGCCGGCACGGTCGCCGGCCGCGATCAGTTCGGCCCCCGCGCGCCGCGCCCACGGATGCGCGCCGAGAGACTCGAAGACGACCCGGGCCTCACGCAGCGCCGGCCTGGCGGCGGCCGGCCGGCGCAGTCGGCGCAGCATCTCTCCGCGGCACAGGCGGGTGCGAGCGCGTTCGAAGGGCATGTGCCGGCGGTCGTGGGCGCGTTCGGCCGCGGTGAACGCCGCCTCGGCGGCTGGCAGGCCGTCGGCCATCAGGCCCCGGCAGCGGGCGGCGACGGCGGCCGGCCAGGCCAGGCCGGAGTCCCGGGCCCGACCCTCGAGCCAGGTCACGATCCCTTCGGCCCGTCCCAGCTCACCGGCCCGGATGTGAGCCTCGGCGAGATCGCCGGCGAAGGGGACGGCGTTCGGGTGCCCGACCCCGAGCGCCGCAGCCCGTTCCCAGGCGTCGGCGAGTACGAACGCCGCCACGTCGTAGTCCCCGTGGGTCACCGCGGCCAGCCCCAGGACACCGTCGGCATGCAGGTCGAGCAGGCCGACCCCGTACGGGCCCACCTCGGCCCGCAGGCGGCCGACGCGCTGCTCGCACAGGGCCCGGTCGCCGCGGACCGCGTCGATCCGGGCGAGCATGACCAGGCTGTGCCCGAGTGCCGGCGGCTGCCCGAGCTCCTCCGCCCAGCGCAGCGCGTCGACGCCGTCGGCGTATCCGGCGGCCCACAGGCCGCGCCAGCTCTCCAGCTCGCCGCGGATCGCGAGCGCGTAGGGCAGCATCGCCGGGGCCTCCGCCCGCCGCGCCGCGTCCACCACGGCGGTGAGCAGCCGCGTGGCGTCCGCGTCCCGCTCCAGGTCAAGGAGGGTGTGGCCGGCCAGGGCGAGGACCTGCTGGTCGGTGACCGGGTCGGCCGCGGCGAGCTGGTCGGCGACGGCACGCAGGCAGGTGTCCGCCTCGTCGGCCAGGCCGGACAGGACGAGCGCCCGCCCCCGCTGCACCATCCGCGGCAGCAGGCCCGGCCCCTGGGCGGAACCGGCACGCAGAGCACGGCGCGCCGTGCGGACGGCAAGGTCGGTCCGCCCGTCCATCAGGGTGGGCAGGACCGACTCGGCGAGCAGCGTCCCCGCCCGGTCCGGATCCAGGCCGTGAACTGCTTCGGCCGCCTGCGCCAGCCGCTCGTGCGCCCGGGTCGGATGGCCGGACCAGGTCAGCACCCGCCCCCGGACCAGCTCCACATCCGCCCGGGCCACCGCACCGACGGCGAGCCGGGCCGCCTCGTCCGCCCAGGCGGCGGCCTCCGTGGCGAGGCCCCCGAGCTGCGCGTCGCTCGCCGCCCGGAGGAACCGCTCGCCCCGCAGGCCCGGATCACCCGTGAGTTCCGCCGCGCGATGCCAGGCACGCGCGGACGCGCCGTAGCCGGCCCGCCCGCGGGTCGCCACCGCGGCCTCGGCGAGGGCCGCCGCGACCCGGTCGTCGGGCCCGGCGACCGCGGCCGCCGCGAACCAGACCGCGGCCTCACCGTCACAGACCTCGGCGAGCGCCTCGTAGGCACGCAGCCGGGCCGCGGGCGACGCCCGGTCCAGCACGACCGCGCGCAGCAGCGGATGGGCGAGGGCCACCCCCCTGGCCTGACCCGCGCCGCCGGCGGCCTCCGAGGACTCCCGGCAGCTCGCGTCCGGGCCGAGAGCGACGGCACGGACGAGCCCGGCCTCGTGGGCGGCATCCAGATCGGCGAGCGAGCCGGACAGGATGGCAAGCGCGCGGGCGAGCGTGGCGGCCGGGACCTCGCTGCCCGCCGCCAGCACGACGAGCGCCGCGCGGGTGGCCGCGGGCAGCTCGTCGATCCGCTCCAGCCAGGCCCGCCGCAGCCGCCGCCCGGGCGGGGGCAGCTCGGCGACCGGCTCGCTCCCGCCGAGCTGGCTCAGGCGCAGCGATCCGACCGCCTCCAGCAGTGCCGACGGGTTGCCGCCCACCCGGGCGACCAGATCCTCGAGCACGCGTGGGGCGACCGGGATCCCGCGAGCGGCGAGCAGCTCACCGCAGTCCTTCGGCGCCAGGCCCGTCACCTCGACGGTGGGCAGCCCCGACCCCTCGCATATCCAGGCGGCCTCCGACCGGACCGACAGCAGCATCGCGACCCGTTCCACGGCCAGCCGGCGGGCGATGAACAGCAGGACCTGGCGCGAGGGCTCATCGACCCACTGCAGGTCGTCGACGAGCAGGACCAGTGACTCCCGCTCGCCGGCCGCGGCGAGCAGGTTCAGCGTGCCCGCGCAGGCCGCGTACGGGCTGGCCAGCGACCCCTCCCCGAGGGCGAGGCATATCTCCAGCGCGGTCCGCTGCGCGTCGGGGAGATCCCCCAGATGGTCCCGCAGCGGCAGCACCAGGTCGGCCAGGGTGGCAAACGGCAGGGCGGCCTCCGACTCGACGCCGCGCAGCCACAGCACCCGGGTCGTGGCCGCCTGCTCGGCGTAGCGCAGCAGCGCACTGCGGCCGATGCCGGGTTCGCCGCGCAGGACCAGGGCGCAACAGTGCTGGGCCGCGGCGGCCAGCAGGCCGTCCACGAGTCGGATCTCACGGTCTCTGCCCACCAGTGACTGCGCGCCGACGTACACGTCGGCAACGGCCCCCGCACTGTCCACAACGGTCGTCCCTCCCCGCGACATCGCTGTCGTGAACATCATCCTGCCGCGCCCGGCCGAACCGGACACGAATTTTCGGCGGACCGCTGCCGGTGATGATGCCGAGGTTCGGGGAATCCTCCGATGGCGGCGGGTCGATCTGGGTGTTGACCTGGAGATATTGATTCGCAGGCGGCGTCGTGTCCAATCCCCGACACGGTTTCTCCCGGCCAGCCCCACCGGCCCAGGCCATGGCGTCGCATTGTTGACCGCGGAGGATCCGGCCCGGCCGGACCAAGTAGGTCGGGAGCCGCCCGATGAACTCTCAGCCCCGCCTGGATCAGGTCCAGATCAAGGTGACACTGGCCGGACCCCGCATTGCGGACGCCTGCCGCACACTGGCACTGCACCCTGCCTCCGGTATCCGCCACGACGTGTTCTTCTGCGTGGATCCGGCCACCGCCGCGGAATACGGTGACACGGCGCCACTCGACGACGGTCTTGTTCTGCGCGTGCGCAGAATCAGCGGCCCGGGAACCGCGCGGGCGCGCTCCACTGTCAAACTGCGGCCAGCCCGCCGCTCACGACTGACACCGGAATGGCTGCGTTTTCGCTCGGATGGCGACGAGGTGTTCCGGGTCGAGGCCGACTGGGCTGGCGATCGGAAGGTTCTGGTCGCGGCGCTCACCGCCGAATCCACACCTTACGACCTCGACGGGGTCCTGGCCGGGAACATTGCGCCACGCCGGTTGTTTACGCCGTCGCAGGTCCGTTTTCTCCGGGAATGCGCGGACCGCCCGGTGGACCTCGACCGGCTGGTGCTCCTCGGGCCGATCGAGGGGGTCCGCTGGCAGGCCCCACGCCCGGTGGCGGGCTACCCCGTCACGGCCGAGCGGTGGACCCTGCCCGCCCCACGCGCCCGGGCGGGCCGCCGGCGGCTTCACCGACAGCGCCAGGCCCGTGGGGAAGGCATGGCGACACTGCTCGAACTGTCGACCCGCGTGGAGGCGCAGGGCGCGGAGATCGCCCAGATCGCCGTCGAGTCCGCGCTGCTCGACCTCGGCCTTCCCACCGAGGAGGAGGACCGGCACACCAAGACCCACCGCGCCCTGGCCCGGCTGCTCGGCTCCTGAGCCGGCCTCCCGCACGGTCTCACGGGGCATTCCCGCATACCGGCATGGCCCCACCGGAGATCCCCCGGTGGGGCCATGCGTGAATGACGCGGCCGAGGCCACCGCGGGCGTCCCGAAAAGCTCCTGGACACCCGGATCCGGTCACTCGCCCGGGACGATTCCGACTACTCGTCCGAGACGATGAAGGTCCGGCCGACGGCGGCCGTGGTGTCGGTGTAGACACCCGTCTTCAGCGAGAACGACACGCTCACGTCGAGCACGTCGTCCTCCGCCGCCACCCAGCCACCCGGGAAGCTCACCCGAACCGCCTGGTTGAACTTTACCTTCGAGGCAGGCAGATCGGTCCGCGGAACGACGATCGACGGGTACACGGTGAGCTGGCTCTGGTTGCGAACCGTCACGGTCAGGCGGTAGTAGGAACCGCCGAACGAGAGGATCCCCTCCCCGACCTCGACCTCCGCGACGATGTCGAAAGCATCACCCGACTTGATCACGTCGAGGGTGTTGTCGGTTCCCGCGTTGACGGCGCGAACGTCCTTGACGGTGGCGTCCCAGGCTCCGGGCATGTTGATGACCCTTCCAGTCGGGCGTGTGTGTTCCTGTCACCCGAAAGTCTGCGGACGGGCCGTCCTCGGCGGCGTCGGGGAAATCCCTGAAACCCTCCCTCCGCCGCCGCGCGAATGCAACAGATGTGAGACCTGACAGTCACGGTTGCGCCATCCACCGGTATCCCCGAAAAGATGGCGGGAGCGAGAGCGACAGAATCAGTGACTGTCGGCGGTGGCGGCAGGAGCGGCAGGTCGCGGGCCGGCATCGCCGAACCAGACGGTGCGCCGGACATGGTCGACGTAGCTGACGATGATGTGCACGACCCGGCGGGAGACGTCGTCGGCGGTGTAGTCGGCGACGATGCGCGGCCGCCGGTCGCTCTCGGCCTCGCGCACCACCAGCTCGACGGCGTCGAGGATCCGGTCGGAGCGCAGCACACTGGAGACGAGCACCCCGCGGTCCATGCCCTCCGGCCGCTCGTGGGCGTCCCGGACAAGCACGGCGGGGAAACCGACGAGCGAGGCCTCCTCGGTGAGCGTCGCGCTGTCGGAGATCACGCACAGCGCGGCCCGCTGCAACGCGATGTAGTCGCAGAAGCCGAACGGCCGGCAGAAGCGCACCCGGCCGTCGATCAACGGTGCACGCCCGGAGCGGCGCAGCGCGCCGAGGCGTTCCCGGGTACGCGGGTGGGTGGACACGATCACCGGCAGCCGGTGGCGGACCGCGAGCCGGTTGAACGCCTCCAGCAGGGCGCCCAGCGCCTCCTGCCGGTCGACGTTCTCCTCCCGGTGCACGCTCGCGACCAGGTAGCGGCCAGCCTGCACGCCGAGGGTGCCCAGCACGGTCGAGGTGTCGATGAGCGGCCCGTAGTGGATCAGCACCTCGCGCATCGGCGAGCCGACGACGAAGATCCGATGGGCGGGCAGGCCCTCGGCGAGCAGGTGAGCCCGGGCGCGCTCGGTCAGCGCGAGGTGGACGTCGCTGAGCTGGTCGGCGACCCGGCGGTTGATCTCCTCGGGAACCCGCTGGTCGAAGCAGCGGTTGCCGGCCTCCAGATGGAAGACGGGGATCCGGCGGCGTTTGGCGGCGATCGCCGCGTAACAGGTGTTCGTGTCGCCGTAGAGGAGCAGCGCGTCGGGCGCCTCGGCGGCGAGGATCGGGTCCAGCCGGGAGATCAGCCGGCTGATCGTCTCGGCGGGGGTGGGGCCGGCCGCGTCCAGGGTGTGGTCGGGGCGGCGCACGCCGAGCTCGTCGAAGAAGACCTGGCCGAGCTCGTGGTCGAAGTTCTGGCCGGTGTGGACCAGGCGCAGGTCGACGGCCCGGTCGAGGGCGGCCAGCACCCGGGAGAGCTTGACCACCTCGGGACGGGTGCCCACCACCGCCAGCACTCGCAGCCGGCGCTCCCGCGGGCCGGGGGCCGAGGGCACGTCGAGGCTGGACCGCGCCACGCTCAGCGTCGACCGGCGCGGTCTGGGGCCGCTGGGCTGGGGTACCAGCGGGGTGACCCGCTCCCCCGGCGGTCCCGACGGCACCGTCGGCACCGAGGGCCCGCTCTGCTCCGGAGTTCCAGTTGCCATTCGGACTCTCCCTGGCACGCATGGATCGTCACCCGGCCACCGGCCGCCCCACCGCCGGGCTCAGACCCTGCCCGCCCGCGAGCGCCCTCCCCGGGACCGCCACCGCCAGGCTATCACTCTCTGTAGAGAATAGATAACTCTCAGCAACCAGTCCCGCAGTGGCTCAGCGGATCGACCCATTCCCTGCCGTTGTTCGCCCTTGACGGCCGGGGGGACGAAAGACAGAAAGCCGCCGCGCGCCGACCCGGCGAGGAGATCCGGGTCGGCGCGCGGCGGCGAGCCAGGCGAAGCGGAAGGTGATCTAGAGCAGCGAGCGCAGGACGTAGAGGAGGATGCCGCCGTGGCGGTAGTACTCCGCCTCCCCGGGCGTGTCGATCCGCACGACCGCCTCGAAGGTCTTCTCGCCGGCCCGCACGGTGATCGTCGGGGTCTTCTCGTCCACGTCCGCGAGGCCGGTGATGGTGAAGGTCTCCTCACCGGTCAGCCCCAGCGACTCGGCCGACTGGCCCTCGGGGAACTGCAGCGGCAGCACACCCATGCCGATCAGGTTCGACCGGTGGATCCGCTCGTAGGACTGGGCGATGACGGCCCGCACGCCCAGCAGCGACGTGCCCTTGGCCGCCCAGTCCCGCGAGGAGCCGGAGCCGTACTCCTTGCCGGCGAGCACGACGAGCGGCACGCCCTCGGCGGCGTACTTCTGCGCGGCGTCGTAGATCGCCAGCTGCTCGCCGTCCGGCAGGTGGCGGGTGACGCCACCCTCGACGCCGGGGACGAGCTTGTTGCGCAGGCGGATGTTCGCGAAGGTGCCGCGGATCATCACCTCGTGGTTGCCACGCCGGGACCCGTAGGAGTTGAAGTCGGTCGGCGCGACGCCGTGCTCGGTGAGGTAGCGGCCGGCGGGCGAGTCCTTCTTGATGTTGCCTGCCGGGGAGATGTGGTCGGTGGTGACCGAGTCGCCGAGGACGGCGAGCGCGCGGGCGTTGACGATGTCCGTGCGCGACTCGGGCTTGGCCGCCATCCCCTCGAAGTACGGAGGGTGCCGGACGTAGGTGGAGTCGTCCACCCACCCGAAGGTCTGGGAGACCTCGCCGCCGTCGCCGATGGGCAGCGCCTGCCAGCGCTCGTCACCGGACAGGTCGGCATAGTCCGACTCGAACATGTCCGACTGGATCGCGTAGGCGACGACCGCCGCGACCTCGGACTCGCTCGGCCAGATGTCGCGCAGGTAGACCGGCTGGCCGTCCCTGCCGATGCCGAGGGAGTCGGTGTCGAGGTTGATGTCCATCGTGCCGGCCAGCGCGTAGGCGACGACCAGCGGCGGGGACGCCAGGTAGTTCATCTTGATGTCGGGGCTGATCCGGCCCTCGAAGTTCCGGTTGCCCGACAGCACGCTGACGACCGCGAGGTCGGCCTCGTTCACCGCCGCGCTGATCTCCTCCGGCAGCGGGCCGGAGTTGCCGATGCAGGTGGTGCAGCCGAAGCCGACCAGGTTGAAGCCGACCTTATCCAGGTACGGCACCAGCCCGGCGCGCTCGTAGTAGTCCATGACGACCTTGGACCCCGGGGCGAGCGTGGTCTTGACCCACGGCTTGCGGGCCAGGCCCTTCTCCACCGCGTTGCGGGCGAGCAGCGCCGCGCCGATCATCACGAACGGGTTGGACGTGTTGGTGCACGAGGTGATCGCGGCGATCGCGACGGCGCCGTGGTCCAGCTCCACCACGGTGCCGTCGGCGAGCGTCACCGGCGTCGGGTTGGACGGGCGGTCGGCCACGGGGCCGGCGACGGCGTTGACCGAGACCGGCGCGTCGGAGGGCTTGTCCGCGAAGGCCGCGGCCGGGTCGGAGGCGGGGAACGACTCCGCGTCGGCCTCGTCGGCGCCGCCGTTCGCCAGCGGCGTCACCGTGGCATAGGTGGGCAGCGCGGCGCGGAAGGCCTGCTTCGCGGTGGACAGCGGCACCCGGTCCTGCGGTCGCTTCGGGCCGGCGAGCGACGGCACGACCGTGGACAGGTCGAGCTCGAGCTTCGTGGTGTAGTCGGCCTCGCGGCTCGGCTCGAGCCAGAGCCCCTGCTCCTTGGCGTACGCCTCGACCAGCGCGATCTGCGCGGCGGGGCGGCCGGTGAGCCGCAGGTAGTTCAGGGTCTCGCCGTCGATCGGGAAGATGGCACAGGTGGAGCCGTACTCGGGGCTCATGTTGGCGATGGTGGCCCGGCTGGCCAGCGGCAGGTTGCCCACGCCCTCGCCGTAGAACTCGACGAACCGGCCGACGACGCCGTGCTTGCGCAGCATCTCGGTGATTACGAGCACCATGTCGGTGGCCGTGGTGCCGGTGGGCAGCTCGCCGGTCAGCTTGAAGCCGACGACGGTCGGGATGAGCATGCTGACCGGCTGGCCGAGCATGGCGGCCTCGGCCTCGATGCCGCCGACGCCCCAGCCGAGCACGCCCACACCGTTGATCATGGTGGTGTGGCTGTCCGTGCCGACGAGCGTGTCCGGGTAGGCCAGGGTGCCCTCGGGGGTGTCCTTTGTGAACAAGACCCGGGCCAGGTATTCCAGATTGACCTGGTGGACGATGCCGGTGTTCGGCGGGACGACCGTGAAGTTGTCGAACGCCGCCTGCCCCCAGCGCAGGAACTGGTAACGCTCCCGGTTGCGGCCGAACTCCAGCGCCGCGTTCAGCTCGAAGGCGTCCTGGCGGCCGAAGTGGTCGGCGATGATCGAGTGGTCGATCACCAGCTCGGCGGGCGCCAGCGGATTGATCTTCGCCGGGTCACCGCCGAGCGCGGCCATCGCCTCGCGCATCGCGGCGAGGTCCACCACACACGGGACACCGGTGAAGTCCTGCATGATCACGCGGGCCGGCGTGAACTGGATCTCCTGGCTCGGCGCCGCCGCCGGGTCCCAGTTCGCCAGCGCCCGCACGTGGTCGGCGGTGATGTTGGCGCCGTCCTCGGTGCGCAGCAGGTTCTCCAGCAACACCTTCAGGCTGTAGGGGAGTCGATCGGCCCCGGGCACCGCGTCCAGCCGCCTGATCGTGTAGGTGCGGTCACCCACCACGAGCGATCCGGTACTGCCGAAGCTGTCCATCGTTCTCCTCCTCGTCACCCGCCGCCCGTCACCCGCGGACGACGGGGCTCGCCACCATGGCCGCGCCCCTGCGGCAACACCATGGCGACGCCACCGGCGGTGTACCCGTAGACGATGGCCACCCGCGGCGTCGGCCATCTCGGCCGGCTGTGTCCATCCTGGCATTTGCCGCGCACAGGCACCGCCACAGAGGGCCTGTGACACAGGCGACGCGGCCACCGAGCCCCTCGGTGGCCACCCTGGTACCGTTCATCCAAGTATGCGCACGGGCTGCCCGCCGAACAGTGCGGGCTTCCGGACAGCCTTTTCCCGTCCATGTGTTTAGCAACGCTAACCATATCACACGGGCGCATCGTCACGCCCCGCGTCGAGCTCCCCCGCGAACCGCTCGAGGAACACCTCCCGCTTGCGCCGGGGGCTCATCCCACCGGTACCCACCGAACGGGCGAGCATCCGTTCCTCCCAGGAGGCCACATCGGTCACGACCCGGGCCGGCGCCCCCGCGACCAGCGAACCGGGCGGCACGTCCCGCATCACCACGGCTCCCGCGGCGACCACGACGTCGGACCCGATCGTGACCCCCGGCATGATGATCGCGTTGATGCCGATGATGGTGTCAGAGCCGATCACGATCGGCGCGACCACGTCGATGTCCGGGTGGCGCCGGCGCATCCGGCTGGCGGCCCCGTCGTGGGTGACGAAGCGCACCCCGCCCGCGATGCCCACCCGGTCGCCCAGCCTGATCAGATACGGCTCGGTACCGAACGTGGCAGCGGTGATCTCGATGAGCCGGCAGTCCGCGCCGAGGCGCACGCCGATCCAGCGGGCGTACCGCACCGGGTCGGTACGCAGCAGGTAGGTGCGCCACGCCACCCGCGCCACCCGCCCGGCCACCGCGCCCACGCGTCCCGCCCCCGGCACGGCCGCCAGGCCATGGACCGCGGCCTGGATGGACGACCTCGCGAGCGTGACAGGCGGCGCCGCCGTCAGCCCCCGCGCCGAAGCCGCGCCCGGCGCCGGGGAAACACGTGGCGCCACGGAGGCGGGCGCCACGGCGGTGACGCCTCTCACGGCGCGCATGCTCCAGGCCACGGCCGCCCTCCGGCGGGGCCCGCCCGGGAAGGATGATCGCTCGCGCGCCGCGTCGTGCAGCGCGGCCACGACCTCGTGGCTGAGGGCCCGGCGGTCCAGCAGAGCCTCCGCACGGCGGCGGGCGGCCTCGCGGCGGCGGGCGGCCGCGGGCGTGCGCCGAGCGGCGGCGGCCTCGCGCAGCGCGGTGGCCATCGCGTCGGCGTCACCGAGCCCCACCAGCCAGCCGGTCTCCTCGTCGACCAGCTCCGGCAGCCCCCCGGCGGCCGTCGACACGCTCGGCACCCCGCAGGCAGACGCCTCACCACCCGCGCCGTAACTCTCCGACCAGGAGGACACCACGTTGATGTCGGTGGCGGCGTAGTAGGGCCGCACGTCGGTGACGCTGTCCACCCAGCGGACCTGGTCCGCCCCGGGCAGCGTCGCGGACCAGGTCCGCAGCCGCTCGCGGTAGTGCTCGCCGGCCTCGCCGTACCCCCCGCCGAGCAGGATCAGGGTGCCCTGACCACCCCGCTCGACGAACCGGGCCCAGGCGGTGAGCAGGACCTCATGCCCCTTCACGCCCTGGCCCGGACGGACCAGGAGCTTCGGTGGATAGAAGTACGCCACGCACACCGCGACGAACTCGTCCGCCGTGAGACCGAGCGCCGTGCGCGCCTCGTGCCGCGCGTCGTCGTCCACGGGTGTGAAGCGGTCGAGGTCGACGCCGTAGGACAGGGTGCGCAGCCGGTGCTCGGGCACTCCGAGCGCCGCGTACCGGGTCCCGATGTCACCGCTGGACGCGATCAGCAGGTGGTCGAGCCGGCACAGCACCCGCTCGGCACGCCGGATCAGCCCGTTGTCCAGGTAGAGCGGCCCGGCGACCATGTGCACACGGGTGATGGGCGTGCCGAGGGCGGCGAGGCGGGCGGCGAGCGCCGAGGCGTAGAGGTGGTAGTGGACGACATCCACGCCAAGCTCCCGCAGCATCGCCCGCAGCCGCAGTATCCCGGCGAGCTGGGCCACCGGTCCCGCCCCGCGGCACGGGGCGGGGCTCTCCAGCACCTCGACGCCCTGGGCGAGCAGCTCCCGCGCGACCCGGCTGTCGCGGTGGTGGGGCGCGGGCAGCAGCACGACGACCTGGTCGCCCGCCGCCCGCGCCGCGAGCACGTGCGGGATGATCCACAGCGGTCCGTCACCGGTCTTGACAAGTGTGGCGATCTTCATGCTGGTCGGTCCTCCCGCTGGGCGTGGCCGTCCCGGACGATCGACGGCCGGGGCGGGGGCCCGGGGCTGACGCGCCGCTGGTCTGGCGCGGCCGGGCCGACGGGGCGCCGCGCCGTCCACAGGCAGGCCCGCCCGGACAGCCACGCGGCGCCGGTCAGGTCGAGCCCCGCCTCCAGCGGCAGCAGCCGCCGGCGCGGCACCCGCGCGGTCAGGGCCCGCCCCGCGCCGGTGAACTCCCAGACGGTGGCCAGGGCGCCGTAGGGATGCGCCCGCACGTGGTCGAACCCCACGTCCCGCAGCACGGCACCGAGCCCGGTGGGGGTGAAGGCGTACTGGTAGAACTCCCCCGACCGGGCCCCGGACCCTACCCGGGAGGAGGTGCGGACCAGCGCCCGCAGCAGCGGGCTGAAGCACGGCGTGGACACCAGCGCCGTCCCGCCCGGCTTCAGCACCCGTAGCGTCTCGCGCAGCACCTCCTCGGGGCCGTCCTCGAAGTGCTCGCAGACACCCGGCGAGTAGACACCGTCGTAGCTGGCGTCGGGCACGTCGAGGCGGCGGACGTCGCCCTGGCGGACCTGGATCTCCGGTGACGTGACGCGCAGCCGCTCGACCGTGCGCGGCGCCCAGTCCACCGCCTCCGCGGCGAACCCGCGGGCGGTCAGGGCCACGGTGAACTCCGCGGGCCCGCAGCCGGCCTCCAGGATCCGCCCGCCCGGCCGCAGGTGGCGGCGGACCACCCGGTGCAGGTGCGGCGGCAGGTGGCCGGTACGGGCCCGGCGGTAGTCCACGGGCCGCGACTCCCACAGGGCGTCCCAGTAGGCGGCGTCCGCGGCCTGCCGGTAGAACGCCAGCCGTCCGCCGCGGGGGCCGGGCTCGGCCACGAGGGTCGTGGGTCCGACGGTCATGGGGTCTCCTCTCTCACTGCGGTTCCCGCGGCGGGCACGGCCCGGGACGGGCTGCTGAGCGGCGCGGCGGGCAGGGCCTGGCCGCGCGTGCCACCACGGGTGTGGCGGCGCCCCACGCCGGCCCGCGGTCCGCGCGCACGGCTCGGTGGGCGAGCAGCGTCATGACCGCGTAGGCGAGCATGCTGCCCACCGCACCGCCCGTGGGCCCCAGCCACGGCACGAGGGCGGGATAGGCCGCGAGGGACACCAGCAGGCCGAGCAGTCCCACTCCCCCGGCCGCGGCGGTCCGGCCGACACCGGTCAGCACCCGGGACTCGACCAGGAACGGGGCCAGCAGCAGCTCCGCGACCAGCAGCAGCCGCATCGGCGTGACGGCCGTGGCGTATCCCGCCCCGAACAGGCTCCGCACCAGCCAGGGCGCCCCCAGGACGAGGACGGCGGCGGCGGCCACCAGGACGGCGAGGACTCCGCCGGTCACCCGCCGGAGCGTGGCCTGGGTCAGGCCGCCCCGCGCGGCCCGGTGGAACACGACCTGGCCGACGGAGGTGGGCACCAGACGCAGCGCCTCGCAGGACGCGGACGCGACCGAGTACACCGACGCCGCCGCGGCGCCGCCGAAGGCCGCGACGAGCAGGCGGTCGAAACGGAAGGCCACCGTGGCACCGAGGTTCAGGCCGAGGGCTGGCAGTCCCGTGCGGACCAGCAGCCGCCAGGCCTCGCGGTCGCGCCGCGGCCGTGTGCACAGCCCCGACCGGGCCAGCACCAGCACGCACACGACCGCCTGCGTGGCCCAGCAGGTCGTCAGGACGACGAGGATCTGGACCAGGGAGGGGTGGCGCGGGCCGACCAGGAGCAGGCCCAGCTGGGCCAGGGACGTACCGGCGCTCAGGGCGGCGGCCGACCCGACCGACCCGGTGGCGTTCAGCGCGTCCAGGAGCTGCGCGCCGAGCAGGTTCCCGCACGCGAGCAGCGCGACCGCGACAGCCAGCGCGCCGTCCGCCCGGGCTCCGCCGGTCAGGGCCAACAACGGCAGGCAGAACACGGTCACCAGCACGGCGGCGACCGGTGTGACGGCGAGAGACAGTCCGAGGTAGTCGCCGAGACCGACCCGCGGATCGGCCCGGCCGTGGAAGTGCCGGAAGGCGACGTTCGTTCCCAGCCCGCCGACGAGGGCCCCGAGCCCCGAGACGGTGAGGAGGACCACCAGGGCGCCCCGGCGGTCCACCGGCAGCATCCGGGCGGTCAGCACGGCCTGCCCAAGGCTCGCGACCGCGGCGAGGCCCAGCCATCCGGTGACCACCGCGCCGGTCGCGCCGATCCCCCGCTCCCGCGTACTGCCCAGTTGCCGGAACCCGTACCTTCCGGGGCGACCGCTCCTGGCCGCGGGCAGGCTCCCGGCGAGCGCCGACGGCCACGGCCTGCCGCCCGGGTTCGGCGCCATCCCCGGACTGCCCGGACTGCCCGGACTGCCCGGACTGCCCGGACTGCCCGGCCGCGGACCGATGTGGGTGAACCGCGGCGCGGGCATGACGGGCCGCGGGACAGCGTCGGCAGACCGCGTCGCGGGCACGGTGGACCGCAGGGCGGACTCGGCGCACCGCCGCGAGGCGCGCCGGGCCGTCAGCGTCTCCAGCAGCCTGATCAGCCCGAGCACCGCCAGCCCGAGCAGCACCTGGAACGGGACGGCGGCGAACGCGTTGCGGACCTCGACGACGAGCGGCACCAGCAGGACGACACAGGCCGTCTCGCTGCCCCGCCCACGACGTCCGTGGTCCATCCAGGCCAGCACGAGACCGGTCGCCATCAGGAACACCACGACACCCGAGGCGCCGAAGTCGTAGTAGGCCTCCGCGATCGGCGATCCGCCGATCGGCCCCTCCCGGTTCATCATCAGGACGTTGAACAGCCGTTCATCACTGAACTGGGACGGCTGAGGCCGCCCGAGCAGCCGGCCCTCCACGAGCCGGTCGAGCTGTCCGTACAGGGTGGAGCCCGGCGCCGGCCGTTCCCCGAGCTCGTCGCGCCACTCCAGCACCGCACCGATCGGCCGGATCGATGCCCCGAGTTCGGCGATGCCGTCGACCGGGCTGAAGGTGATGGCACTCAGCCGCGCCGCGGCGAGGCCGGACTCGCGGATCTCGCGCAGGCCGCCGATGAGGGCCAGCAGCGCCACCGCACCCACCAGCACGACCACGCCCCGCAGCAGCACCCGCCGGCGCGCCGCCACCGCCGCCGCCGAGACCGCCGGGAACAGGACCTCGCCCCGCAGCCCGAGCGGCAGCGCGACGACGGCGAGCAGAGCGAAGACCACCAGGGACCGGCGGCGCCAGCGACTCGGCCCGCCCACGGCGGCGAGCACCAGACCGAGCCCCATCCCGAACAGCACGTAGGGCACGAGCGGCGCGCGCAGCGCCGTCTGCCCGGCATCGGCGTACGAGCCGAACAGCAGGGACAGCCCGCCGGCGCCGAGCACGATCGCGACGAGCCCGGCCGCCGAGGCGGTGAGAACCACGAACCCGACGGGCGCCCGCAGGTCGGGCCGCACCACCGCACCCGGCTCCGGAGCTGGCGCCTGAGCTGGCGCCGGCACCGCCTCGGGGGCGCACACCGCCCGCCAGCAGGTCAGGGCGGCCACACCGACGGTCGCGCTGACCACCCCCAGCGTCGCCACCGCGAACAGCTCGCTCATCGGGTATACGGCCAGCCAGCGGAAGTCGTACTGGGCACGAAGGCGGTCGAACGAGGTGCCGGTGGCGAACATCGCCGCCACCCCGAAGTGGAACACCGAGAGCGTGATCAGGTACACCGACGAGCAGGCCCACACTCCGCGCGGCTGGGCCCGCACGCACAGCAGCACGCATCCGATCACCACGAGCACGCTCAGCCGGGCGGCGGCCGTCTCGGACAGCCCGGCGAACGAGGACGACCAGGCCGCCACCAGGAACAGCGCGACGCCGCAGCCGGCCAGGGCACACCACGCCGCCCGCCGCGACGGCGGACCGTCGGCCGTCACCGTCGCCGTCGCCGTCGCCGTCGCCGGATGTTCCAGCGTGAGCGCGGGCTCGGGCGGGTCCGGCGCACGGGCCGACGACCGCCGGCCCACCGGAGCTCCGGTGACGCGGGTCGGGGAGACCATCGGCTAGGACCACACCGCCGTGATGTCACGCTGCCAGCGGTCCATCGTGAACGGCGAGCGGCGTACCAGCCGCATGGCTTCGCGCCGTGCCTCGATGGTGGGTGGGACCGCGGTCAGCACGGCGGCGGTGTCCGCCCACACGGCGTCGGACGCGCTCAGGGGGAGCGTGGTCACCCCCGGCAGCAGGCGCGCGATCTCGCCGACCCCGGGCAGGTCGGACGACAGCACCGGGGTGCCCACCGCCAGCGCCTCGAGCACGACCGTCGGCAGGCCCTCATGCAACGAGGTGACGAGCAGCAGCGAGCAGCCGGCCAGCAGCCGGGGAATCTCCCGCACCTCACCGGTGAACTCGACGTGCGCGGCGACGCCGAGCCGCTCGGCGAGCACGGTGAGCTCCGCCGTCTCGGCCGGGTCCTGGCGGCCGACGACGCGCAGCCGGGCCTGCACCGACCGGGTCCGCAGCGCCGCGAGCACCTCGATGGCGCGGGCCCGGTTCTTCAGCGGGTCGGGGCGGGCGACGTGGGCCAGGGTGACGACGTCCGGGTCGTCCGCGGCGATCTCCTCGGCCCGGCGCCGCGCCGCGATGGCCACTCCGGACGGCTCCAGTTCGACGCCGTTGTAGATGACCCGGCAACGGCTGTCGAGCCGCCAGTTCTCCCGCCACAGCCCCCGCATCGCCGCCTCGCAGACGGCGATGATGTCGGTGGCGGACCAGTCGATCAGCGCCCGGGCCAGGGCGCGCTGCACCCGTCCGCGCAGGCTCGTGCCATGCCGATCCGCGCTGCTGACGAAGTAGGCTACCCGCCGCCGCACCCCGGCGAGGCGGGCCAGGGTCAGCACCACCCCGGAGAAGGTCGCGACGGCCGAGTGGACGACGTCGGGTCGCACCTCGCGCAGCAGCCGCGGGAAGCGCCAGGGGAACCGCCAGTCGACCCGGCAGTAGTACACCTCGCTGCCGAGGTCGCGGATCTCGCCGTCGAGGGAACCGGGCGCACCCGAGGTCACGGCGAACTCCAGGCGGAACTCTCGGGGGTCCAACCGGCGCAGCAGGTTCACGGCGCGGACCTCGACACCGGCCCGGTCCATCCGACCCAGCACCTCCAGCACCCGCACCGGTCGCCGTGGCGGCTGGTCACCCTCCGCCGCCCGTACCGGCTGGGACTCGGCCGTGCCGTCCGCCGCCGGACCCCGGACCGCGGCGGACCCCGCCTGCCGGTCGTGACGGAGTTCCTCGCCGTGCGCGGCGGCGGGCGTCTCCGGCGGCGCGTCCGGTTCCGTCCTGACGGTGAGCCCGGCTCGGCGGTCGTCCGGTGCCGCTCGTGGTCCGGTGTTCGGCGTCATGGCCTGCTCTCTCGCGACCGCGGGATGGAGCCGGGGGCCGCCTGTTCCGAGCTGGCCGCGGGCGAGGCCGCGGCGGGCACCAGGGGTCTCGGCGGGGGCTGCGGGTGAGGCTGGGTAGGAAGTGACGGTGCTGGTGGCGCGGGACGCGCCGGCCGGTCCCAGGCCGCGACGGCGGCGTAGAAGGCACTGGCGCGCGCGGACGCGCGCTCGCCGCGGTAGTGCTCGGCGGCGGCCCGGTTGCGGGCCGACATCTCGGCGAGGGTGTCGGGGCTGGCCAGCACCTCGGTGATGCGCACCGCGAGGGACAGCGGGTCGTTCGGCGCGACGAGATCGTGCGCGGCGAGCAGCTCTGGAGTGCCGCCCACGGCAGTCGCGATCGCCGGCACCCCGCGAGCCATCGCCTCGATGAGCACCCGTGGCAGTCCCTCGGTCCGGGATGGCAGAACGAACAGGTCGGCCGCGTCGAGCAGGTTCCGGATTTCCGCCCGGTCGAGGGTCGGCACGAACGTGACGACACCCCCAAGGCCCTCGCGACGGGCGGCGCGCACCAGCTCGTCGTGGTGGCGACCGGAACCGACGATGACCACGCGCAGCCGGTGGCCCCAGGAGTCGAGCAGGCCGACCGCGCTGAGCAGCACGTCATGGCCCTTGTAGCGGCGGTCCTGGGAGCCGATGGTCACCAGCGTCGCGGGCACCGGCGGTCGGTCGGCCCGCGGGCGCGGGGCGGCGGTGAAGTCCTGCGCGCCGAGACGACCGTAGGGGTAGTCCGCAGTGAGCGCACCGGTGGCCGGGGGGTATCGGCGCTGCAGCGCCTCCCGGGTGACGTAGCCGACCGCGCGGGCACCGGCCGCATGGCGGGCCAGCCAGCGCCGGGCCGCGGGGCGCGCCCAGGGGCCGAACATCCCGCCGGCGACGGCCTCCGCGTCGCCGATGATCTCCAGAGCGTAGGGCAGGCCGCGGCGGCGCACCTCGGCGATCAGGGTGGCCCCGACCAGACCGGGCATGACCGCCAGATAACGGGTGTCCACGATGTACGGCGAGCGACCCGACCCGGCCAGATCGCCCGGCCGGGTCACGGCGTCCGCACTTCGGCTGTCGACATGGCCAGGCCTCGCGGCTGCGGCCGCGGCCGCGGCTCCGTGGGCGCGCTGTCGGGGTGTGGCGGCCAGTAGCGGTCCTGCGGCGAGGCCCGCGGAAACTACAGAGCGTAGCGAACGCGCGGTACGGAGATAGCCGATCGGGCCCTGATACGGCGGCAGCGCGGCGACCCGCACGCCGTCGCCCTCCACGGGGAAGGACGCGTCGGCGCCCGGGATGGCCGCCGCCGCCGCCGGCGCGGGCGCGGGCGCGACCCTGGCCAGCACGACAACCTCCTGGAAGACATCGAGGTAGGTGGCCCACTGCTGGTAGGCCTCTCCTGGGGTGCGGGCCATGACCGCGTCGTCCGCCCCCCGGTGAAAGCGCGCCTCCGTCGCGACGACTATCCGCATGGCGCCCGCCCTTCGCCGGTGACCCCTCCAGGACGTGCACAACCTACAGCCATCATCTGACTACATAGAGCTACAGCACTCCCGGAGGGTCCGGGCCGCAAGGCGCGACATCCGGCCCCACCGTCCGCGATCGGACGGGTGCGGGCATGGCCGGCGCGGGACGGGTGGTCTGGGGTGGTCTGCCCTCCCGCGCCGACGGTGGTCCCCCGACCGCTCCCGGGACCTGCTGTTGACCACCAGCAGGTCGCTCGCGTCGTTGCGTGAGTTCCGGGCGTATCGCGGTACAGGCCGGTCAGAGCGACTCCACGGCAAGAGCGACGTCCTCACGCCGTGGGGTCTGGGCCGGCACCCACACCCCGGTCGGAGCCCCCTGCGCCGGGGCCGCGGCCGTGGGTACCGCGCGGGGGGCGTCGTGCGGGCCGGGCAGCCAGCGGCGGGTGTCGAGGACGAGCCGGGCGTGGCGGGCCACCGTCTCGCGGTCGAAGGCGTCGTGGTCGACGAGCACGACGACGAGGTCGGCCGCCGCGAGCTCGGCCGGCGTCAGCGCGACCAGCGCCACCCGTGCGGGCAGTCGGCTCGGGTCGACGTGCGGGTCGGCGGCACGCAGGTCGGCACCGAGGTCGGCCAGCAGGCCCGCGACCCGGCTCGCCGGCGCCTCGCGCGCGTCCCCGGTGTTCTTCTTGTAGGCGAGGCCGAGCAGCAGGATTCGGCTGCCGGCAACGGAGCGGTGCCGGGCGTTGAGCATCTCGGTGACCCGGCGGACGACATGGTCGGGCATGTGGTCGTTGACGTCGTTGGCGAGCTCGACGAACCGGAAGCTGCGCCCGAGGCTGCGCCGCACCCGCCAGGACAGGTAGGACGGGTCGATCGGCAGGCAGTGCCCACCCGCCCCGGGACCGGGGGTGAAGCGCAGGTAGCCGAACGGTTTGGTCGACGCCGCCTCGATCGCCTCCCACACGTCGACGCCAAGCTCGTGGGCGAACATCGCCAGCTCGTTCACCAGCGCGATGTTGACGTGCCGGAACGTGTTCTCCAGCAGCTTGGTGAGCTCCGCGGTGCGGGTCGAGCCCACCGCGACGGTGCGCTCGACGACGCTGTCGTAGAACGCCGTGACGGCGGCGAGCGACTCCGGCCCCGTGCCGGACACCACCTTGGGGGTGTTGACGAGGTTCCATGTCCGGTTGCCTGGGTCGATCCGCTCCGGGGAGTAGCCGAGATGGAAGTCGACGCCGGGGCGCAGCCTGGATCCGGTCGCGAGCAGCGGGCCGAACAGCTCCTCGGTCGTCCCCGGGTAGGTGGTCGACTCGAGGACGACGGTGGCGCCCGGCCGGATCAGCGGCGCCAGGCACTCGGCGGCGCTGACGATGTAGGACAGGTCGGGCGCGCCCTCCCGCAGCGGCGTCGGCACCGACACGACCGCCACGTCGAAGCCGTCGGCGTCCGTGTAGTCGACGGTCGGGAGGTACCGACCACTGGCCACCGCGGCGGAGAGCTCGGCCGAGGAGACGTCCTCCACGTAGGAGTCGCCGGCGGCGAGCCGGGCGACCTTGTCCGCGTCCACCTCGATGCCGACGACCCGCCAGCCGCTGGCGACGGCCCGCATCGCCAGCGGCAGCCCGACGTAGCCCTGCCCGATCACCACAAGCTTGTTCGATGACATGAACAGAATGTTATCTATTAACCACTTAGAGCGATGCATTGGGAGCGACGTGTCCTCCTGCCTCCGGGACGGCTCCCGGGACGGCAGGGGTCCGGGGGGCGGGCACCTGCCGTGCGAGCACCCGGGCGATGCGCGGGCCGGCCTGGCCGTCCCAGAGCGCCGGGCGCCGCGGCGGCGGCGGGTTCTCCAGGGTGTCGAGCGCGGCGGTGACGACCACCCGCCGGTCCCGGCCGACCACCAGGTTGGTGCCCTCGGTGACGGTGAGCGGCCGTTCGGTGGAGTCCCGCAGCGTCAGGCACGGGACGCCGAGCACGGTCGTCTCCTCCTGGATGCCGCCGGAGTCGGTGAGCACGATCCGGGCCCCGGCCTGCAGGGCGATGGAGTCGAGGTAGCCGACCGGGCCGAGCAGGCGCACCCCCGCGGGCAGCCGGGCCGCCACCCGGGCGGCCGTGCGCGGATGGGCCGGGAACACCAGCGGGCAGCTCGCGGCGATCTCCCCGAGCGCGGCGAGCAGGCCGCCGAGTGTGTCCGGGTCGTCGACGTTGGCGGGCCGGTGCAGGGTGACCAGGCCGAAGTCGCCAGGGCGCAGCCCGAGCTCACCGAGAATCGGCCGGGCCAGCGCGTCCTCGCGCCGGGCGAGCAGCGTGTCGACCATCACGTTGCCGACGAGGTGCACGTCGCGGGGCGCGATGCCCTCCCGCAGCAGGTGCTCCACCGCGTCCGGCGAGGTGGCGAACAGGTCCGCGCAGAGCCTGTCGGCGACGATCCGGTTGATCTCCTCGGGCATCCCGCGGTCCCCGCTGCGCAGGCCGGCCTCGACGTGCGCGGCCCGCACGCCCGCCTTCGCCGCGACGAGCGCGCAGGCAAGCGTCGAGTTCACGTCCCCGAACACGACGACGAGGTCGGGGACCAGCTCCGCCAGCAGCGGCTCGAAGGCGACCATCACCGCGGCCGTCTGCACCGCGTGCGAGCCGGAGCCGGCGGCCAGGTGGTGATCGGGCTCGCGCAGGCCGAGTTCGGCGAAGAACACCCCGCTCATCGCCTCGTCATAGTGCTGACCGGTGTGCACGAGCGTGGTGCGCAGCCCCTCGGCCTCCAGCGCGTCCAGCACCGGCTTGGCCTTCACGAAGTTCGGCCGCGCCCCCGCCACGACGACCGCGTGCGTCACGACGACAGCTCCGCCGCGGCACGGGCGTCGACGATGGGTCTGGCCTGCGGGGGCGCGGCGAGCAGTCCCTCGTGGGCGGCAGCATCGGCCTCGGTGGCGAGGTCGGCGTCGACCATCATCGCGACCAGCTCCTCGAACCCCACCCGCGGCTCCCAGCCCAACACCTCCCGCGCCTTCGACGCATCCCCCACCAGAACATCCACCTCCGCCGGCCGGAAAAACCGCGGATCCTGCCGCACCAACCCCGACCAGTCCGAAATCCCCACCCGACCGAAAGCCGCATCCAACAACTCACGAATACTATGCGTCTGCCCCGTCGCCA